>Ga0209212_1000062_pt1 | contig 213669 bp, 209 predicted proteins | sample RifGroC2_FD_183996 | JGI IMG/M metagenome (GOLD analysis project Ga0209212, IMG submission 183996) | Groundwater microbial communities from Rifle, Colorado, USA - Groundwater C2 (SPAdes) (version 2) | ecosystem: Environmental > Aquatic > Deep subsurface > Groundwater | place: Rifle, Colorado...
GCGCCGCTTCTCGCTTTGTGTCGGCGAAGGTGGTCGCCGCCTTCCCCAATACCTGGTTCAGCGCCTCCTTGCTTTCCTTTTGCTTCTGCAGCTTCAGGATCGCCTTCGCCATGCTCATGACGACCGTCTTGCGGCTCTGGTTCTCGGCCGCCAGCAGCGTCTCATCCTGGGGGGAGATCTTCCCCTTGGCCGTCGGCGGGACGACGACCAGCCCCTGTTTCGAGAGCCCCACGAGGCCGCTGCTAAAGAGGGAGTTGAGCCTAGGCAGCCTCTTGCTCATCTCGTCATAGGCGCTCAGCACCTCCGGCATGCTGGAAAGCTCAATGGCGAGGGCGTCGGCATCTGCGGCGGTGTCAGCCGCATACGCCTCGGAGACCTGCCAGAACTGGAACAGCTCGTGGCGCACGCCGCTTTGCGGCTTTCCCTGCGGCTCAGCGGGCACTGAGGACGGGACCCGGTCACCGGCCGGCTTCTCTCCGCTTTTCAGCAGCATGTCGTCCAGCGATTTGTACGCCTCCTTGGCCGCCTTCTCGGGAAAATAGACATTGACGGTGATGACGGCGCAGGCGGCCAGAAACAGGCATGACAAGGCGAGCAGACTCAGTTTTTTCATGTGACCCCCTCGAGAGCTTTCGGTTTTCAAGCGACATTCCAATATAACATAGCGGGCGGGGTTGGGAAACCGCCCCCCGGCACGGATCACTCTTCCCACTTGAATTCCGGGACGACCTCCGGCTTGACGGGAGCCTCTTTCGGCTCTCCCTCTCCCGCTGCGGGTTTGCCGCGCAGCGCAGCCTCCTTGATCGATTCCAGCAGGTGGTTCAGCGCGATCCGGTTCTGTGAAGGAGCGATGGTGACGTTCAGGTCCCGCACCCCCAGGAGGTTCGTGTGCACTATCTTCAGCGTGTTGAAGCTCAGGTCCCCGTCTTCCAGCGTCGCCCTGATCTCGGCCTCGTCGTAGCGCCGGTCCGAGCTCAGGAAGAAGCCGGAGAGCTTCTGCTTCGCCAGCGTCTGCAGGAACTCCTTGCTGACCAGCATCTTCTCTCCCGCTCCCTCCCGGGCCCAGAGGTCCACGAAACCGGTCATACCCGCCATCCCCCCGCCGCCCCCGTGCAGGCTGATCACGCCGTCGACCCGCCCGGCGATGTAACCCTGCATGTTCAGCGTCCTGCAGATGCTTTTCATGCTGAGGCCGTTGACCAGCAGGTCCCCCCGGTAGGTGAGCTTGTCCTGCATGGCGAGGTACCCCTTGCCCAGGATGGCCCCTTCGTACAGCGTGGTCCTCAGGGAGGAGATCTCCGTCAGGCCGTTTGCTGCGCTGAGATGAAGGGTCATCTCCCCCAGTTCCAGCGTTCCGAGTACCACCTTCCCGACGGTGACGACCTCGCCCCGGCCAGGGGTGTCTCGCAGCTTTGCCAGCACGCGGCTGAAATTCTCCCGGCTGAACTCCATCGCGTCGCGCGGGGGCAGGGCGTGCTTTGCGCCGAGATCGAGCGAAAACGGGATTTTGCCGTCGATCGCGGCCACCACCAGCTTCTGCGACGGCACCTCCACCCTCACCTTCTTCGCGCTGACCACGCCCTCCACCAGCGCCCGTCCTTCGCCCAGCTCGACCTTGCCGTCCAGCCCGACCTTCCCGTCCAGCGAAGCCTCCTGGACCATCGGGGGCATGAGGTTTATCAGCGAGTCCACCAGGGCGTGCACCGCCGTCTCGTCCACGCTGAAAAGGAGCGCGCCGCGCCGCTGGGCGGAGAAGGCCCGGGCAATCTCCCCCTTGGCCTTGAGGACCGCCCCCTCTCCGGGGGAGAAGGTTCCCTCCTTCAGCGTGACGGTCCCTCCCGCCAATGCCCCTGAGAGCGACACGGCCGCGCCGGAGAGAGCCGATCTTCCCCTGCCGTCCGCGACTGCGATCCCGCTCCCCCTGGAATCGAAACGGCAGGCCACCCCGTCGCGGCTGGAATAGCTCCCGGCCAGATGCAGGTCGAGCGCCCCCGCCGTCGGGCGCAAGGACGCCCCCTTGGGGAGGAACCGGGAAACCTGTGCAGCTCGCGCCCCGGCGAGGGCTGCCTGGAAAGTCGCGCCGGCCCCGGGTGCGAAAGGGTTCAGGGCAAACTGTCCCGTCAGTTTCCCCCCCAGCAACTCTCCGGCCAGGCTCCCCTGCCCGCCGCCCCTGTTGAAGGTGGCATGGAGCACCGCGGCCTGGAGTTCCGTTCCCTGCCACGACACCGCGCGGGACGAGAACTCCGCCGTCCCCTCGAGCCATTTATCCCGAGCATCGGTTGCCAAATTCCCGCGCAGCCGGCCGGAAAGGTTGGCGAACTCCATTTCGCCCTGCCTTACCGCCACCCCTTCCGCATCGGCGACAAGGGGGTAGCGCGAAACGTTCCCCGCCTGGGACCGGGCCGGGACCTGCGCGGTCAAGCTGGAGACGGAAACCCTGGTGCCGGCAAACTCGGCCTTGGCGCCGGTCAGCTGGATCCGCCTGTCGACGACGCGGTAGCCAAAGCTGGCGTCGCCGCTCTTCCCATTAAAAGCGAGATCGTTCAACTGCGCATCCCCTTGCGCCTGCAATCCGCCGCCACGTCTTTGCACCTTTGCGGCAAGCGCTCCGCTCTTAAGGCCTAATGAATCCCCTCCCCTGCGCCCTTTGAAGTTCGACAGCCGCATCCTTGCCGACGCGCCGAAATCCTGCGCCCCGCTCCCCGCCAGTTCCAGGGTGCCGGATGCCGCACCGGAAGAGGCCTCCACCCCGTAGCGCCTAATAAGGCGGTTCAGCTCCGGAAGCGTGGCGGTTGCAAAGTCGATGTCGGCGGACAAGGGATCTTTTTTCGTGGCATCGAATGCGACTCGCCCGGCAACGGTCGTCCCCATCGCCCTGGCCGACAGGGCCCGGGTTTCCGCTCGCATCGGCTTCAGCGTGCGGGAAAGCGTGACGCTGAAGGGGAGTTCCAGCGACTCCACCAGGGCCTTGTTGTCGCGGGGGGCCGTCACCCTCCCGGTGGCAACGACTGCCGGCCCTTTCTCTGCCAGCTCGACCCTGCCGGAAAGTCCGGACACCAGAAGCTGTCCCTCCCTGGCGAGAGAACCATCCGAAAGCTGCAGGGTACCTGCCGCGCTCTTCAACCCGGTTGCGTCACCCTCGATCCTCAGGGACTGGCAGCGCACCCTCCCCCCCAGGAGCAGGCGAGCACGGCGGGGCTCCGCCAGCAGGATGTTCAGCATGGCGAGATCCGCCTGATCCATCTCCGCCAGCAAGCTGAACTGACGCTCCTTCTTCACGTGGCGCACGCTTCCCGCTGCGTGCAGCCGCGCCAGCCTGTCGACGGAGAGCGTCGCTTCGCGCAGCCGGGCCGTGTCGTCGTCGAGGCTGTAGGTGCCGTTCAGGTTGAGGGATCCGGCGACCGGGAACCTTGCCGCCGCGCCGGGAAGTTGGATCTTGCTGAAGGAGAAAACGGCGGAGCCGCGCAGCTCACCCTGCACGAGAACCGCGTTCGCCTGCAGGGCTCCCCGGGCGTCCTGAAGGAGCAGCGGGTCCTTCAGCTTCAGGACGTTTGCCAGGTTTTTCAATGACAGGGAGGGGGCCGCAAGCGTGAGGTCGAGCGCGGCATCCTTGCCAGGCCGGGCAGTTCCCTTCAGGGAGTACCTGTTGCGCCCCCCGTCCTCGAAGGCAAGCTCGACCCGGGCCTGCAGGGACCCTCCGGTGGCGAGGTTGAAGAGCTGCAGCGAGATCCCGTTCAGTTCCTCCCCCTGCACCGACACCGCCCCATCCCTGATCTGCAGCCGGTCGATGAAGGTCTCGACAGCCGGCCGTTTCTTTTCCGGCGGCCTTCTCTCGGCCAGGCGCTGCTGGAGTGCGGCGAAGTTCCAGGTGCCGGCGCTGTTTTTCTCCAGGTCGAGCTTCCCCTTTTCCACGGAGATCGACTGGAAGCGCTGCCGCCCCAGCAGGAGGTCGAGCCACCGCGGGACGATGGTCACGGCGTCTGCGGAGAAGAGGTTCTCCTGGCTGAAACCGGCGGGGTTCTTAAGCCGCACCTTTTTCAGCACCAGCCTCGGGCCGACGAGTTGCATCTCTTGGACGCTGAAATCCTGCTTGAGGCTGGAGGTGACGAGCCGGGAGAGCTGTGGGGCGGGGAAAGAGGTGGAAAGGTAGATCCTGAAGGCCAGGACAAAAAGCAAAAGGAGACAGAGGACTGACGCGAGGAGCAGCGACAGCAGCTTCGCCGCTTTCTTCAGATTTCTGTTCGTGGTCCCTTTGTCGCCCATGCGCCTGTTCCCTTGCAGCCAGAACTTTACCCTGCCTGGCTATTTTGACAAGGAAATCGCGGCAGTGGCAAGAAACAAAAAGAGGCGCCCTGCCGAAACCGGGCGCCTCGTCATTTGTCGGGCGTGTAGTGGGAGGTTTAAGCCGGCAGGGCCGTGAGTTCGAGCCCCGCCATCTTCTGGATCATGCGCACGACCTGGCAGCTGTAGCCGAACTCGTTGTCGTACCAGACGTAGACCACGCAGCGGCTCCCCTGCACGATGGTGGCCAGGGAGTCGACCACGCCCGCATGGCGCGAACCTACGAAGTCGCTGGAAACGACATCGGGGGAGTTGGTGTAGTCGACCTGGTTCTGCAGCGGCGAGTCGAGCGAGACGGCGCGCAGGTAGCCGTTCAGCGTCGCGACGTCGGTCTCCTCCTTGAGCTGCAGGTTCAGGATGGCCAGGGAGACGTTGGGGGTCGGGACGCGGATCGCGTTTCCGGTCAGCTTCCCGGTCAGCTCCGGAAGCACCTTGGCGACGGCCTTGGCGGCGCCGGTCTCGGTGATGACCATGTTGAGCGGGGCGCTCCGCCCGCGACGGCTGGCCTTGTGGTAGTTATCGATCAGGTTCTGGTCGTTGGTGTAGGAGTGGCAGGTCTCGACGTGGCCGCTCACGATGCCGAACTTGTCGCTCACCGCCTTGAGGACCGGGACGATCGCGTTGGTGGTGCAGCTCGCCGCGGAGAAGAGGCTCTCGTCGGAGGTGATCAGCTCGTTGTTGACGCCGAAGACGACGTTGGGGATGTCCCCCTTGCCGGGAGCGGTCAGGAGCACCTGGGAGACCCCCTTCGCCTGCAGGTGACGGCCGAGACCTTCCCTGTCGCGCCACTTGCCGGTGTTGTCGATGAGGATGGCGTTGTGGATGCCGTACTGGGCGTAGTCGACGTTTTCCGGCGCGTCGGCGTAGATGATGCGGATCATGTTGCCGTTCGCGATGATGGCGTTTTGTTCCTCGTCGATGGTGATGATGCCGTGGAAAGGCCCGTGCACCGAGTCGCGGCGGAGCAGGCTCGCCCTTTTCACCAGGTCGTCGGGCCCGCCCTTGCGGACCACCGCTGCGCGGAGGCGGAGTTTCTCACCGCTGCCGGACTTCTCGACCAGGATGCGGGCGACGAGGCGGCCGATGCGGCCAAAGCCGTACAGCACGATATCCTGCGGCTCGTCCAGGACCGGGGTCCGCCCCGTGTTCACGGAGGCGAGTTCGCTCGCCACGAAGCTGTCGAGGTCGAGCTTGCCCAGTTGGGCCTGGTAACGCACCGCCAGCCGGCCCAGGTCGATGCGCGCCGGCGCGAGATCGAGCTTGCTCAGCGCTTCGAGAAGCGGGAAGGTCTCCAGCACGGTCAGCTCGTCGTCGAGAATCAGACGCGCAAACCGATGCGCCTTGAGGATCTCGATGGTCGGGCTGTTCACCAGCGAGCGGCCGTACACGGTCGTCACGATGTTGTTGTCGCGGTACAAGTGGCCGATGATCGGGAGCATCCGCTCCGCGATCTCTTCATGGCCCTGCCATTCCTTCAAATAAGCTTCCTGTTTCTCAATGTTCATTTTCGATCCCTTCTCAGAAAATAACGCCTGACGCCGTTGGCGCTGACGGCGCAAAAACACTGCCGGAAAAAACCCGCTCACAACACCGGCAGATCCTCGCACGCCTCAGGTTGACACAGGAAGTGGTCCAAGTTTTGACAGAACGGCAGCACGAGATCCGCACAAACGGCCGAATTCTACATCAATGTTCTCGTGTAAACAACACAAAGTCCGGCCATCGCGTAAATAGTGAAACGTTTTATTAAAACAAATGCATCCGTTGCCGCCGTAAACGGACGTTTCTCCCCCCTCTCATACAACCTTTGCGCTCCCAGGGGGAGTCGTGGTATCCTTCCCCCCTCTCCCTTTTCCCGACCCGGCCGACAGACGTCAGGCCAGCCTCGGGGAAACGGGGAAATGTCCATCACAGGAAGCCGCAATGAGAACGATAGTCCTGCTCATCCTCTCCAACATCTTCATGACCTTCGCCTGGTACGCACACCTCAAGAACCTGCGCAGTGCCCCGCTTTACGTGGCGGTGCTCGCCAGCTGGGGACTCGCCCTTTTCGAATACCTGCTCCAGGTTCCCGCCAATCGCGCCGGCTATGGCACCTTCAGCCTCGGACAACTGAAGATCATGCAGGAGGTCATCACCCTCTCCGTGTTCATCCCGTTCGCCGTCTTCTACATGGGGCAGCCGCTCAAGCTCGATTACCTCTGGGCCGGATGCTGCATGGCAGGGGCTGTTTTCTTCATCTTCCGCGGCTGATTGCCGTGCCGCATCAAGGGAAAAAGGAGTCTTTGCCATGATCTGTGTGATTGCTTCCATAAAGGTGAAGGAGGGGGCGCGGGACGCGTTTCTGGAGATTTTCCACGGCAATGTACCCCGGGTGAGGGGGGAGCAGGGGTGCCTGGAATATCTCCCCGCCGTCGACATCGACTCCGGACTACCATTGCAAATTTTTGATGAATCAACGGTAACTATTCTGGAGAAATGGGAGAGCCTCGAAGCTCTGGGGGCGCACCTTGCCTCGCCTCACATGCTTGACTACCGGGAAAAGGTCAAGAATCTGGTCGAAGGAGTTTCGCTCAAGGTGCTGCAGCAGGGATGACGTGATGGAAGGAGCGGCGGGACGACGCAAGAGATAGGGCCTACCGCAGGTAAGGCCGCAGCACCTCGATCGATCTTTCCAGGTGCGCCTTGCTGTGGGCCTCGATGGTGTAGGCGGCATCGGGGGCGTAGCGCTCCATCAGCCGGAAGAAAAGCTCGAAATCTATCGCCCCCTGGCCCGGAGGCGCGTGGTCGTCCCTGGCGCCGCCGTTGTCGTGGATGTGGACCTCCGCGATCCGCGTCCCCAGCGCCTCGAACCACTCCTCCATCCCGACTTTTTTGAACAGGTTCCAGTGTCCCACGTCGAAGCAGTGTCTGAAGTTCGGCGCGTCCACCGCCTCCAGGAGCAGCTCGAGCGTGGAGGGCTCCTCCTCGAAAATGTTCTCCACCGCTATCACGGTACCTATCTCCCCCGCGCTCTCGAGCACCTTGCGCCAGACCGGGACGCTCAGGTCAAGCCACTGCCCGGTCGCCTCCCCGTAGCGCCAGCGGTCGAACCCGGGATGGAAGACCATCACCTCCGGACGCAGCCTTTGCGCCGCCTCCAGCACCTGGCTGAAGCGGTGCATGGTGGCGTCCCTCAGCATCCTCTCCAGCGACCCCGGGTTCAGGTCCATGAACGGGGCGTGTATGGTGCAGGAGAGTCCCTCGCTTTTGAGCAAAGCGGCGGCAGCAGCCAGCCTGGTCGGATCGAGCGCGTCCAGTGCGTCTGCGGAGAAGAAGAACTCCGGGTTCAGGCGCCGCTCGAGGAAGAAGGGGAGATGCTCGTCTATCTGGGGGTAGGGAAGATGGGCGAATACGCGTTTAGTCATCTTTTTTCCTGTGCTTTTTGATCAATTCCTCGGCGCAGCTGCCGCAGCCGACCAACTGCTCAAGCTTCAGGATGGCGGCAGGCTCTCCCAACACGATGAGCGTGTCGTGCGCCTCTATTTTGGTATGCGACTCGGGGTTGAACCCCATCTTGCCGCTTTGCTTCTTGATCCCGACGATGATGACGCCGGTTTCCTTCCTGAAGCCGGAACTCGCCAGGCTCTCGCCGACGAAGCCGGAATCCTGCGGAATCAGGATCTCCTCCATCTGCAGTTCCATGTGCTCGCGCCCGGTGGCGATCTCTATGAAGTCGACCACCGTCGGGCGCAGTATCGCCTGCGCCATCCTTGAGCCGCCGATGAGGTAGGGCGAGACCACCTTGTTCGCCCCGGCCCGCTTCAGCTTCAGCTCGGACCCCTCCTCGCCCGAGCGGGCCAGAATGAAGAGGTCGGGATTCAACCCGCGCGCCGTCAGCGTGATGTAGACGTTCTCCGTGTCGGAGGTGACGACGGAAATGAGTCCCTTCGCCTTTTTTATCCCCGCCTTCAGCAGCGTGTCGTCGAAGGTCGCGTCACCGCGTAGGAAGAGGTAGCCGGGTCCGTCGTCATCCATCCTGTCGATCACCCCCATATCCTTCTCCACCACCACGAAGGGGAGCGGCTTGGCGCTGAACTCCTTGGCGATCAAGGCCCCGATACGGCCGAACCCGCAGATGATGTAATGATCCTCCAGTGCAGCTATCGCCTTTTCCACCTTCTTCCTCCCTATGATCCGATGAAACTGCCCCTCGAACATGATTTGGGCCAGGCTGCCGACGATGTAACCTATCACGCCGACGCCGAAGAAGATCAGCGTCATGGTGAAGATCTTCCCTCCCGAGCTCAGGGTGTGCACCTCCCTGAAACCTACGGTCCCCAGGGTGATCACCGTCATGTACAGCGCGTCGAGGGAGTCCCACCCCTCGATGGCGATGTAGCCGAAGGTGCCATAGGAGAGGAGCAACAGCAAAACGCAAATTGATATTTTGAGATGTCGGACCGGATCCATAAGAAATACTCCCTCAGGCTCGCAAGATACCGTCGGTTCGGACAAATTTCAAGTTAATTCACATAAATGCATTAAACGCTGTTCCTGAATCCTCTTGAATATCAATCAAGTGCCTTGACAATTTATGGATACTGTATACAATACGAGCCCAGAATAGGGGGCCGGCATGAAGAAGAACGTGGAGAAGCACCTAACTCTTAGAGAACGGATACTTGAGACTATCCGCGACGCGATAATGTCAGGAGCGCTCAAGCCCGGAGAGAAGGTTGCCGAGCCCGAGCTTGCCGCACGTTTCGGCATCAGCCGCACCCCGATCAGGGAGGCCTTCCGGCAGCTGGAATCCGAGGGGTACCTTTCGGTTATCCCGCGCAAGGGGGCGCTGGTCGCCTGCTTCTCGGCCAAGGACGTCGAGGAGTTCTACGCGATCAAAAGCATCCTCGAGGGGTACGCGGCGCGCAAGGCCTGCTCGCTGCTCAGCACCCGCGAGATCAACAAGTTGGAAGCGATAAACGAGAAGCTGCGGGAGATCGCGGAGGAAGGGGACGTGCGCCACTTCTTCAAGGTGCACAACAGCTTCCACGACCTGTTCATAAAGGGTGCCGGCAACGAGAAACTGCACGAGATGATCGCCGCCCTGCTGCAAAAGTTCCAGCGCCTGCGCCTGGCTTCTCTCAGCAAGCCCGGGAGGATGCAGATCTCCGTCGAGGAGCACGAGAAGATCATCGAGGCGTTCCGCAGCCGTGACGCGGTACTCGCCGAGATGCTGGTACAGAAGAATGCGGAGTACGGCGGGAAGGTGCTGATCGAAGAGGAGGTCACCTCCGAGTGGTCCTGCAGCGGTATGGATCTTTAACAAACGGCATTCCTGCCGCGATCGGCTGCGGTCATCGCGGCCGGAATGCCGCTCCTACAAGGGACGCCGGACCTCTGGCTGAAAATTCCCGAGCCTGCACTACCTTTTCAGGCCCCACGCCGAAGCCGCCCTGACCTGCCGGCTTTCCCTCCTCCACCCTCCCCTGTCGCTCTCCATCGTCAATTGCCCCGCAACACGCGTGTTTTTCTTTGCCTCCGCCGTCACTTTGCGCTAAATTAGCCCCTTGCCATCGACAAGGAGGAAAGCGCGTGCAACAACTGAAGATGATTCCCAAAGTTGACAGGGTTCTTGAATGGGAGGGTGTGCGCAAACTCCTTGCCGAACACCCCAGAGAGCTGCTGCTGAAGGCCGTGCGGAGCGTGCTGGAGAAGCTTCGCGCAGGCGCCTTGGCCGGCGGTCTGGACGATGCCGCTTTCAAGGAGCAGGCGGTCTCGGCCTGCGTGGAGCGCGAACTGGGGCAACTCCTCATGCCGAGCCTGAAGCGGGTCATCAACGGTTCCGGCATCGTGATCCACACAAACCTGGGGCGCTCCATCCTCCCGGAGGCGGCGCGCCTGGCGCTCAACACCATCGCCTTTTCCTATTCCAACCTCGAGTTCGACCTGGAGGCGGGCGAGCGGGGGAGTCGCTACAGCCACGTGGAGGCGCTCCTTTGCGAGCTGACCGGAGCCGAGGCCGCGATCGTGGTGAACAACAACGCGGCAGCGGTCCTTCTTTCGCTGACCGCCCTCGCCGCGGGACGCGAAGCCGTGGTATCGCGCGGCGAGCTGGTGGAGATCGGCGGCTCCTTCCGGATCCCCGAAGTGATGCGCCTTTCCGGCGTGACTCTCAGGGAAGTCGGCACCACCAACCGGACCCACCCCAAGGATTACAGCGCCGCCGTGACCGACCAGACCGCGCTCTTTCTCAAGGTCCACTGCAGCAATTTCGCCGTGCTCGGCTTCACCAGGGAAGTCAGCGCCGAGGAGATGGTTGCCCTCGGGGCCGCAGCCGGTGTCCCGGTACTGGCGGATATGGGAAGCGGCAACCTGGTCGACCTCACCGGCCGCCTCCCCTGCTCGGAGCCGACCGTACAGGACTTTGTCAGGGCCGGCGTCGACGTCATCACCTTCAGCGGCGACAAACTCCTCGGTGGCCCCCAGGCCGGGATCATCGTCGGGAAGAAGAAGTTCATCGAGGCGATGAAGAAGCACCAACTGCTCCGCGCCCTGCGCATGGACAAGCTGACCCTGGCGAGCCTCGAAGCGACGCTGGGGCTCTACCGCGACGAGCGGGTGGCGCTGAGCGAGGTCCCGACGCTCAGGATGCTGACGGCGACCCTCCCCGAACTGACGGCACGCGCCAGGAAGCTTGCCGGGCAACTGCGCCGCAGGACGCCGGAGGCGGTGAGCTTCAGACTTACCGAAGGGTTTTCCCAGGCGGGAGGGGGGACGCTGCCGCTGCTCAACCTCCCGACCATGCTGGTCGAGGTTGCCGTTTCCGGGCTTTCCCCCAACGACATAGAGTCGAGGCTGCGCGGGATGGAGATCCCGGTGATAGGAAGGATCTCGAAGAACGCCTTCCTGCTCGACCCGCGGACCATCCAGGACGGCGACCTCACCGACCTCTCCGCCGCCCTCTCGGCCCTGGCCGCGTAGAACGAGCGCACTAGTAGGATCGGCATTCCTGCCGCGATAGATCTGCCTTGCCGTGTTCTCCCCTCGCCCTCCGGGAGAGGGGCAGGGGTGAGGGCATGGCCACGAAGAGATACAGCGGCGAACACGGGAAACAATCGTATGCCGCGTTCCCTAAAGGAGCGGCATTCTTGCCACGATCAGCGCCCTCACCCCGTCCCTCTCCCGGAGGGCGAGGGAGAAGTTGGGATAGCGGCGTATGGGCAAGAAGTCCACAGACGCCGAAGCGCGCAGTTGCCGCTCAGTTAGCGATGATTGTTTAGATTTAACTGGTTTTTTCGCACCTAAACTGTATAATTCTGCGATTTCTGCCGCGAGGGTGCGCACAACGGATTCATGAGGTCATCGTGTCCAGGATTTTCGCACTGATACCCGCCGCCGGGATGGGAAAACGGATGGGGGCCGGCTCCAACAAGCAGTACCTGCTCCTTGACGGCATGCCGATCCTGGCCCGCACCGTGCGGACCTTCCAGCAGGCGCCCTTCATCGACGCGATCTACCTGGTGTCGCCGGAGCAGGAGATCCCTCTTTGCCGCAGCGAGGTGGTGGAGCGTTACGGCTTCTCCAAGGTCCGCGCCATAGTGGCCGGAGGGGCGGAACGGCAGCATTCCGTGCGGAACGGGCTGGCCGCGATCGAGGGGATCGAGCCGGACGACCTGGTACTGATCCACGACGGGGTACGCCCCTTCGTCACCGAGGAGATGCTGATGAGTGCCGCCAGCGCCGCCCGGGAATCCGGAGCGGCCATCGTCGCGGTTCCGGTCAAGGATACGGTCAAGGTGGTGAGGGATGGCGTGATTACCGATACACCGGCCCGCGAACAGCTCTGGCTGGCCCAGACGCCGCAGGCCTTCCGCTTCGACCTGATCCGGGCCGCCCACGCCGACGCCGCCGCCCAAGGCTTCCTCGGGACCGACGATGCCTCCCTTGTCGAGCGCCAGGGGGGAGAGGTGCGGATCGTGACCGGCGACTACCGCAATATAAAGATAACGACGCCGGAGGACATGATCCTGGCGGAGGCGTTCTTGAGAGGTAAGGAGTAACATGAGGATCGGACACGGCTATGACGTGCACAGGCTGGTGGAAGGACGCAAGCTGATCCTTGGAGGGGTGGATGTCCCCTACGCCAAGGGGCTCCTCGGGCACTCGGATGCCGACGTCCTGCTGCACGCCATCTCGGATGCCATACTCGGCGCCATCGGCGAGGGGGACATCGGTCGGCACTTCCCGGATACGGACCCGGCATACAAGGGGGCCGACAGCATCAAGCTCCTTCGCCACGTCATGAACCTCGCGGAAGGGAAGGGGTACGCCATCGGCAACGTCGACGCCACCATCGTCGCGCAGCGCCCGAAACTCGCTCCCTTCATCGCCCAGATGCGTGAGAACATAGCGAAGGCACTGTCGACCGAGGCAGACCGGGTCAACGTGAAGGCAACCACCACCGAGGAACTCGGCTTCGCAGGACGCGGCGAGGGGATCGCCTCCTACGCGGTCGCCCTGCTGGTCCGGAAGGGACGCTAAAATAAACCACGCGCGAGGCCCCGGGCTCTCCGCACAGGGAAACGATATGACGACTACAGAAACCCCATTGCCGGGAAAAGCGGCCAACTTCATCAGGAACATCGTCACCGATGACCTCAAGAGCGGCAAGCACAAGAGCATCGTGACCCGCTTCCCGCCGGAGCCAAACGGCTACCTGCACATAGGGCACGCCAAGTCGATCTGCCTCAACTTCGGGCTTGCCCGCGACTTCGGCGGCCGCTGCCACCTCCGCTTCGACGACACCAACCCGACCAAGGAAGACATCGAGTACGAGGACTCCATCAAGGAGAACGTCAAGTGGCTCGGCTTCGACTGGGGCGAGCATATGTACTACGCCTCCAGCTATTTCGAGCAGTTCTACCAGCACGCGCTGAAGCTGATCGAGAAGGGGCTTGCCTACGTCGACAGCCTCTCCGCCGACGAGATGCGCGCCCTGCGCGGCACCCTGAACGAGCCGGGGAAGGAGAGCCCCTACCGCAGCCGCGGCGTGGACGAGAACCTGGACCTGTTCCGCCGCATGCGTGCCGGCGAGTTCGAGGAAGGAAGCCAGGTGCTGCGCCTGAAGATCGACATGGCGTCCCCGAACATCAACATGAGGGACCCGGTCATCTACCGGATCAGGAAGGTGGAGCACCACAGGACCGGCGACGCCTGGTGCATCTACCCGATGTACGACTACGCCCACTGCATCTCCGACTCCATCGAGGGGATCACCCACTCCATCTGCACGCTGGAGTTCGAGGACCATCGCCCCCTCTACGACTGGGTGCTCGACATGCTCGAGGCCCCGTGCCACCCGCAGCAGATCGAGTTCGCCCGCCTCAACCTGAGCTACACGGTGATGAGCAAGAGAAAGCTCCTCGAACTGGTGCAGGAGAAGCTGGTGGACGGCTGGGACGACCCCCGCATGCCGACCCTGGTCGGCATCAGGAGGCGCGGCTTCACCCCGGAATCGATCCGGGCCTTTTGCGAGACCATCGGGGTGGGGAAGAGCGACAGCTTCATCGACATGAGCATCCTCGAGGATGCCGTGCGCGAGGACCTGAACATCCGCGCGCCGCGCGCCATGGCTGTGCTGCGCCCGCTGAAGCTCGTCATCGAGGGGTACCCCGAAGGGGAGGCCGATGAATTCGAGGGTGCCAACCACCCGAACGATCCCGCGATGGGGACCCGTACGGTCCCCTTCAGCAAGACGGTCTACATCGAGAGGGACGACTTTCAGGAAGAGCCGGCCAAGGGGTTTTTCCGCCTCGCCCCCGGGCGCGAGGTGCGCCTGCGCTACGCCTACATCATCCGCTGCGAATCGGTGCTGAAGGATGCCTCCGGCGAGATCGTCGAGGTGCGCTGCAGCTACGACCCGGGTTCCCGCGGCGGGAGCGCTCCGGACGGCAGGAAGATCAAGGGGACCATCCACTGGGTCAGCGCCGAGCACGCCATCGATGCTGAGGTCCGGCTCTACGACCGCCTCTTCAGCACCCCGAACCCCGGCGGCAAGAACGAGCCGGACTACCGCACTTCACTCAACCCGAAATCGATCGAGGTCCTGACGGGGTGCAAGATGGAACCGTCGCTCGCCGCCTCCACCCTGGATAGCCGCTACCAGTTCGAGCGTCTCGGCTACTTCTGCCTCGACTCGAAGGATTCCTGCCCGCAGGCGCCGGTCTTCAACCGGACCGCGACGCTGCGGGATTCCTGGAACGAGCAGAAAAGGTAATGCCGGCTCTGTGACAGCAGCACCCTCACCGCAACGACAAGGCCAAGGCCTTAACACATTTGAAAGAGGATACAGACATGCCTTTACGCGTCTACAACACCCTTACCGGCGCCAAGGAAGAATTCGTACCGATCAACCCCGGCAAGGTCGGCATGTACGTCTGCGGCGTGACTGTCTATGACCACTGCCACATCGGGCACGCCCGCGCCAACGTGGTGTTCGACATGATCTACCGCTACCTCCTCGCCAAGGGGCTCGAGGTCACCTACGTCAGGAACTACACGGACATCGACGACAAGATCATCAACCGCGCCAACCGCGACGGCGTTCCCTACAACGAGATCTCCGAGCGCTTCATCAGGGAGTTCGACAGCGACATGGCGCGGCTCATGCTGCAGCTTCCCACCTTCCAGCCCAAGGCGACCGAGCACATCCCGGAGATCATCGCGCTGGTGCAAAAGCTGATCGACAAGGGGTTCGCCTACCAGTCCGGCGCCGACGTCTTCTACAGGGTGGACAGGTTCGAGGGATACCTGAAGCTTTCCAAGAGGAACCTCGAGGACATGCAGGCCGGCGCCCGCATCGAGGTCGACAACAAGAAGGAGCACCCGATGGACTTCGCCCTCTGGAAGGGGGCGAAACCCGGCGAGCCGTACTGGGAGTCACCGTGGGGCCAGGGGAGGCCCGGCTGGCACATAGAGTGCTCCGCCATGAGCACGAAGTTCCTGGGCGAGACGCTCGACATCCACGGCGGCGGCAAGGACCTGATCTTCCCGCACCACGAGAACGAGATCGCGCAGTCGGAGGCGGCCTCCGGGAAACCGTTCGTGAAATACTGGCTGCACAACGGCTTCGTGAACATCAACGCCGAAAAGATGTCCAAATCGCTGGGTAATTTCTTCACCATCAAGGAAGTCCTGGAGCGTTACGATGCGGAGGTGCTCCGCTTCTTCCTCCTCTCGGCGCACTACCGCTCCCCGATCGATTTCTCGGACCAGAACCTGAAGGAATCCGAGCTTGGCCTGGAGAGGATCTACAAGGCGCTGGCGGGAATCGACGAGCGGCTGGCTGCCGGGGTGGACCAGGCGCCGACCGAGGAGAGCGCCGAACTCGAAGAGAAGTGCGCCACCATCGCCACCCGGTTCACCGAGTCGATGGACGACGATTTCAACACCGCCATGGCCCTTGGCCATATCTTCGACCTGGTGCGAAGCGTCAACCGCGCGCTGCAGCTCTCCCCGCTCGGGCTCCTCTCCAGGGTGAAGCAGGAAGTGGAGCGGATAGCGAAGACCCTCGGGGTGTGCGACTCCGTCCCCGCCGCGTTCCTGCAGCGCATGAAGGACCGCAAGACCTCCGACATGGAGATCCCGGTGCAGGAGATCGAGGCGCTGATCGCCGAGCGTGCCGAGGCGAGAAAGGCGAAGAACTTCAAGCGGAGCGACGAGATAAGGGACCTGCTGGACGCGAAGAACATCGTCCTTTTGGACGGCGCACAGGGCACTACCTGGAAGGTGAAATAAGGCATAAAAAAAGGCCGCTCGAAGCGGCCGTTTTTTATTGGTTCTGCAGGTGTATTGCAAGGCGGCCTAGGCCGCCTTGTTCATTTCCGAACCGCACGTTCTCGCCTTCACGAGTTCCATCGCTTCCCTCATGATGTCGGAGACGCTCTTCTTGGTGGTGTCCATTATCAACTCGAGCGTTTCACGCTCCGCATCGCTGATCCGCATCGAAATTACGTTGTACCTGGGGTTCTCTCTCATTCTGCCCATCTGTTTGCTCCTTATCTTGGTTGCTTGGTTAATTGTGTGACACTATGCCTACCATATAGCTAAATGCGTGCCAAACAGAAAAAAAAGCGGCCAGTTTCGATAAGTGGTTGTTTTTACGTATACCGGTAAACCATCGATTAGCGCCGCGTTATAATGCAGTGTATACAAACTGCGCCACTTTTGGCACAAAGGCGGTAATTGTGCCCATTTGTATCATTTTGGCCACCTCCGCCCCTGCCCGGGTGGCGCCAATCACGCCTCTTCCTCCTCGCGCGCCCTTATCGTCCGCCCTTTGAGACCATGTTTGTCCAAAAGCCGGTAAAATGTCCGTCTCGGGATGTTGGCGAGTTGTGCCGCTTTTGACACATTGCCTCCCGCGTCCGCCAAATAGCGCTGAATCAGCTTCTTTTCGACCCTCAGCACGTGCGGCTCCCGCTCCTTTTTGAAGGAGCGGAGATCGATGACATCCTCCGCCTCTTCCGCGTAACTTTCGGCGAAGGCGAGCGGCAGGTTGCCGAGCTTGATGATCTCGTCGTGGGTCAGGACCGCGGCCCTCTCGATGACGTTCTGCATCTCCCTGATGTTACCCGGCCACGGATATTTCACCATGGCGTTGATGGCGCGCTCCTCTATGCCGACGATGGGCTTGTTCAGCTTGTTGCGCGCCTTCTCCAGGAAGTAGTGCGCTAGCTGAGGGATCGACTCCACCCGCTCCCTCAGCGGGGGCATGGTGATGGAGAAGACGTTCAGCCTGTAGTAGAGGTCCTCGCGGAACCAGCCGTCGCGCACGCCGTCCTCCAGCGACTTGTTCGTCGCCGCTATAAGGCGGACATCCACCCTCTTAGGGGCGGTGCCGCCGACCGGCCGCACCTCGCCGAGGTCAAGCACGCGGAGCAGCTCGGCCTGCAGCTTCGGCGTGATGTCCCCGATCTCGTCGAGGAAGATGGTGCCGCCGTCGGCGGCCTCGAAGAGCCCCTTTTTTTCCATTATGGCCCCGGTAAAGGAACCCTTCTTGTGCCCGAAGAGTTCGCTCTCCAGGAGCGAATCGGTGATGGTGGTGCAGTTGACGGTGACGAGCGGCTTGTCGTTTCTCTTGCTGTAGCGATGGATGGCGCGCGCCGCGAGTTCCTTCCCCGTTCCCGACTCCCCCCTTACCAGTACGGTGGTGGGGGTCGGCCCCACCTGCTTGATCTGGTCCAAGGCCTCCAACGTGCTGCTGTCGGTCCCGACGATGAACTCGTCGCCGTATTCCCGGTCCAGCTCCCTTTTGGCCAGCTCGTATTTCTGGATCAGCCTCCCGCGCTCCTCTTCGAGCTGCTGCAGGTTGTGGGGGAGGCACATCTCCAGGTCGGCGAGTCCCTGGTAGACGGCGACGGCGTACTCCCGGCAGGTGCGGTAGCCGCAGGTGCGGCAGTTCAGCTCGTCCTTCTGGGTGAACTTGTTGGTTGCCTGGAGGATCTTCTTGATGTCCCCGCCTTTGGGCGTGGGGAGCTTGACGTGCTTGTCGGAAAAGGTCCGAGACAGCTGAACCGGCTCGCAGCCGTCCCGGTGCAACTGCGAGGGGTGGTAGGCGATCTTCTTCCGGAAATGGGAGATGACCATGTTGCGCCGCGAGAACTCGGTGAGTTCCTTGTTTCTCCCCGGCCCCCCGATGCAGCCGTCATAGCAGAACCGGAGGTCCACCAGCTTGGGGCTGATCCTTCCGGCGGCGAGGTCCCGGATGATCCCCATGACGTTGACCTCCCCCTCGGCGGTGACGATCTCGGTGTCGAGCGGATCGGTCTCGATGCCGAAGGCCTGGAACGAGCCCTGGGAGAGGGAAAAGATCCTCCCCATGTGCGGCTCCCTCCCGTCGAAGGGCTCCTCGGCAAGGGAGGCCAGGTCTATGCCCCGGTCCTTGAAGATCGATTCCAGCTCGCGGTAGGTGAGGAGGACGTCGACGGCCCCCTTGGTCTGCTCGGCCTGCACCTCGAACTTCCCGGCTATGCACGAGCTTATGTAGATGACCTTCACATGGTCGCCCAACGTCTGCTTCAGACAGCGCCCCATGGCGACCATGTGCGTCACCACCCCGACTAGGTTCTGGATCAGCTGCGGGTAATGCCGTTCCACGAGGTCAACGACGGCGGGACAGTGCGACGAGATGAGCGGCAGGGTGGCGTTTTTGATCGCATTGCGGTACTCCCCCGCGATGAGTTCGACGCCGCTCGCCCCTTCGTGCACCTCGGCGAAGCCGAGCTGCCTCAGCCCCGCCGAAAGCTGCCCCGGCGTCGCGTAGTGGAAGAAGGCGGGAAAGGAGCAGCCAAGGACAGCGATAACCGGGTCGCCGGAGGTAAGGAGCGCCTCGGTCACCACGACGTTGTCCGCGATCACCTTCGCGTGCTGGGGACAGTTGCTCAGGCAGTTGCCGCAGCCGATGCAGCGGTCGAACATTATCTCCGTGTAGCTTTTCTCGACCTTGATGGCCTTGACGGGGCAGCTTCTTACGCAGGAGTAGCATTTGCGGCACTGGTCCGTGATGGTTACGATGGGGTACATGGGGTCTCGTTTCTTTCGGATATGACCTACGAGGCGGGATTGTACAGCATCCGGGAAAAGTGTGCAACGGTTGGCACACTCCAGCCGAAAAAAGGGCAAAAAAAACCCTAGCGACTAGGAGGGCAAGTCAGCTAGGGGAAGGAGGATCCTTCGACCCTCCGCAACTCTTATCTATGCATCCATTATACCGATGCGCCAACTTCGCTGCAAGGAATTAAATGCAGTTAATCATTTTTTCCTTTTCTTGCACCATCCCGCGCGGCGCGCTCGCCCCGCCGCGCCCCGCCGCGCTGTACCACGTTGCGCGCCTTGCCGGACGTGTGGTATAAATACCGCAACTTTACGTCCGGGAGAAACCACATGGGAGCGGAGCGAGCGACGTCCCGAAACAGCGGCAGAACCGATCTTCAGGAAGCAGCGATGAACTCCCGTACCCGGCTGGCATTCCTGCGGCTCCTGCTGGCGCTCGTCCTTATCCTGCTGCCGCTGCAGGCGCTCGCCGCATCGATCCCGAAGCTGGCCGCCCCCCCGGAAGGAGAGCGCTGGTTCAGCATCTACATGGGAGACGAACGTGTCGGCTTCGGCAACCTGGCCATCACCCGCAGCGGCGACGGATACCTGATCGAGTCGCAGGGGAGCGTCAAGATGAAGGTGATGGGCTTTTCCAGGGAGGCGACCTCGAAGGAATCGTACCTGGTGGGGCCCGACCTGGCGCTTCGATCCTTCTCCGCGGAGAACCGCATCGACGGGAGCCCTGTCGTACTGCAGGGGGAGGTGACGCCTAAGGGGATCAGGGTCGTCACCGAGTCCGGCAGCGGCAGGAAGGAGCGCACCCTGAAACCGAAAGGGACCGTGTATTCTCCGCACGCACTGAACCTCTACCCGCTCATGCGGGGGGCGGTCCGGGGGAAGAGCTACAAGCTCGCCGTCCTCGACCTGGAAGCGACCACGGTGAAGCAGTTCAAGGTGGAGGTTGTCGGAGAGGAAACCTTCCCGCCCGGAATCGCCGCGGTCCACCTGAGAAACAACCTTTACCCGATGGTGGACAACGACGTCTGGATGGACCTGAAGGGGAACGTTCTGAAGGAATCGGTGCGGGACGACCTCGTGGTCACCCTGGCCGAGGACAAGGCGAAGGCCAAGGCGGAGTTGGCCGACGCGGTTCTTTGCAGGAAGGATCTCGTCCTCGACTACAGCATGATCAGGATCACCCCCACGCTGGAGCACCCCGAAAAGTTGCAAAAGCTCTCGGTAGCGATGACCGGCATTTCGGCGGAGTTTCCGCTGCTGCAGGGGCAGAGACAGCAGGCGACGCGCCTGCCGGACGGCAGGGTTATCTTCACCATGCCCAACCCCTCCCTTGCGCCTGCAACCGGTGCGGCCCCCACGGCTACCGACCTGGAACCGGCCCCGCGCATCCCGAGCGACCACCCCGAGATCCTGAAACTGGCCCGGGAGATCGCCGGGGGAGAAGGGAACCCGGAGCAGACGGCCCGGCGCCTCTCGCAGTGGGTGGCACGCGAGATAAAGGGTTCGGTCACCGACAGCCAGTCCCCGCTGGAGACGCTGAAAAGCCGCATAGGCAACTGTCAGAGCCACGCCAGGCTGTACGCGTCCCTCGCACGCGCTGCGGGCATTCCCACCCGGTTCGTCTCCGGGGTGGTCTACCAGGGAGAAGGGTTCCTCTACCACAGCTGGGCCGAGAGTTACCTGAACAACGGCTGGGTCCCCCTCGACCCGACCTTCGGCGAGTTCCCCGCCAACCTGAGCCACGTCAAGCTGGTGGAAGGGGATTCTCTCGATGAGATGGGTGCCCTGGCGGGGGTGATGGGAAGGGTGCGCGCCACGGTGCTGGAAAAGAAGTATTAGAAGAGCAGGCACCGGAACTGAAAAGCGGGGCGGACCACCGGCAAAAGGGTCCGCCCCGCTTCTCTATTCAGTTATAGGAGCTACAGGTGAACACGGCGATTGCTTAGCGGCAGCCATGCCCTGCCATCGCGCCATCGGTTTCAAAAGTCCCATCCGCCCTTTCAACCGCCGCCTTCTTTAAGCAGCTGTTGTAGGAAAGCACCTGCGCCAGAACTGCGACCACATAGACCACGCCACCGACCAAAAGCAGATTCCCCATTTTCTTCACCCCTGTTTTGTTTATTGTTCATAACAATATATGCTTAAACATATATTCGACATCATATATATTCTTCGAGTCCAGCAGTGTCAACAAAAAATCCTTTAACAGTCGCGGCGAAACAGCCCGGATGGCGCTCACGGCACAAGGCGATACGTATCCCCAAGCGCCGTGAGCGTCTCCGGGTAGCATGATGCGTGCCGTTCGACAACCCATTGTAATTCCGTTTCTTTCCGCCAACGGCAGCCCGTCATGATGTCCCACTCCGCGTTACCCGCCCCGGAATGGGACGCCGACCTGTTCCATAATGGGACGTCAAGCCTCTTGCGGCCACGCAAAAGAAAAAGGCGGCCTTTCGGCCGCCCCTCCCATAGTTTCCTTCCTCACCTGCTCGATCCTACCTGCCCATCGCCTCGACGATCTCCCTGCGTGCTTCCCCTATGGTGAGAGGGATACGCCCGAAGGAAAGCTTTTCCTCGTGCTTCAGCTTGTAGATCAGTTCGGCGATGTGCGGCAGGCGGAGCTTCACCTGCGCCAGTTCGTCGGGCGCGGTGAACACCTGCTCCGGCGTCCCCCCGCGCACCAGCCTGCCGCGGCTCAGGATGTGGAGCTGGTGCAGGAAAATGGGGACCAGGTCGACGCTGTGCGTCGCCATGACGATGGTCACCCCCTGCTCCTTGTTCAGCCTGGTCAGGAGTTCCATCATCCGGTATTCACCCATCGGATCGAGGCCGGCGGTCGGCTCGTCGAGGAGCAGTATCTCGTGCCCCATGGCGAGGAGCCCGGCGATGCAGGCCCGCTTCTTCTGGCCGTAGCTCAGGTTGTGGATCCCTTTCATGGCGAATTCCGTCATGTCGACGCTCGCCAGCGCCCCCTCCACCCTGGCGCGCACCTCCGCCTCGCCGAATCCCATGTTGCGCGGCCCGAAGGCGGTGTCCTCGAAGACCGTGGTGGCGAAGAGCTGATCGTCCGGGTTCTGGAACACCAGGCCGACCTTGCGATAGATATCCCGTGGATGGAGGCGGAGCACGTTCTCGCCATCCAGGAGCACCTCCCCCTGATACCCCTTGGTCAAGCCGTCCATTATCTTCAGCAGCGTGGTCTTTCCGGAACCGTTGGAGCCGAGGATGCCGGTGAACTCGCCCCTGGCGACGCTGAGGTGGATATCGTTGAGGGCTACGGTACCGTCGGGGTACTGGTAGCTCTCCAGGCTGACTGAGATTCTTGTCTCGTTCACAAAAGATCCTTTAGATGACGGTCCATAATAGTCTCACTGCGCCCATCCCCAGGACCAGGAGGAGCGCACCGGTGACCTCTGCCATACGGAACGGCCTCTGCAGGGACCTCGGCATCACGCCGTCGTACCCTCTTTGCACCATGGCCGTGGTGATGCTCTGGCTGTTGTCGAACGCCTTGATCACCAGCACCCCCGCCAAGGTCCCGAAGGAGCTCAGCCCGCGCCGGTAGCCGACGTACCCCAGCCGGTTTTTCTGCGCATTGTAGACCACCTGCGCGTCCTCCAGCAGCAGGAACAGGTAACGCCAGGCGAAGAGGGCCACGTCGATCAGCACCTGCGGCACCCTGAGCCAGGAAAGCGCGGCCATCAAGTCGGTGAAGGGGGTGGAGAAGCCGACCACCGCCAAAAGCGACACCCCCCCCATGATACGGCTGGCGATCCGCACCCCTTCCATGAGCCCGTCCCGGTGTGCCACCAGTTCGAGTCCGGCGATCGAGAAGGAAAAAAAGGGGCTGTTCCCCGAAAAGAACAGCTTCAGCAGGAGGACCGTCACCGCGATGAAGAGCGGTTCGGAGAAACGCAGGGCGAGGGTACGCAGTGGAGTCCCGATGGCAAGGCAAAGCGCGATGCTGAGGACGCAGGCCAGCAGCGGGAATGCGCTCCCGGGGGAGCTGATCACCATGGTGAGGAGCGCGACCGCGCTGAGCAGCTTCACCCTGGCGTCCACCCGGGTCAGCGGGTGAGCGGCCAGGTGCGTATGTGAGTGGAGATGGTGCATCCTTCTTCCCTACTCTTTCCTGGTGAGCCGGCGCCAGTAGTAGCCGCCGACAAAGCCACCCGCCGCCCCCGCCACCAGGAAGGCGAACAGCAAGAGGTCTCCCGAGCCCGGATCGATAAGCGGAGCTTTCGCCTCCCGGCCGTGCTCCTTCGCGATCTTCTCAACCACCGCCTCGTCGACCCCCTCCCAAGACTTGGGCGCCAGGGAGAAGAAATAGAAAGCGAAATAGAGGGTGGGGAGGAGGATCATGTGCAACAGCAGTATCTTCCATTTCAGCTTGCGCTCAGGCATGGCTCGGCAGCTCCTTCTCGGTTATCACCCGCATCTTCAGAAGCAGGTCGGGGCGCTTTCTGTACAAGAGCCTCACCATGCCGGCAGTTGCCACCCCCTCGATGATGCCCAGCGGAAGTTGGGTCGGCATAAAGGCGAGCAGCACCCGGGTGAAGAGCGGCAGAAGCGGCGCGTCCCCCCGGATCCCCAGTGACAGGAAAAGCGAGGTGGCGGCATAGGTCCCCCAGTCCGCCAGGAGACCGGCCACGAAGCCGGAAACGACAAGGCTTGCGCCAACCCGGCGCAGGCCGCGAAAGGCAAGGAAGCCGACGAAGGAACCGACCACGCCCATGGAGAGGGTATTGGCGCCCAGGGTCGAAAGCCCGCCGTGCGCCAGGAAGAGCGCCTGGATCAGCAGCGACACCGCCGCGATCAGCACGCTGACCAGAGGTCCCACCAAAATGGCGGAGATTCCCGTACCGCAGGGGTGCGAGCAGGTGCCTGCGGTAGGCACCGGGACCGGCAGGCAGGAGACGATGAACACTACCGCCGTCATAAGGCCCACCAGCGGCTTCAGGGAAAGGTCCTCCCGCGCCAGCAGGTTCAGGCGCCTGACCCCGATGGCCACAAACGGCAGCGCCACCAGGGACCACAACAGCGCCCACGGGAAGGGAAGGATCCCCTCCGAGATGTGCATGGCGAAGGCAGGGGTGGCACACAATACTATTACAATGGCGAGAAGGACCGATCTTGCACCCGCAGTCGCGCCGCGGCAAGAGCCTCTCGCTCCTCCTCCATTGCCAGCTTCACCCACCCCCCGCCCCCCTCCCGTCAGGGGAGGGGGAGGGAGGACTCCGTTGCAAAGTAAAGACGGGTGGTTAGGCAGCATGATCAAACCCTGTCCCCGCGCAGGTCGCCGGCGAAGATCGCCGAAGCTCCCCTGGAGGCGCAGAAGTCGCCGCACATGGTGCAGGTCTTCTCGTCTTCCGGGACGCGGCTCGCCCTGATGGCGGCGGCATCCTCCGGGTAGAGGGCCAGCTCGAACTGGCGCTCCCAGTTCAGGTCGCGTCTCGCCTTGCTCATCTCCTTGTCGCGCTCCCTGCCCTTCTCCGGGTACTTGTTCATGTCGCCGATGTAGGCCGCTATCTTGGCCGCCTTCACCCCCATGCGGACGTCCTCCTCGTTGGGGAGGGCGAGGTGCTCGGCGGGGGTGATGTAGCAGATGAGATCCGCGCCGAAGCGCGAAGACTGCGCCGCGCCGATGGCTGCGGTGATGTGGTCGAAGCCCGGGGCGACGTCCGTGGCTATCGGGCCGAGCATGTAGTACGGGGCGTTGCCGCTCATCCTCTTCTGCAGCTTGATGTTCCCCTCGATCTCGTCCAGCGGCACGTGTCCGGGCCCTTCGACCAGCATCTGGCACCCCATGTCGCGCCCGATCTCCGCCAGTTCGCAGTTGATCAGGAGTTCCTGGATCTGGGCGCGGTCGCTGGAGTCGTGGATGGCGCCGGCGCGCAGGCCGTTCCCCAGCGACAGGACGGTGTCGTAGCGCTTCAGGATCTCGACCACGCGGTCGAACTTCTCGTAGAGCGGGTTCTCGCGGTTGTTGGCGATCATCCAGGCGGCCATGCTCACCCCCCCCTTGGAGACCAGCCCGCCGTAGCGGTACCCCTGCTTCCTCAGACGCTCCAGGGTGTAGAGGTTGATGCCGCAGTGGACCGCCATGAAGGACATGCCGTCGGCGCACTGCCTCTCGATGATCTCGAAGAGCAGCTCCTCGTCAAGCTTGTTGGGGTCACCGTATTTCCTGGCCGCCTCGCAAAAGGCCTGGTAAAGCGGTACGTTACCCACCGGCAGATCGACCGCCGCGATCACCTCGCGCCGTACCCGGTCCAGATCCCCCCCCACGGAGAGTTCCATCAGGGTGTCGGCCCCGGACTCGGCCGCAGCCAGCCCCTTGCGGACCTCTGCGGCGTAATCGATGATGTCCGAGGAGGTCCCGATGGAAGCGTTCACCTTGGTCCTCAATCCGGCGCCGATACCGGCGACCTTCGGCTGGCGGATCCGGTTCCAGGGGATGACGATCTCCCCCGCGGCCACCTTGTCACGGACGTACTCCTGGGTCACCTTCTCGTCCGCTGCAACCTGGGCCATTTGCGGGGTGATCACCCCTGCGCGTGCCGATTCTAGCTGTGTTTTCACGTTAGACTCCTTTTCATGTATTCATTGCATTGTCCCACCAGGCTCTCCGCCAACCGCGGCGAACTGCCGAAGTGAAGGTGCAGGTAGGAGGCGAGACAGTTCTTGTATCGATACCCTTCGGTTCCCAGATATGTTCCTTTTCTGCTGACGCTGTAGAGGCGCTCTACGCCGGCCGGCATCTCCTCCATCTCGGAGTAGTGGAATTCGTGCCCCCGTGCGACGCTCCCCTTGCGACCGATGATGCTGTCCGCCAGGAGTTCCACCTCGCGGTACCCGAGCGCCTTGCGGCGCGGCAGCATCCTGGTGAGGACCGGGAAGACGCCGGTGAACCGGTGCGTGACCCCCTCGGCGGCGACGCCTTCGGTGAGATAGATGAAGCCGCCGCACTCGGCGTAGACCGGCATCCCGGCCTCCACGGCCCCGCGTATCTGCCGCGTCATCAGGTCGTTTGCCGCCAACTCCCGTGCGAAGAGTTCCGGGTACCCCCCCGGGAGGTAGATCCCGCAGGTCCCGTCGGGAAGGGCGGCATCGTCGAGCGGCGAGAAGAAACGAAGCTCGGCTCCGCTCTCCTCCAGGAGCCGCAGGTTGTCCTGGTAGACGAAGCAGAAAGCCTTGTCCCTCGCCACCGCGATCCTCACCGGGTCGCCGGGCGCCGTTTGCAACGCGGCCCGGTCGCCGGCCGCATCAGCGACCGTTGCGGCAGGGTTCAGCTCGAAGAGCGCCTCCAGATCCAGCTGTTTCTCGATCACCTCGACCAGGTGCCCGACGAACTCCTCCGATAGGGGGTTGTCGTCCACGGTCGTGAGCCCCAAGTGGCGCGACGGTATGGCGAGGAGAGGGTCCCTCGGGATGCAGCCGAGGACCGTGACATCCGGCAGGCCCGCTGTCACGGCTTCCCTCAGGATCCGCTCGTGGTTCTCGCTCGCCACGTTGTTGAAGATGACGCCGGCGACCCGCACTGCGGGATCAAACGAGGCGAAGCCGTGCACCAGGGCGGCCGCGCTCCTCGCCTGGCTGCGCGCGTCGACCACGAGGACCACCGGCGCGCCGAGGATCTTCGCGACCTGCGCGCTGCTCCCGGCCTCGGAAACGCCGTCGATGCCGTCGAAAAGCCCCATCACCCCTTCGATGACGGCGATATCGGCGGCCGCCGCATGGCGGTCGAAGGTGTCACGGACGAACCCGGCGTCGCACATCCAGCCGTCGAGGTTCACCGAAGGGGTCCCGGTCACCACGCCGTGATAACCCGGGTCGATGAAGTCCGGCCCGACCTTGAACGGGGCGACCTTCAGCCCGCGCCTTCGCAGCGCCGCCATTATGCCCAGCGTGATGGTGGTCTTGCCGCTGCCGCTCTGGGGGGCCGCGATGACGATCCGCCTGGTCATGGGTGCGACCCCGTCAGCCGTTGACAAGCTTCACCACGGCGTTGCCGTCGGCGTAGTAATCGATCACGTTCATGCAGCAGTACTGCTGCTCGATGCTGAACATGGAGGAAAGCGGCGCGCCGATGGCGTGCATCAGGATGACGCGGTTCACCCCGCCGTGGGCCACCACCAGCACTTCCTCGCCGCGGTGCCGCGCCACGATATCCGCCAGAGCAGGAAGGACGCGCGAAGCGAGGTCCCGCGGGCTCTCCCCTCCCGGGGTCCGGAAGTTCTCCAGGTCGTCCAGGCGCGCGGCCCACTCGTCGGGACGGTTCTGCTGGATCTCCGTCAGGGTCAGCCCCTGCCACGCCCCGCAGTCAAGCTCGCGCAACTGCGGCACCTTGACCGGCTCCACCCCCAGGTATGGTCCGAGGATCTCGCCGCCACGCACCGTCCTCACCAGGTCGCTCGTGTACATCGCGCTGATCCGGTCCGCGTCCAGGCGCGGCTTCAGCCGGTGGTACTGTTCCTCGCCGAGCGGCGTGAGGGAAACGTCCCCGTGGCCGTTGTAGCGGTTCGATCCCTGCACCTCGCCGTGGCGGATCAGGTGTATACGCGTTTTCTCCGTCATGGGCACACTCCCATTTTCACTGTCCCCCCTGGCGCATCAGCGCCAGCAGGGTCAGCAGGCAAAAAATCTCGTTCAGTTCGCTGGCGCAGCCGATCACGTCCCCGGTGATCCCCCCGAGCCTGCCGTGGGACCAGCTCTTGATCCCCCAGGTGAGAAGGAAAAGAAGGAGCATGGAGATGAGCCCGTTCAGCCCGAGAAGGAGCCAGGCGACGACCGCGGTGCAGACGCCGGCCAGGACGAGTTGCGAGGCACCCGCCCCGCCGACGAAGGCGCAGCCGAGGCCGTCTTTCCTCGCCCTCGTGGCGCCGACGGTCATCTGCACCTGGGCAAACCGCGCCGCCATCGGAAAGAAGAGGAGCGCCTCCCGCTTGTAGCCGAGCGGCAGGGCAAGAAGGGCCTGGTACTTCAGCATGATGCCGAGCACAAGAGCTACCGCGCCGACCGCCCCCACGCGGGAGTCCTTCATGATCTCCAGGAACCGCTCGCGCGGGCCACGCGCCGCAAGCCCGTCGCAGACGTCGGAAAGCCCGTCCAGGTGCAGCGCCCCGGTCACCACGGAGAGGAGCGCGACCAGCACCAGGTCCGCCACCCCCCTGGGCAGGAGCGGGGAGAGCAGGAAGTCGGTCCCTGCGAGCAGCGCCCCCAGCGCGAGCCCCACCAGCGGGAAATATGTCATGGAGCGCCCCAGGTCCTCCTCGTCGCACCGCACCGCGGGGAGCGGGACGATGGTGAGGAACTGGAACGCGATCAGGAACCGTCTCATGACGTCACTCCGTTGCAGCCCCTACCCTTCGGCCACCCCGGCCTCGGCGAAGGTAGCCATTTCCTTCAGCACCTTGACACCGGCCTCGATGAGCCCCATGGCGAGAGCGGCACCGGTCCCCTCGCCGAGCCGTAACTGCAGGTCGAGCAGCGGCTTGACGCCGATCCGCTCCATCATCATCCGGTGTCCGATCTCCACGGAGCTGTGCGCTGCGAAGATGTACTCCTTGACCATCGGGTGCATCTCCGAGGCGATCAGCGCGCCTGCCGTCGAGATGAAGCCGTCGACGACGACGGGGATGCTGTTCGCGGCGGCACCCAAGACCAGCCCGGCAATAGCTGCGATCTCCAGCCCCCCCACCTTGGTCAGCACGTCGAGCGGGTCCTCCGGATCGGGTCGGTTCAGGTCGAGCCCGGCCTGGATCACCCGGATCTTTCTCTCCAGCGCCTCGTCGTTGATCCCGGTGCCGCGGTGCGTGACCTCGCGCACGGTGCAGCCGGCGAGGGCGGCGATTATGGCCGAGGAGGGGCTGGTGTTGCCGATCCCCATCTCGCCGGTGCCGAGCATGGCGATCCCTTCCTGCTTCGCCTGGTCCGCCAGCGCGATGCCGACCTCGATGGCGGCGACCGCCTCCTCGCGGGTCATGGCGCTACCCTTGGCGAAGTTGCGGGTCCCTTTCGCCACCTTGGCCATGATGAGGCCGGGGGCGGGCTCGAAGTCATAGTCGACGCCGACATCGACCACACGCACCTCGGCGCCGGAATGGCGCGCCAGGACGTTCACCCCGGCGCCGCCGCGCAGGAAGTTGAGCACCATCTGCGGGGTCACTTCCTTGGGGAAAGCGGAGACCCCTTCCTCGACGATGCCGTGGTCGCCTGCGAAGGTGAAGATGACCTTCTTCTCGGTGTCGGGGGAAAGGTTGCCGGCAATGGCGGCGAAACGCCGCGCCATCTCCTCCAGGCGCCCCAGGGAGCCGAGCGGCTTGGTCTTGTTGTCGAGCTTTGCCTGGGCCTTGGCGAGGAGCGCCTCGTCTACCGGCTGGATCTTCGCCAGCGTCGCTTCTAAAAGTTGCATGGTACCCTCCATAACGAATTTAATTGAAGCCCCCTTCCCCCTCGCCCTCCGGGAGAGGGCCGGGGTGAGGGAGCCTCTACCCTTTAAGCTTCAGCGGTATGCCGGAGATGGTGACGTACACCTCGTCCGCCCTGGCCGCTATCATCTCGTTCGCCTCGCCGGCGAGATCCCTGAAGCTCCTCGCCAGCGGGTGCTCCGGCACTATCCCCATGCCGACCTCGTTGCTCACCACGATGAGCGGCGTCCTGAAGGCGCCGAAGCCGCGGGTGAATTCCTCCACGCGGGACAGCGCCTCGCCAGCCCCCCCTTCGCACCGGAAGAGCATGTTCGAGAGCCAGAGGGTGACGCAGTCCAGGAGCAGCACGCTGAAGCGTCCCTCACTCTCGCGAATCGCCTCCGGCACCCGCAGCGGCTCCTCCACGGTCTCCCACTCATCCCCGCGCCGCCCGCGGTGCCGCGCGATCCGCTCGGCCATCTCGCCGTCGCCCGCCTCGCCGGTGGCGAGATAACCTCGCAAAGGCGCGTACTCGTTGGCCAGCCCCTCGGCGAAACGGCTCTTGCCGCTTCTGGCCCCGCCGGTCACCAGTACCACTTTGGACATAAAAAAACCCCCCTTCCAATGGCGGAAGGCGGGTCAAAAATCGCGATGAGGATACGATTCCGGCTTTAGCCCCTCTGCCACGGAGGTCCAGTAAAGCTATCTTCCAGGCAGGTTTCCTGACTCACGGGTCATCTTACTCGCCGCGCCTTCCCGATGGTATCAGTGGCGTAGTTGCGGCTTTCATAACCGTTCACAGTTGCGGGACAGCGAGGGATTTGCACCCTCTTCCCTTTTAACCCCTCTCGGGGCACCCGGACGATGACTGATTTTCAGTCAACTGTTTACTAACAGAGGCGGCCGTTAAAGTCAAACAATAATGGGGGCCACATCCTCTTCTGTTTCCAAGGCTTCCGCAGGATCGGCCGCGAGCAGCGCGTCGATGCGGGCCCAGACGCCGTCCTTACCCTCCTTGGAGAGGGCGGAGAAAAAGCAGAGTTCCCCCTTCTTTACGCCGATCTTTTCCGTGATGACGGTCGTCTGCCTGGCGCGCTCGTTCTTGGATAGTTTGTCGCACTTGGTTATGACGATGATGGGGGGGATGGAGTAGGTGCGGAGCCAGGCGAGCATCTGCAGGTCGTCGTCGCTCGGAACCCGGCGGATGTCGAGGATGAGGACCACGGCGCGCAGGTTCTTTCGCTTGGAGAGGTAGGTCTCCATCATCGGGCGCCAGTCCTTCTTGACGGCGAGAGGGACCTTGGCGTAGCCGTAACCGGGGAGGTCGACCAGCATGAAGTCGTCGTTCACCTGGAAGAAGTTGATCAGCTGGGTCCGCCCCGGCGTGGAGCTGGTCCGGACCAGGTTTTTCCTGTTGACCAGCACGTTCACCAGCGAGGACTTCCCCACGTTGGAGCGCCCGGCGAAGGCGACCTCCGGCAGGTCCCCCTCGGGGTAATGGGCGGGCTTGGTGGCGCTTTTAATAAACTCGGTTTTCTTTACGATCAATGTGGGACCTGTCCGTTTTTTTGGGGCAGTATAGTCCTCCCGGAACACCCTTTCAATCATTAAATCGGAACTTGATTAAAGCTAACGTTCTGGTATATTTTGAAACCTGGTTAGCTCAGCTGCCCCCAACAGAAGGATACACACAGGCATGAATAAAGAACTGGAAACAGCGATCATGACCGCGGCGGACCTGCCGACCATTCCCGTTGTGGCTATCAAGGTAATGCAGTTGATCGAGAGCGAAACCGCAACGGCGGAAGAGCTGGCGAAGATCGTCTCCTCCGACCCTGCGGTCGCCGCGCGCGTCCTCAAGATATCCAACTCCTCCTTCTACGGCTGCCGCAGGCAGATCCAGACGCTGTCAAGCGCCGTCGTCATCCTCGGTTTCAGCACGCTCAGAAGCCTCGTGGTCGCCGCATCGGTGAAGCAGGTCTACAAGCCGTACGGCCTCACCGAGAAGATGCTTTGGGAACACTCCTTCGCAGCGGGACTCGCGGCCAAGATCATAGCCAACCGGACCCGCGCCGCCAACGAGGAGGAGGCCTTCCTCGCCGGGCTTTTCCACGACATCGGCAAGATCATCATGAACAGCCTGGACCGCGTCAAGTTCCAGGAGGTGATGCAGCACTGCTATAACGAGAGGATATCGTTCGGGCAGGCGGAGCGGGGGGTATACCCCTTCAGCCACGATGAGGTGGGAGCCTACGTCATCAAGAAATGGAACTTCCCCGAAATCCTCACCAACGCCATCCTTTTACACCACACGCTGGAGTTCAGCGAACTCGACGCCCCGGCCCTGGTGAACCTCACCGCAGTCACGGCCCTAGCCGATATGTTCTGCCTCAAGCTGGGGATCGGTGTCCGTGAGCCGCAGGACGGGATAGACCTGGCAGGCTCCAAACCGGGGCAGATGTTGAAGCTTACCGAGGAGAAAGCGGACGAACTCCTGGAGATTTTCGGCAAGGCGTTCGAAGAGGACAGGGCCCTGTTTACCAGCTGAGGCTCAGGAAGGCTCATCCTCGGGCTCGGGCCCCTCGCCCTGGGAACTGCGCCGCTTCGCTTCCTCGGAGATGCTCACGCTGTCCGTCGCCTCCGACTTATGCGCCGGTTTCTCCCTCTTGTGCTGCCGTTCCCGCCCCCCCGCATCCGGGTCGATCTTGATACTCCCGGGAATCCTGTCGACGATGTAGACCATACCCCCTCCCGCCTTTTTCGTGGCAAACGTGGCGACCGGCATTTTAGCAGCAATTCCCGGCTAATGGTAGAGGTTTAATGCTATAACAGGCGTTACCGGCAAGGCGGCACATTCATCTTGTCTAGCAACAGGCGCTGTTGTATACTTGCAAGCTTAGTAAATGCTCATTCTACGAGGAAAGTCAATGAAATTGAATACTAAGCTGGTGATGATCATGCTCACGATGTTGGTCATCGCCATGCTGATCCTCTTCGTCCTGAACCAGTTCAGCCAGAACGATCTGGTGCAGGAGATCCAGGAAAGTTCCAACGTGGTGTCAAAGGCCATACAGTTGAGCGTCGAGGACCTCACCTCCGACGAGGAATCGTCGCGCCTGACCGAGTACCTCCAGCAGGCTAAGAGCAAGGGGGTCAACGAGATCAACATCATCAACAACGAGGGTGAGATCATAAATTCCTCCGACCCGGCGCAGGTCGGCAAGAAGCAGGAAATCAAGAAACTGGAGAAGGGGCTCAAGGCGTCGCGGCGCCACGGCGGTGGGGGATCGCTCAAACCGTACGACCTGGTGGTCCCGGTCATCGTCGGGGACGAGCAGTTGGGGTACGTGCAGATCAACCTCCTTCTGGACAACATCCGGGACATCCAGCACGCCAACTTCGTGCGCCGGCTGGTGGCGACCAGCATGGTATTCGTGCTCGGCATGATCCTGACCATTTTCCTGGCACGCAGGTACACCTACCCGATCCATCGACTGGCAACCGGCGTCAAGAACGTCTCCTCCGGGGACCTGAGCGTCACCTTCCAGGTGCAAAGCAGCGACGAGATCGGCGAGCTTGCCGAAAACCTGAACGAGATGGTCGGCAAGCTCAAGGAAAAGGAGCAGTTGGAAAAGCGCCTCTACGAGGCGGAGCACCTCTCGAAGGTGGGACAGCTGGCGGCCGGCATCGCGCACGAGATCAGGAACCCGCTGAACTACATCAGCCTCGCCATCGACCACCTGAAGAGCGAACTCCTCCCCTCCTGCCCCGGGAAAGGGGAAGAGCTGGAGGCGATCACCACCAACATCAAGGAAGAGGTCCGCAAGGCGAACTACATGGTCCTCAATTTCATGAACTACGGCCGTCCGCTCAAGCTGAGGCTGCAGCAGATAACCTACCCGGAGCTGGTGGACAAGGCGATGCCGATCATGCAGGACCGGCTCAACGAGCAGCGTATCGAGGTGGTGAGGGAGATCCCCGATGACCTCCCTCCCATAGAGGTCGACCCCGAGCTGATGCGCAACTGCCTGTGCAACTTCATCAGCAACGGAGCCCAGGCGATGCCCGACGGCGGCAGGATCACCCTCGGCGCCGGCCTCGACCCCGAAACCGGTGCCTGCCGCCTCACCTTCCACGACCAGGGGGTGGGAATCGAGCCGCAGGATCTGGAGAAGGTGTTCCAGCCCTACTTCACCACCAAGGAGGCCGGGATCGGGCTCGGCCTCGCCATAACGGAGCGGATCGTGAAGGAGCACGGCGGCACGGTATCGGTGCAAAGCAGCATCGGCGCAGGGACCACGTTCACCGTAACCCTCCCGTCGCCAAGGGTGGCGTGAGCGCCACCCGTAGGCCCTTAACCCGTAGGCCTTAATCTTAATCTTAATCTTAACCTGTTTCTTCGACCTGGAGTTGTAATGAGCGGCAGCATCCTTATAGTAGACGATGAAAAAGGGCAGCGTGACATCCTGAGCGCCATCCTGGTGAAGAAGGGGTACCAGATAGTGACGGTACCGGGGGGAAGGGAAGCGCTCGAGGAACTGGAGCGTGCGGAATACGAGCTGCTCCTCACCGACCTGAAGATGCAGGGGATGTCGGGAATGGAACTCCTGGAGCGGGTCCTGACGGAAATCCCGTCCCAGTGCGTGGTGATGATGACGGCCCACGGCACGGTGGACTCGGCCGTGGAGGCGATGAAGAAAGGGGCCTTCGACTACCTGGAGAAGCCCCTCGAGCGGGACGACCTGATCCTGACCGTGCAGCGCGCCTTCGAGCGGATCAACCTCCTCAAGGAAAACAAGGTGCTGCACAAAAAGCTCGCCGAGACCCGCGCGCTGCCGAGCATGATCGGGGAGCACCCCAAGATGATGGAGGTGGTCCGGATGATCAACAAGATCGCGCCGACCTCGACCACCGTTCTCATCTACGGCGAATCCGGCACCGGGAAGGAACTGGTGGCCCGGGCGATCCATGACGGGAGCCCGCGCAAGGAGAAGCCCTTCTTCGCCATCAACTGCGCCGCGATCCCCGACTCCCTGATGGAGAGCGAGCTGTTCGGCCACGAGAAGGGGTCCTTCACCGGCGCCGGGAGCAGGGAGATAGGGATCTTCGAGGCGGCCGAAGGGGGGACCGTCTTCCTGGACGAGATCGGCGAGATGAACATCGCCATGCAGGCCAAGCTTTTGCGCGCCATCCAGGAAAAGGAGATCAGGAGGGTCGGCGGCAAGATCAACATCCCGGTCGACGTCAGGATCATCTCGGCGACGAACAAGGACCTGGAGCAGGAAACCAAGCGGGGAAACTTCCGCGAGGACCTCTTCTACCGTCTCAACGTCATCAGGATCACGCTGCCGCCCCTCAGGGAGAGGGGGAACGACATCGTGACCCTGGCCAGCTTCTTCCTGAAGAAGTACAGCGCCTCCTGCGGCATCCCGCTCAAGGGGATCAGCAAGGCGGCGCTGAAGATACTGCTCGATTACGGCTGGCCCGGCAACGTGCGCCAGCTGGAATCGGTCATCGAACGGGGGGTGCTGATGGCGGAAAACGACCACATCCAGCCCGAGGACCTGCCGGCGGAGGTGCACCACGAGGCGTCGCTCGCCGGGTCACTCCCGTTCGAATTCCCCGCCGAGGGGATCTCGATAGACGACCTGGAGCGGGACCTGATCATGAAGGCGATGCAGAGGGCGGATTGGGTTATCGCCAAGGCGGCGCCACTTTTGGGTATGAGCTACAAGACGCTACAATACCGGCTGGAGAAGTTCGGCATCAGCAGACCGGAGTAGCTAGGAGTGTGGCATGAACCTCACCTCGACGCTGCACAGATTCACCGTCGTCCCGTCCCTCCCCAAGGAACTTGCCGGGTTGCAGCGGATAGCGTACAACCTGTGGTGGAGTTGGGAGCCGGAGGCGATCAATCTTTTCAAGCGGATCGACCCCGAACTCTGGAGGGCGGCGCGCCATAATCCCCTGGAGATGCTGGGAAGCCTGCAGCAGGCGACCTTCGAGAGCCTGATGGCCGACGAGGGTTTCATGTCGCATCTGGCGCAGGTGGAGGAGAGGCTCTCCGAGTACCTCTCCTCGCCGACCTGGTACCAGCGGCACGGCAACCCCGGGGCCCGCATAGCCTACTTCTCGATGGAGTTCGGCCTGCACGAATCCCTCCCCATCTACTCGGGGGGGCTGGGGATCCTGGCCGGCGATCACCTGAAGTCGGCGAGCGACCTGGGGCTCCCCCTGGTGGGAGTGGGCCTTTTGTACCGGCAGGGGTACTTCCGTCAGTACCTGAACCTCGAGGGGTGGCAGCAGGAGATCTACCCGGAGAACGACTTCTACAACCTCCCGCTCCACCTGGAGAAGGACGCCGCCGGCCTCCCTCTCTCGCTCGACCTCGACTATCAGGGGCGGGGCGTCAAGGTGCAGGTCTGGCGCGTGCTGGCGGGAAGGGTGCGCCTCTACCTGCTCGACACCAACATGGAGGGGAACCTCCCCGCCGACCGCGAGATCACCACGAGACTCTACGGCGGCGACCAGGAGATGAGGATCCGGCAGGAGATACTCCTCGCCATCGGCGGGATACGGGCGCTCCGGCTGCTGGGCCAGGAGCCGAACGTCTGCCACATGAACGAGGGGCACGCCGCCTTCCTCGCCCTTGAGAGGATCAGGATCCTCATGGAGGAGAAGGAACTCACCTTCAGCGAGGCGCGCGAGGCGGTGAGGAGCGGCAACGTCTTCACCACCCATACCCCGGTCGAGGCGGGGATCGACCACTTCCCCCCAGAACTCCTGGAGCGGTACCTGGGTCAGTACTACCGGCACCTGGGGCTCTCCCGCGAACAGTTCATGGCCCTCGGCACGCAGAGCGCCGGGCGGGGCAACGAGACCTTCTGCATGGCGGTCCTGGCCATGAAGCTCTCCGGGCATTCCAACGGGGTGAGCGAGCTGCACGGCGAGGTGTCGCGCAGGATGTGGGCGGACGTCTGGCCGGACCTCCCGGAGGAGCAGCTGCCGCTCACCTCGATCACCAACGGCGTGCACCAGAAGAGCTGGCTCTCCGAGGAGATGACCGGGCTTCTCACCCGTTACCTCGGCACACGCTGGCTGGAGGAGCAGAGTTCGGACGCGCTCTGGCGCAAGGTTTCCAGGATCCCGGACGCCGAACTCTGGCGCACCCACCGCCGCGGCACCGAACGGCTGGTTGACTACGCCCGCAGGAGCCTCAGGGACCAGCTGAAGAAACTGGACGCGAGCGCGAAGGAGATGGCGATGACCGCCGACGTGCTCGATCCGGAGATCCTCACCGTCGGCTTTGCCCGCCGCTTCGCCACCTACAAGCGCGGCACGCTCCTGTTGCACGACAAGCAGAGGCTGGAGGCGATCCTGAACCACCCGGAGCGCCCGGTGCAGATCGTCTTCGCCGGCAAGGCGCACCCGGCCGACCACCAGGGGAAGGAGCTGATCCGTCAGATCGTGCAGCTCTCCCAGCAGGAGCCGTTTCGCCGCAGCATCGTATTCCTGGAGGACTACGACATCTCGGTGGCGCGGCACCTGGTCCAGGGGGTCGACGTCTGGCTCAACACCCCGCTCCGTCCTCTTGAGGCGAGCGGCACCAGCGGGATGAAGGTCGCCTTCAACGGCGGGCTGAACCTGAGCATACTGGACGGCTGGTGGTGCGAGGGGTATCGGGGGAACAACGGCTGGGCGATCGGGCGGGGAGAGGTCTACGACGACCTCGTCTACCAGAACGAAGTGGAGAGCAGGGCGATCTACGACCTCCTGGAGAAGGAGATCGTGCCGCTTTTCTACAACAGGGGGAGCGACGGCGTGCCGAGGGGGTGGACCGCCTTCATGAAGACCTCGATGCAGACGCTCTGCCCCGTGTTCAGCACGGACCGGATGGTGCAGGAATACGCCCGCCGCTGCTACCTCCCCGCCTTCGAGCACTGGGAACGGATGAACCGCGACGACCTGAGGCTGGCGGTGGAACTCGCCCGCTGGAAGGAGCGGCTGCACGGGCTGTGGGGGGGACTATCCATCGTGGCCGTGGAGGCCGAGATCCAGAGGGAGGTCACCGTCGGGGAGAGGCTCCCGATCACGGTGCAGATCACGCCGGGGCAGATACCGCTTAGCGAGATCGCCGTCGAGGTCTACTTCGGCGTCCTCGACTCGCGCGGAACCATCATGGGAGGGGAGATCGTGCCGCTCGAGCCGGCTTTGGAGCCGGAAAGGACCGGGCATTTCGGCGGCGAGCTGGAGTGCCGCTTCTGTGGAAGGCACGGCTTCATGCTGCGGGTCATGCCGCGCCACCCGGAACTCGGGACCGTGTACGACCCCGGGCTGATCCTCTGGGGGTAGGGCCTCCCGGCCTTACCTCTTTTTCAGGCTGTAGACGTAGGCGAGGATCTCGGCGACCGCGGCGAAAAGGCCTTCCGGGATCTCGCCCCCCTCCTCCACCTGGGCGAACAGCTCGCGCGCCAGGAAGCGGTTCTCCACCATGGTCACGTTGTTCTCCCGCGCCACTATCTTTATCTGCAGCGCCATCTGGTCCACGCCCTTGAAGATCACCACCGGCGCCGACATCCGGAAACGGTCGTACTTCAGCGCCACCGCGTAGTGGGTCGGGTTGGTGACCACCACGTCGGCCGTCGGTATGATCTGCCTCATCCGGCGACGCGCCATCTGGAACTGCTTCTGCTTGATCTTCCCCTTTACCGCCGGGTCCCCCTCGGCGTTCTTGTGCTCGTCCTTCACCTCCTGCTTGGTCATCTTCAGGTTGTCCAGGAAGCGCCACTTGACGAAGGCCAGGTCGATCACCGCCAGCACGATCAGCACGCCGCAGGTGTGCAGCACGATCTTGAAGGAGATGTGGCCGATGTACTGCAGGATCCCCGGTAGGTCCTGGTCCACCAGGTAGATGATCCCCTCCATCTCCTCCCTGAGTATCTTGTACGCCATGTACCCGACGATGAGCAGCTTCATGAAGGACTTCGCCACCTCGAAGATCGAGTCCTTGTTGAAGAGCCGGCTCACCCCCTGTATCGGGTTCAGCCTCCCCAGGTCGAACTTGAGCTTCTCCGAACTGAGCTGCACCCCCCCCTGGCTTACCTCCACCGCCACCCCGGCAACGATGACGACCAGCAGAAACGGCATCAGCATCATCGCGATGTAGCCGAACTCCTTGATCATCAGGGAATGCACCCCGCCGTAGGTGATCTCGATCTCGGCGAGCCCCCCGAAGATGTCCCGCATGCTCCTCTTCATGGTGGAGAGCATGATGCCGGAACTGGCGTAGAGGGCGATCATCGCCGCGATCAGGGTGATGGCCGAGGTCATCTCCCGGCTGCGGGGAACGCTCCCCTTGCTCTTGGCGTCGGAGATCTTCTTGCTGGTGGGTTTCTCTGTTTTGGAGTGTTTGTCTTCGGACATGGCGCTCTCCTAGGCGAGGAGCCTGAACAGAGTCCTCATCTGCAGCACCAGGCCGCCGAAGGAGGTCTCCAGCACGCGTACGAAGACCGGAAGGGAGATGCCGAGGATGACGAAGCCGATGCCGATGTTGAGCGGCATGCTGACCATGAAGACGTTCATGGCGGGGAAGCTGCGGGCGACTATGCCGAGCGCCACGCTGGTGGCGACGAGCGCCACCGCGACCGGCGCGGCGAGCTTGATGGCGACGATGAAGATGCCGCCGCTGGTTTCGACGAGGAACTTGAGCAACGGCCCTCCCACGTGCCAGGCCCCCAGCGGGATCACCTGGTAGCTCTCCACGATCGCCCTGATGAAGAAATGGTGCACGCCGAGCCCCAGGAAGACCAGGGTGGCGAGCGCGTTCTGGAAGATCGCCATGGTCGGGACGTTGTTCTGCGTGGTCGGGTCGAACTGGGCGGCCATGGAGAGCCCGATCTGGGTGCCGACCTGCTGCCCGCAGTATTCGACGGCGGCGAAGACGAACTGGGAGAGGAGGCCGAGCGTGAGGCCTATCAGCGTCTCCTTCACCACCAGGATCATGAGGGTGAGCGAGTCGTCGGCGGCGGGGATGGCGAGCGGCCGGACGAGGGGGAAGATGAGGAGCGCCATGGCGAGGATGAGAGGCACCTTGACCCGGTTCGGGACGAGCCTTGCGCCGAACATCGGTATCGAGGAGAAGAGTCCCGCCACCCGGGCCAGGACCAGAGCGAAAGGGACCAGGTCGGCCAGGGTTGTCAGCGGGAGGGAGTCGAACATGCTAGTGCCTCATGTTGGCGATCATGCCGTAGATCTCGCGGGTGAAGTCGCTCATGTACATCATCATCCAGGGGAAGAAGACGACCATGGCGATCATGACGGCGGCGATTTTCGGTGCGAAGGCGAGGGTCGCCTCGTTGATCGAGGTGACCGCCTGGAAGATGCTGATCAAGAGCCCCACCACGAGGGCGCAGATCAGGAGCGGCGCCGAGAGGATGAACACCGCCTCGAAGCTCCTTCTGCCAAGCTGGACGACCATTTCGGGGGTCATACAAAACTCCTAAATCAATTGACAATTGACGATGCGTTAGCGTTTACGAAGCCGGAGACAGCTCACCCTCTCCAGCTTTCCCATGATTCCCATGATTCCCATGCTTCCCATAATTCCCATGATTCCCAGGTTTTCCAAGCTAGCTCCTCCCCTGCCGGCAGCTGCAGCTATCCGAAGCTCTTCACCAGCGATCCCACCACCAGTCCCCACCCGTCCACCAGGACGAAGAGGAGGATCTTGAAGGGCAGCGAGATCATGACCGGCGGGAGCATCATCATACCCATCGACATCAGCACCGACGCGACCACCATGTCCAGCACCAGGAAGGGGATGAAGATCAGGAAGCCGATCTGGAACGCGGTCTTCAGCTCGCTCACCATGTAGGCCGGTATCAGCGTCATGGTCGGGATGTCGTCCGCGTTCCTCGGCCTGGGGAGCTTGGAAAGGGAGATGAACAGCGCCAGGTCCTTCTCCCGCACCTGCGAGAGCATGAACTTCCTCACCGGAGCCACCCCCCTTTTCAACGCCTCCTCCTGCGTGATGGTCTGCGCCTTGTACGGCTGCAGCGCCTGGGTGTTGATCTGCTGCCAGACCGGGGCCATGATGAAGAAGGTCAGGAACAGGGAGAGGCCGACCACGATCTGGTTCGAGGGGGCCTGCTGGGTGCCGAGCGCCGAACGGAGGAAGGAGAGCACCACCACGATCCTGGTGAAGGAGGTGGTCATCATCAGCAGGCTCGGCGCCAGCGAGATGACGGTCATCAGGAAGAATATCTGCAACACGACGGAAACGTCGGCGGGCTTGGAAACCTTGCCGACCCCCACACTCACCGTCGGGAGCGAAAGGGGCTCAGCGCCGGCCGTCGCCGCCAGCGCGAGGAATGCAACCATGAGGAGCAGGGCTCCCGCCATCTTTTTCTTTCTCACGCAAGACCACCACTTTTGTCGAGCTGCCCCAGGCGGGCCTCGCCCCGGTCACCGGCGAACGCCTGCAGCCTTTTCCTGAGCTGGACCGGGATCAGCGTCGCGTACCCGCGCTCGTCCACCACCTCGATCTCCTCCAGCATCTCCACCTGCTTGATGAAGCTGACCCCGTCGCCGCTGTTGCTCAAAAGGAGGTACTCCCCCGCCACCTCGACCAGCATGAGCGACTTCTTGGGGGCGAGGTGCCTGGTCTCCACCACGCGGATGTAGCGGAACCCTCCCGCCTGCGGCACCTTCATGAACCGCCCCGCCAGGTAGTAGAGGATCAGGATGATCCCGATCACGAGGATCAGGGACCCGACCATCTGCGCCAGGCTCCCGAGGAGTTCCGATCCCGGGGTCCCCTCGGCGCGGGCGACGGCCGGCATGGAGAGCATCGTAGCGAGTAAGAACGCCAGCTTTTTCATAGCACCTTGTCCACCCTCTCGTTCGGGCTCACGATGTCGAGGAGCCGGATGCCGAACTTTTCGTTCACCACCACCGCCTCTCCGCGCGCCACCAGTTTGGAGTTGACGAAGACGTCCAGCGGCTCGCCGGCCAGCTTGGTCAGCTCGACCACCGACCCCTGGTTCAACTGCAGGACGTCCCGCACGAGGAGCTTGGTCCTCCCGAGTTCCACCGTCAGTTGCAGCGGTATGTCCATGATGAAATCCAGATTCTTCATCTGGGGAAATTCCTTCTGATCGTCCGAAGCGAGTTTTTCGCTCAATCTTCACCTCCTGCAGACAGGACCTTGGTGATCTGCACTGCCTTGTTCCCGCCGCTTGCCCCCGCAATCCCCATGAACTTCTTGGTCCCTCCGACCTTTACCACCAGATCGTCCCTGCCGCTGGAATCGAGCATCACCGTGTCGCCGGGGGCCAGTCCCAGGAGTTCCGCCAGCGAAAGGGTCGTCCCCCCCATCTCCACCGAGACATCGAGCGGCGCCCCGAGGAGTTCCTCCGAAAGCCGGTACGACCAGAGCGGATCGACCACCATCATGTCCATCTGCACGCCGCGCTTCAACTTGTCGCGGATAGGCTCTATGGTCATGAAAGGGATGGCGAGGATCATCGTCCCCACCGTCTCCTCTATCTGTATCTTCATGCTCATGGTGACCACCTGGTACTCCGGCGGCACGATGTTCACCAGGCGCGGGTTCATCTCCAGGCGGAGCAGGTTCATGCTCGCCGGGCATAACGGCGCCCAGGCCTTCTCCAGGTCCGCCAGCGCGTCCTTGACGATCTTCTCCACCAGCCTCAGTTCGATCGAGGTGAAGAGCCGGTTCATCCCCTGCCCGGCGCTGACGCCGCTTCCCCCGAGGATGCTGTCCACGATGGTGAAGACCAGCGTGCTGTCGAAGGCGATCAGGGCGGCCCCCTTCAAGGGGTCCATCTTGTAGATCGCCATGCAGACCGGCGAGGGGAGCACGCTCAGGAAGTCCCCGAACTTGTACGGGACCGCCTCCTCCTTCTTGATGTCCACCATGCGCCCCAGCCGGTTCGACATGGTGACCCGGTTGTAGCGGATGAAACCGTCGTAGACGATGTCGAGGTTCGGAATGGCCCGGTGCGCCTCGATATCGAGCAGGTCGAACTGCTCCGCCTGCGGCCCTTCCTTGGCGAGTTCCTTCTCCGGGACCAGCGTCCCGTCGAAAACGGCCGCCACGAGGGCATCGATTTCTTCCTTGGTGAGGAGTTTTTCCATCGAGGGCACCTTTTACTGCACCACGAAATCGGTGAAATAGACCTTGGTCACCTTGCTGGGGGGGACCACCTTGGAGACCGCCGCGAGGATCTGCTCCCTCAACTGGTTCTTCCCCTGCAGGTCCTGGATCTCCTGCATGGTCTTGGTGGTGAGCAGGATGAGTATGGCGTCGCGCAGCGGGGCCATCTTGGCATCCAGCTCGGGCTTCACCTGCGCGTTGGCCATCTCGAACTCGACCTTGACCTTCAGGTAGCGCAGCTCCTGCCCGTCGTAGATGTTGACGATGAACGGTTCCAGCGGGTAGACGGTGGCGCCGGTGGCGCCACCCTCCCCCTCCTTGGCTGGAGCTCCATGACCGCCGCCCTCCGCCTTCGCCTCCACCTTGGCGCCTTCGGGCGCCTTCTCCTTCTTGCCGCCGCTGAGGAAGAAGGCCGCGCCGCCGCCTATGGCGAGGAGCGCTACCACTGCGCCTATGATGATGAACAGCTTCTTCTTGTCCTGGGGGGGGGCGTCCTGGGGGGGCTTTGCCGGTTCGGCCATAGCGGGATCTCCTTTGGCAACTGATCGGTTACCCGTCACACCCTTGCAACCGAGATGCCAGAAGGGGGGAGATCCGCGGGAAGAAATGGGAAGGGTCGGCAGCAGCTGGAGGAGGGAGGGGTAAAATCGTTCGCTGCCGCGCCTTTGCGCCCTCCATGGGGGGGCGCCGGGACCGCAGGGTAGACGGGGAATTGAACGGCGGGTCAACTTTTTGACCCGCCGGGGGGATTTTTTTCGGCTGCACGCCCCCCCCGCGTCAAAATCGCCAAGGGAGGGGGGCGCGAACGGAACTGTTACTGCTCGACCCGGAAGGAGGCGACCGGCGCTCCCGAGGAGAGGACGTTCCCCTGCAGGTCGACGGCGGCAAGAACGGCGCTGAAGGCGCCGGCGTCGGGGAGCGCCCCGGAGCCCTGGATGGCGACCGCCGCGAACTCGCCGGAGCCGAAGCCGGCGGTGAGGGAGGAGACGATATAGAAGGTGAGGACCCTCGTCGCCGGGTCGTAGCTGAGGGCCCCCGGGAAGCTCAGGACGCTCCCGCCCTGGAAGGTGTTGGCGGACGGCGATACCACCCCGTCCGGCACGCTCCCGTCGCCGCTGGTCGCGACGCTGACGCCGGCGGGAAGGGTGAGTTCCACCTTGACCCCCGCCAACTGCCCCCCGCCCCCCGTGGCGGAGAGCCGCAGCAGCGCCCCCCCCGCGATGAGGTACCTCTCCGTCTTCACGCTCTCCCTGTTCCCCTCCCCATCGACCGAGAAAAACTTGAGGTTCGCGGTCGCTGCCACGGCGACCGGTCCCGTGTACCTGGCGGAGTTCTCGGTCGGCGTGCTCCCGTCCAGCGTGTAGTAGGTGATGGCGCCGGGGGCGACCTGGAGGGTGACGCTCTGCGCCGAGACGTACACGTCTCCCTTGGGAAGCGCCGTCGTCGTGGGAGGGGAAGTGGCGGAGCCCCCGCCGCCCCCGCCGCATCCACCCAGAAGCGCCGCCAGAACCAGCATGACCAAAGCGGTCCATATCGATCTCATCGCATCACCCCTCTTACCAGAATATGGCGCCGACGATCCGGCGCATGATGGTCACCACGTCCCCCAGGTCCACCCGTCCGTCCCCCGCCGGGACGCCGTTGCTCGCGAGGGGGGCGACGTCGCAGAGGATCGCCGCGTCTCCCGTCAGGGTGGCGCCGGAGAGGTAGGCCTGGAAGATCAGGAGCGCGTCGGCGATATCGATCCCCCCCTCCTTGTTGACGTCCCCTCGCTTGTACGCGCCGGGGTTGATGTCGAAGAGGGCCGTTTTCACCCCCTCGCTGTTGCCGGCCAGGTCCTTGGCGAAGAACTTCAGCGTCGTCCCCTGGCTGATGGTGATCGGCCCCGCGTACTCCGTCGAGGAGGCGGTCGGGGTGCTCCCGTTGGTGGTGTAGTAGATCTTGCCGCAACCGGAGCCGGCGTCGCCGCAGGCAAGGGTCACCGTCTGCGCCGTCAGGTAGCTCCCCGCCGCGGGCGAGACCTCCGTCACCGGGGGGGTGGTGTCGGTGATGGTGTAGATGACGCTCCGCACCGTCTCCAGGTTCCCGGCCTGGTCGCGGGAGAAGAAGCGGACCGTCGTGCTGCTGCGGATCAAAAGGGGGGTCGTGAAGACGTCCGAGTTGACGGTGGGGGTGCCGGTCAGGCTGTAGAAGGTCTTGTCGCAGCCGCTCAACGCGTCGGAGCAGGTGAGCGTCACCGTCTGGGCGGAGCCGTAGACCCCCGAGGGAACCGAGGCGGAGGTGAGCGGCGCGGTCTTGTCGTTGATGGTGAAGAGGTAGCTCTGCGCCGTCTCGGAGTTCCCGGCGGCGTCCCTGGAGAAGAACTTGAGCGTCGTCGTCGAGGCGAGTGGGATCGCGGCGCCGTAGAGGGAGGAGGATGTCGTCGGGGTGCTCCCGTCGGTCGTGTAGTAGGTCGCCGCACACCCCGAGCCGGCGTCGGCGCAGGTGAGCGTCACGCTCTGCGCGGCGGTGAAGGTCCCCCCCGCCGGGGAGGCGGTGGTGACCGGGGCGACGAAGTCGTTGATGGTGTAGGTGGCGCCGTGCGGCTCTTCCACGTTGCCGGTCGAGTCGACGGCGAAGAACTGGATGGTCTTGCTGCTCTTGACGAGAATCGGTGTGCCGTAGACGGCCGAGGAGAGGGTGGGCGTGGTGCCGTCGGTGCTGTAGTAGATGGTCGATCCCGGCACGTTGGAGCTGAGCACGACACTCTGGCTCGTGGTGTAGACCCCGCCCGGCGGGGTCGCGCTGCTGACCGGCGGCCTCGTGATCGCCACGTTGTCCCGGACCGGGAGTACGTAGTTGTCGTTCCCCTTGAGGATGCCGAGCGGGACGCCGTTCATGGAGAACCACACCCCCCAGGCCTTCCCCGCGTCCCGCGCGTAGCTCGTGGAACTCCAGTACTGCAGGTTCTGGTTCAGGAGGAACCCGGGTGTGGTGTCGGTCAGGTAGAAGTAGACGTCGTTCCCCGCGTTGGCGCCGAGGCTCTCAAGCTCGTTCAGGTTCGGCATGCGCCAGTCGTCCTTGTTGAGGTAGAGCTTCTGGTTCAGGCAGTCGACGAAGGAAAGCGCGCCCTGCCAGGAAAGGAGGCCGCCGCTGCACCCCCCGATCGACGCGCTGGTGCCGTCCTTCAACCACTCCAGGCCGGTCAGGTTGTCCACCACCGTCTCCTGGCTCGCCGTGAACCTCGGCTCCGGCCAGGCCGCCCCCGCCTTCAGCTCGCCGTCCTGCCCGGTCCCGGTGCACTGGGAGGTGAGCGAGCTGGTGCCGAAGTCGTAACACTGCGTCGACCCGGTGCGGGGTACCGGCGCCGCTGCCGCGCCGCTGCCGCTTCTCACCGGCCAGACATGGTCCGCAGCGAGGTGGTTGTACCCCTGCACGGAGCCGTCGTCCATGTTGACGGTCCAGGGGGTCAGGACCAGGTTGCCGATCCCGGCGGTGGAACTCTTGTAGCGCCCGGAGGCGACGTTGATGAAGCCGCTCTCCGTGAGCCAGGTCGAGACGGTCCCCTTCCCGCCATGGAGCAGGGTGCGGAGTTCGTTGACGTTGGGAAGGCGCCAGTCGCTCTTCCCCAGGTAGGCGTTGTCGTTCAGGCACTTCGCGTAGGAAAGCGCGCTCTGCCAGTTCTTGGTCAGGCCGGGGGAGCAGGCGGCCGGGCCGGGGGCGTTGGCGTCGCGGGTCCAGTCGAGGCCGCTCAAGAGGTCGCTCAGTGTGCCGTCGCCGTTGTCCCTGAAGCGGGGGGAGGGCCAGGCGACGCCGGCGAGCGTGCCGCCGTCCTGCCCGCTCCCGGCGCAGGGGACCTGGTTACCCGCCGCGTCGTAGCAAAGGGTCGCCCCGGTCCGAGCCGTGGGCGCGGGGAGAGTGGCCGCGCCGCCCGCCGCCGGAGCGAGGAGTGCCGCCGCGAGGAGCGCCGCCAGTGGGCCCCGTAAACCTGCCAAGATCTTTTTCAGTCGCATACGTTGCTCCGTCATGGCAACCTCCCCCTCCCGGTCCGCTACGGGAGGTAGGAGGAGAGACCCATCATCTTTCTGAGGATGCAGAGAGTGTCTATCACGTTGACGATCCCGTCCCCGATCGGGACGTTGCTGGCATCGACCGGGAAGACGTCGCCGCAGGTGAGCGAGGCGGAGCCGGGAGGCTGGGTGAGGAGCCCGATCGACATCCTCATCGACATGTCGACGTCGGCCATGGAGACCTGGCCGTCCCGGTCGATATCGCCGTCGGCGACCACGCAGGGGGTGGCGTCGACCCTGACGTAGACCGTCTCGGTGATGCTCTTCCCCCCCTTCTCCACGGTGAACGTTATGGTGTTCAGCCCCGGCGCAAGAGGGTTGTCGGGTTTACCCGGCAGACCGTAGCTCCAGTTCGAACCGACGATGGCCGTGATGGCTCGATCCGTCCCGGCCGTGATCCCCTTCTTGATGTTCAGCTTGAAGGCGGCGTCCGAGGGGTAGAAGGTCCCGGAGAAGGTCGGACTCGCGTCGGTGGTGGGGGAGAGCGGCGGGTTCACCATCAGCATGAGGAGCGTGTAGACGGCCGGGTCCCCGAGCGGCTCGACGTTCCCCGCCGGGTCCTTGGCGAAGAACCTGACCGTGGTGGTCGCCGTGATCGGGATCGGGGCCGTGTAGACCATGGAATCGGTCGTGGGGGCGCTCCCGTCCAGCGTGTAGTAGATCTTGGCGGTGCTCTTGCTGTTCCCGAGCGTCACCGAGAGGGGGGCGTTGTAGAGCCCCGGCGAAGGCGAAATGCTGCTGGCCGACAGGGTGGTGTCGACGGTCCAGGAGGCGGTGGTCGCCGTACCCTGCCAGTTCCCCGCGCTGTCCCTGCCGATCACCTGCAGCTTGTGCAGCCCGTCGGCGAGCCCCGCCAGCGTGATCTGGGTGGCTACCGGTATCTCGGGACCCGAGCTTGCCTGGGTGAGCTTCCCGGCGTCGTCCATGAGGTACTTGTAGCTCACGATGTCCCTGCCGCCGACGGTGAGGACGGCGCCGGTCTGCCTGGTCAGCTCCGGCGGGACCCCGGCCAGCGTCGCCAGGCTCGCCCCGGCCGGCGCGGTCTTGTCGATCACGTACAGCTCGGTCCGCACCGGCTCCACGTTGCCGGTGGCCCGGTCGATGGCGAAGTACTTGAGCGTGGTGTTGCCGGTGACGGAGATCGGCACCGAGTTGTCCGACTTGTAGATGGTGGAGAGCAGCGTCGGTTCCAGGCCGTTCACGGTGTAGTGGATCTCGGAACCGGTCGGGGTCGCCGAGAGCGCGATCGACAGGGACGAGTTGTAAAGCCCCCCGGGGTAGTCCGGCGTGGTCAACGGGAGCGCCACCGGGGCGGCCGCCGTGACGGTGACCCCGGGAATCGCCGCCCCGTTCACGTCGGTGACCGTGTCCGGGAGCCCCGGGACCAAGGCGGGGGGAGGGTTGAGCGCCGTGGAGAAGGAAAGCTTCACCATCTGGGACCCGGCGGCGAACCCCGGGCCGTTGGCCATGGCGACCTGCGCCGTCCCGAGCGCTATCGGGAGTCCGGTGGCGATGTCGAGGGCCGGGTAGAGGCTCACGCCGAAACTGCTCCCGGCCGCGCCGGAAAGGGTGCCGACCGAGGCCGGATCGACCTCCCCCAAGGGCGCGCTCGGGTCCAGGTTGAGCGGCAGGACCACGCCGGCCGGGACCGCCAGGTCGAAGGCGATGCTCCCGATCTTAGGCGCCGCCGGCCCCGCGGTGGAGAGGATCACCGCCCAGGGTTTCCCCCTGAACAGCGCCTCGATGGTGTGCCCGGCGACGACATCGGTGAAGACGTAGGTCTTCACGGCCGCGACGGATACGCCGTCCACCTTGACGTCGGCCACCTCGTAATTCGCGTCGGGTACGATCTTGAACACCTTGGTGGCGTGGCTGGCGACGGTGGCGCGGGCGGAGATGAGGGTACCCATCTCGTCCGTGATCTTGCCGTTCGACCCCGCCGAGACGTTGATGGCGTGGGTCCTGGCCGCGAAGGTGACGTCGAGCGCGTGCGCGCTCTGCACGCTGGGGAAGGTGTAGCTGGAGATCGGCCCGAGCGACGCCCCGTCCGCCTTGACGTCGGCGATCACGTTCCCCTCGAAGGGTGTGATGGTGAAGATCTGCGAGGCTCCCTTCTGCACCGACACCTTCCCGGTCGCCGGGTCCGGCACCGGCGTGATGGAGCCGTTTGGCGGGGTGGTCGGGCCGAGCGTCACCGTGATATCGACCAGGTTGGTGAACACGGCCTGGATGGTGTGGTCGCCGTTGATCGGAGCCGGGAAGACGTAGCTCCCCACGGCGCCCAGCGAGGCGTTGTCGACGAAGACGTTGACCAGCCGGTACCCCGGCTTGGGGGTGATGGTGTAGACCAGGGAGCTGCCGTAGTTGCAGTTCCCGTTCCCGCCGGAGAAGGTGCACGCCCCCACGGGGAGGACCGATCCGGGGGTGACGCTCCCCCCCGCGCCGTCGAACCTCCCGTTGGTCACCACCGTCGCCGTCATGCTGTAGTTTTGGACGGTGAAGGTGGCCTGCAGCGTGTGGTTCGAAGTCACCAGCGGGAAGGTGTACATCGAGGTGAGCGGGAGCGAGGCGCCGTCCACCTTGAAGCTCGAGAGCTGGTAGCCGGTGTTGGGGGTGATGGTGAACGCCTGGGTGGCGCCGTTGGCGACCGACTGCACCCCCGCCGGGTAGATCGACCCCCCGGCCGAGGCGACGGCGGTGATGCTGTGCAAGGCGTTGCTGAAGGAGGCCTGCAGCGTGTGCGGTATGCCGCCGGCGCTGACGGGGGCGAAGGTGTAGGAGGGCGGCGAGCCGAGCGTCACCCCGTCCACCACCACCTCCTGCGTGTAGTAGCCGGGCGAGGGGGACATGAAGAGCGACGGCGCGTCCCCCACCTGCACCTGCATCGACCCCGGGGCGACGGCTCCGGCGCTGCTCCCGACCAGGACGTTCCCGTTGGGGCCGGGCTGCACGATGATGTAGAGCCCGCCGATGGCCGAGATCGGTATGGTCAGGACCGGGGTGGCCGAGTCGTCGGAGTTGATGGTGATGGAGGCGGTCTTGGCCCCCGCCGAAAGGGGGGCGAAGGTGAGGTCGAAGCTGCAGCTACCGCCCGGGGCGATCACCAGGGGATAGGCGCCGCAGGAGGAGGCCGAGGCGCTGAAGAGCGCCGCGTCCCCCCCGCCGAGCACCGGCGCCGTGACGTTGAGGTTCGAGGTCTGGCCGGTGTTGGTTATCTTGACCGTGATGGCGAAGGAGTTCTTGTTCACCTCCACGTACCCGAAGTCGAGCCGGTCCGTCGAGATCGAGGCGCCGTTCTCGCTCCTCGTGCCGGAGATGCTAATGTAGTTGTCGAGCCTGTTGGAGTTGAGGACCGCACCCCCCTCGGCTACCGCCCAGTACGACTTGTTCAGGTAGGAAACCCCGGCGAGCGGGTACGAGGTGGCCGGATCCCTGCCGGTCCAGGTGACGGTGTCGGAGGAGGTGAGTATGCCCCCGCCGGCGCCGACGGCGACGTAGGTGCTGAAGACGGAGTCGAAGTCGCAGGCGACGGCGTAGAAGTCGGTGGTCTTGTAGGTGGTCGGGACCGTCTTCGCCGCGGTCCACTTGACCCCGTCGGTGGAGGAGTATATGGTCCCGGCGGCGCCGACGGTGACGTAGGTGGTGCTCCCGTCGGGCTTGAAGGCGACGGTGACCCCGGTCAAGTCCTTGGTGATGCCGGTGCGGGCGGTCCAGGCGGTGCCGTTCACCGAGGTGAGTACCGTCCCCCCCTCTCCCACCGCCACCAGCAGGTTGTCCCCCAGCGCCACCGCCTTCAGCTTCTTGGTGGTCGCAGCCGGGGATACCGCCGTCCAGGTCATGCCGTCGGGCGAGGTGGCCACGCTTCCCGCGTCCCCCACCGCTACGAACCTGGCGTAGGCCGTCCGGGAGTCGTAGGTGACCCCGTTGAAGTTGGCGGTGCCGGAGAAGTGGAGCGACCAGTGCGAGCCGTCGAAGGAGTTGAGCAGCACCCCCCCGTTGCCGACAGCCACGAAGCCGTTGCTGCCGTAGGCGACGGAGTTCAGATCCTCGATGGTGCCGGAGGCGACGGAACTCCAGCTGGCGCCGTCGGTGGAGTAGACGATGGTCCCCGTCTTGCCGACCGCGACGTAGACGGAGCTGCCGTAGGCGATCGAGGTGAGGGAGGGGACGGGGCCCGTGAGGTGCGAGGTCCAGGCGCCGGTCGGGTCGGCAGCGCTCACGATGCTCCCGCCGTCGCCGACGACGGCGAAGACGGAGCTGCCGGCGCCGGAACCCCTGAGATCCCGGTTGGTGCCGGAGACCTCGGTGCTCCAGAGGGCCCCGTCCGGCGAGCTGAGGAGCGTTCCGGCCTCGCCGGTCACGACGAAATAGGAAACGCCCCCGGCGGTCTTCCCGGCGTTCACCCCGAGGAGCGTGTTCCCGGTCCCGGACGCCTGCGGGCTCCAGTTGATCCCGTCGGTCGAGGTGATCACGGTGCCGGCGACGCCGACCGCTGCGAAGCGGTTGCGGTCCGTGGCGACCGCGTTCAGGGAGTTGGCGGTCCCGGAGGTCGCCACCTGCCAGACGCCGCTGTTCAGGAGGGTCAGGACCGTCCCGTTCGCGCCGACCGCGACGAAGGTGTAGTTGCTGTAGGTGATGGCGGCGAGGTTCTTGGTGGTGAGCGTGCCGCTGGAATTGTTGGTCCAGGTGACGCCGTCGCCCGAGGAGAGAAGCGTGCCGTTGTCGCCCACCGCGTAGAAGAGGTTGTTGCCGTAGGTGATGCCGTTCAGGGTGGGGCGGGGGGAACTCGTGCTGGTCCATTTGAAGTTGGCGGAGACGTCGCTCCAGATGCGCCCGTCGGACGAGGTGAGGATGGTCCCCAGTTCGCCCACGGCCACGAACTTCCTGGCGCCGTAGGTGACCCCCTTCAGGTCGTTCAGGTTCCCGGACTTCCTGGCGAGCCAGGTGGCGCCGTCCGTCGAGGTGACGATGGTGCCTACGTCGCCCACGGCGACGAAGGAGCTCACCCCGTAGGTCACGGAGCGCAGGGCGTTTCCCTGCGGTATCGGGTTCTTCCACTGCCACTGGGCCAGCGAGTCGGCGCAGGCCGGCGCGACCTGCAGCAATGCGATCAGGATGGTGACAAGGGCCGCAGACACCCCTGCCTGTATCTTCCGGGGGCGAAAAATCCCCAAGAATCTTCTCATGGCAGTCCCTCCCATGTTCGGCGCCAAATCATCTGTACCGCTGGGCATACATTAAAAGAAAACCCGGGGAGGGGCCTTTCGGCCCCTCCCCGGGTGCTGCTTCAACCGTTACCTGATCAGCGAGAGCACTTCCTGGGTCATCTGGTCCGCGGTGGTGATGGTCTTGGAGTTGGCCGAGTAGGCCCGCTGCGTGGTGATCATCTTCACGAACTCGTTGGCCAGGTCGACGGTGCTCTGCTCCAGGGTGTTGGAGAGGACCTTCTCGCTGATGCCGTTGGCCGTGTTGGCCGCCAGGGAGAAGGCGTTGGCCGAGACGCCGGAGGCGGTGCTCGGCTGGTACAGCGAGCCCCCCATCTTGGTGAGCGCCGTGGGATCGGGCGCGGTGACCACGGCGATCCGCTGCACGGTGGCCGCGTTGGCGGCGTTGGCCGAGACCCCGGCCGCGCCGGTGGTGTTGTAGTAGTTCTGGGTGATGCCGTCGGTGGCGAGGTAGGTGATCAGGCCGGCGTTGTCGATGCCGATGATCTTGCCGAAGTCCGTGGTCGGCGCGCTGCCGGAGTTCAGGAACTGGATCGGGCTCCCGGTGGTGTCGAGCACCTGGTAGCCGTCCGGGTTCACCAGCGTGAGGTTGCTGTCGACCTTGAAGGCGCCGGCGCGGGTCAGGTAGGCGGAGTTCTGCGCGGCGACCGGGGATGCCGCGGTCGGGGGCTTCACCGCGAAGAAGCTGTTCCCCTGGATGGAGAGGTCGGAGACGTTCTCGGAACTCTGGGAAGAGCCCTGGGAGAAGACGTTCTGGACCACCTGCATCTGCACGCCCTTGCCGATCTGGGAGCTGTTGCCGACGTTCTGGGAAAGGAGGTCGGAGAAGAGGGTGCGGGCACCCTTGAAGCCTACCGTGTTGACGTTGGAGATGTTGTTGCCGATGACGTTCATCGCTTCGCCGTTCTGAAGAAGACCGCTGACGCCAGTGTACAGTGCGGAAGTAACGCTCATTTTATTGCCTCCTGAGTTTGGTTGCGGGGCACCTCTGTCGGTCGGTGTCCCTTGGGCTTCCTCCTGGAGGGCCAGCCCGTGTGATTGATGTCGTTTCTTTCCTGTCCTAGAGAACCACCGCCGAGTCTATGTTGGTGAAGACGTTACCCTTCATCCCCTGGCGGTCCATGGCGGTAACCACTGTCCGGTTCTTGACGCTCACCACGAGCGCCGCGTCCCCCATCATGATCAGCGATTCCTTGCCACCTTTTTGCGCCACGCTGTCCACCGCCCCCTCCAGCTGCTTCATGTCGGCCTCGGAGAGCGTTATGCCGCGCGAGCGGAGCCTCTCCTGCGCATGCTGGGAAAGGCGGACCGGCTGCCCGGTCAGTTTCTGGTCCAGTACCTGGGAAAACGGGGTGCCGCTCCCGGTACTCTTCGCCCCCGGCGTGGCGGTCGGCTGCTTAGGCTTTACCGGCGCCTGGATCGGTTGCGGAAACAAGAGGTTGTTGTCGATCATGTCAGCTCCCCGTGGCGACCGAGGTGACGTCCGTCAGGCTCAATTTCAGCGAGCCGATGGAGAGGACCGGTATGGCGCCGGACATGTCGACTCCGTCGACCCTCCCCTTGACCAGCCCCGTCGCCGTGACGGCGTTGCCGCTGGCGTTCTTGGCGCTGACGCTGAAGGAGTAGGCCCCGGGAGACATCTGGTTGCCCGAGTTGTCCGTGCCGTCCCAACCGGCGCTCCCCGTCCCGGCGCTCTTCGCCCCGGCGGTGATGGCCTTCACCACGTTGCCGCTTGAGTCCAGTACCGACACGGTGACCTGGTCGGCCGCCTTGTCGAGGTTGAAGTTGATGGTTGCGGTACTTCCCGATTTCAGGTCGACCTGCGAGCCGGTCGCCTGCACCTCCTTGCCGATCAGGTTGACGGTGGCGAGGGTCGCGTTGTTGCTCCCCTGGTTCAGCAGGCTTTGCAGGTTGGTGTTGGTGTTGTAGGCCTGCTCGACCTGTGTCAGCTGGGCCAGTTGCCCGATGAACTCGGTACCGTCCGTGGGGTTCAGGGGGTCCTGGTTCTGCAGTTGGGTCACGAACAGCTTGAGGAAGTCGTCCTTGTTCATCCCGGTGGACTGCTTCATCTGCGCTTCGGCTGCCGCCGAACCCGCGGTTCCCGATGATACTGATGTGATCATCTCGTTTGCCTCCTTTGGTTAGAATCGCACGTCGAGCAGGTTATTGACTTCTGCCGTCACGTAATTGACCCGCGCCGGCTCCTGGTCGTCGTATCCCCCTCCCCGTGCGAATCTTTGCAGAGACTGCCGCCTCTGGTTCTCCCTCTCCTCGTGGAGCGGTCCGTTGAACCCCCCGCCGCCGGTGGAGACGTTGAAACCTTCCATGGTGAAGTTCTTCCCGGAAAGGGTCTCCTTCAGGGAGTCGAGGTTGCTCATCAGCAGGTCCTTGACCATGCTGTTGTCGGCCTGGACCTCGACCTTGAGCCGGTTGTCCTCCATCCGGACCTGGATCTTCAGCTCGCCGAGTTCCCCGGGGTTGAGCCTGATGCTCATCTCGCCGTTCCCCTTGCCGTCGTAGGTGATCACCCCTGACCGGACCTGCGCCAGGACGTTCTCGTGCAGCGCGCTGCGGGGAGGAGTCTCCCTGCTGTCGGGGCGTGCCGTCTCGGCAGTGGTGCTTTCCGGTCGCCCTGCGGCTATCCCCGAAAGCGTTCCCTGTTGCTGCTCCTGGAATTTCTGCTCTGGGTTTCGCTCGTGGCCTTGAGCGCCGGTGTCGTGCCCGCCCCCCTTTTCCGGGGCAAACGCTGCCGTGACGGTCGAGGCGTTCCCTGCCTGCGTCACTTCCCGGGGAGCGGTCTGTGCAGCAGCTTGCTCCCTTGGCAGCTCCGTTTGCCTGCCCTGGACCGCGTGAAGCAACTCACCCGGCCGCACTCCCTTTCGTTCCTGCGCTCTTTCTCCCGCCGCTACCGTCTCCGGCATTGCGGGCTGCGTGGACGAAGCCGGTTCCGCCGGCGCGGTCTTTTTCTCCGCGACGGGGGTCTGCGTCCTTTCCGCCGTGGCCGGTTCTGCCTCGTTTTTTGCCTTGCCCGGTTCCTGCCGCACCTGGAGCCGCGCCCATTCTGTAGCGCCGTTGCCGGTGGAAAGCTCCGTTTCCGCCCCCTGCACTCCCGCCGATACGGGCGCTTCGGTTGGCAACGGTTCCAGCATCGGTTCAGGTTTGACGGCCTCCGCGGTTCCAGCGACTGCCGCATCCGCGGCAACCTTTTCCGCGCGAACCGACTGCAACTGCGGGTACGCCCGACGAACCACCTGGACCGGCACGAAACCCTCGGACTTCTCGGACTTCTCGGACTTGTCGGACTTGTCGGACTTGTCGGACTTGTCGGACTTGGCGCTCCGCGCCGTTGCCGAGGCTGCGTCCACCTGCTCCACACCCTCATGCTGCCGGGGCGTTGTTTCCACTGCTTCCCTTGGCGCGACTTCCCCTGCCATCGCACCCTTGGCAGGCATCGCCTGCTCCCGGGATGGCATCGCCGGCGCCTTACCTTCTGGTTGCGCCTCCGTCACCTCCTGTGCCGGCATCTGCTGCGACTTGCCACCCTGCAACGCCGTGAGGCGTGCAAGGGCCTCTGCCCCAGCCCCCTCCGCTGGCGTCCCGCTTCGCTTCTCGACGTTCGCCTGCACCGCCGCTGCGGCAACCGCAACTCCACGGCGTTCATGCCCCCCCTCTACTGCTGCCGCCTCACGGGGGGGTCCTGCCGTCACCATGGCGCCCCCGGCCGCTGCCATCACGGCAGTGTCGTTGGCCGTAGCCACCTGCGACGCCTCTCCCCCGCTCTTCTCCACGGAGCCGGAAACAACTTCCTCCTCCGGGAGTACGGTCGGGTCCACCTTGACCGCCTTTGTCGCTGCACCACCTTTCGCCGGCTGCAGGACCGGATCCCCCTGCTCTTCCCGCACCGCCGGCTCTACCGGCATTTCGGCCCGCAGCTCCTGCCATGCCTCGACCTGCTGCAACCTCGCCACGGCGACCGGAGCCGCCTTGCTGGAAGGTATCGCGACCGCGACCGTCTCCGCCGCCTCGGCCGCCAAGCCCACGGTGGTTCCGGTTACCGCCTCTTCCCCTCCCATGGGCTTCGTTGCCTGCTCCGGCTCAGCCGGGACCTCCCCTCCTTGGGGCGTTGCCCGCTTCGGCTCGGCCGGGACCTCCCCTCCCTGGGGCATTGCCTGCTCCGGCTCGGCCGGTGCCTCCCCCTGCGGGGCCGGCTGCGCCGTTTGCACGAGGGATAGCACCGAAGCCGCAGTGAAGAATGCGCCCTTCCCCTCTGACTCGGCTGCGACAGGCTTAGCCCCCGTCGCCTCCGGCTTTTGCTGCAAACCTTGCAGTTGCTGCTCGAAAGAACCGCTGCCGCCTGTCACGGCCGCGGGTGGTGTCGCCATACCCTGTGGCGTCGCCGCCGCGGGTATGGCATCTGGAATAAATGCTGCTATTGGAATCATCATCGTTTTCTCACCTCCTCCTTTTCCGACGTTGCGTGGCGCGTCGCGCCGCGCTTTTCCTAAACCGGCACCTGCCGGCTGAAAAAACTCTATTACTTCCCGCCCAAGTTCAACCGGGTCCACTCAAGGACCCTCGGCTGGTTGATGAACGGGATCAGCTTGACGGCCGTCTTCTGGTCCATCTGGTTCAGCATCTCGATCACCATCTTGTCGTCCAGCTTGTTCAGCAGCGCTCCGGCCTGCTCCGCCTTCAGCCCCTTGTAGATCTTGATCATCTTCTTGTACCGCTCGTCGTCCTGCTTCTTCTTGGCGGCAAGCGACGCCTCGATCCCCTTCTTGGCCGCGTTCAGCTCTATGACCCGTGCGTCCAACTGGGCGGAAAGCCGGTTCAGCGCCTCCTCCTTGGCCTTGAGCGCCGCCTCCTTTTCCGCCAGTTGCTGCCTCTTCAGCTCCAGCGCCGCCGCGTCGTTGGCCGGGACTCTCGCGCCACCCGGGTTCTCCGCGGCCACGGCCGGGTCCCAGGGGCGAAGCGTCCCTGAGAGGTTGAAGGCAAGGAAAACAAGTGCCAGCGTCAGGATCATCCGCCTCACTTCTGTCCCCTCCCCTGGGTCGCTATCTCGTCAAGGAAGGCCCGCTCCTTGGAAAGCTGCTCCAGCCTCAGGTCCCGCATCTTCTTCTCCTTGAAGATCTCCAGCGCCTTCTTCTCCTTGGCGGCCACCAGGAGCGCCTCTCGCTTCTCCTGCACCGCCTTCTCCAGCCCCACCAGGGAGTCGCGCAGCTGCTGGATCTCGTGCGTCTTTCTCCTGGTGAAGTCGCCGTAGAGCTGCAGGTCCTTCGCCTCGATGCCGCGGATCTGGCGCTGGGCGCATTCCTGCTCCAGCTGCTCCATCTGCGCCTTCTCGCTCTTCAGCCGGTCCCGGGCGGTTTCGTGCTGCTGCTTCGCCGCCGCCAGCTCCAGCTGGTGCATCTTCTCCACTTCCTTGCGGAACTTCAGCACCTGTTCGAGCCTGAATTCATGTCCTGCCATGGCACACCGCCTTCCCACCTTCGCCAAAGGCTACGGCGGGTGAATTTTTCCTTTTTTATTCGAAGATCCTCGCGAGGGCCGCTATCGACTCCTCGTAGTTCACCTCGTCCCCCACGTCCTGCTTCAGGTAGGCTATCATCTGCTCCATCTTCGCGACGGCGTAGTCGATCTTCGGGTTGCTCCCGGCCTTGTACGCGCCGATGTTGATCATGTCCTCCGCCTGGCGGTAGGTGGCCAGCATCTCCTTGAAGTCCCCGGCGAGCTGCCGGTGCTCCCTGGTCGTCACGTCGGACATGACGCGGCTCGCGCTGTTCAAGAGGTCGATCGGGGGGTATATGTTGCGCGCCGCGAGTTCCCGCGTCAGGACGATGTGCCCGTCCAGGATGCTCCGCATCGCGTCGGAAATCGGCTCGTTGAAGTCGTCCCCCTCGACCAGGACCGTGTACAACCCGGTGATGCTCCCTCCCTGGAAGTTCCCCGTCCGCTCCAGAAGCCGCGGCAGGGCGGCGAAGACCGAAGGCGTGTAACCCTTCGTGGTCGGCGGTTCCCCGATGGCCAGCCCCACCTCGCGCATCGCCATGGCGAAGCGGGTGGCGGAGTCCATCATGAGGAGCACCTTCTTCCCCTGCGCCTGGAAGTACTCCGCTATGGTGGTCGCTATGTACGCCCCCCTCATCCTCACCAGGGGGGGCTGGTCGCTGGTCGCCACGACCACCACGGACTTCCTCAATCCCTCCGCCTGCAGGTCCTTCTCGATGAACTCCCGCAGTTCGCGGCCCCGCTCGCCGATCAGGGCGATCACGTTGACGTCCGCCTCGGTGTAGCGGGCGATCATGCCGAGGAGCGTCGACTTGCCGACGCCGGAGCCGGCCATGATGCCGACCCTCTGCCCCTCGCCGCAGGTAAGGAGCCCGTTTATGGCGCGTATCCCCAGGTTCAGCGGCTTCCTGATCGGGCGCCTCTTCATCGGGTTGACCGGGAGCGCGTAGATCGGGTACTCGTCGGCCACCTCTATCGGCCCCTTGTCGTCTATCGGGTTGCCCAGCCCGTCGATCACCCGTCCCAGGAGCGCCGGCCCCACCCCGAGGGAGGCCTTCTCGCGCCGGACCGAGATCACCGAGCCGAGCCCCACACCCCTCAGTTCGCCCAGCGGCATCAGGAGCGTCTTGTTGTCCCTGAAGCCGACCACCTCGGCGGGGATCGGCGGGTATCCCTCGGACTGCACCTCGCAGACGCTCCCCACGGCGGTCTCGGGGCAGAAGCCCTCGATGACGAGCCCCACCACCTGGGTCACCTTACCGTTGAAGCGGACCGTCCGGGCCCCCTCCACCACCGGCATGTAGCGCGCGAGGTCAATCACCCTGTTCCTCCTGGCGTGCACTCCTCACCTCGGTGAGGCGCCGCAAGATCTCTTCCAGTTGCGCCTCCACCCCGGCGTCGATGTTGCCGCGTGCCGTCTCCACCACGCAGCCGGCCGGAGCTACGGCGGCATCCCCCTTCAGCGTGATCCTCCTCCGGTCGCCGGAGAGGGCCTGGAACTCTGGACGGAAGGCGACAGCCGCGTACTCCTCCGGGTTCAGCCTGACCAGGATCTCCCCCTCGTCCGCGGCAAGCGCCACCGCCCCCTGCACCAGCCCGGCCAGGATCCCCGGGTCGATGGAGAGTTCCCGCATCAGGACCTTCCCCGCTATCTGCACGGAGAGCCTCAACAGGTCCTCCTCCGCCTCGTGCATCAGCTGGGCCCGGAGCGACCCGGTGGCAAGGAGCGCCTGCGCCAGCGCCTCGCTCACCTTGGCCAGGTCCGCCTCCGCCTGCTGGCGCCCCTTCTTCACCCCGTCGGCGTGCGCCTGCTGGATCCTTCTCAGCGCCTCCTCCTCGGGGATGCAGGGGGGAGGGGGAGGGGCCTCCTCCTCGACCTGCGGCGGCTCCTCGCCCCCGAGACGGACCGGGCGGAACGCCTCCTCGTCGCCGGACGGCTGGAGGTTCCCCAGGGGGCCGAGAGCGAAGAGGCGCTGCTCCAGTCCCCCCTTCCTGATGATCTTAAACGAGGACATCTTCCGCTCCGCGACCCGCGATGACCACCTTCCCCTCTTCCTCCATCTTCCGGACGATCTTGATGATCTCGCTCTGCGCCTTCTCCACGTCGGAGAGGCGGACCGGCCCCATGACCTCCAGGTCCTCCTTGATCATCTCGGCGGCGCGGCTGGAGATGTTGCGGAAGATCTTGTCCTTCACCTCGTCCGTCGAGGTCTTCATGGCGAGCGTGAGGGTGTCGTTGGAGACCTCCCTCATGATCGACTGGATGGCGCGGTCGTCGAGCTTGAAGATATCCTCGAAGGTGAACAGGTGCTTCCTGATCACCTCCGCCAGCGGCGGGTTCATGGTGTCGAGCTTGTCGAGGATCTTCTTCTCGCGGCTGCGGTCCAGGTGCGCGAACATGTCCACCACCTTCTCGACGCCGCCGACCTTGAACCTCTGCACCCCGCCCAGCGCGGTCAGCTCGACCCGGATCACCTCGTCGATCTCGGCAAGGATCTCCGGCGAGACCTGGTCCACCTCGGCGATCCGGATCACCACCTCGGCCTGCAGCTCCTGCGGCAAGAGGGCGATGATCTCGCTGGTCTGCTTGGGCTTGAGCTTGGCGAGGACGACGGCGATGGTCTGGGGGTGCTCCTGGGAAAAGAAGTTCGCGATGGTGCGCGGATCCATGGCGGAGAGGATGTCCGCCATGTCCCCTATGCCGGAGGTACGGATCTCCTGCAGCAGCGTCTCCGCCCTGACCGGCCCGAGCGCCTTCTCGAGGATCTTCTTGACGAACTCCTCCCCCTGGGAGAAGAAGCCGGTCTCCGGGTTGGTGATGTCGGTGAACTCGGACACCACCTGCGAGATCTCCTCGCGCGGCACGTGCCCGAGCTTCGACATGCTCTGGCTGATCCTCTTGATGTCGCCGTCATCCATGTGCCCGAAGACCTTGGCGGTCGCCTCTGGGCCCAGGTACAAAAGGAGTATGGCGGCCTTCTCAGCTCCGGTCATGCGGCACCTCTACAAACGGGACTCTCATCTATTCCTTGCGCGTCAGCCAGTTCTGCAGGATCTGGGCAACCTGGTAGGGGTCCTGTTTCACCTTCTCGACCAGTTCGAGCTGGGTGATCCTCATCTTTTCGTGCTCGCGCTTTTGCACCTCCAGCAACTGGGCCGTCTCCTGTTCGTCGTGTACCGGCAGGAAGGAGGAGGAAGAAACCGGCTTCTCGACCTTGAGCATCTTCAAAAGCGGGCGGATCACGAACACGATCAGCGCCAGGAAGCCGAGGGCGATCAGCACGTTTTTAATAAGCGTCTGCACGATGGGGGCGTCCCACCAGCGGGCGGGTTCGCCCCCCGCCTCGGCTGTCTCCTGGAACGGGATGTTCGCCACCGTCACCTGGTCGCCGCGCTCCGTGTTGAAGCCGACCGCGCTCTTGACCAGCGCCTCGATCTTCTGCATCTCCTCGGGGCTCCTCGGCTGATACTTGGGAAGCGCGTTCGGCTTCGCCCCCGGCGAGAGTTCGTACTTGCCGTCCACGAGGATCGCCACCGAGACCTTGGAGAGCGCCCCGACCGGTTCGATGGTGCGGGCCGTCGAGCGGCTCACCTCGTAGTTCAGCGTCTCGTCCGTCTTGGACCCGCCCCCGCTCTGCCCCGCCCCCCCCGGCGCGGCGCTCCGCCCGAGATTGGTCTGCACGCCCGGCACGCCGACAGCGGTGCTTGTGACACCCCCCTTCTCCTCGCTCCGCTGCTCGCTCCTCACCGCGGCGGCCTCGGGGTCGTAGCGCTCCTCGTACTTCTCGACCTGCTTGAAATCGAAGCTGGCCGAGACCCGGGCCACCGATCTCCCCTGCCCCACCACGCGGTCCAGGAGTGTCTGCAGCTTCTCCTCCTGGGTCTTCTCGAAATTGCGCTGGGTCTCCTGCCGGGCCCCGGTCAACTTGCTGGTCGCGTCGGCGGGGGAGTTGGCGGAGAGGACCTTGCCGCGGCTGTCGAGGATCGTGACATGCTCCGGGTCCATCCCTTCGATGGAGGAGGCGACCAGGTGCACGACACCCTGCACCTCGGCCTCCCGGAGCAAACGGTTCGATTTCATCTTCAGCACCACGGAGGCGGTGGCCGGTTTCTCGGCTTCCTTGAAGAGGGTCTGCTCGGGGAGGGCCAGGTGCACCCGGGCCGATTCGACCCCGGCGATCTGGGAGATGGTACGGGAGAGTTCCCCCTGCAGCGCCCGCTGGTAGTTCAGTTTCTGCACGAACTCGGTCATGCCGAAGTTCTTGCGGTCGAATATCTCGAAACCGACCCCTCCCCCCTGGGGAAGCCCCTCGCTCGCCAGCGAGAGCCTCAGGTCGTACACCTTGTCGGAGGGGACCAGCACCGCCTTGCCGTCCGGGGAGATCTGGTACGGGATCTTCTGCTCTTTCAATTTTTTGACTATCTCGCCGGCGTCTTCCTGGGTCAGGTTGGCGAACAGCGGACGGAAATCCGTCTTGTTCGCCACCGTGATCAGCGCGCTGAAGGCGAGAAGGGAGGCGAGCGCCACCCCGGCCACCACGAGCCGCTTGCCGGCGGAAAGGGCGAGAAAAGGTTCCAGCAGTTTTTTTAAGCCTTCAGGCATTGGATCCCCGTTAAAAAGTCCTTCTTGACCTCAACCTCAATCTGTCTTCTATACCGGCATCCTCATGATCTCCTGGTACGCCTCGAGCGCCTTGTTCCTCACCTGGGTCAGCATCTGGAACGAGATGCTCGCCTTCTCCACCGCGAGCATCACCTCGTGCAGCCCCTTGCTCTCGCCCGTCGCCAGCGACTGGATCGACTGGTCCGCCTTCCCCTGCAGGTCGTTCACCTTCCCGACCATCTCCTCCATGAGCTTGCCGAAGCCGAGCGTCGGGTTGGACCCGGCCCCTCCCCCCTGCTGAGCCGGGAACGCCTGGGACAGGCCGCTGAGTTTTGTTATGGCTGATATTTCCATCGATTACCTCCCGTTATCCTATCGAAGCAGCTCCAGCGTCTTCAACGCCATGCTCTTGGCGGCCTGGCTCGCAGTGACGTTGGCCTCGTAGCTCCGGCTCGCCGTGATCATGTCGGCCATCTCCTCCACAACGTTCACGTTCGGGTAGGCGACGTAGCCGTTGGCGTCGGCGTCCGGGTGGCTCGGCTCGTACTGCAGCCTGGGAGGGCGCTGATCCTCGTTGATCTGCGACACCTCTACCCTTCTCGCATCGGTCGCCTTGCCGAGCGCCGCCCCGAAGGAGCCGTTCGGGGTGGCGGTGAAGACGGCGTCCTTGCGCCGGTAGGGCCCCCCCTCCGCGGTCCTGGTGGAGTTCGCGTTGGCGAGGTTGCTGGAGATGAGGTTCATCCTGGTCCGCTCCGCCGTGAGGGCGGAGGCGCTGATGTCCATCGAGGTGAAAAAGTCCATTACAGAGTGCCCCTTATCGCCTGTTTAAGCGTCTCGAACTTCTTGCCGAGGAGCTGCACCGTGGCGTTGTACATGATCTGGTTCTCGGCCAGGCGCCCCATTTCGCTCTCCATCTCCACGCCGTTGCCGTCCGGCGCCATGTTCCTGCCGGGGAGTTCGACCACGTCCCCCTGCACCCGCTCCAGGGAAGCGGCGCCCCCCTTGAGCTGTATGTGCCTCGGGTTGGTGACCGGCCCCTGGGGCCCCTCCTTCAGGGCGCTCTTCAGCTTCCCCTCGAAGGAGAGGTCGCTCGGCGTGTAGCCGGGGGTCTCCACGTTGGCCAGGTTGGCCGAGATCAGCGACTGCCTCTTCGCCCTCAGATCCAGGCTCTTGCCGAGCAGTTCCACGGTGGTTCCGAAAATTCCTTGTACGGGCATAGCTCCTCCTTGTCGCAAAGCTGCACCAGCAAAAGCCGTACCATGTGAAGCGGTGGCGTATTATCGCGGGGTTGACGCGAGGCGCCCGGGGGAAGTCATCGTTTTGACAGTCAGCGGAGCTGTCCGGATATCTTCATGCGCCAGTTCAGGTCGTTCAGCGCCTCCGAGGCGAGCTTGCCCCAGGTCCCCCCCCCGGCTGCCGCCTTTTCCCACGCGCCCCTCGCCTGCCGCACCTCCCCCTGCTGCAGGTGGAGTTCCCCCATCTTGAACTGGAACTGGGCGGCCGCTTCCCCGGTGGCGCGGTTCATCCCGACCCGGCAGGCGGCGAGCGCCCCCTGGTAATCCCTGACGGCGGCGAGCGTCCCGGCGAGGGTGAAGTAGCCGTCCAGCAGAAGCGGCGAGTCGGGCCTGGCGCCCACGGTGAAGCGCGCCATGCTCCGGACCGCCCCCTTCAGGTCCCCCCCCTTCTCGAGCGCCTTGCCGAGATAGTAGTCGCTTTCCGGGAGTTCGGGCTTCGCCCCCTTCAGGTTCAGGAAACGGAGTTCCCTCCCGGCCGCCTGCAGGTCCCCCTTCTCGAAGGCGACCCTCCCCAACTGCTCGCGCACCCTGCCGGCGCGCGGGTCGCGCGGGTAGCGGGAGAGGAACTCCCGCCCCGTCGACTCGGCGAGCGTCAGGTTCCCCAGGGCGACCGCGTCGTCCACCACCTTGGAGAGCATGAAGCCCCCCGCGGCGGCTGCCCAGTTCTTGTCCCCGAGGTAGCCGAAGAGGTCGATCTCCTGGGAGAACATCCCGGTGCGACCCAGGGCCTGCGAGAGCCGGGGGGCGAAGTCGGGGTCGCTGAAGCACCTGGCCAGGTACTCCCTGTTGTCCAGCGCGAGGCGGGCCAGGGCCGCGTCATCCCTCGACGCGTGGAGTTCGCGGTAGACCGGGAGGAGGAGTTCCTCCCGCATCTTTTTCACTATGGTGCTGAAGATCCCCCGCGGGTAGCACCTGCCGTAGCTCACCGCCCCCTCCAGCGCCTCCCGGGGCGGGGCGTAGAGCGCCAGGAGGAGGGCCGTCTTGAAGAGCGCCTCGTCCCTGAGCGCCATGTCGGCCGGCGCCTGGTAGATCTCCTGGTACTTCGACAAAAGCTCCCGGTAGCGGTCGCGCGACAGCGTGAAGAGTTCGCGGTCGGCCAGTTTCAGCCGCGCCCTCGCTGCTGCGGCGCTCCCCGGGGCGTGCACCACCACGCTCCGGTACATCGCGTCTGCCGTCTCCTTGAGCCCCTGCCGCTGCGCCATCTCGGCGAGCCGGTTCATGAGGTGCGCGTGGTAGGGGGTCCCGACCGCCTTGTTCATGAGCCGCAGCATCAGCGTCCGTCCGCCGGAGTAATCGCCGCTTTGCGCCAGCGCCTCCGCGTACGACTGCTGCAGCTCGGGGGCCTTTTCCAGGTACTCCGGCCAGAGGGACTCCCCCTGGCGGAAGGAGGCGGCCGCCTCCGTGTTCCGCCCCAGGAGAGAGAGGGAAGCGCCCAGGCGGTACTGGGCCAGGGCGCGCACCCTAGGCTCCTTCCCGAGGAAGCTCGAGAAGACGGCGAGCGCCTCGTTTCCCTGCTCGTGGTAGAGGAGGCTCTCCCCCTGCTGGAACACCCTCACCTCCTCCTCCGGGAGGAGGTCCTTGAGGAGCTTGGCATCGGTGGGGGCGAAGGGGGTCCCGGCGGAGACGGCGCCGGTGTACTCGCGCACGAAGTTCTCGGTGCCGGAGAGGATCGGCTCGCGTCCCGGCGCGATGTCGACCCGGCTGCCGCGCCGGACGCCGGGGCCTATGTCGAGGGAGAGGACCGAGGGGTTGCCGCAGGAAACCGCCTGCACTCCCTGCTCCGGCTCGCGCAGCGAGAAGGTGATGCTGACGATGCCGTCGCGCGATCTGGTGACGAGCCCGGAGAGCCGCTTGTCGGAGTAGGAGCGGAATTTTCCGAAGGGAGGGGAGTCGGCCCCCCTCACCTCGACCCGGACGCGGCCGGTCGAGGTCCTGAGCGTGTAGTCGGGGGGGGACTGGAAGAAGAGGTTGACCCTGGTGAAGGTCGCGTGCGGCAGCACCTGGATGCGCCTGAGGCGGTTCTCCTGCTGCGCGCCGGCGGCGACGGGTAGCGCGCAGACGAGCAGGATGAGGAGAAGCCGCAGGCAAGGCCCCGGGAAAGCTGTGCGCAGAGTGTAGGTCATGGGGGGGGAAAGGCAAAAGGCATGCCGTGGCGAAGCGGCGGCGATGCCGTAGCGCAAGCGGTTGATATCGCTGGAGTTTTATGGAAGGCGGGAAAACATGTCGGATCCGGCGGGGGCGGGCGAGGCCAGCCAGTCAAAAAAACTGCCGGCCGGGATGTTTTTTTGACTCGGCGGCCTAGTGGTGCAGGATCTTGCCGATCCGGGAGGTCAGCTCCTGCTGGTCGAACGGCGGCATCACGACGTCCTTCGCCCCCGCCTTGAGCGCCTTCAGGACGGAACTCCGGGTCCACTCCGGCGCGGAGAGGACCACCGCGCCGCCGCCTTTGCCCACCATCGGCACCACCCTCCTGCAGATGGCGAGGTCGCGGTCCGTGGTGTGCTGGAGCGAGATGAAGGCGATCCTCACGTCGCCCTGCGAGAAGAGCCCGGCGAGGTCGGCCCCCAGGGGTGCGTCGATCAGGTGCAGCCCGAACGGGGCGAGCTGCTGCACAAGTTCCCGGCGCCCGTCGTCGTCGCCGAGGATGAGGATCGACTCCGGCGGCGCGCACTCGTCCGGCGCCGCCTCGTTATCGGCCGGGGGCGCCGCCTCGGCCGCCGCCTCTGGCTGCGGGTCGAAGAGGTTGGCGAGCGGGTGCGGAAGCAGGATGTCCAGCATGTCCATCTCGTGCCCCTCTATCTCCAGGGGGACGCGGTACATCAGGTACTTCCCCTCGGGAAACGGGAGTTCCTCCGTGAGGGGGTCCATCTCGGGGACGTATTTCTGCGGCGGGAGGAGCTTCAGGTGCACCTTCTCGGGGAGCTTGGGCTGGAAGACCGAGTTGAAGGAGCCGATGATCTGGTTGGCGATCTCGCCGAAGGCGTCGACGTCGTCGGGCTCCTGGATGCTGAGCCTGCGTTTCTCCTGGATGCGCGGGCCGGGGATGCCGAGGAGGATGGAACTCATCACGATGGTGTCGGCCAGCGAGAAGAGGAGGTAGAAGCGCCCCGGGTATGCCTCACGCGACTCCACGCCGACCACGTAGATGGCGCGGTCCTCTCCCCCCAGGTAGCTCGTGCGGTCCGTGTTCAGCACGTCGGAGGCGGCGACGGAGAGCCCCTGCCCGAGGAGCATGCTGCTCTCCTCGCCCGCCTGCTTCATGGCGGAGTCCAGCATCGATTGTAGCTTTTCGTATGCAGCCATTTCTACCGCCTAGACTTCCTTCCTGAGCTTCAGGCCGACCAGGAAACGGTCACCCTCGTTGGTGAAGGGGATGATGACGCAGTCGCTGTCGGCCATGGAGTTGACCGTGTAATCCTCCCCGGAGATGACGGTCGGGATGGAGAGGTTGATGTCCAGACCCCCCTTGGAGAGTATCTGTTTCACGTAGCCCCCCAGCATGTTGGCGATCTCGCCCAGGGCGTCGTTGACGTCCTCTCCCACGTCCTCCACGTCCATGCCGAGCATGTTGGAGGTGATCCGGAGGGCGAAGGTCTGCGGGCAGTGGATGGAGAGTATCCCTGTGTAGGTTCCGGCGAGGCCGACCATCCCGGTGACGGAGCAGTGAAAGGAGGTCACCGGTTCCTTCAGGGGGTAGCTGTCCTCCAGCGCCATCATCACCATGGTGTCGAACACCTCCTTGGTGGCGTTGATGACGTAGGTAGCCAGGTCCACCTCCTGCAGATGCGTCGCGTTGGAGATTTCCTTGTTCAGGGACATCATAAAAGGCCTCCCAGCTTCTCGTTCAGCTGGTCCGGCGTGAACGGTTTCTTGATGCTGTCGCTCGCGCCGTTGCTTATCGCCTCCTTGAGTATGTCTTCCCCCCCCTCGGTGGTGATCATGACGATCGGGGTGCTGACACCCTTGGCCCTGACGCACTTGATGAACTCGAGGCCGTCCATGTTCGGCATGTTGATGTCCGACAGGATCAAGTCGATGGTCTTTCCTTCCATTGCGGAGAGGGCCTCGATGCCGTCCCCCGCCTCGTAGATGTCGTCCACCGAAAGCCCCGCCTGGCGCAGGCTGCGGGAGATGATCTTCCTCATGGTAGAGGAATCGTCCACTATCAATACGTTGCCCATGCTGTTCTCCTCCTTGGCTGTAGATGTGCGCGCTCTGGGCGGCGATTTTTCCCTCCGGAAGCTCCATGAGAGCCTAATCGGTTCGGCAACTCGAAACTTTAACGCATAAATGCCGGCTTGTCGGGGGAAAGCGGCAGCAAAACGGAGAAGCAACTCCCCTTTCCGGCCGTGCTCTCCACGCTGATTGTGCCGCCATGGGCCTCGACAATCGCCTTGCTGATGGTGAGACCGAGCCCGGTCCCCTTGAACCCCTGGGCGCCGGAGGCCCGGAAATACTTGTTGAAGATGCGCGGCACCTCGTCCGGCGCGATACCGATCCCGGTATCGGAGACCTGGACCTGCAGGAACCCGTCCGACATCTCCACGTTGACGCAGATGGTGCCACGCCTGGGGGTGAACTTGACCGCGTTGCCGATCAGATTGGCGAAGACCCGGCCGACCTGCTTCGAGTCGAGGATGAGCGTCGGGATCCCCTCGCATATCTCGCTCAGGAAATAGGAGCCGTGCACCGCGGCCTCCCGCTCTCCGTCGCGGCAGCAACCCTCCAAAAGCCCACGGACGTCGCACGGGTGCCGGTCTATCTGCAGGAGCCCGACCTCGAGCCGGTAGGCGTCCAGCACGTCGTCTATCATGGAGAGCATCTTGGCGGCGCTCTTGTCCATCTCCCGGACCAGGAGGTGCAGCGAGGGGTCCATCTTGTTGGGCATCTCCCCTGAAAGCGCCTGCAGGTATCCCATGATGACGGTGAGCGGCGACTTCAGGTCGTGCGTCATCATGGCGACGAATTCCTCGCGCTGCCGTCTCTCCTTCTTGTCTTCGGTTATGTCACGCAGCTCGTAGAGTTCGCCGCGGCTCCCGTTCTCTCCCTGGATGGTCGTACAGCGAGTGAGGATGATGTGCCCGTTGATGGTCACTTCGACCGCGCCGTCGCAGGAGTTCTCGCTCAGCACGCGGTAGATGGGGGTGCGCAGCGGGAGCATGTCCAGCCTCCTTCCCAGCACCTCCGCACGGTCCACCTGAAGCATCTCTTCAGCCTTGCGGTTCACGAACGCCACGACACCGGCGGCGTCCAGGTGCACCACGCCGCAATCGACATGCTCCAGCAGCGTTACCGCGATATTTTCAGGTTCCCCCTGCATGCCACCTCCAACTGCAACCCATTACCCTGTCATAGGCTTATCGGAACCACTTTGCATACCTTGAGCCAAAAAAGACTGCAAAATTGTACCAGATTTTGCCGCTGCAACTGCGGGCCTCCGGCTCCCGGCCGGCGTTTCGTTTCCCACCTCCTCACCGCCCTGCCCAAACTCCCCCTCGCCCTCCGGGAGAGTGCCGGGTGAGGGCGGTGCTATCGGCAACCATCTCCCTTCGTGGCGCCGCCCTCACCCGCCCTTCGGGCACCCTCTCCCGGAGGGCGAGGGGCGTGGGCCGGCGCGCACTTTGAGGGGGACGGCGTCCCCCTAAGGGGAGGGGGTAGATTTTGATAGCGGAAGACATAGCTATCCGTGCAAAGAAAAAGGGCCGCCCCGCGCATGGCGAAGCGGCCCCCGAGGCGGGCTTCTTAATCTTAGTCTTAGTCTTAACCTGTTTTACGGTGCCGACCCTTTCTGGATGGGGAGGCGGTTTCTGTACCAGCCGACGATACCGTCGGTCATGTTGTACACCTCACGGTATCCCCTGGAGGAGAGGAAATCGGCGGCGGAGGTGGAGCGGGCGCCGACGGCGCAGTAGACCAGCACCGGCCGGTCGCGGGGGACTTCCTGCACCCTCCGCCCCAGCTCGCCCAACGGTATCAAAACGGAGCCGCGCAGGTGGGCCTGCCGGTACTCCTCCGGGGTGCGGACGTCGAGAAGCACGATCTTTTGGTTCCTGGCGAGGAGCGCCTGGGCCTGCGAGGAGGTGACATTCCCCACTCCGGCTGCGAAGGAGAGGGAGACGATGAGGACCAACAGGGACAAAAGGGGAGCGATAATTCTCATGCAAAAACCTCTTTCATTGTATTTGAAACTACTCCACTTCCAGGACGTATCCTACCTGCATCGGCTTGAAGCCGCCGGCGAATTCACCGGCCAGCCTGGCCGCGGCATGAAACCCGGTGCAGTGCCCCGCGCAGATCTTCTTCACCCCGTAGCGCTTCAGCGCCTTCACGGTGGCGTCGATCTGCTGCTGCGACGAGAAGGCCAGGTGGCACCCTCCCACCACGCCGTACACCTCGTCCACCCCGGTCTTTTCCCGGGCGAAGTCGAGCGTGTTGATCACCCCCGCATGGCAGCAGCCGAGCAGGAGCAGGAGCCCCTTGTCCGTGACGATCACCAGCGACTGGTCGTCCGTTATCTCGTCCCGCTGACAGCCGGCCAGGTCGCAGAAAAGACCGGCGTCGCCCTGCTCGAAAGGGTTCAGGCGGGGGATCTCGCCGGTCAGGAACACCCCGGGCATCACCTGCCGGAAGGAGTCGCTGTAGGAGAAGCTCGCGCCTATGCCGGCGAGGAACTCCTCGGAATAGGGGATGCCGACGGAGCGGGCCATCCCCTCACGGTGCACGTAGCGCCGGGCGAAGATCCCCGGGTGGGCCAGGATGCGCTTGGGGCCGCAGCTTTGCAGAAGGGGCCACAGCCCCCCCGCGTGGTCGTAATGCCCGTGCGACAGCACCACCTGCTCCACGCTCCTCAGGTCTACGTTCATGCGCTGCGCGTTTAGCAGCAGCGTCTGCCCGGCGCCGGTGTCGAACAGCAGCGTCTGGTCTCCCTGTTGCACAAGGGCGGCGAAACCGTGCTCGCCGAGCGTTCCGGAAATGGAGCCGGCGCTGTTGTCGCAGAGGATCTTGATCCGGCAGGTCATTTACAGCAGTCCTTTTGCGGCAGTTTGGGAACTCCCAGCTTGTCGAGGATGGTCATCATGGGGCACCAGTTGGTGAACCCGGACTGCAGCAGGTTCAGGCCGATGAAGGCGGTGAACCAGAGCCACCTCGGATCGTGGTAGTGGGCCAGTGCGACGGAGATCAGCGTGAAGGCGCCGGCGATGAGTCTCAGCAGTCTGTCGATGTACATTTAACCCTCCTTTTGCGTGTCAGGGATCGGTCACTTCCGTTGCTGCAGCAGTTCCGCCACCTTGCCTGCCACGTTCGCCGTGAGGCCCAGGCAGCGGCTTTTACCGTTGGCCGTGAGCACCTTGCAGCAGGTGGCGCCGTACTCGGCCTTGAACCAGCGGTGCAGCTCGCGGGTCAGGGCGGAGGTCGCCTTCTTGTCACCCTGCAGCACCAGCCCAAAGGCCATGGTCCCCCCCGCCACGGCGCCGCAGACGCAGCCGGAGCCGGAGCCGCCCCCGAAGCCGGCGGCAAGCCTCACCACGTCGTCGCTCACCCCGGGAACGAAGGCATTCCTGACCGAGGCGAGGACCGCTTCGGCGCAGTGCATCTTGCCGGAGCGGTAGAACCCTTCCGCCTCGGTGGCCACCATTTCGGCCACCGGCTCGTACACCTTTTCCACAACATTCATTCTTGCCGAGAACACGCTAAGACCTCCTTGAAAAAGGCCGGAACCGACCCGACCTGCTCGCTTCAAATTCCGTACACCAGCCACTGCATGGTCGGCGAACACCAATGCCGCCGGCACTTCATGTCGCTCCCGCCCCCGGAGGGGGAGGGCCGGGGAGGGGGCTCGGCGACGGTCATGCGAGAATCCCCCCTCCCGACCTCCCCCCTCCGGGGGGAGGAGCATGCAGCTCAACCTAAACCTTGACCTCAACCTGCTTCTAGCCCAGCCTGTTTTTTATGCTTCTCCTTCCACGACTCCACCATGAAGTAGAGGATCGGGATGGTGATCCTGGAAAGGGTCGTGGAGGCTATCTCGCCGCACATCATGGCGAGGGCGAGCCCCTGGAAGATGGGATCGAACAGGATCACGAAACTCCCGACCACGACCGCCGCCGCGGTCAAGAGCATCGGGCGGAACCTGACTGCCCCCGCGTCGATGATCGCCTCGTCCAGGGGCATCCCCTCGCGTCGCCGCAGCTCGGCGAAGTCGATCAGGATGATGGAGTTACGGACGATGATCCCGGCCAGGGCGATGAAGCCGATCATGCTGGTGGCGGTGAAGAAGGCGCCCATGAGCGCGTGCCCCGGCAGGATGCCGATCAGGGTGAGCGGGATCGGCGCCATGATCACCAGCGGCGTGGTGAAGTCCTTGAACCAGGCGACCACCAGCACGTAGATGAGGACCATCACCGCGGCGAAGGCGGCACCCAGGTCGCGGAACACCTCGTAGGTGATGTGCCACTCGCCGTCCCACTTGATCCCCGGGCGCTCCTCGTTCCAGGGCTGGCTCGCGGCGCGCTGCTCGATATGGTAGCCGCCCGGGAGCGCGATCTCGTCGATATCCTTCTGCATCTTCAGGATGGCGTAGACCGGCGCCTCGATCACCCCCGCCACGTCGCCGATGACGTAGACCACGCTCTTCATGTTCTTCCTGTAGAGCGACTTTTCCTCGACCCCCCTGACCACGCGGACCAGCTCGGAGAGCGGGACGTTCCCCCGGCTTCCGGCCAGGTAGATGGAGGAGAGCGAGGAGACGTCGCTGCGGGAAGCTGCCGGCAGGCGGAGGTTGATGTAGATCGGCTCCTTTTCCTGGGGGACGTGCATGAGCCCCACGTCGGTCCCCCCCACCGCCATCTTGAGGGTCTGCACCACCTGCGCCGCGTCCACCCCGGAAAGCGCCGCCTTCTCGCGGTTCACCTCGAAGCGGAGGCTCGGCTGATCGTCCTCCTGGTACCAGTCGGCGTCGACCACCCCTTGCGTCCCCTTGAAGATGTCCCTCACCTTCCTGGCGATGGCGACGCGGCTCTCCTGGTTCGGCCCGTACACCTCGGCAACCAGCGTGGAGAGCACCGGCGGCCCGGGCGGGATCTCGGCCACCTTGAGCCTTGCGCCGTAGCGGTCCGTGATAGCCTTCAGCGCCGGGCGGATCCTCTTGGCGATATCGTGCGACTGCTGGGCCCGGTCCTCTTTCTTGACGAGGTTGACCTGGACCTCCGCCACCGTCGGCCCCTTCCTCAGATAATAGTGGCGCACCAGGCCGTTGAAGTTGAAGGGGGAGCTGGTCCCGACGTAGTTCTGGAAATCGGTCACCTCGGGGACCTTCCTGAGCGCGTCCCCAAGCTCGGCCACCATGCGGGCGTTTTCCTCCAGCGTGGTCCCCTCCGGCGCGTCCACGATCAGCTGCAGTTCGCTCTTGTTGTCGAACGGGAGCATCTTGACCGTGACCGCCTTGAAGTAGATCAGCGAGCAGGAGACCAGGAGCAGCACCACGACCATGGTGAGGAAGCCGAAGCGGACCTTCTTGTCGTGCAAGAGCCTTCCCATGAGGCGCCGGTAGAACTCCGTCACCTTGCTTTCCTCGGGCGGAGCGTCGGAGCCGAAGTGCGACTCCCCCTTCATGAAACGGTAGGCGAAGTACGGGGTGACGGTCAGCGCGATCAGGAGCGAGAAGATCATCGCCATCGAGGCGCCGACCGGGATCGGGCGCATGTAGGGACCCATCAGCCCGCCGACGAACCCCATCGGGAGGATGGAGGCGATGACGGCCAGGGTGGCGAGCATGGTGGGGTTGCCGATCTCGTCGACGGCGCGCACCGCCGCCTCCAGCGGCTTGAACTTCGTGGTGGTGAAGTAGCGGTGGATGTTCTCCACCACGACGATGGCGTCGTCGACCAGGATCCCGATGGAGAAGATGAGCGCGAACAGTGTGATCCGGTTCAGCGTGTAGCCGATCCGGTTGAAGATGAACATGGTGAGCGCCAGCGTGACCGGTATCGCTATCGCCGCCACGGCGCCGGCGCGCCACCCCATGAAGAGCGCGATCAGTATGGTGACCGAGATGGCGGCCAGGAACATGTGGAACAGGAGCTCGTCGTTCTTCTCCTTGGCCGTCTCGCCGTAGTTCCTGGTCACCGTCACCTGCATCTCGGACGGGATGATCTTCCCCTTCTGGAACTCGACCCGCTTCAGGAGCTCCTCGGCCACCCAGGTCGCGTTGGCCCCTTTCCTCTTGGCGATGGCGATGGTGACCGCCGGGTAATCCGCCGCCCCTCCCTTCAGCCCCTTGTGGGACGCCGCCGGACCCAGGCCGAAGAAGACGTAGTCCTTGGGTTCCTGTACCCCGTCCTCGACGGTTGCCACGTCCGCGAGGTAGACCGGGCGGCCGTCCTTCACGCTGACCACCAGGCGCTCCGCCTGCGCCGGATCGGCGATGAAGCTCCCCGCGTCGAGGCTGTACTGCCGGTTATCCGAAGAGAGGTCGCCGGCCCGCTGCGACACGTTCCCCTTCTCCAGCGCCCCCATGACCTGGACCGGGGTGAGCCCGTAGGAGGAGAGTCTCGCCGCGTCCAGCCTCACCTGAAGTTGCCGGGAAAGCCCCCCCTTGATCTCCGACTGGGCGACGTTGTCGACCTTCTGCAGGTCGTCGCAGAGTTCCCTCGCCACCCTCCTCAGCGCGTGGTGGTCGTAGCGGTCCGACCAGAGGGTGAGGGAGAGGATCGGGACGTCGTCGATCGACTTGGAAACCACCAGCGGTTCGCCCGCGCCCGGAGGGAGGAGGTTGCGGTTGCTCGTCACCTTGTTGTACAGCTTGACGAGCGACTCCTCCATGTTCTGGCCGACCAGGAAGCGGACCGTGATGATCCCCATCCCCTCGCGGCTCGCGGAATAGATGTACTCGACCCCGTTGATCTCCCAGATCTTCTTCTCGAAGACGCTGACCACCCGCTCCTCCACCTCCTTGGGCGAGGAGCCCGGCATGGGTAGGTAGACGTCCACCATCGGGACCACGATCTGCGGCTCCTCCTCGCGGGGGGTCGCGATCACCGAGTAGAGCCCGATGAGCAGCGAGGCGACCACGATGAGCGGCGTCAGCTTGGAATCTATGAAGGCGCGGGCGATCTTCCCCGCGAAACCCAGGTTATTCATTCATCTCTCCACTTATGGGAAGGTGCTTCAGGCAATGCTCCCGGATTTGTGCCGTTACTGCACCTTGGCGCCGTCGGTCATGCGCTCCATGCCGGCTGTGACGATGCGCTCGCCGGCAGTAAGCCCCGAAAGGACCTCGACGCGGTCGCCCAGCGTCCTGCCCAGCCTGACCAGTCTGAGCCTCCCGGTCCCTTCCGCCCCGACCACCCAGAGCGAGGTGAGCGCCCCGCGCGTCACGACCGCCGACGCGGGAACCGCCACTCCCTGCCGGGAACCGGTCTTGAAGAAGGCCTTGCCGTAACTCCCGGAACGAAGCCCGCGGGAGGGGACGTCTACCTTGACGGTGAAGGTGCGGCTCGCCGGGTCCACCACCGGCACAACCTCGGAGACCCGCCCCGTCGCCGGCGCACCCTCTACCGCGATCCCCAACTGGTCCCCCACCCTCACCTTACCGATGAGTCCTTCGGGTGCGGCCACTTCCAGGCGGAAACCTTCATCCCCTTCCACCGTCATGAGCGGGGTTCCCGGGAACACGGTCTGCCCCGCCTCGGTCTGCCTGGCCACCACCACCCCCGAGATCGGGGAGGTCACTTGGCCGTAGCCGGCCACGGCCCCGGCGGCCTTGGCGCCCTGGCGCGCCTGGCTCAACCGCGCCTCGGCCCTGGCGACCCCCTGGGCCGCGACTTCCTGCTCGGTCCTGCGGGTGTCGAATTCCTGGCGGGTCACCGCCTGCTCGGAGATGAGCCTGCCGTACCTCTCGAAGGTGACGTCCGCCAGCTTCTTGCGGGCATGCGCCTCGTCCAGCGCACGGGCCGCCTCTTCGACCCCGGCGGCTGCGCCGGCCGAAGCCGCGCCGCTCTCGGCCGCCTCTATGGCTACCAGGAGCTTCCCCTTGCCGACCCGGTCCCCTTCCTTGGCGTAGACGCCGGTCACGCTCCCGGCAAGGCGCGAAGATACCACGGCCGTCGACCGCGCCCTGACCGTGCCGACCGCCTCCTGGACATCGGGTATCAGCTCCGCCGCCACGGCCGAAACGGTCGCTCCCTGCACCACTGGCGGCGCGCTCTGCGCCACCGGCTCGTGCTTTTTCCCGCATCCCAAGACTGTCGCTATCAAAAGGGCAAAAACAGCAGCCCGGCAGCTTCTCATCGCATGACCTCCTTCAGAAATACACCCGCGCGGAAATAGATCTCCCCGGTCGAGGCGAAGTAGCTGTTCTCCACCTCCACGAGGGATGCCCGCGACCTGTTGCGCGCCGCCTCCGCGTCCATCAGCTCGACTATCGAGGAGAGGCCGTTACCGAAGCGAAGCCCCACCAGGCGCAGCCCTTCTTCCGCATCCCTCACCGCGGCGCGGGCGCTTTCCAGCCTCAGGGCAGCCTCCTGGCGGTGCAGCACGCTTTCCGTCACCTGGAGCGCCACTTCCCTCCGCTCGTTCTCAAGGAGCGCCGCCGCCCCCTTCCTTGCCAGTTCCGCCTTCTCCTTCTCGTGGGAGCGCCGGGCTCCGTCGAAGAGCTCCCAGCGGAGGTTCACGCCGACGTTCCAGGAGTCCTTGTCCGCCCCGAGCGGCAGGTCGCGGTCGTTCAGCTGGTATCCCCCCCTGGCGTACAGCGTGGGGAGAAAGGCATTTCTCGCCTGCTTCACGGCAATCTCGCCCTTTTGCACCGACTTCTCGGCGAGCTTCAGGTCCGGCCGGCTAAGCCGGGCCAGCGCCACCAGCTCCCCCTGCGCGAGCGCCGGTTCCTGAAGTTTCGCAACCTCGCCTGTATCCAGCACGCCCCCCTCCGGGCCGCCGGCCACGAGGTTCAGCCTCATCCGCGCCAGGAGCAGGTCGTTCTTGGCCGAAACCAGCCTCTGTTCCGCCTCCGCGAGCGCCGTGGCCGCCCTTAACCGGTCCGACTTGAGACCGATACCGTCCTTCTCGCGCACGCCTGCCAGGCGGTCATGCTCCCTGGCCGTTGCCAGCGCCTGGTCCGCGATCTCCCCGTAGGCCCGGGCCTTGCGCACCCCCAGGTAGGCAAGGTACACCCTGAACGCGACCTCCTCCCGCCTTCCCTGCAGCGAGAGCGCTGCCGCCTCGGCCCCCTTTCCGGCCAACTCCACCCCGGTAGCTATACCGAGATCGAGCAGCGGCTGTTCGAAGGTCAGCGCGGTCCTGAAGTCGGCGCGGGCCGAGGGGTTATTGAGCGCATCGGCGGAGAAGTCACTGGCGGGGTTGATGCGACCCTCGTCCAGCTTCATCATGAAAACGCTGCTCGGCGTGTTGGAGAGAGCGGCGCCGCTTTCCAGGAAGAGACGGGGGAGATACCTGCTCCGGCTGGCGGCGACATCCTGCTCCGCGGCCCCCTTCTCCAGCTCCGCCGCCTTCAGCAGGTTGTTGCTGGTCAAGGCACGGCCCACCGCCTCTTGCAGCGTGACGACCTCCCCGAATGCCGGCGCCGCGGATAAAAGGAGCAGCGCGGCCAGCAGCGTTTGAATCTTATGGATCACCCGACGACCTCCTTGCGGGAACGATTATAAGCGCCAATCAGAATATATATGAATCTTTATATATATACTACCGGGCGTAATGTCAACCATTTAATAACCCGTAACCTCATGAGATGCAAGGATTTTTTACCACTCATTAGAGACGGTTTGGAGTTTATGTCCTTGAATTCGCTGGCCGCTTCCCCTCCGGGCAAAAAAAATCGGCGTGCCTCGCGGGAAGCACACCGATCTCTTCATGCCCAAAATTTCAGATCCGCACCTGCCGGTCTCAGCCCCCCTGGCTCAGCAGGTAGCGTCCGACCCAGTTCTTGGAGAACTGGAAGGCGGTCCTTCCGCAGCGCTTGGTCTTGTCGTGCGACCACTGGATCGCGTCGAGTTCCAGTTCCTTGCTCCAGGGAATCTTGATGTCGCGCTTCTCCGCCTCGCGCTCCACGCAGAGCCGGACCGCATCGAGGTAGCGGTCCTGGTTGAAGACGTGGAAGGGAACCCACAGGCCGAAGCGGTCCGAGAGGGAAACCTTCTCCTCCATCGCCTCGCTCTGCTGCAACTCCCCGTTCACGAACTTGCCGCCGATGAGATCGCTCTCGTACTCCGGCAGCAGGTGGCGCCGGTTCGAGGTGACGTAGATCAGCACGTTTTCCGGCGCCGAGTAGACGGAGCCGTCCAGGGCGCTCTTGAGCATCTTGTAGCTCAGCTCCCCCACCTCGAAGGTGAGGTCGTCGCAGAGGAGGATGAACCGGAACGGCTCGTTTTCCACCGAGCTGAAGATATCGGAGAGATAGATGAGGTCATCCTTCTCCACCTGGATGACCCGCAGTCCCTCCGAGGCGAACTCGTTCAGAAGGGCCTTGACGAGGGACGATTTGCCGGTGCCGCGCGACCCCCACAGGAGCGCGTTGTTGGCCGGCATCCCCTTCAGGAACTGGCGGGTGTTGCTGATCATGACCTCCTTCTGCTTTTCGCAGCCGAGGAGGTCCTCCAGCCTGGTGTTATCCGTCACCTTGACCGCCTCGAGGTAGCCGGAGAAGGAATGGCGCCGCCAGCTTGCGGCGTGGCACTTGGTCCAGTCGACCGCTTTGACGGCCTTGGGGAGCAGCATTTCGACAGAGCTCAGCACGCGTTCGAGCTGGGCGACAACTTCCGGTTTCAGATTCAACATGTTCTATTTCCGTCCTGTTTGTGTCGGCTCCCGACCGCCAAATGGCGGGCAGGCGCTGGAGTATGGCCCCGGCAGATGCAGCTAAACCACGAATCCCGGAGAAAAAAGTCCAACCTGTATACGTCATCGCACGGCCTGCTGTCAAACAAAACGATGTACCGTCGGCTAATTGAGGCAGGGGGGGAGCGGCTTATCGCACAGGACCCAGGCGGTGAGCCCCGGGATTTTCACGCCGATCTTCGCCGCCATGATCAACAGGGAGTTGTCCAGGTGGAGCAGCGTCCGGATGAACGCGGTGGCAAGAGTGCCGCCCTGCCAGCAACCGATGCCGTCCGTGCTTTTGCGCCAGCTGAGGAGCTTGAAGAGAAGGAGCTTGGGGAGGAGCAGCGAGCCGAAGAGGTAGCCCGACGAGAGTACCTGCAGCCCCGCCCTCTTCAGGAGCCGCTCGATGCCGTCCAGCCGGTAGCGCCTGTGGTGTCCAAGGAACCGATCGTGGTCGCAGTAGAGGGCCGGGAAAGCGGGCACCGTGACCAGCACCCTTGCTCCCACCTTGGCATGGTCGCGTACCAGATCCTCCAGAAACCGGAGGTCATCCTGGATGTGCTCCACCACGTCCAGGAGCAGGACCAGGTCGTAGCGGTTCCCCTTCGGGGGCAACCGGGTCATGTACCTCGCGGCGGGGAAGCTCTCCTCCAACCGCTGTATTTGCTGCGGGGTGAGGTTGATGTCGACGGCGGCAATCGAGGAGGTCCGGCCAAGGGCGCTGCAAAGCGTGCGGCTCAGAAAGCCGTCCCCGCACCCCACGTCGAGGATGGCGATCCCGTCGCGCAGGGTGGTTTCCAGCAGCTTGCCGATCGCCTTGACCCGCGCCGTTTCCCAGGGGTGCCTCCCAGCCGTCTCATCCCGCATCTCCCTGAGATCCATGCCGCCTCCCGATCAGAACCGCAGTTCGCAGCCAAGGCCGGTAGCGTTGCCGGAGAGCATGGGCCGAAGCGACAAACGGCCGGCCACTGAAGATGCCGGTTTTCCTTCTTGTGCAGTTGCCACAGGGTGTGAGTAGTGCAGCAGGCGGGGGAGGATGAAGCCGGAGAAAAAACCTATCAGGGTCCCGGCCATGACGTCGGTGGCGTAGTGGTGGTCGGCCATGATGCGGACCACGCCGTCTGCCGCGGCGAGCCCTATCCCGGTCAGGCAGGCCGCCCGGTCCGCTGCGGGATCGCGGTACAGCGACTGGTACTCGTGGTGGTTGCAGACCAGGCCCGCTCCGGTCAAGGCAAAGGCGATGTGGCCGCTCGCCATGCTCCGGTTTTCCTGGTTACCCTCGCAGACGCCGTTTTGGCAGTTGCGCTTGAACGGTTTCTCCCGGCCGATGGTGTCCTGCAGCAGAGCCGAGACGAAGGAGGTGAAGGCGAATGACTCCAGGTTCACCATCTCGGTCTGCCAAAGGGTATCCCAGGCGCCATCGCGGACGCCGAGGGTCGCTGCGGAATCGAGCACCGGCGCCGCGATCATCCCCCACATCAGGATGTCGCCGATGGTGTGCGCCGCGTCCCTGTCGTCGCGGCCTCCCAGCCGGAGCAGGTCCCGGATCGACTCGTCGAATCCGTTGCGGGCCTTCCACTTGGCATCGGGCCTGCCGTACTCGCTCTCGACGTAGATCGCTCCGGCGCCGACGAGTGCGACACCGAGGTAGTTCTCCGGACCCGCCCTGCGCCAGCGCCACGGAGCAGCGGAGTCCCCGCCCCCGGGAGCCGCCAGGCCGGCTGAGGCCGCGTCAGGTTGGGCGGCAGGTGAAGCGGTAAGAGAGAAGCCGGGAGGAGGAGCATCGGATGCCGCAGCGCAAGCCGGAGCCGCCGGGAGGATCAAGGCCAGCGATATCAGCGCGATGTGTGCGAAGGGGAATTTGGACATACGATATTAAAGTCAATTAATATCGTGTTGTCAAACCGGGGCTGCAGTTAATCCTGCTCCGTCGCCAGTTCCAGCTCGCCGGTGTAGGAGAGCCATGCGAAGGAAAGCGCCAGCATGTCGGCCACCCCTCCCATGGTGAGGTTGAGGCTTACATAACGCTCGTTTCTCTGCGCCAGGAATCCGATGAAATCGCGGCGCTGCGCCACCATGAGTTCCAGCGTCCTGCCGTCCTCCCTGAGCATCGTCAGCCCCTGCATCCCGCAGCGGTGCAGGGCGGTCGTGTCCTCGACGGTGGCCATGAGACGGCCGAGCATGGCGTAGACGGCGCTCCCCCTGTTGCCGCCGGAGGCGATCTCGCCCCTGAAGGCCGGGAGGGCGGCATCGAAAAGGGAGGGGAAGCCGGCGAGGGCCTCGCCCCTGACCCCTCCGGCCCGGTAGGCGCTGCGGGCCCGGCTGCCGTTAGACTCCGGCTGGTCGGCGTCCGAGAAAAAGCGGGCGGCAAGGAGGGCTACCGCGCGGCTCAGCGCGCCCTCTTCCCGGGGGGGGACCCCGGAGCTCGCGCAAAGGAGCAGGCCGCTCAGGAAGATGTACCCCTTGTGGCAGTTGGTGCCGAGCGTCTCCAGCATCGTCTTTTCGGCCGCCATGCCGAGACGTACCTGGGCCGCCAGCTCTTCTCCCTGGCCGAGGGAATCACCGAGGTCGGCGAGGTAACGTGACACGATCCTGAGGGAGGCTTCCATCGTGTGGAGGGAGAGGTCGCGGTGCGAGCCGGAGTCGTTCAGGTCCACGAGCCCGGGCTTGGGGGTCAGGTAGAGTTCCATGAAGGCGCCGCGCACGAGGTCCAGCGCCAGCTGTCCGAGATCAGAGCGCATCTATCACCGCGTGTGCCCGCCTCATCAGCTCATCGCTTTCGTGTCTTTTGGCGCGGATGCAGGCGAGGGCCGGCTCGCCGCAGAGAAGACAGCTCCTGGGGGGAATGTCGAGTTGGTCCCGTCCCAGTTGCCGCCCGAGGTGGTCGAAGATGTCGATGTCGAGGAGTCTTCCGGCCGGGTGGGTCGACTCGAGGCAGATGGCGAGCCGCTTCAGCGGCGTGGCCTGCAGCCCGCTCCGGTAGAGGGCGAAGGGCCCCAGTTCGTCGCAGCCGCGCACGGTGGAATGCACCCTCAGCGCCTCGAGCAGCGCCTTCTCTCCCGATTCGAAAAGGCGCTCGGCCCGCGCCCCGGTCTTCTCCGGGCCGGGGAGGTTCAACGAAAGCATCACCGTCGCCGGGAACGGCGCGGGGAAGAGATCGTCCAGAAGCGCCTGCCGGCTCTCCCTCGCCCTGAGCAGGCTATCCCTTAACGCGTCGTACCGCATCTATGATGCTCCCGTCCCTGTATTCCACCACCGCCACCACCTCGTCCTCGAACTCCAGCGGGCGCGGCGTCCCGGTGATCTTGCAGATCTCCCGCTGCAGCTCGCCTATCTCCTTCACCGGGAGCTTTCTTCGGACCAGTTCTTCCTTCAGCTCGGCGTGCTTCCCGTTCACGGCGATCCCCCGCTCGGTGACCACCACGCCGATGGTCTCGCCGGGCGTGGTGACGGTGGTGACCCGGTCCTTGACGATGGGGAGCCTGCCGCGGATGGAGGGGGCCACGATGATGGAGAGCTTCGCCCCGGCCGCCGTGTCCGAGTGCCCGCCGGTGTTGTGCAGGAGGTACCCGTTCGACTCGGTGTTCACGTTGACGTTGAAGGAGGTGTCGACCTCGGTCGCCCCGAGGATGACGCAGTCGAGCCGGTTCACCACCGCGCCGCCGTTGAACGGGTTCGCGTAGAAATCGGCCCCGATCTCCTGGTGCGCCAGGTTCCTTCCTATGGAGCGGACCGCCTCCTGGTCGAAGCACTGCACGTCCATGAGCGAGGCGAAAAGCCCCTCCTCCAGCATCTCGACGAAGTACCCGGTGATGCCGCCGCAGCCGAAGCTCCCCTTGATGCCGCCGCGCCCCATGGCGCCGCGCACCTTGTCGGCGACCGCGAGCGAGATGCCGCCGCTGCCGGTCTGGAAGGAGAAGCCGTCCTTGAGAAGTCCGGAGACCTCGATGACCTGGGAGGCGTAGGTGGCGATCTGGAGCCCCACCGGATCGGTGGTGATCCTGGTGGTGGTGGAGACGATCTTCGCCGGGTCGCCGAGCCGCTCCACGGTGACCACGTAGTCCACCAGCGTCTGCGGGATGCTGATCGGGACCACCGGGAACGGGACCAGGTTGTCCGTCACCGCGACGACGCAGGAGGCGAAGAGGGCGTCGGTCTGGGCGTAACCCAGGCTGCCGCAGGCGGAGGGGCCGAAGTAGCCGTTCATGTTGCCGTACTCGTCGCAGCAGGGCGCCGCGATGAAGGCGACGTCGATCTTAACCGACCCTTCCATGATGGCGCGGGCCCGCCCGCCGTGGGAGCGGACCACGATCGGGCAGGAGAGCTCGCCCCGGCTCGCCATCTCGCCGATCAGGCCGTTCACGCCGCACTGGAAGCCTGCGATGACGCCGCTTTTTATGTGCGGGATGATCTCCGCGTGCACCGGGTGGACCGACGACGAGGCGATCCAGATCCCCTTCAGCCCCAGCTGCGCCAGCTCGGCCACGATCGCGTTCAGGAGGAAGTCGCCGTTTCTCAGCGCGTGGTGGGTGGCGATGGTCATCCCGTCCCTGAGGCCGGAGGCGACAATCGCCTCCCCGAGCGACGAAAGCCGCTTGCTCGTGCCGGGGTTCACGCGCCTCAGGGCGCGGGTGGCGACGTTTCCCTCGGGGGAAACCGAGTACGGGTCGCGGTAAGGGACCAGCTTCTTCCCGGCGTATGAATCCGGGATCTCCCTTCCCAGGCTATTGAGCGCCATGTATCGCCTCCTCGTCTATCAGCGTGTCGACCATGCCGTGGGCGTAGGCGGTCCTCAAAACGCGCGCCGCCCTCTTCACCACCGGGGCGTCCACCATCTTCCCTCCCAGCGCGATGACGCCGGTCCCGAGCTGCCTGGCCCGCTGGATCGCCTCGATCACCTGCAGGGCGTAGTCTACCTCGTGCTGCTTGGGGGCGAAGACCTCGTGCACCACCTCGATCTGGCGCGGGTTCACCAGGCATTTCCCGGTGTAGCCGAGCCTCTTGGCGTGCTCGGTCTCGGCCCGCAGCCCCTCCATGTCGGAGACGTCCGCGAAGATGGTGTCGACCGCCTGGATCCCGGCCGCCTTCGCGGCCCACAGGACCCTCATCCTCGCGTTGAAGAGTTCCTCGCCGCCGCGGGTACGCTCGATCTCCATGCTCGCCGTGTAGTCCTCGGCGCCGAAGGCCAAGGCGAAGATCCGCTGCGAGCTGTTGGCGATCCCGACCGCGTTGATCACCCCGAGCGCGCTCTCCAGCGACGGGAGCACCCGGAAGCGCCCGATCTCCACCTCCAGCTCCTCCTCGAACTCCGTCAAAAGCGTGTCGAGCCTCTCCACGATCTCCGGCGTGTCGGCCTTGGGGAGCCTGATCCCGTCCGGCATCGCCGGGAGCACCACCTTCAGGTCCTCGTACCCCCAGCGGGAATCGAGCGGGTTGATCCTGACCAGGAGTTCCTTGTTGCGGTCCGTGTAGTTCATCAGGAACCGCTTCACCAGGTGGCGCGCCGCGTCCTTCTCGGAGAGCGGGACCGCGTCCTCCAGGTCGATGATCACCGAGTCGCAGTTGAAGATCGGGATGTTCTGCAGCATGGAGGGCATGTTGCCGGGGACGTACAGAAGCGAGCGGCGCAGCTTGTAATCGGACATCAGGGGGCCTCCTCGTCGATGTAGATGGTGGGGATACCGCCTACCTTCGACACGTGCCGCTCGACGCCGGAGACGTCCAGCTCGGTGAGGACGATCTCGCAGGTGGCGAAGACCTCGGCGTCGTACATGTGCCCCCCGACCACCTCCCCGGACGACTTGGACATCATGATGTGGAAGTGGCAGTCGAGGAGGTCCGACTCGCCCGGCACGATGTTCCCCTGCAGCCCCAGAAGCTCGCACGGCCCCTCGATCTGGTGCACCGTGATGCGCGGCTGTGTGATCGGGAGCTTGGCCCCGGTCTTTATGCCGCGCAGCTTCACGTTCTTCACGCTCCCAAGGGCCGACACGATCATCGCGTAACGCACGTCCGTCAGGTGCGCGAATTGCAAAAGCCGGGTGGAAAGAGACTCCCCCGGCGTGATCTTGATGATGAAGCGCCTCCCCTGGGAGCACTCCTTGTACCAAAGGCCTTCCATTTATACCTCCGTTCCCCTCCGGATCGCCGTCTCCAGGCGGGCTTCGATGGCGTAGTCCAGCGCCCCGCGGTCGGTGATCCTCACCTCGCCGGCCTCGATCCCGTGCTGGGCGAGCACCTCGTCCACCTTGGCCCGGATCAGCTCTCCGAACTGCTTTTGCACCGTCGACTCTATGGTCACGCAGAGCGCCTCGGCGGGCGCCAGAAAAACCATCAGGTCGCTCGACTGCAGCGTCCCGGCCTGCACCTTCTTCACGATCTTCATCTCGACACCCCTTTGTCCCAGATCTTGATCCCCTCGCTGGAAAGGATGAAATCGAGCGTGGTTACCGGCACCAGCTCCGCTATCCCTTCCAACTCGCCGCGCGACAGCAGCTCCCGCACCCGCGAGGCGCTGATGGCCGCGCCGATGGCCGTTTTCCTTTCGATTTCCCGCACCTCGATGCCGAGCGGGGGGAGGATCCTGTGCATGGCGGCGTTGTAATCCGCCGTGGTCCGGCATAACGGCTCGCTTCCCACGAAGCGGGTCGTGACGTTGAAATATGGGGCGATGCGGGTGCCGAACAAAAGGAGGTCGAGTTCCATCTGCAGTGCGCCGCCGGGGTCGCCGTTCTTCAGGAAATAGGTGGGGAAGGTGACGCTGGAAATCGCGTACCAGGAAGTCTCCAGCACGGTGACGTTGGCGAGGTCGACCGTCCCCTCCTGCACCATCCTCAACCGGGCGTCGAAGGGGAACAGGGAGCGCTCCTCCCGCACCACGAAGAGGTAGAGCCGGTCCAAAGCGGAGGCCGCCTGCTCGACCAGGTAGCGGTGACCGAGCGTGAAGGGGTTGCAGTTCGCCACGATGGCGCCGTTGTCCCCCTGCACCACCTGCCGGCGGTAGCGGGAGAGGTAACGGGAAAGCCCGTCGCCGTACTCGAGGAGCGCCGTCTTTCCGGAGGAGGCCAGGAGGCTGAAGTTGAGCGCCTCGAAGGTGGGGACCAGCGTGGGGGAGGTGAAGACGAAGAAGGAGTCGATCCCCTCCTGGAAGCCCCGCCCCACCAGTTCGGTGGCCACCTCGTCGAGGAGGGTCCCCCCCTGGTGCGTGGCCGCCACGGTAAGCATCTTCAGGACCCGGCCCTGTCTGGCTCCGACGGCCACCAGGCGCCCAGCCTCGAACACCCCGACCAGGTCGTCGAAGGTCGGCTCGAATCTGAGTCCGCTCTCTTCGACAAGCGCCCGGGCCTGCCTCAGGTCATCTGTGGAGAGTAGTGAAGTCACCATTTGGCAAGCGTAGCACCATTCAGATGTAAACGTAACCTTGTATACCAAAAAAGCTTGACTCTCACCGGCAGCGGTGGATGCCCCTCTCTCAGGGGGCCGCCACCCACCTGCGCAACCCACATGACACAGAGAAATTTCTATGATTTGCGACTGCGGTTGTGCTAGTTTGTCAAACTGCCCAATGGAAAGCTGCAACGGTTCTCAGGACAAAAAATCTTCCCAGAGACGCTAATGACCACCATCTCCATAGTAATCCCCGCACATAACGAAGCCGAGAACATAGGCATCCTGATCGATGAAATCCTCGCCACCAAAATAGAGTGCGAGATCGTAGTGGTCGACGATGCCAGCACCGACGACACCCATGCACGCCTTCTCACGCTGAAACAGACGGTCCCCACGCTGAAGGTCATCCAGCACGACAGGTCCTACGGCCAGAGCGCCGCCGTCTCGACCGGGATCAGACACGCCTGCGGCGACCTGATAGCGACCATGGACGGCGACGGCCAGAACAACCCCGCCGACATCCCGAGGATGGTCGAGGCGATCCTCAAAAGCGACAACGGCAACCTCAGGATGGTGGCAGGGTACCGGAAGAAAAGGGACGATCCCCCCTGGCGCATCCTCTCCTCGAAGCTCGCCAACGCCTACCGGCGCTTTTTCCTGAGGGACGAAACCCCCGATACCGGGTGCGGGCTCAAGGTCTTTTACCGCTCCGCATTTCTCAACCTCCCCTTTTTCAATCACATGCACCGCTTTCTCCCTGCCCTGATCAAGATGCAGGGTGGCGACGTCATCTCGGTCGAGGTGAGCCACAGGGCCCGGGCCCACGGCGTCTCGAAGTACGGGACCCTGAACCGGCTCTGGGTCGGCATCGTCGACATCTTCGGGGTCTGCTGGCTCCGGATGAGGGCAAAGAACGTCAAGATCACGAGGTGCGACTGAATGAATTTATCCGAGAAAACCTGGGTCGCCATCGGCCTGGCCGGCCAGTTCTTTTTCACCATGCGTTTCGTGTTGCAGTGGATCGCCACCGAGAAGAACAGGAGGAGCGTCATTCCCGAGTCCTTCTGGTATTTCAGCATCTTCGGCTCGCTGATCCTGCTCGTTTACTCCCTGTACCGCAAGGACCCCGTGTTCATCCTCGGGCAGGCGTTCGGCACCACCGTCTATCTCAGGAACCTTTTTTTCATTCACAAGGAAAAGAAAGATGCCGCAGCAACCGATTAAGCAGTTGTGGTTTCCCTTTCTCCTGCTCATCGTCCCGGGAATCCTTTTCGCCCTTTTGCTGCCCTACTTTCCCGTCGATGAAACCAGGTACCTCTCCGTCGCCTGGGAGATGTGGCTGAACAACTCCTTCATCGTTCCGATCCAGAACGCGCTTCCCTATTCGCACAAGCCCCCCTTCCTTTTCTGGCTGTTCGACCTCGACTGGCTCGTCTTCGGGGTGAACGGGGTCACGCTCCGTTTCATACCGCTTCTGTTCAGCCTTTTGAACGTCGCGCTGGTTTTCAGGATAGCCATGCAGCTGTGGGACGACGAGAAGACGGCGCGTTACGCGGCCATCGTCCTTTCCTCCACCCTCTCCTACCTCCTCTGGTCCTCCGTCATCATGTTCGACGTGATCCTCGCCACCTGGGTGCTCCTGGCGGTTTCGGGGTTCATCTCCGCGGCGAAGGCGCCCCGGCCGGCGCCGTTTCTGCTGGCAGGCGTCGCGATCGGGTTCGGGATACTCACCAAGGGGCCGGCCGTCCTGGTCTACATCCTCCCGGCGGCGCTGCTCTCCTTCCTGTGGATGCCCAAGGAGGACTTCTCCGGCAGGTGGTACGGCTGGCTCGCGCTCTCCCTGGCGGTTGGGATCGCAGTCCTGCTCCTCTGGCTGGTCCCCGCGGCTCTGACCGGAAGCGAGAGCTACCGGCGGGCCATCCTGTGGGGGCAGACGGTGAACCGCATGGCGAACTCCTTCGCCCACAAGAGGCCGCTTTGGTGGTACATCCCCTGGATCCCCGCGCTGCTGATGCCGTGGATGCTCTTCCCGCCTGCCTGGAAGCGCCTGTCGCGCCTCACCGGCGATGCCGGCTGCCGGATGGTGGTCATCTGGCTCCTTGGCAGCTTCGTCATCTTCTCCCTTTTGAGCGGGAAGCAGGTGCATTACATGATCCCGGTGCTCCCCACCTTCAGCCTCCTGATGTCGAGGAGCATCGCCTCCTTCGAGAGCGAAGGGAATCACGGCCGCTGGCATCTCCCCGTCGCATTCTTCTACCTGCTGGCCGGGGGCATCCTACTGTCGGCCACATTCGTGAAGCAGGGCCACCTGCTCCGTAACTTCGACCTCGCGGACCTGAGGGGGGCGGCCGTCGTGCTGGTCCTGCTGGGGGGCGTCATGGCGCTCTTGAGGCCACCCAGCATGGGCGCCCTGCTGAACCGGGTCGCCGTCTCCTCCCTCGTTTTTTGCGCGGTCGTGCTGGTCGGCGGCAACACCCTGTTCCGGAGGTACGACCTGAGCGCGATATCGCAGGCCGTGCGGCTCAAGCAGGAGCAGGGGTACAGCGTGATCCACAACGGCAAGTATCACGGCCAGTTCCACTTCGTGGGACGGTTGCGCCAGCCGCTTGTCGAGTTGGGGACCAGGGAGGCGATCGCGGATTACGCCGCCAAGCATGAGAAGGTGGCCCTGGTGACCTACGAGCCGCAGGAAAAGCCGATGGAGGCCAGGGAACTCTATTTCCGGCAGCCGTTCAGAAGCAAGCAGGTCGTGTTGTTGAACCGCGAGGGGATCTCCCGCTTCGTATCCTCCCCCCAATAATCCGTTTTCACATCCTCCGCCTCACGCGAACTGAAAAGGCCCACCGGCATCGACCGGTGGGCCTTTTCTTGCTGTTTGGCTCCGAAAAAAACTAGCGGTACCCCGCCTCCTTCCATGCCGCCACCCCACCCTTCATGGCCGACACCTTGTAAAATCCCTTCTCTGCGAATTCAGCTGCCCGACCGGCAGACGTGTGCTCCTGCGGTCATTGGCAATAGAAGATCAGCTCCTTGTCCTTTGGTATCTCCGGGAGCCGGGCGTTGAATTCGCCCATAGTGAGCGCTTTCTCCAGCCGGATCCCCCCGCACATCTCCTCGCTGTCGTAGGCGCAGACGAACAGGGCCTGCCCCCCCTGCACCTTGCTGCGCGCCTCTTGTACCGATATCCGTTTTGCCTCTGCCATTTTTTCCTCCTTTCATCCTTGCCAAAGATGGGCCTGAAAACTGACTTCCGCTCGGGCCCCGGATGCGGACCGAACCGTAAAAGAGTAGCAGACAAACCGTGCGGGGACAGAGGCTGACCGATTAAAAATCAGTCTCGACCAATCTCCGACACGACATCCCTTTTCCGCTTATCTGTCGCGCTAGCGACCTCCCTCCCCTTCAAGGGGAGGGGCGGGGTCACTGTGGTAGGGGCGAATAATCATTCGCCCCTACTCCGGTTCTTCGCTGAAGCCGCAAGTCTTCCCCCCTCCCAACCTCCCCCCGCTGGGGGGAGGAGTAAGTGGTTACTAGTGGGTAAAGCTCTTAACTTAACGGCAGTGATGGTCGAGGTGGGGGTGGGTGAGCCGGACCGGTCGGCGCCTTGCGGCCGGGAAGCGGGAAGCTACACTAGCGCCTATGAAACGGAAACCGAAACGATACCGTCTTCTCCCGCTCCTGTCCCTGACGCTGCTCACGCTGCTGGTTTCGCTCAACGGCTGCAACGCCCGGCGCGACTATCAGGCGGCGCTGCTTCTTGAGGACATCGCCGCCGGGAAGGCTCCGAGCCGACTGAAGTCGGCCACAACTGAGCCGGTGCGGCGAGCGGTTACCTTCACCGTCCCGGGGCGGACGCTCGGGGGGGATCTCTACCTGGCGGGGACAAAGCCGATGGCGGGGGTGCTGCTTTTGCCGGGGGCCGCTGAAAACGGGAAGGACGATCCGCGCCTGCAGGCGTTCGCCGGGAGCCTCGCGCGCGCCGGTTTCGCCGTCATGGTCCCCGACCTCGCCGGATTGCGCACCCTTCGTGTCACTAGCAGCGACATCGCCGACACCGTCGAGGCCTTCTCCTGGCTGGCCGGCAGGGAGGACCTCGCTCCGGAGGGGAGGGCCGGCTTTTTATCCTTCAGCTACGCCTGCGGCCCGGCGATCCTGGCCGCACTCCACCCCGCCATCGCCCCGCGGGTCAGATTCGTCATGTCGGTGGGGGGATATTTCAGCCTCCCGGAGCTGCTCACTTTCTTCACCACCGGCTACTACCTGCGGGACGGGGAGTGGCGTTTCATGCAGCCCAACGGCTACGGCAAATGGATCTTCGTGGCGAGCAACATCGGCCGCCTGCGCGCCACCACGGACCAGGAACTCTTCCGGCAGCTGGCACGGCGAAAGCTGGCCGACCTGGAAGCGCCGGTGGGGGACCTGGTGCGGCGGCTCACCCCGGAAGGAAGAAGCGTGTACGACTTCGTCGACAACCGCGATCCGGCCCGGGCGCTTCCCCTCATGGAACGGCTCCCTGCCGCGATACGCCGCGAGATCGACGCCCTGGACCTGGCAAAGCACGACCTGAGCCGCCTGCGCGCCCGTTTCATCCTGGTGCACGGCTACGACGACGACATCATCCCCTACACGCAAAGCGTCGCCCTTGAAAGACACCTCCCACCCGGCACGACACGGCTCTACCTGGTGCGCGGCCTCCAGCACGTGGAGCTGGAACCGCGGGTCATCGACAAGTACCGGCTCTGGAGAGCCCTCTCAGCCCTTTTGCGCTCCGCGTCCTAGCCCCCCGGCTGGCCCGACATCTTCACCACCTTTATCTCGCCGTTGCCCATGTCGTAGACCCAGCCGTGGATCTTCAACTTCTTGTCGGTCATCGCCTTGCGCACAAAGGGATACTCCTGCAGATGCTCCAGTTGCAGCCGGACGTTCTCCTCCACTATCAGGTTCATCCGCAGTTCCGGGTCCATCTCGATATGCAGCGCCGCGATTTTTTCGTCCACCCGCTCCTTCGCCTTGTAGGCGTTGCTCAGCCAGATCGGGATGTACTTGTCGTCGCTGTTTTCATTGACCAGCGCGTGGATGCCGCCACAACCGTAATGGCCGCAGATGACGATATCCGGAATCTGCAGGTGGTTGATGGAGAACTCGAGGACCGCGCTGAGGTTCCAGTCGTTGTTCGCAACGATGTTCCCGACGTTGCGGTGCACGAAGACCTCCCCCGCCCTGGTCTGCGTGATGGTGTTCACCGGCACCCGGGAATCGGAGCAGCCGATCCAGAGCACCGTCGGTTTCTGGTCCTTGGCCAGAGTGATGAAGAACTCCTTTTCCTTCTCGAACGTTTCCGATACGAACCGCTTGTTCCCCTCCAAAAGAGTCGTGATCATGGCTCCCCGCTCCCCGCCGCAGCGACTATAAAGATGGATTTCACTGTCAGGCGCCTGCGGCACTGTCAGCACCACAGACAACACCTCCTGCAAGTGCTTAAAAAGTACTATCAAATGAGGGAAAGTCCAGCAAAGGGGTGGATGAGGCAGGTTCTATGAGGCAGGTTCTACGTTCTACCAACGTGCCTGTAACAGAAATGACCTAGATGGGTCAGCGCGAAACGGTTGCATGGGCCATGGCTTCCCCCGGTGGCGTCAGCTTTCCCCGTACAGACCGGTCAGCACGGCTTCAGCCAGGACATGCCCCTCCATGGCCACGTTCAATTGCCCCTTGCTCGCGGTCCCCGCCAGGTCCAGCTGCGCATCCAGGGCATACAGCCTGAAGACGTAGCGGTGCGTCCCTGAAGGGGGACACGGGCCGCCGTACTTGCTGTGCCCCCAGCTGTTCCTGCCGATCACCGACTCCCGCGGCTGCGCCTGCTGCGCCAGGGTCGTCGTGCCGGGGTCGATGTTCCAGACGATCCAGTGCACCCAGAGGCCGTTAGGCGCATCCGGATCCTCCAGCACCAGCGCCAGCGACTTGGTGCCGGGCGGGGTGCCGGCGATGCGGAGTTCCGGGCTGATGTTGTCCCCGTCGCAGGTGTACTTGGCGGGAATTCTCCCGTTTTCCTTGAATTCAGGGCTGGTCAATCGCATCTGTGCCATAAGTCACCCCCTGTTGTTTTCCTTTCCTCATCGGCCGCTTCCCTGCGGGATGCCGGCCGTCCATATTTCGATCACCAGATCATCCACCTGGGCGAACTGCTCCGACAGGGAGCCTGTCGGCCTGAAGATCTCCAGGCTCCACTGGCCGTCCGCAGTCGTACCGCCGATGGGACTGGCGTTCATGTGCGTCACCGCCCCGCCCACTTCCGAGATGCGAACCGAGCGCCGGTTTTCCATCCGCCCCAGCAGGCACGGCGGAAGGGTCGACTGGTCCTCCTCCACCCTCTTCCCCGACCTCAGATAGAGCGCCGCATCGGGGAGCCGGACCAGCGCCGACCACGGCACCGTCCCCGCCTCCCCCACCAAAGACGCGCTGATACCGCGCACGCGGCAGTTGTCGAACCCCTGGAAGAGGTCGAGGGGTACCTGGAACCTCACCGAGAAGCTGTCCCTGGCATGCCTTAACTGCCCCCAGGCGTTCCGGTTCATCAGGGCCCGGACCGAGAAAGCCCGGGTGAAGGTCTGCGTCCTTAGCCGGTATCGCACGAGCCACTCGATCGCGTCGCGTGTCCAGATGGAGAGGCTGGTAATGGAGGCGCCCAGCGTATCGGCCCAGGAATTCAGCGGCGACGGCTCCCCGTCGTACCCGAAGTACCTGCCGAGCCCCCCCTCGGCCACGCTCACCCGGTTTATCGCCTCCTCGTAATCGCGGCAAAGACGTTTCAGCACCAGGTCGCGCTGCTCGTCGAGTGCGAAGGGCCTCCCCGGGCCGGCGAGTTCCTTTTTCCGCAGCGCGGCTTCCGCCCTCAGGTCGAGAGAACTCCTGATTTCCAGAGCGGCCGCCTCGACAGGCGCCACCCTCTCCCCTTCCTCCGGCACGCGCCCCTCTTCTTCCTCCTTCCTCTCTTCCACCTCGGCCCGCAGCCCCTCCGAAGCGGCTTCCGCTTCAGGAGCCCGGGCGGGTTCCTCTTTCGACGCCGCCTCAGCTTTTCGCTTTCTGTCCAGCTCGACTTGTTTCTCCTGGATCTCCAGGTCGTGGCTGAACTCGCTCCAGGCACGGTCAAGGAGGGAGTATTCCCTGTGATCGAGAAGACACCTGTCCAGAAGTATCGCTGCCTGGTCCAGGAGCGCCTCCGCGTGCCGGGGGGTGAAATTTGCGGCCAGCATCTCCGGGTCCGGACGATAGCTCACGATGTTGCACGCCGGCTTGCTCATCTGCTACCTCCTGTTTTACCGGTGAATCCAAACGAAGAGGGGGCAGCGTCGGCTGCCCCCTGCTCGTCACAGCAAGCTGGTCCTGGCCCCCTCGGAAAGGCGGGAGATCATCTCCTGGCAGATCTTCTCGGTGTTCTGGCAGGCGGAGCGGCAGATCCGGCAGTGCTGGTGCATCTCCGCATGGATCTCGCACTCCTGCGCGCAGACGCGGCACGACACCACGCAGCTCTCCAGCTGCGCCCGCAGCAGCTGCGTCACCACATCCGTCTGACGCGACAGGATGCGGGCGGTGGTCTGGCAGATGTCGGCGCAGTCGAGGTTGATCCCGATGCACCTGGTGAGCCTCTGGACGCTATCCTCTCCCAGGCAGGCGTCGGCGCAGGAGGTGCAGACGTCGGCGCACTCGACGCAGGCGTTGATGCATTCGGCCAGCACGGTGGTGTCCAGCGTCAGCTTTCTCGGATGGGCGGCAAACATTTCCGTCGTCTTCATGATGTTCTCCTGTTTTAGGTTGATTGGCGGCACTACAATTAGCCAATTCTAACCGTGCGGCAGGATAATTCAACGAACTCCTTCCTGCGGCAGCTGCAGGAGGTTTTCCTTTCCGGAAAGAGCGCCGCCGGCCACTGCCTGATAAGCAGCGCCTCCTGCTCGTTGATCCCGAGCGACAGCAGGAATGCGTGATGAGGGGGGGGCACCCCGACTACGGTGGTGCGAGAGTTGCATCCTTGCTGGCCCACGAGGCAAGATCTACGACCGACAGGGGGGAAACGAGCATGACTTCGGCAAAGACAGGAGATACGGTCACCATCAGCTACATAGGGACACTCGACGACGGCACCATCTTTCACAGCACCGAGGAACAGGGGCCGCTGACGGTCACTCTCGGCGCAGGGGAGCTCTTTCCGGCACTGGAGCAGGCGATCATCGGGATGCGGGTGACCGACACCAGGAACATCTTCCTTTGCGCCTCCGAGGCGTACGGCGCGCGCCGCGACGAGAACCTCATCCGGGTCTCGCGCGGCTCCTTCCCTGCCGAAAAAGAGATCACCCCGGGTCAAAAACTGGGCATAGAATTCGCCGGCGGGGCCTCCAGAGTCATGGTGGTCACCGAGGTCACGGAAACCGCGGTCACCCTGGACGGAAACCACCCGCTTGCGGGACTGAACCTCACCTTCGCCCTCCGGCTGGACCTGATTCAATAACGCCGCGTCTGTTTCAAATGCTCTCTTTCCACCGGTTCAAAGCTTCGGTGAGCCTGCCCGAGACCTCGGCAAGCTCGCCTCCGAACCCCATCATACTTTCCGCTTCACCCTTTTTACCCTGCGCGGCCAGCTGGGCCACCTTTGCCGCTACCCGGTGGAACTCGGCATGCAGTTGCTTCACCTTCCGGTAGTGCAGCGAGGACTTTTGCCTGCCGACCGACGTCACCCCTTCCAGCCATTTGCCGAAACGGCATTCGCTCTCCGTGATCCCTCCAGCCGGGACCGCCGTCCCGCCCTGGACGAGAAGGTTCAGGTCGAACTTCCACATCGCGTGCTCGGTGATTGCGTTGTTGATCTCTTGCTTGTCCATGCATGTACCTTCGACTCTGCTTGGTGATGAAGCTTAGGATAAGAGGCGGCACATCCATTACAGCCACTTTGATTGTACCAAGGCGGGACGGCTGTCAAAGGCCCGCTGAATTATAAATATTTAACACCATGGTCCGTCACGGCGTGTTTACATAAGGCGCACAAGAATTCATAATGCGCCCTTATTAAGTTTATTATAGCGAGATTTCCAGGACGGCCTTCAACGCCGCAACAGAAGGGGTTACATCGGCACTATCTTTACCGGCTCCCTGTCTTATGAATTTTTTATTATTGCTCCTTATCAGGCGTCTTATTCGCAGAGCCCGAGTTCCAGAGCTGCAGGTTGTCATGGCAATCGCGGCGGAATATGGTTATAATTTACTGATTATGGCATCGGCGACGGGCTTTGATTCAGGAATCGTCTAACGATATACAGTCGAGGTATGGAACCATGGCGGAAGGTCTGGGGCTTAGAAAATTTCTCGCACCGGAATTCATCTTCGGTGACGGAGCAAGGAGACTCGCCGGGCGTTACGCGAAGAACCTCGGAGGACGCAAGATCCTGGTCGTTTCCGACCCCGGGGTGGTAAAGGCCGGCTGGACCAAGGACGTGACGGACAGCCTGGAGGAGGCGGGGCTTCCCTATGTCGTTTTCACCGCGGTCACGCCCAACCCTAAGGCAGGGGAAGTGATGGCGGGGGTGGCTTTCTACCAGGCCGAGCGCTGCGACGCGCTGGTCGCGGTGGGGGGAGGGAGCCCCATCGACTGCGCCAAGGGTATCGGCATCGTCTGCTCCAACAAGAGGCACATCCTGGAGTTCGAGGGGGTCGATATGGTGAAGTCCCCCATGCCCCCGCTGATCTGCATCCCGACCACCGGGGGGACCTCCGCCGACGTCTCCCAGTTCGCCATCATCAGCAACCCTGTGGAAAGGGTGAAGATAGCCATAATCAGCAAGTCGGTGGTCCCCGACATCGCCCTGATCGACCCGGTCACCCTCACCTCCATGGACCCCTACCTGACCGCCTGCACCGGCCTCGACGCCATGACCCACGCCATAGAGGCCTACGTATCCACCGCCCGCTCCTCCATGACCGACCTGCATGCCCTGGAAGCGCTGCGACTCCTCTCGACGAACCTGGTCCCGAGCATCCGCAACCTCCACGACCAGGAACTCAGGAGCAACGTGATGATGGGGAGCCTGCAGGCGGGTCTCGCCTTCTCCAACGCCATCCTGGGCGCCAACCACGCCATGGCGCACAGCCTAGGCGGCGCCCTCGACCTGGCTCACGGCGAGTGCAACGCGATACTTCTGGACCACGTCATCGAGTTCAACTTCGCCTCGGCCCCCGAGCGGTTCGAGCGGATAGCCGAGGCGATGGGGCTCGACCTGCGCGGCAGGACCCTCGTTCAGAAGAAGAAGCTCCTTTTGCAGCATGTGAGGGCGCTGAAGAGGGAGGCCGGCGTCTTCCGGACCCTTGCCGAGGTGGGGGTGGGGCGCGGCGATGTCGCCATCTACAGCGAGCACGCCCTGAAGGACCCTTGCATGGCGACCAACCCGCGGCGGGCTTCGAAAAGGGACATAGAGGTCGTCTATGAAGAATCCCTCTGATCCGCCCGACGCCCTGGAAGCCCTGCGGCGGAAGCTCGCCGGGCTCGGGGATGCCTCGGTCCGTAAGACCTACTACCCCGAACTGCAGGAGCGCCTCGAAGAACTGGAGCGCCTGAGGGCATTCCTCGACCACAGCAACGACGCCATCTTCCTGGTCGAGGTCGTTACCGGGCGCATCGTGGACGTCAACGACTCCGCAAGCAGCCAGATGGGGTGGAGCCGCGACGAACTTTTGCAGCGCTCCCTCTTCGACGTTTCCGGCCTGCAGGAAGATCCCGCCGCCCAATCCCTGATCCGCTCCCCCGAGGCGGAGGGGAGCGTGCGCGAACTGATCGTCGCCGACCTGTACAGACGGGACGGCGGACGGTTCTGCGCGGAGCTGACCCTGAACCGGATGCAGTTCCGCGACCGGGCCTACGTCCTCGCCGTCGCCCGCGACATCACCAGGCGCATGGCGGTGGAGGAGGCGCTGCGAGAGAGCGAGGAGTTCCTCAAGAACATCGTCGACAACATCCCGGCCATGGTCTTCGCCAAGGACGTGGACACGCTGCGCTTCGTCACCATCAACAAGGCGGGCGAGGAACTCCTGGGCTACTCCCGGGAGGAGATCCTCGGGAAAAGCAACTTCGATCTCTTCCCGCCGGAGCAGGCCGAGTTCTTCAGCAGCAAGGACCGCGAGACCCTGGAGAAGGGGGAGTTGGTGGAGATCCCCGAAGAGGTGATCACCACGAGGAACGGGGACGCCATCCTGCGGACCAAGAAGATCCCGCTTCTGGACGACCAGGGAAAGGCGCGCTACCTGCTCGGCATAGCCGAGGACATAACCGAGCGGAAGCATCTTGAGGAGAAGCTGCTGCAGTCGCAGAAGATGGAGGCGATCGGCCAGCTCGCCGGCGGGGTCGCCCACGACTTCAACAACATCCTCATGGTGATCATGGGGTACGGCAGCATCCTGAAAAACGAGGGGGGGCTGGAGCCGCGGCAGAGTGAGCATGTCCAGCATATCATGGACGCGGCGGACAAGGCGGCGCAGCTCACCACCGGGCTCCTGGCTTTCAGCCGCAAGCAGGTGATCAAGCCGCAGACGGCAGACCTGAACGAGGTGATCCTGCACGTCGGGAAGTTCCTCTCCCGGATCATCGGCGAGGACGTGCGGCTGAAGTCGGTGCTGTCGGAGCTAGACCTCTCGGTGGAGATCGACCGGGGGCAGATCGAGCAGGTGCTGGTCAACCTGGCGACCAACGCGCGCGACGCGATGCCCAGGGGGGGGCTCCTCACCCTGGAGACGAGCCTGCAGCGCCTTGACGAGCCGTTCGTGGAGACCAACGATTTCGGGGAACCGGGGCCGTACGCGGTGATAACGGTCTCCGACACCGGCGTCGGGATGGACGAAGCGACCAGAAGAAAGATCTTCGAGCCGTTCTTCACCACCAAGGAGACGGGGAAGGGCACCGGCCTCGGGATGTCGATCGTCTACGGGATCATCAAGCAGCACAACGGCTTCATCAACGTCTACAGCGAGCCCGACCTCGGGACCACCTTCCGCATCTACCTGCCGATCAGCCCCACCAGCCCGCTGGCCACCGCGGAACCCCCGGTTGCCGAGGCGGCCCCGGGCGGAGCCGAGACCGTCATGGTGGTCGAGGACGAGGCCAACCTCCGCCTGCTGCTGGAAAGCATCCTGACCGGTGCCGGTTACCGGGTAATGGTCGCCGAGGACGGGCTGGTGGCGGTGGAGAAGTTCGCCGAGAACCGCGACCAGGTGGCGCTGATCCTCATGGACATGATCATGCCGGGGATGAGCGGGAAGGATGCCTGCCGGGCCATCCGTGAAATCAACCCCGCGGTGAAGGTGCTGTACACCAGCGGCTACACCATGGACATCATCAAGTCGCGGGACTTCGTCGACGACGGAACCGAACTCCTGATGAAACCGGTCCGCCCGCTGGAACTTCTGAAAAAGATCCGCGAGATGCTGGACAAGTAACCCCGCCCCTCTTCGCCTATCCCCCCTGTTCCGACTCCTTCCTCGTAGCTTCAGATTCGACACTCTTGCGCATTGTTGGCTTACTTACCCTCTTCCATCCCCTCGCCCTCCGGGAGAGGGTGGCCGAAGGCCGGGTGAGGGCGTTGCCACGAAGCGGGAATGCCGCAGGAGCCCCCCTCACCCCGGCCCTCTCCCGTAGGGCGAGGGAGAGTTGGCGCGGGACGGGGAACTGCTTGCACCGAAGGGAATCCTTGATCAGGGGATTCACCCCCTGTAGCGCAAGAGGAAAAGCTCGTCGCCGTAGCGGTTCGCCATTTCAAGTTCTTCGTTGGAGAGTTCAGCGGCAGGGACGGGGGTGCGGAAGCGGCGCAGGAAACTGCGGGCAGCGCCGTCCAGCGGGCCGATCCGGTGCCCGAGGCGCCCGGGGATATGCAGCGGCGCCACCCGGAAGGGCGACAGCGCCTTTGAGAGGCAGGGGTTGATCACGAAGGTGGCGTCCGCAGCGGAGCCGCTCCCCTTGACGTTGCGCCCGAGGTAGAGGACGAAGTTGCCGGGGGATCTCCGCTCCCTCTCCAGCTCCCGGATCCGGGCCACTTCCCCTTCCACCTCCGGCAGCGCCCCGGCATGGGCGAAGAGAAGCGGCTGCAACCCGCTCGAGGAGACCATCTCCATGAACCGGTCGATCCGGTAGGTCGTGACCAGGGGATGCAGCAGGGCGTCCGCGAGACCGCAACGGAAGGAGACCTCGTCCGACTCCTCGAAGAAGCGCTTCAGGCGTGATCCCTCTTTGCTGCGGGCCACCATCTTCAGCACCTCCGCCGGCTGTTCCACCTTCAGGATGCGCAGGGCGCGCCGGATCGACTCCTCCTCGCGGCGCGTGTAGCGGCTGTAGACCATCACCCTCAGGATCCCCCCCTCTCCCAGCCTCGAAGAGAGCGAGACGAGCCCCGCCTCCGGGTCGTCCAGGTGGTGCAGCACCCCGTAGGCGTCTATGAAGCCGAAGGGGCCGGGGGCGTGCGACGGGTCGCGAAGATCCCCCTTCAGGAACCGCGAAGTGGTGATCCCGTGCAGCAGGCAGTGCAGCCGGGCCCGCGCCAGGCTCTTGCCGGAGAGGTCGAGCGCCGTGATGGCGCAGTCGGGGTTGGCAAGGGAGAAGGGATACGGTGCGAAGCTGCCGCACCCGGCGATCAGGATGCGCTTCAGGTTTTGAGGAGGGAGTTCGCCGTTGAAGCGGCTCCAGAGGGCGGCGAGGTTGTTGGCGTAGGTATCGAAGCGGCGCACCGAGGCGAGCAGCGGGTAGTTCGGGTAGGGGTAAAGCTCGTAATGGCGGCGCACTGAGTCGGACATGGCCCACACTCTACCAATTTGCCGCCCCCCTTGGCAAGGGGCGATGCGGCCGCTGCCGCATCGGCCCCGCTACGGGGAATTTCCCGCTTCGCCTCAGAAGGTGAACCGGTTCACCATCCGGGAAAGCTTTTCCACCTCCCGCTCCAGGTCCCGGGCCGCCAGCAGCGACTCGACCGCGCCGGAGGCGTTCTTCTCGGTGACCACGGTGATCTGCGCGGCCCTGGCGTTGATCTGCTCAAGCCCCGTGGTCTGGTCCTCGATATGGGCCATGATGTCGTCGGCAAACTTCGCTATGGCGCTGGCTCCCTGCACCGCGCCCTCCAGTTGCCGGTCCATCTCCCTTGTGAGTGCGACCCCCTCCTTGGAAAGCGCCAGTGCGGTCATCGTGAGCGATCCGGTCGTCCTGGCCGAACCCGCCGATTTCGCGGCAAGGGTGCGTATCTCGTCGGTCATCACCTTGAACTCGTCGCCCGCCCCCTCCACGTGGGCGGCCTCGATGGCGGCGTTCACCCCCAGCAGGTTGGCAAACCTCGCGATGTTGAGGAGGCTCGCGATGAGGGACGACAATTCCTCCCGGTGCTCCAGGCCCAGCTTCTTCTCGAACTCCTTCATGGAGGCCGCCGTTTGGGAGCAGTGCCGGGAGAGTTTGCGGATCTCCTGGGCCACCACGCCGAAGCCGCCGGCCGAGATCCTCATCCTGGCGGCTTTCTCGATGGTGCTGTTGGCCAGCACCCCGGTCTCCTGCGCTATGCCGTCTATGTCCGTGGCGATGCTCGCGGTGCTTTCGGCCGCCCTGCTGATCTCGTCCATCGAGGCGAGCATCCTGTTCATCGATTCCTTGGCCTGGAGTATCGCCTCGGTGGCCTGCTTCGCATCGGCATGCGCCTCCTTGGATCTCCGGGCGCTCTGCGTCGCCGTTTCCGAAAGGAGCCCCAGCTTCACCGAGGTCTCGCCCAATTCCCGGCTCTGTTCGCTGGCGCCGCTGGCAAAGGAGGAACTGATGGTGGTGATCTTGCGTCCCACCTCGGACACCAGGGAGACCGCCTCCGATACCTGGGCTATGGCGCCGTTCAGTTCTCCGGCCGTGGAGTTCATCGACTTCCGGATGGCGGCATGCTCGCCGCGGTACTTACCGCTCATCCTGCTCTTCAGGTCGTAGCGCGCCAGCCGGTCCAGCACCTCGCCCGCCTCCTGGATCGGCGCGATTACGGCGTCCAGAGTGCTGTTGAAGCCTGCGAGCAACTCCTTCCAGATCCCCTCGTAGTCCCAGTCGTTGCCCCGCGTCTTCAGCTTCCCTTCGCCTATGCTGTTGGTGAGGTGCACCGCCTCGCCATGCATCCCGTACAGGATGGCGAGGAGCGCGTTTATGTTCTGCTTGATCCTGTTGTATTCCCCCTGGTACTCCTCGATCACGAACGGGGGGAGTTCGCCCCGGGCGATCTGCTCCAGCGCCCCCCCGGCAAGCCTCATGGGAATGACGAGGGAGTCGATCATGCCGTTGATCAGGCGCACCGTTTCCGCGTCCTCGGGGCAAAGCCCGGTCACGTCGCCGCGGACGTCGAGCTTGCCTGCGATCATGCCGTCCGACAATTTCCTCACGACCTGGTTGACTCCCTTATTCATTATGGCCTCCCTCTACCAGCCCCCGTACGGCGGCGACAGCCCGATCAATGGCCTGCGAGACTTCCCTGGTCATGAACTCGCGGGTTCGGTTGAAACAGCGCCCCTCGATCCCCACCAGCGTCACCCGTTCCGGGACCTGCTCCGGGGTCAGGATTCTGCCGATCTCGATCGCTTCCCTCAAACCCAGGCCGTGCGCCGAGATCTCCGGGCCGCTTTGCGGCAGCTCGCTCCACGCCAGCAGGTGCACCGTTCCGGGAGCGGCCCCCAGCTGGACCGCGTCCACCACGACCAGGTCCGTTTCGCCATCCAAAAGCGGCAGGATGTCGACGCCGCCGACCCCGCAATACTCGACCCGCGCGGCGACGGCTCCGAGCCGGCAATACACCTCGTACCCGGCCGCGTCGTCGGCGATCAGTTCGTTGCCGATGCAGATGACTACTGTACGGCGGTCGCGAAGCTGCATTGCTCCCCCGCCGAAACGATCCTCGACTTCACCGGCCGGCAGAGAAGGCCGTTGGCGATGCCGTCGAAATAGGCATGAAACAGGCGGCAGAGCGCGCCTCCCGTCTCGATCTTGCGCAGCGCGCACATGTCCCTCAGGATGCACCTCCCGAACAGCAGGGTCTCCCCTTCGAGGCTGAACTCGAAGCCCGCCCGCATGATTTCCCCCAGGGCGGCCACCACCTCCCCGAGCGTCGGCTCGTTCAGCTCCAGCGGGAGCTTGGCCGCGGTGTCCCTCCCGGCTATCCTCCCCACGGGAGCGGTGTTCCCGCCCATGATGTTGTCGATGGTGCTGGCGAAGGCGTCCAGCAGGAAGGCGACCTCGACATACGCCTTCTGGTAGTCCTCCGCCGTGAGCTCCACGTTGTAGTTCCGGTCGCTGCTGTTCATAGGAATTTCTCCATCTTTTTGCAGAACTCTTCGTCCCGGTAGAAGTTCTTCACCAGGTGGAAGTCCCGGTGCGAGATGGCGCCGGACGGGCAGATGTAGGAGCAGGAAAGGCAGGCGATGCAGTCCTCGCCGTGCACGACGGTGCAAAGGCGTTTTTCCTCGTCCAGCGCGAAGACCTTGGTCGGGCAGATGTCGATGCAGAGTTCGCACCCCCGGCAGGACTGCTCGTGGACGGTTATCTCCAGTGACATGGCTTACCTCCGGACGGTTCTGACCGCGTCGCCGCCGCGGCTGATCGCTATCTCCAGCGGCATGCGCCCGACGGCGTGCGTGGCGCAGGAGAGGCACGGGTCGTAGCAGCGGATGCTGAACTCGACTGCGTTCATGAGCGCCCTGTCGTCCGGGCGGTCGATGACGTGGGACCGGGCGGCCTGCTCGATGGAACGGTTGATGATGGCGTAGTTCTGCTGCGTCGCCACGATCAGGTTCGCCGCCCGGACGATCCCCCGCTCGTCGATCTGGTAGTCGTGGATCAGGGTGCCGCGCGGCGCCTCCACGTGCCCCACCCCCCTCCCCCCCTTGAAGCGGACCGGGATCCGGGTCTCCCCGTGGATGGCCTTGTCCTTTACGATCTCCCCGGCGCGCTCGATGGCCCAAACGATCTCGATCAGCTTTGCGTAGGTCTGGAAGACGGTGGTGTGGCAGGGCCAACCACCCAGCGCCGTGAATTCCGCGAGTTCGGCGTCGGCGAGTTCGGTGCCGAAACGGCGCGCCACGTTCATCCTCGCCATGGGGCCGACGCGGTAGTCGTGCAGCCCCCCCTCCAGGTTGATCCCCACCTTCTTCATGTAGGACCAGTCCACCACCGATTCGAGCAGGTACTTGTCGTACTCCTCTATCCCGAATTCGAGGCGCGTGGCGCCGGTCTCGTCGATCACCCGCAGTCTCCCCCCGATCAGGGATACGGCGTCGTCCTTCACCGTCCCCATCGCCCAGGAGGGGACCACCCACTCGGCGCCCATCGCGGGGTGCAGCTCCAGCGCCCTCAGGAGGAGCCCCTTCACGGCGGGGACCACCGCGGGGAGGAGCCCCCGCGCCTCGTCGACCCATTCCTTCAGGGCTTTTTCCTTCTCCTGGTCCAGCGTGAAGGCGATCCCCCCCGCGACCGAGGTGACCGGGTGCGTCCCCCTCCCACCCACCATCTCGTTGATCTTCTGGCCGATGGTTCTCAGCCGCAGCGCGATCCTGGCAAGCTCCGGGTTCGCCTGGACGATCCCCACGATGTTGCGCGACGCCGGATCGGAGTCGAGCCCCAGCACCAGGTCCGGCCCCTGCAGCACGAAGATGGAAAGGGAGTGGGAGTGGATGAGGTGGCCGAGATACATCAGCTCGCGCAAAAGGAGGGCGGCCGGGGGGGGAGTGACCCCCGCGGCGCGGTCCAGGGCGTCGCAGGCCGCCAGGTGGTGCGCGGTCGGGCAGACCCCGCAGATGCGCGCCGTGATGTGCGGCATCCGGTCCGCCTCCATGCCGATCAGGATCTTCTCGAAGCCGCGCAGCTCGTTCACCACGAGCCCCGCGTTTTCCAGCTTCCCCGACTCGTCGAGGTTGATGTACACCTTCGCGTGCCCCTCGATGCGGGTGACCGGGTCTATCTTCAGCGTCTTCTTCATACACTCTCCCCGGCTTCGTGGTCCGCCTGTTCGTCCTCGATCCACCTCCTGATGTGGAAGGTCGGCTTGTTCCCGATCATCGAGGTGGCCATGGTGTAGGAGTAATGCGACTTGGCGGAGCGCTCCAGGGCGCTCACGATCTCGTCGCGGTCGATTTTCGTCAGCCGCGACATCCGCTCCGCCACCTCGGTCCTGATGTCGCGGTTCGGCTCGGTAAGGATCTGCATGGTGGCCCCGGCGCAGCCGGTGCAGGGTACGCCGTTGGTCGGGCAGGGGGCGAGGCAGCGGTCTATGGTGACCGAGCCGAGGCAGGCGTAACCCTGGCTCAGGAAGCACTGCTCCGGGTCCGGAATGCCGTCCGAGTTGGACCTGATTTTCGTCACCTCCGTCTTTTCCATGCGGCGCTTGCACTTGGCACAGACGGCGCGGCGGCTCACCTGCGGCTCGCGCCCCTCGACCAGGGCCGAGAGCGCCTCGAGGACGAAGACGGGGTGAGGCGGGCAACCGGGGAGGTAGAGGTCGACGTCGATCACCGTGTCGAGGGGCGAAACCACCGACTCCAGCGGCGAAACCATGCTGCTGGGAGGGGGCGCGGAGGTGGTGGTCTTGTTCTCCAGGTAAACGGCTTGGCCGATTTCCGCGGGTGTGTGCAGGTTCCCCGCGCCCGCAGGTCCCCCGAACACCGCGCAGGAGCCCCAGGCGATGACCACGTCGCACGCCTTGCGCATCTCGATCGCCGCGTACCTGTCGTGCTCGTTGCGGATGGCCCCCGAGACCAGCCCCACCGTCGCGTGCGGGTACCCCTTGATGTCCGTCAGCACCGGACAGCGCTGGATTTTCACAGCCTGCAGGACGTTGAGGATCTTCTCGTGCAGATCGACGATGGCGATGTGGCATCCGGAACAGTCGCTCAACCATTCCGTGTTGACGGTAACCTCACCCATGCAACCCTCCCGAACGGCGGTTTAGGCGTTCTTGACCACCAGTTTTTTGTAACAGGCGTTTTCCCCCGCGTGGATGATCTCCAGCGAAGATTCCCGCCCCATGATGTTCTGCAGCGCGCCGGCGAAGAAGCCGTACATCATGTTGCAAAGCGACCCCTTCTGGGAGTGCCCGAAGCGGAACAGGGACTGCCTGATCATGCAGTCCCTGAACACCAGCATGACCTGCGCCCCCTCCTCGGCTTCAAGTACCACCGCCTCCTGGTCGTGCGTCTTGAACGGCTCGAAGAGCCAGAGGTAGTCGTTTTTCTTCAGCACTTCCCTCGTGGCGGCGAGCGCCTCCTCGATGTCGCCGGTCCGCGGCACCCCCAGGGAGAGTTTCTTCCCCAGGTTGACCCCGGCAAGGTACGAGATGCTGCTTGCCGATTCTCCGATCGCCTGTTCCGTCCCCGATGCGATCGCGCCGAGAAACACCATCGCGTCCTGCAGGGCAAGCCTTTGATTCCGGGTCGTCTCCATGACGGCACTCCTATGCAAGATGCTCCAGATTCATGACCACCACGAGCCTCTCCCCCAGTGGGAGGATCCCTTCTATCCACGGCTGCCCCGCCGCATCGAGGGGGGGCAATATCTCGGTCCGGGCCACGCGGACGACGTCCGAGACCTCGTCGACCACGAAACCGGTCAGCTGGCCGTGGAAATCCATGACCGCCACGCAGCTCAAGCGGTGCTCCTCGATCTCCTGCAGGCCGAACCTCTTTCTCAGGCAAACGATCGGGACGATGCTCCCCCTGAGGTCTATGATCCCCTCCAGATGTGAAGGTGCGTTCGCCATCCTGGTTATCTCGGTCATGTCGATGATCTCGCGGACGTCCATGACGTTGACCCCATACTCTTCACGCCCGATCATGAAGGTGACCATCTGGATATCAGGACTGTTCGTATGCGACGAGGGGTTTGCCAATGTCTTTCTCCTCTTTGCACAGCTGAAGCAGAGCCCGGGTCGGTCATCACGACAGGCTTCGCACGGTTCCGGGTGGACCTTGTCCGCGATGGGTGTCAAGTCTCTAGATTGAAGCAGGGAGGGTGTTGGAGGGATGCCTGCCTTAAAAAGCAGCCGGTCTGTGGAGACTTAGGTGACTTATCGGGACGCAAAGATGCAACTTAAATTTTATTTGTTAATGGGTACTTTAATACCCGATATCGAGCTGACTAGCGGCTCGTGAAATATCGCGTCGGCGCCGCGAGAGACGAGAGCGGCGGCCATGCTCGTTCCCGTCTCCCGGCGGCGAAACGGCGTGCCGGTGTTCCCTTTTTTATTGCAAAGGATTTTGCGGTGTGGCACTTTTGGCGCACCCGGGAGGAGATCTTCATGAAAAAAAAGAAGCCGGTGCTTTTCGCGGCAGGCGACGTCAACGCCTTCTTCGGGCTGATGCTCGACAACATGTCGGACCTCGTCATCATGGCCGGCATCCTCACCGGCGTCTTCGGGTTGCCGCGGGACCTCGTGCTGTCGAGGATGCTCCCCGGAAGCGCCGTGGGGGTGCTGGTGGGGGATCTCCTCTACTCCTGGATGGCCTGGCGTCTGGCCCGGAAAACCGGGCGAGACGATGTGACCGCCATGCCGCTCGGGCTCGACACCCCCTCCACCTTCGGGATGGCCTTCGGCGTCATCGGCCCCTGCTACCTGGCGACCAGGGACGCGCGGCTCACCTGGCAGGTCGCCATGGCGACCATCGTGCTGATGGGGGTGTTCAAGATCGCCGTCTCCTTCTGCGGTCCCTCCTTGCGAAGGATGGTGCCGCGCGCGGGGCTTCTCGGGAGCATCTCGGCCGTCGCCCTGCTCCTCATCGCCTACCTCCCCTTCCTGAAACTGTTCGCTTCGCCGGTGGTCGGCTTCCTGTCGCTCGGCATCGTCTTCATCTCGCTTTTGGCACGCTTCAGGCTCCCCCTGCGCGTCCCGGGCGCCCTGGCCGGGATACTCTGCGGGACCGTGGCGTATTACCTCCTCGGCTCATTGGGACTCCTCCCAAGCGGAGCGTACACTCCCGTGATACCCCCTGTTTTCGCCCTCTACCTGCCGCTGCCGACGCTCGAGTTTCTGCACGGCATCCCCAAGGCGCTCGCCTACCTGCCGCTCGCCGTTCCGTTCGCCCTGGCGACGGTCGTGGGCGGGGTCGACGTCACCGAGAGCGCGGCGGTGGCAGGCGACGACTACAACACACGGGACATCCTGCTGGTCGAGGGGTTCGCCACGCTGGTGGCGGGGATGTGCGGAGGGGTGATCCAGTCCTGTCCCTACATCGGCCACCCCGCCTACAAGGACATGGGAGGGCGCTCCGGCTACACCATGGCGACCGGGCTCTTCCTCGGTTTCGCCGCGGTCTTTGGCTACCTCTCCTTCTTCGTGGGGCTGCTTCCCGAGGCCGCCGTCGCCCCCATCCTCATCTTCATCGGGATCGAGATCACGGCCCAGGCCTTCGAGGCGACGCCGGTGAAGCATTACCGGGCGGTCGCCATCTCCTTCATCCCCGTCATCGCCTGCCTCGTCACCATCGAGTTCGGGCAGATGCTGGGAGGGCTCGGGAAGAGCGCCGGCGACCTGACGGGGGATCTCCTGGCGACATGGCAGGCGACGACCATCCTCGGCAACGGGTTCATCGTCACCTCGCTTTTATGGGGAGCCGCCTTCGCCCACGTGCTGGACCACAAGCCGGGGAAGGCTGCGATTTACCTGCTGATCTGCGCCCTCTTCTCCCTCTGCGGGGTCATACACTCCCCCCTTCAGTCCGGCGCCGTCTTCTCTCCGTTCTCGCCGCCTGCCCCGATCGTGTGGCACCTGGGAGCCGGATACGGCATCATGGCGCTGACATTCATCCTGCTGGAATGCCTGCGGAAGGGGGACAAGGCTGAACCCGAACCGCGGACCGGTCCGATGCCGTAATAATCGTGGATTGAACGCAGAAAAGGTCCGCCGGCAGATGCCGGCGGACCTTTTCGTTTCATGCTGCCGCAGTTTCGGGTTTCTCAGTACACGGTGTAGAGGAGCCTGTTGGGGGATTTATTGCCCGGGTTGGTCACCACCCCCTTGGTTGATGAGCCGGTCAGCGCGCTGGAAACAGTTGCAGGGGACGCCTCCCAGTTGCCCTGCAGGAACAGGGCGGCAACGCCGGTGACGTTGGGCGTCGCCATTGAGGTGCCGCTGATGGTGTTCGTCGCCGTGTCGCTGCTGTTCCAGGCGGAAGTCACGGAAGAACCGGGCGCGAAGAGGTCGAGGCAGGCCCCGTAGTTGGAGTAGGAGGCGCGGGCATCGGTCAAGGTGGTGGCTCCGACCGTTATCGCGGCAGGAACGCGTGCCGGCGAGGTTCTGCAGGCATCCTGCCTGTCGTTGCCGGCTGCAACCGCGTAGGTGACCCCGCTCCCTATCGACGTTTTCACCGCGTTGTCCAGGGCCGTCGAACTCCTCCCTCCGAGGCTCATGTTGGCGACGGCAGGGGCCAGGGCCTTTTTGTGCCCGGTGACCCAGTCCACGCCGGAAACGACGCCGGAGACGGTGCCGGAACCGGAGCAGTCGAGCACTCGCACCGCGACCAGCGTCACGTCCTTGGCGACGCCGTAATTCAGACCGCCGATGGTCCCCGCGACATGGGTGCCGTGACCGTTGCAGTCGATGCCGTTGCGTCCATCGTTGACCGCATCGTAACCGACCGATGCGCGCCGCTTCGCGGGGTCCGCGGGGTACGCGGCGTCCGCGAATTCGGCATGGCTCGGCCTGATGCCGGTATCGATGATGTACGCCGTAACCCCGAGGCCGGTGTTCAGGTAGTTGAAAGATCCGTTCAGGGGGAGGTATTTCTGGTCTATGCGGTCGAGGTTCCAGGTGGAGACGCTTTGCGAGGTAAGGATGTCAAGCGACACCGTCTGGTCCGCCTCGATGTACTCGATGTTCGGGTTGTGACGCAGGCCCTGCAGCGCAGCCTCCGGAAGGGTGGCCGCAAACCCCTGCAACGCGTCGGTGTAGGTGTAGTGCACCTTCCCGCCGAGGCGGGCGGCGGCATCGACGGCGGCCGTCACCTCATGCCCTTCGGCGCCGGCGCGGAATACCACTATATAGCGCCCCGGTATGGCATTGGGCTCGGCGGCACCGTAGACGGGAGCCGCGGCATCTATCCTTGCTCCCTGCGACTGGCTGACGCCCGCAACGGAAACAGCCAGCATGATGGCAAAAGCAAGCATTGTTTTATTTTTCATGGTTTCCCTCCAGTGGAACGAGATGTGGCTTGAAAAGCATAAAACACCGTTCAGTCGTGTATTTATTGAAAATATAGTGCTTTATGAGCCATAACGCAATAGGTGATTTTGGAAAGCCGGCTCCAGATCCGAACCGGCGGTTTACAACGAAGAGGGTACTTGGACGGCTCGTCACCGAGGGCGAGTTCACACCGGCGATGCGCGCCTATAGTGGGATGTCCCGGGCCTCCTTGAGGGAGGCCGAAGAAGCCGTCGAACGGATCGAAAAGCGTCCCGGGTTACCTGAGATCCCGCTTCTTTTGGTCTTGGCTGTTCTTGGCGGGACCGACCGTCTGCCCGGTGGCGGTGCGCAACAGCTCATTGCATGCCGTGGCAAGCTTGGTCAGCTCGCCGTCGTCTCCGTAGATCTTGCCATAGAAGATGTTCTCCATGATATGCATCCTTGCCAGCGGAGTCTTCGCCTTGCGAAGTTGCATCTCTATGGACCACTGCATTTGTTGAAGCTTCAAGCTCTTCTCCGGAGTTCTGGCCCTGCATGCATCCCTGATGGCCTGGTCGGCAAGCTCATTGAATCGGGTGGGATTTTCCTGGTACAACTTCCCCAGTTCAGAAGGAGTATATAGGTTGAAAATGGATTTTGAACTCATGACGCCCTCCCCTCGTTCCTCTGAGACAGTTCTGGTTACGGGGGAAATCTCCGCCGTATCATTTGTCTTTTTTAACTTTGCACCAAAACGAAAAATTATGCGAGCAATTTTCCTTCTGATTGCGAAGTTTCCGGCGCTGGTACTGTGCACGGTTGAGGAAGGGGTAGCTGTCGCCAGGAGTACCGTGTTGGGAAAGTCCCTGTCGAACCGGGATGAATGGGGAGAACCGCGGAAGGGAACGAATCATCGAGGGGGGAAATTGCGGGAGTTCACCGGGGATGCTGGAAGCTATCCCGCTCCGGCGTCCAGCGTTTCCCGGATCTTTCGCAGAAGCTCGACGGGCTGGACCGGTTTCATGATCAGGTTGATCCCTTTCTCCGAGACGCCGCGGTTTTCCATGAAGTCCGAGGTATAGCCGCTTGAGAACAGCACCTTCACCCCCGGTTCCAATCGGCAGATCTCCTCACATGCATCCCTGCCGTTTTTCCTGGGCATGATCATGTCCATGACGATCATGCCGATCCTGTCCCGGTTTGCGGCGAAAAGCTCGACCGCCTGCTGGCCGTCCTCGGCCTGGATCACCTCGTACCCGAACCGGGTGAGCACCATCACCATCAGTTTGCGCACCTCCGCGTCATCCTCGGCCAGCAGAATCGTCTCGGTTCCGCCCAGCGGAGGCGGCAGTGCCGCCCGCGCGTCGGCCCCTTCCGCTTCCGCCTCGGCCAGCGGGAGATAGATCCTGAAGGCGGTGCCGATCCCCGGTTCGCTGTACACGTTGATGAACCCGCTGTGCTGCTTCACTATGCCGTACACGATCGCCATGCCCAGGCCGGTTCCCTTGCCGACCTCCTTGGTGGTGAAAAAGGGCTCGAATATCCTGCTGCAGGTGGCCTCGTCCATCCCGCAACCGGTGTCGGACATGGTCACGCAGGCGTAGCGCCCCGGCTCGGCGTGGCCGAAGGGATTTTCCACCGGGAATCCGAATTCGACCATCTCCGTCTTCAGGGAGAGCGTACCTCCCTTGGCCATGGCGTCGCGGGCGTTGGTGGCCAGGTTGATGAGGACCTGCTCGATCTGTCCGCTGTCCGCCACCACCGGCAGCAGCCTGACCTCCGAAGGGACCACCTCCAGCTGGATGTCTTCCCCGATGATCCGTACCAGGAACTTCTGGACGTGCTGCACGATCTCCCAGAGGTTGGCCCGCTTAGGCGACATGACCTGCTTCCGGCTGAAAGCCAGAAGCCCCTGTGTCAACTGGGCCGCTCTCTCCGCGGAGAGGACGATCTGCTCCACCTGTTGGCCCTGCCGCTCGCTGAGAGCTTTGTCGGCCTGCAGCAAGGAGCAATAACCCATTATCACCTGGAGCACGTTGTTGAAGTCGTGCGCGACCCCGCCGGCCAATTGGCCTATCGCCTCCATCTTCTGCGCCTGGCGCAGTTGCTCCTCCAGGTGGCGCTGCCCCGTTATGTCGCGCACCGTGCCGATGACGCCGATTATCTCTCCCTGTGCGTTGCGCAGCGGGGCGCGCGTGTCCGCCAACCATCCGGAGCGTCCGTTCTCCGGGATGTCGAAGGGGAACTCGATGGTGCTGGAGATCTCTCCCTTCAGGGCGGCCTCCAGTTTCTCGTAAACGCCCGCCTCCTTGAGAAAGGGGAAAAGCTCCAGCGGGTGCCGTCCCAGCACCTCGGCGGCGGCGGTGCCGGTGAATTGCTCCATGTACGGGTTCCAAACCCGGTACCTCAGGTCGGGGCCGTACACTATGATCCCCTCCTGGGCGCTCGCGACGATCTGCTCGTTGAACTGGCTCGCCTCCAGGAGCGCCTCGTCCGTCCTCAGCTTGGAAAGCGCTATGGAGATGTAGTCCACGAGGTTCTCGTACAGGGCGACCTTCTCGGCGGAGATTTTCCCCGGGCGCCGGTCGTTGAACTGAAACAGCCCGATCCTTTCGCTATGCGAGCTGAGTGGAATCAGGGCGACGGATTCATACCTCCAGGTGTTGCAGCTGGCGCAGGCCCCCTCCCCGCCGTGGTCGCCGGCGAAACTCGACCGGAAATCCGTGGTGCTGGAGGTCCAGAAACTGCCGCGCGGTGTGAAGAACGGTTCCGTCGCATCGGGCCGCCCGCAGATGACGCTGCCGCACATGCACAGCAGCGCCGGTCTCCCCGCCTCGTCGCCCGGCGCGCCATTCCCGCCGCCGATGCGGAGGCTGTTCTCCGCAGCGACGAAGTCGTGCGGAAACCCCACCGATTCGTAGTAGGGGAAATCGGAGCCCACCTGCAGCCGTATGCCGACCGCCTCACATCCGGTCAGTTGCTGGAAGAAGAGGGTCGTGCGGGACATGAGTTCCTGGACATTCTCGGCCTCGTTGCAGATCCGCAGCAGTTCGACGGTGGCGTTGCGGGCGACTTCCGCCCTCTTCTTCTCGGTAAGATCGTTCAGCATGACCAGCAGGCAGGACCGGCCGTCCAGCACCACCACTTCGGCCGAGAAAAGGACATCTATCATTTCGCCGGACTTGTGATGGAGCTGCATGGCCTGGTGCACGCCTTTCTGCTCTCGCAGGATACGGATGATCTCGTCCCGCTTGGCGATGCTTGGATAAACGCCCAGCTCCTCCGCGGTCCTCCCTATCGCCTCCTCGCGCTCGTGCCCCAAAAGGCGCAGCCATGAACCGTTCGCCTCGATCAGCCGTCCGTCGTCGATGGCGCCGATACCGATGGCGACGGGCGCGTGGTCGAAGATGGTGCGGAACCTCGTTTCGCTCTCCCGGAGGGCCGCTTCCGCCTGCTTCAGCGCGGTAATGTCCACCAAAGTCGTGAGGATGACCTCCTCCCCCCCGACGGTGAGCAGCTGGGAGGAGAGCTGGGTCACGAAGATCTCCCCGGATTTCTTCAAGAACTCCTGCTCCCACCCCCGCACGGTCCCGGTCCCCCGCAGCTCGCCGATGAAGCGCTGGAGATCCTCGATTCTCGTCCACATGTGGCGGGCGGACCTGCCCACCACCTCATGGCGGCTGTACCCGGTCATCTCCAGCCAGGTGTCGTTCACTTCCAGCACCACACCCCCCTCCAGGCGGGTGAGCGCGATGGCGGCCGCGTTCCCGGAGAACGCCTTGTAGAACTTTCGCTCGGACTCGAGGAGGGCTGCCTCGACTTTTTTGCGCTCAGTGACGTCCTGCATTACGGCCAAGGACTTAGGCTCCCCCGTCCCGTCGCGGAGCAGGTTTACCGTTGCATGGCAGTAGGCGACCTCTCCGTCGGGGCGCAGATAACGCTTCTCCGCCTGAAACCCTTCGCCGTCGCCGGCCATCAGGGTCTTCAGGTTGTCAAGACAGGCTTGGCGGTCGTCGGGATGTGTTACCTCCGACATGCAAAGTTGCAGCAGCTCCCGCTCCCCGCGCCCCAGCAGCCGACAGAGCGCCGCATTGACCTTCAGAAACCTCCCGGTTGCCGTATCGATCAGCGCCTCGCCGACGCTCGATTCCATGAACATGATCCGGAACTGTTCCTCGCTTTCGCGCAGCATCTCCCTGGCAAGGCGCTGTTCCGCCTCCAGCGAAAGGATGCGGGACTCCTGCAGGCGTTCGTCCGCGACCCGCGCCTGCGCCTCGCTCCGCTCGGCACGCTCCAGGCGCTCCTGGTTGTGGCTGAACAGGAATCCCATGACGAGGAACACGACCACCGACAAGAGGTTGTTGACCGGTTTTCCGGTGAAGGAGAGCTGGGGTGGGATGAAGCAATAGGTGACCAGGATGGCGCAGAGGACGGTCGAGAGGAGGCCTACCCGCTTTCCGGCGATCCGGGAGGTAAAGTAGACGGTGGGATAGAACAGGAACCAGACAAAGGGTTTGAACACATCCCAAAGCAGCCATTGCACGGAACAGGTTATGAAGGGTAGCAGAAGTGCCAGCAAACTCTTCAGGATGTCACTCTGCCGTTTGCTCACCGTACCCCCTCCTCATCAAAACCTGCCCAAGCAAGTGACTGAGCCGCTAATCTCAGCTCGGCACAAAGTGCCATGAGTGCCTTTACGCTAACTGGAAAGCTTTGTCGGGAGAGTCGGCAGTGCGTGCTTCTTTTTGGAGCATGGTCGGTTAAGATCAGTTTACATTTTAGATCTTATTTTGCAAGGCGCGACTGGCGTCTGTTAGAGAGGAATCAGGTCGAACAGTCACTATTTCTACGTTCTGACCCTGAAATGAGAGAATCGATGAAGATGTAGTAGAAAAAAACTGGCGGCGCACCGGGAGCGACGGCCATATGAGCCGGCCGGCGGGCTCGGGACCGGCGCCAGATCGGCTGCCGGAGCGATCACCGCAGGTATCTCGTCAGAAGGCTGTTGACCGAAAGGGAGTGAATGACGAGGCAGGAGACCATGAGCATGATCGCCACGACCCGGCTTTCGCCGAGCCATTTCCTGGTCGCGGTCCTATCCAGGAGCATGGCTGCGGAGTTTTTCATGAGCGAGAGGAAGCTGGAAAAACAGACCGGAAGATACACCAGGTAGAGCAGTATCAGGTACCTGCCATGGAGGTTTATCCCCATGCTCCAGGCTCCGACGGCAAGAGCGGCCAGACACGCGGTACAGGCTCCCAACCAGGTCAACAGGCGGGAAGTTTCCGGCCAGGAAGCGGAGTTGAAGGCGTTCCACCAGAGGTAGATGCCACCGGCGAAGACCGGCAGTCCCAGCAGTATCACGGCATCTGTCCTCGGGATGTTCTCGAGCCAGCCGAAACCGATCCAGAAGTATTTGACGAGAAACCGGTCAGGGATTGCGAGTCCCTGCGAGCCCCAGAAAGCTATCAGCGCGTCCTTCACATAGGTGGTAACGGGTCCTTTCGGCGCACTCGTCTCGATGTTGCGCAGATGGTGGGAAGCCTGGAAGACAGGCCCCACCAGTCCGATGGAAAAGAGAAACAGTCCTAAGAAAGAGGCGGCCTTGGCGATCCCGCTCCCGACCTTCAGGGAGGGGAGTCCCGCGACGGCCGCTTCAAACAGGAAGAATGCGAACGGTATCGCCAGCAGCACCCATCCTCCCCGCATCAGCAGCGCCAACTGCGCCGGGAGCGCCTCCTCCATTCCCGAGACCACCGTTTTCAGGTCGAACATGCCCCAGATCAACCAGGAAAGAACCCAGCCCGAGACAAGTCCCAGCCAGAATAGTGCCGACACTCTCCCCCTCGACGCCGCGCTGTTCCCACGGCAAGGAAGTGTCGGCAGCACTGCGCCCGCCACGACGAGGAACAGGGCGAGCAGGGAAAATACGAACCCGGCCCTCCCTGAGAACATCAGCCAGAAGGTTGAAAAGCCCAGCAGCGCACCGAGCCAACTCGGCCTGCTCCCGCCGAAAAGGACTCCCAGCGCGATTGCAGCGGAAAGAATCCCGCCGGCTATCATGAAGGGATAGTTCGACACATGCATGGCAAAAAACGGCAGTGTCGGCACGTACAAGAGGACCGACGCACCTGCCGCGGCTGCGGGGAAGCCGCCCTGTTCCTCCAGGGGCGCGGGAGCAAGCACCCACGACACGATGAGAGCCGCCGCGTAAAACAGTGCCACCACAAGGCCATTGACGAGTCTCATGGCCAGGAGACAGTAGTTCAGGTCGAGTACGGCAAGAAACGGCCTCGCCAGGTTCCATATCGATACGGTCAGTGGCGACCTGGCTTTCATATCCAGTGCCGAGAAAATGTTGTCGTAGCCGCTATCCAAAGGGGGGTACCGGCCGTCGAAAGCGAACTTGTAGGTGAGTTCCGGGTCCAGCTTTATGTCAAGGAAATAGCCCTTTTTCGCCCAGGCAATCACAGCAGGTGCTTCAGACTTTCTGCCGACCGTTTCCAGCATGGAAAGGAAATGAGTAGGTTCGTCGGGAGCATGGAACGGCGGAGTCACGACGGAGTAGAGAGAAGAGAGGCCAAAGAAGATAAGGGCCAGGGCAAAGAGGTGGACCCTGCCGGCCTCCCTGAGAAAAACGAAGCTGAGGGCGGACAATAAACAGATCCCTACGGATGCTGAGACGATGGACATCACCACGGCTTGAGGGAGTTGCCACATGCTGGCTAGATAGGCGAAGCAAGACATCAGATGTTCCTCCTAAGGACCAGCATCGATCTGGTTACCCGGGCTGTCACGGCACTCCCGCTGATAACTGGAGAGCCCAACCCGGACCGATGAGGTTATCCCCATTCACCTCCCCTGCGCCTGGCAGCCGACAGCTTTTTATCATGATTCCTCGTTCACGTCACCACTTTTCACCCCCTCCCGGGTCCCGCTTACGGTCTCGGATCAGCCATCGGCGGTGGTTGGCGGGAAATTGCGCAATAGTTTGTCGGTTAAATCCCATGACAGACCCTCCGGTCCATGTGGCATCGGGAATTGAAGGAGGAACAGTCGCGTCTCCGCGGGCGCGGCAAACGCTCCGGCAGGCTTGATGAGAGCTGGAAAGGAGGCAAGGCGTGTGGGAAGGGAAAAGCGGCTGCATTGACATTCGCATGAGGATACAGATAATTAGATGCAGCCAATCTTTCATGCACGTTTACTCCCGAGGATCCACATGAAAACTGCGCAAAGACCCCAAAATGGGCAGGCACTGGTCGAAATGGCGATCATCCTACCGCTGCTGTTATTGTTAGTTTTAGGGTTGGCAGACTACGCCCGTGCGCTGTACATCAAAAACAGCTTAAACAACGCAGCACGTTCAGGCGCCAGGGCTGCGGCGGTCATTCCGCACCACCAATTATATAATGAGTCAGGCGCGCTCAGTTCGCCTGCAACCCCGACGGCGAATACGATAAGGAGCAACCTGTTCAATGGGATCCCCGATTCGGTCACCTATACCTTGAATATACTTGATTCCACCGGCACCAATCCCGTAACGGGGCCGGCGTCGGCCGGCAACATAGTCAAAGTAGCCGTGACCTGGACGGACGTCCCTATGATCACACCTCTATATAAGATAGTCGGGATTATCAGCAACACTCAGACAGGCCCTTATGTCCTTACACTCACCGGTCAGGCTGCGATGCGGTACGAATAAGATGAGCCGTCATCATTCCCTGATAGCTGCCATGGATTCAGCTGACCAACCGAGCAGTTTTTAGAAAAAGAGTTTGTGGGTATTTTTATGACTGAAAACTTGTCCAAAAAGGAACGTGGGTTCGTAGTAATCGTGCTGGCACTGGGCACACTCGTTATGTTGTTTGCCTTGGCAGGACTGGCCATCGACGTCAGCCGCGCGTACGTCGTTAAAGGTGAACTCCAGAAGGCTGCAGACGCGGCTGCCCTGGCAGGTGCGGGGAACCTCTACATGTCCAATCCGTCGAGCCCCGCTACCCCCATCCTTTCCTGGGCCAACGCCGAGAGTAGCGCTACCAATTTTATCGGCAAAAATACGGCCAATGGCCGCGCACTTACCGATGGTTTGGTTGAGGCAGGTTACTGGAAAATCGCCTCACCCACGTCTAATACGCTTAATCCCAAGGGAACAGTCCCGGGCAGTTGTTCGTCTACCGGCTCCAGTTGCACCAACAACTCCGATTGCAGCGCATCGGAGGTATGTATTCAGGATTATGCCCCCGCGGTCAAAGTCACCATAAGGAAATCCCCTGGAAACAACGGTGGAGCGTTGACGACATTTTTTGCCCGTGTTGTCGGCTGGGAAGAATTCCAGGTGGCTGCCGGCGCGATTGCCGTATCAGGGTTTGTCGGCTCTGTCCCTCCCGGCCTTGCATTCCCTTTCGCAGTTACCGCGTGCGTCGTCAATGACTATTTTTCCCAAGTCCCACTTCCAGACCCGCCTACCGAGGTGACCGACGTCTCGATTTACCACCTGAAGAATGGGACGGACGTTTCGCCCGGCCAGTGGACAAATCTTCTGCAGGGAAGGGATCCCTCCGCCGAAACGGTAAAGGCATATATTGAGAACCTCAATGATCCCAAAGATGGGACGCCATCGCCAGCCACGAATGCAGGAGATCCGGTCTATCTCGATCCGGGAACAAAAGCTGCCGTGTATCGGGAGACACAACAGTTGATAGATTCCGGGCGTGGACTCGTTTACCTGCCCGTCGTCGACTGCACCATTGTTCCCAACACAACCATGCAGATCAGGGGATACGTCGCCTTTCAACTCACCAGTACTACAAACTCATCGATGACAGGACATTTGGTATCAATGTATATGATCCCTCCCGGCACTGGGCCTGGCGGAGGAATCGGCAACACCGTTTCAGCACCCAAATTGGTAAAATGAAATAGACTCTTCTTGCCTAGTCCGCGAGCAATACCCAAAGGCCTCCTGGCAACCGCCAGGAGGCCTTTTTATTTCCGTCTCAGTCCGTTGTCATCTTTAATCGAGCCCGCCGTCAGAAGACGATGCGCCAGAAGACAAATTGCATAATGCGCCAACTCCTGTAAAGTTAATGAATCTCGTCCTCTAAGGCTTCAAATGCACTTGGCCTCATAACAGGAAAAAGCGCATGTCCGATAACAACCTGGCGCCAACCGAAGACGCAGCTCCCGGCATGGTTGGTCCGGCCCGCTGGTACAGGATCATCACCTTTTTGCCGTACCTGGTCATGACACTGTCATTGGTTACGACTTGGCTCTTCTGGAGCCAGTACGACCAAAGTCTCGCCGTCCGTTCGCAGACGGCCTTCGACGACAGGACCCAGGATATCGCGAACAGGTTTTTCAACCGGATGACCGACGACGAGGAGATCCTGAGAGGGGCGGCCGGCCTGTTCAATGCCAGCGAGAATGTCACCCGTGACGAATGGCGCCGCTACGTCGCGTCGCTTGCACTTGGAAAGAACTACACCGGCTTCCAGGGCATCGGCTTTTCCGAGGTGGTCCGCCGCGAGGACAAGGACCGCCACATTCGGCGCGTACGGGCGGAAGGATATCCCTCGTACAGGATTTGGCCCGAGGGAGAGCGGAAGGAATATACCTCCATCGTCTTTTTGGAACCCTTCGACTGGCGGAACCAGCGGGCCTTCGGCTACGACATGTTCTCCGAACCGGTCCGCCGCGAAGCCATGGGAAAGGCCCGGGACGGAGGAACTGCTGCCGTAACCGGTCCTGTCATCCTGATGCAGGAAACGGAGCAGGACAGGCAGACAGGGATATTGATGTACCAGCCGGTGTACAACCCGCGCCTCCCACTCGATACGGTGGCCCAGCGCCGCGCCGCTATCAAGGGGTATGCCTACAGTCCGATCAGGGTGAAGGACTTCATGTCGGCCACCTTCCCCAAGCCGCCCATGGACGTCGGTTTCCGGATCTTCACCGGAACGGAACCAAAGCCAGTCACCATGCTGTTCGACAGCGTCTCCGCCTGGGACGTCAAACTTCCCGACGGCTACAAGGGAGGGTTGCAGAAGACGCTATCCCTTCAAAAGTTCGGCCGACACTGGCTGATCACCTTTCAGTCCCTGCCGGGCTTCGGCCTGGAGGGGCGCAAGAACGAATCCAGGAGCTACTTGATCGGCGGAGTGACGGTCAGCCTGCTCCTGGGCGTCATTGCGTTCATGCTCCGTTCCGCCCATGCCAGCGCCCTGGCTGCGGCACGGGCGCTGAAGGAGAGCCGGGAACGGTACCGGCAACTTTCCGAGGACAGTCCCGCACACATCGCGACATTCCTCCCCGACGGCACGATCACCTACGTCAACCCGGCCTTCGCCCACGGCATCGGCCGGACGCAGGACGAACTCGTGGGCGTGAACATCTTCGGCACCCTGCTGCCGGACTTCCAGGTTTCGGTGCAGCAGGGGCTCGCCGCCCTTTCGCCGCAGCATCCGACCGAGACCCACGAAGAGGCCCGCCTCGCCCCCGACAAAAGCATCATCTGGCATCAATGGACCAACCGGGCGATCTTCGACGAACAGGGGAAGATCGCCAAGATCCAGGGGGTCGGCCAGGACATCACGGATCGCAAGAGGGCCGAGGAGGAACGAGCCCGCCTGGAACAGCAGATGGTGCAGGCCCAGAAGCTGGAGAGCCTTGGCCTTCTTGCAGGCGGCGTGGCCCATGACTTCAACAACATCCTCACGGCGATCATAGGCAACGTCGACCTGTCCCTGATGAAGCTCCCGGAGGGTTCCCCCGTCGCGGACAATCTCCACCAAATAGAGAAAGCGGCGACCAGGGCGGCCTATCTAGCCAAGCAGATGCTCGCCTACTCCGGCAAAGGAAGGTTCATCATCGAGAAGGTAGACCTGAACCGGGTCATCGTGGAGCTACGGAACATCCTAGAGGCATCCATCTCCAGGAACGCGGACCTCGTGCTCAAGCTCCAAAAGCCGCTGCCAGCGGTAGAGGCCGACGCCAACCAGGTGCGTCAGATACTGATGAACCTTGCCATGAACGCCTCAGAAGCCATAGGGGAAGACAGCGGCGCCATCACCATCAGCACCGGGAGCGTCGACTACGACCGGGACGGCTTGAAGGATGTCCTGCTGGGTCAGGGCATGGCGGAAGGGAGCTACGTGTTTCTGGAGGTCGCCGACACCGGCTGCGGCATGGAGAAGGAAGTCCGGGGAAAGATTTTCGATCCCTTCTTCACCACCAAGTTCACCGGCCGCGGCCTTGGGCTGGCTGCCGTTCACGGCATCGTCCGCGGGCATAAAGGCGGCATGAAGATCAGCAGCGAACCAGGTAAGGGAAGCAGGTTCACGGTGCTGCTGCCGGCCTCCGGCGCCTCGACCGAGGACGCGGCGCCGGAAAGCCGCCAGGACGACTGGAAGGGAGAGGGGAAAATCCTGCTGGTCGATGACGAGGAGTCGGTACGGGGGATCGGGACCGGGCTGCTAAGCGAACTCGGCTTTACTACCGTACTGGCCGGCGACGGACGGGAGGCCCTGGCTGTCTTCAAGGATAATCGCGACATACGAGCCGTCATCCTGGACCTCACCATGCCAAGGATGGACGGCCAGCAGTGCTTCCGCGAGCTGCGGCTCGTCGATCCCGGGGTGAAGGTCATCATGTCCAGCGGGTTCAGCGAGCAGGACGTCGTGCAAAAGTTCGCCGGGCAGGGCCTGGCCGGGTTCATCCAGAAACCGTACAACCTGAGAGCCCTCAGGGAGATCATGCGGAAAATCTAGAGGACCTGCATTGCGGACTTATTTTCCCACCCTCCCGAGCACCGCTGCGCCGTCGAGCGTCGCACGCAACGTCGCAGCGTAGTCGCCGGTGACCGGAGGGAGATCCAGGAGCGCCACCGCAACGGTCTCACGGGGCCAACCGAGGAAGACCACGTACAGTTTTCCGCTGCGCAGGTTGTTGTTGCGGTTCGTGGCAAGCGCCACTGTCGTTCGGCCCGTTTCCCTCGCCAGCCCCTGAACCGCTCCCTCGGGTAACGGCGCGTTGTGGGAGTAGCTTGCCGCGGCCTCGGCGGGGACGATGGTAAAAGCGGTTACACCACCCACCGCCGTATCGAATTCGAGAGAGAGCGACACCCCGACGTACGCCCCGGCAGGCGTAGTCGCCCCCGTGCCCTTTCCCGTGCCCTTCGTTGCCGCCGAATCGCACTCCTGGCAACCCCAAGTCACGGCATGGTGCAGGCCGCGGTAATCGTATTCGAAGCGGATCGTGTTCCCGATGATCATCCCGGGACCCCAGAAGCCGGATTTGGAGAGAACGAGGCTGCTGTCGCGGACACTCCACCGGCCGTGGGTGGAGGAATACCGGTAGCTGCCATCGGCGTTCAGCACGAGGGACTGCATATTCCGGCAGGAACCGCCGGCCCCGGAAACGTTATAGGACGAGCAGCGGTACGTCCCCGGAGCAACCTCCCCCGTCTCGCCCGAAGCATCGGAAACCGTCGCGGCGACCAGAACTCCCATCGCCATGGTCAAAGCCGCTATTCCCCGTCGCATGCTCCTCATAACCACACCTCCACGCGCAGTACCCTAACGGCGTTGCGCCGTTTCCAGCGAAAAAACTCCCCGATCCCCTCCGGCCTATATTACTGGGCATCGGTATCTTTCCCGGAAACTTAAGCCGCCTTTAGCCGGTGGGGGCCGCGACGCGGTTCAGGGGAGCCTTGTCGGGATTTTGAGAATATAAATTTCTACAGGAACGCCAGGCGGAGGCCGATGAGAAGTTGCGGACGAACAACTTTGGGAGTAACCAATGGAAACGACAAGGCCGGTCTTTTTAAAAGGATTCGTAAAAGTCCCCATTACCCCGGAGTTGCGGGGCGGGATGTTGGCCGAAAACGACTGGGCAAAGAACCTCGGAGTGGACCAAGCTGAGCTCTTGCTGTTGGCCCATTACATGTATCCGTATCGAGGGGAGAAGGGGGCTACGGTTTTTCGCGAAGGCGACAGTGAGTCCTTCATGTGCCTCATCTGTGAAGGCCAACTCCAGATTGCCAGAAGCGATTGTTCCACCTCGCTATCCGTTGTAGGTCCCGGAAACACGGTGGGCGAGATGGCGCTCATAGACGGACACCCTCGCTCCGCTTCTGCATTGGCCTTAACCGAACTGCTTCTCTACGTCATGACTCGCAGCAATTTCTTCCTGTTGGCCGAAGATCACCCCAAAATCTGGGGGAAGCTCATCTTTAAAATCGCCTGCCTCATGAGCAACCGGCTGCGCCTTACCAACCAAGCGCTTGCGGAGCACCTCGCGCCTGTCAGCCACGTTGAGAAGAGGTGGACGCCCACAAAAATATGAAAGCAGGCTCTGGGGCGTTGCAGGGGCAGGCAAAGTTGCCAACGTCACCCCCGGCCCCCTTTTCTATCATCCCGCGCAGGGGGTAGCGGCAGACTCGGATATGGATTGTAAAGCTTAGCTTCAGGTAGTAGTATCCGGCGGGAATTCCTTGTGGGAGAGAGTATGGAAATTTCGCCGCGGCTCTATTTGCTGGATGGGTCAAGTTACATCTATCGCGCCTATTATGGCTTCCGGGATATTCTCACTCCCGGCGGGATGCCTGCCAATGCCGTTTTCGGCTTCACAAAAATGCTACTGGACCTCCTGCAGGAGCATCGCCCCCATTATTTCGCCGTCGTCTTCGACCCTCCCCGCGAACATACCTTCCGCCGCGAAATCTACCCCGCATACAAGGCCCATCGGGACCCCACGCCCGAGGATCTGGTTTCCCAACTCCCGTACCTGCGGAAGATCCTGCAGGCCCTCAATATCCCCGCACTGGAAGCTTCCGGGTTTGAGGCGGACGACGTCATAGCCACCCTGGCGCGCAGGTTCGCCGCGGAAGGAATGGATGTCACGGTCGTCACGGGCGACAAGGACTTGCTGCAGATCGTCACCGACAGGATCGGCCTCCTGGACACCATGAAGGACAAGCGTTCCGGGCCGCAGGAGGTTTTTGAGCGCTTCGGCGTCCCCCCTGAACTGGTTGCCGATGTTCTGGGACTGGCCGGCGACACCGGAGACAACATCCCCGGAGTCCCGGGGATAGGGGAGAAGATAGCGGCCAAGCTGGTACAGCAGTTCGGTTCCGTGGAAGGAGTCCTTCAGTGGAAAAGTCTCGTGAATGGGAAGGCGCGCCGGGAGAGTTTGAGCGTGCATGCCGACCAGGCCCTGCTCTCCAAGCGACTTGCCACCGTCCGGTATGATGTGCCTGTGGAGGTATCCCTGGCAGATCTGCAGAGCCGGTCACCGAACGTCCGGGAACTGGTGCCGCTGCTTCGCGAGTTGGGATTTGCCGCTTTGGAGGTCGCCTTCACCCCCCCGCCGCCCGGCGTCGTCGAGATCTACAGCGATGGTTCCGGAAGGGACTCCGGGCCGGGTGGATACGGCGTGATACTGCGCTATGGGGAGCACGAAAAGGAGTTGAGCGGGTTCGAGCCCAGTTCCACATCGCAGCGCATGGAACTTATTGCGGCGATCAGAGGACTGGAGGCGCTAAATACCCCGAAGAGGGTGCGTGTCTTCAGCGATTCCCAGTACCTGGTGCGGGGGATGAGCGAATGGCTGCGAGGCTGGATCCGCGCCGGTCGTCTGGAGACACCCGACGCACTGAAGAATCAGGATCTCTGGCGTCGGCTTGCGGACCTCTCAGCCAAGCATAAGGTTGACTGGGAATGGGTGGCAGGGCATGCGGGGCATCCGTTCAACGAGCGTTGCGACAAACTGGCAAAGCGCGCGGCAGAAGAGGGCGCACGCGCCGCCATCCCCCTAACTCCCCCGGTCGACATGGAAAAGGAAGTAGGGGCCATTCCGCCTTCCGCCCCTCCTATTCAAGAAGTGCCGGCCCCTTGCACAGAGGATATGGCATTTGATGCAGATGCCGACGGCCAGTTCCGGCTCTGCTAATTCGAAGGTGAAACTCAGGCTACCACCTGCACACCCAGATGCCACAGTTCCCGCTACTTTTAAGATCTTTTCTGCGCTACACGTCCGCCGATAGCGAAAGAGAGCCGGGCCAGACGGCGGTGAGGGAAGCTTGGGTCGATGACCGGGATCCCTTCGCAGCAGGTTACCAGCCCATCGGCCTGGGCTTTGTCAAAGCACTCGTGGGCTGCGTTTCTGAGCGTGTCGAAGAAGAAGAGGGTTGAAACCATGGCGTTGTAGCAGGAAACTCCCAGCACCTCGTGGGGCTTCAACCCGCAGATGAAACCGCCATACGCCACCAGGGCGACAAATGGCGCACTCACCAGTGCCGAATAAAGGGTGAGGGTCGCCCGTGCCCGGATGGCTTCCTTCGTGAGCCGTACTCCTTCCCAGGGATCTTCCTCGGAATATTCATAATAGTCACGTTCGCGCACGGTTCACCCCCCATTGCTCCAGTACCTTAGAGTCTCCGTCGGTTTCGTCCAGTCAATTGTACCGAATCTAACGGGAATCCGAAGTCAATTCGGCCGAATAAGGGACGCTTCACATTTCACGATGAACAGTGAATCCGGTTCGAGACCTCGAAAGAACTCAGATGATCATAGGCAAACCGGGAAATTCCGGCATGAGGGAGCTTCTCTCGCAGTCTGCCTCCCTTGACATCCAACCGGTTGCTGTTAAAAACCTTTCATCCCAAGGCGGGAAGACAACACCCAAAAAGGAGGTATCAATGCAAAGAGAATTTCTTAGATGGCTGACGGTTCTACTGACGTTTTCCCTGATCGCCCTCACGGTTTCTCCGGTCCTCGCGGCGAAGCCGGCAAAGGGGAAGAAGTCTCAATGCATCGTCTGCCACGAGAAGGTGACGCCGGGGATCGTGAAACAGTTCCTCTCGGGGAAGATGGGGAAGACCCTGGATTGCTCTACCTGCCACGGCTCGTCCCACATGTCCGCGTCGGACGTGGCCAAGGTGAAGCTCCCCACTCCCGATACCTGCGCACAGTGCCATGCCGAAAGGGTCAAGGAGTACCGGGCCGGCAAGCACTCACTGGCCTGGGCCGCCATGAAGGCGATGCCGATGATCACCCACCAGCCTTCCGCAGTAGGTGGCGGGGACCTGAAGGGATGCTCCGCCTGTCACAAGGTCGGCGAGAAGCCCGCCAGCGACCTTATCAGATACGGCACCGGCGCCTGCGACTCCTGCCACACCCGCCACAGCTTCTCGGTGAAAGAGGCACGGGACCCGCGCGCCTGCCGGACCTGCCACATGGGGTTCGACCATCCCCAGTGGGAGATGTGGCAGACCTCCAAGCACGGCACCATTTGGGAGATCGAGCCCACCACGGGGCGCGCACCCACCTGCCAGACCTGCCACATGCCGGACGGAAAGCATGACGTGTTGACCTCCTGGGGATTCCTGGCGCTGCGGCTGCCGGAAGACGACAAGGAGTGGCTGGCGAACCGGGTTACCATACTGCAGGCGATGGGGATTCTCGACGGGAAGGGAAATCCGACCGAGCGTCTGGACGCGGTCAAGGCGGCCAAGGTGGCGCGCCTTGACAAGGAATCCTTCGACAGGGAGCGCAGCAAGATGCTTACGGCCTGCGCCAAGTGCCATTCCCGCAGCTACGCCGAGGCCAATCTCAAGGCGGGCGACGAGGTGATCCGCGAGGTGGACAAGATCTTCGCCGATTCCATCCGCACGGTCAAATCGCTCTACGACGACGGCATCCTGAAAAAGCCCGAGGGGTGGAAATACGCTCCCGACCTGCTCCAGTTCTACGAGGCGAAGAGTTCGGTCGAGCAGGAACTCTACCTGATCTTCCTGGAATATCGGCAGCGGGCCTTCCAGGGGGCGTTCCACGCCAACCCGGATTACATGCACTGGTACGGCTGGGCTAAGGTGAAAGAGGCGGCGGCCCGCATCAGGGAGGATGCGGATCAGATGCGGAGGGAGAGAAAGTAGCGACCATCCGGAAAGGCGGGGCCTCAAGCCCCGCCTTTTTTGGGAAAATCAGATTCCCACAAGAATATAAACCCTTCCCCCCTCCCCCCGGATCCCCCCTGACGCCGTGGTAAAATCACCCAATCTGTCGAATGGACAGCGAGTGCGCTTTCCCTGTGTCCCATGACGCGTGTTGTTGGAAAGGCGTTCCCGCGATTTGGCAGTCTTATCCGGTTATACGGCGTTACGACTTCATTCCGACTACCTTTCCCCTCAAAGCCTTATTCGTTTTCTCGGGAAAGCAATCAGCGCCTGCCTGTCGGTCCATCCCCTGGCCCAATCGCAAAAACAAGACGTTAAGCCCATCGGTGCGAAACCCCATCTTGCAGAAGTAGAAGTATCGACTCTTTTTTTCGAAAAAAAAGGGACAGGCGGTTGTTTGCCTGGTGTGGCACAAATCGAGCATGCAGATGGCGCCTTTCCATAAAGGGGGCCGCAAAGGTTCACAGGGAAAGTGCAATTCATTGTTATGGGGATGGAAGCGATGGGGGACAACTGTTACAGACGGGCAAAAGTTGAAGCGGCTATAGGGGCGATAGCGGCCGACGGCTGTTTCTGCCTCGCCTTTCTGGTGCATCTCATGGGCCGCGACTGCGTCCTCGGCATTACCGAATACATGACCATGGGGATCATCGTCTGCGTGTTCCTCACGTCCTGCTGGCTAATTTACGACGACTACTGGCTGAACCACGCCCGGCTCAACAATGACGTAGTAAAGAAGCTTCGAATCAGGGAACTGCAACGGGGTGCTTCCATCGAGTTTGACGGCAAACAGTACCTGGTAGACGACATCCACCTTCCGATCGTGGACGGCTACGAGGTGGCAAACCATCTCAAGAGGCACCCCGTCCTTCGGCAGCTCCCGCTGGTGGCGGTGACGGCCCTGGCGATGGTGGGCGACCGCGAGAAAGTTCTCTCGGCCGGATTTGACGGGTACATCGGCAAGCCGATAGAGCCGGAAAAGTTCGTCGGACAGATCGAGGCCTTTCTGAAGAAGAAAGCGTGACGTGGGGCCAAATCCTTCGTTGTTACGGCCTGCTCCCCGCACGGGCGTCAATTACTCAAGCGCCTTTACATCTACAATGAAGTATTCTGATTCTCCGAAGCAGGTCGTGGGTATGCCCTTGTGTTGCTCGTAGGACAACGATACTTTTTTCCCCAGTGATGAATTAATTTTTGCCACCACGGCCTTGTCTCGCACAGAAAACATGAACCTTTCGGGGATCGATCCGGGTACTGGCAGTATTTGCAGTTCACCCTCCCACGTCTTGCATACCCAACCCTTTTCAGAGAATTTCTGAACGTATCCAACCCTGTCGCCCCTGGAAAAGCTCCAGTTGAGCACAGCGTAAAGATACCCCGCAGCCAGAACCACGATTGCCACCAACACTGCTGCAAATATCTTGATTGCTTTGTTTCCGAGTTCAGAAGCAGTCACTTTTCCCTCCATTCTTGCGTGCTCAAGCCAGCGATGTTTTTTTCTCTCGTGGAGGTATCCCGGCGCATCTTATTTCAGATTTATTAATTTGTAAATTGAAAGGTTTGCCAATGGGCAGCGGAGACACAGGAGACAACGCGAAAAGCAATTACGCAAAGAACGCCAAGAACCCGCTGAGAACGCGAGGAAGGCTTTAGGCTTTTTGATATGAGATTCCGTTTCTGCAAGGGACTTATTGATCGGGTATCGGGGCAAAAAAGAGGGCCACCCATCGGGAGTGGTCATTTTTCTTCTATTGATGCGGAATAATGTGCGGTTATCGGGGGGAGTATCATCCCACCTGCGCCAGCAGTTGGAACCGATCGGCAGCTGCTTTGAGATATTTTTCCCCTACCGTGACTCGGGGCGGACTCACCTCGGGACCTCGGCTCCCCCCCTCGGCGAATCCGTCGCTGGGCAAAACGGTTTGATTTCCGGCCGCTCGAATTCATTCGCCTATGCGGGAATCGATTCATTTTCTCGGCGAATGTATTCGCCGGCTGGCGAATTGATTTCTAATCTTTTGAATGATCACTTCGCGCCGGAGTTATCATTCAATTTTTTTTGAATTGGTTCAAGATATTTTGAATCATCACTCTAATAAAAATGTGACAATTAGTTTTTAAACGAATTCAATTCTAATATTAGAGATGATCACTCCAGCCAGAAGTATCAATTCATTTTTATACGAATTAATTCAAAATTTTTCGAATCATCATTCCGGTGTCGAACATTGATTTGATTCTCAGAGAAGTAATTCGAAAAGGATATAGATGTTCATCTCAAAAGATGGTGGCCATTCATTTTCCTGCCAATTCATTTCTAATCTCGTGAACGATCACTTCCGGCCGAGGAGTCGATCCAATTTTTCTGCAATTCGTTCCCCAACTTTTGAATGTTCACTCCCGTGCTGCGAATGAATCCGCGGGAAAATGAATGCTACTTCTCCAGTGGAAGAGTAGGGGGCCGTTCCAGCGAGGGGAGGCGTGACTGAAGTAGCGTTGGAAGAAGCGTGAACTCTCAGGTTCAAAGGTGGGAAGAGGTGGAGAGGTGAACGTAGCGCGGCTGCAGCCTGCCTAGCTGCAGCCGCTCGAAAGGCTGGTTTTATTCTACTACGATGCTGACGACCGCCGACCACGGGCCGCTGCCGACGCTGTTGTGGTACCTGACTCTGAAATAGTACCGCTTGACGGAATCGAGCCCGCTAACTTCCATCCTGCAGTTGTAATACCTTTCCAGGCTTTTCCAGGAAGACTCGTCCCCGGGGTTGTCCGTGAACTGCAGTTCGATGCTTCCGACTCCGGACTCCTTGCCCACCGTTGCGACTACCATCCCTGGCCGGTTTCCCTTTTTCAGGATCAGCTTCTGGGGCATCGCAGGAAGGGAGTGCGTTACGGACCTGCTGTAGGCACGCTGCTTCTGCTCGATGCCTATTTCCAGCATCGAAGGGGCGTTACGGTGGGTGGCCACCATGACGGCATGCTGGCAGGCAAAGATGAAGCACCTTATTATCTCTTCGCGAATCCTCTCCTTCTCCGCTTCTAGGAGCCGGTCGCCGTACCTTGCTGCTTCGGATGTCTTCTGCAGCGCTACTCCCAGGTTGGTGAACCTGTCGTATCCTGGCACGTGCTCCTGAAGGTTCTGGAAGGCATCATGGTTCTTGATTCTTTCCGCGAAGCTAAAGGTTTGTTGGATGAGATCGCCGTCGGATAGTTTCTTCAAGCTGCTGGTGTCGAATGACGGTACGGTCATAGTGGCCTCCGTTGCATGGGGGGGTAACCGCTCGGAGCGGCTGACAGGAGGATATTAACGTCTCCCAATGGGTTGTCAAGATCGCCCACCGTGGCCCACGTCCATCTTTGGGGCAGGGGGCGAAGAGTTGAACTATTGGAAAGGCCAACGAATTGAAAAAGGTGCTAGCCGCTATCGGCTAACACCTTTTCTTTTCCTGACTGGCGATGAACTTCCGTTATCGAAATCTCCCCCTCCCCTTCAAGGAACGTATAGCGGAAGATAGTCACTAATCGGCTTCAAGCCCTACGTTTCCTTCCAATTTTGAAGGCTAGGGGCTGTCAACCGGCAACGCGATGGGTGGCTAGTCGGAGGGAGGGGATTCGAGTGGACGCAGTTCTGCAAGTAGGGTCTCGGGGGCGATGTCCTGCTCGTTCGGCCATGTTACTGCTCCGAAGACGACTCCGACTTGATTGAAATAGTTCACGTCTTTCAGCTCGCGAAAGACACCGTGGTCCAGATATGGTTTGAGATCGAAAATCCCTTTGCGGCCATCTTCGACTTCGACATAGATGCGATAATCGGACATCGGCTTAACTTTTTTTAGCGAGGTCTTCATGGTTGCCGTCCCTGCCACTACCTATCGGCGACGCCTATCCACAGCGCTAGCAATCTGGTGATTTCTGACATCTGTTTATCGGTCAGATGGCCAACACTTGATCCTATCTTCTGTCGGGGAATGGTCATTAACTTGTCGATCTGAACAAAGGAGGTGACGGCTAACGCGTTATCAGCGGTAGGTATCACCTCGTATCTGTATAGCGGAGCGTCCAGCGCGAATGAGGTGACTAGACACACTGTTACGCTGGGATGCTCGGAAAAATAATCGGTCTGCACGACAAGTGCCGCTCGAGGTTTACCGTAGTCACCGGAAGCGCTCACCAAGACCAAATCGCCCCGTTTCACTCCTCACCCCATTCCGCCACCTGAGCCACTTCCTCAAGGTCCTCCAGGTTCTGTGGCTCTGCGAGTGCCAAGCGCGACTGCCTCTGACATTCGGCAGCGAATCCAGGAGCTGCTGGATCCGGAACCCATATCTGAACCGGCTTCAAGCCAGATTGCCGCAGTTTTGCCCTGTAAGTCTGTACCCTGTTTCTTGTCGGTTGCATGGTTCGCCTCCTGCCGTTACATGTAACACCTCGTTGGTCGTATTGTAAAGCTCTAGTTGCTGGACGCCAATTCGCAGACCCCCGCACCCTTCAGTTCCGTTTGTTGTACAGCTTTTGTCGCATTGGCTCTCGATGGCATTGAGGTAATTCGGAGCATGCAGTATATTGTCTTTGCCGATCAAACCTTTGGAGTAACCCCTGCCCTTCTCCCTGGGGCGAGGGGGGATGGCTCCCGGGTCCGCGAGGAATCCACCAAGGATGGACCAGGTTTCAAAGCGACGGTTCTCCATACATTGTAGATACCTTGCTACACTGGTGGAGTCGTTTTGCGGATAAGGAGGCTTGGAAATGGTCGCCAAAGCTCAGAAATGGGGAAACAGCCTGGCTGTCCGACTGCCTAAGTCGATGGCTGAAGAGTGCGGAATTGAAGCCGATTCTCCGGTCGAGATTCTCAGGCAAGAGGACTGCATCATCATCAAGGCGTTGGTCAAGAGACAGATCTCGCTTGAGACGCTGCTAAGCGGCATCACGGAAGACAACCTCCACTCCGAGATTCCTACTGGTACGCCTGCCGGTAAGGAGTTCTTGTGAAAAGGGTCGGTTATGTCCCTGACAGGGGCGACGTTGGTCTGGCTCGACTTTAACCCGCAGGCGGGTCATGAGCACGCCGGCCGGCGCCCTGCATTCGTTCTCTCTCCTCAATCCTATAATAGAAAGACCAGCTTGATGCTCTGCTGCCCCATTACGAGTCAGGTGACAGGGTACCCTTTCGGAGTACCTGTTGAAGGTGTCATCGGCGTGCGAGGCGTCATTTTATCTGACCAGGTGAAATCGCTGGACTGGCAGGTTCGCAGAGCAGAAATGAGGGGAAAGGTTAGCAAGGACGTTCTGGAGGAAGTGGTACTGAAGATCCGGGCTCTCCTCGAAGGCTGACTGGCCGCTACCCGCAGGCTGTACGATGACGCCTACTTCCGGCAGGTTGCACTCTGGCTGGCCTGAAGGGCAGGACCTCGGGCCTGATACAATCTCCGGGGGTGGGAACTTGTTCGGGCGGGAGCATAGATGCAAAGAGGGCACCCACTGCTGGGTGCCCTCTTTTACTCAGTGGTTCAACGCGGACTCAATATCTTCAAGTCATTAGTGCATTTAACCGCCTTAGTTCCTCCAGAAGTATCGGGACATCAACTTCCACAGAGCGCCAAACTGTGGCCAAATCGACACCGAAATACTGGTGTATCAGTTTATCTCTAAACCCGGCGAGATCCCTCCAGGGAAGGTCCCTATGGAGAATGCGAAATTCCAGGGAGACGTTTTTAGCTGCTTCTCCTATAATCTCAAACTGACGGATTACTGCGTCCTGCGCCATGCGCTCAGTTTTAAACTTGTTGTAATCCATCCCCTCGGTATAGGACATGATCTGCTGAACTGCATCTATGATATGCGTCAGATATACAGTATCGTCGCGGATCACTGCACGATTACCTTGAGTTCCTTCCTGATGCGCTCGATCAAGTACGGACTTATGGCCTGTTCGGTCAGCAGATCGATTTTTACCCCTACCAGTTCCGAAAGCTCTCTTTCCATCCGGATAAGTCCCAGTAAGCTTTGTTGCTCGTTGAACCAGACAAGGAGATCCAGATCACTGTCAACCCGCGCTTCCCCGCGGGCGTAAGAGCCGAAAATACCGACACGGCTTGCGCCATGTGCTTGCATGTATATCCGTATTTTTTCGTCATATGGGGTTACTGGGGACATTACTTCACCTCTGCCAATGAAGTTTGTGCTTTAAATATGCGTTATTCTGGCGTGCGGCCAATATACCCGATCTTTTAATGGGGTGCAACATGTGCTGTCTTTTATGCAGGAAAAGGAGGGGGTAGACGGAGAACGGTTGAACCTACCTTCGCCGGCTGACGCTTTGGTAACAGGGGAAAGGTTAGCAAGGACATTCTGGAGGAAGTGGTACTGAAGATCCGGGCTCTCCTCGAAGGCTGACTGGCCGCTACCTGCAGTCGGATTCACTTTGGCTGACGCTTGAGCAGCAGGATGGTGTTGTCGTACCAGCGCATGGCGAGCTCGTTGTCCGAGAGGCGGGCGATCCAGTTGAAATTTTCTGGACCAAATGGTGTGTCCGGTCCGATGTGCCCCTTTTTGCAGGTTACCCATAGCACCTCTACATTCTTCATAGTATCTACTGGCAAGGCGAATTTATTCGTTTCTCCTCCACTGTATTTTGCTTTGGCCATAGTACGACCGACTAGTCCCTCTATAGTTTCCACCTCAGATCTTACTAACGGGTGCTGACAGCTTGTGTCTTCTGGGGTATTCGTCAGTATTGACTTGCGAGAGAATAGCATCCAACGCCCGACCAACTCTGGGTCGTCGTAGTTGTAATTCGGCCTTCGCATGAGAGTTTCATCAAGTCGTACCCCCGTTACTTCCCATTTCCCAATGAGTACGCTTACGTGGTCAGTCTGGCTCATGCCTTTTTCTGCAACCAACGAAATCAACAGGGCCAGCACCACTGTGTAGGCCCACCGCAGTCTGTGGGTCATTTGTATTTCCCCTTAACGTAGAGATCTACTTCACGCTTTCTTCTTGCAACAAGGCCCCTTAGAACCTTTCCCCCAGAAGTGGTCGCTTCCGATATGTGTCTTATTGCTTCTTCAGACTGGCCTCTATTAACATATTCCGCGACCTTACGAAATCGTCCTCCTGGATTGTATGCAAAACTCACTAGAGCGTCATACTCATGCTGAAATAAAGGGACCACCACACATCGTCTCACTATCGCCTCATAACTCGGAAGAATCATCTTTAAGAGGGCGATCGCCTGCTCTTCAGTCAAAGTAACTATCTTCCGGTGTTCGTTGACGAAAGAATCCGCTGATATGCCATAAAGCCCAGCACCTTCTGCTACTTCTTCACTCGTGCCCTTACTGATACCAATACTGACAAGATCATTTGCTATTTGCACTTTTGATCGTGTTTTCATATCGTAGCCAGCGCCCAAAGTTACTCCGCTAGAACCGCGAGGCCAGTGTAATCTCTCAGAGATACCAGGCGCATACTCCTCATCCCAAATGAACCGCACACCAAGGTCAGAGATCTTCATTATTTGGGGCCGTTTTTTATTTTCGCGGAATTTTTCTCTATTGGTTCTGCGCAGTGGGTCAGCATAATCCTTGATTCCGAGTGGGCCAGGGGTATCACCCACGAATGAAATCGGTGTGTCGGGAGAGGCGGCATCGTTGTGGCCGAGGGGCCCTGGGGTTAGGGTCGGTGGCTGGAACGGATCGCGTCCTAGTGGATGGGGAGATCTGGAGTTGGCCATAATAACCTCTGCAAGTTATCTAAGGTAGCAACGGCCCACCGTTGAAGATGGAACGTTACCAACCATCTCCGTCGTGTCAAACGCTGCAGATTGGATTATGCTGCTCGGCCCTTACAACCCATCCCCACCCCGTCCCTCCCCTTCCACCTTCGCCAAGGCTACGGCGGACAAGTTCCGGGGAGGGGGCGTTTTGGCAGCGGGCACTTCCGCAAGCTGGCCGATCACTTAGTGGCAGCGCCCTCACCCTGCCCTTTCCCGGGGGGAGAGGGTTTTGCTCCAGGAGGATGGGTAAGGTAGTAAATGGAAAGGCTCTGCCCCCTCCCTGACCCTCCCCCTCCGGGGGAGGGAACTGTAAACGCAAAGAGGGCGTCCAATCGCTTGGACGCCCTCTTTTATTGCTGTGCAGACCGGGTCTGCCTTACCTATTTCCTTAGAACTGTACTGCCTTCTGCGCCAGCTCGAGGATGGTGCCGGGGACGATGCCCATCACCAGGGTCGCGCTCACGGTCAGCAGCAGGCAAAGCGCGATGGCCGGGGTGGCGCCTGCCCAGTCGAAGGTCTCGTCGGTGTCTTTCATGTACATGAAAACCATGACGCGCAGGTAGTAGTACACGGAGGCGGCGGAGTTCAGTACGCCGATGATGGCAAGCCCGATGTAGCCGGACTTGACGGCCGCGGCGAAGAGGTAGAACTTGCCGATGAAACCTGCGGTCGGCGGGATGCCGGCCAGCGAGAACAGGAACACCGCGAAGATGGCTGCCAGAAGCGGCTTCCTGCGCGCCAGCCCAGCGAAGTCCTGCACGTTGCCGTTCTCCTCGCCTTTCTTGCCGATCAGGATGACGACGGCGAAGGCGCCGATGTTCATGAAGGCATAGGAGAGCATGTAGAAGAGGATGCCGGCTGCGCCTTCCGCGTTGGTGGCGGTGAAACCTACCAGGCAGTACCCTGCGTGGGCGATGGAGGAGTAGGCGAGCATTCTCTTGATGTTGTCCTGGGAAAGCGCGATCACGTTGCCGACGGTCATGGTGAGCACCGCGAGGATCCAGAGGAGGTTCCCCCACTCGGCCCTAAGCATCGGGAAGGCGAAGATCATCACCCTCAGGAAGGCGGCGAAGCCGGCCGCCTTGGGTCCCGCGGACATGAAGGCGGTCATCGGGGTCGGTGCGCCCTGGTAGACGTCCGGGGTCCACATGTGGAACGGCGCGGCGGCTATCTTGAAGCTGAAGCCCACTGCGATGAGCAGCATGCCCACCACGAACATCGGGTTGGCAGCGATGCTCGGGTTGGCCATGACGTGGGCGGAGATGGCCTGGATCTTGGTGCTCCCGGTCGTGCCGTAGGTCAGCGCCATGCCGTAGAGCAGGAAGCCGGTTGAGAAGGCACCGAGCAGGAAGTACTTGAGGCCTGCCTCGTTCGACTTGACGTTGGCCCGGTTGAAACCGGCAAGGACGTACAGGCAGACGGAGAGAAGCTCGAGGCCGAGGAAGATGACCATCATGTCGGTCCCGGCCGCCATCAGCATCATCCCGATGGTCGCAAAGAGTATCAGGGGGTAGAGTTCGCCCTGGTTGCAATCCTCCTGGACCATGTACTTGTCCGAGATCAGGATGGCCAGCGCGGCGGAGATCAGGAAGATCACCTTGAAGAAGGTCGCGAAGTTGTCCTGGACAACCGCGCCATTAAACGCTGATATCGACGGCCCCCAGCCGCCCACGACGCTGACCGCGGTCACTGCCAGGCCGAGAAGGCTCAGGTAGCCGAGGTACGCCTTGTTCTTGCCCGGCACAAAGACGTTGACGAGCAGCAGCACCATGGCAATGCATGAGAGTAGGATCTCAGGCATGATCACTGCCAGGTTTATGGCCGGCATAGCAATGTTTTCCATCTATAATCCTCCGTCAGCTAGTTCTAAGCGGTCTATTTCGATTCGTGAGAAGCCGGTACTGCTACGTGCCCTTCGGGGAGCGCCGGCGCTGCCGCCGGTACTGCTACATGCCCTTCCGGCAGGGCCGGGACTGCGACGTGACCTTCCGGCAGGGCCGGTGCGGCGGCCCCTTCCGGAGCTGCGACGACCGGAGCTGCCAGCGCCGCTACCTGCTGCTTACCCTTGCTCTGCTTGATCAGCCTTTCGATGGACGGCGCCATGGAGTCGATGAACGGACGCGGGTAGACGCCCATGAAGAAGATGAGGAAGATCAGCGGCAGCATGATGGCGATTTCGCGCGCGTTCAGGTCCTTCAGCACCTGGTTCTTCGGGTTGTTCAGTTCGCCGAACATGACCCTCTGGAACATCCAGAGCATGTAGACGGCCGAGAGGATGACGCCCGTGGTGGCGATGATCGCGTACCAGCGGAGCGAGCTCTCGAAGGCGCCCATCAGCACCAGGAACTCGCCGACGAAGCCGTTGGTCCCCGGAAGGCCGATCGAGGAGAAGGTGACGATCATGAAGATGGTGGCGAAAATCGGCATCTGCTTGGCGAGACCGCCGAAGTCGCTGATCTGACGGGTGTGCCGGCGTTCGTAAATGAAGCCGACGATGAGGAACAATGCGCCGGTGGAGACGCCGTGGTTGAGCATCTGCAGCATGCCGCCGGTGACCCCCTGGGTGTTGAGGGCGTAGACGCCGAGCATGACGAAGCCGAGGTGGGCCACCGAAGAGTAGGCGACCAGTTTCTTGACGTCCTGCTGCACCATCGCGACCAGCGAGGCGTAGACGATGCCGATCACGGAAAGGGTCGCGATGAGCGGGGTGAACTGCGCGCTCGCATCCGGGAAGAGCGGCATGGCAAAGCGGACGTAACCGTAGGTGCCGCACTTCAGCATGACGGCGGCCAGGATCACGGAGCCTGCGGTCGGGGCCTCGGTATGTGCGTCGGGCAACCAGGTGTGCAGCGGGAACATCGGGACCTTGATGGCGAAGGCCAGTGCGAAGGCCAGGAACATCCAGATCTGGGTGGCCGGGTCGAGCTGCAGGTCCCAGAAGCGCAGGATGCTGAAGTCGCCGCCGCCGGCCTTGAAGTAGAGGACGATCAGAGCGACCAGCATGAGGAGCGAGCCGACCATGGTGTAGATGAAGAACTTGACTGCCGCGTAGATCCTGTTCTTGCCGCCCCAGATACCGATCATGAAGTACATCGGGATCAGCATCACTTCCCAGTAGATGTAGAAGAGGAACAGGTCGATCGCGACGAAGGTGCCGATCATGCCGACTTCGAGAAGCAGCAGGCAGATCATGTATTCCTTCACCTTCTCCTCCACCGCCGTGTAGGTGGAGAGGATGGCGATCGGCATGATGAAGGTCGTCAGCATAACGAGCCAGAGGGAAATGCCGTCGACCCCCAGGTGGTAGTTCATCTGGAAGGGGCCAGCTGCGATCCAGGGCACTTTTTCCATGAACTGGAACCCGCCGATGTCGGTCCCGGCCGCATTGTACCCCATGACCAGGGGCAGCGACAGGACGAACGTCACCACCGTCACCGCCATGGCAATGGTACGGAGCACGCCGTGGCTGTTCTTGTTCACAAAGAGGAGGAGGATCGCTCCGATCAGCGGTGTGAAGGTTAATATGCTCAGTAACGGTAGCTGGCTCATTTACTCTGCTCCTTTTACTTACAGGTCAAAATTTATCTTAAATCTCAGGTCTTAGCGGAAGAGGTACACGCCGACGATGACCACCACGCCCAGCGCCATGGAGAAGGCGTAGTTGTGAACCATGCCGGTCTGCAGGTGGCGGAGCAGCCCGGAGATGCCGCGCACCACCGATGCGACGCCGTTCACGATGCCGTCCACCACCACGACGTCGAACCCTTTCCAGAGGAAGTTGCCGCACGCCTTGCAGGGGTTGACGAAGGCGAAGTCGTAGATCTCGTCGATGTACCACTTGTTGTACACGGCGCGGTGCAGCACAGGGAAGGTCGAGACGAACTTCTCCGGGAAGCCCGGGGCGACGATGTAGAGTGCCCAGGCGAGAGCTATGCCGCCGCAGGCGATCAGCACGGAGACGCCCATGAGGCCCCACTCCATGGCGATGCTGTGCGCGTGCTCGGCGCCGTGGCCTCCGTGCAGCATGTAGTTGGTGGAGTAGGCGAACACCGGCTCAAGGTAGTGCTCGAAGTAGTTGGGCATGCCGCCCAGTACCTCGCCGAGCACCTTCGGCACGCCGATCCAGCCGCCGACCACGGAGAGGAAGGCGAGGCAGACCAGCGGCACCGTGATGACCCAGGGGGACTCGTGCAGGTGGTGGAACGCCTTGTCGGAAAGACGGGTCTTCCCGAAGAAGGTCATGAAGACCAGGCGGAACATGTAGAATGCGGTGAGCCCTGCGGCGACTGCGCCTGCGCCCCAGAGGAGCATGTTGGCGGAGCCGTGGTGCGGGTTGGAGAACGCCTGCCAGAGGATCTCGTCCTTGGAGAAGAAGCCCGCGAAGCCAGGGATACCTGCGATGGCGATGGTGGCGAGCAGGAAGGTCGCGAAGGTGACCGGCATCTTCGCCTTCAAGGCACCCATGTTCCTCATGTCCTGCGGGTCGGCGTCGGAGTGCTCGTGATGCAGCGCATGGTGCATGGCGTGGATGACGGAGCCGGAACCGAGGAACAGGCAGGCCTTGAAGAAGGCGTGGGTCATCAGGTGGAACACGCCGGCCCCGAAGGCGCCGACACCCATGGCCAGGAACATGTAGCCGAGCTGGGAAACGGTGGAGTAAGCGAGGACGCGCTTGATGTCGTTCTGGGCGGTGCCGATGGTCGCCGCAAAGAGTGCGGTGGCGGCGCCGACGCAGGCGATGACGAGGAGCGCCGTCGGGCTCTTGATGTAGATGAAGTTCATGCGGGCGATCATGTAGACGCCGGCGGTGACCATGGTGGCCGCGTGGATGAGTGCGGAGACCGGGGTCGGGCCTTCCATCGCGTCGGGGAGCCAGGTGTAAAGCGGGATCTGGGCCGACTTGCCGGTTGCGCCCAGGAAGAAGCAGAGTGCCACGGTGGTGGTGATGGCGCCCGGGACGATCAGGTCGGCGTGGCTCGCCAGCTCGCGGAAGTTGATGGTCCAGACGTTGTGGGTGCCGCCCAGGTACCAGTAGAGGGTGAAGAGGCCGAGGAGGAAACCGAAGTCGCCGATCCTGTTCATGACGAACGCCTTCTTGCCCGCGTCGCCGGCCGACTTCTTGTGGAAGTAGTAGCCGATCAACAGGTAGGAGCAGAGACCCACCCCTTCCCAGCCGACGAACATGAGGAGCATGTTGTTGCCGGAGACCAGGAGCAGCATGGAGAAGGTGAAGAGGTTCAGGTAGGTGAAGTACCTGTAGAACCCTTCCTCGCCGTGCATGTACCCGATGGAGTAGAGGTGGATCAGGAAGCCGATCCCGGTTACCACCATCAGCATCAGGCAGGAGAGCGGGTCGATCAGGAACCCGATGTCAGCCTTGAAGTTGCCGGAGCTGATCCAGGTGAAGATGGTCTTCTCGAAGTGCCGCTCTTCCCCCGGCAGACTCAGGAGCTGGAACAGGATTCCGCAGGCGACCAGGAAGGAACCGAAGACAGCTCCGGCTGCGATCCCACCTATGACCGTTTCGTTTTTTATCTTCTTGCCGAATAGGCCGTTGATGACCACCCCGATGAGTGGGAACAGTGGGATCAACCATACGTATTCAAACATTCCAGACTCCTTTATTTCTTTAGTTCTTTAAAGTCTTAAGTAGGTCAGCCGGCCGCTAGAGCTTCATCAGGTTGACGTCTTCGACGTCGATGGACTCGCGGTTCTTGTAGAGCGCGATCATCAGCGCGAGACCCACGGCCGCCTCTGCGGCTGCCACGGTCATGACGAAGAAGACGAAGACCTGGCCGTCCAGGTTACCGAGGTACCTGGAGAAGGCGATGAAGGTCAGGTTGACCGCGTTCAGCATCAGCTCGATGCACATGAAGATGACGATGGCGTTTCTCTTCGTCAGGACCCCTACGGTCCCGATGGCGAACATAATGGCTGAGAGTATCAGGTAGTTGTCGATCGCTAGCATGTCAGTACCCCTTCGTAGCGTTAAATTTTCTTTTTGGCCAGTATGACTGCGCCGACGATCGCGGCCAGAAGCAGCAGCGAGGTGATCTCGAACGGCAGCAGGAAGGTCGTGAAGAGTTCCCTGCCGATCAGCTCGACGTGTCCGTAGCTGACGATCTGCGCCTTGTCGATGGTCCCCCTGGCGCCGGTCATGGAGCCCCTCATCAGGAACCAGACGGTCTGGAAGAGCACGAAGAGCCCGATCACGCTTCCGGCCGTCTTGGCGTGGGCGCCGCGCTTGCCGCTCTCGGCCTTCACGTTCAGCAGCATGATCACGAAGATGATCAGGACCATGATGGCCCCGGCATAGACGATCACTTGCGTTGCCGCCAGGAAGGGGGCGTCCAGCATGACGTAGAAGGTCGCCAGGCAGAAGAAGGTCATCACCAGCGAAAGGGCGCTGTTGATCGGGTTTTTGCAGGTGACCACAAGGATGCTGGAAATAACGGCCACCGCAGCCACGACGAGAAAGAAGATCGATTCCATTGCTGCTCCTTTATTTCTTTTCTAAGAGTCTCTCTTTGGTAAAGGTGAAGTCGGCGCGCGAGTAGCTGGCGAGCTCGAAGGCTTCCGTCATCCGGATCGCGTCCACGGGGCACGCCTCCACACAGTAGCCGCAGAAGATGCAGCGCAGCATGTCGATCTCGTATTTGGCCGCAAACTTGTCATGGTTCTGGTCCTCGCCCGCCTCGACGGTGATGCACTTGGCCGGGCAGACGGTGGGGCAGAGGTAGCAGGCGACGCATTTCGCCTTGTCGTGGGAGACGTTCAGCGCATGCAGCCCGCGGAAGGTGTTGGCGATCTGCGGCCGCTCGGTCGGGTACTGCAGGGTGACCGGCTTCTTGAACATATGTGATAAAGTAATCTGAAGACCTTTAATGAGCGGCATTATCATTTGCAGCACCTCGCCTTGTAGTGTGATTCTTGCGGAACTACTTGTTGAAGACCATGACCCAGATGCCGGTGGCAACCACGTTCACCAGGGTCAGCGGCAGGAACACCTTCCAGCCCAGACGCATGAGCTGGTCGTAGCGGTAACGCGGGTAGGTGGCCCTGATCCACATGCAGCAGAAGATCAGGAAGTACACCTTGGCGACGAACCAGAACCAGCCGGGGAGAAACGCGGGGCCGTGCCAGCCGCCCAGGAACAGGGTGACGGTGACCGCGCAGACGGTGATCATGTTGGCGTATTCGGCCATGAAGAACATGGCGTATTTCATGGAGGAGTACTCGGTGATGAAACCGGACACCAGTTCCGTCTCCGCCTCGGGAAGGTCGAACGGGGTCCTGTTGATCTCGGCCAGCGAGCAGATGAAGAAGATCACGAAGGCGAGCGGCTGCTTGAAGACGTACCAGGCGCCGTTCGCCTGGTCGGCCACGATCTTGTGCAGCGAGAGGCTCTCGGAGAGCATGAAGACCGCGATGAGGGCGAGGCCGGCGGCGAGTTCGTAGGAGATCATCTGCGCCGCGGAACGGAGCCCGCCCAGGAGCGAGTACTTCGAGTTGGAGGCCCAACCCGCGAGCACCACACCGTAGACGCCCAGGGATGCCATGGCCAGGATGTAGAGGACGCCGACGTTGACGTCGAAGACCTGCTTCCCGGCCTGGTCGTAGTAGGCGGCGATCTGCAGCGGCACCGTGTAGCCGGCGACGGTCACGTTGTCGCCGAAGGGGATGACTGCGAAGGAGATGAACGCCGGGATCAGCGCGACGAGAGGAGCTACCAGGAAGGCGAACTTGCTCGCCTGGCTCGGGATGATCTCCTCCTTGAAGAACAGCTTGACGCCGTCCGCGATCGGCTGCAGGAGCCCGTGCCAGCCGGTCCTCATGGGACCAAGACGCACCTGCATGTGCCCGATTATCTTCCTCTCCGCGTAGGTGGCGTAGGCCACGGTCAGGAGCACAAAGACAAAGGCTACGAGCACCTTGGCAACCATGGCTATGTAGTACGCGACCGGCAGTCCTAAGATTAGCGTATCCATCTGATAGTCTTCCCCTCTTTTATGAATTTTGAGCTGTTAGCTATTTCTTGGCGATGGTGACCCAGGTGATCTCGGCTCCGTCGGTGATGGTGTTGACGCTACCCTCACCGAAGTGGTACGGGGCGAAGACCAGTCCCTGCGGCAAGCGCTTGCCGACCTTGGCGGCCACCTGGACGCTGCCGGTGCCGGAGGTCACGGTGACCAGGTCGCCTTCCTCGATCTTCAGCGCGGCCGCGTCGGCTGCGGAGATCTCCGCGTAGGCGGCCGGGCAGACGTACATCGGCCCCTCGCCGAAGCGGGACATGGTGCCGCTGTGGTAGAGGGCGCTCCCGGTGACGAGAGCCAGCTTCCCAGCCGCTGCCGCCGGCTGCGCCTTCTCGGCGACCGGTACCAGTTTCGGGGTCACCGAGACCGGCAGGACGACGCCGGTGTCCAGGAGACCCGCCTGGGTGAGACCCTTGTAGGCCGGGACCGTGGAGGCGATCTCGGAGAAGAGCTCTCCCTGGTTGCCGTAGCGTGCACCGCCCAGGGCGATGTTGATCGTGTTCAGTATCTCGAAGTCGCTCTTGGCGAGCCCGACGGCGGGGATCGCCTTCCTGACGTTCTGCACCCGGCGGCCCAGCGAGGTGAAGGTGCCGGACTTCTCCGCGAAGGAGCAGGCCGGGAGCACCACGTCGGCGAGCGCCGCGGTCTCGGTCAGGAAGAGGTCGGAGACGACCATGAACTCCACGTTGTCCAGCGCCTTCTCGACCTTCTGGCGGTTCGGGTAGGAGACCACCGGGTTCTCGCCGGCGACGAACAGGGTCTTGATGTTCCCGTTGGCGCAGCCGTCGATGATGGCGCCGGCGGAAAGCCCGGTCGATTTCGGGTAGATGCCGAGGTCGGCGGCGCCCTGGCTGTTGTTCTTCTCGCCCATGATCAGGAGGCCGGACCCTTCCTTGCCGATCTTGCCGGTCAGGATGGCGAGGTTCGCGGCCGCGCTGGCGAGGCCCGCGTCGTGCCCCGGGTAGCCCAGGCCGATCGGGAGGATGATGAGCGCCTTCTCTGCGCCGGCGAAGTCCTTGGCGAGGGTGGCGATCTCCTCCGCGGTGACGCCGGTCTTCTCTGCGGAGGCGTCGGCCAGCGCCGCCTTCAGCTCGGCGAGACCTGCGACGCCTTCGACCGCCAGGCCCTGGTCGATGACAGACCTGCAGAGCGCGTTGAAGAGGGCGAGCTCGGAGCCGGGTGCGTGGACGGTGGTCTTGGCGCCCGGGAGGCGGGTCAGCTTCCCTTTCTTGTCCGAGACGATCCTGAGGTCGACACCCTCCCTCTTCACGCCGAGGTTGATCTCGAAGCCGACGACCGGGTGGGTCTCGTAGGCGTCGCTCTTGACCACCAGGAGGAGGTTGGCCTTCTGGACGTCGGCGATCTCGGAGGGGGAGGCTGCCGCGCCGAAGGAGGCGACGGCGCCCTTGGTCAGCGCCTCGTGGGCGAAACCTGCCGAGTGGTCGATGTTGTCCGTGCCGACGGTGCCGCGGAAGAGCTTCTCGAACAGGAAGAGTTCCTCGTTGGTGAGCCTCGCGGTGGCGAGCGCCGCGACGGAGGTCGGGTCGCTTTTGCCTGCGGCAAGCCTGGAGGTGACCAGTTCCAGCGCCTCTTCCCAGGTCGCTTCCTGGAGCTTCCCGTTCTTCCTGACCAGCGGCTTCACGAGACGCTTGTCGGAGTTGATGAACTGGTAGCCGAAGCGGCCGCGGGTGCAGAGCTGGCCGTTGTGGAAGCCCTGGTTCTCGTCGTAGATGGTGGTGAGGACCTTGCCGTCCTTGGTCCCCAGCGTCAGCTGGCAGCCGGTGCCGCAGTAGGAGCAGACGCTCTTGGTCTTGTTGAGGGCCCACCAGCGCGCCTTGAACTTGAAGGGGCGGGAGTTGAGCGCGCCGACCGGGCAGACCGAGACGCAGGAGCCGCAGAACTCGCAGTTGAGCGGTCCGTCGAACTCGGTACCCATCTTCGCCTCGATGCCGCGGTTGATGAAGGTGTAGGCTCCGTAGCTGACGATCTCGTCGCAGATCCTCGCGCACTTGCCGCAGTGGATGCAGCGGTTCATGTCGCGCTCGATGAGCGGGTTCTCGTAGTCGATGGCGTGGTTGAACTTCTCGTCGGAGAACCTGTTGGTGTTCACCTTGTATTCGAAGGTGAGGTTCTGCAGGTCGCAGTCGCCGGCGGCGTCGCAGACCGGGCAGTCGATCGGGTGCTTGAGGAGCAGGAGCTCCAGCACCAGCTTTCTCGCCTTGACGATCTCGTCGGTCGTCGTCTGGACCAGCATCCCCTCGGTGACCGGGGTGGTGCAGGCGGGGATGAGACGCCCCTTCATCTGCTCCACCTCGACCAGGCACATGCGGCAGCCGCCGAACGGGTGCAGCTTCTTGTCATGGCAAAGGATCGGTATCTTGATGCCACACGCCTTGGCGGCGTCGTAAATGGTGGCGCTTCTCGGTACCGTTACCTGTTTTCCGTCTATCGTAAGATTTACCATCTCGACCTCTGTCTCCTGGAGTCCGTTCAGCGTTCAGTGTTCAACGTTCAACGTTAGGCGTTCGGCTCGTTCCAGGACTCAACGTTGAACGTTGAACCTGAAACGTCGAACGGTTTTACTCAATGGCCATGAAGCGGCAGGCATCGTAGCAGGACTTGCACTTGGTGCAGTTTTCCTTGATCAGCTCGGCCACCTCGCCCTTCTCCCACTTGATGGCGTTGGACGGGCAGGCCCGGAGGCAGGCGCCGCACTTCACGCACTTCTCGGGCACCACCTGCCAGAGCAGGAGTTCCTTGCAGGAGTTGGAGGGGCAGCGCTTGTCGATGATGTGCGCCTCGTACTCGTGCCTGAAGTACTTCACGGTGGAGAGGATCGGGTTCGGAGCCGTCTGCCCCAGACCGCAAAGCGACGCCTTCTTGATGGTCGCCCCCATCTCCAGCAGGGTGTCGATGTCGGCCATCTCGCCGCGACCCTCGGTGATCTTCTCCAGGATGTCGAGCATCGCCTTCAGGCCGATGCGGCAGGGAACGCACTTGCCGCAAGACTCCATCTTGGTGAAGGTCAGGAAGAAGCGGGCCACGTCGACCATGCAGGTGGTCTCGTCCATGACGACCAGACCGCCGGAACCCATCATGGCGCCCGCCTTGATCAGCGAGTCGTAGTCGACCGGGGTGTCGAGCACCTCGGCCGGGATGCAGCCGCCGGAGGGGCCGCCCGCCTGGACCGCCTTGAACTTGCGGTTGTTGGCGATGCCGCCGCAGACCTTGTAGATAACGTCGCGGACCGACATGCCGGCCGGAACCTCTACCAGGCCGGTGTGCTTCACCTTGCCGGTGACGGCGAAGATCTTGGTACCCTTGGTGGTGTCGGTGCCGAGGCTCGCGTACCACTCGGACCCCTTGTTGATGATGTGGCGGACGTTGGCGAAGGTCTCGACGTTGTTGATGTTGGTCGGGAAGCCCCAGAGGCCCTTGACCGCCGGGAACGGCGGACGGGGACGCGGCATGCCGCGCTCGCCCTCGATGGAGGCCATGAGTGCCGTTTCCTCGCCGCAGACGAAGGCGCCGGCGCCCTTCTTGATCCTCAGGTCGAAGTCGAAGCCCCAGCCCTGGATGTTCTTGCCCAGGTACCCTTTCTCGTAGCAGACGTCGAGCGCCTTCTGGAGGCGTTCGATGGCGAGCGGGTACTCGGCGCGGACGTAGACGTAACCGCCGGTGGCGCCGATGGCGTAGGCGGCGATCATCATCCCCTCGATGATGCAGTAGGGGTCCCCTTCGAGGATGGAGCGGTCCATGAACGCGCCCGGGTCGCCCTCGTCGGCGTTGCAGATCAGGTACTTGTGATGGCCGGGAGAGGCCGCGCAGAAAGACCACTTCATGCCGGTGGGGAAACCGCCGCCCCCTCGGCCACGAAGACCGGACTTCTTCACCTCGTCGATGACCTCGGCCGGTTTCATCTTCTTGACGCAGGTCTCGATCGCCTTGAAGCCGTCCTCTTCCAGGTAGGCGTCCAGCTTCTCCGGGTCGATCTGGCCGCAGCCGGTCATGACGACGCGCATCTGCTGGTCGACGAAGGTGTTGTAGTACGCCTTCGCCTTCTTCTTCTCGATCGCCTCGTTGGCCACTATGTGCTGGTCCAGGATCGCCGCGACGTCCTCGGGCACGACGAAGTCGTAGGTGACCCGCCCGAGTTCGGGGGTGATCACGTCGACCAGGACGTCGTTGGCGCACAGACCGCGGCAGCCGGTCTTGACTACGTCGCAACGCTTGCCGATCTGGGCCACGATCCCTTTTTCCGCTATCAGCCTGGTGAACTCGGCCTCAACCTGCTTGGCGCCGGCCGAGATGCCGCCGGTACCCTGACAGATAAGTATCTTTACTGCTGCATTTTCGCTCATGACAAATGGTCCCCTGCTGCAAAATTAGGATCGATTACTTCATCGGCCTCTGGTTGTAGGTTTCCACGATCTCGTCCACCTTCTGGACCGTCATCTTGCCGAAGGTGTCGTCGTTGACCATCGCCAGAGGTGCCATGCCGCAGGCGCCCAGGCAGGCGACCTTCTCAAAGGTGTAGCGCAGATCGGGGCTCGTCTCGGCGTGCCCGATGCCGAGTCTTCCGAAGAAGGTGTCGACGATGCGCTCGGCCCCCTGCACGTGGCAGGCGGTGCCGACGCAGACCCTGATGATGTAGCGGCCGCGCGGCTTCAAGTGGAACTGTGAGTAAAAGGTCAAAACGCCGTAGATCTGGCTCGGGTAGACGTTCAGCCTGTCGGCGACCAGTTCGATGGTCGGCTTGGGCACGAACCCGTAGGCGTCCTGGATACCCTGCAGTACCGGCATCAGGTTGCCCGGCAGCGTCAGGTACTTGTCGATTATGTGGTTGGCCTCGGTAAGATCGAGTTCTTCGGCCGGGATTTCTTCGGCTGGAGCGTTAGACATTTACCCCATCTCCTTTAATTTAACGTTTGATTTACCGGTCTATTTCGCCAAGAACGATGTCGAGCGTTCCGATGATCGCGACCAGGTCGGCGAGCATGGAGCCCTTGGCCATCTTCTCGATGGCGCCCAGGTTCACGAATGAAGGGGGACGCACCCTCATGCGGTACGGTTTGGTGCCGCCGTCCGAGACGAGGTAGTAGCCGAGTTCGCCCTTGGGGTTCTCAACGCCCATGTACACCTCGCCCTCGGGGACGGGAAAGCCTTCGGAAGCGATCTTGAAGTGATGGATCAGCCCCTCGATGGAGTTGTAGACGCTCTCCTTGGGCGGGTAGCAGACCTGCGGCGCATCGGCCAGGATCGGGCCGGGCTTCAGTCTCTTCATCGCCTGGTCGATGATCTTCAGCGCTTCGCGCATCTCGACCAGGCGGCACTTGTAGCGGTCGAAGGTGTCGCAGTTCTCGCCGGTCGGGACCTTGAAGTCGTAGTTCTCGTAGCCGGAGTAGGGGTTGTCGCGCCTCAGATCCCAGTCCACGCCGGAGCCCCTGAGGGCCGGGCCGGAGATGCCGTAGTCTATGGCGTCCTCTGCGGAGATGACCCCGTTGCCGATGGTCCTCTGCAGCCAGATGGTGTTCTTGGTGAGGAGCCCCTCGTAGGTGTCCAAATGACCCGGGAAGGTGTCGACGATCTCCTTGACCGCGGCCTCGAAGCCCGCCGGGAGTTCGCGGGAGAGCCCGCCGACCCTGAAGTAGTTGGAGGTCATCCTGGCGCCGGAGATCATCTCGTACAGCTCCATGATCTTCTCGCGCTCGCGGAAGGCGTAAATGAACACGGTCATGGCGCCGATGTCGAGCGCGTGGCAGGCGATCCAGACCAGGTGGCTCTTGAGACGGGTCAGTTCCGCGAGGATGACCCGGATGGTCTGAGCCCGCTCCGGAACCTCGAGGCCGAGCAGCTTCTCGACGGCCAGCACGTATCCCAGGTTGTTGTGCATCGGGGCCAGGTAGTCCATGCGGTCCGTCAGCGGGATGGTCTGGTGGTAGGTCCGGTGCTCGGAGAGCTTCTCGATTCCCCGGTGCAGGTAGCCGATGTGGGGGGTGATCTTCTGTATCACCTCGCCGTCCAGCTCTACTACGAGCCTGAGAACGCCGTGGGTACTGGGGTGCTGGGGCCCCATGTTCAGTGTCATTATTTCGCTAGCCATTGATCGCCTCTATTTTTTGGAGATGGAAATCGTCCTGGTTTTTGACTAAGACAGCCGCCCCTTGTACGGTTCGCGGTCCGGTCCCTGCAGCGGGTAGTCCTTCCTGAGCGGGTGCCCGACCCAGTCGTCCGTCATCAGGATGCGCACCAGGTTCGGGTGGTTCCTGAAGTTGATCCCGAACAGGTCGAAAGTCTCGCGCTCCACCCAGTTCGCCGAGTTCCAGAGGCTGGTGGCGGAGTCGATGGTGCAGTCGGCCTCGGTGACCGGCGCCTTGATCCTGATCGAGTCCTTGTTGGGGATGGAGTAGAGTTGGTAGACCACCATGAAACGGGGGTCCTGACCCAGGTAGTCGACCGCGGTGACGTCGGTCAAGAAGTTGTAGCGCAGATCGTCCCTCAGGCACTTGAGAACATCCAGGATGCTCTCCTTCTTGACGGTCACCGTCACCTCGCCGCGGAATTCCTTGCAGTCGAGGACGGAATCTGCGAAACGCTCCTTCAGCTTCACTACAGCGCGATTATTTTCTGCCATGTCAGCCTTACCTTTCCCTTTGGTCGTTGTAGATTACGCAGCCGGTTCGAGCCTTTCGCCCAAGCCGATGGAAGAGCCGAAAGAGTTGCGCTCGTTGGCGATCTTTTCCTGGAGCTTCAGCAGGCCGTAAAGAAGCGCCTCGGGGCGCGGCGGGCAGCCCGGGATGTAGACGTCGACCGGAAGCGCCTCGTCGATGCCCTGCACGACGGAGTAGGTGTCGAACACGCCGCCGGAGCAGGCGCAGGCGCCCATGGCGACCACCCACTTCGGTTCCGGCATCTGCTCGTACACGGTCTTGATGACCGGGAGCATCTTCTTGGTGACGGTGCCGGCGATGATGATGCAGTCCGCCTGGCGGGGTGAGGCGCGGAAGATGATGCCGAAGCGGTCCAGGTCGTGCTTCGCCGCACCGGTCGCCATCATCTCGATCGCGCAGCAGGCAAGACCAAAAGTCATCGGCCAGATGGAGGACTTCCGGGCCCAGTTAACCAGGCTGTCCAGGGAAGTCGTGATGATGTTTTCGCCCAGCGGCTGATCTACTCCCATTCCAGTGCTCCTTTTTTCCAAACGTATACGTATCCGACGAAAAGAATGACAATGAAGACCCCCATCTCGATCAGGCCGAACATGCCGAGCCTTTTGAAGAGGACTGCCCAGGGGTACAGGAAGACCGCCTCGATATCGAACAGGATGAAGAGCATCGCGATCAGGTAGAACTTCACGGAGAAGCGCTCCCTTGCCGAACCGACGGGCTCGCAACCGCACTCGTAAGGCGCAAGCTTCACCTGCGACGGTTTCTTCTGGCCGATCAGCGTGGAGAAGACCACCGAGCCGAGCCCGAAGCAGACCGCTATGACAACCAGCACCAAGATTGGCAGATAAGCACCAAGCATCCCTATCCTCCCGTACTTCTGAGTATGTTTATTCTGTTGCAAGCGCGACGAAAAGCCGTATACTGCACGCTCCTCCACCAACCCGTCCCGCTTTCAACCATAGAAGGCGAAGCAGGTTCGGAACCAGAAAAGTATACTGTATACAACATTGGGACTGGAAATTATTTCATTTCACCCACTTTGTCAAGTAGAAAATCTTCTAATGCACACGGGATGTTGCCCGAAAGCCGTATACTTTTTTTTCGCGCCTGGCACGCCGGCAGCTCCCCAGGCGACCTCCGCGCCGCCGACTATGGCCAAAATCTTTTAATCCTTGACAGATCAACCCCCCCTATGCTACCAAAAAGCTCATTAGTCGATAATTAACAGCGAGTTAGGAGAACCCCCACATGCAAAACAGCCGCTCGACGAAACTCTTTCAGCAGGCCCTTCAGTCCATACCGGGCGGGGTCAACAGCCCGGTGCGCGCGTTCAGGTCCGTGGGCTCCGACCCGCTCTTCATCAAGAGGGCGGCAGGTTCGATGATCTACGACGAGGACGGCAACGGCTTCATCGACTACGTCGGCTCCTGGGGGCCGATGATCGTCGGGCACTGCCACCCGAAGGTCAACGCCGCCATAAAGGTCGCCGTCGACAGCGGCGCAAGCTTCGGCGCGCCGACCGAACTCGAGATCACGCTGGCCGAGATGGTGATCGACGCGGTCCCCTCCATCGAGATGGTCCGCATGGTCAGTTCCGGCACCGAGGCGACCATGAGCGCCATCCGCCTGGCGCGCGGCTATACCGGGCGCGACGACATCATCAAGTTCTCCGGCTGCTACCACGGCCACTCCGACGCGCTGCTGGTCAAGGCCGGCTCCGGCCTCGCCACCTTCGGCGTGCCCGACTCCCCGGGCGTTCCGGCCGACTTCGCCAAGCACACGCTTACCGCCACCTACAACGACCTCGATTCCGTCCGGGCACTGGTCGCGGCGAACCCCGGTTCCATCGCCTGCGTCATCGTTGAGCCGATCGCCGGGAACATGGGGACCGTTCCCCCCAATGAGGGTTTCCTCGAAGGGCTCAGGGAGATCTGCACCCAGGAAGGGATCGTGCTGATCTTCGACGAGGTCATGTGCGGCTTCCGCGTCGCCTACGGCGGGGCGCAGGCGCTGTACGGCGTCACCCCCGACCTCACCACGCTCGGCAAGATCATCGGCGGCGGCCTCCCGGTCGGGGCGTTCGGCGGCAAAAAGGAGATCATGAGCCTGCTGTCTCCGGCGGGGGGCGTCTACCAGGCGGGGACCCTTTCCGGAAATCCCCTGGCGATGACCGCGGGGATCGAAACCCTGAAGCTTTTGCAGGAGCCTGGTTTCTACCAGAGGCTGGAGGAGAAGAGCGCTTTCGTGGCCGAAGGAATCGCCAAGGCCGCCAAGGACGCAGGCGTCCCGTTCTACTCAACCCGGGTCGGCTCGATGTTCTGCGGCTTCTTCTCCAAAGAGCCGGTGTACGACTGGGACAGCGCCGCCAAGTGCGACACCAAGACCTTCGCGACCTACTTCCGCGGCATGCTCGAGCAGGGGATCTACCTCGCCTGCTCCCAGTTCGAGACCGCCTTTGTCGGCGCCGCCCACAGCACCGAAGATCTCGAGAAAACCATCGCCGCCGCGGCGAAATCGTTCAAGGCGCTGTAGCTGTCCTTAATACGTGGAGGGGACCGCTTCGATTCAGCGGCTCCTCACCTTGTTCATCCGGCTACCTGCTTAGCCGGTTTTTCATGTGCCGCTATTATGCCGGCAGCAACGTTAATTAAAAAAAGGGCGTCCCAAGTCTGCGGGACGCCCTTTTTGCCTTTCGGCGCATCTGCCGAAAAAAATCTCCTGATTGACTGTTCCTCCCCTGGCGCTTCAGGCGGTCATGATCCTCTTTCTCAGCGAGAGTATCTCGAAGCTGAGTTCAGCCATTACCGCAACACGTTGCAACTCGAACACGCCCCCTCCCAGCCTGCCGCGTCTGTCGTGGGCGCAGATCACGGCAGTCACCTCCCCTCCCAGCGATACCGGCACGAGGAGCGCCGGCCCCGGCGCCTTTCCACCCATGGCCCTGATCAGATTGCCTTCGGGACCCTCCGACTCCATCTCTCCCAGGTACAACCGCTTTTCCTCGACCACGCGCTTCAACCGGGGAGCGTCGTCTATCGAGGCCGCATAACTGCCGAATTCCCGCACCGGCATCCCGTCTGCTACCGCCTGCACCCCCTTGGCCGCACCACTCTTCAGGCGCAGGAAGCCGCCACGGTCGAACTCCCCGGCCAGATAGGAGAGTACCGCCTGAACAACGTCCGCCTCACCCGCCGCCAGCGCCAGCATCTCCGCAACGTCCGTGACGGGCACCCGCTCGGGGCCGGGAGCCGCGTTTCCCACCCCGGCCCGGGCGGCATTTCCGGCTACGTGATCGGTTTCCGCGAGTTCTACGGCAGCCGCAGCAAAGGTGGAGCGGACTCCTCCCTGCACCGGAATATACCTGACGGGGCGCCTGATGCCGTACAGCCGCTCCAAGGCGAGACTGAGCCTCAGTTCGGAACAGACCCTGGGAATGATAACCAGGCCGGTGCTGAAACCGATTTCCTCTATGGCCTCGAAGGAGGCGGGGTCGGCCATGGCGATGGTCAGCCGTTTCCCTTCCAGCGCCAGGGGGATCGCCCGGTAGCGCTCGACAGTCTTGCGCGGGATTACACCCAGAAGCGCCTCAGGGATGGAGTCGAGAGCGGTCGATTCCACGCACGGCACCCCCAACTGCTCGCTCAGCACCCGGGCCAGTTCATCTTCCTCGATGAACCCCATCTCGACCAGGTTCGTCCCGAGCCTTCCTCCGTATATGGACTGCGCGTTGAGCACCTGCTCCAACTGTGCCTCGGTCAGGGCACCCGCCTTGAGCAACATCTCGCCTAGCCGTGCGGACATGAGACACCTCCCTCGCAGCACGCGATTATTCATAGGTAAGCAACCAAGCAGGCTACATTAGATGACGCTAACATTCTACCCGTGACCATCCGTGCCGCAACGGCAGATTGCGAGGAGGGCGTTAAAAGTGCTGCCGCGTCTCGGCGGGAGGGAGGAACCGCCGCCTCAGCAACGAGTCGAAAGCGGATGAGGAAGAAGTATACGGCGTGGCGGTCACTGTCTGTGGCGTCTGAAGCCACTGTGGCAGCGATTTCAGGAAACTGATAAAATGTTCGGTGGCATACAGGGGCGGGTTTGTTCAGCTGGAGTATCGGAAATTAATTGACATTAGTACCGCTACCATGCTATTTAGCCTAGGTTTTCTCCCGTTGATTTGTATACGGGACGGGAGGAGAGCAGAGATGGATGAGGAGAAGAAGAGTCTTCTGAAGACCCTCGGCATGATTTCCACGATGGGGATCGCCTTCGCGGTCGCCATCGCTCTCGGCGTTTTCTTCGGCCTCAAGCTGGACGAGTGGCTCGGGACCAAACCGTGGTTCTTCTTCATATTTCTCTTTTTCGGCATCGTTGCCGGTTTTCGCAACATCTTCATAATAGCCGGAAAAGAGCTGCGTGATGACAGGCAGGACAAGGATAAACGAGGATAACATCTTCGTGTGGCTGGTTGGGGCAAGCCTGGCGCTTTCCGCCCTCGCCGGGGCGGCCACCGCGCTGATGGTCTCCCCGAGGTTCGGCGGGTCGCTCTTCGTCGGCGGCATACTCGCCACGGCGAACTTCCTCTGGATGAGGAACGCGCTCGAAGCCGCCCTGCGGCTCCTCCCGACGAACGCATCGCGCTTCGCCACGCTGCGCTATCTTACAAGGCTCGCCATCATGGCGGCCGTGCTGTATCTGCTGCTCGTTCGCGTGGGGGTCGACATCTTCGGCCTGCTCATCGGACTTTCAGTGCTGGTCGTGAACATAACCGTTTTTTCAATATACCTGTCCACCCGTAAAGGAGGCTAGCTGCAATGGTTCATCCGTTCTTATTTCTTCAGTTCTTCCGCGAGTTGCTTCACCCCCTCGGTTTCTCCGAGGCCAGCGCGGACGCCGTCGTCTATACCTGGCTCATCATGATCGGCCTGGTGCTTTTTTCCATCGTGGCCACCAAGAAGCTGCAGGCGGTTCCTTCCGGCGCGCAGAACTTCATGGAAGTCATCGTGGGCGGCATCGAGAACATGCTCCTCGAGACCATGGGTGAGCACGGCAAGCCGTTCTTCCCGCTGATCGCGACCCTGGCCCTTTTCATCCTGGTCTCCAACCTGATCGGGCTGGTCCCGGGCTTCTTCCCGCCGACCGCGAACATCAACACCACCGCGGCCTGCGCGGTCGTCGTCTTCGTCGCCACCCACATCGTGGGGGTGAAGGAGCACGGCGCCGGCTACATCAAGCACTTCCTGGGTCCGATCGCCTGGCTCGCCCCGATGATGTTCTTCATCGAGGTCATCGGCCACTTGAGCCGCGTGATCTCCCTGACCCTGCGTCTCTTCGGTAACATGAACGGCCACGAGCTGGTCCTCATCATCTTCTTCGGCCTGGCGCCCTTCCTGGTACCGCTGCCGATGATGCTGATGGGCGTGCTGGTTTCCTTCATCCAGGCCTTCGTGTTCATGCTCCTGGCCATGATCTACATCCAGGGTTCGCTGGAGCACGCGCACTAAAACCAAAAAGCCGTTCTACGTTCTATGTTCTAGGTTCTACGTTTAGAGACTGGAATTTGAACAACTTAGAACGTAGAACATAGAACTTAGAACTGACTTTAATTCCTATACTATTTAGGAAAAATACGCAGCAAAGGAGAAACAAATGGAATTCTTTACTATGTGTGTACTCGCAGCAGGCATCGGCATGGCTCTCGGCACCCTCGGCACCGGCATCGGTCAGGGCCTCGCAGTCAAAAGCGCAGTTGAAGGCGTTTCCCGTAACCCGGGCGCTTCCGGCAAGATCCTGACCACCATGATGATCGGTCTGGCCATGATCGAGTCCCTCGCTATCTACGCCCTGGTTGTCTGCCTCATCATCCTCTTCGCCAACCCCTACAAGGACGTCGCTCTGAGCCTCGTCAAGGCTGTAGCGAAGTAATCGGTTCCTTCCGGAAACGGAAAAAAGGGCGTGCCTCACGGCGCGCCCTTTTTTTGCGCCTACTGTTGCCGCCCCTGACCCTCAACCTCCCACAACCATCAGAGATATGGGGAACGCCTCCCCTTCGTGGCAACGCCCTCACCCGCCCTTCGGGCACCCTCTCCCGGAGGGCGAGGGTTAAGGCGGCCCTTCCCCTCCCAAAGTATGATCTGGCTTCTTCCTCCGACGCAGCAGCGGTTTTGCTGCGTCTTGACTTTTCCGGGTCGCTGTGAAATATTCCAAGGCATGAAAATCATAGCCGATATGCACACTCACACGCTCGCCTCGGGGCACGCGTACTCGACCATCAACGAACTTGCGCGCGCCGCAGCCGAAGTCGGACTCCGGGGCCTCGCCATCACGGACCACGGCCCCGGCCTGCCGGGGGGACCGCACCGTTTCCATTTCTGCGCCATGCGCTTCGTCCCCAGGACCATCGCCGGTGTCAGGATCTTCCGCGGCGTCGAGGCGAACATCCTCGACGACCAGGGGAGGCTCGACCTTGAGCCGGACGTCCTGGAGCAGCTGGATTTCGTCATGGCCGGGTTGCACGAGGACTGCGGATTCTGCGGGCAGGACATCGAGCGGAACACCCGGGCCATCCTCGCGGCCATGGAGAACCCGCGGGTCAAATGCATCTCCCATCCGGGCAACGTCGTCTTCCCCGCACGCTACGAGGAGATAGTGATGGGGGCACTGGCGACGCAGACGGCGCTGGAGATCAACAACTCCTCGCTGATGTCGGTAAGCCGCAAGGGGAGTAACGCCAATTGCGCAGAGATCGCAGCCCTTTGCGCCAGGATAGGCGCACCGGTGATGATAGGAAGCGACGCGCATATCTGCCAGGGAGTGGGGGTGTTCGAGGATGCACTCAAACTTCTAGCCGAGGCGGGAATGCCCGAGGGGCAGGTGATAAACGCCTCGTGGCAGAGGCTCCTGGATTTTCTGGGAATCGAGGAAGAGTAAGGCCAAGGCGTTTAACGGGGATGAAGGGGATGTAGGGGATAACTTCAACAGCCATAGGCTTTTTGGTTTTAAGACCAAAGGGCCTTTGGCTTTTTTAAACCCTTAAAGCCTTTATCCCTTTTATCCCCTTCATCCCCGTGAATGGATTTTAGGGTTGCCGGACATGGAGGTCGCCAGGACCGCGAGACCGGCGAAGAGAAGGGGTATCCCGGAAAGGGCGGTCACGGTGAGACGCTCGCCTAGGAAGAGGATGCCGAGGAGGGCCGCCACCAGCGGTTCTGCCAGCGAAAGGGTCACCGCAGAGGCGACCGGGACGCTGCGCAACCCCCGGGCGAAGAGCCAGTAGGAAAGCGCCGTGACCACCACGCCCAGGTAAAGAACGACCGCCGCCCCCCTCCCCTGAAACAGCCAGTGGAGGTCGGTGAAAAACAGGATCGGCGAGAGGAGCAGCGCGCCGAGGCTGAAAACCACGGCCATGACGGACTCTGAACTCCGCCCGGGCAAGAGCCCCTTGATCGCCATGGTGTAACAGGCATAGGAAGTTCCCGCTCCCAAGGCGAGCAGTATACCCACGGGATCGACAGCGATCCCCGCTCCCCCGCCTCCCGCCAGAAGCCCGCAGCCGGCGATGGCGAGGAGAGTCGCCACGCCCCACGCCCTCCCGGGCCGCTCACCTCTGAAGACGAAACCGAGAATCCCCGCGATCACGGGCGAACTCCCGATGGCGACCAGTGTGCCTACCGCGACGCCGGTCCGGCTCAATGCGGTAAAAAAGCTGAGCTGGTAGGACGCGACGAAGAAGCCGGCGAGAACCGTGCCTTTAACCGGCCAGCGCCCGACTCCCAAGCCTCCCCTGCAAAAGGCGAGCACCATCAGGGCCGCCCCCCCGACGAGTAGCCGCAAGGCCCCGAGGCTTCCGGGGTTCACGCCGACAGGTGCCAGCGCCTGGGATGTCCCGGAGGTCCCCCAGAGGACGCCAGCGGCGAGGACCAGCAGAGCCCCCGCGCGAACTCCTTTGGCGGTTGCGGCTTCGGTTGCGGCATCGACAACTGAACTCATTCGGATTCCATTTCAATACAACCTGTAGGAGCGGCATTCCTGCCGCGATGGGTAGGGGGAGGCTTTGCGGCTCAGCTGTGCTCGCGGGTGGCATGGAAGGAGAGATCCTTCCAGTTCTCCATGGTGTTGTCCAGGCGCCACTGGCTCCCGGCGAGGTAGGCAAGATTCCCTTCGCCGTCCAGGTAGAGGCTCATCGCCTCCTTTTTCTGGAACTCGTCGAGACGCTTCCTGTCCCCGGTCACCCAGCGCGCCGTCACATAGGAGACCGGCTCGTAGGCGGCCTTGACGCCGTACTCGTGCTCCAGGCGGTGCATGACCACGTCGAACTGCAGCATCCCGACCGCCCCGACGATCCAGTCCGCGCCCATGAGCGGCCTGAAGACCTGGGTGGTCCCTTCCTCGGCCAGCTGCACCAGCCCCTTCTCCAGCGATTTCGACTTGAGGGGGTTCAGGATGCGGACCTTCCGGAAGTGCTCCGGAGCGAAGTTGGGTATCCCGGTGTACTTGAGATCCTCGCCCTGGGTGAAGGTGTCGCCTATCTTTATGGTGCCGTGGTTGTGGATGCCGATGATGTCGCCGGCGTACGCCTCATCTATATTGGTGCGGTCCTGCGCCATGAAGATGGTGGCGTTGGCTATCTGTACCTCGCGTCCGAGCCGCAGGTGCTTCACCTTCATCCCGCGCACGAACTTGCCGGAGCAGATCCTGAAGAAGGCGATCCTGTCGCGGTGCGCCGGGTCCATGTTCGCCTGGATCTTGAAGGTAAAACCGGTGAACGGCTCCTCGTAGGGGGAAACGGTGCGGGTGGTCGCCTCGCGCGGCAGCGGGGACGGCGCGTTTTCAACGAACGAGTCGAGGAGTTGCTGCACCCCGAAGGTGTTGATGGCGGAGCCGAAGAAGACGGGGGTCTGCAACCCGGCGAGGTAGGCTTCCTGGTCGAAGGGATGGGCAGCTCCTTCCAGGAGTTCCACGTCCGCACGCAGTTCCTCGACCTGGCTCCCGAGCAGTTCGTCGAGCCTCGGGTCGTCGAGCCCCTTCACGGTCACGACCTCGCCGACACCGTGGTCCGCATCGGGATCGAAGAAGGTGATCTCCTTGCTGTAGAGGTGATAGGTGCCGCGGAAGCGCTTGCCCATGCCGATGGGCCAGGTCATGGGGGCGCACTGGATCTTGAGCGTGCTCTCGATGTCGTCGAGGAGGTCGAGCGGCTCGCGCCCCTCGCGGTCGAGCTTGTTGATGAAGGTCATGATCGGGGTGTGGCGCAGCCGGCAGACCTCCAGGAGCTTCTTGGTCTGGCTCTCCACCCCCTTGACCGAGTCGATCACCATGAGGACGGAGTCGACGGCAGTGAGGGTCCGGTAGGTGTCCTCGGAAAAGTCGTTGTGACCGGGGGTGTCGAGCAGGTTGATCTCGAAGTCGCGGTAGCTGAACTTCATCACCGACGAGGTGACCGAGATGCCACGCTGCTTCTCCATCTCCATCCAGTCGCTGGTGGCATGGCGCGCCGACTTCCTGGCACGCACCTCGCCGGCCTGCTGAATGGCTCCCCCGAAGAGCAGAAGCTTCTCCGTTATGGTAGTCTTGCCGGCGTCCGGGTGGCTGATGATGGCGAAGGTACGCCTTTTTCCTATCTCGTGCTCGTTGTGCCGCATCATCAAAAACTCCCCGTTACAATTCTCTGGACAAACGAAAGGCGAAGAGGGTATCTTCGCCGTCGTTGTCCAACTTCGCCATAATTGCACAGCAAGCCGGCAAAGGGCAATAACTTTTTTCAGGCGGACAGATGAGCGATATTTACCACAGGTTGCAGCTCGCTGGGGAAGAGCAAGACCAGGAACAGATACTCGCCGTACTTTCGGCGATGCATAAGGGAACGCTGAGAAACGACCTGCGTCTGCTGAACTTCTACCGAGAGATCCCGGTCAACTACGGCGCCTGGGTGCAGACGGTCGAGAAGAACTTTGCCGAGCTGCTGGTGCACCAGGTCCAGGCTGTGGTCATCGCGCACCATAAGCTGACCATCCTGAAAAGCAGCCATTTCCCCAGGGATGTCATAGCCGGCGTTACCTACGTCAATGTCGAAAAATCCACGGTGATCCTGTCCAACCTCGGTTATTGCATCGTGCGCGCCGACCGGCGCATGTCGGTCCGAGTCGAGATGGGGATTGCCATCAAGGCGTGTTTCGCGGCACCGCAACACGAGACCGAGGGGACGCTGCACGACATGTCCCTGACCGGCCTGTCGATAAAGGTGCCGCGCGACCCCGGCATCCCGCTCAGCACGAAGGGAGAACTCTCCCTTGAACTCCCCGCCGGCCTGACCACCGTCCCGGCATCCCTGCTCAAGGTGATACCAGACGGCGACGGTTGCCGCCTCGCCTTCGAGATCGAGCCATCGCGGCCCGCCGAACTCAGCATCTCTCAGTTCGTCTTTCAGCGCCAGGTCGAGATCATCAAGGAGCTGAAGGAACACCCCGGCGTCACCCCGTAATATATATGCTCTTCGACAGCCACTGCCATCTTGACGATCCCAGGCTCCTCCCGCACCTGGGTCGCCTGATCCCCGAGGCAGAGGCCGCCGGAATCGCCGGCTTCCTGGTCCCGGGCGTCGCCCACGAGGGATGGCAGGGGATCAAGGAGCTGGCCGACACCTTTCCTCACGTCTTTCCCTCCTTCGGCGTGCACCCGATGCATGCCAACCTCTTGACACCATCGGTACTGTCAGAATTGCGTCGCATGGCTCCATTCGCCACGGCGATCGGGGAAATCGGCCTCGATTACGTCCTGGAGGTCCCGTCGAGGGAGGTCCAGCGTGAGGCCTTGCGCGCCCAGCTCGCAATCGCAGCCGAGGCAGGTCTCCCCGTGCTGATCCACTGTCGCAAGGCGTTTGGGGACCTGCTGGAAATCCTGCAAGAGGCGGGAGCGGCGACTTTCGGCGGCGTGATGCATGCCTTTTCCGGGAGCGTCGAGACCGCAAACGCCTGCATCGCCCTCGGCCTGCACATCTCCGTTGCGGGAAGCGTCACCTACGACAACGCCCGCCGCCCCATCGCCGTCGCCGCCGGCATCCCTCTGGAGCGCCTACTGCTGGAGACCGACGCGCCCGACATGCCGCCGGAACCTTACCGGGGCGGCGCCAACCTTCCCGCCTACCTTCTGGCCACCGCCCGCCGCGTCGCGGAGATCCGCGGGATATCCCTGGATGAGCTGGGACAGCGGACCACGGACAATGCCAGGCGTCTTTTCAAGCTCGATTAGGGACGTCTAAATTATCGTCAGAACAGCTCTTTTCCCAACCCGGCCCGTCATTGACCTTGCCGAGCCCTAAGATATACTCTTTGCCAGTAATCCCACTGAAGCCTTACGGAGGTGCGACCATGTTCAAGGAGTACACACTGCAGGAGGCGTTGAAACTGGCCATCAAGACGGAAAAGGAGAGCATGGACTTCTACCGGAAGGCTGGTTCGATAACATCTGACGAAAGATCGAAAAAGGTGTTCGATCTGCTGGCGGGCGAGGAGGCGAACCACCTCAAGGCCTTCTTCAACCACTACCAGGGTGGGGACCTGGGGGATCTGGACAGCTTCCTGGCGTCCCCCCCGGACAAGCAGACGGCGACCCACCTGGCGCTGGAGAAGGCGGTAGTGGAGGAAACGCACGAGCAGAAGGCGCTCGAGATCGCCCTGCAGGAGGAGAAATCCTGCATCGACTTTTACACCATCCTGGCCAAGGACATCGTCGACCCGCTGGTGCGCCGCGTCTTCGAGACGGTGATCAGGGAGACCCAGGGGCACTACGACATGATCGAGGACGAGTACATGCGGGTCATGACCATGGTGCACAGTTCGGATCAGAACATCTACGTGAGGGAGTAATCGGAGCGACCGGGTGAGGGTGCCGGCTCTGCCGAGGGTCCGGCTTTTTATGGACCTGGTGGACGGAGTGGACTCGGTGGACCTGCTGGACAACGGGAACAGAAGTAGTTACTAAGAAGCCTCCGCACCTGAATGGTGCGGAGGCTTTTTGTCTTTCGCTCAACCTCAACCTTGAGCCTAGCCTGCCTCTAGCCGTAGTAGCTTTTCACCTTGGCCAGGTAGGCCCTGGTCTCCCGGGGCAATCGCTCGCTGCCATGCCTGTCGACGTTGCCGGGCCCCCAGTTGTAGGCGGCCAGCGCCTCGTCCACATTGCCGTACCGACGCAGCATGTCCTTCAAGAACCTGGTCCCCGCCATCACGTTCTGCTCGGGATCGAAGGAGTTGGTCACTCCGAGCCCTCTCGCCGTTGAGGGCATCAACTGCATGAGCCCTTGGGCACCGGCGGAGGAGACGGCATTGGGGTTGAAATCGCTCTCGGCCTTGATGACGGCCCTGATCAGCCCGCTGTCAACACCGTAGCGCCTAGACGCTTTCTCAATGATGGCTTCGGTGGAAGGATTGGGGCCGAGGCTTTCTTCGGGAGCACCCCCCTGCACTGCTGCCGCCCCCCCTGCTTCGTCCCCCCCGGCTGCTTCACCTGTTCCTCCTGCGGCTCCCGCACTGGCGGGAAGCTGCTGAAGAAAGCGGTCCAGAAGCCCCTGGACCCCGATGGAACGGTTGCTGGCTTGCGCTTGGGTCGCTCCGATGTCCATCGCCGAACTCAGCATCTTGAGCCGCAATATCTCGGCCGCCATCTCCGGCGAAACCCGCCCTTGCGAAACGCCGCTCCTGGCGAGAACCTCGTCGAAAGGAATCGCCGGAGCCGCGCCGGGCGCCACCCCTTTTTTCGTGGGTTCCAACGCCTGCTCCGCAGCGACCCGGTTCACGGTCGGATTGATCGACATGGTAACGTCCCCCTCTGTTACGGGGAGGTTATCCCCTCCCCATAAACGAGTTTTTTCTTTTTCAGCTTCTCTATCAGCGTGGTCCGCTTCAGGTTAAGGAGCTCGGCAGCCTCCTTCTTGTTGCCGCCGCTCTTCTGCAGCGCCTGCAGGATCAGCCTGTTCTCGAACTCCTCCACGGCGCTGTTCAGGCAGAAGCCGTCGTCGGGAAGGGTCATCTGCTCGCCGTGGATCACCCCGGTGCTGCGGCCGCCACGGTACTTCTCCGGGAGGTCGTGGGTGTTGATCGTTCCGGTCCCCTTGATGATCACCAGGCGCTCGACAAGGTTCTCAAGCTCACGGACGTTCCCGGGCCACTCGTAATTGCTGAGGATCTCCATGACCTGCTTGTCGAACCCCTGTACCTTGCGCTGCTTGCTCCTGTTGAACTTCTCCAGGAAGCTGTTCAACAGAAGGGGGACGTCCGCTCCCCTCTCGCGAAGCGGCGGGAGCATGATCGGTATCACGGAGAGCCGGTAGTACAGGTCCTCGCGGAACTCCTTGGAGGCAACCATCTGGTCCAGGTTCTGGTTGGTCGCGGCGATGATCCTGACGTCGACCTTCTTGGAGCGGGTGGAACCGACCGGCTCCAGCTCCCTGCTCTGCAGCACCCTCAGGAGTTTCACCTGCAGGTTCGCCTTCATGTCCCCGATCTCGTCCAGGAACAGCGTTCCCTTGTCCGCCATCTCGAACCGACCGATGCGGGAGGCGACGGCGCCGGTGAAGGAGCCCTTCACGTGGCCGAAAAGCTCGCTCTCGAGAAGCTCGTCGGGGATCGCGGCACAGTTCAGCGCCACGAAGTTCTTGTCGGAGCGGTTGGAGAGGTCGTGTATGGCGCGCGCCACCAGTTCCTTGCCGGTCCCCGACTCCCCCTGGATCAGCACGGTGGAATCCGAGGTGGCGACCTTCTCGATCATCTCGTAGAGCGAGAGCATCTTCTCGCTCTCCCCGATGATGTTGTTGAGAAGGGCCCTGTTCTTTATGCACGGTTTGGACCGGAAACTCTTGCTCTGCAGCGCCTGGTGCTCCAGGCCGCGCTTCACGTGGGTTTCCAGCTCCTCCAGGTTGAACGGTTTTTCGAGGTAGAAGAAGGCGCCGGCCTTCAAAAGGTTGGCCGTCATCTCGAAGTTGGCGAAGGCACTGTAGGCAATGGTCACGATTTCGGGACGTATCGACTTCAGCTGCTTTATGAATTCGAGGCCGTTAACCCTCGGCATCATGATGTCGGTGATCACCATTTGCACGTCGTGCAACTCGATTTTCTGCAGGGCGTCCTGGCCGTCAAAAGCCTGATAGACTTGGTATCCTTTGTAGCTCAGGAAGGCCGCGACAAAGTCGCGGGTCTTCTTATCATCGTCTGCAATCAGAATTTTGGGCGTTTCCATCGTATCCCCGATTTCGATTAAAGTTGCTTTGAATCAAGCCGATACAAAATTTGTGGTCGGTCGAAACTATAGCGGGATATTTCGGCAATGTCAATTAAATGACTTGCCGTCGAAAGGCAGGATGTCAATTTTTTGCACCGCAGGGGGTCCAGGGGCGCAGTGCGGCGGCTAAAATCCGCGGGGAACCGTAGCTTAGCAGGGACGGCCTCCCGATTTGCGTTAAAGGAAAAAAATATTCAACCTTTCCCTCCTGAAACCGAATAGGAAACGAAGGGGGCGTGTGCCCGGCGTCCGCCCGATTTCAACACTTACGGAGGGTCCATGGAGACCGCACTGACAGTAAAAAACGAGGAGTTCGGGGGTGAGCTGATTCAGCTGGTGAGCTTCAACCTCGAGAAGGAGGAGTACGGCATCAACGTGCTCATGGTGCGGGAGATCATCCGGATGCTCAACATCACCCGCGTGCCGAACACCCCGCGCTACGTGGAAGGGGTGATCAACCTGCGCGGCAAGGTGATACCGATCATATCGCTGCGACGCAAGTTCGACCTGATGGAGGCGGAGTACGACAAGCGGACCCGCATCATGGTGATGGAGGTGGTGGGCGAGCTGATGGGGTTCATCGTGGACGAGGTGTCCGAGGTGATCCGCATTTCAGAGAAGGAGATCCAGCCCCCGCCGCCGGTGGTATCGAGCGGCATCGAGCAGGAGTGCATGTCCGGCGTGATCAACCAGGCCGACCGGCTCCTCGTTCTTCTCGACTTGGAGCGGATGTTCTCCGCCGACGAGAGAAGGTTGTTCGGCAACGTAGGTTAAGGCATCAACCGGGGGGCCTCCCCCGTTCCCGGAGCGCATTTATGGCTATAGACTGCGAAGATCAGGAGCTATTGGATGGTTTTCTCGCCGAAACCACCGAACTCCTTGAAAAACTCGACGACGACCTGATCTCCCTGGAGAAGAGCCCGGAAGACGCGGAGCTGATGAACCGGATCTTCCGCTCCATCCACACGGTCAAGGGTGCCTCCAGCTTCCTCGGTTTCGACATGCTGGTGAAGGTGACCCACAAGACCGAGGATGTGTTGAACCGGCTCAGGAAGGGGGAACTCAAGCTCAACCCCGAGATCATGGACGTCGTCCTGGAGGCGGTCGACCTGGTGAAGACACTGGTGGCCGACATCAAGGGGGGGGACATCGTCGAGCGCGACCTCGAGGGGACCATCAGCAAACTGATCCCGTTCCTCTCGGAGAACGCCGTCGAGGCGACCGTGCTCGCCCCCGTCTTCACCACGGCCAAGGAGCCGAGCCCCCCGCCCCCCGCCGAGCCCGCCCAGGCCTTTGCCGGCGCCGCGGAGGCCCCTCCCTCGAAGGAGGCGGCTGCGGCGGATAGGGCCCTCGCAAAGGCCGCCGCACCCGCGGTCCAGCCCAAGGCGCAGCCGATCAAGGAACCTGCCAAGAGTCCCGCAAAGGGTGGCGAGGAGCTGGCGGACAACTCCACCGTCCGCGTCGACGTGAAGCGCCTGGACGACCTGATGAACCAGGTCGGCGAACTGGTGCTCGAGCGTAACCGGATGATCCAGTTGCACAGCGATTACCAGACCGGCCTCGACCCGGCCGGTTTCAGCGACGACTTCGGCAAGCTCTCCAAGAGGCTCAACTTCGTCACCTCCGAGCTGCAGATGCAGGTCCTGAAGATGCGCATGCTACCGGTGGAGAAGGTCTTCAAGAAATTCCCCCGCATCGTGAGAAACCTCGCCCGCGACCTCGGCAAGGAGGTCGACCTGGTGATCATCGGGGAAGAGACCGAACTGGACCGCTCCGTCGTGGACGAGATAGGCGACCCGTTGATCCACCTGATCAGGAACGCGCTCGACCACGGTCTGGAGACCCCCGACCAGCGCCTCTGCGCCGGGAAGAACCGCACCGGCACGGTGGTCCTCTCCGCGGCCCACGAGGGGAACCAGATCGTAATCAGCATCAAGGACGACGGCCGGGGCATCGACCCGGAAAAGGTCTCCCGGAAGGCGATCGAAAAGGGGCTCATCACCGAGGAGCAGCTTGCCTCCATGGGGACCCGTGAGATCCTCGACCTCCTCTTCCTCCCCGGCTTCTCCACCAAGGAGCAGGCCACCGACCTCTCCGGCCGGGGCGTCGGCATGGACGTGGTGCGCACCAACATCAGGAAGCTGAACGGCATCATCGAGATCAAGAACGATGTGGGTCGCGGTTCCGAGTTCATCCTGAAACTCCCGCTCACCCTGGCCATCATCCAGTCCCTGCTGGTGGAGGTGGAGCGCGAGGTCTACTCGATCCCCCTGGCCTCGGTCATCGAGACGATGCGCGTCAGCAAGAGCGAGTTCCACATGATCGGCGGCCAGGAGGTCCTGAAGCTGAGGGACTCGGTGCTGCCTTTGCTGCGGCTCCAGCAGACCTTCGGCTGCCAGGAGGTCTACAGGGAGCGCGACACCTGCTACGTGGTCATCGTCGGCGTCGCCGAGAAGAGGATCGGCCTCATCGTTACCCGCCTCCTCGGGCAACAGGAAGTCGCCATCAAGTCGCTCGGCAAGTTCCTGTCGAACCTCCCCGGTATCGGCGGTTCGACCATCATGGGAGACGGCAGGGTGGCCCTGATCGTCGATCCTATGGGGCTGATCGGCGGCAGCGAAGCTGCCGGCGCAAGGAAATAAGCTTAGGGGAAAGAAATGGCCTTAGACCTGAAACCATTTGACGCCAAAAGTGCCCCGAAGATTTCCGACAAGGACTTCGAGCAGCTTCGGGATTACATATACAACGTCTGCGGGATCTACTTCCACAGCAGCAAGAAATATTTCCTGGAAAGCCGCCTTGCCCGCAGGATGGAGATGACGGGGTGCAAGACCCACGGCGATTACTACCAGTACGTCCGGAGCGCCGCCACCGGCAGAACGGAGCTGTCCAAGCTCCTGGACGAGATCACCACCAACGAGACCTGCTTCTTCAGAAACATGCCGCAGCTAACCGCGCTGGAGAACAAGTTCCTCCCGGAGATCGTCGCCACCAAGGGGAAGATCGGCTTCAAGAAGCTCAGGATCTGGAGCGCGGGATCCTCCTCCGGCGAAGAGGCGTACACTATGGCCATGATCCTCCTGGAGAAACGGGCCACCATCCTCAAGGACTGGATCATCGAGATCATCGGGACCGACATCAACGAGACCGTTCTGGCCCAGGCCAAGGAAGGGATCTACAACAGCTACTCGGTGCGCAACACCCCCGACTTCTACCTGAAAAAGTACTTCAAGGAAGAGGCGGCCGGAAGGTTCGTGCTCTCCCCCGAGGTGAAGAAGCTCGCCTCCTTCAGCCAGCTGAATCTTTACGACGACAACAAGATGCTCTTCATGAAGAGCTTCGACTTCATATTCTGCGCCAACGTGCTGATATACTTCGACACCACCTCGAAGAGCAAGGTGGTCCAGCATTTCTACAACAACTTGCAGCCGTACGGCTACTTCTTCGTGGGGCAGTCCGAGTCGCTGCACGGGGTGAACGACAAGTTCAAGACCGTCCATTTCCCCGGCGGGTTCACGTACAACAAGTGAGGTTGAGGTATGGAAAAAGCAGCCATGATGCAGGCAGCTCAGGACATGGTGGAGAGCTTCGTCGATCTCCCCACCATCCCGCAGGTAGCCACCCGGGTCATAGAACTACTGGACCGGCCGGGTGTCGAGCTGGACGAGGTGGCCGACATGATCCTTGCCGACCAAGTCCTGGCGGCGCGGGTCATCAAGATGGTCAATTCGCCACTCTACAAGCCGGCGCACGAGATAAAATCGGTGAAAAGGGCCCTGATCTACCTCGGCTTCCGCCACATCCGCGAACTCGCCTTCACCTGCTCCTTCGTGGACGTCTTCGAGGGGAGGGACGGCATCTTCGACATCAAGAGCTTCTGGGAGCACTCCTTCGGCGTCGGCGTGGTGGCGAAGATCATCGCCCAGAGGGTGCGCTACCCGGACTCCGAGAAGGCGTACCTGGTGGGGATCGTGCACGACATCGGCGAGGTGTTCCTCTCCTACTACCGCCAGGATGCCTTCCGCTCGCTGCTCGACTCGGTCCAGGGGCGCCCCTACCGGCTGGTCGACAAGGAGGCCGAGTTCCTCGGGACCTCCCACAGCGAGGTCGGCCTCTGCATCGCCCGCAAGTGGAACTTCCCTCCGGACTACTGCGAGGTCATCGCGCTGCACCACGCCCCCGAGGAGGCGGTGCTCGATCCCACCCTCTGCGCCATCGCCAACCTGGCCGACCTGTTCTGCTCCGTGCGGCAGCTCGACTACGGCGGGAGTTCCTGGGTTACCTTCAACCTCGCAGAGGAGAAGGCCTGGGGCATCCTCAAGGGGTACTCCCCCGCCCTGGCCGACCTCGACGTGGAGCGCTTCTGCTACGAGCTTGACGACCGGGTCCCCGAGATCCAGGAGATGGTCAAGTCGATCTTCCAGGGAATAGGAGCCTAGTGACAGCCATGTTACCCCCGACCCCGAACAAACTCCGTGTGCTCATCGTCGACGACTCCTCGTTCATGCGGATGGCGATCCGCAGCATCCTTACCAAGGCCCCCGGGGTCGAGGTGGTGGGTATCGCAGCGGACGGGATGGAAGGTGTCGAAAAGGCCCTTGCGCTGAAGCCCGACCTGATCACCATGGACGTCGAGATGCCGAGGATGGACGGGATAGCGGCGTTGAAGCAGATCATGGCGCAGCAGCCGACCCGGGTGCTGATGGTCTCGACCCTCACCTGCGAGGGTGCGCGCGCCACCTTCGAGGCCCTGGAAGCCGGAGCCCTCGACTACGTCCCGAAGAACGTGAGCGACTGCAAGGACGCGCAGACGGTCTTCCAGCAGGCGCTCCTCGCCAAGGTCCAGGAGGCCTCGCTCTCCGCGATGCCGAGGAGGGTGATCTCCGCGGTTCCCAGGATCATCCAGCCTGCCGCGGTCCGCCCTTCCCAGTTCGCCCACCGAAGGGTCAGCTACGTCGGTATCGGCGCCTCGACCGGAGGGCCGGTCGCGCTCCAGGAGGTCCTCTCCCGCATACCGGTCAACTTCCCGCACGGCATAGTGGTCGCCATCCACATGCCTAAGGCCTTCACCGGCCCCTACGCCGACCGCCTGAACGCGAAGTGCTCCCTCTCCATCAGGGAGGCCGCCGACGGCGATATCCTGAGGGGAGGCGAGGTCCTGGTCGCCCCCGGCGGAAGGCACACCACCCTGGTAAAGCAGGGGAACAACATCGTGGTGAGGACGGCCCCGACCACCGATTTCCCGCAGTACATCTACATCCCTTCCGTAGACCAGATGATCACTTCGCTTTGCGACGCAAGCGCCGGTTCGATGCTCGGGGTCATCCTGACCGGGATGGGCAACGACGGTTTCAAGGGGATGAAGCACCTGAAGGGGAAGGGGGGCGTGACGCTGGTGCAGAACGAGGCGACCTCGACCATCTACGGGATGCCGCGGGCCTGCGTCGAGGGGAATGTGGCGGACGTGATCCTGCCGCTGGACCAGATCGGTTTCGAGATAGGAAAGATAGCTGGTTAGCGGGTGTTACCTCACCCCCTGCACCAGGAGCCCCCGCTCGGAGGCCCGGACGCTGCAGCGCGAGAAACCCTCCCTTTTGAGCCGGAACAGGATGAAAGGGGCGGCCGTCGCGTAGCAGCCGTCAAAAAAAAGCCGCAGCTCGCCGCGGCTGTCAAGAAACCGCCCCATGCCGCCCCTTATTTCCCGAGGCTCGCAATTGCGCGGCTCGCCGGCCCCTGCGGGGTCTGCGCTCCCCCCCGTCGGAGGGAGCAGCGCGTAGCAGACGAGCTGTACGGTCCGCAACACCCTCCTGGCAACGGGGATCATGCCTCCCCCTCCCCCGCCGCGACGGAGCCCACGCCTTTCTCACACCTTTCATCCCTGCCGCGGCTCCCCCAGTAGACCCCCGCCATCACCAGCGAACCTCCCAGAAGCTGCGCAGCCACGACCTTTTCCCCGAGGAAGAGCGCCGCCTGCAGAGCACCGAAGAACGGGACCAGGTTGACGAAGACCGCCGCCCGCGCGGCCCCTATCCTCTGCACCCCCTCATACCACCAGACGAAGCCCACCACCGTCCCGAGGAGGGCGAGCTGCAGCACGGCCAGCCAGCCGACCGGGGTGAAGGATGGGATCTCCCCGCCGACTGCGCCGTGCTCGAGAAAAGCCGCGGGGATCAGCATCGCCGCGCCGAAGAGCGCCGCATAGGTAGTTGCCGCAAGGGGTGTGAAGCTGGCCAGGGCCTTCTTGCCGAGGATGGAGTAGAGCGCCCAGCAAAGCGGAGCGCCCAGCATGATGAGGTCGCCGTTGTTGAAGGAGAGGCTGGCGAGGACGGCCCAGGACCCCTTGGCGACGACGATGGAGACGCCGAAAAGAGAGAGGAGGAGCCCCGCAGCCTGGCCGGGGGAGATCCGCTCCCTGAGCCAGAGCGCCGAAAGAACCGCGGTCAAAAGGGGATTTATGGCGACGATGAGCGCGCCGTTGGTCGCAGTGGTGAGCTTGAGGCCGGTAAAGAAGAGGGCGTTGTAGCAGAAGATCCCCGTGAGCCCGAGGCTGAAGAGGATGGCTGCTTCCCTGAGAGTCCTCGGCGCCGGGAGACGCCCGCCCTGGCGACGGGAATGCCAGACGGTGAGCGCGACCAGACAGGCCGCGGCGATGGCGAAGCGGCAGCTCGCCGCGAAGAAGGGGGGAGCCTCTTGCACCGCCAGTCGCGCCGCCACGAAGGTGCCGCCCCAGAAAAACATGGTAAGGACGAGCTTCAGGTAGACGGTGCCGATGCCGCCGCCCATGCTAGAGGTGCTTCGCCACGACGTTGGCCATCCCGCAGAGGGCCTTCAGCTCCGGTTCGGTGAAGTTCCGGAGGCTTGCATCAGCCTCGGCCCCCTTGCGGCAGACCTGGATCACGCCTACCAGGTCATCCCCACTCAGCATCGGAGCGCTCATGATCCTCTGGATCGGCGCCGATTTTTCCCTGCCGAACGCCTCGAAGACGAACAGGTGCGGCGTGGAGGCGAAGTTGTTGTTGATCTTCCCCCTCCGCTCGCCGGCGGTGACGGCCAGAAGCGAGCGGTTCGCCGAAAAGGGGATGGAGCCGGAGTTGCGCATGTCCAGCGGCCACAGGAAACTGAAGCTATCGGCCTCCCGGTCGAAGGTGAAGATGGCCACTTCCTTCTGCTGCACCCCGAATACGCGGCAGAGGGCGTCCACCGCGACCTCGACCTTTTCCGCCGCGCTCTGGCGCGCGGACAGGAGCCCGTCGAGTTTTCCGCAAATTTCTTCTATTCGCAAACATGCCTCCTTCTCGCTGTACTGTCAGAACCAGCGGATCAGTTCGTGTTCCATGTCAATCTGGTAGCGGTGCTTCCCGAGAACGTCCATCCCCAGGAGACCGTCGTGCATTGCGTCGCTCCCGCCGTAGCAGATCAGCTCCACCTCAAGGGAGGGGTGGGCAAAGGGGCCGACAGTCAGGAGATCGATCCTGGCGATGCGGGAACCGACCATCCTGCCGTCGGCGAGTTCGGCCATCGCGCTCCTCGCCTGGCGCGGGTCTATCTGGAGCCGCCCTGCCACGCTTTCGTGCACCGCCGTGCGGGTGGCGCCGGTGTCCAGCAGGAGTTCCAGCCGCACCGACGCCCCGCCGTGGCTCAATGTCACCGGTACCAGCACCTGGCTGTTCACGATCCGCACCCGCGTGACCTGCTCTCCCTGGAGCGCGGCGGTCACGGCGGCCGCGACTCGCGTCTCATGGCGCTGGAGAGAGGAGGCGGCGACGCACGAGAGCTGCGCCTGGGTCGATGCAGGGGGGGCACCCTGGACGCCCGGGACCGCTGTCGCCGCTGTCGCCGCCGACGACGCCATTTTCGGCGCCGGCGTCGAGCCGGGCCAGACGATGTATACCATAAACGCAGCCACAACGCACGAAGCTATAATGAGGGGAAGCATCGGGATCTTCGAAAACACGCTCACCCGCTGCGAAATGCTCAACAGCTCCTGGGCATAGACCTTGAGCTTCTTCTTCAGGAACGGGTCGCGGCACTCCTCCGCCAGCTCCGAGAGGACTGCAATGCCGCGCCCCCCACCCACCCCGGCACGGATCAGGGGGATAGCGATGCAGCTCACCAGGTCCGCCACCGCCGCCTGTGCCTTCTGGTACTCCGTGCTCTTCCTGGGCGTGCCGAGGGCGGGGAGCACCGAGCGGCTGGTCTCATACAGCGCCTGGATCAGGACCTCCACCCTGGCCATCGGGTCGGCGGCCTCCTGCAGCTCCTGGGCAACCCTTTCCTTAACCTGTGCGCAAAGGCGATCCGTGTCCATAAAGCAACCTCCAGGTACGGGACCTGATTCAGCACTTTATGCTGCGAAATGGATATTCTAGCGCAGAATCACCTCGCCGTCGTGGCGCTCTGCGCTTTGGAAACAGCTCAGGTCACTTCCACGACTCCTTACGCCCCGTCCTGAAGCGGCAACTTATGAACAAGAGAGAGTGCCCCCGGGCGGACGGTATCCCTTCGCTGCAACGCCCTCACCCCTGCCCCTCTCCCGGAGGGCGAGGGGAAACAGCTTCTCTCCGGTTCAGCTGCGCCGCCAATCTGATGACGTAGTACAGGGCGGTGAGGGCGCCGGTCCAGGTGACGATGAAAATCCCCCACCAGATGCCGTAAAGCCCCCATCCCAGCACCACGGCCAAGAGGTAAAAGACCGGTATCGGAAGGACGATCTGCCGCATGAGGCCGATCATCAACGGGAACACCGGCCGCTTCAACCCCTGGAGCACGGCAACGGAGGTGTAGAGGATGACGTAAGCGATGAATACGAACGCCTCTATGCGCAGGTAGCTGATACCGATGCGGACCACCTCGGGGTCGCTGCTGAAGAGCCTCACCAGCAGTCCCGCCCCGAAGAACGCGGCCGCAGTTCCGCAAGCCATCAGGATGATCCCGGCCCTGAGCGCGGAATAGATCACCTCCACCACCCGCTCCCATTGCCTCGCCCCGCTGTTCTGGGCCACCAGGGCGAGCGTCGCCACGTTCATCCCCATGACCGGCAAGAGCGCTATCTGCTCGATGCGGGTCGCTATGCCGTAGGCGGCCACTGCGTCCGAGCCGAAGCGAGCGACGAACCAGGTGATGACGAAGATGCCGATGGCGACGGTCATCATGTTCAGGCTGGACGGGAAGCCCTGCTTTGCCAGCTGCCAGTAGGCGCGCCGGTCCGGGAGGAGTTCCCGCCAGCGGAAGCGGGACAGCATTCCCGACTGTCTCACCCTCACGGCCATGTAGCAGTTACCCAGGGCCTGCACCAAAACGGTCGCCCAGGCGATCCCCGGGAGGCCGAGGGGCGGGATGCCGAGCCCGCCGTAGAGAAACCACGGGTCGAAGACGAGGTTCAGGAAGAAGCCCGACACCAGGAAGTTCCTGAAGCTGCGGCTGTCCCCGGTGGAGGTCAGGATCGAGTTCAGGACGTAGTTCACCAGGAAGAAGATGCTCCCGCTGAAGATCGTCGTCATGTATTGGAGTGCGAGGTCGAGCACCTCTCCCTTCGCCCCGAGGATGGTGAACAGCAAAGGGGCGAGGTAGAGCCCGAGGAGGCCGACGAGCACCCCGTGCAAGAGGCCGAAGGAGACGGTCTGGCAGGCGAGGCGGCGGGCGCCCTCGCCGTCCCCTTCACCGAGGGCGTGGCCGATGAGCGCGGTGGCGCCGGTGGAGATCCCTGCGCCTATAGCGATGATGAGGAAGAATACCGGGAAAGAGAGGGAGAGTGCCGCGAGCGCATCGGTGGAGACCCTGCCGCCATAGAAGGTGTCCACCACGTTGAACATGGTGTTGAAGAAGTAGCCGACGCTGGTCGGCACGGCCAGCTTACGGATCAGTAGCGGTATCGGCTGTTTCAGCAGGTCGTGCCCGTGGTTCATGGCGCTCCCTCATGCGTGTACGCGGAAAACATCCCCCCTCCTGCCACTCCCCGCTTCCCCCTCCCTGCCCCTCCCCCTCCGGGGGAGGGGACTGAAGCGCAAGGCAAGGCGAAAAGGGATCGCAGCGTCGGGGACTGAGCCTGAAAGAAGTAGAGTAAAAAAAAAGAGCGGACTGGCCGCTCTTTCGGAATGCTGCTTATGTGTAACGCCTAGCGACGGGTCGACTTGCCGGCGACCTGCACCCTGATGAGGGCGCGCTCAAGGGCCGCCTCCTGGATACGGAAGTTCTTGTCTTCCGGGGTGAGGGACTTGAGTTCGGTCTCGGCGCGGCCCAGAGCGGCCTTGGCACGCTCCAGATCGATCTCGTCGGCACGCTCGGCGGTTTCGACCAGCACCGTCACCTGGTCGTTCTCGACCTCGAAGTAGCCCCAGTTCAGCGCCATGTGGTGCAGCACGCCGTCCTTCTTGTAGGCCAGCTCGCCGATCTTCAGCGAGGTGAGGAAGGGGGCGTGGCCCGGAAGAACGCCGAATTCGCCGAGGGCGCCGGTCGCGGTGATCTCGTCGACCTCTTCGGAGAGGACCTTCTTGTACGGTGTTACCAGTTCAACCTTTAGTTTTTCAGCCATATAAACCTCTTGAGGCGTAGGGACGGACCGGAAGACGATTCCTCCGGCCCATACCCTTGCACCGTAACCAGATTAATTACACCGCGAGCTTCTGGGCTTTCTCGATAGCTTCCTCGATGGTGCCGACCATGTAGAAGGCCTGCTCCGGGAGGTCGTCGTGCTTGCCGGCGATGATCTCGGTGAACCCTTTGATGGTGTCCTTCAGCTCGACGTACTTGCCGGGGGAACCGGTGAACGCCTCTGCAACGAAGAACGGCTGGGAGAGGAACTTCTGGATCTTCCTGGCGCGTGCGACAACCAGTTTGTCCTCCTCGGAGAGCTCGTCCATACCAAGGATCGCGATGATGTCCTGGAGATCCTTGTACTTCTGCAGCACGTACTGAACCTGGCGCGCGATGGCGTAGTGCTCGTCGCCGATGACCTGCGGATCGAGGATCCTGGAGGTGGAGTCGAGCGGGTCAACCGCCGGGTAGATGCCGAGCTCGGCGATCTGGCGGGAGAGAACGGTCGTTGCGTCAAGGTGGGCGAAGGCGGTTGCCGGAGCCGGGTCGGTCAAGTCGTCGGCCGGTACGTAGATCGCCTGGACCGAGGTGATGGAACCCTTGTTGGTCGAGGTGATGCGCTCCTGAAGCTCGCCCATCTCGGTGGCCAGCGTGGGCTGGTAACCGACGGCGGAAGGGATACGGCCGAGAAGCGCCGAAACCTCGGAACCTGCCTGGGTGAAACGGAAGATGTTGTCAACGAAGAGGAGCACGTCCTGGCCTTCCTCGTCGCGGAAGTACTCTGCGATGGAGAGCGCGGAGAGAGCGACGCGGGCACGCGCCCCCGGAGGCTCGTTCATCTGGCCGTACACGAGAGCCGCCTTGTCGAGAACGCCGGACTCTTTCATTTCCATCCAGAGGTCGTTCCCCTCGCGGGTACGCTCGCCGACGCCTGCGAAAACGGAGAAGCCGCCGTGCTGCTTGGCGATGTTGTTGATCAGCTCCATGATGAGAACGGTCTTGCCGACGCCGGCGCCGCCGAAGAGGCCGATCTTGCCGCCCCTGGCGTACGGAGCGAGGAGGTCGACGACCTTGATCCCGGTGGTGAACGCCTCGACCTTGGTCGACTGGTTCACGAAGAGCGGAGCCTCGCGGTGGATGCCGTACTCTTTCTCGTTGCCGATGGGGCCCATCTCGTCAACCGGCTCGCCGATGACGTTCAGGATCCGGCCCAGGGTCTTCTTGCCGACCGGTACCGAGATCTGCTTGCCCATGTCTTTGACCTGCTGGCCACGAACCAGACCGTCGGTGGAGTCCATGGCGATGGTCCTGACCGCGTTCTCGCCCAGGTGCTGTGCGACTTCCAGAACCAGGTTGAACTCCTGATCGTCGATCGCGGGGTTGGTGACCCTGAGAGCGTTGTAGATCGGGGGGAGCTTGCCCGGCTCGAATTCGACGTCGATAACTGCGCCGATGACCTGTGATATTTTTCCGAAGTTCTGACTCATGTAACCTCTTCCTCCTGCGGCCCCTGCAGGCCACATATGTTTATAATTGTTAACCTTTGATCGATTCAGAGCCGGAGATGATTTCCATCAGCTCCGTTGTGATGGCGGCCTGGCGCGCCCTGTTGTAAATCAGGGTCAGCTTGCCGATCATCTCCGTGGCGTTCTTCGAGGCGCTGTCCATAGCCGTCATCCTGGCCCCGTGCTCGGAAGCAAGCGATTCGAGGAGCGACTTGAACACCTGCACCTCGATGTGCTTGGGAAGGAGTTCGTCCAGGAGTGCTGCCTTGGACGGCTCGTAGATGTACTCGGTCCCCACCTCTTCGGTGTCGCCGGCCTTCGGCGCTACCGGGAGGAGCTGCTCCAGGGTGATGTCCTGGGTCATGACGCTTTTGAAGGCGTTGTATATGACATAGACCTCGTCGTACTCTTCTGCCAGGTACCCCTCGATGATCTCGGCCGCGATGAGAGCAGCCGTCTGGTAGGAGAGGGTGGAGAAGATGTTGCCGTGGTGCTTTCTGACCGTGTGGCGGTTACGCAGGAACTCGTACCCCTTGCGGCCGATGGTCATCAGGGTCAGTTCCTTGAACTCGCCGGAACGTTCCTTGATGAAGCGCTCGGCGGCCTTGGACAGGTTGGCGTTGAAGCCGCCGCAAAGACCCCTGTCCGAGGTAACCACGACCAGCAGGGCGCGGCCGGTGTCGCGTTTCACCATGAGCGGGCTGGCGTCCGACTCCTGGGTCTGGGCAAGGCGCTCCAGCACTTCCGCCAGTTTCCCGGCGTAAGGGCGCGCAGCGACGACGTTCTCCTGGGCCCGACGCAGTTTGGCCGCCGAGACCATTTTCATGGCCTTGGTGATCTGCCTGGTGTTTTTAACGGATACTATCCGCTTCTTGATACTCTTGAGGTTCGCCATACGCTAAGTCCGTCCTTGGTTTAGGCAGTAAATTCCTTTTTGAACTCTTCGAGGGAAGCGACGATCTCGGCCTTCATGTTGTCGTCGATCGCCTTCTTGTCGCGCAGTTCAGCAAGGAGAGTCGCCTTCCTGGAGTCAAAGAAAGCGTAGAGTTCGGTCTCGTAACGAAGCAGCGAGCCGACCGGATAGTCATCGACAAAGCCGTTGTTGGCGGCGAAGATGATGAGAACCTGCTTCTCGTTCGGGATCGGACGGTACTGCGGCTGCTTCAGGATCTCGACCAGGCGTGCGCCTCGGGCGAGCTGCATCTGGGTAGCCTTGTCCAGGTCGGAACCGAACTGGGCGAATGCCGCCATCTCGCGGTACTGGGCCAGGGCCAGACGAAGCGTACCTGCAACCTGCTTCATCGCCTTCACCTGGGCGGAACCGCCGACGCGGGAAACGGAGAGACCGACGTTGATGGCGGGACGTACGCCGGAGTAGAACAGGTCGCTCTCCAGGTAGATCTGGCCGTCGGTGATCGAGATCACGTTGGTCGGGATGTAGGCCGAAACGTCGCCTGCCTGGGTCTCGATGACCGGCAGAGCGGTCAGGGAGCCTGCGCCGCACTCGTCGGAAACCTTGCAGGCACGCTCGAGGAGACGGCTGTGCAGGTAGAAGACGTCGCCCGGGTAAGCTTCGCGCCCCGGCGGGCGGCGAAGAAGGAGCGAAAGCTGGCGGTAGGCGACGGCCTGCTTGGAGAGGTCATCGTAGATGATGAGGGCGTGCTTGCCGGAGTCGCGGAAGAACTCGCCCATGGTGACGCCGGTGTAAGGCGCGATGAACTGCAGCGGTGCCGGCTCGGAAGCGGTAGCTGCGACGACGATGGTGTAATCCATGGCGCCGTGCTCTTTCAGCTTCGAAACGACCTGGGCGACCGTGGAGCGCTTCTGGCCGATAGCGACGTAGATGCAGACGACGTCGCCGCCCTTCTGGTTGATGATGGTGTCGATCGCGACGGCGGTCTTGCCGGTCTGGCGGTCGCCGATGATCAGCTCGCGCTGGCCGCGCCCGATCGGAACCATGGAGTCGATCGCCTTGAGGCCGGTCTGCATCGGCTGATGCACCGACTTACGCTTGACGATACCGGGGGCCTTCACTTCGACCTTGCCGAAGGTGGAGGTGTTGATCGGGCCAAGGCCGTCGATCGGCTGGCCGATTGCGTCAACCACGCGGCCGATCAGGGCCTCGCCCACCGGGACCTCGACGATCTTGCCGGTCAGCTTGACCGTGTCGCCTTCCTTGATCTCGGAGAACTCGCCGAGGATCGCCGCACCGACGTTGTCTTCCTCGAGGTTCAGAACCATGCCGGTGATGCCGCCCGGGAACTCGAGAAGCTCCCCTGCCATCGCCTTGTCAAGACCGTGGATACGGGCAATACCGTCACCGATGGAGATGATGGTCCCCGTTTCGGCGACTGCTACCTCGGTGCCGTACTCCTTGATCTGCTTCCTGATAATCTCGCTGATTTCTTCCGCTTTGATTTCCATAGAACCGCTCACCCCTTCTGTAATATATCCTGAATTCTAGCTAGCTGTGTTCTTACACTTCCGTCGAAAACCTTGCCGCCGATCTTGGTAACAACCCCGCCGATCAGCGAGGGGTCCACTTCAACTTTGAGTTCCACCTTCTTGCCGGTCGACTTGGCAAGGGCGCTCCTGATTTCCTCAATTTGCGCAGCCTCAAGGGGGAGCCCCGAGGAGAGCGTCGGCCGGATCACACCGGAGAGTTCATCCGCGAAGGCGCCGTAGCTCTCCGCGATCAGCGGCAGCACCGAGATGCGCCCGCGCTCCAGGAGAAGCATCAGCATGTTGGAGATCATCGGGGTGATGGAGAGTTTCGCCACCAGGTCCTTCAGGATCTCTTTCTTCGCTTCGATGCCGTAGGCAGGGTTGGCAAAAATGGCCGAGAGCTCGCGGCTGTCAGTCAGAAGGGCGCTGAAGCGGGTCAGCTCGCTGCTGAACCCTTCCACGCTCCCTGCTTCCGAGCCAATCTGCACGAGTGCCTTGGCGTAACGTTTGGCAATAGCGTTAGTACTCAATGTAGAGTCACCACCTTGGAGATATAGTCGCCCACCAGCTTGTCCTGGTCGCCTTTTGCGATGTTCTGCTTGATCTTCTTCTCGGCGAGGTCAACGGCAAGGCGTGCAGCCTCGGCGCGGAGCTCGTCCTTCGCCTTCAGGACTTCCTGTGCCGCGGAAGCCTCCGCCTGGGCCTTGATTCTCGCTGCGGCATCTTTCGCCTCGGCGATGATCCGCTCCTTCTCTAGCTCACCTTCGCGCTTCATGTTGGCCGAGATCACCTCGATCTCCTTGTTGGCCTCGTCCAGACGCTTGGAGTACTCGGCGAATTTCTTCTCCGCAGCCTCTTTGGCCTCGACCGCTTCCTTCAGGGTGCGCTCGATGCCGGTACGGCGGGCGGCGAGGGTCCCTTTCACGTCGGCCTTCTTGATGGCCCAGATGGCGATGGCGGCCAGCGCTGCGAAGTCGATGCAGCGCCACATGAAGTCCTTCATCTGTGCGGCGCCGTGGCCGGCCTCGTGCGCGGTGCCCGCGTGCTCGGCGGCCTCCTCGGCGAAGCCGAGCGCTGCGAGGCAGAGGACCACGCAGACGGAGAGGATGGAAACGATCGCTACTTTGGATTTCTTATGCATGCTAGAGACTCCTCCCCAGAACTTTTTCGCAGATTTCGGCGGACAGGGTCTCGGCGCTGGCGGTGAGAAGGCGACGTGCGTCGTCGGCTTCCTTGGCCACCCTGGCCTTGATGGAGGCAAGGGAGTCGGTGGCTTCGGCACGGGCTTTGTCGAGGATGGCGGCCTCCTGCTGCTGGGCCTCCTTCTTCAAAACGCCACGCTCGTCGGCGGCGCCGGCGCGAACTTCGCGCATGCGGGCCTCGTAGCTGGCCAGCTTCTCCTGGACCTCCTGATCGACGGCAGCGCTTTTCAGCTTCGCCTCGCTGATCTGGGCGGCGCGGTCTGCGAGCTGTTTCCTGATCGGCTTGTACAGGAACACGTTCAGCAGAAGCACCAGCACCAGGAAGTTCACCAGCTGGAATACAAATGCGATGTCTAAATTGATCACCAAACCACCTCTATTTGAACATTTTTAAAGGCATGCGCCTCAGTCGATTCTACAGGGGGCCGCGCAAAACAGGTGATAGCTATCACATAAATCCTTTTTGTGTCAAGCGATTTATCGATTTGCGTGAAGAATTGTATACACTTTTTACACCCGAAGACACGGGCGTGCAGGGCAACTGGAGCAGTGACAGAACACCACCGGCGACAGTCCCAGACAGGCCGGGAGCCTTCTGTCAGCAGGTTTCGCCAGAGCGTTTCAAAACAGGTTTTGACAGACCGCACTCCCCATTGCGCCAGTCTTCATCCCCTGCTTGAGCGATCAATCCCCGGGAAAGACGGAGTTCCCCTCGCCCTCCGGGAGAGGGTGGCCGAAGGCCGGGTGAGGGCGCTGCCATGGGCGAGAAAAGCGCACCGAAGGCAAACGATCTCGGAGTTGACTGGCGCCCTCACCCCGACCCTCTCCCGGAGGGCGAGGGGGAGCCTGAGAGCGCGGGGGAAAGCTGGTGACTGCAATTCAAGAGGCCTAACCGTAGGAGCGGCATTCCTGCCGCGATAGGCAGCTTCCCGCGACCCTTGCCCTACCCGGAAGTGAGGTGCCTTAGCGGGGGTTGTGCGCGGAACACGGTTACCTACAGGTGCAGGAGCTCGACGATCCTGGCAAGTTCCTTCTGGTCGGAGAAGCTGATCTCCAGCTTCCCGCCGCGGCCGGAACGCCGCAGGGCGACCTTGGCGCCGAAATGCCGCTGGATCTGCTCCAGGAGAGCCTTCTGGTCCGGATCCAGGACCGGCGTCTGGGCCTTCTTCCCCGGCCCGGCCTTCTTGCGCTTCACCAGCGCCTCGGTCTCCCGCACCGAAAGACGGTTCTTCACGATCTCGTCACGGGCCGCCTTCTGCTCCTCGGGGTCGTCAAGGGTCAGAAGCGCCCTGGCATGCCCCATGGAGATGCGGTCCTCGGCGACGTCCCGCTTGATCTCGGCGGGAAGGCGCAAAAGCCTCAACGCGTTTGCGATGGTGGAGCGCTCCTTGCCGACACGCTTGGCGAGTTCCTCCTGGGAAAGGGAGAAACGCTCCAGGAGCGCGTGGTAGGCGTCGGCCTCCTCTATCGCGTTCAGATCCTCGCGCTGGATATTCTCGATCAGCGCCATCTCCAGCGCCGTTTCCTCCGAGACGTCCTGGATGACCACCGGCACTTCGCGGAGTCCCGCCTTCTGGGCCGCGCGCCAGCGACGCTCGCCGGCGATCAGCTCGTAGTGACCGGCCTTCTTCAGCACCACCAGCGGCTGGATGATCCCCTTCTCGCGTATCGAGGCGGCCAGCTCCTCCAGCTTCTCGTTGACGAAGGTCTTCCTCGGCTGCTCCTTGTTGGGCCTGATCTCCTCGATCGGGCAGGAGAAGTACTTCTTGCCGTGGTCCTCGACGACGGGGAGCAGCGCCCCCATCCCCTTACCCAGTCCCATTTTCTTAACCATGCGATGCCTCCCGCCCGATGATTTCCTTGGCAAGGTCCATGTAGCTCGTGGCCCCCTTGGAGGTGATGTCGTACAAGCAGATCGGCTTCCCGTGCGAGGGGGCCTCGGAAAGCCTGACGTTTCTCGGGATGACCGTCTGCATGGTCTCCCTCGGGAAGTGGGCCCGGATCTCGTCGCTCACCTGGCGCGACAGGTTGTTCCTGGCATCGAACATGGTGAGGAGAATCCCCTCGATGGCGAGCGACCTGTTCAGCCCCTGCTGGATCAGGTTGATGGTCTTCACTATCTGCGAGAGCCCTTCCATGGCGTAGAACTCGCACTGAAGCGGTATCAGGACAGAATTGGCCGCGGTCATCGCGTTGATGGTCAGGAGGTTCAACGAGGGAGGGCAATCTATGAAGATGTAGTCGTAGGAGTCGGAGAGCCCGGAAAGGATCTTCTTCAGCTTCCGCTCGCGGTCCGTGACGCTGACCAGCTCCAGCTCCGCGCCCGCGAGATCGGACGTCGCCGGCAAGAGGTGCAGGTACGGGAGTTCGGTCCGCTGCACGATTCCCGCGGCCGGCACTTCGTTGATGAGCGCGTCGTAAATGCTCTCCTCGAGCTGATCCTTGTCAGCGCCGACGCCGCTTCCCGCGTTCCCCTGCGGATCCATATCGACCAGCAGCACCCGCCTTTCGGCGACCGCCAGCGAGGCCGAGAGGTTCACCGCCGTCGTGGTCTTGCCCACCCCACCCTTCTGATTCGCCACACAGATGATCTTTGCCATAGGTTTCTTCTCGATAGGTACGTTGAACGACTGTTAAAGAACACAAAAAGCATGGAAAAGTACCATACTGCCGGCGCTATGAAAAGGATTTTTCTCGCCCGCCTTTAGCCCTCTTTTGACTTTGGTCAAGGCAGACGGGGTCGGGAACGGTTATTCTGCACGGGCAAAAAGCGGTTTTCGCCCGCAGCCGGCACTGATTTCCAGGGCCCCACAAGGAGACCACATGAAGATACTTATTCCCGCAGTCGCACTGCTATTTGCCGCAAACGCGGCGTTCGCTTTCGAGTGCAAGGTGTGCCACAGCAAGAACCCGGCGATGGTCCGCATGCACAAGGCGCTGCAGGGAAGAAACTGCTTCGACTGCCACAAGATGGGCGAGAAGCTCATGGGCAAAGGGATACCCAAGGACAAGTCGGCGCAGATCAAGCGGAGGGAATCCGATCCGATCTGCTTCGAGTGCCATAAACGCCACTAGAAACCGTTCTACGTTCACGTTCTACGTTCTACGTTAAGAACCTCACCGCACGGATTTTCCTGGTCAGCCTCCTGATCAGTCTTTGCCCCTCACGATTTGCCCCTCCTGGCGCGTGAGGGGCCTTTTTTTCGCCGAATCAAGCACGCATATTTCGCTGCAGCGTCCCTCCCCCTGCTTAACCCATCCCCACCCCGGCCCTCACTGCCATTGAGTAGGGGCGAATAATCATTCGCCCCTACTTGAACCCCCATCTATCTTGACAAAGCGGTCCCCGCCCCCGGAGGGGGAGGGTCAGGGAGGGGGAAGTCTGCCGCTTCTTTGCTGAAGCCGCAAGTCTTCCCCCCTCCCAACCTCCCCCGCTGGGGGGAGGAGTAAGTGGTTAGTAGTGGGTCATAAGTCTCCGTTTCCCTTGCACATCCCGCCGCCTCCGGTATACTTTCCGCTTTATTGGATTGATTAGGAGGATGCATGACCCGCCTGACTGACCTTCCCATCCGCACCAAGTTCTTCGGCCTGATGTCCCTGCTGCTGGTTGCCGTTTTGCTGGCAACGGGCATCTTCACCTACCAGCGCCAGAAAAGCTTCATCATCCGGTTCGCCGTGGACAACGCCCGCAGCTTCGCCACGCAACTGATCGAGACACGGGAATACATGTCCTCGGTAGTGAAGGGGGAACCGGAACAGAATTACAACCTGGTACCGCAGGTGGTCGCCACCCAGGTGGCCAAAAGGGTGACGCAGAACAGCAAGTTCTACGTCCGCCAGGTATCCCTGCGCTATCGCAACCCCGAGAACCGCCCCGACGCATACGAGACGGCCCAGCTGCAGAACTTCATAAGGAATCCCACCGCGGAGGTCTACGACATCGTCAGAACCGGCGACACCAGTTCCTTCCGGTACCTGCAGCCGATGCGCGCCACCATTTCCTGCCTCGGGTGCCACGGCAGCTATGAGTCGGCCCCCGACTTCGTCAAGAAGCGCTTCCCCCCGGGCCATTATTCTTACGACTACAAGGTCGGCGAGGTGATCGGCGCCGTCTCCGTCAGCATCCCGGTGAAGGACCTGTACGCCGAACTGGGCGCCAACCTGAAGCTGGACCTGCTCTCAAGGGGGATCGTGTTCCTGATCGTCATCATCGTGATGGGGGCCATCATGAGCCGGGAAATCGTCCACCCGGTAAAGATGCTCTCCGAGAGGATCGTCCAGGTCACCAAGACCGGCAACTTCGAAGAGAAACTGCCGCAGAGAGGCCACGACGAGATCGGCGTGCTGATCGGCGCCTTCAACGACATGATGGACGAACTCTCCCGCCGGACCTTGCAATCCCGCGAGGCGGACGAGAGGTATCGCCGCTTCATCGAGGTCGCCGCCTCCGCCGTCATCACCTTCCTCCAGGACGGCAAGATAGTCATCGCGAACCAGAAAGCCGAGTCGCTGTTCGGCCGCCCGCGGCAGGCGCTCCTTGGGGAATCGATATTCTCTTTCCTCGAAGAGGGGGATGCCTTGCAGGAAAAGCTGGCCCAGCAGGAAGAGTTCAAGGAGGAGACATCGAGGCAGAGGGTGCGCCGGGCGGACGGGACGCTGACCGAGGTGGAAATGGTGGTGTCTGCCTCCACGACGGACCGCGAGCCGATGTTCACCGCGATCCTCAGGGAGCGCAGCCGCGGCTAAGGGCGGGAGAGAACACGGAAAGTTTGCGGCGCCGTGCATGGTTGTGCTAGAGTGTGCCGACCAAACCAAGGAGAGATTAATAAATGGCGAAAGCAGGAAAAGAGCTCTACGTAGGGAGCTTGTCATACGATGTCACGGAATACGAGTTGGAGAAGCTGTTCGCGGTATCGGGGAAAGTGACCTCCATCCACCTGATCACCGACCCGGTGACCGGAGAATTCAAGAGGTGCGGCTACGTGAGGATGGCCACCGAGGCCGAGGCCAGCGACGCCATCGCATCGCTCGACGGCGCGTGGCTGATAGACAAGCACATCACGGTGTCCTACGCCAACCCGCAGAAGATGAAGCCTGGCGGGGGCGGCCTCAAGGGGCGGTTCATACCGAAAGGCGCCGCGGAACGCACCGCCGCCAAAGCCGCTTCCAAGCCCGCAGCCAAGCCGGCCAAAGCTGCCACAGCCAAAGCTGCCTCGGCAAAACCCGCTACGGCGAAGCCCGCGGCCAAAGCCGACACGGCCAAACCCTCGGCGGCAAAACCCGCGACCAGAACCTCGACCAGGCCCGCGACTGCGAAGCCTGCTGCGGCCAAGCCGGCAGCACGCTCGGCGGCGGCCAGGCCGTCCGCAGCTAAACCGGCAGGAAGACCGGCTACGGCCAAGCCGTCGGCGCACAAGCCTGCCGGCAGGCCTACCTCCTCCAGGCCCGGCGCCCCCAAGGGCGGGAGCAGGACCGGCAAGCGGTAGTCCTTGCGCCGCCTTCCGTAGGGGCGAATAATCATTCGCCCCTACGTCTTCTCACCCACCTTCCTTTCTAACGAGCTTCCGTCTATACTACGCCTCATGATAGCCCTAGCCATGGTCGACAATTTCCCTTCTTCTCCCGGCGTCTACATCATGATGACCGCCGAGGGAGCCGTCATCTACGTCGGCAAGGCGCGAAACCTGAAGAAAAGGGTCCGCTCCTACGTGGGCGATACCAGGGATTCCCGTATCCACATCCGCTTCATGGTGCAGCAGGTCGCCTCCATCGAGTACATCGTCACCGACACCGAGAAAGAGGCGCTGATCCTCGAGAACACCCTGATCAAGCAGCACCGCCCCAAATACAACATCAACCTGCGCGACGACAAAACCTACTTCTCACTCCGCATGGACATGAAGGAGCCGTTCCCCCGCCTCTCGCTCGTGCGCAAGGTCCCGGCCGACGGCGCCAGGTACTTCGGCCCCTATTCCTCGGCCACCTCCGCGAAGGAGGTGCTGAAACAGCTCTACAAGATGTTCCCGCTGCGCCACTATCCGCTGGCGACCTGCATGGCCCGCAAGCGCCCCTGCCTCTACCACCAGATCAAGCAGTGTTCCGCCCCCTGCTGCGGGCTGATCACCGCCGAGGCGTACGCGGAGCTGGCCGAAGGGGCGGCGCTTTTCCTCGAAGGGAAGAACACCGAGATCGCCCGCCTGTACCGCACCCGGATGAGCCAGGCCTCCCAGGAGATGCGCTACGAGGACGCGGCGCGCTACCGCGACCTGCTGCGCGCCATAGAGGTGACGGTCGAGCGCCAGAAGATGGTGGCCAAAGGCGGCGACAGCGACGTCTTCGGCGTGCACCGGGAAGCGGACCGGATGCAGATCGCCATGCTCCACATCCGTGGCGGCACCATGACCGGCGGCCGCGGCTTCCTGTTCGACTGGGAGATGGAGGACGAGGAGGGGCTGGCTTCGTTCCTGAACGAGTACTACGACCTTGACACCCCGATCCCCCAGAGCATCCTGATCCCGTTCCAGATCGCCGAGCCCGCGGCGCTGGAGGAACTCCTGACCGAGAAGTCCGGGAAGAAGGTGACCATCAGCGCGCCGCAGCGCGGCCCGAAGCTGGAGATGGTGAAACTGGCGCAGAAAAACGCCGAGACCGCCGCCCAGGAACGGCACGCCAAGGAGGCGTCGTCGGCCGACCTCCTGGACGAGCTCGCGGAGAAGTTGCACCTGCCGCACCCCCCGAGGAGGATCGAGTGCTACGACATCTCCAACATCCAGGGGGAGATGGCGGTGGGAAGCCGTGTGGTCTTCATCGCCGGCAAGGCCGACCGGTCGCTTTACCGGCGTTACCGGATCAAGGGGGTGCTGCAGTCCGACGACTTCGCCATGATGCGGGAGGTGTTGTCGCGCCGGTTCAAGGCGGAGAGCGTCGAGGAGAAGCCGGACCTGATCGTGGTGGACGGGGGCCTGGGCCAGCTGAGCGTGCTGAACGCGGTACTGGAGGAACTTTCGGTGACCGGGGTGGAGGCGGCGGGGCTGGCGAAGAGCCGGGTGGCGCGCGACATGGAGAGCGAGGAGATCTCGCGGAGCGACGAGCGGGTGTTCAGGCCCGGGCGCAAGAACCCGATTTCGCTCAGGCAGAACTCGGCGCCGCTGCTGTTACTGGCCCGCATCAGGGACGAGGCGCACCGCTTTGCCGTCACCTACCACAAGGACGTGCGGAGCAAGTCGATGATCACGTCGCAGATCGAGGGTGTGCCGGGGATCGGCGTGAAGCGGAAGAAGGCGCTGCTGGCGCGCTTCGGGAGTCTGAAGCGGGTGAAGGAGGCGACCGTGGAGGAGCTTGCGGCGACCCCTGGAATGACAGAGAGCGCCGCAAGGGCGCTCTGGGAGCAGCTGAAAAAGCAGGAGTGATCCGACCGATCACTTCCCCTTCTTCAAATCAAACAAGATCAGCTTCGCGACAGCCTTGAGAGTCTCGAAGACCCCCTCGCCGGTGGTGGCGCAGGCCTCGAACTCCGGCACGCCGGTGGGGTTCAATTCGCGCCGCAGTTCCTCGATGCTCACGACATTGGGGAGGTCGCGCTTGTTGTACTGGATCACGTAGGGCATCTTGTCCAGGTCGTACCCCTGCTCGATCAGGTTGATGCGCAGGTTCTCCACGCTCTCCATGTTCGCGTCCATCCGCTCTTCCTGGGAGTCGGCCACGAACACCACGCCGTCCACACCCTTCAGAATCAGTTTCCTCGAAGCATCGTAAAAGACCTGGCCGGGGACCGTGTAAAGGTGGAAGCGTGTCTTGAAGCCGCGGATCTCGCCCAACGCCAGGGGGAGGAAGTCGAAGAAAAGGGTCCTCTCCGTCTCGGTGGCAAGGCTGATCATCTTCCCCTTCGCTTCCGGGGCGGTCTTCTGGTAAACGAACTGCAGGTTGGTCGTCTTACCGCACAGGCCCGGGCCGTAGTAGACGATCTTGCAGTTGATTTCACGGGAAGCGTAGTTGATGAATGACATCCTACTTACCTCTTATAGTTAATGCATAACATGTAGCATCAGTCCTGCCCGATCCCCGGGAAAAAGCCGCGATCTAGCTGAACAGGTTGTCGATATCGTCGTCGGTGATTTCGGCGAAGGGGAATTCGCTCTCGCCGCTCTTCTCCTTCTCCTCGCTCTTCTGCATCAGCTTCTCGAAGATCGACCCCAGTTCGTCGGAGGCCTTCTTGACGCGGAGCCGGACCAGCCCGAGCGAGGAGCGGGTATCGAAGAGCACCACGAGGATCACCCTCCCGGCGACGATGGAGATGTGCAGGTTGTCCTTCTCCCCCTCGTGGAACAGGATGGAGAATTCCTTTTCGCCGATCAGCTTGGCCAGGCCGCCCGTTGCCGCGATGTTGCCGGCGGTCAGAGATGCAAGCGACGTGGTGTCGAAGCGCTCCGTCTCGCCGCAACCGGTAATAAGCTGGCCGTTCTTGTCCACCAGAAATATCACCTTGGCGTTCGCTTCACGCAGAAGCTTCTCGAGGACGACATTTATTTGTTTGAATTCCTCATCGTACATAACCAACTGAGGATTCGCCATGGGTGACTCCTTGGGGGGTGCTGAATTTTGCCGCGAAGCTTATTCTATAACAGAAGCGTTACGCCATTTCAAGGTAATTACCCTTAACAATAACCGCTCGTTACACGCTCGCGATGCCGCGCGCAGCCTGCAGAAGCCGCGAAACCTTCTCCGGATCGCCCGCCTCGCTGTACAGCCTCAGCACCGGCTCCGTCCCCGAGGGGCGGATCAGCAGCCACGAACCGTCCTCGAAGATGTACTTGAACCCGTCGCTGAAGTTGTGCTGCGCCACCTCGAAACCCGCGATGCTGGTGATGCCGCCGGCGTTGAGCTGCTCCAGCAGGCGCTTCTTCGATTCGTTGTCGATGGGGAGGTCGATGCGGGTGTAGTGGAAGTGCCCGATCTCGTCCATGGTCTCCTCGAGCAGGGCGCGGAGTCCCTTGCCGCTCATCGCCATCGCCTCCAGGAGCAGTAACGCCATCAGGATGCCGTCGCGCTCCGGGATATGCCCCTTCACGCCCAGGCCGCCGGATTCCTCGCCCCCCATCAGGATGTCGTTGTCGAGCATCATCTCGCAGATGTGCTTGAAGCCGATCGGGGTCTCGAAGAGTTCCAGGCCGTATTTTTCGGCCAGCAGGTCGATCATCCGGGTGGTGGAAACGGTCTTCACCACGCCGCCCCGCACTCCCTTCCTCTCGTAGAGATGGCGCAAAAGAACGGTGAAGATCCGGTGCGACGAGAAGAACTCGCCGGTCTCGTCCACCGCCCCGATGCGGTCGGCATCGCCGTCCAGCGCGAGCCCGACCTGGAAGAACCCGTCCCTGACCACCTCGGAGAGCTCCCCCAGGTGCTCCGCGATCGGCTCGGGCGGATGACCGCCGAAGCTCGGGTTCTCGGTGCCGTGGATCTCCGTTATCCCGGGGACCAGGTGCGGCAGCAGGCCACAGCCGGCGCCGAACATCGGGTCGACCACCGCCTTGATGCCGGCGGAATGGATCAGCTCCAGGTCGACGTACCTTCTCAACTGTGCCAGGTAGGGGGCGGTCACGTCGACCACTTGCACCAGACCGGAGGCTATCCCGTCGGCAAGGGGCGAAAGGAGCACCGGGCGCGAGGAGGCGATGTTCTGCGCCACCATCTGCTCCAGGACCTTCGTGGTGGAAGGGCGTGCGGAGCCGCCGAAGGACTCCTTGACCTTGAATCCGTTGTAGCGCGGCGGGTTATGGCTCGCCGTGATCATCACGCCGGCGCCGGCCCCTTTCTCGTGTACGGCCCAGGAGACGGCGGGAGTCGGGGCGTAGCCGTCCGAAAGCCAGGTCCTGATGCCGTTTCCGGCCGCGACTCCCGCGACCCTTTCTGCGAATTCGCGCGACAGGAAACGCCTGTCGTAACCTATCACCAGCCCCTTCCCGGCCAGTCCTTCCTTGTGCATATAGTCCATGGTGGCCTGCGCCACCAGTGAAAGATTTTCAAAGGTGAAGGTGTCGGCGATGATGCCGCGCCACCCGTCGGTACCAAATTGGATTTGCAACGTGGTGATACCTCCATGTAAATTAATGTCGGGCATTTTCCACGGCGGCGCGTGATCTGTCAACCTTTAGTTGTGCCTAACGGAAGGGAAGGGGTTGACCGGAGATGATGATTGGCTTATAAATGTCCCACTATCTTATTGAAGGGGAGGATTCTAAGATGCTGAAAAGATTTATCTGCGCGCTGTTCCTTGTGCTTGGCCTTGCCGTGAGCGCCTTCGCAGCAGAGGGAAAGAATCCGGTGGTGGTGATGGAGACCAGCCTCGGGAAAGTGAAGATCGAGCTGTTCCAGAATGAGGCTCCGATTTCCGTCAAGAACTTCCTGGACTACACGAACAGCGGTTTTTACGACGGAACCATCTTCCATCGCGTCATCCCGGGCTTCATGATCCAGGGTGGCGGCTTCAGCGCGGAACTGCACCAGAAGCCGACCCAGGCGCCGATCAAGAACGAGGCGGCCAACGGGCTGAAGAACGACCGGGGCACCCTGGCCATGGCCCGCACCGGCGTGGTGGACTCGGCGACGGCGCAGTTCTTCGTCAACGTCGTGGACAACAACTTCCTGAACCACAGGCCGGGCGGCCCGCAGGCTTACGGGTATGCGGTTTTCGGCAAGGTGCTGGAAGGGATGGACGTGGTGGACAAGATCGCCGCGGTGCAGACCGGGATGCAGAAGGGTTTCCAGAACGTGCCGGTCACGCCGGTCGTGATAAAGAGTGTGAAGCAGCAGAAATAAAGCATCAAGGGGCGCCGCAAGGCGCCCCTTTTCATTTCCCCTTGCGCCTGGCCAGGAGCATCACGTTCCCCGCCGTGAAGAGCAGCGCGCCCAAAAGGGCCGCCATCGCCCCCGGTTCCCGGTGGATCTCCACGATGGCGACCGGCGCCGGCGTCAGTTCCACGTGCTTCAGGTAGATCCCGAACCCCTTGTGGAATACCGGCTGGTTCGGCTGCACCTCCTTCACCGCCCCCCCGACCCGCAGCTCCGCGCGATAGTTCTTCATCATCCCCATCTGCCCCATCTCGAAATTGATCCTCTCCACCTGGACCCGTTCGCCGTCGGGGAAGCCGATCGATCCCCCCTCCGTGAGTTGCATCTGCTGTTTGAACCCGCTGAAGGCGGAGATGAGGTGGGCGATCACCACCAGCAGGAAACCGGCGTGCATCAGGTGCGGCGCTATGCTGCGCCCCTTTTTCCTGAGCGCCTCGATGCTGCAGAGGAGCGCGTTCACGCACAAGAGCGCGATGAGCGCGACGCAGATCCAGAGCCACCAGGAGAAGGAGAGCGGCGCCTCCTTCAGGAAGTAGAAGAGCGGCATCTCGTTCAGGCCGCCCCCCTCCGAGCTGGCGCGGGAGAAAGAGCCGACCGCCAGCGCCAGCATCACGCCGGCGAGGAGCCAGAGGCCGAGGCTGAGGGAGCAAAGGGTGGTGTAGAGTCGTTTTAGCAAGGGGTGCTCCGATCATCGGATCGATCCGCCGGATACGGGGACTGGCTCCGCAGGTGCCTGTCCCACTGTCCGACCGGTCGGTCCGATTAAAAGCTGTGCGAGCTCCGCATCAGCATGCTGACGCCGAGATAGGTGAACAGCGTCACGAAAAAGCCGACGATGCCGAGCCAGGCAAACGGGCGGTCCCAGACCTGCCCCTTCAGACGCAGGTGCAGGTAGAGCGAATAATAGAGCCAGAGTATGGAGGTCCAAAGCTCCTTCGCCGTCCAGAGCCAATAGGTTCCCCAGGCGTAGTAACCCCAGATGCCGCCGCTCACCATGGAGAGCGAGAAGAAGCTGTACCCAACCAGCGCCGCCCGGTACTGCAGGTCGAGGATCTGCCTCTCCTCCCGGCGCAGGTACAGCACGCCCAGAAGCGCGGCCAGGCCGAAGAGGGCGTAGGCGAAGAAGGCCAGGGCCACGTGCAGCTCGAACCAGTAGGTGTCGAGGATCGGCGGGAGCGGCATGTTGAGGGTCGGGAAAGGGAGCGCGAAAAGGGCGAAAAGCCCGGCGAGGGCGCCGCACCCCCAGGCAAAGAAGCGGTCACCGGAAAGCCCACGGCTGTAGACGAAGGGGAGCGCCATGAGCCCGATGGAGCAGGAGAAAAAGGCGAGGGTGTCCTGCGGCCCGATGAGCGGCAGCCTCCCCAGCCCGACTCCGCGGGAGGCGAGGTAGATCAGGCTGCAGGAAAGCGCGAGGACGAAGACCGGTCGCCTGAAGGAGGAGAGGTAGAGGAGCGCGGATGTGATCAACAACCATTTCATGGAATCATCCAAAAGAGGCAAGCAGAGGGCCGTCCACTCCCTCGCCCTCCGGGAGAGGGTGCCCGAAGGGCGGGTGAGGGCGGTGCCACGAAGTGAGGGTCATGCCTACTGCAGCGCCCTCACCCCAACCCTCTCCCGGAGGGCGAGGGGGCGGCCAGCGGTTTCTTTGTTTTTATTTGTAGCTCTTCCGCCGGAAGAGGCCGGTCTTCAGTGAGGAGATCCGGTCCAGGAACAGCATGCCGTCCAGGTGGTCCATCTCGTGCTGGATGGCGACCGCCTCGAATCCCGTCGCCTCGAACTCCCGCACGCCGCCGTCCGGCTCGGTGAAGCGCAGCGTCACTTCGGTGGCGCGCTCGACGTCGCCGGTGTAGTCCGGGACGCTCATGCACCCCTCGCGCATGACGGAATTCCCGCTGCGCGCCAGGATCTCCGGGTTGATCATCAGGAGCAGGCCGTGGTTGTTGTCCTTGCCGTGACGGTTCTTGGATACGTCGATGACGCAGACCCGGACCGGCACCCCTATCTGGGGCGCGGCGACGCCGACGGAGCCGGGACCGGCACGCATGGTGTCGACGAGATCTTCGATCAGCTGCGAAACGGTTTCGACGGCATCGACCGGGGTGCAGACGGCTTTCAGGACCGGATCGGGATAGGTAACTATCGGTTTAACTGCCATATCAGAACGAGACCGGTGTGATGAGCCGCACCGAGATCTCCACGCTCAACTCCTTTTTCAGGTTTTCCAGCAGGGCGGTAGCGTCTTCAACGGACATGCCTGCCGGGAGCGCCGCCTCCAGCACCAGGACGTAGACGGGGTCCTTCGGGCTGCCGATCAGCTTGGTGTTGAGGTCGGTGATGTTGACGCCGCGGTCGGCGAACTCGCGGGTGACGCGATAGACGATGCCCGGCTTGTCGCTGCCGTACACCGATACCAGGCAGAGTTCCCCCACCGGCTCGCGGTAGCAGATCTCGTCGTCCTTGAGCGTCCGGATGAAGGCCGAAAGGCCGTTGCCGGCGTTCTTCTCGGCGAATTCCGCCTCGAGCTTCTTCTTCGAGAACGGCTTCTCGTGCGAGACGATCAGGATCATGGCGAACTCGCCCCCCAGCATGGTGCAGCTGGAGTCCTCGACGTTGCAGCCAAGCTTGTACAGCACCTCGGAGGTGTCGGCCACGATCCCGGTGCGGTCTTTGCCTATGATGGTGACGGCGAAATGCGCCAGGTTGGGCTTGCGGCAAACGTTCATTGAGCCTCCTAAAAGCTTTGATCCGTCAGATCTTGTTGATAAAAACTTCGCGCGGCTTGCTGGTGCCGTCCGAGGGTCCGATGACCCCTTCCTGCTCCATCTTCTCGATGATGCGGGCGGCGCGGTTGTACCCTATGCGCAGACGGCGCTGGATCATGGAGATGGAAGCCTGCTTCGCCTCGGCTACCAGGGCCAGGGCGTCGTCATAACGCTCGTCCATCTCCTCCTCGTCGCCGCCCCCCTTCTCGTCGCTCGCCTTCATCTCCAGGATCGACTTCTCGTACACGGGCTTGCCCTGCTTCTTCAGGAACTCCACCACGCGCTGCACCTCGGCGTCTGAGACGAAGGCGCCGTGGGAGCGCAGCATCTTCGAAGTCCCCGGCGGAAGGAACAGCATGTCGCCGGCGCCCAGGAGGGACTCGGCGCCGTTGCCGTCCAGGATGGTGCGGGAGTCGATCTTCGAGGAGACCTGGAAGGAGATCCTGGCCGGGAAGTTCGCCTTGATGAGGCCGGTGATGACATCGACGGACGGGCGCTGGGTGGCTAGGATCAGGTGGATGCCGGCGGCGCGCGCCATCTGGGCCAGCCTGGCGATCGACTCCTCGATCTCGCGCCCGGCGACCATCATCAGGTCGGCGAGCTCGTCGACGATGACCACGATGTAGGGGAGATGGCCGTGCTCCAACTGGTCTTCCTTCTCCAGGAAGGCCTGGATGGCCGCCTCGCGGGCCTCCATGTCGTCCGCGTCCGCGTCCTCGACCTCTTCGATCTCCTCGACGACGACCGTCTCGCGGGCCTTGTTCTCGGCCTCTTCCTTCTCGCTTTTCTCCAGCTCGCGGTTGTAGGAGTCGATGTTCCTGACCCCCTTGTCGGACATGAGCCGGTAGCGGCGCCCCATCTCCTCGACAGCCCACTTGAGCGCCAGCGAGGCCTTCTTCGGGTTGGTGACGACCGGGAGCAGCAGGTGCGGTATCCCCTCGTACACCGAAAGTTCCAGCATCTTCGGGTCCACCATGATGATCCTGACGTCTGTTGGGGTCGAGGTGTACAGCAGCGACAGGATCATGGTGTTGATGGCGACCGACTTGCCGGAACCGGTGGCGCCCGCGACGAGGAGGTGCGGCATCTTGGCCAGGTCGGTCACGAGCGGGTTGCCGGCAATGTCCTTGCCGAGCGCCAGCGGGAGCTTCATCTTCCCCTTGTGGAACTGCTCGGAGTTGAAGATCTCCTTGAGCGAGACCATCTCGCGCTCCCGGTTGGGGAGCTCGATGCCGACCACCCCCTTGCCGGGGATGGGGGCCACGATGCGGATCGAGTGGGCCTGCAGCGCCATGGAGAGGTCGTCCTGGAGGCCGGCGATGCGGCTCACCTTGATGCCGGGGCCGGGGGAGAATTCGTACATGGTGATGACCGGGCCGGGGCAGATCTCGACCACCTCGCCCTCGACGCCGAAGTCCTTCAGCTTCTTCTCCATGAGCCGGGCGTTCATGGTCAGGGTCTCGCGATCCTGGCGCTTCCCCGCCTCGGGAATCGGGTCGAGGAGCGAGAGCGGCGGGGGCCGGAAGTTCCCTTCCACCTTGATGAACTCGAACGCCTCCTGGACCGCTGCCGTCTTCTTGTCGTCCTGCTTCTTCTCCTTCTTCGCGGCCGGCGCGCTGACCGGAGGGGCCACCGCCGCGGGCTTGATCACCGGGGCCGAATGCGGCTTCTGCTTCTCGGCCTTCTCGCCCTTCTCGGCCATCAGCTCGCGGTTCAACGCCTCGCGCTGCCTGTACTTGGCCCAGCGTTCCTTGATGGCGGTCACCCACCAGTTGGCGAAGAGGATGAAGGAGAAGCGGGAGAGGAGCATGGCGCTCGCCGCCAGCATCGGGAGGATGATGAGGAGCGCGCCGATCTTACCGAAGGCACGCTTCAGGAGTTCGGCGCTCTGGTAACCGACGAAACCGCCGGTCGGCACCCGCTGACCCAGGAACTCGGTGAACTGGAGGTTGAAGCCGAAAAGCCCCGTGAGAGAGATGACGAGCAGCGCGAAGCCGACCGCCTTGTAGCGGCGCCACCGGATAGGATCGGAGCTGAAGGCCCGGTAGGCGAGGTAGATGAGCGTGCCGGGGATCAGGTAGGAGGCGAGGCCGAAGAGCTGCAGGAAGACGTCGGCCAGCTGCGCGCCGAAGCGCCCCCCCAGGTTGTGCGTCTCCACGGCGGTGGAAACGGAGTTGAAGGAGAGATCCTCGCCGTTGTAGGAGATGAGCGCGACGCCGAGGAAGATGCCGGCGGCGGCGAACGCCATCCCCTTCATCTCCTTGGTCACCTTCTCTTTCTTTTCAATCTTCTCTTCAGTCGTCATGGTTGGAACCTGTTCTACGTTCTACGTTCTACGTTGTGATTGCGTAGGGTTTGTCAGATTCTCTCAGATTTTCTCTACATCTCCAGAACCAGCGGCAGGATCACCGGGCGCCTCTCTATGGTCTTGTTGAAGAACCGGCGCAGCACGCGGCGCACCTCCAGCTTCACCTCGTTCCAGTCGGTCATCGCCTCGGTGCTGACCAGGGCAAGGGTGTCCAGCACGACCTTGCGCGCCTCTTCCAGGTACTGCTGGCTGTCGTCCTCGAAGACGAAGCCGCGCGATACGATGTCCGGGCCGTAGATGATGTCGCCGCTCACCTGGTTGATCCCTATGATGACGACGACCATGCCGTCTTCGGAGAGATGCTTCCTGTCCTTCAACACCACGTTGCCGACGTCGCCTACCCCCTTGCCGTCCACGAAGACGCGGCCGGTGTTGACATGGTCCACGATGCAAGCCTCGTCTCCGGAGAAGAGGATCACGTCGCCGTTAACCGCCAGGATGCAGCGCTCCTTCGGGGTGCCGACCTTCTGGGCCAGCTGGGCATGCTTCACCAGGTGCCGGTACTCGCCGTGCACCGGGACGAAGAAGCGCGGCTTCACCAGGTTGTGCAGAAGCTTCAGCTCCTCCTGGCTCGCGTGGCCGGAGACGTGCACCTCCGAGACCTTCTCGTGGATCACCTCGGCGCCGCGGCGGTACAGGTGGTTCATCAGGTCGGAGATGGTCTTCTCGTTCCCCGGGATGAAGCGCGAGGAGAGGATCACCGTGTCCCCCTGCTCCAGCTTGATCTGCTTGTGGTCGTCCATGGCGATCCGGACCAGCGAGCTGCGCGGCTCCCCCTGGCTCCCGGTCGTGATCATGCAGACCTGCTCCTTGGGGAGCCTCGGGAGTTCCTTCAGGTCCATCAGCAGGCCGTCCGGAATCTTCAGGTAGCCGAGTTCGCGCGCGATCTGGACGTTGGCTATCATGGAGCGGCCGTTCAGAAGCACCTTTCTCCCGCTCTTCTCCGCCGCCTGCACCACCTGCTGCACCCGATGGATGTTGCTGGAGAAGGCGGCGACTATGACACGGCCGGAACAGCTCGGGAACAGCTCGTCGAAGGCGTCCCCGACCACCCGCTCGGAAAGGGTGTACCCCTCGCGCTCGATGTTGGTGGAATCCGCGAAGAGCGCCAGCACCCCCGCCTCGCCGTAGCGCGAAAAGGTGGCGAGGTCGGTGAGTTCGCCGTCCACCGGGGTCTGGTCCAGCTTGAAGTCGCCGGTGTGGATCACTACGCCGTCGGGACAGGTGATCGCCAGGGCGCAGCCGTCCACGATGGAGTGGGAGACCCGGATGAACTCGACCTCGAATTCCCCCAGGCGCACCTTGTCCCGCGGCTTGACCACCCGCAGGTCGACCTTCTGGTCCAGCTCGAACTCCTTGAGCTTTTCCCTCACGAACCCGACGGTGAGAGCGGTGCCGTAGATGGGCGGATTCAGCTCCCTGAGCACGTAGGGGAGCGCGCCGATGTGGTCTTCATGCCCGTGGGTGAGCAGTATCGCGCGGATCTTGTCGGCCCGCTCCAGGAGGTAGCCGATGTCCGGGATGACCACGTCGATGCCGAGCATGTACGGCTCCGGGAACATCAGCCCGCAGTCGACCACGATGATGTCGTCGCCGTACTCGAACGCCGCCATGTTCAGGCCGATTTCCCCAAGCCCGCCCAAGGCGACGAACTTGAGCCCGGTACTCTCTATACTTGTTTCTTCCAAAGATCCGTCCTTATTGAGTAAGCTGATTCGCGACCTTCTCCACAATCTCCCCCTCCCCTTCAAGGGGAGGGCCGGGGTGGGGATGGGTGAATAATGCCCGTTGCGAAGAGTCTCTAGCGCCCCTGCTGCCTCTGCAGGATGGCGGCTATGCGGGCGTCGCAGCGCGCGATCCAGTCCTGGCCCGGCGTGTAGATCCAGGCGATGGCATAAAAGGAACTCCTCAGGGCGCGGTAGGCGATCAGCGCGCGCGGCAGGTCGCCGTTTCGCTCGGTCATCTCCCCGATCTCCCAGAGCTTTTCGGCGCTCTTCCCTACCTTCGAGCTGCCGGGGGTGTACATGTGGATGGCCGCCTCGTACCCCGCCACAGCCGCGGGGAAATCCGCAGCCGCCAATCCCTTCTCACCCTTGTCAAACTGCACGTGCTGCCGGTACAGGGTGTTGCCCCAGACGAGGACGATCGAGATGAGTGCTATTGCGGCGACGTTGGCCGCTATGGTCTTTACTTTTTCCATGTGCTCTTTCTTCTTGTCCGTCGGATGCAGGGTTACCCCTGGAAGAAACCGGGCGCCACGATGAGGAGCGTGCCCAGAAGGGCCGCCACCAGGCCTGCCAGGACGGCCGTTGCCGCCAGGATGTCGAGGGGTGAACGCAACCGGTGGGAAGCCGGGAGGCCCCAGCAGATCAGGGCGATCCCCGCTATGGCGAGCGCCAGGTAAACCATCACCATCTAATGAACCTCCAGCCTTGCTGCAATCGCCTCGCGCACCTGCTGCATGACTTCCCCCTCGGGAACCCCCGCGGCGTCTATGGGAGCGGCGAAGCTCACGCTTATGGTCCCGGGTCTCAGTTCGATCCGGTTGCGCGGGTTTCTCTCCATGCTCCCGTTTATGGTGAACGGAATGATGGGAACTCCCGCCTTGGCCGCCAGCAGGAAGGCGCCGCGCTTGAAGGGGAGGAGCGAGCCGTCCACCGTCCGGGTCCCCTCCGGGAAGATCACCACGCTGGTCCCCGAGGCGATCCGCTCGGCGGCCTGCTTCATGCTTTTCAGCGCCTTTCTCCCGTCGCTTCTGTCCAGCGGGATGTAACCGGCGCGCCTCATGGCGGCGCCGAACACCGGCACCCGGAACAGCTCTTCCTTGGCGACCCAGGAGAAGAGGCGCGGGATGGCGACGGAGAGCGCGTGGATATCGAAATTTCCCTGGTGGTTGCCCATGTAGATGACCGGCCCCTGCGCGGGGACATGGTCCAGGCCGGTGACGACGAGCCGGATACTCGCCATCCTCAGGCACCAGAGGCTCCAGAACCTGGCACATGCGTGCCCCGAGCGGCCGCTGCCGTCGAAGAGTCCGCCGATCACCGCCGCGAGACTCACAAGCAGTGTGAAGGGGACCAGGAAAAGGAGGTAGAGCCGCGCTCTTAACATGAATACCCCCTCTAGATAATCCCGGTTACGTTACTTTTTTTTACCTGCAGAGTCAAACATTATCGCTTGCCATGCCGCCGTGATTTCTATACACTTCCCGAATTCAACACTGCTGACTTAAACGCGAAAAGGAGAAACGACATGGCAAGTCTTAACAAGGTGATGCTCATCGGAAACCTGGGGAAGGATCCCGAGGTTCGCTACACCGCCGGCGGCACCGCCGTAGCCTCCTTCTCCCTCGCCACCTCCGATAGGATCAAGAACAAGAGCGGCGAGTGGGAAGAGAAGACCGAATGGCACAACATCACCCTCTGGGCGCGCCTGGCCGAGATCGCCGGCGAGTACCTCGTCAAGGGGAAGACCGTATATATCGAAGGACGTCTGCAGACCCGCAAGTGGCAGGACAAGGAAGGCAAGGACCGCTACACCACCGAGATCGTCGGGGAGAAGATGCAGATGCTTTCCGGCAAGGGCGAGGGGGGCGGCGGGCAGCGCCAGGGCCAGGGCGGAGGCGGAGGCGGCAAACCGTCCCAGCAGGATTACAACAACCAGGGCGGAGGCTACGAGGAGCCGGTCTTCAACCCGGACGACGAGATCCCGTTCTAACGCAGGACCCTTTTAGACTAAAACACACTACGACTAAAACGACAAAAGACGCAGCCCCTTGATCGAGGCTGCGTCTTTTTTTGTTCCGCTTCGCGACCTTAAATCGCTACCCGAAACCTGGCGCCTTCCTGAACGTTGCCTGCATTAAGTAAGCGCCCTCACAACCAAGGGCCGGACAAGGGGACCCGGTATCAAGCTGGCTCCGACGACGGTGCCACGTATTTTTTCATCGTCTTTTACCGTTATTTTTTAAGTATTTACAAAGTACGCGGAAAAAAATACTATATTGAAAAATTCGCTTCAAGATCATGGTTTCGGCTAAGCAGGCTTTACATAATGTTCACCAATAAAGTTGGCAGTACCAGCACGACAGGAGTTGGTAATGGGAAAAGTATTGCAGTTCAAGAAGGTGACGAAGATCGCCGACAAAAACAGGAATACGGAAGCTTTATCAGAGCAGATAGAAGACGAGATCAGCGCGGTCATAAACAATTGTTCGTTGACCCCTTCAAACAGGCGTTGGATACTCGAAAATATGCTCATGAACATGGATGATCAACTGGAAGAATACAAGAAGGAGTTGGACAGGGCGGAAAGAACCCTGAATGCCCTGGTTAAATCGGCGGAGAGGGAAATTGCCGCTGCCTACCTCGATTTCGACTCACAGGTACGGACCATGACGCGCGCGGTGAAGAAGCTGACCCGGGGCTCCTCCGGCCCCGACCTGACCGGCACACCGGCCGCCCCCGACGAGGCGGATAAACCGTAACCCCCTACCTCAAACCTCACCCGTAGGGGCGGATCACATCCGCCCTGTTCGCAACATCTTCATCACAGCCCATCTTACTGTTTTCAGCGCTTCCTCTTTGTGCTAGTTATATAGGGTCCCTTTCCCCCAACCAATGGAGGCCGCCATGAAAATCCGCAAGAAGATTCTCGACTATGAGTATGAAGAGGTCCTGGAGACGAAGTACCGCGAATTGATACGGGTAGGGTGCGCCGTGGCCGTAGGGTGCCCGGACTGACTCAAGAAACACTTCGCGGTCGCGAAGGAAGCGGGTGCCACTGAAGAGGAACTGAAGGAAGCGATGGCCTACGGCATCATCGCACCGTCCGGGAGAGCAAAGAACTTCGTGCTCGGCATGAAGGGAGTTCTGGACGAGCTGTAGCTTTGCCGTACTTCCCAGACCCGCGATTCGAAGGACAGAGGGCATGCCCGCTTGAAGCAACTGATTTTCTCAAACGCCAGGAAGAGGGTGTCGATCCGCCGCAACGTGGCGGCGCTGTCGATGCCGGTGCTCCTGTCGTCACTGTTCCAGCGCCTGGTCTCCATCGTGGACATCTTCATGGTCGGGGGGCTCGGGGCCGCGGCCATCGCCGCCACCGGCCTCGGGCAGTTGCTGATCTTCGTGGTGATGACCGTATTCTGGGGGCTTTCGACCGGCGCGACGGTGGTCATCGCCCACCTCTGGGGAGCGGGAAAGCAGCCCGACGCACGACGCGCAGCCTTTGCCTCCTTCCTCTTCTGCGCCGTCATGGCCGTGGCGGCGACGCTCTTGGGGATGTTTTTCGGCAGGGACGTCGCCGTCTTCATGGGCGCGGGGAACGACGTCCTCGACTACGCCTCCGAATACATCCGGCTGGTCTTTCTCTATTTCGCCTTCACCGCCGGCCTGAACATCCTCTCGGCGATCATGCACGGCACCGGGAACACCCGCACGCCGATGAACGCCATCCTGCTGGTGAACTTCCTTCACGTCGTGATCGCCTACCCGCTCATCTACGGGAAGTTCGGCTTTCCCCGCTACGGGGTGATCGGCGCGGCCTACGCCATCAACATCTCGGAGGCGGTCGGCTTCACCTACCTCCTGGTGCAGGCGCTGCGGCTGAAATACCTGAAGATCGGGCGCCCCGACCTGGAGCAGCTCAGGAAGGTGCTGGCAATCGGCTACCCGGTAGCGCTGGAGCGGATCGCCCAGCAGTCGGGCCAGCTCCTTTATTCGAAGTTCATCATCGGCTTCGGGACCGCCGCCTACGCCGCCCACCAGATCGGGCTCTCCATCGAGTCCCTCTCCTTCATGCCCGGCGCCGGGATGGGGATCGCCGCAGCCACCCTCATGGGGCAGGCGCTCGGCGCGGGCAAGCTCAGGCGCGCCCACATGAGCCACACCGAGGCGCTGCGGCTCGCCGTCATCGTCATGGCCTGCATGGCGCTCCTCTTCTTCACCATCCCCCACCAGCTGATCGGTCTCTTCACCAGCGACCCGCAGGTGGTCGAGAAAGGAAGCGTCTTCCTCAGGCTGGTCGCCTTCGCGCAGGTGCCGCTCGCCATCTCCTTCGTCTACGCCGGGAGCCTGCGCGGCACCGGCGACACGCACTACGTCTTCCTGGTGACCCTGGTCGCCATGTGGGGGATCAGGGTGCTCCTGGCCTACATCGCGGCGGTCCCGCTCCATCTCTCCCTCTACGCCGTGTGGAGCGTCTTCCTCATCGACTGGTTCTTCCGCGCCGCCGCCTTCGCCTGGCGCTACCGTAGCCGCGACCTGCACAGCGTCGCCATCTAGCGATGGAACTCGCCTTCCCCCCCACCCTCGACCGCGATGAAGCGCTGCGGCGGCTGGAGCGCCTCCTGGTCGCCGGCTCGGTACTCGACGCGGAACTGGAGCGGCGGATAGAGCGCGTGGATCGTGCTTTCGAAGAGTACGCCGCGTCCTACCCCCTTCCCCTTTGGGCCCCGGGCCTCGCCCTCACTAACGAAATGCGCGGCTGGACCGAGGCGCTCTTCCCCATCCCGCAGGTGCGGGCCGTCTTCGACCTGCTCCTCAGGCGCGGCTGCCGCTTCTCCCCCCTTCTCTCCGGCACCTATCTCCACAGCTCGGCGGGCTGGCTCGACCTGCTGCACAGGTTGAGACCGCAGCTGTCCTGCGCCAACCCTGCCGCGACCCTCATGGAACTGGCCCTGGACGGGGAGGCGCGCTGCCGTTTCCTGTTCGCCCTGTTGTTGCCGCACCACTTCGGCGGCGGCTTTGACCGCTATCCCGCGCAGTCGCTCTGGCTCAAAGGATGGTTTGCCGATCGCGCAGCGGATTTCGAGGGGGGGATAAGGGTGCTGGACAGCGCCTGCGGTAGCGGAGAGGGTGCCTACCAGGTTGCCGGAATGCTGAAGGAGGCCGGGTTAGGTGGAAAGCGCTGTGTCGTGCACGGGTCGACGCTGGAGCCGATCGAGCTGTTCGCCGCGGCGCATGCCTTCTTCCCGCACGACAGGGACCGGGAGATGGATTACCGCGCCAGGGTGGCGCCTCTGTTGGCGGGATTGGAGAACCTCTCCTGCGAGTTCTACCTGGACAGCGTCGGCACAAGGTCGAGCCGGGAGCCCTACCAGCTGGTTCTCTGCAACGGCCTTCTTGGTGGACCGCTCTTGCACGCACCAGATGAATTGGCGTCGGCCATGGCCGGTCTCGCTTCGCGGCTCGCCCCTGGCGGGCTGCTGGTTGCGGCCGACCGTTTCCATGCCGGCTGGCGTCTGCGCGTTCCCGCCGGGAAGCTGCGGGAGCTGATGCAGGCGAACGGCCTGACCCCGCTGGAGGTGCCGGAAGGGATCGCGGGGAAAAAGGCAGATTAAGACTAAGATCAAGATAAAATTCAGGTTCAAAAAAGAAGGGGACGGCACCCGTTGGGCCGTCCCTTTCCTGTAGCAGTACGTTTCATGCTTTTCTTGATCTTAATCTTTGTCTTAATCTTTACCTTAACCTAGGCCTTTAAAAGCACCCCGCCCCAGGAAAGCCCGCCGCCGAACCCCATCATCAGCACCAGTTCCCCAGGCTTGATAACGCCGTTTCTCCGGTTCTCGTCGAGGGCGAGCCCCACGGAGGCCGCCGCTGTGTTGCCGTAACGGTCCAGGTTGAGCAGGAACTTTTCCTTGGGTATGCCGGTCTTCTTGGAGATGAAATCGATGATCCGCACGTTCGCCTGGTGCGGGATGATGTGGTCGATCTCCTCGGCCTTGATCCCGCCGCGCTCGGTGAGCTCGGAGATGATGCGCGGGATGACATCGGTGGCAAAGGTGAAGACGCTTTTGCCCGCCATCTGGAAGGTGTTCTCGTGCAGTTCGATGCTCTCGGGGCTGACCGGCTTCCTGGAACCGGAAGAGGGGACCTGGATCAGCGGCCAGCCGTTCCCGTCGCTCTTCATCACGGTGTGGAGCAGCCCCTTGCCGGACACCCCGGCGCCGAGGATGATGGCGCCTGCCCCGTCGCCAAACAGCGGGGCGGAACCTTTGTCCTGGAAATTGAGTATTTTAGAGTAGGTGTCGGCGCCGATGAGGAGGACCCGCCGGTATTTCCCGGAGCGGATCAGGTTGTCCGCAACCTCCATCCCGAAGATGAAGCTGCTGCAGACGGCGTTCATGTCGAAGGCAAACGCGTTGGCCGCCCCGATGTTCTTCTGGACCATGCAGGCGGTGGCCGGGAGGATCATGTCGGGAGTGGAGGTGGCGACGATGATGCAGTCTATCTCCAGCGGGTCGAGGTCGGCGTTGTCGAGGGCAAGGAGGGCCGCCGCGGTCGCCAGATCGGAGGTCGCTTCGTCTTCCGCCGCAAAGCGCCTCTCCCTGATTCCGGTCCTGGAATGGATCCAGGCGTCCGCGTCGTCCACGAGGTAATTGAAGTAGTCGTTCTTGATGACCTGTGCGGGGACATGCCCGCCGGTACCGAGGATTTCCGAATGCAGCATTTCTTGCAGACCCCCTTCTCTCCCGTAATACCACCGGTAACGGGATGTACCGTTATGTCACAGTAAAATAGTGTTTGTCAATTAATATGATTATCCTTATGCATCACGGCCTCGATCACGCTGTACACCCAGAGCACCATGAAGCCGCCCAGAAGCCAGCTGGCCCAGGGGTTGTCCGTCTTGATCGCCGTCAGCACCTGCTCCGGCTTGAGCGTTCCCTGCTGCGCCGCCAGCATCAACTTTCCGGCGCTGCGCAGGGCGACAAAGAGGGCGCCGAGTATGAATACGTTGTCGAGCAGTATCAGGATCCCGCCCTTTACCCGGCTGCCGCGATAAAGTTGCCCGAGCCCCGGGAGCACCAGGGCGGAAAGTGCCACGCATTTCAACTTGTTTCCCATTTTCTTCTCCAGTAGAGCGTAGCTGTTTGCGATTCCGGGCCAAAGCTGCGGGCGCCGGGGATCTAATGTCGGAAGCGTGCTGTTTTATGTTGTGGAACGGGACTTTTTTTGCTAAATCAAGCTCATGGATAAAGCGTTGAACTCGAGAATACGCGAAGCGGTCGTGCCGCTTCTCAAGGATCCCAACCCGGAGGTGCGGCAGGCTGCCGCCCAGGCGCTGGAAAGGCTCGAGGCCGCCGAGAGCCTGGAAGAGGTCTTCGAACGCCTGAAGCGTGGCGACCGGGCCACGAAGATCGCGGCGATCCATACCCTCGGGCGCATAGGCGGCGCGAAGGTGCTCCCGATCCTTTTCTACTGCACGGCAAGAAGCGAGGAAGACATCAGGTGCGCGGCGGTCAAGGTGCTGGGAGAATTGGGGCACCCCGAGGCGCTCGCCACGCTTTTGGAAAAACTCCAGGACCCATCGGTCACGGTGCGGGCCCTCGCCATCGAGGCGCTCGCCAGCTACCGCAACCCCGCCGTTATCCAGAGGCTCCTTCCGTTTCTGGATGCGAACGACGGGATGCTGGACGCGGAAGCGGCGCTCGCCCTCGGGCGCCTCGGCGATACCTCTCAGACGGAGCGGATCATCGCGCTCCTCAACTCGCCCCACGACAACACCCGCGCTGCAGCCGCTACTGCCCTTTCCCTGCTCCCCTGACCGCTAGAAATACCCCGCTACGTCTATCCCCTTCACCAACGGGTCGACCAGGTCGACGATCCGGTCGCCGCTGGCGATGATGCTCCTCAACTCCGGCTCGGCAAGCGCGCGTCCTGAACCGTCCATGATCACCTTCACCACCGCCGCTCCGCACGGATGCGCGCTCGGGGTAAATACCACCGCTATCTCGTTGCTGTCAAGCCTGACCAGGCTCCCGGTCGGGAACCTGCCGGTCAGCTCCAGGAAACGGTCCACGATCTTGCCGTCGAGGCTCTTGCCGCAGGCGTTACGCAGTTCCTCGACCGCCTGGGTCGGGTTCATGGGGCGCTGGTAGGCCCTGAGCGTGGTGGTCGCGTCGTAGAAATCGGCCACGGCGACGATGCCGCTGGTGACCCCGAATGGGAGATGCTTCGCGGACTCCGGATACCCCCGCCTGTCGAAACGGATGTGGTGCCCGAGAACTGCTTCCGCCACCTCATCCGGCACACCCTCCATCTCGCGCACGATCTCCGCGCCGTACTCCGGGTGCCGCCTCATTTCCAGGTACTCGTCGCTTGAGAGCTTCCCCGGCTTGTTGAGAATCGTCTTCGCCACCCGGGTCTTGCCGATGTCGTGGAGAAACCCCGCCAGCCCCGCCTCCTCGACCTCGTGCACCGATCTCCCCATGGAGGCGGCGAGCGCCATGGAAAGGACGCCGACGTTGACGCTGTGCTGGAAGGTGTAGTTGTCGTAATCCTTGATCAGGGAGAGTCCCAAAAGTGCCAACGGCTCCTTGATGGCGGCCGAGGCGAGGCTGCTCACCACGGTCAGCATGCGCCGGCTGTTGGGGATGCGGCCGTTGCCGATCTCGTCGAAGATCTCCCGCACCGCGCCGACCGCCTCGTTGTAGGTACGGGAAAGGTTGTCCTCCTCCATCACCTCGATGAGCTGGACCCCGGCCTGTTTCAACCCCGCACCGAGTTCCGCCATGCAGGCCGGGTCGGCCATCAGCCGCGCCAGTACCGCCAGGTCGTTGGCCATCACCCCCGGCTTCAGAACCAGCCCGGAAACCCTCTTCTCGTCCAGGCGGTTCATGAGTTCCTGCAACGGCGGCGGCGGCGCGAAAAAGAGATGCTCCCCGATGGAGAGGACGCCGTCGACTACCGCTATGCGGATCTCCCCTCCCTCGCGTTGCAGGGAGAGCACCACCGACTCCAGTTCCCGGAAAGGCTGCAGTGACGCAGGGTGCCCCGGAGGGTACAGCCCCGCGCCGCGGATCCCCCCCGACAGCAGCGTCGCCAGGCGCTGGGCCTGTTGCAGGCCGTCAATCAACATTGCTTCCTCCGGAAACCCGCTCCAGGGAGTCGATCGCCTCCCGGCACGCCTCGGCAAGGGCCCCCTTGCCGCGCGCATGTTCCGCCAGGGCGGGTAGCGCCGACTCGTCGCCCAGCATCCCGAGGCTCGCGGCGACGGCCACCTTCAGCTCCAGCCGTCTGCCGAGGACGGGCCAGCCGCGCGCCCCCAGGAGCTTCAGGAGCTGCCCGGTCACCCTTCGGTCCCCGATATGCCCCAGGGCCGCCACCACCTCTTTCTTCACAGCCAGCTCCTTCAAGAGCAGGTCCCGCCGCTCCAGTATCCTCAAAAGCGCAGGGACCGACTCCCGGCTCCGCATCAGCCCCAGGCAAAGTATCGCCTGCCGGACCACCCCTTCGTCCTGTTCTTCCAGAAGCGGCAGGAGAAGGAGCAAGGAGGCGTCCCCGCCGATCTTCATCAGGGCGCGGATCGCTTCCTTGCGCACCCGCGCGTCGTGATGGCAGAGGGGCTTTTTCAGCGCCAGGACCGCGTCCTCGGACCGGATTTCCCCCAGGATGGCGACCATGTTACGCACCACGTACCACCGGTCGTCGTCGAGCATGGCAAGAAGCGGCCCAACGGCAGGGGTCCCTATGGCGACCAGCGCCGCCGCAAGGGCCTTCCTCTCGAAGACCTCTTTCGCCAGGCAGAGCCTCTGGATCACCCAGTAGGCCCCCTTCCCGCCCAGCGCGGCCAGCACGCGATGGATCGATGCGCGCTCCGGGCATTTCCGGCTCTCCAGGGGGGCGAGGAGCTGGTCCGCGGCGCCGTCTGCCAGCTGTCCCAGCGTGAACAGCGCATACTCCCTCTGGGGAAGGCTCCTTAGCGGCTCCCCATGCTGCCGCAGCAGCTCCTCCAGTGCTGGGAGGAGCGGGCCCCCCGGTTCTTCACTGAACCTGGCGACCACTTCCCGCCCCAGTTCCTGGTAGCGCCGATCCGACTTCTCCTGCGCCATCAGGGGGAGGATGTCGGCGATGGTTCGCTTCCCGGCCGGACGCGCCCGGGGTTCGGGAGCCGCCATCCCTTCCCGCCCCTCCTCCACCTTGTCTCCGCAGCCCGATCTCTTGGCCCGGATGGAGGCGAGGTCTTTCTCGTTGACCCAGATGGTCCTGACACCTCTTTCCTCGAGGAGCTTCGGGAATCCTCCCAGGTAGTTGATCTTCTGCGGGTCCTCGGCAAGCAACTGGACAAACGATTCCAGGTCGGCGGCAAGGAGATCCTGCATGAAGGTGATGTTGGCGATCCGGCGGATGAAGCACTCGTACGCCAACTGCTGCGCCATGACGTTCCCCTCGACCGGCTCGCCCAGCGACAGGAACCCCTGCCGGGTCACGCCCAGCGTCAGCTCCACCTCCGCCACCAGTGTCACGCAGAGCGCGAAGGCCCGCTGCATGCTCTCGGTGCGGTAAGGGTGTCCCTCCGGATAGAATCCCGCCCCCTTGACCGCCTTGTGCAGTTCGATGAGAGCCTGGACCAGGAGCCCGTTGTTGTCCGAAGGTTGTACCAGCTTCAGCAAAGGTTTCTGCGGAGCAGCCACCGGCGCCTCCCGTAAAAGTGCCCTTCCAATGAGAACCACTGGATTTTAACGTACTGCGAGAAAGCTTGTCAAAACCTTAATCCGGAGAAAGAGGCGTAAACGCGCCGCAGTTGACACCTTACGGCAGAAAGCTTAGTATTAGGTGTTTTTTTCCCGTTGGCGCGGGAGCGGAGGGATATGGCAAAGGTAAAGGTGAAGACCGGGTACGTCTGTTCCGATTGCGGGGCCACCTATCCCAAATGGCAGGGGCACTGCACCGCCTGCAATGCCTGGAGCACCGTCAAGGAAGTCCGTCTCGGCTCCGAGCGTCCCGGCCGTCGCGACGGGTTCGCCGGGGCCAGCTCCCCCGTCACCCTCCTCTCCAGCGTCGACTGCACCGAGGAGTCCCGTTTCTCCAGCGGCAGCGACGAGTTCGACCGGGTGCTCGGGGGGGGCTTCGTCCCCGGCTCCGTGATCCTGATGGGAGGCGACCCCGGGGCCGGCAAGAGCACCATCCTGCTGCAGACCATGTGCCACGCGGCGTCAGCCAGGGAGGTGCTCTACGTCTCCGGCGAGGAGTCGCTCCAGCAGATCGCGGGGCGGGCCAAAAGGCTGCAGCTCCCGGTGGAGCGGGTGAAGATGCTGGCGGAAACCTCCGTCGAGCGGGTGCTCGAGGCGGCGGACGCCGAGCGCCCCGAGGTGCTGGTGATCGACTCGATCCAGGTGATGCAGTCCGCCGGGGTCGATGCGGCGCCTGGGGGTGTCTCGCAGGTGCGCGAGAGCGCCGCGGCGCTCACCTGCTACGCCAAGACCAGCGGGTTGGTGCTGATCATGGTCGGCCACGTCACCAAGGACCAGTCGCTGGCCGGTCCCATGACCCTGTCCCACATGGTCGACACCCAGGTGATGCTCTCCTCCACGGAGGACGCGCGCTACCGGCTGATGAGGACCACGAAGAACCGCTTCGGGCCGGTGAACGAGCTCGGCGTCTTCGCCATGACGGAGAAGGGGCTGCGCGAGGTGAAGAACCCCTCCGCGATCTTTCTCTCCCGCACGGACAACGCCGCCCCGGGGAGCCTGATCAGCGTGCTGTGGGAGGGAACCAGGCCGCTTCTGGTCGAGATCCAGTCCCTCGTGGTCTCAGCGCAGTACGGCTCGCCGCGCCGGCTCGGCATAGGGCTGGACCAGAACCGGATCGCCATGATCCTCGCCGTGATCACCAAGCACGGGGGGCTCGTCCTCTCGGACCAGGACGTCTTCGTGAACGTCGTCGGGGGGATCAGGGTCCTGGAGACCAGCGCCGACTTGGCCGTCGCGCTCGCCATCGTCTCCAGCCTCAGAAACACCGTGCTGCCGCAGGACCTGCTGGTGTTCGGAGAGGTGGGACTTTCCGGGGAGATCCGGCCGGTCTCCAACGGCGAGGCGCGGCTGAAGGAGGGGGTGAAGCACGGCTTTACCCGCGCCATCGTCCCTAAGGGAAACGCACCGAAAAGGGGAGTGCCCGGGATGGAGGTGGTAGGCGTCGCGTCCCTTGCCGAGGCGCTTGACGCCATCTAGGTTCGCCAAGAAGCACGCGGTCCACCGGCATTTCGGGAGTTTATTCATTACAGACAAAATTTCACTTTACTAATGGGGAAAATTCCTCTTTAATGTCGTATTGATTAGAAAAGGAAAAGGTGTCATGAATACGGAAAAGCTCGAGTATTTCAGAGGAATCCTGCAGGAAGAAAAAAGAATGCTCCTCGAAGAGGCAGGCCGCACCGTCTCCGAGATGAATTCCGACACGACCAACTTCCCCGACCCCACTGACCGGGCCACGCAGGAGTCGGACCGGACCTTCGAGCTGAGGATCCGGGACCGCGAGCGCAGGCTGATCAACAAGATCCAGGAAGCGCTTGGCCGCATCGACGCAGGCACCTTCGGCATCTGCGAGGTGTGCGAGGAGGACATCAGCGAGGCGCGGCTCAAGGCGCGTCCGGTGACCACGCTCTGCATCGACTGCAAGATGGAGCAGGAAAAGAAGGAAAGGCTTCGCTAACCCCCTAAACCTCACGAGCTGCTGCCTTCGGAGTCCACATGGTTGTCCGGAAGGGAAATAACCTCCTGGAACAAGCGCTGCGGATCGCCCAATCGTCCGGGCGCTCGCACCAGGTCCGGCTCAACTGCCTGCTCCGCATGGCGGCCCGGACCCTCGCCCTCACCTCGGCAAAAATCTATCTTCCCGACCCCCCGAAAACGTACCTGAGCCGGCGCTTCGGCACCACCCTCCCCCATGCCGGTCGCAGTTGCCTGATCCCCTTCGACGCCGGTTGCGCAGGTCGCGCCGCCGCGACGCTGCTTTCGCATGATGCGCCGACCGACCAGCTGCACCCCGACGAGACCTTTTCCGAAGCGGAAAGATCCTTTCTCTCCATCCCGCTTCTGGACGGCAAGGAGCTGGTCGCCGTCCTGACCCTGGGGAGCAGCGAGAGCTCCGTTCCCCGCGAGGCGGCGGCTGCGTGCCGCCCCCTGCTTCCCGTGTTCGCCATGACCCTCGCGGGGCTGGCCGACGCGGAAGCCGCGGAGCACGCCCGCCGCAACCTGTCGCTACTCTCCTCGCTCGGCAAGCTCCTCAGCACCCCGCAGCCCCCCGGCCTGCTTCTGCCGCAGCTCATGAAGCTCTGCACCGGCACCGGACTCTCCTGCTGCGCCGTGATCCGGCTGAAGGAGCGGGTGAACTCCAAGGCGAGGCTCTTCAAGAGCTGCCGCAGGGAGAGCCGGGAATCGCTCTCCCACCTGCTGCAGGAGGAACTTGTCCTGTCGGCCAGGACGCTCGCCGCAGGCGCCACCCGCACCGGGTTGCCGGGTGATTCCGGCTCGTCCCGCTATGCCCTCTGCACCCCCCTTGGGAGTATCGACGCCCCGCTCGGGACCCTGACGCTCTTCGGCGGATCGCAGCTGCTGGCCCCCGAACAGGTCGAACTGGTGGAAACCATCGCCCGCCTCCTCTCCGGCGCGCTGGCCGAGGTGATCTGCAAGGAGCAGATCCAGAGCTTCGACACGGAGAACGAGAAGAAGCTGAAGGAGCTGTCGCTTCTGTACCGGATGAGCAACACCATGCTCTCCACCATCAAGCTGAACAAGCTGATCCACCTGACGCTGACCGCCCTCACCTCCGGCCCGACCCCCTTCTTCGACCGCGCCATGCTCTTTCTCGCCAACGAGCGCTCCGGCGTGCTGCTCGGGATGCTGGGGGTCACCCGCGAGACCGCCCCGCCGCTCTCCGTTCCCAGCGGGGGAGGCGACGACATCCTCTCCAGCCGCTGGGACATCTCTGAAGATGACATGGCGGCGCAGCGGGAATCGGAGTTCTGCCGCCAGGTCCAGGGGAAGAGGCTCGAGCTGGACGGAACCCTCAACATCGCGTCGCAGGCCGTGCTGGAGAAGAGGCTCATCTACATCCCGGCCGAAGCCGGCATAGGGGGGGACGAGGAGGATTTCGGCCGCTCTGCGCTCGCCGCCTCGCCGCTCATCGCCCACGGCCAGGCCGTCGGGGCCGTCCTGGTCGACAACGCCCTGACCCGGGCCTCCATTCCGCAGGAGAACCTCCGGTTCCTGCAGCTCTTCACCAACCAGGCCGGGATGGCGATCGAGAACTCGATGCTGTACAACAAGATCGCCGACGCACACAAGCAACTGAGCGAAGCACAGGAGAACCTGCTGCAGAAGGAGCGGCTGGCCGCGATAGGCGAGATGGCGGCCGGGATCGCGCACGAGCTGAAGGGACCGCTGGTCTCCATCGGCGGGTTCGCCAGGCGGCTGGCCAAAAAACTCCCCCCCGACACCGGCGAGTGGTCCCACGCCGACCTGATCGTGCGCGAGGTGCTGCGGCTGGAGGGGATACTCTCCGAGATCCTTCTTTTCTCCAAGAAGACCACCATCTGCTACTCGCGCTGCAACATCACGGACATCGTGAAGGAATCGCTAGCCGTGGTCGCCCCCCCCATCGACGAGAAGCGGGTCACCGTCACCACCAAGTACCCGCGCAACAAGCTCCTGCTGCTGGGGGACGGGCAGCAGTTGAAGCAGGTCTTCATCAACATCCTGCTGAACGCGCTCGACGCCATGGGGGAAGGGGGGCAGATCAACATCCAGGTCTGCGCGGCCGACCTCGACGGCAGGGAGGCCGCCATGGTGAGGATAGCCGACACCGGCGGCGGGATACCCGTCGAGAGCCTGAACAGCATCTTCACCCCCTTCTTCACCACGAAGGAAAGCGGGACAGGGTTGGGGCTTCCCATAGCCAACCGGATAATAACCAACCACGGCGGGAAGATACAGATCAGCAACACCCCCGGCATGGGAGCCGAGTTCAAGGTGATACTTCCCAAGCACTGGTGACATTTTTCTTTGAAAAGCGAGGTCGATTACGATATAAATCAGGGCGTCTTTGGGCCGCGTTAATGGGTGCGGTTGAAGGTACAGTTTAATGGGGGTGTAGCTCAGCTGGGAGAGCGATGCGTTCGCAACGCATAGGTCGACGGTTCGATCCCGTTCATCTCCACCAAATATAAAAAGGACTTACGAATTTTTCGTAGGTCCTTTTTTCGCAGGTTACCCTTATAGGGTCATTATAGGGTCAATGGTGAAGTCAGGCGTTTTCCTGTCGGGCCTTTTTCAGTGGCTCGAATCTTCATTCTTACTTGACCCCGGTTCCGCGGGTCCGCAGGGCCCGCATATCTGATTACTTCTTGATCAAAGCCATGGCTCCCCAACCTGGCGGGTTCACCGGTATGGTGACGACACTCGACGGTGCTGAGGCTTCAAACGTCTTGGCATAGAACCGAAAGTCCAGGTCGGCATATGGGGGGTGGAACCAATCAACTACAATGCCGAAAGCCAGAACAGCCACGGCGAACCCTGCTCCGATTTTCCCGTTGAAAGACGTCAGGTCTGAGATTGCCCACACGAGAGCGGTAACTAATGCGAGATTCGAGAAAAACCAGCATGACGGGGGGTCAGGCTAGACATTCGAACATTTGAGAAGCTGGGCATGACGGGCATGACGGGGGTCAGGCTAGACATTCGGACATTTGAGAAGCTGTGCCCGAACCTCTTCTATTTCTGCAGCCACTTTCGCGTCATCTGCTGCTCGTCGCTTTAGCCGTTGTGCCAACTTTCCTAAAGCCGATGCATCTCGTTGCAATTCCGCCGCGAGGTTCGATAGAGACAGATGTTTAGATTCTTCAACGATTAAAGCAGCCACGGCCCTCGCTTCGCTCGCTGCATGAGCCTTGCCCGGAGACTTGAGTTCAGCCTCTGAGATGTTGTATCTGAAGCAAACAGCGGCAAAAACATCCGCAATAGTAAAACGATCACACCGTTCTTGGTTGGCTGTATAAAAAGCGTGGTCTGCAAAGGCATCATCACCTAAGATCCTACCCTCGCATGTACCTGCATGAAACTCTTTCCTCCTTACATCCTCTCCAGTTTCAGTAATGAAGCTTAGGTAACGAGCACGAGCTGTTTTTTCTATAGGCGAAAACATCGACAACACGAGATCAGTGGTCAGCCATGGCAGATTTTCCTTCCCGAGATATGCGTGGTGGCTACTCCAGGCATACTCACAAGGATCTGCCACTATGTGCGCCCTGACCGGGTTGCGATGCACATACCTTACTAGTTGCAGGAGATAGGCGTCGGTATCTAGAAGTATCGCCTTATATCGGCCTTGGAAAAGATGGCCAGTTCGATTGTGGGAGCTATTGATCCATTGCGTATAGCGTTGAGAAACGTTCTGTATTATTCGTGAGAGAGGAACAGCACCTACCTGCAATACGGAGTGGGTGTGGTTTGTCATGCAGCAGAAGGCATGAATACGGAGATTGAAGGCTTCTACTGCTTCTTGCAACAAGCAGTAGAACTTGGCGAAGTCGCGATCGCTGAAAAAGACGTCTCCACCATCATTGCCACGAAGGATGACGTGATATGTGGCACCAGGAAAATGGATGCGGGGTTTGCGAGCCATAGCAAAACGATATACAGCCAAATGTCCGAATGTCTAGCCTGACCCCGCCTCTGCTCTCACCGCAGGGCCCCGACGGCCTCTTCACCTCACCCCACTTGGACGAACTGTTGCTGGTTCTCGAAGACGTCTATGCCCATGCCGTCGGATGATCCTGCAGCCAACGTGCAGGCGTCCATCGCTCGAAATCTTGATACTTATAGAGGGGCTGTTTCGGTGTGCGTTGGCAGCACATCGTTTTCCAGCGAGCGCTTGTCTTCCTTCCAGGACTTCTTGTTCACCATCGCGTGCTTCTTGATGTTGTCGTCCACCAGGCCGGCGACGGTAGGAGCCTTCCGGCACGCCTGCTCCGCTACTTGCTCCTGCTCCATGGGGAAAAGGAAAACGCTCTAAAGGGTATCCTGACGGGTACTATGGCACTTAAAAGTTCGTACTTGCCAGGCTAGCCTGTAAGCTCTATTCTCCCTGAACCTGACTGCCGCGGCATGAGGGATCGATCATGGGTACAGGAGGCGTACGTGAAAGTTATCGGAATCAATGGCAGCCCCAGGAAGAAGTGGAATACTGCCCAATTGCTGCAAAAAGCGTTAGACGGCGCGGCTTCAAAAGGGGCCGAAACGGAGCTGATTCATCTTTACGATGCTGACTTCAAGGGGTGCACTAGTTGCTTTGCCTGCAAGCTGAAGGGGGGAATGAGCTACGGGAAGTGTGCCATGAGGGACGGGCTGACCCCGATCCTTGAGAAGATCGCGCAGGCCGACGCCCTGGTGCTCGGGTCGCCGATCTACTTCAGCAGGGTTTCCGGCGAGATGAACTCTTTCATGGAAAGACTCCTTTTCCAGTACTTCGTTTACGCCCAGCCGCCGGCATCGTTGTTCGGCAGAAGCATCCGGACCGCGTTCATCTACACCATGAACGTGCCGGAGTCACTCATGCAGGAACATAACTACCAGGTTCATATGTCGGCAAACGAAAATTACCTGGGGAGAATCTTCGGCGAGTGTGAGTCACTCTGCTCTAATGAAACAGTGCAGTTCGACGACTACGGCAAATACGTCTTCAGCTATTTCGATCCGGAGCAACGGAAGGAAAGACACCGTGTGCTTTTCCCTGAAAATTGCACCAAGGCCTTCGAGTTGGGTCAGCGGCTGATTCCCGCCCCGACCTCTGTTGACTCCCAGGAACGCTAAGGGAAACCACGGCTTATACGCCTCCCTATCGCCACCCATCTACCCATCTCCACCAATAGAAAAGGCACCTGCGTTTCAGATGCAGGCGCCTTTTCCATTCTTTACCCCAAGGCGTCAGGGGTTTACAACC
>Ga0209212_1000064_pt1 | contig 212739 bp, 194 predicted proteins | sample RifGroC2_FD_183996 | JGI IMG/M metagenome (GOLD analysis project Ga0209212, IMG submission 183996) | Groundwater microbial communities from Rifle, Colorado, USA - Groundwater C2 (SPAdes) (version 2) | ecosystem: Environmental > Aquatic > Deep subsurface > Groundwater | place: Rifle, Colorado...
CCCGACGCATGCCGCCAGCTGGGGCAACTTCGTCGTGGCCTGCACGCACGAGGACATCAAGGGCCGCGACGGCGGTACCACTGTGTTCTCCCCCTGGTCCACCTTCTAATCGAAGGCAGAACAGGAATAAAAGACCCCGCGTCGCAAGGCGCGGGGTTTTTTTTGACATGGCGCTAATAGTTATGTAAATTGGAACAACCCACTGGCATCATATATTATCATCCATTGGGGCATAGTCAAGGAGGAAGTAACTGAATGAACAACAACAAGAAAGGCTTCACGCTGATAGAGCTCATGATCGTAGTCGCGATCATCGGTATTCTGGCGGCCATCGCCATACCGAAATTCGCCGACCTCATCAACAAGTCCAAGGAAGGCGCCACGAAGGGCGCTCTCTCCTCGGTCCGCAGCGCTATCCAGGTGTATTACGGTGACAACGAAGGCTGGTTCCCGGCCGACACGCTCACCTGCATCACCCTGAACGCCAAGTACATCGGCGAGATCCCGCTGGCCAAGAAGCCCGGTACCGCCCATGCCGACACCCGCACCGTGACCGCGGTCTCTAACGGCGGCGCGGTTACCGACGCTACCGGCTGGGCCTACTTCAACGACCCGACGCACGCCGCCAGCTGGGGCAACTTCGTCGTGGCCTGCACGCACGAGGACATAAAGGGCCGCGACGGCGGTACCACTGTGTTCTCCCCCTGGTCCACCTTCTAATCGAAGGCAGAACAGGAATAAAAGACCCCGCGTCGCAAGGCGCGGGGTTTTTTTATGCCCGGGCAATTGTTAGAATATAGGCATGGAACTCGCTGTGCCCGCCTTTGTCCTCGGCCTCATCTTCGGCAGTTTTCTCAACGTCTGCATCGCCCGGCTGCCCAAGGACGAGTCGCTGTCCTTCCCGCCTTCTAAGTGCCCCAAGTGCCAGGCGCCCATAAAATTTTACGACAATGTGCCGGTGCTCAGCTTCCTGCTGCTGCGAGGCCGCTGCCGCGCCTGCGGCGCGCCTATCTCGGCGCGCTATCCGTTCGTGGAGCTGCTCACCGGACTGGCCACGGCGCTGTTCGTCTGGAAATGGCACGCCAGCCCCGCCTGGCTGGCCGTCAGCCTGCTGTCGGTGTACGTGCTGATAGTGGTCAGCGTGATCGATTTCGAGACCATGCTGATCTCCGACGCCTTCTCCCTGGCGCTGTTCGTGCTCGGCGTCGGCGGCAGCGTGATCAATCCTTTCTTCGAGGGCTCGTGGGCGGCGCGGCTGGGCACCACGGCGCTCGGCGCGGCCGCCGGCGCGGGCTTTATCTGGGGGCTGGCGCTGCTGGGCAAGGCGATCTACAAGAAAGAGGCGGTCGGCGAGGGTGACATCTTCCTGATGGGCGGCATCGGCGCGTTGTGCGGCTGGCAGGGCGTCGTCACGGCCGTCATCATGGCTTCCTTCTTCGGCTCTGTTTACGGCGTGAGCCTGCTGCTGCTCAAGCGGGCGGACCGCATGTCGCATATGCCTTTCGGGCCGTTCCTGGCGCTGGGCGCGGCGATAAACCTCTACTCGCTGGTGCGGCCCGAGGACTTCTTTTTCACGCTGCCGTTCTGACGGAGCGCGCCGGTATTTCGGGAAGCGCGTCTTTTTTGCTATACTATTTATCCGAAGTTTTGTTCTTTAATACTTGGTTGGGTGGCTGAGCGGTCAAAAGCAACGGTCTGTAAAACCGTCGGGCTACGCCCTACATAGGTTCGAATCCTATCCCAACCATACTTTCCGGATTTAAGCGCGGGTGGCGGAACTGGCAGACGCGCACGGCTCAGGACCGTGTGACCGAAAGGTCTTATGGGTTCAACTCCCTTCCCGCGCATATTTAGGCCGCAGCAGAAATGCTGCGGCCTTTTTATTTATAGGCCTTCTGGTAACTCGCGCTATGGTGCCGGGGGACCGGAGCGCAAAACGCGTTCGCGCACACCGTACGCTCACTCTGCCTCAGCCCTCGGCGCTGCGCAAGCCTCGGGCTTCGGAAGGTTTTGCTAATCCGGTCCCCCTGCACCAGCGCCGGCGCACGCGCAGTCAACTAAGGGGGGATTGCTGCTGAAAATCTGCGCGACCTTTCCGTTCCTTCCGGGGGGGCGCAAATAGTATAATTAAAGAAGGAAGTATTAATAAATCTTATAGCCTAGCAAAGGACAACTATGTGTCTCGCCGTGCCGGGTAAGATCCTCTCCCTTAAAAATAATAACGCCGAAGTGGACTTCAGCGGCGTCAAGCGCCAGGTCTCGCTGGACCTGGTGCCGGCCGCCAGGAAGAACGACTACGTCCTCGTTCACGCCGGTTTTGCCATCCAGGTCCTGGACCCCAAAGAGGCGGCCGAAACCCTCAAGGTGTTCGCCGAGGTCTTCGGCAAGGACCACGCCGATGCGTCCGGCCCGCTGGGGCATAACAAGCCATGAAGGGCGCCGAACAGTTCTCCTCGCCGCTGTGGCGCGACCGCGCCCTCGCCGCCGCCGCCCTCTCCGAGATGGAGAAGCTCGTCGCTGCCGCCTCTGAAAAGACCGGCGGTACGGTCAACTTCATGGAAGTCTGCGGCACGCACACCATGGCCATAGCGGCCAGCGGCATGCGCAGGCTTTTCCCGAAGAAATTGCGGATGCTGTCCGGCCCCGGCTGCCCGGTCTGCGTCACCTCCCAGGGAGATATAGACCGCGTCCTCGCGCTGGCGGGGCTTCCCGGCGTTATCATAACCACCTTCGGCGACATGCTGAAGGTGAAAGGCTCCAAAGGCCTGGACCTGCACGCCATGCGCGAGCGCGGCGCCGACGTGCGCGTGGTCTATTCCCCGCTAGACGCCGTAGCCCTGGCGGAGGCCGCCCCGGACCGGCAGGTGGTCTTCATCGGCGTCGGCTTCGAAACCACCGCGCCCGTCATCGGCGGCGCCGTGGTCCGCGCCAAGAAGGCGGGGCTCGCGAACTTCTCCTCCACCGCGTTCTTCAAGCTGGTCCCGCCCGCGCTGGAGCTGCTGCTGTCCGACCCGGAGAACCGCATCCACGGGTTCATGCTGCCCGGCCACGTCAGCGCCATCATCGGCCTGGAGCCGTACCGCTTCGTCGCCGAGAAGTACAAGGTGCCCTGCGCCGTCACCGGCTTCGAGCCGCTGGACATCCTTACCGGCATTAACATGCTGCTCAAACAGATCGCAGCAGGCAAGCCGGAGATAGCCGACGAATATTTCCGCGCGGTGAAGGCGGGGGGCAACCCGGCCGCCCAGAAGCTCCTGGCCGAGGTCTTCACGGTCTGTCCCGCCTCGTGGCGCGCCATCGGCACCGTAGAGGGCACGGGGCTCAAGTTCTCGAAGGCCTACGAAGACTTCGACGCGGTGAAGCGCTTCAAGATCCCTTATTCCGACGCGCCCGAGCCCAAGGGCTGTTTGTGCGGCCAGATCCTGCTCGGCAAGGCGCTGCCGCCGGACTGCCGCCTCTTCGGCAAGGCCTGCACGCCCTCAGACGCCGTCGGGCCCTGCATGGTGTCTTCTGAAGGGGCCTGCGCCGCCTGGTTCAAGTACGGAGGCTGAGTGAACATCGAAACCCTTAAAGTTTTCCGCGACCTGTCGGATACCGGCAGCTTTTCAAAGACCGCCGAGCTGAACTACATCTCGCAGTCCGCCGTCAGCCAGCAGGTGAAAAAGCTGGAGCTGGTGCTGAAATGCAAGCTGTACCACCGCCAGGCGGGCAAGATAACGCTGACGCCCTGCGGCGAGAAATTCTACGACGCCGCCAGGAAGGTCTCGTCCGTCTACGACGGAGCGCTGCGCACCATTAAGGCCCTTTCGCGGGACCGGCAGGGCGACGAGATCAAGATCTCCACCATCTACAGCGCCGGCATCTACATCATCCAGAACTACGTCCGGCAGTTCCTCGCGCAGAACCCAGGGGCCCGCATCAGCGTGGAGTACCGGCAGTTCTCGCAGATCTATACCGACGTCAGCTCGGGCAAGGCCGACTTCGGCTTCCTGGCCTGCCCCTACCGCAAGGCGCCGGGCCTGGTGATGGTGCCGGTGGCCCGCGACGAGATGGCCCTGATAGCCGGCGCCGGCTCGCCGCTGGCGGGGCGCAAGTCGGTCAGCGTGCGCGACCTCGAGGCCATGGATTTCATCTTCTTCGGCAGGGCTTTCCCGTCGCGGCGCTACATAGACGCTTTCCTGCGGCGCCACGGCGTGAAGCCCCGCGTGAAGATGGAGCTCGACAATATCGAGACTATCAAGACCGCCGTGGCCTCCGGCGCCGGCGTCTCATTGCTGCCGCGCACGGCCATCCGCGAGGAGGAGAACGGCGTCAGCCTGCACGCGCTGAAGATCTCCGACGCGGAGTTCCTGCGCCCCATCTACCTGGTCTATAGCCGCACCCGCGCGCTTTCCGCCCCGGCCAAGAACTTTATGAGTATCTTCGACAACCTTAAGAAAACCGCGGGGAGGCCCTGATGGCCGCCCTGGAAAAAGTGGTGCTGGCCCACGGCAGCGGCGGGCGCCTCAGCCGCGAGCTGGTAGAGAAAGTCTTCCTGAAGGCCTTCTCCAACCCGGCGCTCGCGCCTCTCGAGGACGCCGCCGAGGTTAAGATCCCCGGCGCTACCCTCGCCTTCACCACCGACTCTTATGTTGTCACTCCGGTGGAATTCCCCGGCGCCGACATCGGCCGCGTGGCCGTCTGCGGCACCGTCAACGACCTGGCCGTCAAAGGCGCGCGGCCGCTTGCCCTGTCGGCCGGCTTCATCCTCGAAGAAGGCTTCTCCGGGGCCCTGCTGGCCCGCATAGCCGCTTCCATGCGCCGCGCGGCCGACGAGGCCGGGGTCAAGATAGTGACCGGCGACACCAAGGTGGTGGAGCGCGGCAAGGCCGACGGCGTCTTTATCAACACCTCAGGCGTAGGTCTTATCCCGAAAGGCCGGCGCCTCACCTCGTCTTCCGTCAGGGCGGGCGACGTCATTATCGTCAGCGGCAACCTGGCCGAGCACGGCGTGGCCGTGATGAACGCCCGCGACCGCCTGGGCCTGGAGGGCGGGATAAAGAGCGACGCGGCCCCGCTCAACGGACTCGCCGAAACGGTACTCAAAATTCCCGGCGTGCGCGCCATGCGCGACATCACCCGCGGCGGTCTCGCCACGGTGCTCAACGAAGTGTCCGGCGCCTGCGGCCTGGGCCTGGAGCTCGACGAGGAAGCCGTGCCGGTGGCCGTGCCCGTCAAGAACGCCTGCGCCCTGCTGGGCCTGGACCCGCTCTACGTGGCCAACGAGGGGAAGCTGGCCCTCTTCTGCTCGCCGGAGGCCGCGCCCAGGGTGCTGCGCGCCATGCGGGCCCACCGCTACGGCCGCAACGCCGCCCTGGTCGGCCGCGCCGTCAAGGAAAAGCAGCCGCGGGTGCGGCTGAACACCGCCATAGGCGGCTCGCGCATCCTGCTGATGCTCGAAGGAGAGCAGCTGCCGCGCATCTGCTGATATGAAAAAAACCCTGCTGTGGCTGGTCAGCCTGCTCATCACCCTGTCTTTCGCCGTCTACCAGCGCAAGACCGGGCCGACCTACCCGGTCAAAGGGAGCAGCGTAGAGGGCACCGACATCTATTATTACTACCTGCCGCGCAGCTGCACCTCCGGCGACAGCCCTGATTGCCTCATCAATATCAGTTCGCGGAAACCGGCGGCGGGCCGGGTGGAATGGCGCCGCTACAAGACCGGGGACCCCTTCGCCAGCGTCCCCCTGGAATTTAAGAACGGGCGCCTCTTCTTCTATCTGCCGTCCCAGCCGCCGGCCGGCAAGCTGGAATACCGCGTCTTCGTGCAGGCGGGGGGAGGGGAACTTGAACTGGCGGGCAGGCCGCTCGTGACGCGCTTCAAGGGCGCGGTGCCGGGCTGGGTCCTGACCCCGCACATCGTTCTGATGTTCCTCTTCATGCTGTTCTCGGTGCGCATCTTCCTGACGGCCGCCTTCGGCGCGCCGCCGGTGAAGCACTCCGTGCCGGCCACGGTGCTGTTCCTGCTCGCCGGCGGCTTCGTCTTCGGGCCTATCACGCAGTATTACGCCTTCGGGGCTGCCTGGACCGGCTTCCCTTTCGGTTACGACCTGACGGACAACAAGACGCTGCTGATGCTGCTGGCCTGGCTGCCGGCGCTATGGGTAGTGCTGAAGGGGAAGCCCGCGCGCCTGTGGCTCAACGTCGCCTTCGCCGTCACCGCCGCCGTCTACCTGGTGCCGCACAGCATGTTCGGCAGCGAACTGGATTATAAAAAAGGCGAAGTCGTGACCGGCAAATAATGGCTTCCGCGGTAAGAAAACACATCCTCGTTAAAGGCGTGGTGCAGGGCGTAGGCTTCCGCCCGCACGTCTATAAGCTCGCCGCCGAGTACAAGCTGGGCGGCTGGGTAAAGAACGACGCTTCCGGAGTTACCATAGAAGCCGAAGGCCGGGCCCCGGCGGTGGAAGCCTTCATAAAAGCCATCGCGGCCCGCCGGCCCGCGGCGTCCCGGGTGGATTCCCTGGTCAGCCGCGCGGTAGCCGCGACCGGCGAAAGAACTTTCTCCATAACCAAAAGCGGCGGCAAGGCCCCCGCCGCCGCCATCATCCCGGCCGACCTCGCGCTCTGCGCCGACTGCCGCCGGGAACTGCTGGATCCCGCCGACCGAAGGCACCTCTACCCTTTCACCAACTGCACCAATTGCGGCCCGCGCTTCACCATAGTCAAAAGCGTGCCTTACGACCGCCCCGCCACCACGATGGCGGGCTTTAAGATGTGCCCCGACTGCCGGCGCGAGTACTCGGACCCCCTGGACCGGCGCTTTCACGCCCAGCCCAACGCCTGCCCCGTCTGCGGCCCGTCGGTAAGGCTCGAGAGCTCGGGAAAGACTTTGGACGGCCCCGCCGCCCTGGAGCGGACCGCCGAGCTGCTGATAGCCGGCGGGATAGGTGCGCTGCAGAGCCTCGGCGGCTTCCACCTGGCCTGCCGCGCCGACCACGCGGCCGCGCTGGAACAGCTGCGGGCCGCAAAGAGCCGGCCGCATAAACCTTTCGCCGTGATGGTGCCTTCGCTCGCGGCCGCCCGCAAACTCTGCGCCGTCTCCGACGCGGAAGCCGCCGCGCTGGCGTCCGCGCAAGCCCCGGTAGTTATGCTGCGCCGCCGCGCTAAAAAGTTCTCGGAACCTGCCCCCGGGCTCTCGCGGCTGGGCGTGATGCTGCCCTATACGCCGCTGCACGCCGCGCTGTTCGCCCTGCTGGCTGAAAAAGGCTTCTCCGGGCCGCTCGTGATGACTTCGGGCAATTTCCGCGACGAGCCCATCTGCAAGGACAGGCCCGAAGTGGCCGCCCGGCTGAAAGGCGTTGCGTCCTTTACTCTGTCCCACGACAGGCCCATCCATAACCGCGCCGACGATTCCGTGGCCTACGAGGCCGCGGGGGAACTGCGCCTCGCGCGCCGGGCGCGCGGCTATGTGCCGGCCGCGGTAAAACTCGCCGCCGGCGGGCCTGCCGTGCTGGCCTGCGGCGCCGACCTGAAGAACGCTTTCTGCCTGACCCGCGGTCCCGAGGCCTTCCTCTCGCAGCATATCGGCGACCTGTCCGAGCTGAAGAACCAGGAGTTCTTCGGCGAGACGCTGGTCAAGCTCAGGCGCCTGCTCAAGGTCTCCCCGTCGGTGGTTGCGCACGACCTGCACCCTGACTACGCCTCGGCCGCCCTGGCGCGCGCCCTGCCCGGCCGCAAGGTGGCCGTGCAGCATCACGCCGCGCATGCGCTCAGCGTGGCGGCCGAACACGGCCTGGAGGAACCGTTCATCGGCCTGGTCTGGGATGGTACCGGCTACGGCACGGACGGCAATATCTGGGGCTCCGAAATACTGGTGGTGGAGCGCAAGGGCTGGTACAGGGCCGGGCATCTGAAATATTTCCCGCTGCCCGGCGGCGACGCCGGCGCCCTCAAGGCCTGGCGCCCCGCGCTGGCGCTGCTCAAGGCCGCCTTCGGCCGGGACTGGGCGCCAAAAGCGGGCCGGTTATTCTCCGGCGTGCCGGCGGCAGAACTGCGTACCGTGGAACGGATGGCGGACGCGGGGATAAACTCGCCCCTGACTTCCAGCATGGGCCGGCTTTTCGACGCTTTCGGCTTTTTCGCCGGGGTAAGGAGCGAAGCCACGTACGAGGCGCAGGGCCCGATGGAACTGGAGAGCCTGCTGCCGGCCCGCGCCGCCGGCGCGTATAAGTTCGACCTGCGCCGCGTTAAAGGCATGGTGGAGATAGATCCCGCGCCGGCGGTGAGGGCCGCGGTGCGGGACCGCCTGGCCGGCCGGCCGCCCGCGGTCATCTCGGCACGGCTGCACGCAGGCCTGGCCAGAACCGCGGCCGAAGCCGCAGCCGCCGTGGCGCTTGAATGTAACCTCAAGACGGTCTGTCTTTCCGGCGGCGTGTTCCAGAACAGGGTACTGCTGGAGGGCGTGACCGCGGCGCTGGAGAAGGCAGGCTTCAAGGTCTACTCCAACCGGCAGGTCCCTGCTAACGACGGCGGCATCGCCCTGGGCCAGGCTTGGTACGCCTTAAAGGACTTCAAGCCGGTGTAACTTCCGATAATAAAGAAAAGGCCCCTCGCAGGAGGGGCCTTTCTTTTTATTGCGGAAGCTTCTTAGCGGATATTGCCTTCCGTCGCGTGGGTGTTGGCGGCGGGGGCGGCGTCCTTGGCGGTCAGCCACTGCTGGAACTCGTCCCACTTGCCGTCCTTCGCCCAGGCCAGCTCGTTGTAGTTCGTGTCGAAGCTCCAGCCGGGCAGGTACACGCCCAGGCCGTAGGCCTTCTTGAACTTGTCGCCGGTGGTGGCGTTGTCGACGAGCACCTTGTTGTAGAACTGGTTCATGACCTCGACGGTCTTGGCCTTCAGCGCGGCCGACTTGGCCTTGGCGTGCACCAGCTCCATGAAGTGCGTCAGGTCCTTGGACCCGGCCCCGCCGAAGCCGACGGCGGCGGAGCGCGCCTCGGTCAGCATGGCTTTGTCTTCCTGCATGGCGAGGTCCGCCCAAGCGTCCAGCAGCTGGCGGTACTTCACCAGGCCGGAGGTGCGGATGGCGCTCTGCGTGGTGGCGGTGCCCTTGGGCGCGTAGAAGGCCTTGTAGCCCTGCACGGCCGCGGCGGCCATCACGTCGGGGGTCAGGTTGTTCTGGTTGGAGTGCACGCGGGCCAGGAACTCGTTGTAGCCCCAGCCGTCGCCGGGCTCGTTCTCTTCGGACCCCACGGTGAGCTTGGCGGTGTCCTTGAGCTCGTAGGCCACTTCGGCCATCTGCATCAGGCAGGCGTCGGAGGCGTAGATGTCCACGCCGCCCATCTCGCGGATGGCCTGCGCCAGCTGCGGGGTGGAGATGTGGTTGTTGGTCTCGTCGTCATAGGAGATGCCCTTGATGACGGGGAAGAGGCCGGCGCTCTTTTCCCAGCCGGAACCGTGGTTCCAGCCGACGAGCATGTATTTCTTGGCGGGGTAATTGGCCTTCACCCATTTGCCGAACTCGGCCAACTGCTTCCAGTCGCCCATGTCCACGGTGCCCATGTCGGAGAGCAGCGTGGAGGAGAGGGAGCCGTTCTCGCCGTCCTTGGTGACCAGGTAGCGGCGCACGCCGGTCCAGTCGGTGGAGGCGTCGCGGGTGGTCTTCACGCGCAGCATGGGCGGGAGGCCGCCCCAGTAGGGATTGGGCCAGCCGGGATGCGGCACGGGGGAGCCGTAGCCGCCCCAGGGGTAGTCGTCGTAACCGCCGCCGGGGTAGCCGCCGCCGTTGGAGGGCGGCGTGTATTTCTGGCGCGCGGCCTGGGTGATGACATTGATGTTTTCCGTCGGGCCGAACACTTCCATCTCGTTCATGTCGGAGATCACGTAGGAGGAGAGGTTGTTCTTGCCGTTCATGAAGACCATGATGGTCCATTCTTTGATGGCCCTGGCGTCCTGCGGGGCGGACGGGGCGGGGACGGAGACTTCGGCGGCCTTGGCCTGGTTAGCGAGCTCTTTCACGGAAGGCAGGCTGTCGAAGTCGAGCGCCGCGGCGGGGGCGGCCAGGAAGGCCGAGGCCAGCAGCAATTTGAGGTCAACTTTTATCATTCTAGCGGTTCTCCTTGAACAGTATTAACTATCCTCAATGATATTTATTTCTCATCCCTGTTCTATGGGCTCAATGGCCCAGAATCGGGCGGTTATTCGGCCTATCCCGGCGGGGGACTTTGGACCCATGATGAAAGTCAAACCCGGCACTGCGCTGTTTTGTTATAATTAAAGCGTTCCGGCGGAGGAACCCGGTGAGAATCCGGGGCTGCCCCGCAACGGTAATGTCCGCAAGGACTAAGCCCGGTCTACCCCGGAAACGCCAGCAGCGCGGGACGCACTTCCTTCCACGGGAGCGCCGCGCAGCGGCGATCTTCGCGGGAGGAAACATGAAACTGCTGCTGTCCTTGCTGTTGTCCCTGTACGTTCCCAACCTGTATTGCGCGGAGAAGAGCGACCCCGAGGTGTTCTTTTCCGTCTCGCGCGCCCACGCGGCGCGCCCGCAGGCCCCGGCCGACGCCGCCGTGCTGCGCTCGCCAGACCTGGACGAGCCCGGCGCCGCCGCGCTGGCGGACCTGCTGGAGCCGCTGCCGGCGCTCGGCATACGCCGGCAGAACGGCGCCCTCGGCCTGGCCACGGCCGGACTGCGCGGCTATCAGGCTAAACAGACCGCTGTCTACCTCGACGACATCCGCGTGCCGGCCGACATAACCGGCACGGTGGACCTGAGCGTGCTGCCGGCGGAGGGCCTGGGCAGGGTGGAGGTGCTGCCTGGCGCGGCCTCCTCGCTCTACGGGCAGGGCGCGGAGGGCGGGGTGCTGCACCTGTTCACGCGGAAACTCTCTCCGGGCGCGCGCCTGGCCAGCGCCGGGATGTCGGCCTCTTCCCACGACGCGCGCGCCTATACCCTGAAAACCGGCGCGGCGGGCAAGGCGGGTGATTTCTTCGCCGCTGGTTCGGCCCTCTCCGCCAGCGGCTTCCAGCGCAATTCGGCGACCGAGAGGGAATCCGCCCTCGGCCGCGGCACGGTCTCGCTCGGGGCCGCCGGCCGCCTGGGCGTTACCGGGCTTTACTCCAGGCTCAAGACCGGCCTGCCTTCCGGCACGCCGGTGCCGGTTTCGGCCTGGGACGGCTCGGCTGAGCGCGAGGCTAACTCCCTGACCGACTGGCAGCGCTCGCGCCGCGGCCTGGGCGCCCTGTCGTGGAGCGGCGGCGGGGACGGGGCCGCCTTCAGGGCGGAATCCTCCCTTTCCTCCAACGACATAGAGGCCCTGCAGTACGGCTCGGTCAGCCGTTCCAGGATAGAGGACCTGGCCTTTTCCGGCAGGCTGACCGTGCGGCGCAGGCTGGTGCTCGGGGCGGAAAGTTCGCGCTCCTCGCTGTATTCGGGGCTCTACGGCGACCGCCGGCTCTACTCGGCCGGCTTCTTCGCCCAGCACACCCTGACGCTGGCGGAGGGCCTGGAACTTTCGGCGTCGGCCCGCCTGGACCGGCACTCGGCCTACGACAGCCGGGTCAGCCCGCGGCTGGCCGCCGTGTACGCGCCGGACGCGAGCTGGAAGTTCTCCGCTTCCGTCGGGCGCGGCTACCAGGCGCCCACCTTCGCCGACCTCTATAACCCCTGGGCCGCCCCGGCCCCCGGGCTTAAACCGGAGACCAGCCTGAATACGCAGGCGGCGGCCAGCTACGGCTCGCCGGGCGGCTGGCGCCTGTCGCTGGCCGGCTATTACTCCGATATCAAGGACCGCATCGCGCTGGACCCGCTTACCTGGGCGGCCGCCAACCTGGACGCCGGTTTCAACTACGGCCTGGAGGCCGGCGCCGGCTGGGGCCTTGGCGGCTTCAGCCTGGAGGCGCTGTACGCGCGCAATGTCAGCAAGGCGCGCAGCGGCGGCGGGGCCTATGAACCGCTGAGCTTTTCCCCGGCGCACAGGGTTTCGTGGAAAGCCGCGTACAAGGGCGGGGGCTGGCGGGCCTGGCTGGACGGGCGCGGCGTCTCCGAACAGTACGCGGGCCGGGGGGAGACCGGCAACCGCCTGCCGGAGTTCTGGCTGTTCGGCCTGGGCGCGGCCCGCGACTTCGGCGGCCTGGAATTATGGGGCGGCGTGAGCAACCTCTTCGACCGGCATTACGCCGAGACGGCCGACGCCTTCAACGGCTGGTACCCTCAGCCCGGCCGCGTGTTCTCGGCCGGCCTGAACTGGCGCCTGCTGTAAGGCCGCCGCTTGACGGGCTTGCCGTAAAGTGTTACTATTCATGCAAAGGTAACACTATGAAAGACAAGCTCGTCAGGTTCGGGGTTTCGCTGGAGGGAGAACTCTCCAGGCGTTTCGACGCGTTCATAAAGGCCGGCGGTTACGACAGCCGTTCCAAGGCCATCGCCGACCTCATCCGCAAGGAATTCGTCACGGACCTCTTCGACCGGGGGGGCGTGGTGGCCGGCGCGGTCACCATAGTCTACGACCATCACCGGCGAGAGGTTGTGAATAAACTGCTGGACATCCAGCACGATCACGGCGGCATCATCATTTCCGCCCAGCACGTGCACCTGGACCACGACAACTGCCTGGAGATCATCGCCGTCAAAGGCGCCGGGGCGAAGGTCAAGGAATTAGCCGACTCTCTCAAGGCCGTGAAAGGCGTCAAGCACTCTACGCTCAGCGTGACCAGCGCCGGCAAATAACGGAGGAAAAAATGAAAAGAATATTCTTCGCGGCCGTATTCGCCCTCTCCTGTACCGAGGCCCGCGCCTTCCACCCGCTGATCGGCGAGGATACCGCCTTTCTGGGCAAGGACGTCAAGCAGGCCGAACTTGGCTTCGAACACGCGGTTTCCCGCGCCGGAGCCGACACCTACTCCAATTCCGGGAGCGCGGAGTTCTCATACGGCCTTTTCGAACGCGTGGACGTGCTGCTCAGCGCCGGCTGGCACGGCTGGACCTCGCTCGGTCTTTCCGAAAGCGGCCTCAGCGACGTCTCGCTGGAGGTCAAGTTCCCGGTGGCGGAAAAAGCCGGCTGGACCCTGGCGCTGAAGCCGGGCTTTTCTCTGCCGGCAGGAGACGAGTCCCGGAGCCTCGGCGCCGGCGAGGGCGGCGTGTGGCTCTACGGCATAGCCGGGCGGCAGGCCGGCCCGTGGCAATTCTATTTGAACGCCGTCTACCTGCTCAACCGCAACTCGGTGAACGAGGAGGAGAATATCTTCAGGGGCTCGGCCGCGGCGGTGCGGGAGGTGCTGCCCAAGGTGATGGTCTCGGCCGAGCTGGGTGCCGGGACCAATAAGGACAAGAGTTCCGCCTCCCACCCGGTCTCAGGGGTGCTGGGCCTGATCTGGTCGCCTTACCCGACGCTGGACCTGGACGCCGGCTTTAAGGCCGGCCTGACCGACTCGGCCGATGACGTCGGACTGCTGCTGGGCCTGACGCTGCGGATGTAGGCAACGGAGGGGCAATGGAAAACGGAGCAATTCTTCTTACGGCAGCCTCGCTGGGGTTCATTCATACGGTCCTGGGCCCTGACCACTATATACCTTTTGTCGCGCTCGCCAAGGCCAGGAACTGGTCGGGCGCCAAGACCGCGCTGATCACGTTCCTGTGCGGCCTGGGGCACGTGCTAAGTTCCGTGCTGATAGGGTTCGCCGGCATCGCGCTAGGCGCGGCCGTCGGCAAACTCGAATGGTTCGAAGGGCTGCGCGGCGACGCCGCCGGCTGGCTGCTGCTCTCCTTCGGCCTGGCCTACATGGCCTGGGGCATAAAGAAAGCCCGGAGGGGTGAAAAACATTCACACCTGCATTCCCACGGCGGGGAGCCCCACGCCCACGGCCACGCACATGAGCCCGCGCACGCCCATCCGCACGACCAAAAAACTTCCGCCACGCCCTGGGAATTGTTCATAATCTTCGTCTTCGGCCCCTGCGAGCCGCTGATCCCGGTGCTGATGTACCCGGCCCTTAATTCCGGCCTGGGCCTGGCGGCCGCCGCGGCAATAGTCTTTTCCGCGGTTACCATCGCCACCATGCTCTCCGTGGTCTTCCTGCTGCTCTGGGGCGTTAACCTCGTCCCGGCCGGGAAGCTGGAGCGCTATGCCCACGCGCTGGCCGGCTTCGCCGTATTCGCCTGCGGCGTGGCGGTGAAGGCCGGGCTCTAAGAAAGGTTTTTTCTCCGGGGCTATTTTGGTAAGATTGTAGTGTAAATGAAGCGCCTTATTCTCCCCGTGTTCGCGCTGCTCTTCCCGGTCATAGGACTGGCGGAGAGTTTTCATTCCCATCAATTCCAGGAAGAGGACTGCTGCGAGTCGCTCTGCCCCGGCGCCGCCGCTACGCTGCGCGCCGCCGACATCGTAGAAAGCTTCGCCGAGCCGCAGCTGACCGTGTCGGGCTTCGCCCGGGTCCTGCCGTTCTTCGTGCCGCAGACCGTAGAGAAAGACATCTTCCATCCGCCCCTGCCGTAACTCCGCCCACGCAGTTCCATAACCGCCCGTCAGGCCCGCGCCCGTCGGGTCATGCCGTAATGACAAGCGGAGAAGCCAGATGAAAAAACTCGCAAGCGCGCTTTCTTTGTGCGCCTTGATCTCACAATCTTTCCTACACGCCCTGCCGCCGGAAACCGCGGCAGCGCTCACTGTCCCGGACCTGCTAGTACAGGTGCGGGCGGCTAACCCGGAGCTAAGGAGCGCCAGGCGCCGCCTGGACGAGGCGGAGGCCGCGGCCGTGGCCGCGGCGGCGCCCCTTAACCCGCGCCTGGAAGCCGAGCTGGGGAGCGGCGGCAATGAGTTCAAGCTGGCGCAGCCCCTGCCGCTCACCCGGCGCGCGGGTACGGCCGGCGCGGCGGCGCGCGCCGGGGCCGGCGCGGCGCAAAAAGAACTGGAAGCCCTGGAAACGCGCGTGCTGAGCGCCGCCCGCTCCGCCTGGTACGAACTGCGCATAGCCATGGAGCGCCGCGTTTTCGAGCAGAGCCACCTGAAGTCCTCCATGGAGATACTCGGCAAGATAGAGCTGCGGCTGCAGACCGGCGAGGCCGGTAACGCCGACCTGGCCCGCGCCAAAGTAGAGGTGGCCCGCGGACGGCTGCACCTGCAGGAGGCCGAGGCCGCCTGCGGCGCGGCGGCCGGGGAAGCCAACTTCCTCATGGGCCGCGCCCCCGACGCCCCGCTGGAGATAGCCCTGGACGGGGCGTTCAGCCTGGCCCCTTCTCCGTCGGGGCTTGAGCCGCTGGAGCACTATACGCGGCGCGCCCTGGCCGGGCGCGCGGAGCCGGGCGCGCTGGCGCTGCGGGCCAGGGCCGCCGGCCTGGAAGCAAAGCTGGAAAAAGACCGCCGCATCCCCGTGCCAGAGGTGGGCCTGATCCGCGGCAGCGACGGCGGGACCGGGTACTCGCGGCTTTTCCTCGGCCTGGAGCTGCCCCTCTGGTACAACAACAAAGGCGAGATCAGGGCGGCGCTGGCGCGGCGCGCAACGCTCGACGACGAGGCCACGCGCCTGGAGCTGGAGATACGGCGGGAAGTGTATTCCGCCTGGCTGGAGCTCGGGCTGGCCCAGAAGCGGCTGTCGGCGGCGCGCGAGACCGTCTTCCTGCTTAACGACCTGCGCCGCGCCGCCTCGCAGGCTTACCTGGCCGGCAAGACGGGCCTGGCGGACTTTTACGAGACCAACCGCGTCTTCCTGGAAGAGAACATCAGTTACCTGGACGCCTTGAAGGACTATTACGGCAAAGCCGCGCGCCTGGACGCGGCCGTGAACAGCGTGGAGGAAAAATGAAGAACTTTATACATGTCTGCGCGGCGCTGGTTTTGATCGGGGCAGCCGCCTGCGGGGAAAGACCTGCGGCCCCGGAAGCGGCGCACGGCGGCGCAGGGCACGACGAGGCCGCGCATGAAGAAGCGGCGCACGAAGCAAAGAGCCACGACGAGAGTGAGGAGCAGCACGAGGCGGGCCTGGTGGAAGTTTCGCCGGAAGCGCAGCGCGCCGGAGGCATAAAGACCGCGACCCTGCGGCGGGCCTCCGTGCCGGAAACTTTCCAGGCCATGGGCCGCGTGCTGCAGGACGCCCAGAAGGCGCACCAGCTCACCGCCGCCGCCGCCGGCGAAGTGGCGGCCGTGGCCGCGGCGCTGGGCCAGGCCGTGAACCAGGGCGACCCGGTGGCCGTCATCAGGACCCGCGCCGGGGAAACCCTGACGGCGCGGGCGCCGCACAAGGGCATTGTCACCGCCCTGCACGCAGGCGAGGGCGACCAGGTGAGCGAGATGAGCTTCCTGGCCACCATCACCGACGTGGACCCGCTCTGGGGCGTGCTGGACATCCCCGAGCGCAGCCTGGAGTCGGTCAGGGCCGGCCAGCAGGTAGAGATCCGCACGGCCGCCTACCCGAAGTCCGTCTTCGCGGCCTCCATAGTCTCCGTCTCGCCGGAGATAGACGCGCTCAGCCGCACCGTGAAGGCCAGGGTTTCCATAGCCAACCCGGGCGGGCGCCTCAAGTTCGGCATGTTCATAGACGCGGCCGTACGTACGGGCGCCTATTTCCAGGGCGTGGCGGTGCGCGCTGACGCCGTGCAGAACGGCCCCGCCGGCCCCTTCGTCTTCGTAAAGAAAGGTGAGGACGGCTTCCTGCCGGCGCCGGTCGAGACCGGCCGGGAGAAGGACGGCCTCGTCGAGATAAAGAAAGGCCTCGCCCCCGGCGACAAGGTGGTGGTGGAAGGCGCTTTCCTGCTGAAGTCGGAGATGATGAAGGCGCAGATGGGAGAGGGCGAACATGCTCATTAAGGCCATCCACTTCTCCATCCGGCACAAGTGGCTGGTGCTCGGCGCCGCCGCCATCGCGGCCGGCGTGGGCGCGGCCGCGCTGCGCACCATGCCTATAGACGCTTTTCCCGACGTGACCAGCGTGCAGGTGGAGATAGTGTCCACCGCCCCCGGCAAGTCGCCGCTGGAGGTGGAGAAACTGGTCACCTACCAGGTGGAAAATTCCCTGCGCGGCCTGCCCGGCCTGGAACAGCTGCGCTCGGCCTCCAAGTACGGCATCTCCGTAGTCACCGTCGTGTTCAGGGACGGCACGGACCTGTACTTCGCCAGGCAGCAGGTGTCCGAGCGGCTCACGGAGGCGCGCGAGAAACTGGGCGGGGGCATAGAGATAGCCATGGGCCCGCCCGCCACCGCGATGGGCGAGATCTACCAGTATACGCTCGCTACCGGGCGCGGGACAGAGACACCGGCCCAGCTGGCCGAGCTGCGCACGCTGCAGGACTGGGTGGTAGCCCCGCTCCTGAAGAGCGTCGCCGGGGTGGGGGACGTGAGTTCCTTCGGCGGCTATATCAAGGAGTACCAGGTGGTGGCCCTGCCGGAGCGGATGACGCAGTACGGCGTCAGCCTCAAGGAGCTCTACGACGCCATAGCGCGCAATAATTCCAACGTCGGCGGCGGCCTGCTGGAGACGGCGGGCGAGCAGCTGCTGATACGCGGCCTGGGCCTCATCCGCAACTCCGAGGAACTGGGCGGGATAGTGGTGGCGGACCGCGGTGGCGCGCCGGTGCTGGTGCGGGACCTGGCGAAGGTGCAGGAAGGCCACGCCGTCCGCCAGGGCGCCTCCTATATCGACGGGAAGAAAGAAGCGGTGGGCGGCGTGGTAATGATGCTCAAGGGCGAGAACAGCCGCGAGGTGGTGGGCCGCGTGCAGGCGAAGGTGCGCGAGATCAACGCCTCCGGCCTGCTGCCGGCCGGCCTGAAGCTCGACGCCTTCTACACGCGCGACACCGTCATCGACAGCAGCGTGAAGACCATAGTAAAAGCGCTGGCCGAAGGCTCGGCTATCGTCGTAGTGGTGCTTTACCTTTTCTTGCTGAGCTTCCGCGGTTCCTTCGTCACTATCCTGGCGCTGCCGCTGGCGTCGCTCCTGACCTTCCTGGCCATGAAGCATTTCGGCATGACCGGCAATTTGATGTCGCTCGGGGGGCTCGCCATCTCCATCGGTATGATCATAGACTCCACCATCATCCAGGTGGAGAACGCGCTGCACCACCTGGGCCAAAGCCGCGAGGCGGAGCACCGAGAGAAGGCCGTGGCCGACGCCATCATAGAGGTGCGCAAGCCGAGCATCTTCGGAGAGCTCATCATCGCCCTGACCTTCGTGCCCATCCTGGCGCTGGAAGGCATAGAGGGCAAGATGTTCGGGCCGCTGGCGCTGACGGTGATGCTGGCGCTGTTCTCGTCGCTGCTGCTGTCGCTCACGGTGATACCCGCGCTGTGCGCGGCCGCGCTGCGGCCGGCGCCGGACAAGGTGAGCCCGCTGCTGGCGCTCGCCGGGCGGCTGTACGCCCCGGCGCTCGCCTGGAGCATGGGCCACAGGAAGACAGTGCTGTCCGGCGGGGCGCTGCTCCTGGCCGCCAGCCTGGCCCTGGTCCCGCGGCTGGGCACCGAGTTCGTGCCGGTGATGGACGAGGGGTCCTTCGACATGGATACCAGCATCCTGCCCGGCGCTTCGCTGGAAACCTCGGCCGGCACGGCCAAAAAGATAGAGGCCATACTGATGGAATTCCCGGAGCTGGTGACCGTGGTTTCCAAGACCGGCTGGACCGGCCGCGCCATAGAGGCGCGCGGCGTGGAGAAGACCGGCTTCCTCGGCGTGCTGAAGCCCCGCCGGGAGTGGAAGACGACGCGCGACAGGGAGGAGCTCTTCGAAAAAATGCGCGAGGCCCTGGCCGTTATCCCCGGCGTGGTGGTGGGCTTCAGCCAGCCCATACAGTGCCGCATCGACGAGCTGGTGGCGGGCTCCCGCTCGCAGCTGGCCATACGGCTCTTCGGAGACGACCTGGAGGTGCTCACGCAGAAAGCCGCGCTGATAGCGGCCGAGCTGGGCCGCGTGCCCGGCGCCGCCGACGTGGCGCTGGAGCGCCAGGGCGGGCAGTCCTACGTCAACATAGAGCTGGACCGCGGCATGATCTCGCGCTACGCGCTCAATGTCTCAGACATCAACGACGTCATCGAGACCGCGCTGGGCGGCAAGCCGGCCGGCGTGGTGTACGAGGGCGACCGCGCCTTCGACATCACCGTGCGCCTGCCCGAGACCGAGCGCAACTCGCTGGCCGCGCTCGGGAAAATAGCCATAGCCTCGCCGCTGGGCGCGCGCGTGCCGCTGTCCCAGCTGGCCGCCATCCGGCGCGTAGAGGGTCCGGTGCAGATTGGCCGCGAGTCCGGCAAGCGCCGCATTCTGGTCGAGGCCAATGTCAGCGGCCGCGACCTGGGCGGCTTCGTGGCCGAAGCGCAGGAGCGGATAAAAAAGAACGTCCCGCTGCCGGAAGGCTACTACCTCACCTGGGGCGGGCAGTTCGAGAACCAGCAGCGGGCCATGAAGAAGCTCGCCGTCATTGTGCCTGCCGCCATCCTGCTGATCTTCCTGCTGCTTGCCATGACCTTCAACTCGCTGCGCCAGGCGACGCTGGTGCTGTTGAACCTGCCGCTGGCGCTGGCGGGGGGGATAGGGGCGCTGTACGTGTCCGGGCAGTACCTGTCCGTGCCGGCCGCCGTCGGGTTCATAGCCCTCTTCGGTGTGGCGGTGCTAAACGGGGTAGTGCTGGTCACGCATATCAACCAGCTGCGCGCCAAAGGCATGCCCCTCGACGAGGCCATACCGGAGGGCTGCCTGCGCCGCATGCGCCCGGTACTGATGACGGCGCTGATAACCGTGGCCAGCCTGGTGCCGGTGCTGTTCGCCTCGGGCCCCGGCTCGGAGGTGCAGCGGCCGCTGGCCGTGGTGGTGATAGGAGGGCTGCTTACCTCCACGGTGCTGACGCTGCTGGTGCTGCCGGCCCTGTACGGCTATTTTTCAAAAGGGGAACGCCCAGCCTGACCGCGGAGGGCTTTGACGGATATCAAGAAAAACGGCGCGCACGCGGCGGTATTTTGGTAAAATATCACCTCGCCGCATGAGACACGCGCTGATCGTTGCTATCTTATTGAATTTATCGGCCCCCTTCGCCGCGGCGCAGGGGCTCGGGCCCGTTTCGGCGGACCCGCTGGAGCTGCATTCTCCGGCGCTGCTGCAGCAGCTCGCCTACATCCCCGATTATGCCGTAGAGTCCGACACCGCGCCCGTCACCGAAGAGGAAGTTGTGGACCTGGAAGAGGGCGAGGACTCGGAAGAATACATGTATATCAGCAGCGGCCTCGCGCATGCGCCGCAGCCGGTGAACCTGGGCGGCAACGGCAGCCTGACGCTGACCCGCTCCGATACCGGGGAGAAGATCACCGCCCACTACCGCCGGAGCGACGGCACCTACGACGGCCAGGAACTGAAGATGCTCGACCGCGCCATGCGCTGCGCGCTCACCGGCCACGAAGTGCAGATGTCGGTGAAGCTGATAGAGCTGCTCGACGCCGTGGAGGACAAGTTCGGCAAGAAGGGCCTCACGCTTTTAAGCGGCTACCGCACGCCGCGCAACAATCACCGCATCCGCGGCGCCGCGCGCGAAAGCCTGCATATGCTGGGCTGGGCCGCGGACATCCGCATTCCCGGCTACAGTTCCACCAAGGTCAAGACTTACGCCCGCAAGCTGTCCGCCGGCGGCATAGGCTATTACCCCTACAAGGGCTTCACCCATCTCGACGTGGGCAAAAGCCGCTACTGGGTGATGCGCCGGCCGGTGCGCCGCCGCGCCCGCCGCAAGGCGCCGCGCCAGCCGTCTCACAGGGCCGCTGCCAGGCCCGCCTCGAAAAGCACGGCGGCCAGGAGGCCCGCTAAAAGCGTGACTGCGGCCAAGCCTGCGCGCAAAAAAACCGCCTTCATGAGGGCTTCGCCTTTCTGACCTGACCACCAGGACGTAAAAAAGCCCCGCTACGGCGGGGCTTTTGTTTTTTTGGGCCCCGGGCTATTGCCGCGTCACGGCCGTCACGGCGCGGGTTATCTCGGCCATGCGTTCGTAGTCCAGGGTGTCCGGGGTGTCGCTGTACTGGTGGTAGTTGGGGTTGCGGAAGTAGGCGGTGTCTGACAGCATTACCGCGCGCTCGCCGGAGAACCAGAAGTTCAGATGGTCCGAAATGAACAGCGCCGACGGCACGGAGGGGAGGAAGACCGTTTCTATGGGCAGGGCCGTGGCCTGTTTCCAGGCCTTCTCCACGGATTTCATCAGGCCGTAGCTCGAGAGGTTCGACGCCAGCGAGACGAAGTCGCCGGTGTCAGGGTGCAGCAGGTTCATGAACGGCGGGAACAGCTGCGCGCCGGGCTTCGGGTTGAAATAGCCAAGCATCTCCAGGTTCAGGAGGCCGTGTATTTCTACGCCGCCTTCCTTGAGGTAGCGCATGTAGCGGAAGCTGCCCATGTCGCGCGTGGTGAACGACGGCGGCTCCTCGGTGCTGAACGCCACCAGGCGGATCTCGCGGGCCGGGTTCTCTTTGCGCAGCAGGCGGGCGGCTTCCAGCAGGATGGCCACGGCGCTGGCGTTGTCGTCGGCGCCCGGCGTGCCCGGGGCCGTATCGTAATGCGCGGCCAGTATCCACGCCCCGCCGGGGGCGGGGTTCGGCGGCACGAGGCGCGCCTCGATATTGTAATAGGGGCGCGTGCGGCCGGAAGCGCTCTTTAACTGCGCGGAGTATTCCAGGAATTCGGGGGCGTAGCCGGCCTTCTTGAACTCGGCGGCTATGTAGTCGCGCGCCTGGTCCTGCTGGTCGGGCTGGTAGGCGGAGCGCTCGCCTATCTTGCCGGCCAGCGCCACTACATGCGCCCGCAGCAGCGCGGCCTGGGGGGAGAGTTTCTCCGGCGGCGTTACGGGGAAGGAGGGCTGCAGGCGCAGCAGCAGCCCGTGACGCGCCGGCGGGTAGACCATCAGCAGTACCGGGCGGGCCACGTAGACGGCCAGCAGGGCGAACACCGCCGCCGCGACGGCCGCGCGCACAGGTCTCCTGGCTCCACTCCACTGCGCGATCCGGCCCGCGGTAATTCTTTCGGCCAGGTCGGTGCCGCGCCATAGGGCCCAGCAGCAGAATATCAGGTTGAACAGGGCGATGAAGAAGTCGTTCTGCACGTGCCTGATCCCGATAACGGCGAAGATACCGAGACCCGCGGCGAGGAACGCCGGCTTTTCCCGCCCGAGCAGGAGCAGCAGCGCGATGATGGCGAAAACTATATCCAGCAGCCAGTAGGCCGGGCCCAGCGAGAACAGCAGCAGGTAAAGTCCCCACAGCCCGCAGGCGAGCGCGGCCAACACGGCGCGCGGCGCGGTCCAGAAACCCGGAGTGCGCAGCCGCGCGGCGGTCACGAAGACCAGCCCTGAGGCGAGGCCGGCGATCCCGGCCCAGGCCGCGGCCGGCGAGTAGAGCAGCCGGGCGTGCAGGGCCGCGCCGGTGAAATTAACGGCGGCCAGCAGGGTCAGGAAAACAGCCGCGGCGGACGGGGCGTAACCGGAGATGGGGGGCATGCTCCCATTATAGCGCCCTGCCTCCGGCCAGGCAAGCGGAAATGCGGCCTGAGGCTGAAAGCCGCGCCATTCAAACGCCCGGGTTTTGTTTTGTAGAATAGGCAGGCCCCGCGACCCGCTGCGCAACCCAAAGGAGCCGCCGGACCATGAACATGCCCACGACTAAAAAGAACATACTGCCGGCCGTTATCCTGGGGGCCGCCGCCTCCGTCCTTTACGCCCTGAATAAATACGGCGCCGTCGGCGTGCCGGCTGAGGCGCTGCTGGTCTCGCGCTGGGCCGTGGTGGCCGCGCTAGCCTGGTACGCCCTGTGGAAGAGGTCCCTGACCACCTGGATCTTCGTGTCCATGGTGGCAGGCGCCGAACTGGGCTACGACTTCCCCGGCGTCTCGTCCCACATGAAGGTCCTCAGCATGATCTTCCTGCGGCTGATAAAGACCATTATAGCGCCGCTCGTCTTCGCCACGCTGGTCACCGGCATCGCCGGGCATTCCAGCCTCAAGCAGGTGGGCCGGATGGGCCTGAAGGCGCTGATCTATTTCGAGATAGTCACTACGCTGGCGCTGTTCATAGGGCTCGCGGCCATCAACTTCACCAAGGCGGGCGTGGGCATAACCCTGCCGCCGGTCACGGACACCACGCAGATAGTGAAGGTGGAGAAACAGACAGTGGCCGAGGTCATCCTTCACGTGTTCCCCGAGAACGTCGCCAAGTCCGTGGCCGACGGGCAGGTGCTGCAGGTGGTGGTGTTCAGCATCCTCTTCGGCGTGGCGCTGGCTATGCTCGCCGAGGAGAAGCGCCGGCCCATGCTCGCTTTCTGCGGCAGTTTGTCGGAGGTGATGTTCAAGTTCACCAATATCATCATGCTGTTCGCGCCGGTGGGCGTGGGCGCGGCCATAGCGTATACCGTCGGGCACATGGGGCTGGGCATACTGGTAAATCTATTCAAACTGCTGGCCACGCTCTACGCCGCGCTGGTCTTCTTCCTGCTGGCGGTGCTGCTGCCGGCGGCGCTGATAGCCAAAGTCCCGATCAAGCGCTTCCTCAAGGCCGTCATCGAGCCGGTCTCCATAGCTTTCGCCACCACCAGCTCGGAGGCAGCGCTGCCGCGGGCCATGGAGGCCATGGAAGCCATAGGCGTGCCGCGCAAGGTGGTCGCCTTCGTGATGCCCACCGGCTACAGCTTTAACCTCGACGGCAGCACACTGTACCTGTCGCTGGCGTCTGTCTTCGTGGCGCAGGCGGCGGGCATAGACATGAGCTGGGGCCAGCAGCTGGCCATGGTGTTCACGCTGATGCTCACCAGCAAGGGCGTGGCCGGAGTGCCGCGCGCCACGCTGGTGATCCTCCTCGGCACGGCGGCCTCGTTCAATCTGCCGGTGGAGCCCATCTTCATCATCTTAGGCATCGACGAGCTGATGGATATGGCGCGCACCTCGGTCAACGTCCTCGGCAACTGCCTCGCGACGGTGATCATAGCCAGGTGGGAGGGGGAGTTCGGCGCTGAAAAGCCGCCCGCCGTGGTGATGGACGCGGTGGCCTGAAGATTCTGGTCTTAACTATGAGCGCAGAAAAACTGGTGGTCCTGTCCGACGTGCACGCCAACCTGCACGCCCTGGAGGCCGTGACCGCGGACATTGCGCGCCGGGGCCTGGGCTCCGCGCCGTTATGTTTCCTGGGCGACGCCGTGAATATGGGGCCGTTCCCGGCCGAGGCCGTAAGGCTGCTCGCTTCCATGAAGCCGGCTTTCCGGGTGCGGGGCAACCACGACCGCTATGTCTCGGCCCCGCCCGGCCGCGACGTCCTGGAGCGCTATTTCCGCTGCGCTGCAGGGGCCGACCATTCCGCCTGGACGGCGGCGGCGCTGGGTTCGGCTGAGAAAGAGTGGCTCGGAGGCGCGCCGCTGCAGGCCTCGTTCGAGCTCGGCGGCGCGCGCTTCCTCTGCTTCCACGCCTCGCCGGAGAACGACGAGGAACCTTTCAAGCCCGCCGGGGAGACAGTGAATGTGCTGTGCGGCCACGTGCACTCGCCCTACGCCGCGGCCCTGCCCGGGGGCGCGCTGGCCGTAAATCCCGGCAGCGTCGGCAGTTCCCTCGACGGCAACCCGGCGGCCGCCTATGCCGTGGTCACCGTGCAGGGCGTCGTCAGCGCCGAGATGATCCGGGTGCCCTACGACGTGGAGGCCTGCTGCGCCGCCCTGGAGGCGCGCGGGGCGCCGTGGGCCGCCGGCATCGCGGCGGTAGTGCGCCGGGCCCGCCTCGGTTAAACAGCTTATGACGACAACACCTCTTGCCGCGCTGCTGGAACCTGCCCTGGAGCGGCGCCGCCCCTTCCTGGAGGCGCTGCTCGCCGAGGGCACCGACTGCTGGCGGCTTTTTAACGGCGTGGCCGAAGGCCTGCCGGGGCTGACGGTGGACCTCTACGGGCCGCTGTTGCTGGTGCAGACTTTCAGGGACCCCCTGACCCCGGACCAGCTGCGGAGCGTTGAGGATTTCCTCCGGAGCGCGCTGCCCGGGCCTTTAGCTTTCGCCTATAACCACCGCGGCAAGAAAGCCGTGGAATCCTTCGACATTTGGCACAGCCCGGCGCCGGCCGCGCTGGCCGAGTTCGAGTGCCGCGAGGGCGGGCTGAAGTACCTGGTCCGCGCCCGGCACCGCGGCCTGGACCCCTGGCTTTTCCTCGACCTGCGCGCCGGCCGCCGGGCCGTGCGCGCCGCCGCCAAGGGCCTCAGCGTCCTGAATTTATTCTCCTACACCTGCGGCGTAGGCGTCAGCGCCGCGGCCGGGGGGGCGAAGGAAGTCTGGAACGTGGATTTTGCCGAGTCCAGCCTGGAGGTGGGCCGGCGCAACGCCGCGCTAAACGGCATTCCCGAGGACCGCTTCCGGCTGGTGAAAGAAGACTGCCTGACGGTGGTCCGCCAGCTGGCGGGGCTGCCGGTGGCCGGACGCTACGGCCAGAAGCGCCGCTACGAGCGCTTCCAGCCCAGGGCCTTCGACCTGGTTTTTCTCGATCCCCCGGCCTGGGCCAAAGGCCCGCTTAGCGCGGTGGACGTGGTGGGGGACTACCAGAGCATGTTCAAGCCCGCGGTACTCGCCGTAAAGCCCGGCGGTCGGGTGATAGCCACCAACCACGTGGCGTCGGTAGACTATGCCGCCTGGACCGAAACGCTGAAGCGCTGCGCGGCCAAAGCCGGGCGGCCCATCAAGAACATAGAACCGGTCCCGGTGGACCCCGATTTTCCTTCCTTCGACGGCAAACCGCCGCTGAAAGTGGCCGTCTGTGAAGTCTGACCCCGTTCGACCGGCGTTACTTGCGCGGTTGGCCCATTTGGCCCTTTACAGCTAGGCCTTTTGGCACTTCCGCGCCAAGGCGCTTGCGCCTATAATATCTATAAGTAACCGGGTAACTGTGTGGTCATAAAAACAGAAATGTATAAACTCTTCACCGCACTCTCGCTGCTCCTGCTCTCTCCCGCAGGCCTCTGGGCGCAGCTTAACGTCACCTTCGTGGACGTGGGCCAGGGCGACGCCATTTACGTAGAATTCCCCAACGGCAAGAACGCGCTGATCGACGGCGGCAATTCCGGCGTGCTGATAGACGCTTTCCTGAGATCCAAGCGCGTGACCAAAATAGACTTCGTCGCGCTCACCCATCCGCACAGCGATCATTACCGGGGCCTGAAGAAAGTTTTCACCAACTACCAGGTCGACAATTACTACGACACCAAGGCCGAGAACGTGGACGCGGCCGGCGACAACAACCTGCGCGACCTGGCCGCGCTGGAGCCGGGCTGCCGCACCCACTACCCCAAACCCGGAGACATCCTGGACTGGGACCCTAAAGTGACCGTCAAGGTCTTTAACGCCTGCTGGCGGCCGGTGCAGATGCACGACAACGACGAGACCAATAACTGCTCCCTGGTTGTGCGGCTTTACTACAACGGCAACGGCATCTTGCTGACCGGCGACGCCAATTCCGTGGTAGAAGCGGAAATGCTGAGCCACTTCAAATCCGGCCTGCAGTCCAATATCCTCAAGGTGGGGCATCACGGCTCGCGCACTTCCACCAGCGACGCCTTCCTGGCGCGCGTGCGGCCCGACTACTCCTTTATCTCCGTCGGGGCCAACAACAAGTACGGCCACCCGCATAAAGAGGCCCTGGACCGCCTGATCAACGCCGGCTCCAAGGTCTACCTGACCACCGCTGGCACGCAGTCTCTCACCATCCCCGCCCCCGACAAGACCGGCGTCTGGCCGCCCAAGCCTATAATCACTGACTCCTCCGTTACCACGGTAGTTGGTACCGCGGAAGCGCGCTCCGTGGCCGTGGACCTGACCTGGGACCCCGCCGAACTGGGCAGCGTCAGCGCCCCCGCGCTGGACCAGCTGAAGACCGAGTCAGCCGCCCGGTAACAGCCTCAGCCTGAAAAGAAAAACACCGGCCCGAGTGGGCCGGTGTTTTTTTGCGCGGTTAAGCGCTACGTCGGCTTCAGCCGGGAAGGGGTAGCGAGAGGGTTACCTTGGCGCCGCCGCCGGGGGCGTTAGCCGCCGTGGCGTCGCCGCCATGCTGGCGCAGGTACTTGCGCGCGAGGGTAAGGCCCAGCCCTACGCCGCGCGGCTTGGTGGTAAAGAACGCTTCGAAGATCTTTTCGCCGTCGCCGTCGGGCAGGCCGGGGCCGCCGTCGGTCACGGTCAGCAGCGCCAGTTTGCCGGCCTGGGAAACCTCGGCGGTCAGCGCGCCGCCTTCGGGCATGGCCTGCACCGCGTTATCGAGAACGTAGCGCAGGGCGGAGGTTATGGCCGCCGCGTCCGCGTCCACCGCCAGGTCCGCGGGGTCGGTGTTGACCTTCAGCGTGACCGAGGGGGGGCATTGGTACTGCGCCGCCAGGTCACCGACCAGGGCGTTAAGCGAGATGCGCGCCTTGGTTATCTCCCGCTCGCGGGTAAAAGAGAGCATCTCCTCGATGACGTCATTGCTGCGCTTCACTTCGCCCTCGATGATGCCTATGTGCTTGGTTACCTTCGGGTCGGGCGCGGCGCCGCCGGCCGACAGCTTGGTCTTGATGAAATAGGTGGAGTTGGAGATGATGGCGAGGGGGTTGCGCAGTTCGTGACTGACCACGCTGGCCATTCTCTTCAGGGTGTCGGGCTTGTCCTGCTTCGGTTCGGTATTTTCCATATGAGCGCCTTATCCGCAGCCTGCCGCATTGTCGCTACGCCTACATTTTGCCAAAAAAGCGGGGGCTTGTGTTAGCAGGATCCAGGATAGAGGGAGAAAGGCTGGCTTGGGTACAGGGCTTGTTTGATAGAATAACCCGGGATGCTGCCGCTCAATCCTGCGCGCTAGCCAGGGAATCTTGTGCTCAAGAAAAAAGAATACCTGCTGTTCATCGGTTCGCTCGCGGTTCTCGCCGTTTTCGTCCTCGCCATCTCGCGCAATGACACGGCGCGGTATGTAGCTCACCGGCTCTTTTCCAAGAAAGACACTTTCCAAACAACAGTAAACAGCGTTTCGCTGGATAAGGCGGCTTACGCCCCGGGGGACGAAATACTCCTGTCTCTTAAATTTGAGATCAAGGACGGCGAGCGGGTCGAGGTGCGCTACTTCGAGAACCTGGAGCATACTTTCAGCCCGATCCTGTATTTCGGGGCCGCTTCGAACGGCACTTATGCAGGCATCGCCAAAGCCGAGCTGCCCTCGAGGCCGCCCGGCGGCGTCAGCTCCGTGCCGGTCGACAATGCAAACCCGGCGGCGGCGCTGACCATAAAGGGCAAGCTTACGGAAAACAAGGATTCGTACATTATCGAATTCCCCGACCTGAACAGCCGCTTTACCGTGGCGAAGCCGGCCTACGCGCAATACGGCAGGCTTTGGCTGACCGGCCATTTAATGCCGGTAGAGGCCGGCATCGGCGACGCGCTGGAGGACTCCGTTCCGGCCGTGCCGCTGTACATAGTTCCGGGCAAGGCCGAGGGCAGGGGACGCAAATGAAGAAGGCTTTTAAGCGTGCAACCGCGCTGACGGCCCTGGCCGCGGCCGCTCTTGCGGCGGGGTGCGCCGACCGCTCCGATAAGGACTTTTACGGGGCCGTGCGCGGCTATGGCTGGCTGGCCGAGGACTACTATACCTCCGTGGTCAGCGGCAAAGAGCTCCCGACCGGCATTGTAGACGATGTCTTCCTGATGTTCACCGCCGGAACCGAGGGCCCCGGGCTGACCTATTATTATAATTTCCACGAAGGCAATAACTTCAAGCTGGCCGGGTTCGAGCGGCACGGCGGGGAAACGGAGGCTATGCTGGATCAGGAGGCGGCCGCTGCCCACGGCCGCAGGGAATTCTTCCGCGTGCTGGAACGCGATTCCGCCGGACCGCTGCTCCTGGCCCGGCGCACCCAGAGCGCAGACGGGAACTTCTTTAAACTCTACCGCAGGGTAGGCGGCAAAGACTTCGCCGAAAGCGGCGACAAGAGCGCAGAGCGCGAGATAGGCTGTCTTTTATTGTGCGGGCGCTACTCAGCGCCGGGCGGGGCGGAAGTGGTTTTCTCTCCGGGCGGAAAAGGCTCGCATGGCGGCAAACCGTTTCAGTATGAGGTTTGGCTGGATTATGTGCTGGGGCCGCGCTTCGGCGTGCTGAAGCTCGGCGGCTTTCCCGGAGTGGGCGGGGAAGTAGCGCTGGAGGTCAGCCGCCACTGGTCTGACGCCGGCTCTCTGGCCTTCAGGCGCATAGTGAAGACACATGAACACGAATCTTCCTGGCGCCAGGGCGACAAGCCCCTGCTGCAATTGAAAAAGTTGAAATGAGAGAATACCTGAGGCCCTGGAAATTGATCACGCTGGCGCTAGGCCTGGCGCTTCTGGTCGTAGGGGCCTTGCGGTTGGCATGTGCCGGAGAAGCAGGGGCCGCCGGGCCGTTCAAGGAACTCGAGGCGGCTTTCCCGGGGCAACTCTCTGTTTCAAAGGGTACGCGCGCGCCGGCGGAGTTCTGCCCGGATAATACCTGCTACGCTTTCGAGCGTGCACCCGGTATCTCAGACGAAGAGTATGCGGGGTTCATTTATCTCTACCTCTACTACTCTTCGGATTATGCCGCGACCGTAGCCTGGCAGAATAAGCCGGAAAGCGGTTTAACAGCGAAAGCTATCACCTCCAGGACCGTCCATAAGCCCTGCCGCGCCCTGGCCGGGACCAGGGCCGGGCTCTGCGTCCTGAACGCCTTGCTGTCGAAGCTGGCCGTGAAGGTATATGACGTGCGCTACGACGAAGGTGAGCGCTCGGCCGCTCCCGTTCTTGCGGCGGCGCTGGGCCGGGCCGGTGAAGTCCGCTACTGCCGCGAGTTCACGGAAGCTTTCCTGGGCTGGTATGTGCCGCTGGCGCTTGCCGATCACGACGAGCCAGGGGCCATAATAGCGCTCAGGCAAAGGCCCGGCCTCTTTGGCGAGAAACTCCGCGAGGCCCTGCTGGAAGACCGCCGCGTCCAGGAATTATCTACGGACGGAATAACTGGCATAGACTTTGACCCTTTCCTGTCCAGCCAGGACCCGGCGGAGAAGTACTCTGTGGGGAAAACTATGGTGGAGGACGGTAAATGCCTGGCAGCTATCGGGCGGCCCGGCGCGGACACCTGGGATGTGCGAGCGGAACTTAAGCGCCGCGGCGGAGACTGGCGTTTTATCAACTTTCATTACAGTACCGATATCCCCGGCCACGCCAACCTGCTGTCCCTGCTGCTCGGGCTAAAACGCGGCCGGGCCGCCCTCCCACCTGAACAGCGGGGGGAATAGCGCAGATATATGGGAAACTTCGAACTGTACTCCGCCGGCGGGCTTAACTTCGTTGAAGCGGCGGTCTGGATCCTTATCGGGTTCTACCTTTTCTTCCGGTCAAAGGCCTCGGCAACCGGTCAGGGGAAGGATTACTTATTGCTTAGCGCGCTCTTCTTAGCGTTCGGCCTGTCGGACGTGGTGGAGGTTTATAGCGGCGCTTGGTGGAAGCCCTGGTGGCTGCTTGCCTGGAAGGCGCTGAACGCTATCGGACTTCTTTATCTCGCCGGGAAACTCTATCTCGCTGAAAGAGGCAAGCCATGAAAAACTATCGTCTGTTGTGGGTAATCGCTATTGTCCTGGCCCTGTTGGGATCGGCGCTGAAGCTCTGGCATCAGAAGCGGGAAAGGGAGTGGCAGGCGGTGCTGCTGGAGTCCGACAGGCAAGACGCAATACGCGTCGCTGAATTCGGGCGCAGGATGGGAGAATTCCAGGCTAAGGGCTTAATTAACAATGCCGGCGCTTTAAAGTCCGAACTCGGAGTGTACTATAACGAGGGAAAGTGGAATGGCCCCGACTCCAAAGTAATGCTGCTGGCGGAAGAGCGCTACAAGCGCTCTCCTAAGGCCGGGCTGATGGTTTTCGAGGAGCTCTGCCGGGTTTTCGACAACAACGCTGAAATGTCTGAATGGATAAGCGAGGACTTCAATACATTCGCCTACAAGGACCCGGCGAAGTTCGCCAGGGCCGCGGCAGGGCTTTCGCCGGCCTCTTTCGACTGCTTGCCGAAGTATCTGGACCTGGGCTGGGCGCAGGGAGCGCCCGAAGATGTTCAGCCCGAGAATGACAAGCTGCTGGCGTATCTGAGAGCGTATCCGGTGAAGGGGAATCCGAACGTCCGGAAACTTATCACGCAGCTGGAATATCTGAGAAAATAGCCGCGGGGTGAGCGTTTTTTGGGTGGACACATCCCCGCTATTCAGGTAGAATTATTTCACAAGGGTCCGGAGACAGCTCCGGAGGTTTGGAATGGTCGGGCCGCCATTCCGGTTTAAAACCGGACGGCGGCTATTCTTTTTGTTCGCGTATTGGCGCGGCCGCTTGCCGGGGATCGGGCTAACGCCCGTAAAACGGAGGCGGCATGACTAAGAACAACGACAAGAATACCGGCGCGGCAAAGCCGGAGGCGATCGAATCCGGGTGGGGGACTTTTCTGCTTCTATTGGCAAAAACCGTCGCTATTACAGCGGCGGTGATACTTATCCTTAAATACATTTTCAAGGTCCCGATCGCTATCTGAAGGGGGGGTAATGTCCTATTGGGTCGTAGGAAGCCTGGCGCTGATAACGGCGCTGGTACTTCTGTTGCCATTCTCGGTAAAACGGGTGGAGGAAGAGCTGGAAGTCTTCCTGCTCATCATGGGCTGCGCCGCCTTGACCGTTTCCGGGCTGTGGAACTGGCACATAGTTAAAGAGTCTCTGGTAGAGCCTCTCAAGATCTCCCTTGCGGTTTTGGTCGCCGGCTATTTGTTCCGGTCGGGGCGGGGCCGCATGGAGGATCTTATCGAGCGGCTCGGGCGCCGGATAGGGATACGGCATTCCTTGTTCGTCCTGATAGTCGCCCTGGCTTTCCTGTCCAGCCTGCTTACGGCTATAATCGCGGCCCTCGTGCTCTGCGAGATACTGCATCACCTGAAGCTCGACAGGCCGTCGCGGGTGCGCGCCGCCGTGTACGCCTGCTACGCCATAGGCCTGGGCGCTGCGCTGACGCCCCTGGGGGAGCCGCTCTCTACCATAGTGACCGCCAGGCTGCAGGGGCCGCCGCACAATGCCGGGTTCTTCTGGCTGGCCGGGCTGCTGTGGCTTTGGGTCACACCGGCCATACTCGCGGTCGCAGCGGTAGCGGCGTATGCGCGGCCCCTGGGCCGGGAGGCCGCGGCCGGGCAGGGCGCGGACCAGGCGCGCGAGACGCACAAGGCCCTGCTGCTGCGCGCCGCCAGAGTGTATGTGTTCGTGGCGGCGCTGGTTTACCTGGGCGAGGGATTAAGCCCCGTCGCCGAGAAACTGATCCCGGCGCTGAAGGGCTGGCAGCTCTACTGGCTGGGCCTGACCTCCGCTGCCCTGGACAACGCCACGCTGGCCGCCGCGGGGATAGTTCCGTCGATGAGCAGGGAACAGATACTTTCGTTCACGCTGAGCCTGCTGGTTTCCGGCGGCGTGCTTATTCCGGGCAATATACCGAACATAATCAGCGCCGCGAAACTCGGCATCAAGAGCCGCGAGTGGGCCGGGGCAGCCCTTCCCGTCGGCGGAGCGCTGCTGCTGCTCTACTTCCTTGCCCTCGGGGCAATTTATTAATAACAAAGGAATCCCTATGCGTATAACATTAAGGCTTATTCTTTCGCTGATAGTGGTGGTCGTCACCGTGGCCGTGATCTCGGCCTGGTTCAACGTCCGCCAGGAGAAGCTCAAGCGCTACGGCGAGGTTCGCGACCAGGCGGCGCTGCTCGCCGAGAGTTTCAAGGAGAGCGCACGCCCTAACCTCGAGACCGGCAACACTGCGCGCCTGCAGAAGCTGGCCGACAAGTTCCAGGACCAGAAGCACCTGGAGGGCGTGGCCGTCTATTCCGGCGACGGGGAACTGCTTGCCGCCTCGTCGGAGATAGCCCCCGAGATCAGGGGCCGCGGCAAACAGATCGGAGAACTGCTGGCCTCCGGGGAGGATGCTGAGTTCCTTTTCGGAGAGCGCAGGGTCCTGGTGCACCCGCTGAAGCTGACCTTCGGCGAAGCCGGCAACGCCTGGATCGCCATTTTCAGCAACGTCTCCTACGTAGAGCTGGAGCTTTTCCAGATCTGGAAGCGCACCCTCATCAGGCTGCTCGCGCAGATGATCCTGATCTCGCTGGTGACGCTGCTCATCATCAGGTGGAACCTGGTGGACCCCATTACGCAGATGGCCGAGTGGATGAAGAACCTGCGCATAGGCGAAGAGAACGGGCATGTGCCCCCGATCAAAGGGGATATCTTCGCGCCGATAGCCAGGGAAGCGACCACGCTGGCGACCAACCTGCAGGCCGCCCGCCGCGCCGCCGAGAACGAAGCGCGCCTGCGGCAAAAAGGCGAATCCCTCTGGACCCCGGAACGCCTCAAGGAGCACATAAAAACCAAAATGGGCGGGCGGCCGCTCTTCGTGGTCTCCAACCGTGAGCCCTACATGCACATTAAAGAGGGCAAGGACATACGGGCCATAGTTCCCGCCGGTGGCCTGGTGACCGCGCTGGACCCTATCATGAAAGCTTCCGGCGGCACCTGGGTGGCGCACGGCAGCGGCGAGGCCGACTTTGAGGTCACCGACGCGGATAACCGCATAAAGGTACCGCCGGAAGAACCCGCGTACAACCTGCGCCGCGTCGCGCTGAGCAAGGAAGAGGAGGACGGCTACTATTACGGCTTCTCCAACGAAGGCATCTGGCCGCTCTGCCACATCGCCCACATCCGGCCGATCTTCCGCAAAGAGGACTGGAAGTACTACTACGAAGTGAACGAAAAGTTCTCCAAGGCCGTGCTGGAGGAGATCGCCGACGTGAAGGAACCCTGCGTGCTGATACAGGACTACCATTTCACGCTGCTGCCGGGCATGATAAAAGCCGCGCGGCCCGACGCCAGGGTGGCGGTCTTCTGGCATATCCCCTGGCCCAACCCCGAGACCTTCGGCATCTGTCCCTGGGGGAAGGAGCTGGTGATGGGCCTGCTCGGCGCGGACCTGATAGGCTTCCAGACGCAGTTCTACTGCAATAACTTCCTGGACACCGTGGACCGCACCATAGAGTCGCGCATAGACTGGGAGCATTTCTCGGTGCAGAAAGAAGGCCATACCACCATGGTCAAGCCGTTCCCGATCAGCGTGGACTTCCAGCAGCCGGACCGGGACGCCAAAACCCTGCCCGAGAAGCCCGAGGCGGCCTCGGTGCTGAAGGAACTGGGCATAAAGGCGGAGAAGATAGCGGTAAGCGTCGACCGTATAGACTATACCAAGGGCATGCTGGAGAGGGTTAAAGCCGTAGAGCGCTTCCTCGAGAAATACCCGGCTTACAAGGGCAAGTTCACGCTGATCCAGCTGGGCGCGCCCAGCCGTACTCATATCCCGCAGTACCACCGCTTCCTCGCCGAGCTGCACGCCGAGGTGGACCGCATCAACTGGCGCTTCAAGGCCAAGGACTGGAAGGCCATAGTCTTCCTGGAGAAGCACCACGCCCACCAGGAGATCACCAAGTTCTACAAGATCGCCGACGCCTGCCTGGTCACTTCCCTGCACGACGGGATGAACCTGGTGGCCAAGGAGTTCGTGGCGGCCAGCGACGACCACCGCGGGGTGCTGATACTCAGCCGTTTCGCCGGGGCGTCCCGCGAGCTCAAGGACGCGCTGATAGTGAACCCCTACGACATAGAGCAGATGGCCGACGCTATCTACTATTCGCTGGTCATGCCCAAGGCGGAAGTGGAGGAGCGGATGACCCGCATGCGGCAGGACCTGCACGAGAACAACATCTACAAATGGGCGGCCAACCTCACGGAAGAACTGATGAAACTGAGGCTGGACGACTTCAAACTTAACGGGGTGTAAATGAAGTCTTTCTGGAAAAATTCCGAAGCGCTCGCCGCCCGCCTCGCCGCCGCGCCGGCGCTGCTGGTGACGCTGGACTTTGACGGCACGCTGGCGGCGCTGGCCGAGACCCCGGCGCAGGCGCGGCTCGAGCCCGCGTTCCGGGCGGCCTTGAAGGCCCTGGCGGCTTCACCGGGGGTTTTCGTTTTCATCCTCAGCGGGCGCGCGCTGCGCAGCGTGCGCGGCCTGGTCGGCCTGCGCGCCCTTTACTACGGCGGCAACCACGGCATAGAGATAGAGGGCCCCGGCCTCTCCTGGCGCGACGCCGGCGCGGTCAAAGCGCGCGGCCTGGTGGCCGGGATCGCGGCCGACCTGCAGGAGCGGTTCCCGCCGGGCACCGGCGTGCTGGTGGAGAATAAAGCGTTCTCGGCCAGCGTGCATTACCGTAATCTCAGGCCGGCTTTCAAGCGCGGCTTTTTCAGCAGGATGAAAGCGCTTTTGTCCGTCCCCGGCGCCGGCCTGCATTGGCGCAGGGGGCATAAGGTCTTCGAGCTGCTGCCGCGCGGCGCCTCGCACAAGGGCGACGCCGTGGCCCTGCTGGCGCGCCGCCTGCGCGCGCCGCTGGCCGTAGCCGTGGGGGACGACCTTACCGACGAGGATATGTTCGGCGCGCTGGCCGGCGGCGGGATAACGGTGAGGGTGGGGCGTAAGGCCCTCTCGAAAGCAGTTTATTTCCTGTCGGGACAGGCCGAAGTGCTGCGCCTGCTGCGGTTCATCGCGGCGGCGAGGAAGAAGGGGGGGGAATGAAAACGACTGCTGCGGCGCCATTCAAATTCTGCACACGCCTGACGCTCACGGAAGTGACCGGGCGCAAGGCCTTTAACATAACGGAACTGCTGGAGGGGATAAAGGCTGCCGACGATGCGGTGATCTACCACCATACCCACCGCTTCATAAAGCAGTCGCATCACCTGGTGCCGGAGGGCGCCAACGATTTCGCCTACTGGGTCGCCAACACGGTGCAGGCCGACAAGCTGGGCGAGGAGCTGACCTCCATAGACATCGTGCGCTATAACTCGCTGGCGGACATCCGCGGCGCCTTCGTCGAAGTGCTGGAGCGGCACCTGGCGGAGAACCCGGGCCCGGGACGCACCGTGGCGACGGGGCGGGAATTCCACTTCATGCGCGCCATACGGTTCTCCCTGCCCACCGAGTGCTCCGCCGTCGATTATGAGAGCTTCATCGACTGCCTTCGCAATGTCAGCGCGTCGAGCCTTTACCTGCACGTCTTCGAGGCCCGGCTGCGCCCGCCCTACGGCGTGGACGACTTCTCCCACTGGTTCAGGACTAACTTTAACGACGAGACCGTAGGCAGGGAGATCTCCCGCCTGGACCCTTATTCCTACACGCTCGAAAGCCTCAGGCGGCGGATAATCCGCATCATAGAGCGCCGCCTGCCGGAGGTTAAAAATGCCTAAGATCGAAGAATACGCGCCCGCGGCAGGCCGCAGCGCCATAGAAGAGCTCAAGATAATAGCGGAAAGGCTGAAGGGCAAGACCATCCTCAACGTCAATTCCACGGCGGTAGGGGGCGGCGTCGCCGAGATCCTCAACCGCATGCTGCCGCTGATGACCGAGCTGGGCATCAAGCCGCGCTGGGAGCTGGTAAAGGGCGGCGAGGACTTCTACGCCGTCACCAAGAAATTCCACAACGCCCTGCACGGCACGCGTCAGGAACTGACCCCGGCGGACTTCCAGCTTTACCGCGACACGCAGAAGGCCAACCTGGAGACCCTTAACCTGGACGCCGATATCGCCCTTATCCACGACCCCCAGCCGGCGGGGCTGATAGATAAAAAACCGGCGGGCGCCAAATGGATCTGGCGCTGCCACATCGACCTGTCCAACCGCCAGGACGACGTGTGGGAATTCCTGCGCGGCTATGTTTCACGCTACGACGCCGCCGTCATCTCCGCCCCGGCGTTCTCCCAGGCCCTGCCCATACAGCAGTTCCAGGTCCCGCCTTCCATAGACCCCTTGGCGGACAAGAACAGGGAACTGTCCGAAGAAGAGATCTCCGCGGTCTTGCGGCGGCTGGAGATACCGCTGGACAAGCCGCTGATCACGCAGGTTTCCCGGTTCGACCGCCTGAAAGACCCCCTGGGCGTGATAGAGGCCTTCAAGAAGATACAGCCCTACGTAACGGCGCGGCTGCTGCTGGTGGGCGGCAGCGCCGACGACGACCCCGAAGGCTCCCAGGTGCTGGCCGAAGCCCGCGCCGCGGCCGAGGGCGTCCCGGACATCATAGTGCTCTGTTTGCCTCCGACGGCGAACCTTGAGATAAACGCCATACAGCGCGCCTCGACTATCATTCTGCAGAAGTCGCTGAAGGAAGGCTTCGGCCTGACGGTGTCCGAGGCGCTTTGGAAGGGCAAACCGGTGATAGCCGGCGCGGTGGGGGGCATACCGCTGCAGATCACCCACAAATACTCCGGCATCCTGACCCGGACCATCGACGGGACCGCGTACTGGATGAAGCGCCTGCTGCACGAGCCGGCCTTCGCCAAAAAGCTGGGCGAGAACGGCCGCGAGCACGTGCGGGAGAACTTCCTGCTAACGCGCCACCTGCGGGATTACCTGCTGCTGGCGCTTTACCTGGAAAGCGGCAAGCAAGATTTTATCCATCTCTGAAACCGGAGCAACGGGTCAGGCGGGCGCGGACGCGGATCTCTCCGGTTCCGCCGCCGGAGCGGGGGCCGCCGGGCCGTTCAGCGGCAGCTCGAACCAGAAACGGCTTCCTGCCGCTTCGCCGTCCACCCCGATGCGGCCGCCGTGGGCCTCCACCGCCAGCTTGCAGAAGGCAAGCCCGATGCCGGTGGAATGTTTCGGGCTCCCGGTGGGCAGTCCCACCTGGGCGAACTTCTCGAAGATCTTGCTCCTGTGCTCCGGCGCTATGCCAGGGCCGTCGTCCCGCACGCTCACGCGCAGGCTGCCGTCGGCCGGCTCCAGCGCCAGCTCTATGTGCGCGACGTCCGGAGTGAACTTCAACGCGTTGGCGAGCAGGTTCTGGAGGACCCTTGAAACCAGCTCGCAGTCCGCGCGCACCAGCGCGGGTCGGTCGGGCGGGGAGAACCGTATCTCGCGGCGGCCGAAAAGCGGCGCCAGCCCGGAGATGGTGTCTTTCACCGCGGCGGCCAGGTCGCAGTCGGCCAGCCTGAGTTTCATCTGGCCTCCTTCCAGCTTGCTCGCGTCCAGGATGTCGCTGACGATGCCGATCATCTCCTTTGCCGACTTCGCGGCCTGGTCCACGTAGAGACGCTGCTCCGCGGGAAGGGTTTGCACCCCATTTTCCTTGAGCAGCTCCAGCAGGCCGTAGACGGCCGTCAGCGGCGAGCGGAGGTCGTGTACGATCATGTGCACCAGGGTGTCGCGCGTTCTCTCGAGCTCGCGCAGTTTGTCGTAGCTCTCCTGGACCTTGCGCTTCTGCCGGCGCAATTCCAGGTGGGTCCCGACGCGCGCCTCCACCTCCTCCAGCTGGAAGGGCTTGGTAATGTAGTCCACGCCGCCTATGCCGAAGGCTTTCACTTTGTCTATGGTCTCGACCAGCGCGCTGAGGAAGATAACGGGGATATCTTTAAGCTTCTCGTCGGACTTCAGCTCCGCGCAGACTTCATACCCGGTCATGCCTGGCATATTGATGTCCAGCAGGATCAGCGACGGGGGGGATTTGCGGGCGGCCTGCAGCGCCAGTTTTCCGCTGACGGCGGCGCGCACGCTGTAGCCCCGCGCCCTCAGCATCCCGGAGAGCAGCTCCAGGTTGGCGGGCGTATCGTCCACCATCAGGATATCCGCCGCTTCAGGTCTCGCGCCGGCCTCTGTGGTCATGGCTCGGCCCTTCCCAGCAGGTCCAGGATGCGCTGCGTGTCGTACTCGGCTGCGAGCGCGCGCAGCTCCCCGCCCAGGCGCGCGTCCATGGCCTCGACGCGGCCGGTCAGCTTGAGCAGGGCCTGGTAGTCGCCGAGGACGGCGGCTTCGCGGAGACCTGCGACGAGTTCCCGCGGCAGCCCGGCCAGGCCCGACGGGTCCGGTGCCGCCGCGCCGGAGGCGGGTATGGGCTCGTCGTAAATGAACTCCGCGCCGAGCAGAGCGCGGATGCACTCGAACAGGTCCGATTCCCTGAAGGGCTTGAGGATCACGTCGTCGGCCCCCGCCGCCAGGGCGTCGCGGTTTATCTCGCCGAAGATGCTGGCTGTAACGGCCAGGATCTTAACTTCCCCGCCGCCGGGTCGCTCCCGGATGCGCCTCATGGCCTCGTAGCCGTTCATCACCGGCATTCTCAGGTCCATCAGGACAAGCTGCGGCTTCCACTCGTCGAACGTTTTAATGGCTTCTTTGCCGTCGACCGCCTGGCGCAATTCGAAGCCGGCGGGGCCCAGCAGTTGGTCCAGGAATTCACGGTTGTCCTCTTTGTCGTCGACTACCAGGACCTTGTAGCGCGGCTGGCCGGGTTTCAGCCCTTTCACCTGCCGCGGCCGCGCCTTCACGGCCACGTCGGACGCCGCAGCTTCCTTTACCGTGGTCAGTAAAGTGAAAACGCTCCCGCGCCCCGGCCGGCTTTCTACCGTTATGTCGCCGCCCATCAGGCGCGCGTACCCGCGGCTTATGGCCAGCCCCAGGCCCGTTCCGGTCCCGCCGGCCCGGCCCGCCTGGGCCTGCTCGAAGGGGTGGAACAGCCTGGCTATCTCCCCTGGCTCTATGCCGGGCCCGGTGTCTTCTACTTCAACCGTAAGATGCGCTTCCCGCTCCGCGCAGGGCCGGGACCTCAGGCGCAGGGTAACCACCCCCTCGGCCGTGAACTTCAAAGCGTTGCTGAGCAGGTTGATCAGGATCTGCCGGAGCTTGCTCTCGTCGGCGGTCACGAAGCGGGGCAGCCCGTCGCCCCGCGCCACCTCGAGCCTCAGGCGTTTGGCCTCGGCCCGGGGCCGCAGCATACTCTCCACGTCGGAGATAAGCGCGTGCAGGTCAAAGGCCGCCTGGGTAAGGGAGGTCCTGCCCGCTTCCGCCTTCGCCATCTCCAGGACATCGTTGATCAGCGCCAGCAGGTGCTCGCCGCTGCGGTTGATGGTCTCTATCTGCTGTTTCTGTTTGGGTGTGGCGTCCGGGTCGCGGCGCATCAGCTGGGAAAAGCCCAGGATGGCGTTCATCGGGGTGCGTATCTCGTGCGACATATTGGCCAGGAAAGTGCTTTTGGCCAGGTTCGCCGCCTCCGCCGCTTCCTTGGCGCGACTTAATTCCACCTCGACTCGCTTGCGCTCGGTGATGTCCTCTATGGCCAGCAGGATGATGCGCTCCTTGCCCAGCACCCGCTGGATCTGCCGGGCGTTCAGCAGCATGATGCGGCGGCCGACGCCGGCGAAATCGTGCTCCACTTCGTAGTTGTCGAAGGTGGCCTTCTGGGGCAGGATGGTTTCCAGGAGCTCCCGGAGCTGCGGGATGTCCCACTGCTTGTTGCCCAGGTCGTAGATAAGCTGCCCGACCGTCTCCTTTGGGTTCACCTTGAAGACCTCGTAGAACGAGCGGCTGGCCGTGACCACGCGCAGGTCCTGGTCCAGGATGATCAGCGGCTCGCGCACGGTATTTATGATGCTTTCTGAATATTCCTGTGACTCCGCAGCGGTTCTGGTTAAAGGCATTTTTGTTCCCTCACGCCGGGCTCCCGGGCGGGCTACTTCGGTTCGCTCCTCTTAACTTCCCAGGTCTTATCCGTGGCGCCGGTTTCCCCGAACACGTCCATGACTATGTTCCTGATCCTTTCCAGCTCCAGCGGCTTGGTGAGGTAACCCTTGGCCCCGTTGTTAAGAGCTTTGAACACGGTATCGAGGTCCTCAACGCCGGTAAGCATCCAGACAACGGTGCTTATGCCCGCCTGCCTGATCAGGTCCAGCGCAGCCAGGCCGGTGACCCCGGGCATGTTGATGTCCATAAAGACCAGCGCCGGTTTTTCTTTCGTGATCACTTCCAGGGCGGAGTTCCCGTCGGCAGCGGTAAAGACCGTATACCTTTTCTCCAAGGCGGCTTTAAGCGTGAAACGGATGCTCTCCTCGTCGTCCACCACAAGTATTTTCCGTTCCCCGCCGTAGACATCTTTTTTCATGATAGCTCCAGGCCGCCGCAAAGACGGCGGGAGGCCCTTTTATAAGGCCTTCTCTATAATAGATGCGGGATACGATCATCCCCCAAGCGCATCGTATAACATGTCAGGGAGACGTCAACAGGACGGATAGTGCGATTCTATGAACTTTTCTTGACACTCCCGCGGCGCGGTTTTAGCGGGCTGCCGCGCATGACGCGCTCAAATGTTAAAATTGAACTGATGAAGTCAAATACCCCGCATATCCTGGCGCTGTGGTTCGATAAGCCATGAGCGAGCTCAGTCTTCTCTCGCTGCTGGGCGCAAGCTTTCTCGCCTCGACGGTGGTGCCGGTAAGTTCCGAAGCGGCGCTGTTCGCCGTGCTGAAGCTGAACACGGACCTGTTCTGGCCGGCCCTCGGCGTGGCCACCCTCGGCAATACCGCCGGCGGCCTTACCACTTATCTCATCGGCCGCTACGCGGGCTCTAAAAAGCCGCTGGTCCAACTGGAGCGCGTCAGCCGCTACGGCGCGCCGCTGCTCTTCTTCGCCTGGCTGCCCGTCGTGGGCGACGCCTTCTGCCTCGCCGCCGGCTGGGCCCGGCTTAACTGGCTCGCGGTGGCGCTGTTCTCCGCCGCCGGGCGCTTCCTGCGCTACTGGCTGGTGGCGCAGGGCGCGCTCTGGTAGAGCTGCACCGGGCCGATCGTACATGAGGCTCAATGTCCTCAGGTCAGCTTATAGGTAAGCTCCCGCCCGGCCCAGATAACTCTTGCCGTTATCGGCGTTGCCGGGTTTCCCTGTTTGACCATCCCCCAGGTCATGGCTAATCTCTCCAGTTGAACTTCGGCCCCTGTAGAGCCGGAGACTCCCATAACTATTTCCGCCGCCCCTACGGCCTGCGCCGTATGCACTATGGAGTAGAACGGGTCGTTGGAAACCACCATCAGCGGTTTTATGGTCTTGCCGTATTTTTCCGCCAGCAGGATTATCGGCGTGAACAGTTCCCTGTCCTCCTCCGTTATGGCCGCGGCGCTCCCGGCTGACTGTAGTCCCTTTGCGATCTTTGCGGAAAGCACTATTATCTCTGTGCTCGAGTCGTCTACGGTCTCCAGCACCCGCGCGAGGTGGGCGAGGTTGTTGGGGTTGCGCACCGGCACCAGTATCCTGAAAGGCTTAACCAGCTCCGGCAGCAGGGCGCCGATATCGCTTTCCCGGCGCAGGTTCATTTTCTCGTCGGAATCCCGCGAAGAGGCGTAAAGCCGCGGTTTCTTCCGGGTCAGGTTCTCAGAGACCTGGAACACCGCGTAGAGCGCCGCCGTGGAGACCAGCCCGGCTATGGTGGCTACGCGTTTTGTCAGCAGGTTGGCCACGCTGGCCGCCAGCAGCACCGCGAATACCAGCACCATCCCCGCCGGGAACCAGGCGCGGCCCAGACGGAAGTTCAACGGGAACATCCATTCTCTCGGCGTGTGGTCCTTGAAGCGCAGGATGATCAGCGACAGGGTCTTGAACACCAGGCTCCACAGCACGCCGAAGGCGTAGGCCTCGCCGATCAGGTAGATGTCCCCGCGCGAGAGTATTATCACCCCTATCTGCGACAGCGCGATGAGGTTTATCATCCGGTAGGTAGTGCCGTATTTCTTGTGCAGCTGCCGGAACCAGTCGTGCAGGATGCCGTCCTCGGCCACACGGTTGAGCACGCCGTTGGCCCCCACGAGCGAAGTGTTCAGCGCGCCCACCAGCATCAGGCTGCCGGACACCACCACCAGAACCTGCAGCACCAGCCGGGCCCAGTAAGGCCCGGAGAGTTCCAGCGCCAGGCCGCTCAGGAGGTTGTCGGCGTACTTGCCGGCTATCAGGTCGCCGGGGATTATGAGCGAGGACAGGAAGGTCAGCCCGCCGGTGAACACGAAGCTGAACAGGAACACCGCCAGCGCGGCGCGCTTGAGGTTCTTTATCTTCGGGTCCTCGATCTCCCTGTAAACCTGCGCCAGGGTCTCCAGGCCGCTCATGGCCAGTATGGAATGTCCGAAGGCCATCACTATGCCTATCAGCCCCACCGTTTGCCAGACCGGGAAATGAGCCATCCAGCCCAGCGCCTCGTGGGTGAACTTCAGCTCGAAAGGGGGGAGCGTGAAGCCCCTGAGACCGACGGTGACGAGCGACCATGCCAGCAGTATAGCCCCGACCACGGTCACGAAGCCCATGATCTTGAAGTTCTTGTCGCTCGATTCCTCCACGCCCTTGATGTTCTCTTTCCAGAAGTAGAGCGTGACGAGGACGGCGAAAACCACGGCGAAGACCTTGGGCGGAACATGCCAGTTTATATGGACGAGCGGCAGCAGGTTGGTCAGCAGGCCCGATACGTATAACCCGGCGCTGATGGAACTGATGGGGCCGGTTATCATGTAGTCGAAGATCAGCGCCGAGACGGAGATCTTGGCCATGGAGTGCCCCAGGGCCTCGTTGACCACCTTGTACACGCCGCCGCGCACGAACATGGCGCAGGATTCCACATACACCGCCAGCATCAGCCCGCCGAACACCATGACCGCCAGCACGTACCACGGCGCCGCCGGGCCGAAGGCGTTCATGGCTATGGAGCCCGCGTAATAGGCGCTCGAGCCCATGTCGCACAGCACTACCGCCGCCGCCCGCCAGAAAGAAATAAAACTGAGCATGGCGGTGCTCAAGACCAGCACTTCTTTGCCTTTTAACTGAGAGTTCATACGTATCGCAGCTTCTCCTTTTAGGTGTGAAGGGACGCGGGAACCCAAAGAGCGATCTGCTCTTTGTGTCCTTATGTCTCTCCAGGGAGACCCGACGATAGCGTATTATGCTTCGGCTGGATCACCCTTCCAAATGCCTACGAGGTTAGCTGACGGGCTGGGTCTTAGAAGTGACCTGACAACGGGTTTGCCGTTATCTGCGCCCCGTCCCTTGAACTACAGGGAGTTGGGTCCCCCGCGCCGGCGCTTGTCGCGCCAGCTTAGGCTGTGTATGGATATTATATCAGAATGCCGCGGATGTGGAAAATGCGAAAACCGCCGGAGGACCGGCGGTTCATAGCTAAGAAAATTGTGGCGCCGTCATTTAGACATCGTTCGAGACTACTTTGCGCAACATCCCGAGGTAACTTTATAAGTACCGCTTCGGCGCCCGTCCTGGGATCGAAAAGGTAGGCCGATCTTATCCGCGAGATGCCGCACGGTCGGCCACGCAGCGCGGCCGCCCATGCTTGCCGCTAAGAAGGGCGTTCGCAGGGCTCCGGCACTACGCGCCGTCGCACCTGCTCCCAAGGAGGCCCGCACTTATTAACACCCCCTTTGCGCGGCCGGCCGGCTACAAACAGGCCTTACCCGGCCGCTCCCGTCCGCCTTCGGCGTCCGTACAACGCAGAAAATTATTTCCCGCGCCCACTGCAAAGAGGTTGAACCAATATCTATACAGATTCTGCCCGCGCTCGCCTGTGGCTTCTGCTGAAGCCACCAGCGGCGCGGGCCTGTTCCTGTTATCTATCCCATGAATTATCCGGTGGCAGCCATTATTATAAAACACCAGCCCGGCGTCCGCTGCTGCGGCCGCCGCGCTGGTCTTTTCTGTTATTGTTCTGCAGCCACCGGGGGGAAACTGCGGGGACAAAAGGAAGGGGAGGCCAGGCCGGTAGCGTCTTGCGCACGGGAGCGCCGACGCCTCCGGCCTGGCTCGCCTAACCTGTCCCCGCCCATTCATGATACGGCGTAATGACCCACCCGGGAGAATGCCAGTAAAGCCAATACAGGTTTTGTAGAATAATCTAATTAGGCTAAGGGGCAATTATGCGGAAAATATTGTTTAGTCTTGCGACAGATTGGATTGTTGTATGTCTTGTGCTTATTGGCTGTGTGTTTATGTCGCTCACTTTGATCGGGCATGTTGTTCCCGGTGAAGGTTCTGTGCTATCGGATGCTTTAAGGGGGAATGACCCCTTTATTATCCTGCTAGGAATTACATCTTTCCCCGCCATGATTCCGGCGTTCTTTCTTTCACTTCCCTTTTATAAATTCTTCAATCAGGCGGCTTGGCCTTTTTACATGGTTTCGTTTATCTTTCAGATATTCTTGTACGCTTTATTCGGGAAGCTTATTTCTTTTATTGTTAGGCGTAATATACCTCAAGAGCCCGTGAAGAAGAATCAATAGCGCTATATCTATGCTGAATGTGAAAATACAAGAATATCTTGCTGGTCTGGACCAGGATGTTTCTCCGCTTCAATCCTTCCATGGAGAGAGTCAAATTGCTGGTAGGATTAGCGATATTATTAAAGCAGAGGGTCCGGCCTATACTCCCGCAGACGAGGATGTTGCAGAAAGAATTGCTTTCGATTTCTCAGCTATGTATTCCGATAGCGATTCTGGGTGGGGCACATATTATGGCCCCGCTTCTTTCTTATCAAAAGGAAGTATCCAGGTTAGTGAGTATCCAAGCATCAAGGAGGTCACAGAAACAACCCTTGCATATTGGACTATGCGAGCATTGGCGGCTAAAAATCCACTCTTATCCTCTAGGTATGCTGACCTCGTTATAGACTTTTCTCCCAAGGTGCTCGGCAAAAGTGCGGACTATAAGCTGATTCAGTTAGTTGTTGATGCCAATATTGAGATTTGCGCAGAGAAATTGGCCGACCCCTTGGATTGTAAGGTTAAGTTGAAGCGGGCTTTAATGTTATCTGTGCAAATTAGCGATAAAGACCGAATACTGCAGGTTAAGAACGCAGTAATAACTCTCGAGTCAACCATTGCTGAGGATGATAAAGCCGGTTTGTGGGGCTTCGCTTTTAATTGGCTGGTTTTAGAATACCCTCAGAAAGTTTTCACTACTTCTGAAGAAGTAATGAAGTTGTTGAATGATCTAGGAAAGAGATTGGAACGAGTTAAAGGTAACCCTTGGTCTGCTGAACATGCGGTCTCCCTCCTTGCCGAGTACTACGCGCGTGAAAAGGATGAAGATAATCTGATGCGCGTTCTGGGTGTTCTTGAGGCAGCCCACAAAGGAAATGCTCCGGATGGTGCTGATGCATTGTTGCGTGTACATGCGTTTGAACAAATACAGGAAGTCTATCGCAAATACCAGGATAAAGGATTCCCAAGGGCAAAGAGTGCCTTCGACAGGATTGTCCAGGAAATCGGAAGTCTTAATCTTGATTGGAAGAAGTCGTTAAAGAAAATTTCTGTAACAACTGAGATAAAGAAAGAGCAAATTGATCAGTTCCTTGCTGGTATCTTTGGGACTGAGTCCCCGAACACTCTTGAGATCGTTGCCGCGATAATTGCGCTAAGATTCTTGCCGAAGCAAGCCGATGTTAAGACTCAGTTAGATGAGAAATATCAAAGACATCCCTTGTCATTCCTAGTTACGAATCAAGTGATTTCCGGAGATGGAATCCCGGTGGCAAGGCTTAACTCGCTTAAGGACGATTATCCTCAGTATTTACAGAGACATGCGACGCAGTACGTCCAGTTTAACGCAATATTTCTTTCATTGACAATCGATGAGTTGAAGAGACGCTTCTCGAAAAACGACATAGTTAAGTATTTTGATCAGGTCGCCGTGCTGCAAAATGAGGATAAAGAATATCTGCGAAGGGCATTAGCTGCTTATTGGGAGGGGGACTATCTGGTAGCGTCCCACTTTCTCATTCCACTGATTGAAAGCTCTATTAGAGAGTTGATTAGGCTTTGTGGTGGGATAATTTTAAAACCGAATAGTATTAACGGTTATGATAGAGTCCCTCTAAATCAACTACTGTACTTGCAAGGGGACATCGTTCAGGGTGTCTTTTCCGAGTTGGGAGAAGATATGCTTTTCTATCTTCGCTTGGTGCTGATTGATAAGCTCGGCATGAACCTGAGAAACAATTTCGCGCATGGATTAGAAAAAAGGACCTTCTTTTCCAGAGAGGCGTCTGATAGACTGTTTCATGTCTTACTGTGTCTGTCGTTCATTAAAGAACGGGAGGCTTCTCTCTAATGGGTAAATCTCATGCAGTCAGGGTATCCTTTCTTCTGGGGGCAGGCGTGTCGTTACCCGCAGGTATGCCAAGTACCGATGAGTTAACGACAATTATTTTACAGGGGAATAACTGGGGACGGCATACGGACGCGAAGTATTACCCCAATTATAGGGGGGTAAACGGTAACAATAGCGTAATTGCCGTGTTAAAGTATTTAAGTGTCATTAAAGACGAAATCTCTCAGTTTTATCTGGAATACGAAAAAGACTGGCGAAAGTTTAATTATGAGGTTCTATATTACGTTATAACGCAAATTGACGACTCTATTCATGGGGAGTACGAGAATCCTGTTGTTTATGCTCTGGTTAAGAAAATTGAAGACAGAATATCGGCGATATTATCCTCCAATTCGCTAAGTAACTGGGATTTTGAGCGACTATCACGGGAAAGCAAGCAATATGTTCGCTGTGTTATCGCCTCTTGTTTAAGTAAGCCGTCCACTCAGAATACACATTTGGGGCTAATAATCGATGCTTGCAGGGATTTAAAAAGTGCGAATATATTTTCCTTGAATCATGATGCAATACTAGAGGCAGTCTTGGCTAAAAACAATATCGGTATTGTTGATGGCTTTGGGGCGAGTGTAAACGGTGTCCGTTATTGGGCACCTGGTGTATATGATGTCACGGGAGATGTAATTAAATTCTTTAAATTGCATGGTTCAGTGAACTGGTACACGTTTGATGGCGGGAAAACAGGGATTGTTTGTAATGGTGATCCTGATCATTCCTTGAATCAACAAGGGGATATGCAATCCTCATTTGGCCCCGCTAAAATATTGGCTGGGACTTTTAATAAGTTGTTGTCTTATGCAAGTGGGATTTATTCGGAATTATACTTCCAATTTCATAGAGAGTTAAAGAGAAGTGATACCCTTGTCGTTTCTGGTTATAGCTTTGGTGATAAGGGGATCAATAGCAAGATTATCTCGTGGATCTCGGACGACCTGCGACGGCGTCTAATAGTTTTGCATGAAAACCCGTCTGAGCTTGCGATGGGCGCACGTGGGGCAATTTCAAGCAAGTGGGACCACTGGATTCAACAAAAGAGACTAATAGTAATCCCGAAGTGGCTTTGTAATGCCACATGGGGCGAAGTGGTGTCCGCTATGAGTGCGCCGCACAATGCAGCTTGCCACGATAGTTCAACTGGGCAATCTATGACTGCTGATTGTTGAGGTTTCTGGATATTAGGGTCAGGTCTTGATTCTTGACCTACAAAGTATTCGCCTAAGGAAGAATATGAGGTATAAAATAATCGTTTTCCCTGCTGTTGTATGCGTTTTAGGCGCTTCGGTTGCGTTTGCCGATGACAGTATTGTCGCGGATTACGGGAAAACCGTGTTTCCTCAACAGACCGAAAAGGTAAAGATGGTGTCGGAGCGGGTCGATATCACATTCGGAGTGGATACAAAGAATCGCAGAGAGGCAAAGGTTAATTGCCATTTTGTTTTTAGGAATGAAACAAAGGACGGAATCAAGGTAAAGGTGGGCTTTCCAGGTAACAAATCCGAACATGGCCCCGCTTGGCGCCAGCCGTTGCGGGATTTCACGGCCTTTGTGGACGGCAAACCTTATCGAACCGAAGTAAAGGAAGAGAGGCTCGGAGATGATCCGACGGACCCACAGTACAGTTACCGGGAATGGTACCTGTGGGAGATGTCGTTCCCGCCCAAGAAAGATACGATTGTGGACAACAGTTATTCATATAGCCTTAGCAGTGATTCAGGATATAGCCAGCTGATGCTCAATTATGAGCTCGCTACTGGTGCCAATTGGAGCGGGAAGATTGGTGAGGCTGTTGTCGTTGTAAAATATGCGGATGCTAAGGATTTAGAAGAGCGTGTTATATCGATTCAACCCACGGGATGGGAGAGGAAGGGGAATCAGATAATCTGGAGGCTAAAAAATATTGAGCCTAGTTCCGCGGATAACATATTGATTTTGGAGAAAAATCTGTCTTCTACAGTTAGGGTTTACAAAGGACCACTTTTATTTAAACCGCAGCCGCAAGGGCCTAAAGAAGAAGAGCCGGGTTAATTATGAACAAGATAAAGGTAATATTTTGTGTGGCAACCTTCTTTGGAGTGAGTGTCTCTCTGGTTTCTGCTGAAAACGCACAGACGGATGCCAGTGCTTCAAATGTCAACATCGGTTTTGCCGAGTGCAAAGAGCAGTTTCGGGTCTATTGGGGGACGGGACCATCTCAAGTCGAGCGTAAGATGTCCGAAGGTGAGTTGGGAAATGTCCCAACGCGGTTAGGAGTAGATTCAAACGGAAATATATTTATTCCCGACGGTGTTAACAATAGGGTTGTGAGCTTTTCCTCGAACGGGACTTTTCTTCGTTCTTTCCCCGTGGATAACCTTTCAAAAAGTAACAGCGGACTTTCAGTTGATGGGCTTGGCAACATCATAATTGTTGGCGAGGAGTACGGGCAGCCGTATAAACTGCGTGTGTATTCTCCTGCGGGTAAACTTTTGGGGCACGCGGCCTTTCCTTCTAACATCAACACGGTACGCAGTTATTCTGTACCTGGCGGGAAAATCCTGTTCTGGGCGGACGAGAGCCGGTTTGATAAAAAAACACAGAAATCAATGATTCAAAATCGCCTTAATTACGAACTGGACGATAAATATAATCTGGTTCAGGCAAAAAATGGTCTCATGGTCAGGCTTAATGAGGGGGGATTGGCGTATTCCGCAAAAATCTCTTTAGGGAATGCTCCAATGCCACGTGCGATAGTGTTTCGAAATTCGGCCGGTGGCGTAATCGGTAAGCTAGATGCTGAAAAGGGGCGGACTATAGATTTGTATGGAAGAGTATTTAAACTGAAAAGTCTGGATGGACTTTCTGTAACTGATCCTAACGGGCGGGAACTCGCTGAGATTCCGATTTCAGGCGGGCATTCACATGGGGGAATGCCCGTTCTCGGTAATGATGGGAATGTCTATCAGATAGATTTAATTCCAAACGTGCCGAAAGAGTTGCAACGTGTGGAGACAGGTGCCCCGGCGTCAGATCCGAATTACTCAATCGACTCTCCAGGGATACGTGTTATTAAGTGCCAGTTGGTTAAGTAGAATCTGTGGAGGGACAATTACTTGATGAAATCTTGGAGCCCTTTCTTGTAAATTGTTAGCAGTTGTTTTAATTCCACTACATCGATACGCCGCTCTCCGCGCTCTATTTTAGAGACGTAGGACTGCGGTTTTTTTAATTTAAGGGCTACTTCGGTCTGGGTGAGGCCGGAGGCTAGGCGGGCAGCCTTGAGCTTCTGGATGATCTCCCGGTATTCCTTTGAGTGTATGGACTCGCCCATCCGGATAGTATATAACCTATTTGAGGATAACCCAAAATAGGTTATAATATCAAGGTAAAGCGGTAGGGGGAAACTTAAACGGCGGGGATTTATGGGCGCGGGAAATAATTTTCTGCGTTGTACGGACGCCTGCGGCGAACGGTATGGCCGGGTAAGGCCTGTTTGTAGCCGTCCGGCCGCGCAAAGGGGGTGTTAATAAGTGCGGGCCTCCTTGGGAGCAGGTGCGACGGCGCGTAGTGCCGGAGCCCTGCGAACGCCCTTCTTAGCGGCAAGCATGGGCGGCCGCGCTGCGTGGCCGACCGTGCGGCATCTCGCGGATAAGATCGGCCTACCTTTTCGATCCCAGGACGGGCGCCGAAGCGGTACTTATAAAGTTACCTCGGGATGTTGCGCAAAGTAGTCTCGAACGATGTCTAAATGACGGCGCCAAATTTCTGAAGTCTTAAAACCCGGTTTCCCGAAGTCGGCCGCCTGCCGCAACTCCCGAACTTTCTCCGACGGAAAATTAAATTTTAATTTTATTTTCTGCCCGCCTAAGAGGAAGTTCAGCGCTGACGCGCTGGTAAACCGGGGAACGGTTTACCGAACCGATTTTAATTCCTTATGGCCGCCGGTGCGGCCGGCCCAGCGCTGCTGCGCCTGGCCGGCCTTACCAGCGGCGCAGAGTTAAAGAATTCGCACTTAAGTCCGGTTCCGCCCTGCTGGGCAAAACCGGCCTTAAGAGCGGGGGAGGAATGTATGGAGAAGCTTAATATGCGGTACTTTCTTTATGCGCGCAAATCCACCGACGAGGCGGACAAGCAGGTGCTTTCGATAGAGGCGCAGTTGGCGGAGTTGCGCGAGTACGCTAAAAAAGAGGGCTTGCCCATAGTCCGAGAGTTCATAGAGTGCAAGACCGCCAAGGAGCCGGGCCGCGAGGTCTTCAACGAGATGATGGCGCTAATGGAGCAGGGCGTGGCCTATGGCATAGTTGCCTGGCACCCTGACCGGCTGGCGCGCAATTCCATAGACGGCGGGCGCATCATCTACCTGGTGGACACCGGCAAAGTGCTGGAACTCAAGTTCCCTACGTTCTGGTTCGACCCTACGCCGCAGGGCAAGTTCATGCTGTCTATCGCTTTCGGCCAATCCAAATACTTCATAGACAATCTCTCGGAAAACGTTAAGCGCGGCCTGCGCCAAAAGCTTCGCAACGGCATCTGGCCCAGCCGCGCTCCTATGGGCTACCTCAACGATACGGTAAAGCACACGATCTATATAGACAAAGAGCGCGAGCCGCTTATCCGAAAGGCCTTTGAACTATTTGGCTCCGGCACCTACTCTATCAGGGAGATTCGCGAGTTCCTAAAAAACGCCGGGCTTGTCGGGCGCAATCAGAAAAAGGCTTTGTCTATTGGCAATTGCCATCATATGCTCCGCAATCCCATCTATTACGGCGTCATTCGTTACTACGGCGAGTTGCATGAGGCCAAGCATGAACCCATAATCCCCAAGGCGCTCTTTGATAAGTGCCAGGAGCTGCTAAAAAACAAAAGCAAACCCAAAAAGAGGGGGTTCAAGCCCTATGTTTACCGGGGCATCTTCCATTGCGAGAGTTGCGGTTGCTTCATAACCACCGAAACTCAAAAGGGCCACAATTATCTGCGCTGCACCAAACGGAAGAGCCATTGTACTGAGCGCTTTACCCGCGAGGAAGAGGTTGATCGACAGGTGCGCGAGATCTTGAAAGGAGTTTCCTTACCCCCGGCCCTGGCCGCCAATGCTCTTGATAACATAAAAGCGGATGAATCAAAGGCGGCCCAGGCCGGGGAAGAAGCCGCCCAAAATCTGCGAGATAAGTTGGTTATCCTTACTGACCAATTGGGCCAGTTGCTGGACCTGGTACTGCAAGGTTCTATAACGCAGCCCGAGTATGTCAGCAAAAAGGCCCAATTGGTCAACGAGAAAAAGGAAATCGAAAACAAACTCGCAGCTTTTGCGCGGCAGGGTGCAATGCGGTTCGAACCTTTGAAAAGGTTCTATGAGCTCTGTTCTGTCGTCGGAGAGTCGGCGGTCGCTGGAAATCCGGCTGATAACCTGCAAATAATGAGAAAAATCGGTTCGAACTTCCTTTTAGGCGGGCAGAAAATAAAATTAAAATTTAATTTTCCGTCGGAGAAAGTTCGGGAGTTGCGGCAGGCGGCCGACTTCGGGAAACCGGGTTTTAAGACTTCAGAAATTTGGCGCCCCCATGGGGATTCGAACCCCAGATCTCTGCCTTGAAAGGGCAGCGTCCTAACCGCTAGACGATGGGGGCGCAAGACCGAATTACTTTTAAAAAGCCGGCTTAAAAACGGGCTTTTATTTTGTAGAATCATAGTTTAGCAATTGCCGTCGGCAGGTGTCAAATTCAGCTGTCCACAGCGGGGGTTAATATGACGGAAGAAAACAGTAATCAGGAAAAACCGGAGCCGTCCGCCGAAGAGGCTGAATCGTCGGTGCGCGCGGAGCTGGCCAAGGCCCGCTCCCGCAGCAAGGTGATGACGGCGGTGGCAGTGTCGCTGGGTACTATCCTGGTGATACTGGCCGGCGTGGCCTACGTTATTTATAGCAAGGTCAGCGCCGCCAAGGACAATTTTGAGGAAGTGTTCCGCGCCATGCCCATGCCCGAGGCCGCGGAGCAGCAGAACCGCATGCTGGCCGCGCCGGGGCTGTACCCTTCTTCCGGCACGCCGGTCTCCTCGCTGGGCATGTTCTCCGGCAGCCTGCCGTCAGCCACGCCGCTGCAGATGAGCCCGGAGCAGCGGGAGCGGGCGGTCGCGGCCGTAACCAAGTATACCGAGCGCCCCATCATGAAGCAGTTCATGGACGAGATCAAGCGCAATCCAGACGTGGCGGCCGCCCTGGCCGACACCAAGGCGGGCGGCAACCCGCTGGCCCTCATAGCCGCGGCGCAGAACGCCAGGGGCATAGAGAAGGTGATGATGAAGTACGCCATGAACCCCGAGTTCATGAAGACCATGATGGAGATCACCAACGACCCGGCGCTTAAAGCCTATACCGGCGGGATGCCGGGGGGGATGCAGCCGCAGGGTCAGGGGGTGGCCATTCCCGCCATGCCCGAGCAGACCGCGGACCCGGACGGAGACGGCGAGATGACCTTCGACCCGTCCGCCATCAGCGGCGCCAAGCCCGCCGCGCCGGCCCCCGCCCCTCGTACCAAGAAGGTACCCTCGCCGGTTGACAGCGGCCGATAATATAAGTTTAATATAGAGATATGTGGCTGAAATCCCTATCGCGTTTCATCAGGAACGCGGCCAAGCCTGTCAGCATCTTCATCATTCCCCACAACGGCATGTCGTCGCTGCGGTTCAACCTGCCGGTGATGTTCCTGCTGGTCTTCGGCATAGGCTGGACCGGCATGACCATCTGGGCGGGCTACATAGCTGGGCGCCACTTCGACTATTACGTCACCAAGGCGGACAACCAGATCCTGCGCACCAAGATGGCCTACGTCTCGGAGCAGGTGGAGCAGGGACTGGCCTACCTGGAGATGACCAAGCGCACCGACAACCAGCTGCGCAAGGTGCTGGGCATAGACCCGGGCGCCTTCGCCAAGGAAGAGGGCCTCGGCGGCCCGCAGCAGTCCGACATGGCGGATTTCCGCCGCCTGCTCAACAACAAGGCCTCGGAGATCAAAGAGGCCACGCTCAATAATTCCATCCAGAAGATGCAGGAGGAGTCGCGCCAGCGCCTCTCCAGCTATTCCGAGATCACGCTTTACCTGACCGACAAGCATAACGGCGCGCGGGCCACGCCGGCCATCTGGCCCGCCGAGGGCCGCATCACCTCGCCTTACGGCTACCGCATCCACCCGCTGCGCCTGTCCACCGAATACCACAGCGGGGTGGACATCGCCAACGAGGCCGGCACCAAGATCTTCGCCACCGCCGACGGCGTGGTGCGCCACTCCGGCTGGGCGCAGGGCTACGGCATGTGCGCCGTGGTAGACCACGGCTTCGGCTATTCCACGCTTTACGGGCACATGAGCGAGATCGTCGCCAAGGAAGGCACGCCGGTCAAGCGCGGCCAGGCGATAGGCCGCATGGGCTCCACCGGCACCTCTACTGGCAACCACCTGCACTACGAGGTGTGGACCGGCGGGCTGCCGCGCGACCCGATGAAATTCCTGCAGGTCGGCGGCAAGCACGCCGGCAACTTCGCCGGGCTGTTCGACGGCATCTTCGGGGGGCTGTGATGGCAATGTTCAAGAACACCAATATCAGTTTCGAGACCAAGAACGGCGACACCGTGATCGGCACCGAGGCCTATTTCCAGGGCACGCTGACGGCCAAGGGGTCGCTGCGCGTGGACGGCCGCATAGACGGCTCCATCGTCGACGCGAAGATAGTGACCATCGGCAAGAGCGGTAAGGTCAAGGGCGACATCTCCTGCGAGATCTGCTACGTTTCCGGCGAGGTGCGGGGCAACGTGACCGCGCTGGACCACATAGAAGCGCTGGCCGGTTCGCGCGTGGACGGCGACATGCGCTCGCCGCGCATCATGCTGGAGGAAGGGGCCGTGTTCAACGGCAACTGCTCCATGGACGCGCCCAAGAAGCAGCCCGCCGAGCAGCCCCAGCAGAAAAATTCCAAAACAGAGGCTAAACAACCATGAACGCATTCTTCTCCAGGCACCGCCGCGTGATCTTCGGGGCCGTCGCCGCCGTCTTCCTCGTGGGTATCTTCGTGGGCCTGGGCGCCTACATGTTCACCGGCTCGGCCGACTCGGCCGTGGCCGAGGTGGGGGGCAAAAAGATCCCCTACCAGCGCTTCACCTCGCAGGTCAACCGCGTGATGGCCAGCGTCAAGGACTCCGGCGCCGAGGTCAACGAGATCCTTTCCAAGAGCGTCAAGCAGGAAGTCTTCCGCGAGATGATCATCGAGGAGCTGCTCTGCCAGCAGGGCGAGAAGCTGGGCATGCTGGTGCCGGACTTCGAGGTGGCGGTGGAGGTGCAGAACACGCCGCAGTTCCGCGAGAACGGCCAGTTCAGCCCGCGCGCCTACTACCAGGCCATCTTCAACGAGTTCCAGATGACGCCGGCGGAGTACGAAGCCTGGCGCAAGAAGGCCCGCCTGGCCAACAAGTTCAAGCAGTTCGTCTTCACCAGCGTCAAGGTCACTCCCGACGAGGTGAAGGCCTATTACCTGGCCAAGAACAAGGGCCTGGCCAATTTTGAGAAGGAAAAAGCGAAGTACACCGACGAGCTGGCCCGCGCCAAGTTCTCCGACATCGCCAACTACCTGCTGCGCCAGCTGACGACGCGCCAGGAAGTGAAGAGCTACCTGGAGCTCCGCGAACAGGGCCGCTGACGGCTCCGGCCGCCGTTAAGCGCCGACCAGGCCAAGCCGGTCGGCGCTTTTTTTACCGCGATGATAGAGATCAACAACCTCACCAAGACTTTCGGCTCCTTCAAGGCCGTCGACGGGCTGTCGCTTAAGGTCGCGCCCGGCGAGATCTTCGGCTTCCTGGGCCCCAACGGCGCCGGCAAGACCACCACGGTCAAGATCCTCTCCGGCATCATGCGGCCCACCTCCGGCACGGCCAGCGTGGCCGGCTTCGACGTGGCCAAAGAGCCCCTGGCCGCCAAGCGGGTCATGGCCTACATCCCCGACGAGCCTTTCGTCTACCCCAAGCTGACCGGCTGGGAATTCCTGCGCTTCATCGGCGACATCTACGCCGTGCCCGCGGCCGAGCAGCGCCGCCGCATCCCCGAGCTGCTCGAGACCTTTGAGCTGGCGGCCCACGCCGGCGAGCTGCTGGAGAGCTACTCCCACGGCATGAAGCAGAAGCTGCTGATCGCGAGCGTCCTGCTGCGCCGGCCCAAGGCCGTGTTGTTCGACGAGCCCACCGTCGGCCTGGACCCCAAGAGCATCCGCCGCTTCAAGACGCTGCTCACCGACATCGCCCGGGACGGGGCCGCGGTCTTCATGTGCACCCACATCCTCGACATGGCCGAGAAGCTCTGCCACACCGTCGGCATCATCTACCGCGGCCGCCTCATCACCAAGGGCACCGTCGACGAGGTCAAGGCATTGACCACAGCGCAGGGCGCCCGCTCGCTGGAAGACGTATTCCTGGAACTCACCGAATAACATGCTGCCGGTACTGCTCAAGCGCAAAGTGCTCACCTTCCGCAACGCCCTGCTGGGGCTGCGCGGCTGGAAGCTGGTGAAGAATCTGCTGTTCGCGGGCGTCGGGCTGATGATGCTGGCCGCGCTCTACGGCGGCTTCTGGCGCCTGCTCAACTACCTGGAAGGCGTCGAGCTGATAGGGCCCATGCTGTCCTGGAAGCTCACCTCCATGGTGCTGCTGATGACCTTCTCGATGGTGATAGTCTCGTCCATCATCATCTCCATGACGACGCTGTATTATTCCTTCGACCTGAAATTCCTGTTCTCCACCCCGCTGGACCTGCGCGCCGTGTTCCTGGACAAGGCGCTGGAAACGGTCTTTTACTCGTCGTGGACGCTGATCCTGGCCATCCTGCCCTACATCATAGCGCTGGGCCGCATAAAGGGCCTGGACGCGGGCTTCTACCTGGCCTACGCCTTCCTGATGGCGCCGTTCGTCATGCTGGCGGGGGCCGTCGGCATCTTCTTCAGCATGCTGGTGATGTACCTGTTCCCGTCGTCCAAGACCCGCGACATCACCTGGCTGCTCGGGAGCCTGTCGGTGGCTTTCGTCTACGTCATCTTCCGCTTCTCCAAGCCGGAGAAGCTGCTGCGGCCCGACTCGCTGGAGATCGTGGCGCAGTACATCCAGTACCTGCAGTCCCCGACGGCGCCGTACATGCCTTCGTGGTGGGTGACCAAGGCCATGGTGGCCTACTCGGCGGGCAACTGGGCGGCCTTCGCCGTCAGCGCGGGCGTGCTGTGCGCCGCCGCCGGGGCGCTGTACCTGCTCCTGTACGCGCTGGCGGGCCGCCTCTACATGCGCGGCTTCAGCGGGGCCCAGAGCTCGCCGCGCTTCAAGGGCCGCCGCGACACCCTGCCGGAGCAACGCCTGGCCGCGCGCTGGCCGGGGCTGCGCGCCTACCTGACGCTGTACTGGAAGGACCGCCTCTCCCTTTCCCGCGACGCGCGCTACTGGTCGCAGATCATCCTCATCGGCGCGCTGATAGCCGTCTACCTGTTCAGCATCCGCCAGCTGCCGCTCGACACCGCCGACCTGCGCAGCATGGTCTCTTTCCTTAATATCGGCGTGGCCGGCTTCGTGATGGCGGCCATAGGCCTGCGCTTCACCTTCCCCGCCGTCAGCCTGGAGGGCAGCAGCTACTGGCTGCTCAAGTCCGCGCCTATCACCACCGCCGCCGTCATGCGCGAGAAGCTGCTGGTCTCGCTGCTGCCGTCGCTGCTCGTCGGGTTCCTGCTGATAACGGTCTCTAACCACCTGCTCGGGGCCGACCTCTTCGTTTCGGTGCTGTCCACCTTCACTATACTCGTGGCCGCGCTGGCCATCAGCGTGATGGGCATCGGCTTCGGCGCGGTCTTCCCGGATTTTAACGTCGAGAACATCCACCAGCTGGAGTCCTCCTACGGCGGCTTCCTCTACATGGCGACCGCCATGGGCTACCTGGCGCTGCTGTTGGGCATAGAGGCCTGGCCGGTGCACATGCATTTCTCCGAGCGCATGGGCCGCCCTAACCCGTGGGACCTCCGGGGACTCGCGCTCTGCGCGGGGCTGTTCGTCGCGCTCAACGCCGCGGCGCTGTACCTGCCCTGGAAGGCCGGAGCCCGGAACCTGGAACGGCACGAGGTATAAGGCAACTAGGAGACACTATGCTGAAAAGAACTTTACTGCTCACCCTGGCCGCGCTCGCCTGCGCGGCCGCCGCGCAGATAGCGCAGGCTCAGGCTCAGGCCAAGCGCCGGCCGCAGTTCGCCATCACTTACGACGACGGGCCGGGCCAGATCACCGGCGACCTGCTGGCCATCCTCGAGCGCCGCAAGGTCAAGGCCACCTTCTTCATGCTGGGCACGTCGGTGCGCCGCTACCCGGAGCTGGCTAAAAAGGTGCAGGACGCCGGGCACCTGATCGCCAACCACACGGATTCGCACAAGAACTGGTTCAAGGTGGGCAACACGGCCGACCGCGAGAAGGTGCTGGCCTCCGAAGTGAAGAAGGCGGAGGAGGCCATAGTGAAGGCCACCGGCTTCAAGCCCGCGATCCTGCGCATGCCCAACGGCTACGACCGGCCTTGGGTGCGCGAGGCGGTGAAAAAGCTGGGCTACCGCGCCGCCAACTGGAGCTACGGCAGCGACTGGAGCAAAACCCCGGAGCCGAAGATGACAGAGGAGTACCGCAAGGCTGTCCGCGCGGGCGGCGTGCTGCTGCTGCACGACGGCGGGGGGAAGAGCCGCGAGAAGACGCTGCGCATCACCGAGGCCATCCTAGACGAGGCCGAGCGCCTGGGGCTGGAGGCGGTGCGGCTGGACACGCTGCTGGCCGGCCCAAACACGCGCCAATAGTAAATTTTGTAGAATTGCACTGCGGGCGAGTGGCGGAATTGGTAGACGCACAGGTCTCAAAAACCTGCGGCCTCACGGTCATGAGGGTTCGATTCCCTCCTCGCCCACGAGTTTAAAATGGGGACAGGCTACTTTTTACAAAAAGTAGCCTGTCCCCATTTTTTTCCAGTTTTTAAGTGTAGGGGATGCTGATGCGCGTGGGTTCGGGCTTGGGCTTCCAGCGGAATTCGGTCTCCTGCAGCTCTATGGCTATCTGCAGGACCTCCTTGAGGATGCAGGTCACCGGGATGGAGAACACTATGCCCCAGATGCCGGCTATCTCGCCGCCGGCCATCAGCGCCAGCAGGATCACCGCCGGGTTCAGGTCCACGGCTTTCTTCATGATATATGGTTGCAGGAACCAGTCGTCGAAGAAGCGTATGCCGGTGAAGAAGGCGAGGATCTTGATGATGGGCAGGAGCGTGCCGAACTGCAGGTAGGCCACTATCGACGAGAGCACCGCGCCCACCATGGCGCCCAGGTAGGGCACAAGGCTCGAGATGCCTATCAGCACCGCTATCACAGCGGCGTAGTTCAGGCCCAGCAGCATCAGGCCGGTGAAGGCGATCAGGAAGATCACGAACGCCTCGGTCAGGATGCCGCGCAGGTAGTTGCCCAGCGACCCGTCGATGCGCGACGTGATGTGCAGGATCAGCTCGGAGTGCCTGGCCGGCAGGTGGTCGAGCAGGTAGTCGATGATGCCGGAGCCGCCGATGAGCATGAAGAAGGTGATGAACGGCACTATGAACAGCAGCGTCAGCGCCGGCAGCAGCGACAGCAGCAGCTGCGGCACCAGCTCCAGCAGATGCTGGAGCCTCGCCTCCAGGCCGATCTTGGCCAGCACCGGGTAGGTCTTCACCAGCCTGGCGTTGAGGTTGGTGACGTAGGCCTGCAGGCGCTCGGCGTAGGTGGGCCAGGTCCGCTGCAGGTCCTGGAGCTCCGACGAGAGGAAGTGGAACAGCAGCCAGACGCCGAGGAAGACTACGGCGCCCGCGGTGATGTAGAGGGCGGCCACGGCGTAGGAGCGCTTGAAGCCGCGGACCTCGAAGTAGGAGATCAGCGGGTTCAGCACGTAGGCCAGCGCGGCGCTGAGGACAAAGGGGAAGAGGGCGCCCTTGGCGACCACTATGAAGTAGACCGCAGCTATGCCGATGGCGACCGGCAGCAGGAACTGGGCGTAGCTTTTTTTCAGCGCGTCCGTAGCCATCGGCTAATTCCCCGCCGGTCTTTCCAGCACGGCGCGCAGGCGGGCGGACAGGATCTTGGCCAGCTGCGCGGCTATCACCACGCCGATCTTCGGGTAGGAGAAGAGCAGCGAGTCCAGCTTGATCTTGAACAGCATGAAGACCTTGGTCTCCTCGGCCGCCGTCGCGGTGGCGGTGCGGGGCATTTCCTCCAGCAGCGCCATCTCGCCGAAGAACTCGCCCGGGTTGACCTCGGCGATGACTTCGGGCTTGCCGGCGGCGTCCAGGCGGGACAGCTCTATCCTGCCGTCGAAGACTATGAACAGCGCCCGGCCGATGTCGGCCTGCGCGAAGATGGTCTCGCCCTTCAGGTAGGTGCGCTCCTGCAGGCTTTCCAGCACGTGGATCAGGTGGCCTTTCTTGATGCCTTCGAAGAGGCTGATCTGCCGGAGGAAGTCCAGCTTGCGCAGGATCTCCTCGTCGTAGATGCGGCTGAAAACGTTGAGCAGGCCCATTTAATCCCTCTTGAAGAAGCCGTACACGGTCTTGGCGGCCGTGAACCAGCCGCTGGACACGGCGTCGGTGACCGACTTGACGCCGCTGATCAGCGGGTCCAGGGCGGTCAGTTTGCCGTCGGCGTTGAGCGCCAGGTACTCCACGGCCTTGGCCGTGTGGCGCACCTGCTGCAGCGTCAGTATGGCCTGCACCGCCAGCGACACGAACGCCAGCGTTATCAGTATCGCGCAAACAGTAAGTATTGTTTCCATATCGTCAGCCTCCGCTATCTTCTAATTCACTATGCAGTATATAAAATTTTAGTCCTGCTCCTGGCCGTGGGGGGAGTGAGAGGCGGTGAACTCGCGGTCGCCCAGCACGGCGTCGCGGTTCTTGGCGAAGGGGCGCCAGAACTTGCCCGGCACGGGCTCGACGAGAAAAGACGAATAGGCGGCCAGCGCGGCCTCCGGTTCACCGGGGAAAGCCGACAGGACCAGGTCTTTGTCTGCCGGCCCTTCCACGCCGCCTATGTACTGCGCGGCGCTGGACCAGCGGTAGCCCTCGGGCCTGGCCGACAGCTGCTCCCTCACCGGCTCCATGTGGATGTAGCGGGCCAGGTGGGCGGAGTATTTGTCCGGCTGTATCAGCTTGTACTTGCAGGAGCCCGCGCGGTAGTCCGCCAGGGCGCTGCCCTTGGCGAAACCGCCCATCACCGAATGCAGGTCCGCTCCCGGCGTTACGAAATACAGCAGCGCACGCCCGGGCAGCAGCGCGTAGGCCGGCAGCTTCAGGCCGAACTCCAGCTTGGCTTTTTCCAGCAGCCGGAGATATTCCAGCAGGCTGGCTTCGCTCTTCAGGGCCGCCCCGGTATCCGTCACAAGGCAATGCGCGTTTTGGTAGAACATGCATAGATTGTAGCACATGGGCCCCGGCCCCGGCCGCGGCTGACCGGAGGCCGAGGGGGGAGAGACGGCTTTTTAGTATAATAATTATATTATGGATACACAGATGGACTACTCGAAGACGGTGTTCCTGCCCAAGACCTCTTTCTCTATGAGGGGAGACCTCACCAAGAAAGAGCCCGGCATCATTGAGAACTGGTACAAGGAAGACCTGTACGGTAAGATGCTGGAGAAGCGCCGCGCCGCCAAGCCCTTCGTCCTCCACGACGGCCCGCCCTACGCCAACGGCCCCATCCATATCGGCACCGCCCTCAACAAGATCCTCAAGGACATGGTGGTCAAGTCGCACGCGCTCATGGGCTTCCACACGCCCTACGTGCCCGGCTGGGACTGCCACGGCCTGCCCATCGAGCAGGCGCTGCTCAAAGAAATGAAGATGGGCAAGCGCCACATCGACGACATCCCCGCTTTCCGCCGCTCCGCGCGCGACTTCGCCAACCGCTTCCTCGACCTGCAGCGCCAGGGCTTCAAGCGCCTGGGCGTGCTGGGCGACTGGGAGCACCCCTATATCACCATGTCCAAGGAGTACGAGGGCACCGTGATAAAGGCCTTCCGCGAGCTGCTGGAGAAAGGCCACATCCACCGCGACAAGAAGACCATCTACTGGTGCGTCTCCTGCGAGACGGCACTGGCCGACGCCGAGGTGGAGTACAAAGACAAGACCTCCCCGTCCATCTACGTGCGCTTCCCGCTCGAGACCCTGCCGGAAGAGCTCGCCGCCGTGGCCAAGAACCGCGCCTCCATCGTCATCTGGACCACCACGCCGTGGACGCTGCCGTCCAACATGGCCGCCGCCGTGTCCGAGTCCGAGGATTACCGCGTGCTCGAGACCGGCGGGCAGTACCTCATAGTCGCCGACAAGCTGGCCGACAGCTTCCTGGCCGCGGTCGGCCTCGAGGCCGTCAAGGGCGCGCTCATCCCCGGCGGCAAACTGGTGGGCCTCAAGTACACCCATTGCCTTGCGGCGCATCTGCCCGAGGCGCGCCGCTTCCCGCGCGTCGTCATCGCCACCGACTTCGTGGACATGTCCACCGGCACCGGCGTGGTGCACATAGCCCCCGGCCACGGCGAGGAAGACTTCCACGCCGGCAAGAAGCACGGCCTCGAGATCTTCTGTCCCGTCAAAGAGGACGGCAAGTTCAACGCCGACGCCGGTATCTTCGAGGGCATGAAGGTCTTCGAAGCCAACCCCAAGGTGGTAGAGACCCTGCAGGCCGACGGCAACCTGCTGGCCAAAAAAGACATAGGCCACAGCTACCCGCACTGCTGGCGCTGCAAGCAGCCCGTCATCTTCCGCGCCACCGAGCAGTGGTTCCTCAAGGTAGACCTCGACGGCCTGCGCGCGAAGCTCCAGAAAGCCGCCGACGGCGTGCGCTGGCTGCCCGCGGCCGGCCACGAGCGCATGGCCGGCATGCTCAAGACCCGCCCCGACTGGTGCCTCTCGCGCCAGCGCTACTGGGGCACCCCCATCATAGCCGTGTACTGCAAGGAATGCGGCAAAGTGCACGAGGACAACGCCTTCCTCAAGCGGATGGAGGAGCGCGTCTTCAAGGAAGGCAGCGACTTCTGGTTCTCCGAGCCCGTCGAAGCGCTGATGACGCCCGGCGGCAAGTGCGCCTGCGGCGGCACCGTCTTCGCCAAGGAAAAAGACATCATGGACGTCTGGCTTGATTCCGGCGTCTCCTGGTACGCCGTGCTCGAAGGCGGCATGCTCGGCCCCGGCAAGTTCTTCCCGGCGGACGTCTACCTGGAAGGCTCCGACCAGCACCGCGGCTGGTTCCAGACCTCGCTCATCCCGGCCGTGGCCCTGCGCGGCGAGCCGCCGTTCAAGACCGTGCTGACCCACGGCATGGTGCTCGACGGCGCCGGCCGCGCCATGCACAAGTCCGCCGGCAACGCCATGGACCCGCAGGACATCATCGGCAAGTACGGCGCCGAGATCCTGCGCCTGTGGACGGCCCTGTGCGACTACTCCGAGGACGTGCGCATCTCCGAGACCATCCTGGGCGGCGCCATAGACACCTACCGCAAGGTGCGCAACACCCTGCGCTACCTGCTCGGCAACCTCGCCGACTTCAAGCCGGCGCAGCACCGCCTACCCGACGAGAAACTGCTGGAGACGGACCGCTATATGCTCGCCCGCCTGGCCGTCACGGCGGCCGCGGTGGAGGGGCACTACGCCAACTTCCAGTTCCGCCAGGCCATCCGCGCCGTGGCGGATTTCTGCATCCTGGACCTGTCGGCCTTCTACCTGGACTCGCTCAAGGACCGGCTCTACACCTACAGCCCCGACGCGCCCGAGCGCCGCTCCGGCCAGACCGTGCTCTACGAGATCCTGCTCGCCGTCATCAAGATGATGGCGCCGGTGCTCTCCTTCACGGCCGAAGAGGCCTGGAAGACCGCCAAGGACGAGATAGACCCCGCGCTCGAGGCCAGCGTGTTCCTGTCCGACTACCCGCGCTACGCCGCGGCCCGCGCCGACGAGGCCCTGCTCAAGCGCTGGGAGAAGATCATGGCCGCGCGCGAGACCGTTACCAAGGCCATAGAGGAAAAGCGCCAGGCGGGGGAGGTGGGCTCGTCGCTGGAGGCCCGCATCACCCTGCGCACCTCCAATAACGAAATGAAGGCTTTCCTGGAATCCACCTTGGCCCTGTGGCCGCAGGTGGCCATAGTCTCCGAGGCCTCCGTCGAGTTCGACGCCGCGGCCCCGGAGCTGGAAGTGAAGGTGGCCAAGGCCGAGGGCGCCAAGTGCCCGCGCTGCTGGCAGTGGCGCCGCGACCTGGGCGCGCATCCCAAGCACGCCGGCGTCTGCGCCCGCTGCGCCGGCGCCATGGAGGACGCCGCCCGGTGAGCAAGTTCGCGGCCCCGGCCGTAGTGCTCTTGCTGTTCCTGGCGGACCGGGCCTCCAAGGCCTGGGCCCTCGGCTCACTCGTCGGCAGGCCGGTGGAGGTGATGTCTTTCTTCCGCCTGACCTACGCCGAAAACACCGGCGTGGCCTTCGGGATGTTCCGCGACAGCAACCTGTTCTTCATCGTCTTCGGCGCGGCGCTGGTGTCCGTGCTGCTGTACCTGCGCCGCAAGATAGAAAAGCATGGCGCGCTGGCGCGGTTCGGCCTGGCGCTGGTGCTGGGCGGGGCGCTGGGCAACCTCTACGACCGCATCGCCTACGGCTTCGTGGTGGACTATTTCGACTTTTCGTTCTTCCCGGCCGTGTTCAACGTGGCCGACGCCGGCATCACCGTGGGGGCCGCCATGCTGGCCCTCGGCGTGAAGGACGAACCCAAGACCAAACCTGCCGTCAGCGGGGACAAAAAATGAAAAAACTCATCCTCATCGCCTTCGCGGCCGCGGCCCTGGCGGGCTGCAACCGCTCGCCCGAGTTCTACTTCACCCGGGGCAACCACCTCTACTCGTCGGGCAAGGACTCGACGGCGCTGGAGAGCTACAACAAGGCGCTGCTGCTGCAGCGCAACTACCCCGAGGCCCTGGTCTCGCGCGGCATGCTCTTCGAGCGGCTGGGCGACAGGCAGAAGGCCGGCCTGGACTACCGCAAGGCCATCGAGCTCAGGCCGGGCTACCTGCCCGCCTACAACAACCTGGGCGCCATGATGATGGACGGCGGCAACTACGCCGAGGCCGTCAGGCTGTTCACCGAGGCCCTTGAGACCAACAAGGACTATTCCTACGCGCTGCTCAACCGCGGCCTGGCGCTCTACAAGCAGGGCGACTGTGCCGCCGCCACGGCGGACCTGTCGCGGGCGCTTGAGCTGAACCCCAAATTCGAGATGGCCTACTACCACCGCGCCCTGTGCGCGCGCAAGGCAAAGAACTTCACGGCCGCCCTAGCGGACCTCGACGCCGTGCTGGCCGCCAACCCGGCCGCGGCGCTGGCGCGCCTGGAGCGCGGCAGAGTCCTCTTCTCCATGGCCGACTACGCCGCCGCCGCCCAGGAGTTCGGGGCCGTCTGCGAACTGCAGCCCAAGAACGGGGCCGCGCAGTACTGGCTGGGCCTGGCCCTCCACAAGACCGGCTACCTCGACGGCGCGCTGGCCGCGGCGCAGAACGCCGCGCGGCTTACCCCGGAATCCTACCAGGCGCAGGGTTTGCTGGGCGACATCTACGCCGCCGCCGGCCAGGCGCAGCAGGCCGCCGCGGCCTACAGGAGCGCGGCGGAGCTGGCGCCCAAGTACGAAGCTTTCTACAAGGCCAAGCTGGCCGCCCTGAGCAGGCCGGCCGCGCCGGCGCGCAAGAAACGCAACTAACGGAGCCACTCCAATGTCCGACGAAAACCAGAACAATATGGCCCCCTGGCGCAGGAAATTCCTGGCCAGCCGCATGGCCATCGAAAGCATCCTCTTCGAGCGCGAGCTCACGCAGGACAGGAAAGACCGCATCTCTACCGGCGTGCTGGTGGCGTGCGCCATCTGGGCCGTGCAGGCGCTGCTGCTGGCGCAGTGGGCCATGCGGCGCGGCTACTTCTTCGGCGCGGCCGACGCCGAATGCTTCGGCAGCGTGCTGCGCTACGCCGCCTACCTGCGCACCGAGGGCTTCTGGGCGCTGTTCAAACCCGAGTTCGCCGACCTCACGCTGAACCCGCCGCTGTATTACCTGGCCTACGTGCCGGTGCTCAGCTACCTCACCTCCGACCTCAACGCCGCGCTCGTCGTGGTTAACTCGTTCTTCCTGCTGGTGCTCACGGTGGCCGTCTTCCTGGCCGTGCGCAATAACCGCCCCAACTCCGCCGGCTGGTACGGCGCGGCCTTCGCGCTGGCGCTGCCGTTCGTGCTGGAGACCGCCCGCCGGCCCTCGCCGGAAATGGCGCTGATGGCGCTGGTGGCCGCCATCTATGCCTGCTATATCCGCTCCGACGACTTCGCCGACCCCAGGTGGAGCTTCGCGTTCGCCATCTGCCTGTCGCTGGGCTTCTACTCTCACCGCTTCTTCTGGCTCTATACGCTGCCGCTGGTGCCGTTCATCATCTCGGGCATGGCCAACCCCAACAGCCGCGACGAGCTCTTCAAGGGCTTCTTCTTAGGCGCCGTCCTCAACCTGCCGTGGTACGCTTTCGCCGCCGCCGCGGCCGCCGCCGGCCTGGTGCCGCTGTGGGGGGAATACAACGGCTTCTGGCATTACTTCAGGCTCGGCATGTCTTCGGCCGGCCTGCCGCTGTTCTGGCTGGGCGCCGCCGCGCTCACCTGGATGTACTTCTCCGTCTTCATGGCCTACGACAAGAAGAAGATCGTGGCCGCCTGGTTCTGGGTCCCCTACGTCGTGCTGGCATGGGGCGTGCGCGGCACCCGGCCCGAGCTGCTCTACCCCGCGCTGCTGCCTTTCGCCATCGCCGTGCCGGTGATGACGCCCTACCAGGCCCGCAAGTTCCTGATGCCCGTCGTACTGCTGCTGGGCGTCATAAACCAGAGCGGCCTGGTGCGCCCTTTCCCCGACGGGGCCCGCTACCCGCTGCTCGGCCTGCCCAAGCCGCCCGCGGCCGACTATAAGGCCAAGGAGATCCTGGGCCTCATAGAGGCCAACGCCCCCGTGGACGGCGGCTTCGCCGGCGTGTACGGCGACGACACGCTTAACGCCGCCAGCCTGCGCTTCGCCTCGTCGCACCGGGGCGTGCAGGTGAAGTTCTCCGACAGCCCGGCCTGCCCCGGCTGCGCCTTCCTCCTCATCCACAAGACGCCGCGCTTCGGCGAGACCGAATCCGCCGCCGAGAAGGCCTTCGCCGCGCTGCGCGGGCAGTCGTGGTTCCAGGGCGCCTTCGACAAGAAGGCTTCGCTGGACCTGGCCGACACCTCCAAGGCCGAGGTCTACGCCCGCGTGCCCTCCACTATGAAGTTCCTCGACGAGGGCCTGCACCAGGTGCGCAACCTGCGCCTCGGGCCGCTCTTCGCCGAGGACTCCGAGCTGCGCCTCGCCGGCTTCGACCCCGCCACCGGCGTCTACGCCACGGCCACGCTGTTCGCCCCGTCGGCCGCGCTGCTGGGCGGCGACGTGTACGGCCTGACGCTCGACATCAAGGGCCTGGCCGCCGCCGGCCCCGGGCTGGACCCGTTCGTGCCCGCGGGCATAGGCTCGGTGAAGCTGCGCTCCGCCAAGATAACCGATTACGCCGTCGAGCGCTTCCTGGCCGACCGCCTGCCCTTCCTGGCTGACCTCGAGGTGACCCTGGACCAGAACCTGCAGCTGCAGGGCCTCGCCCGCGGCCGCGAGCTGTCCGCCGAGTTCGCGCTGTCCATCAAGGACGGCGGCGTGCTGGAGGCCAAACCGCTGGCCTTCGCGCTGGGCCCGGTCACCGTCACGCCGCTGCTGCTCAAGCTGTTCACCTTCCGGCTGGACTTCACGGACAACCCCTACGGCCTGCGCGTTTCCGTCCTGCGCGTGAACAATAAGATGATCGAACTTTACTAAGCATGAGAAAACTGCTCCTCGCACCGCTGCTGCTCGCCTGCTACGCCTGCGTCGAGGTCCCCTCGGGGGACTCGCCCGCGGCGGCCGCGGCCGCGCGCCAGCCGGTGGAGTCGCCCTACCAGGGCCTGGACCCCGGCCACAAGACCGAGGAGACCGCCCACTTCGTGGTCAAGGCCTACACCTCGTCGGGCGCGGCGCATTACTCGGCGCTCTGCGAGGAGAACTACTCCCGCATCATGCAGGACCTCGGCCTTTACTCCTTCGTACCGGCGCGCCCCTACAATATCGTCATCTACCGTGACGCGGCCGAGTTCCACGCCAGGACCGGCCAGCCCGAGTGGTCGGGCGGCGCGGCCTACGGCAACGCGCTGCTGCTCTTCGAGGGCGACGGCCTTAACGCCACCATGGCCCACGAGATGACGCACCTGATCTTCAACGAGTTCATGGGCCTGTCGCAGGCCGCCTCGCTGCGCTGGCTCAACGAGGGCGTGGCCGTTTACGAGGAGACCCGTTCGGACCAGGGCTCGGCGGCCGCCTACGCCTCCCGCGTGGCCTCCGGCGTGGCGCCCAACCCCATACCATTCTCGCAGATGGTCAACCTGGCCCCGCAGAGCGAGAGCCAGAAGAACGTGGACCGCTGGTACGCGCAGGTGGGCTCCGTCGTGGGCTTCCTGGTGCGGCAGGGCGGCTCGTTCAGCTTCTCCATCTTCCTGCGCAAGCTGCGCGACGGCGTCAGCGTGGACCGCGCGCTGGAAGACACCTACGCCGGCATGTGGAAGAAGCTCCCGGACCTGGAAAAGTCCTGGAAACTGGAAGTGCAGCGCTGACTATGCCCGAAGCCCCCGTCCTGAAAAAAGCCGTGATGCCCCTGGAGGGCGTGCACTGCGCCTCCTGCGTGGCGCGCCTTGAAGACGGCCTGGGCGCGCTCTCCGGCGTGGCGCGCGTCTCCGTCAACCTGCCGTCCAAGACCGCTTTCCTCTCCTACGACCCCGCCCTCACCGGCCAGAAGGCCATAGCCGACCGCGTGGAAGAGCTGGGCTACAAGGTGCTGGCCTTCTCGCAGTCCTCAGCCGCCGCCGGCAACACCGCGCTAAAGGAGCTGGAGCGCGAGAAGGGCGTGTTCCTGCGCCGCTTCGCCCTGGCCGTGGTGCTGACCGCTTTCCTGCTGGCGGACCTGGTAGCCGATATCAACCCCTACGCCATGATGATAGTGGCGGGCCTCGCCTGGTGGTACGCCGGCAAGCATTTCCACCAGGGGGCCCTGCGCGCGCTTAAGGCCGGCACCACCGACATGAACTCGCTGGTCTCGCTGTCCACCAGCGTCACCTATTTCTACGGCATCTACGTCACCGTGTCCCCCGGCGCCGCGCATTACCACGCGCAGTGGCACGAAGTCGGCATGCTCATAGCCTTCATCAACCTGGGCCGCTGGCTGGAGGCGCGCTCCAAGAGCCGCGCCGGCGAGGCCGTGGCCGCGCTGTTCAAGATAGCCCCCAAGTTCGCCCGCCGCCTGAAGGACGGCAAAGAAGAGACCATTCCCGCCGAGGACCTGCTCCCCGGCGACGCGGTGCTGCTGCGCCCCGGCGAGCAGGTGCCCGTGGACGGCCGCGTGACCGGCGGCTCCTCCGCCGTGGACGAGAGCCTGCTCACCGGCGAGGCCGTGCCAGTGGAGAAAGAGGCCGGCGCCCGCGTGTACGCCGGCACCGTCAACAAGACCGGCGCGCTGGAGTTCACCGCCGTGGGCGTGGGCGAAGAGACCGTGCTGATGAAGATCATCAAGGCCGTGGAGGAGTCCCAGGCCGAGAAGGGCGCCGTGCAGCACCTGGTGGACCGCATCTCGGCGTGGTTCGTGCCGGCGGTGCTGCTGCTCGCGGCCGTCTCCGCCGGGCTGTGGCTGTACTACGGCCAGGGCCCCGCGCGCGCCGTAAATATTTTCGCGGCCGTGCTGGCCGTGGCCTGCCCCTGCGCCATGGGGCTCGCCGTGCCCATGGCCGTGGCCGTGGGCTTCGGCCGCGCCGCCTCGGCCGGCATCCTCATCCGCAACGCGGACGTGCTGGAGCGCGTCAGCGGCGTGGACGTGGTCATCTTCGACAAGACCGGCACCGTCACCGAGGGCAAACTGCGCCTCGAGGGCCTAAAGCCCGAGGGCAGCGAGAAGGATTTTCTGCGCCTGCTGGCCAGCGCCGAGGAGAAGTCCGAGCATCCTTTCGCCGAGGCCGTGCGCGCGCGCACCAGAAAGGCCAAGGTACCGCCGCAGCCCACCACCGCCTTCGAGGCCGTGCCCGGCAAGGGCGTGCGCGCCAGGACCGCGGAGGGGGAGATCCTCGCCGGCAGCCTCAAATGGTTCGACGAGCTGCAGGTGCCCGTGACGCCGGCCGCCCGCGCGGATATCAGCGCCTCGCCGGACTCCATGCTGCTGGTGGCGCTGGATAATAAATTCAAGGGCTACGCCGTGCTGGCGGACTCCGTGCGCCCCGAAGCGGCCGCCCTGGTGCAGGAGCTCATCGCCATGGGCATAGAGCCCGTGATGGCCTCCGGCGACCGGCAGGCCGTGGTGGCCCACGCCGCCGCCTCCGTGGGCATCAAGACCTGGCACGCCGAGGTGTTCCCCGAGGAGAAGCGCCAGATAGTGATGCGCTACAAGGCCCTGGGCAAGCGCACCGCCATGGTGGGCGACGGCTTTAACGACGCGCCCGCCCTCTCCGAGGCCGACATCGGCATGGCCATGCGCTCCGGCACCGACGTGGCCGCCCAGGCGAGCGACATGACGCTCATGCACAACGACCTGCGCTCCGTCATCGACGCGGTAAAGATCTCCAAGGCCATCAAGCGCGTCATCAAGCAGAACCTCGCGTGGGCCTTCGCCTACAACATCATCCTCATCCCGCTCGCGGCGGGCGCATTCTACCCCAAGTGGGGGGTGGTCATCCCGCCGTCGTTCGCCGGCGCCGCCATGGCGCTCAGCTCGGTTTCGGTAGTAATGAATTCACTGCGCCTCAAGCGCAAGAAGATCTAAGGAGCTAACATGAAAAACAGCACTTCCACCGGCTACACCCAGGGACAGGCGCAGAGCGTAAAACGCATAAAGCTGCCCGAGATAGAGGCCTGGGAAAACCAGTACCGCCGCGACTACACCATCAAGATAGCCCACCCCGAATTCACGTCGGTGTGTCCCAAGACCGGCCTGCCGGACTTCGGCACGGTCACCATTGAGTACGTGCCGGGCAAGCTCTGCCTGGAGCTCAAGAGCCTGAAGTACTATTTCCTGCAGTACCGCAACTGCGGCATCTTCATGGAGAACATCGCCAACCGCGTGCTCGACGACGTGGTGCGCGCCTGCAAGCCGAAGTCCTGCACCGTCATCGGAGACTTCACCCCGCGCGGCGGCCTGAGCTCCGTGATCACCGCCACCTACAAGGCCAAAAGGTAGCGGCCGCCTTTTTAAGTTTGGTATAATTAAATCCTAGGCCCAGTTGGCGCAGCGGTAGCGCGTTCCCTTGACATGGGAAAGGTCACAGGTTCGATCCCTGTACTGGGCACCAGATTTAACCAGTAAGCCCGTTAGAACCCGTTTGCGGGGGCTGGCGGGCTTAAAGTTTAAAGGACAAAAATTATGGCGGAAGAAAACAACAAAGAAGAAATCCTGCACAAGATGCGGCATTCGCTGGCGCACGTGATGGCGCAGGCGGTGATGGAACTCTACCCCGGCGTTAAGTTCGGCATCGGGCCCGCCATCGACAACGGCTTTTACTACGATTTCGACCTCGAACACCACTTCACCCCCGAGGACCTGCCCGCCATCGAGAAGAAGATGAAGCATATCATCGGCGCCGCCCATAAGTTCGAGCGCGTCGAGCTGCCCCGCGCCGAAGCCCTCAAACATTTCGAGGGCAAGGGCGAGAAGTACAAGGTGGAGCTCATCAACGACCTGCCCGAGGGCTCCGTCATCTCCATCTACAAGAGCGGCCCCTTCGAGGACCTGTGCAAGGGCCCGCACGTAGATCATACCGGCAAGCTGAAGGCTTTCAAGCTGACGCACGTGGCCGGCGCCTACTGGCGCGGCAGCGAGAAGAACGCCATGCTGCAGCGCATCTACGCCGTGGCCTTTGAAACGCCCGCCGAGCTGGACGCCTACCTGAAGCAGCAGGAGGAGGCCGCCAAGCGCGACCACCGGAAACTCGGCCGCCAGCTGGACCTCTACAGCATCAACGAGACCGTCGGGCCCGGCCTGGTGCTGTGGCACCCCAACGGCGCCCGCATCCGCCACGAGATAGAGACCTTCTGGAAGGAAGAACATTTTAAGGGCGGCTACGACCTGGTGAATACGCCGCACATCGGCCGCGCCCAGCTTTGGGAGACCTCGGGCCACCTGGGCTTCTACAAGGACTCCATGTACGCCCCCATGGACATCGACGGCATAGAGTACTACGCCAAGCCGATGAACTGCCCTTTCCACATTGAGATCTACAAGGCCAACTCGCACAGCTACCGCGACCTGCCGCTGCGCTGGGCCGAGCTGGGCACGGTGTACCGCTTCGAGAAGGCCGGCGTGCTGCACGGCCTTATGCGCGTGCGCGGCTTCACCCAGGACGACGCCCACCTGATCTGCACCCAGGAGCAGATGGAAGCCGAGGTCATAGAAGTGCTGCGCTTCAGCATGAACATCCTGCGCACCTTCGGCCTGAAAGATATCAAGGCCTACCTCGCCACCCGCCCCGAGGGCGCCGTGGGCGAGCCCGCCCTCTGGGAGGACGCGCAGAAGAGCCTGCGCGCGGCCGCCGAAAAGGAAGGCGTGCCCGTGACCCTGGACGAGGGCGGCGGCGCCTTCTACGGCCCCAAGATAGACCTCAAGGTGAAGGACTCCATCGGCCGCGAGTGGCAGATGAGCACCATCCAGTTCGACTTCAACGAGCCCGAGCGCTTCGGCATAGAGTACACCGGCTCCGACGGGCAGAAACACCGCCCGTACATGATACACCGCGCGCTCATGGGGAGCCTCGAGCGCTTCTTCGGCGTGCTGATAGAGCATTACGCCGGCAACTTCCCGCTGTGGCTGGCGCCGCTGCATGTGAAGGTGCTCAACATCTCCGAAGACCAGGAGGGCTACGCCAAAGAGGTGGAGGCCAAGCTGAAGGCCGCCGGCCTGCGCGTCAAGGCCGACCTGCGCAACGAGACCATAAACGCCAAGGTGCGCGACGCCGCCATGCACAAGCTGCCGTACCTGGTAGTGGTCGGCAACAAAGAAAAGGAAGCCGGCACCATAACCCTGCGCCTGCGCGGCAACAAGCAGGTGTTCGGCGTGAACCTCGACGAGTTCATCGCCAAGGTCAAAGACGAAGCCGCCACCCGCGCCCTCACCAGCCCGTACTCGGTCTGAGCGAAGCCGCAAAATAAGAACGGCCCCGAAGGGGGCCGTTTCTTTTTGCGGCAAAAAAAGAGCCCGGCGGGGGGCCGGGCTCTTATATAGGAGTATTATTATCTAATTATAAGGGCCCCGGCTATTTCTCCAGGATCAGGACCTTCTGGGGGGGGAGGGTCTCGGGGAGGTAGCGGGAAAGCTCGAAGAGGGGGCGCCAGGCCTTCACCGCCTCTAAAGACAACGGGGCCGCCGTGGGGTTCAGGAGTATCAGGTAATCCCGCCCGCCCTGCCGTATGGCGCGCACAGCAAAGGCCGCGTCCAGGCCGGCAGGCGCCACGCCGGGCTTGCCCTTCTCCAGCACTTTCCGAAAGCCATTGAGCTCGGCCGCCACGCGGCCGTAAATATCCCAGCGCTCCGGGCGCGACGGCAGCGGAATGCCGTCCGAGCCGTTATAGGTGAAGTAGAAAATGCCCGCGGCGCCGCGCGCCACGGCCAGCCAGGTCATATACCGCACCTGGTCGAAGGTGGGGAAACCGCCCACCTTGGGTGTGCGCTTCTGCGGGTAGCCGCTCCAGTCGAAGGCCTGCAGCACCGCCCACACCGGCTTGGCCTTGCGCACGGGGTCCTGTATGGCCGCGCCGGCGGCAGCCATGGCCACCTGCTCGCCCACGCTTTCCAGCCGCAGGTGCGGCACCGGGTACCAGTCCACCATCAGCGCGTCGGCCACGCCGCCGTAGGTGAAGGCGGCCACGCCCTCGCCCATAACAAAAACCGTGCGCGCCTTAGCGTCCCAGTCCTTCACGCGCTTCTCCATCGCCTGCAGGGACGCGAGCGGCATTTTCTGCACCTCCGGCTCGTCGAGCAGGTACCAAGCCAGCACAGGCCAGCGCTTCGCCTGCTTCTCAAAGGCCGAGCCCAGCACACGGTCCGGGTAGGCCACCATCTTAAGCCCCAGCTTTTTGGCCTCGGCCGCAATGGGCGCCAGGCGCGCGGGGTCCTGCACATAGGTCTGGAAAGAGTTGAACCCGGCCTTCTTAAGCTCGGCCAGTTCCGTCGGCCCGCCCACGCCGTAGAAGCCAAGGGGGAAATCAGCCGCCCGGGCCAGGCCGCACAGACCCGCCAGCAAACCGGTAAAAAGGAGTAGTTTCTTCATAACCCCATTCTACACAAAATGGCGCGGTTTGGTAAAATCACAAAAATCACAAAATAAAGGTTGACAGAGAAAAAGGAAGTTAACTAATATATAGTTGCAGTAAGATTTTAGGGAGGTAGCAAATGAAATTGTTCAATCTGTCAGCTATAGCGTTAGTACTCGCGTTCGGCGCCAATGTGTTCGCCCAGCCGGCCCCGGCCGCGGCCCCCAAAGGCATAAAGATCACCAAGATCACCGGCACCGTCAACATAATGAAAGACGGCCAGGTCATAATGACCCTCAAGCCCGGCGACGCTATCCCCGAGATCACCGACACCAAAGTGACCTTCGCCATCATCGACGGCACCGTGGAAGTGGAAGCCGGCGGCAAGAAGATCTCCGCCGCCACCGGCAGCAACTTCACCGTGGCCACCACCAACGGCCAGACCAACGTAGCCCTTGGCGCCGGTACCCCGGTAGCCGTCAAGACCGAATCCGGCAATAACATCATCCTCACCGCCAACAGCGAAGTGAAGATGGTTACTGCCAACGGCAAGGTTGAGATAGCCATGGAGAAGGGCAACGCCGTTGTGACCAACGCTTCCGGCGGCGAGACCCAGACCGTGACCGCCGGCCAGGCCATCTTCGTCTCCGACGCCCCCGTGGCCGTCGCCCCCCCGGTGCAGACCGCCCCGGTGGAGCCCGTGATCACCGAGACCGTCACCGACGAGCCCGTCGTCACCGAGGTGCCGGCCATCATCCCCGTCATCGAGACGCCCCCGACCAGCGTGCTCCCCACGCAGACCGTCACCCAGGCCTGCGAGGTCAGCGCGTCGTCCCCGGACTGCATCTAAACGAGATTTAATAAAGGAGCAACCATACAAATGAAAAACCTTATAATCGCCGCCGTACTCCTGATGCCCGCCGCCGCCGGCGCGCAGCAGAACATAAAGTTCGGCAACCTGGAAGTTAACCCCTTCGTGTCCACTCAGGAAAGCTACGACAGCAACATCTACCTGACCAACACGCAGCGCAAGTCCGCCATGATCAACCGCTCCGGCCTCGGCGTTAACCTCGTCGAGAAGTTCGGCTCCCGCTACGACCTCAAGGGCGGCTACAACATGGAACTGCTGGGCTACAGCCGCGAAACCCAGGTTAACAACGCCGTGCACCACAACGCCGACCTCGGCTTCACCGGCCGCATGCCCAAGAGCATCACCGTCACCGTGGAAGACAAGTGGAAGCAGACCACCGACCAGGCCACCAGCCAGATAGTGGAGCGCGCCCTGCGCATGGAGAACACCCTGGGCCTGAATATCAACGCCCCCATCCAGGGCAAGTTCGGCTTCGCCGTGGCCGCGCAGCACGTGTACAACAATTACCTCAGCAACAACCCCACCCTGGACCGCGAAGAGAGCCAGGTGGGCTTTGACCTGGACTACAAGTGGCAGCCCAAGACCAAGCTGTTCCTCTCCTACCGCCACGGCATCCTGAACTACCAGACCGGCTTCACCAACGACGCCAACTTCGACAATATCGAAGTGGGCGCCACCGGCCAGATAGCCCCCAAGGTGCAGGGCACCGTGAAGGCCGGTATGCAGTCCCGCAAGTACGACGAGGACCTCAACGACGCCAAGAACAACTCCACCACCGCGCAGTACAGCGCGCAGGCCAAGTGGATGCCCATGGAGAAGACCGACGTAGTGCTGCTCGCCAAGCGCGGCAACGTGGAGACCAACTACGGCGACGCCCGCTATTACCTCAGCACCCTGACCGACCTCACCATCACCCGCGAAGTGCGCAAAGTGAAAGTGGGCCTGGGCCTGAACTACGAAGATGTGCGCTACTCCGACAAGAACAACACCCTGCTGGCCACCGACAAGAAGCGCCTCGACGAGAACGCTTCCGTGCGCGTGACCGCCGAGTACAACATACAGAAGTGGCTGAAGGCCGACTTCGCCTTCACCTACAAGGACCGCTCGTCCAACTTCGACGCCTTTGAGTACAAAGACAACATCCTGGCCCTGGGCCTGAAGGCTACCTTCTAACCCAAGCCGCAAGCAAAAAGAAAAGCCACCGAAAGGTGGCTTTTCTTTTTTGCCGGGACAGCTTCCTAGCCTTCTATAATCTTCTTAACCGCTTCCTTGATAACTTCGTAAACCTGCTTAAAAACTTTCTCGTCCTTGCCCATGGGGTCTTCCAGGTCGCGGTCGCCCAGCAGCAGCTGCGTCTTGCGCATGCTCTGGGGGAACTGGTCCGCCAGCGCGTCGCGGTGGCCCTCTTCCATCACAATTATCAGGTCGGCCCAGTCCACGTCGGGCTCCATCACCAGCGAGCCCTTGTGCGCCAGATCCGTAATGCCGTCGGCCTTAAGCAGGGCGGCCATCTTCTTGTGCAGGCCATAGCCCGGCTGCACGCCGGTGCCGCGCGAGCGCGCCACAAAGCCCGCGGCGGCCCCGTAATGGGCCAGCAGCTTCTCCGCCGCCGGGCTGCGGCACATGTTGCCGGTGCAGATAAAAAGGACTTTCATTCATATAATTCTACCTTAATTGCCCGCAGCGGCGAAGGCCCGCCATCTCATTGACAAAGGCGGGCGGTGGACTGTATAATATTCAAGAAGAGCGGTAAGCCCGCTGCAGGTCGTTCCAGGCGTTCCCTTCCATCGTGTGGGCCATAACCTGGACATTTTAGCCTGCACGGCACGCTCTTCTCCTTTTTTTAGGTAAGATACACTCGGTCCACCTTCAGGCGCTCCCGAAATACACTATACCAGTCGATGTCCCGCAATTCGTGCTTGCGAGACACTCCCCATGCGAATAGGTCGACCGCCTGCAATCCAGGGCTTTCCTGCGAAATGACGTGGTAGATCTCCAGCGGGATACGCGGGTCCACGGCGGCTTTAACTTGTCCGATTATGTGCCGGTTGAAGCCAGCTATTTCCTGTCTTGCCTTGCTCTTATCCACGGTAATAATAACCCTGACTGCGGCATCCCTGAAATCCACATGCTCGAGGGCAAGACGGGCGATATAGTTGTAGATTCTTTCCTTGTCGTTGGCCAGCGAATCATAGGCGGTTCTCTTGTTAAGCGTTATGGCGTATAAGTTGAAGGGGACGCGCGATGCCAAACGGTAGAAATATTTCTTAATATCCAAGGTTGTATCTATACCTTTAAGTTCGGAGATGCGCTTTTTTGCACCCTTCCTAAGTTTTCTGCCAATCACGGCCTTTACCGCTTTAGCAAGCGCGCGGTCGTTTTCTTTCCCTTTGACCGCAAGAATGCAGATAGTGAAATACGCGCTCGGCTTCTTGTTTACAAAGTCGAACCCCAGGTCGCCGCTTTCATCGAGATAGAGATAAAGCATGTGTCCCCCTGAAATAGCATAGCAGACCATGCCGACAAGGGCGTGTCGTGAAGGCCTGGCGAGGCGAAGCCTCGATAGGGGGGATAAAGTAGCCTGTCACTATTAAATGATAAAATTTCACTTGATGTACGCGCTGATCATACTATCGCTGATATTTGCGCCGCTGGCGTTCGCGGCCGTCGAGCCTTGGGCCTATGTGCCGCTTTACGCCGTGTTCTTCCTGGGCGCGGCGGCGCTGTACGCCAAGGGGGAAGATACCCACGCTAACCCGCTTTACAAGACGCTGCTGCCCGCCGTGCTGGCCGTGGCGGCGCTTGGCCTGCTGCAGCTGACAAGCCAGGCCCCCGTCGGGGGACCTGCGCAGCTGCTGTTCACCGCCGGGCGCCTTAGCACCTTTAACGCCGCGCTGCTGTGGCTGTTCTACGCCGCGGTAATGTACTGCGCCTCCAAGGCCATAAAGACGCCAGCCCAGCTTAACGGCCTGCTGTGGACGCTGTTCGGCATGGGCGTGTTCGTCTCGCTTATGGGCATGCTGCAGAAGACCGGCGTGGATACCATAGTCTACGGCTTCCGGCCGGTAAAGGGCCAACCGTTCGGACCCTTCGTAAACCGCGACCACGGCGCCTTCTTCCTGGCCATGGCCGGCATGGCGGGGCTGGGGCTGTTCTTCGGCGGGTTCAAGCCGCTGCTGCGCCACCAGAGCCACACTAAAATGTTCGACCTGCTCGCCGTGCAGTTCCTAAAGCTGGTCATGCTCACCGCCGTGGTGGCGGGCATAGTAAAGACCGGCTCGCGCGGCGGCCTGCACTCCTTCGTCAGCGCGGCCCTCTTCATGGGCGCAATAGCGGGGGGCTTCCTTAAAAGCAAAAGCCAGAAGATCGCCGCCTGGCTGGCGCTCATCCTGCTGCTGGCCGGCTACGGCCTGCTGATGAACAAGTACCGCATTTTGCTCGGCCTCGACGGAGACAAGCTGGTAAGCTCCGTTGCGGTGCGCTTCTCCATGTATAAAAGCGGCTGGGAGATGTTTAAGGACTACCCGGTACTGGGCACGGGCCTGGGCGCGGTAGAGCACGCCTTCCCCTACTACACGCGCAAGGACCTCGCGGCCATAGGCGCAAACATTGTAAGGCACGTGCACAGCGACTGGATAGAGCTGTTCATGCAGATAGGCTTTGTTGGCGGCTTGGTGTTCCTGGCCGGCTTGATACTGGTCCTGCTGCGCTATTACAAGGCGTGGGTGCGCTGTCAGTCTTTTAGCGTTAAGGCCGTTTACGGCGGCGCGCTGGGCGCGGCCATCGTCGGTATGCTGCACAGCTTTGTGGACTTCGGCCTGCAGATGCCGGCCAACGCCCTGGCTTTCTACGCGCTCTTGGGCGCGCTGGCCAGCCGCCCCGCCGTGCAGGACCGCTCCCGCCACGACGAGGAAGAGGACCCCGAGCCGGTACCCCCTAAAAAACTTTACGCCAACGCCGCCGCGCTGGCCGGGCTGCTACTCACAGCGGCGGCCGTGCCGCAGTTGCTCGCCTGGCATTACGAGCAGCAGGCCAAGACCGCAGACTACGCCGGCCGCGCGGCGCTGCGCACTAAAGTCCTAAAGCTGCAGCCCGGCCCGCAGCAGGCCTTCCGCCTGGCCGCCGAGCATTACAACCAGGCCCTCACCGACAAAACCGCCCCCTGCGCCCTGTTCAAACAGGCCGACGAGATTACCGCGCCCTACCTGCGCCAGGCCCCGGCCAACGCCGGGCTTAACCTGCTGGCCCGCAACCTGCGGCTGCAACTCGCCAACTGCTACAACCGCCCGCTTACCCTCAAAGGCAAACCGGCAAAACCAGCCGCGGCCCCGGCGCCTACGCAAAATTCGTCCCGACCCTGATTTGCTATAATATTTCCAATGAAACGCGGGGCATTAGGGTTACTCTCAATAATAATTTTAGCCGGCTGCGTACCGCCGCGCCCGACGGTGCGCCGCGACGCGGCCCCCGCGCCCGAAAACCCCGCCGCCCTCGCCGCCGAGGCCCCTAAAACCCCGCAGCAGGAAGCCCTGCTTGAGCAGCGCCTCATACAGAACGCGCTGGACCAGCAGGGCAAGCTTAACTACAAGATCCAGCCCGGCGACCTGCTCGAAATAACCGTTTTTAAAGAAGCCGACATGAGCCGCACCGCCCGCATAAGCGGCAACGGCACCATCACCTTTCCGCTGGCGGGCGTGATAAAAATGTCGGACCTCTCCGTGCCCGAGGCCGAGTCCCTGCTCGCCGAGAAACTGGCCGAGTTCCTGGTAAAGCCCCAGGTCACCGTGCTCATAAAAGAGTACGGCAATAAACAGATCTACGTGCTGGGCGAGGTTAAGAAGCCCGGCTCCATCACCATCCCCGCCGAGCGCCGCCTGACGGTGCTTGAAGCCATCACCCTGGCGGGGGGATTTACGGACCTGGCCGCCCAGGACCGCACCAAGATCCTGCGCGGCTCTGGCACCGGCAGCCAGAGCATCCCCGTAGAGATCACCCGCATCACCAAGCAGGGCGACAAAACCGCAGACATCTACCTTGAGCCCAACGACACCGTCTACGTGCCGCAGAGCTTCTTCTAGCCCGTCTCCGTCTCATTGACAAAACCCGTACCCGGCTGTATAATATTTCTGAAGAGCGGTAAGCCCGAAGCAAGTTGTCCCAGGTGTTCCCCTCCGTATGGTGGCTAATAGCCTGGGCGCCAAAGCTTGTTAGGCACGCTCTTCATTCTTTTTTAGCCAGAGCCCTTCCTCAATAGCTATTTTCCCCGCTAGTTTTTCAACCCATTGCGTGTCGTCGCTCTCATACTTGCGGAAAACTCCCCAGGCCACCATGTCCGCCGCCTGTAACTGAAGCACCTCGTGGGAAGAACGATGGAATATCTCCAGGGGGATGCGCGGGTCTAGTTTGGCTTTAAGATGAGCGATGATATACTCGTTGAAGCGATTTATTCTAGCCCCGGTCTTGCTTCTGTCCACTGTCAGTATAACCCTGACACCTGTTACCTTCAGGTCTACCCTTTCAAGAACTTGGCGCGCGATGTAATTATAGATCCGCTCCTTATCAGCCGCCAGGAATGGCAATGCCGCTTTCTTGTTTATTGTCACGGCATAAACGCTAAATGCCGCCCTCTCGGCTAGGCGGTAAAAAAGCTTCTTCGCCGGTAGCTCTGATGAACTCCCCTTAAGCTCTTCCTTCCAGGCGGTTTTTGGCTTCTTAAGTCTGCGTCGGAGGGTTATTTTTACAGCGCCTGCGAGAGCTCTGTTCTGCTCGTGGCCTTTGACCGCTAAAACGGCAATGGTAAAGTGCTCGCTCGGCTTCTTGTTTACGAAGTCGAACCCCAGGTCGCCGCTTTCGTCGAGATACAGGTAAAGCATACCCACCCCCGCCAATAGCCTAGCAGACCATGCCGACAAGGGCCTGTCGCCTATTGAGGCGAAACCTCGATAGGGTTCTTGCTGCCCGACGCAGGGGGGGTGCCTTCTGCCGCCATGTTCACTTGAGGCCCCAAATTGTGACCTCAAGTTCTCCGTCATCCCGGCGCACGCCGGGATCCTGTCAGTCCCCTTCCTCCCCTGTATCCCAAGTCACTCCTCCCGCCTCCCGCCAAATTGGTATAATAAGGATATCGTTAGGGAAATTGCACGCGCAGATGCGCTAGCCAAATTACCCTTATTATTTAAGAATTATTTAAGATTACCCAAAGGCCTCTGGCCAAGGAAACACTATGAGCGACAATCAGAACGACAAAGAGCTTGAATTTGACCTTACCTACTACCTGGACCTCCTCCTGCGCCGCCGCTGGATAGTGCTCAGCGTCTGGGTGTCCGTTATAATAGTAACGGCCCTTGTCACCTTTAACACCCGCCCCGTCTACCAGGCCCAGGCCATGCTGGTGATAGAAAAAGAGCGCGGCAACAACGTAATCTACCAGGGCGTAGGCACCGTAGAGCGCGGCAACGACGACTACTACCAGACCCAGTACAAACTGCTCAAGAGCGAAGCCACCCTTAAAACCGTTCACAAGCGCCTGAACCTGGGCAAATACCCCGAGTTCGCCGACCCCTACGGCTACCGCAAACTGATAAAGCCGGTAGTGATAGCCCCCGTGCCCCGCAGCCGCCTGGTTTACATAAAGGTTGACGCCTACGAGCGCCTGCTCGCCGCCCAGATAGCCAATACCATAGCCAATGTTTATATAGAGCAGAACCTCAGCAACCAGCTCTTCATATCTAAGGACGTGCTGGCGGCGCTGCAGGGCGAGAAGGGCTCCCGCGCCGTCTACGACAGTTTGCCCGCCGTGGTGAACAACACGCTGATACAGGACCTTAAGCGTGAATCCGCCAGACTGCAGTCCCAGTTAGCCGAGGCCACCGGCCGCTACACCCCCAGGCACCCGCAGGTGGTGTCGCTGGCGGCCAACCTGAAGGCCGTGCAGGACCAGATCCGCGCCGAGACAGACAAGATCATCCAGAGCCTGAAGATAGACCTCTCGGGCCAGCTGATGGGCAATAACATACGCCTAGTGGACGCCGCCATGCCGCCGATTGAGCCCATTAAACCGCGCAAGATGTTTAATATGTTGCTTGCGCTAATGGGAGGCTTTGTAATGGGTCTGTTCGCCGCCGTACTGGTGGAGTTCATAGACCAGACCGTGCGCAGCCAGGAGGACGTGGAGAATAAGCTTGGTCTGCCTTTCCTGGGCGTGGTGCCCATGACGCCCTTCAGTAAAAAGACCACCGCCTACAACCATTTGCAGTTACAGGAACACTCTCTGATAGCAGAATCCATCCGCAACCTGCGCACCATGATAGACTTCGCCATTGTGGGGCAGAAGAGCAAATCCTTCATGGTGACCAGCACCGTGCAGGGCGAGGGAAAGAGTTATGTGTGCAGCAATATTGCCGTGGCCATAGCCCAGGCCGGCGAGAAGATACTGCTGGTAGACGGCGACCTGCGCCGCAGCAACCTGCACAAGAATTTCCGCGTCTCCAACTCCCGCGGCCTCAGCGAGTTCCTGGCCGGCGGCAAGAATACCGACGACCTTAAGCATCTCATTCAGCCAACCGACGTGGAGAACCTCTCCATCCTTACCTGCGGGCCGCGCCCGCCCAACCCGGCCGAGCTGCTTAATACCCCACGGCTAAGCGCCTTCCTGGCCTGGGCCGGCGAGTATTACGATCGCGTCATAATAGACTGCCCTCCTATGTTCCCCATCAGCGACGCCCTGCTGTGGGGTAAGTACATAAACAGTGTGGTGTACGTTACCAGCTTTGGCAAAACCCGCGTGCCGCTTATAAAGAACGGCACCAAGCGCCTGCAGAGCGCCGGCATAAAGATACTGGGCAGCGTGGTGAATATGAGCAAATTCGGCGGGCTGTCGTATTCTTACTACGGCTATTACCAGTACAAATACAACTATCACTACGGCTACGCCCCGGACGAGAAGGAATCCGGCGATACCACTGAGGCCATGGGAGAGATTCACAAAAAAAGGGCCAAAAAGGAATTGGTATAAACTGCCGGGGTGGTAAATTAGGAGAGGTAATTTTTGTTGCAGTAGTCTGCATGGTGGCGTACGCTTAAGGCATTTGTTTTGCCTGATGGTAGCGTGGAAGTTCGGTATGTGAAAAGTTTGTCGGTCCCGGCATGCGGATTTGTATCCCACCACCCGGGTAAGTTTCTGGAATTCCATAAAATTAGCCATATAACTGGCTAAAGGAGTTCACCCCAGGGCGCTGAGGGAGGTAATGTTTTTTACAGCCGCTACGGGCTGCGCTACAAAGGCATGTTGAATTTACAGATATCCATCAGAAGATTACTGAGTTCCGGGATTTTTAAACGGACTTTGGTTTATACTTTCTCCGGTTCTTTCAATGCGCTTATTGCATTCCTCCTGCTTCCGGTGCTGACCAAATATTTATCCCCATACGATTATGGGGTTGTTGAGACGTTCGGCGCAGTTACGGCTTGTTTAACGGGTGTGGTCATAATAGGCGGTAATACGCTATTGTCCAAAGAATATTTTAAGCTTGGAGGACCGGAGCGGGAGGAGTATGTCGGGAACATCTTAGGGATGATCTTGTCCGGCAGTCTGCTGCTTTTTGTTTTTTTTCTCCTGTTCAGCTTTTTTACGGATTTTTTTTCTAACCTGATAAAAATCAGCAATGCGTTGATTCTACTTGCTATTGCGGTTTCTTTTTCTAATGCGATTATTGCGTTGGTGCTGACTCTATTCCAGATAGAAAAGAAAACTATAAATTATGCTGTTTTGGCGAATTTGAGAACTGTGGCTGATATTGCCGTTTCACTATTCCTAATTGTGGTTGTGGGGTTGAAATGGCAAGGTCGGATAACTGGTATCGCGTGTGGTAGTTTGCTCTTCCTTGGAGTAGCGTTACTGGTTTTTCAAAGCAACAATATCAAAGTGGCTTTCCCGAGACGGTACGGCAAGGAGATATTGCTTCTGGGGGTGCCATTGATAATTGCCCACATGACTGGTTGGGTCAACGAAATGATTGATAAGTTAATGATCAGTAACCTTATTGGAGTGGAATCTACGGGGATATACTCAGTTGGCTATCGGTTCGGTATGGTGATAATGATGGTTGGAACCGCGTTCAGTCGGGCATGGCTCCCATTCTTTTTTGAAAATATTAAAGAACATAAGCATGCTGCTGATCTGAAGATAGTTAAGGCCACCTACATATACATTGTCGGGTTGGTCGTTGTTTCACTCTGTTTTGGTTTACTCGGGAAGCACCTTCTTTATTTTATGGTGGATAAAGAGTTTTATGCCGCGGGGCAATTTATATTTCTGGTCGCTATGGCGTATTGTTTCGATGGAATATGGAAGATGTTTACCGGTTATCTGATCTACAGGGAAAAGACAAAAATCTACTCATTCATCGTTTTGTTTTCTGCAATTGTGAATGTTGTGCTTAACTATATTTTGTTGCAAAAGATCGGCTTGATCGGTGCTGCGTGGGCGACATTCGTTTCTTTCGGGGTGGGTGCGATTCTTACGGTTTATGCGGGGGCCAGGGTTCATCCTATGCCATGGCGTCTCGGATTTCTAAAGACAATTTCTTAAAAACGAGGCCGTTAAATGAAAGTTGACAGAGGCGAAAAGTGGAAGAGCATCTGGGATAAAAAGGGGCGGCAGGCGGATGCCCCGCTCCATCATATCGACGGATTTGATCTGCTCGATGATGGCCAGTGGGAGTATATGGTCTCGCAGGTTGCCAGGCCTATAGGTTTTAAAAGCGGGGATGCGGTCCTGGAGTGTGGCTGTGGGGCAGGGGCTTTTTTGTCTGCCCTTTTAAAGCAGTATCCTGATCTTAAGGTTTCAGGCGTGGACTATTCCCGGCCTTTGCTGGAAACTGCAAAAAAGAACATTAAGGGAAATTTCTACTGTGCCGATATGTCCGACCTTGGTTTTATAAAAGACGGTCAGTATGACCATGTTGTCGCATTTAGCACCTTTCACTATCTGTCCTCCGAAGCGACTGCGCGGAAAGTGGTCCGTGAAATGGTCCGGGTCGTCAGGGTTGGCGGAGTTGTTTTTATAGGGGAAGTATCCAATCTGGAGAAACGCGAAGAGGCCCTGGCTATCCGTAAGGTGACACATAAGAACCATAAAAGGGTTAGTGCTGCGAATCCAGACCATCTTTTCCTCTCAAAGGATTTTTTCCGGGAATTGGCTGGGGATATGCGTCTTGGTCTGAAAATAATGGACCAGGAGAGTTTTGATTTGCCGTTCTACGAAACAGCGAAATATCGATATTCGGTTTATCTGACCAAAGAGTCTGGGACGTGAAAGATGTAGAGCTGGGAAATGCGTTCCCGTGCCCTCCCCTGTGGCGAAGAGGAGTTGTCAAACAGGAATGCCGATAGTGCCTTTTCTAGCGTAATGGCCCCCTAGGGAGTATTCTGCCGCACAGGTCAATATGGGGTGTCAGAGGATTGGGTTTAACTGAATATTTAAATTCAGAGATTCTAAACTGGGAGAGTAACGATGAAAGCCATAATTTTAGCCGCTGGCTATGGCAACCGGATGCGGCCCCTTACTGATTCGGCCCACAAGACTTTGCTCAAAGTGGGTGGGGTGGCGATAATTGACAGGATTATCAATGGCCTTGTTGATAGCGGCATCAGCGATATCGTTATCGTGACGGGTTATCGTGCCGATGAGTTGAAGGCTCATCTTCTAGATAAATATTCTGAGGTGAATTTTAAATTCATCCATAACAGCCGCTACCGTGAGACGAATAATATATATTCCATGGCATTGGCTTTTGAGCAGATTCTGATCACGGAAGGCATCGTGCTGATCGAGTCAGACCTGATTTATGACCCCTCGGTTATCCAACGACTTTTGAACTCAAAGCATGAAAATGTGGCGCTTTTGGGGAGGTATAGAAGTGGTATGGACGGCACTGTCGTGGCGGTCAACAATGGGGTTGTGTCCCAGGTTATCCCTGCGCATTTACAGGGAACCAATTTTGATTTTTCGGATAAATTTAAAACCCTGAATATTTATAAATTTTCTAAAGATTTTTGCAATAACCTGTTTAAGAAATTGTTGACCTACTATGCAAAGGTCATTGATGATAATTGTTATTATGAGCTGATTCTGGGGATTCTGATTTACATGCAGCAGGATAAAATTCACGCCGAGATTATAGATGATGAAAAATGGGCGGAAGTGGATGACCCGAATGATTTACGGGTTGCTGAATTTATCTTTAATAAGGCGCAGCGATTAAAGATTTTGCAGGACGAGTTCGGCGGATACTGGAGTCATGATGTGCTGGATTTCTGTTTTATCAGGAATATGTACTTCCCGGCTTCCTCAATGCTCTCGGAAATGCGGAACAATCTTCCCTCGCTTCTCCAAAACTATGGTTCACGGCAAGATGTCTTGAACCAGAAAATGGCGTACTTCTTGCTTTGCAATAAAGATCGTCTGCATGCCTTAAATGGAGCCTCGCAGGTCTATCCGCTGTTGAGAAATTACTTCCAAGGAGTCAGGGCATTGATTCCGGAACCGACTTTTGGTGAGTATCCCAAAATTTTTAAGGATCATGACACATATGGCGACAAAGTCGGCATAGACATGAATGAACTTGCTGACAAGACAGCGCAGCAAGATCTGGTTGTAATCGTAAACCCCAATAATCCAACCGGGTCGACTTTGCGGTCAGACGGGATTTTTGGCCTTATTAAGGCAAACCCGCAGAAGACATTTCTTGTTGATGAATCCTTTATTGAGTTTTCAGGCGAGAAGTCAATGATCGCTTTTCTGGAGGAAGAGCCGGCGGATAACGTTATTGTGATTAAAAGTCTGAGCAAATCGCTTGGCATGCCAGGGATACGCCTTGGATATGTCTATTCATGCAACAAGCGGTTTAACGACTTCGTAAGGGCGGAGCTTCCGATATGGAACCTCAATTCCATGTCTGAGTTTGTCTTGGAAATTATTCTCAAACAGCGAAAATTCCTCGATCAATCATACGTTGATACGATTCGGGATAGAGAAGAGTTTTCGATTCTCTTGGCGAATTCGGGTTTTGTGGAGCGCGTTTACCCGAGCGGGGGGAATTTTATCTTGATTTCCCTAAAGGCCGACCGAAGTCGTGGGAAAGACATTATTGTGGATATGCTCGGGAAGTTTTCAATATATGTTAAAGACGTTTCTGAAAGATTCCCTGATGATAAGTGCTATTTGCGATTGGCGGTCCGGTTGCCTGTGGAGAATGAACGGTTGGTTGAATGTCTGACTCGAATCTATAACGAAAGACTCAGTCACTGATGGCAAAATATATATTTATATTGAAAGGTCTTGTGAAGCATCTGTTGTTTCGTTTGTCAAAGAGCGAATTCCGCGAATATCATAATTTCCCATTCGATTACAATAAAACGCCGTTGCCAAAAAAAGCGGCAGATGTAATGGCCGCGTGTTGCGGGATACTTGAGGGTTTGGGGATAAGGTATCGATTAACCGATGGCACGATATTGGGGTTGTATAGGCAGGGTGATTTTATCCCTCACGATGACGACATCGATATAGATATCTTGGACTATGCGCAAGTGGAATGCCTCCATGAAATGATGAAATCTTTTTCCATGAAACTTGGGAGAAAAGTAATTTATAAACAGAAAGTCCAGCAAATGGTCTATTACAATAGCGATAAAATCGTTGTTGATCTAGTGTTTTGGCACTCGGAAGGCGCCACGGTTTTCAATTATTGTGAAAGAGGCTGCCGGCGGAGCCAGGAAAAGAGGTTTTTTGAAAGTATGCCGCAACTGGAGTACCGGGGCAGAAAATTCCCAATGCCTTCACAAATTGAGGAGTGGTTGGGAATGCGGTATGGTCCTGATTGGAGGATTCCCAAGACCTACAAGGGTGACTGGAAGGCAGAATGCGGAGATATTGAGCGATTATAAGCAATCCAAGATGAAGATATGTCAGTAGTTGTGCGGTAAAAGTTCGGGGAAACGCATGAATACCAGTGTGTTAAATGAATTCGTTGATTCCAACAGGGCTTTCTTTTTTAAAAAGAATAGAGAGCGTGATGGCGCTCGGGACGGCGTAATTCTCGTTGATCTTCAGACAACGAATGCCTTCGTTGCCTGTTCGGTCATGAAGATATCTGCAGCCGTCTCAGATATATTGAATCAGGATATCATTGTTGTGTCTGCGATGCGGGGGGGGCGTACCATCGCTGAGTTAATCAAGAGCTTTAACCCCCTGAATGTTGTTAGCGCCAAGCACCTCATCATTTCCGGCTTCCTGCGTAATGCTGCTAGTATTCTTAGGTCGGCGCTCACAATCAATACTGGAGACGATCTTGGGTCTCTTAAAATTCACGGTATTCCTGTGGGTATTCATATATATGATTTGATATTGGCCCGAAGAGGCCTCTCCAGTATTGGGAAGATGTCCCTTAGCTATAGAATTGATCTGATTGTGAATCTGTCCTTCTTCTACGCAATATCGCGGTATATCGGTGAAAACAAGGTTTCTTATGCGGTATTGCCTGATACTGTCTACAGGCAAGGACTTCTTTTTGAAATAATGAAAAGCAAGTGCCTCCCAAGCATATCGGGAATAGATATAAACGGAATATCTATGCATAAATTTGAATCTCCAAAGGACTATGAATCCCATTGCAGAGTGCCGGATATGGACGTTGTTGATATGGTGATGAATAATCCATCGTTGTATTCAAATGCTGAGGCCTATTTGTCGCATAGGACATCCGGCCAGGAGCAGCAGCACGACGCTTTGAGGGCATACGCTAAAGATAAGGCGAAGACAAGCAAGGCGGACTTGATAAATGCTCATGGTTTGTCCCCAGACAAGAAAATAGTGCTGGTCATGTCGCATATATTCTGTGATGCCCCGCATGCCTACCCCAAGATGCTTTTTCGGGATTATGCGGATTGGTTGATAAAAACCTGTCAAAGATTGGCTGGGAATCCTAGTGTGAATTTTGTTGTAAAAGAGCACCCTTCGGCAGCTCTTTACGCGGAAGAGGGAACGATAGATCGCATCCTTGATTCCCATGGTTTCGGGAACAAGCTTATTTCAAAGGACACTAACACAGAATCACTATTCAATTCTGTGGATGTTGTTGTGACTTGCGGGGGTACGGTCGGCATGGAATTCCCGTGTTATGGGGTGCCGGTCTTGGTTGCAGCAAAGCCGCCATATGCAGCGTTTCCGTATGTTGTGGCCCCTGATACAGAAGCAACTTATTATTCAGAATTGGATAGAATTCATGAATACAACAAGCTTTCAGAGGAAAATATGCGGTTGGCTAAAAGTGTGTTGTACGTTATTCAATCCGCAATGAAGATCCCTAAAGAAAGTGTCGGTTTGGGCTCCCAGTCCTACATGAAGGGTAGTGGCTTTGATGTCGATATATTCCTAAAGGAGATGGTAATCGATTGTGATAGTGGGGAGGGTTATTCTGCTCTGCTTTCAGCAATAAAAATACTCTTGAGCGGGGAACATAAGAATCTTGTGAATTTGCCGAGGGTATGAAGTAAATTTGTATATGCGGAAACATGAGACAACTACTGGGCGAGGTGATGATTTGACTGCCCAATCCGTGCCAAAAAATCCTTTGCTGATTTTTCCGGGATACCTCCTTTTTTTTCTAATGCTGGTTGCTCCAACAATTTATCAGGGGTTTAAGGCGATTCTGCTGGTGATGGTGCTCGGGGGGGTTTTGTTTGGGGCGATTGTTCGGAATGGGGGAGTAGTGCGTTTGCATCGGACAATATTGCGGTGGGCCTTGTTTTATGTGACTATTGGGGTGATTTTTATTTTGCGTGGAGCGATGAACGATGCCCCCGGAGCTTTGCGGGTTGGGACAATATATGTCCTATGGCCGTTGTTGTTTACTTTATTGCTCGGGGGGATAGATGCCAAGACAATATTTAATCTGATGCGTATAATTATAGCGGCAACTTTTGTTATTTGTTTGTATAGCCTAAGTTTCATTTTCAATCAAATGAATATTCTGCCTATTGCTTTGTTTCCGGATATGGGTTTAAAGCAAACTGTAAGTTTTTATGCCGGTTATAGCAGATTTAATAGCCCCTTATTCACGACAATAATATTTTCCGCGCCCTTTATCTTTACGGGGCTAATCGCCTGGTATCGAAAAAGGGAAATCCCGGTCCGCTGGTGGTTGTTGTTGACTGTGTTTGTGCTGTGTGTTGTGTTGATACTTTTCAGCGGTCGAATAGCTATGTTCCTTGTTGTGTTGCTGTTGCCTGGGATGGTATATTTTTTTAATCACTTTGTGCCGGACTTTCAAAGGCGACACAAACGAAAGCTTTTAATCACAATATGTTTTGTTTCTCTTCTGAGTGGCGGTATGTTCATGCGTTCTCAATACTTTGATCTGGATGCGGGATCTATGATGGATTATATTTTGCATCGATTGGACCGTGGCGCCTCGGCATTAGAGGGGGATGTGCGCAAGGAGCAACTTGTTGTCCTCCTGGATGAATGGGCACAAAACCCTCTTTTGGGGGCTGGACATGGCGCGGTCGCGGGTGGTTATATCCGTTCGGAGACTCAAACCTGGGGATACGAGTATACTTATGTGGCGTTATTGTTCTGGGTGGGGATTATTGGGCTTGCCGCATATTCATCAGGGGTCATATGGATATACTGGATGGGGATTTGTATCATCCGCGAAGGAGGCATGCTTAGTTTGTACATGCTTCCAATTATGGTGGGGTTAACTAGTTTTTTAATTGCCAATGCTACAAACAACTATCTCGGCACCTTCGATTTTATGTGGGTTCTCTTTTTGCCTTTAGCTGTAATTAACCACTGGCTTATTGCTCGGCGTGGTGCGCGAATATGAATGCTATTGATGAAGCAAGACGAAAAGTTCTTTCCGTAATTATCGTCACCTATTTTAGCGATGAGTTTATAGATGAATGTCTGACTTCACTATTTCTGCACAACGATTTGGATGAAGCAGTGGAGGTGATTGTTGTCGATAATTCTCCGCATACGACCGATTACCTCAAGGGGGCGGTTAAACGTTTTTTTAATGTGAAACTGATGTCTAATCCGATAAATGGCGGCTTTGGACAAGCAAATAATATCGGAGCGGATGCGTCCTGCGGTGAAATATTGCTCTTTTTGAATCCGGACACAAAATTCGTTGAGCCGGTATTTGGTGCGACTGTCGAACTCTTTGACAGGAACTCCGATACAGGCGCTATCGGTTGTAAACTCGTGGACGGAAAAGGTAATCCGACTTATTCATACGGGTATTTTCCTGAAAAATGGAATTTATTCTTGTCCGCAGCCGATAAATTCTTTTTTAGACCCTTGGGATATGTCCCTCACGAAAACATATATCCTTGGGGTGCGGATTTGTTCGTTAGAAAAGCCGATTTTTATGCCGCTGGCAAATTCGATGAGAGATTTTTTCTCTGTCACGAAGAGCCGGATCTGTGCAGAAGACTGCTCCCTAAAAAAGCGCTTGTTATTGATAAAAAAATAGTCCACCACGGGGAACACAGCACGGGGAATAGCACCAAAAAGCAAGACGCATGGTTCGACTCGCTGGCCCTGTATCATCAGAAATATGGATTCGATTTGTATAAAACGCTATGGCAATATCGTGTCTTTTTCTTGCTGGTTCTGGTCCGGAGGGTGCTTTTAGGGAGGGATTGTCGGGATATAAAATATCAATTGATGAAAATTAAGCTATTGATTGACGGCAAAACAGCTGCAAGGAATATTAAATGAGAGTGTCAATCATTACTCCCACCTTTAATTCTGAAAAGTATATCAGGAGCGCTTTGGAATCTATAAAGAGCCAGACATATCCAGATATAGAGCATGTTGTCATGGACAATCTGTCCACCGACAACACAAGAGAGATATGCTCGAACTATAGTAATAAATTTATTTCGCAAAAAGATTCGTCCATGTATGAGGCGTTAAACAATGGGATAGCTAGAAGCACTGGGGATATATTGGCGTTTCTGAATTCAGATGACCTATATCCGGAAAGTGACACTATCCGGAAAGTTGTTGATTGTTTCGGCAGGAATAAGGATGTAGATGTGGTTTACGGCAATTGTGAGATGGTCGACGAGAATCTGAATTATTTATATCTGCATAAGCCAAAGGTGTTGAACTTTAAATTCGCTATAAAGCGGGTGTTCGTGGTTATACATCAGGCCATATTTGTCCGGGCAGACATTTTTAAAAAGTACGGGTTATATGATTTAAACCTGCGGTACATGGCCGATTGTGAGTATTGGATAAGACTGTTGCGGGAAAATGTTAAATTCAAGTATTATGATGAAAAATTGGCTGTTTTTCGACGGCATGCCAATAATATGTCCGTAAACACTAAAGATGGTCTTAAAGAAACAAAATACATCATGAGCAAGTACGGCTATAAGCACAACGGCGTTAGGCAAGCGGCATACCTTTTAAAAGACTATATGAATAACCCCGACTATCTGGCATATTCTGCAAAACGGCGGCTTTGTAAAATGTGCGATTTTCTGAAGAAACGGATCTAATGTTGGTTTACAGCAGGTGCTGATTTAAAAAGGCAACATACATTAAAGATGCCCAAATAATGCAATTGATAAATTGCCTAGCGGGTGTGACTTGGTTGATTGATTGTGTGAATAGACAATGATTATTGGGATTACTGGCGGAACGGGATTTATTGGCAAGAGGCTTGTGCTACGGCACTTGGGGAAGGGGGATACTGTTAGGGTTCTTACCCGCAAAACCCCTGACAATGCCGCTTTGCCGAAGGATGTTGTTTTGTGTGTTGGGGATTTGACGGAGGTGGGGCAAAATCTGCGGTCTTTCGTGAATGGGGTCGATCTCCTCTATCATTGCGCGGCAGAAATCAACAGCCCCTCTCTTATGGATAAAGTCCATGTGCAAGGGACCAGGAACCTCATTGCGGCCGCCAGCGGGAGTATTGGGCATTGGGTGCAGCTTAGTAGTGTCGGCGTTTACGGCCCACAGCGTCGCGGCATTCTGACGGAGGAAGTTCCTCTGCATCCCGTTGGCCCTTACGAGATAACGAAGGCGGAATCGGATCGCCTCGTGATAGATGCTGGAATGAAAGGCTCCTTCAGCTATTCCATCTTGCGGCCGTCCAACGTCTTCGGTCCCGATATGTCAAACCAGTCGCTTTTTAAATTGATATCTCTGATTAATAGAGGACTCTTCTTTTACATAGGCAAACCGAGTGCTTCTGCAAATTATATTCATGTGGATAACGTGGTGGAGGGGCTGGCCCTGTGCGGGAAAATACCCGCTGCCAGGGGACAAATTTATAATCTGTCGGATTGCCGGCCGATGGAAGAGTTTGTCGCAATTATAGCAGGGGCTCTCCATAAACCTGTGCCTCGGTTGCGATTGCCTGAAATGCCCATCCGTTGGATGGGTAAATTGCTTGGCAGGTTGCCGCGGTTTCCGCTAACGGAATCGCGAGTTAACGCCCTGACGAATAAATCAATGTACTCAATCGAGCGTATTCGGCATGAGTTGGGGTATCTCCACCTGCTTCCCATGGAAGAGGGATTGCGTCAAATGGTGGAAGTGTGGAAAAGGGTTGGATGAAGAAAAATATATGTTTCGTGGTTTCCAGCATGACGACGGTGAAAGCGTTTTTGCTGGACCATGTCACCGCGTTCAGCCAGATGTACGATGTCAGTGTCATTGCAAATACGAGTGATACGGGCTATTTCAATGCTGCCGGGATAGAGGCGACATTGTTGCCTGTATGCATTGAGCGAAGGATTGCGCCTTGGTATGACCTCAAGGCGTTGTTTCGACTAGTCTATCTGTTCCGCAAGCATAGATTTGATGTCGTTCACTCTGTTACTCCAAAGGCGGGGATGCTTGCCACGATAGCCGGGAGAATGGCCGGAGTTCCGGTGCGCGTACATACTTTTACGGGGCAGGTCTGGGCAACATCTCGAGGCTTGAAGCGGCTATTGCTTAAAATGGCTGACAGGCTGCTGGCTTTTTTTGCGACCGATATCTTGGTCGATAGTTTTTCTCAAAGGGAATTCTTGATTGCGGAAGGCGTGGTCTCTGCTGATAAGTCCCGCGTACTCGCGAGTGGCTCGATAAGTGGTGTGAATCCTGACCGGTTTAGGCCGAATCCGGAATCCCGGGAGATGATTCGAGGCAAGTATCGGATCCCAGCCACGGACGTGGTTTTTCTATATGTGGGGCGGTTGAAAAAAGATAAAGGCATACTGGATTTGGCAAATGCATTCGTTAGACTATCTGCTTCACGACAATCGGTCTGGCTGATGCTTGTCGGCCCCGATGAAGAGAATCTGACCCCCACTATCGGAAGGGTTTGTGAAACCTGCAAAGACAGGGTTTTTTTTGAGGGTTTTGTCGCTTCCCCTGCGCAGTATATGGCGGCCGGAGACGTTTTATGTCTGCCGAGCTATAGGGAGGGGTTCGGCAGTGTCGTGATAGAGGCCGCTGCGGTCGGAATCCCCGCGATTGTATCTGGAATATATGGGTTGACGGAGGCAGTGGAGGCGGGGGTAACGGGGATGTTGCATGAACCTGCGGACCAGAGTTCGCTGCAGCGGCTAATGGCGCAAATGGCAGATAATGCGGAGCTAAGGCGTCAGATGGGGAAAGCTGCTCGCGAACGAGCTGTGGGGAAATTTTCTAAAAGTGAAGTTACCCGCGCTCTGTGTGCCTATTATCGACGCCTCCTTGGGGATGAACTGGTCGGAGAGCTAACCCCAGGGCATGGCGCAGCTAAATGAAACGCTTGTTCGATATTTTAGCCGCGACTTTACTGCTTATTGTTTTGTCCCCCTTGATGGGGATGATTGCCCTTATAGTACGTGTCCGGATCGGTAGAGGGATATTATTTCGCCAACAGCGTCCAGGATTGAACGCCAAGCCGTTCTGTATATACAAGTTCCGCACAATGACGGAGGCGAAGGGCCCGGATGGGGCCTTACTGCCTGACGAACAGCGCCTTCCCGCTATTGGAAAGTTTCTGCGCAGCTATAGTCTGGACGAACTTCCCGAACTTTTTAATGTAATAAAATGTGAGATGAGTCTGGTTGGGCCTCGGCCCTTACTGATGGAGTACTTGCCGATGTATTCCCCGAGGGAGGCCCGAAGGCATCTGGTCCTCCCAGGGATTACAGGCTGGGCACAAATAAACGGACGGAATTCTATTTCTTGGGAAGAGAAGCTTCGATTCGATATCTGGTATGTTGATCACCGAACTTTTTGGCTGGATATAAAGATTCTCTTCCTAACAATGGTTAAGGTCTTGAAACGGGAGGGAATAAGCCAGAAAGGGCATGCCACTATGGGAAAATATACAGGCAAGAAGATCTCTTATGATAATTGAAAAAGAAAGAGTTTTTGTTTTCGGGGCCAGCGGACATGCCAAAGTCGTACTTGATATAATAGAACGGCAGGGGGGTTATTCGGTGGGGTGTGTCTTGGATGATAACCTCGCACTTTCTGGCAAGAAGCTGCATGGGCATACGATATTATCCCCCAGAGAGAGAATTTTGTCTGCAGGAATTAAGCGCGGTATTGTTGCTGTCGGAGATAATGTTGCGCGCTGCCGAATCTCAGAATGGCTGCGCAAAAAAGGGTTCAGCTTGGTATCGCTTATACACCCTTCGGTACAGCTTGCGAGGGGGGTCACAATCGGAGACGGTACGGTTCTAATGCCCGGGGTCGTTATCAATTCCGATGCGAAGATAGGGCGGGATGCAATAATCAATACGTGCAGCAGCGTCGACCATGATTGTGTTATAGGTAGTGGGGTACATGTTGCCCCCGGCAGTGTGCTTTGCGGCGCTGTTCGTGTTGGGAATATGGCTTTTATCGGGGCAGGAACTGTGATTATTCCCAACATCTCTGTCGGCAGCCGTGCGACTGTCGGTGCGGGATCCACAGTGATATCAAATATCCCCCCGGGCGTTACCGTGATGGGTAGCCCCGCGCGGGCTAAAATTTAAAGCGACATTTTGGGTACTGGAAATATGCGCCATCCTAGGATATTCCTCTCTCCGCCGCACATGAGTGGTAACGAGCTTCGTTTCATTAGGCAAGCATTTGCCAGTAATTATATCGCTCCTGCCGGCCCCCAAGTAAGAGAATTTGAAAGTGAGTTTGCGCGTATTTCAGGGTTCAGGTATTGTGCTGCTTTGGTTTCTGGAACAGCTGCTCTCCATTTGGCTTTGCGCTATACTGGGGTTTCAAAAGGGGATGAGGTGCTTTGCCAGTCATTGACTTTCCTCGGTGGGGTCAGTCCCGTAACTTTTCTGGGAGCGGTTCCCGTTTTTATCGATTCCGACAATGTCTCTTGGAATATGGATATGAACCTGTTGGAATCCGAACTGAAGCGGCGAGATAAATCTGGAAAGAAGACTAAGGCGGTGGTCACGGCGGATATATATGGGCAACCGGCTGATCTGGATGTCGCTGCGGAGTTGTGCGGGAAATACGGCGCCACATTGTTGTCTGATTCCTGCGAGGCGGTAGGGGCTTTGTATAAGGGAAAATTCGCTGGCAGTGGGGCAAAGGCGGCACTATATTCATTCAATGGAAATAAAATTATCACCACATCCGGGGGGGGGATGTTGGCTTCAAACGATGAACGCCTTATTGCGAATGCCAAGTTCCTCTCCGAACAGGCAAGGGAGAAGTTTCCGTATTATCAGCATGAAACTATCGGATACAATTATCGATTAAGCAACGTATCTGCGGCAATAGGTTTGGGGCAACTAAAAGTCTTGCCGGATAGGGTGCGGCGTAGGCGGGAGATATTTAAGAGTTATCAGAAAAAGCTTGGCAAGATTCCGGGAATAGGGTTTATGCCTGAGCCTGTATGGGCCACGAGCAATAGATGGCTGACCGTTATAACTATAGACGAAGCAATAACGAGAGCCCAGCCGGAAGATATTCGTCTTGCTTTGGAAAATATAAACATTGAATCTCGGCCATTATGGAAACCCATGCACATGCAACCCGTTTTTAAGACTTGTCGCACGGTGGGGGGGAGAGTTTCTGAAAATCTTTTCAAGACTGGGTTGTGCCTCCCTTCGGGGACTGCGATGTCGGAAAAGGATATAAGCCGAGTGTGCGGGACTATTAAACGGTTTTTGGAATGTTAATAGTGCGCGAGTTTTGTGGGTTGGGTCGGTCCAAACTTTGATTTTTTAAAAGTGAAGGAGATAAGAGATATTCTATGACTGAAATGGCCCCTATCCCGTATGGTCGGCAGTGGGTGGATGAAGATGACATCCAGGCTGTATGTTCAGTCTTGAGAGGGGACCTCCTCACGCAGGGGCCAGTCGCAATGCGTTTTGAAAAAAAACTCTGTGAGTTAACCGGAGCCAAGTACTGCCTCAGCATGGCCAACGGCACTGCCGCACTGCACTTGGCCGTGATGGCGCTGGACATAGAGAAGGGGATGGAAGGCATAACCTCCACCAATACCTTTGTGGCTTCGTCCAACGCCTTCGTCTACAGCGGGCTCAAGCCCGTGCTGGCCGACATTGACTCTCGCACATTTAACGTTTACCCTGACGACTTGGCCAAGCGCATAAACAAGAACACCAGGGTCATAATCCCAGTACATTTCGCCGGACAGCCCTGTGATACCAAAAAGATACGTGAACTGGTCGGCCCCGGCGTGAAGATAATTGAGGACGCAGCGCACGCCATAGGCTCTAAGTATGAGGACGGCAGTATGGTGGGGGCCTGTAGGCATTCCGACATGACCGTCTTCTCCTTCCACCCGGTGAAGACTATCACCTCCGGCGAGGGCGGGGCCATAACCACCAACGACAAAGAACTTTACGAGCGACTGAAGGCCATGCGCATCTGCGGCGTGGTTCGCGACATGCCCGAGAAGCCCGGCCCCTGGTATTATGAGGTGCAATATCTGGGTTTCAACTATCGCCTGACCGACATCCACTGCGCCCTTGGCATGAGCCAGTTGGCCAAACTGGACAAGTTTGTGGAACGGCGCCGCCAAATTGTGGCGCGCTACAACACGGAGCTAGCCGGCCTGCCGGTGCTGACGCTGCCTTACGAGCGCCCCGGTGTCTTTTCCGCCTTCCATCTTTACGTGACGTTGATAGACTTCGAGAAGTTGGGCAAGAGCCGCAAGCAGGTGATAGAGACGTTGGTGGCAGAAAAGATAGGCACGCAAGTGCACTATATCCCCGTGCACGCGCAGCCCTATTACCGCAAGGAATTCGGCTATAAGCACGGCGACCTCCCCAACGCGGAGAAGTACTACGAGCAGGCCCTCAGCCTGCCGCTTTACCCGCGCATGACCGACGATGAAGTGGGGCACGTGATAAAGCACGTGAAGCGTGTGCTGTCCTGATGAAGACAGACCCCACAAAACAAGGCAGGATAGTTACCCTCCGACTACCGGGCAAGGTAGCTGCGAAGCTGTCTTGATGCGGAGGTGCGCCCGTTTGGAGTAGAGATGGCGCTCCGACTGATTTGCTGTAAGACGTGGAACATCTGAAAATGCAGTAATTACACGGGGGCAGTAGCCGCGCTAGAAAAGATCCCAAGAAAATGAAAGTGCTGATATTCACCGAGGGAGGGGGGGAAAGTGGTTTCGGCCACATTACCCGGAGCCTGTCTCTTTACAGCGCCTTCCGGGAGGCCGGCGCCGATGCAGAGATTCTCTTGGCCGGCAACGTCGCGGCGGCCGGCTTGCTGAGCGGGGTCAGGCACAGGGTAATGGACTGGCGTGGGCCACGCGGGCTAGCCGCCCTGTCGGGCGAAAAAATAGCAGTGGTGGATTCTTACCGCGCGCCGCTTAGTTTTTACCGGCAGGCAGCCCAGACAGCTAGGCTGCTAGTCAGCATGGACGATTATAAACGCTTGCCCTACCCTCAAGGGGTGGTGGTGAATGGAGCTGTGGCTGCCAGGCAACTGAAATATCCTCGGGTTAAGGGAATAACTTATCTGCTTGGCGGGCAATACGCCCCGTTGCGGCCCGAATTCCGGTCTTGCCCGCGCCGCGCCCAGCGAGCCAAACTTGAGAAGGTGTTGATAACCTTCGGGGGGGGCGACACGGACGGGCTGGCCGGTAAGTTGGGATCTTTCCTGCGCGCGGCTACGCACCTTAAGATAGAGACGCCTCCGGAGGACCGCAGGCTAAGTGCGGCTGCCGTTAAGCGTAATATGCTCCGGGCCGACGCCTGTGTGACGGCTTGCGGTCAAACCACCTATGAACTGGCCGCCTGCGGTGTGCCGCAGATAGGCGTGGGCTTTGCGTCGAACCAGGCGCTGAACATAAAGGGCTGGTTGGCCGCACGAGCCATCAAATTCGCCGGGTGGAAGGGGGATGAAGAACTTTTTGGCAAAATCTCGCAGATGCTATCCGGGTTTGGTCATCACGAGCGTACGGAGTTTGCGGCCCGGGCCAAGGCTGTCATCGATGGCCGCGGAGCGCGGCGCGTAGTTGATGTGGTGTTGTCCTTGGCGGCAGAGCCCATGTCTTTTAAGCTGCGCGCGGCCGCTCCCCGTGACTGCAGGCGGATCTTTGAACTTTCAAATTCTCCCTCTGTGCGCGCTAACTCCATTAACCCCGGCAAGATAGATTGGGCAAGCCACAGGCGTTGGTACGCGGCCAAACTGAAGGACACGCGGTATCTTTTTCTCGTGGCCGAGACCGGTGGGAAATTTGTCGGGCAGTTGCGTTACGAACTGGACGGGCCCGAGGCGCTTGTGAGTGTCAGCATTTCGGACGCCTTCCGTGGGCGGGGGATAGCGGCTACAATACTGGCTGACGGCAATAAGAAACTTTTTGCCTTTTTCCCAGGAGTGCGGCGTATAAACGCCTACATCCGCCCCGCCAACAAGCCCTCTCTCAGAGCTTTTGAAAAAGCAGGTTACAGGTCTGAGAAAAAGGTTTTAATGAACAAGGTCAGCTTGGAGAAATATGTTGCGAACAGAAAATGAGCCGGTAATGAAGATAGGCCGGCGTAGCGTAGGCGGACGAGCGCCTGCCTTCATTATAGCCGAGTTGTCGGCCAACCACGGACAGAAACTGGAGACTGCGCTGAAGTCGGTGCGGGCGGCTGCCAAGGCCGGCGCAGACGCCATAAAAATACAGACATACACGCCCGACACGCTGACAATAGATTCTAAGAAGAAATATTTCAGGATAAATCATGATACATTGTGGGACGGCCGCACTCTTTACGACCTTTACAAAGAGGCTTATACCCCATGGGATTGGCATTATAAGATAAAGAGGGCTGCGGCCGACGAAGGATTGGTTTTCTTCTCCACGCCTTTCGACCGCACGGCGGTAGACTTTTTGGAGGAGTTAGGTGTTCCGGTATACAAGGTTGCCTCCTTTGAGATGACCGATATTCCGCTGATAAAATACATAGCTGCATGTAGGAAGCCGGTGATAATGTCCACCGGAATCTCCACGTTGACTGAAATAGCCGAGGCCGAGGCGGCTTGCCGCAAGGCCGGAGGGGGCCGGCCGGCTCTGCTTAAATGCACCTCGTCTTATCCCACGACCTTCCCGGAGATGAATCTGCGCACAATGCCGGACTTGGGGCGGCGGTTCGGCTGCTTGACCGGGCTCTCTGACCACTCTGTTGGAATTACCGCGCCTGTTGCCGCGGTTGTCCTGGGGGCGAAGATCTTAGAGAAACATTTCATTCTTGATCGCAAACTAGGCGGGCCCGATGCGCAGTTCTCGCTGAATCCAACGGAATTCGCTGCAATGGTTAAGGCGGTGCGGGAGGCCGAGGTGGCGCTGGGCCGTGTGACCTATAAATTGTCGGCGCGAGTCAGGAAGAGCCGGATGTTCGCCAGATCTCTATTTGTGGTGAAGGACATCGCCCTTGGGGAGACGTTCACGGAAAACAATGTTCGCTCCATCCGTCCTGGGTATGGACTGCCCCCTAAATATTTGGACAAGGTCCTCGGACGCCGGGCAACCAGAGTGATAACGGCAGGCACACCGCTGAGCCGGGGTCTGATAAAAGGGAGCACTAAATGGGCGCAGTAGCTATAATAACGGCGCGAGGTGGAAGTAAACGGATACCACGCAAAAACATAAAGGAATTCTTGGGGAAGCCGATACTGGCATATTCGGTAGAGGCAGCACTCAAGGCGGGCTGCTTCGACGAAGTAATGGTGTCCACTGATGACGGGGAGATAGCGGGGACGGCTAGGAAGTTGGGCGCGGCGGTGCCGTTCATGCGTTCTGCGGAAACTTCCGGGGACTACGCGTCCACGGCCGAAGTGATCTGCGAGGTTCTGCGGGCCTACACTGCGGCCGGGCGGAACTTTAAGTATGGTTGCTGTATATATCCCACCGCCCCGTTTGTCACTCCGGAAAGGCTAAAGGCGGGTTACGAAACGATGGCGTCCAGCGAAGCCGAAACATTGATTCCCGTAGTGCGGTTCGGCTATCCCATCCAGAGGGCACTTAAAATCGAGGACGGCAGGCTAGCGATGATTTGCCCCGAGAACCTTGAAAAGCGCTCCCAGGATCTGGTACCTGCCTACCACGACGCCGGGCAGTTTTACTGGTTTAGGACCGCCGCGTTCTTGCGCTGCAAGAGACTCTTGTCGGACTTTACCATGGCCATGGAACTGTCAGAGTCAGAGGCGCAGGACATAGACAGCGAAGAAGATTGGAAAATTGCGGAGATGAAGTATCGGATTTTGCGGGGTGTGTGAACGAGATTAAAAAACCGGCACTCCGTAGTCTGTTCTCATGAGGTGAGATGTGGTCGGGGTTGGCCAAAATAGCCAGGCCCGTAGGGGATGGTTCTTTTTGCCATCGCCCTGGGGTTCTACGCGATTCATCGAAACTGGTGTGTATCTTTATGTACATTGCGCTGGGGGGCGCATTATTTGGATAATCTAGATATGCGTAAGAAGTTGGAACATCATGGCCGGCTGATAGTGTTTCTTTGGGACACTTTCGCTATTTCATTGGCTTATTTCCTGGCCTTCAATTTAAGATTTGATTTTTCAGTCCCAGCTATACACCTTGAGGTTTTCTGGGCTACCCTGCCTATAGTTATAGTGTTGAGGTTGGCTGCTTTCTACTATTTCGGCCTCTACAATGGAATCTGGCGTTATGCCAGCATGGCCGACCTTACCGCCATATTCAAGGGAATAGTTGTCAGCCAGGTTTTTATAATGGCCACAGTGCTGTTCATGCGGCATGGCCACTTCCCGCGCTCCGTGCTTATCATCAGCCCCTTCATCTCTTTCATCTTTGTCGGTGGTATCCGCTTTGCTATCCGGGCCACGCGCCACCTGCGCTACAAAGAATTCGATGACGCTGCTTCTCGTATGCTTATCTTCGGTGCCGGGGACCTCGGCGAAGCCGTACTCCGCGACCTGCAGCGCAATCCCGGGCAATACCGCGTGGTTGGCTTTTTGGATGACAACCCGCTCAAGATAGGCCGCAGCATCCACGGCGTGCCGGTGCTGGGCGGGCGCGACAAGATAGCCGCGGTCATTCAAAAGAAAGAAGTGGACGAGGTCCTTGTCGCCGTTAACCACAGCCGCGGGCGCCTTATCACGGACCTCATGGGCGTGTACGCCGCCGCCGGCAATCCGCGCAAGGTGGAGTTCAAGACCCTGCCCACCATGAATGAGCTCATCAGCAAAACCCGCCTTACGCCCGACATCCGCAAGATAGACGTTTCCGATCTCATGCACCGCCGCGTTGTGGACATCAACATGGGGCTGGTGAAGGCGGGGGTAAAGGGCAAGACCATTCTGGTCACCGGCGCCGGCGGCACCATAGGCGGGGAGCTCGCCCGCCAGATCTGCGGCCTTAAGCCGGAGAAGGTCATCCTCCTCGAGAACCACAACACCGCGCTGTTCTATATAGACAAGGAACTCAAAGAGCGCGGCTACGGCGGCGTTATTGTAAGCGTGCCCGGCGACATCCGTGACGAGAGCCTGCTTAAGAACCTATTCGAGGTGCACAAGCCCGCCTGGGTGCTGCACGCGGCCGCCCACAAGCACGTGGGGCTGATGGAAGACAATCCCCAGGAAGCGGTGAAAAACAACACCCTGGGCACCTATATACTGGCGCGTACCGCCGCGGCTTACGGCACGGAGCGCTTTCTCAATATCTCCACGGACAAAGCCGTGCGCCCCACCAGCGTGATGGGTGCCAGCAAGCGCCTGGGGGAAATGGCGTTGAGCTCGCTGCACGGCAAAAGCTCTACCAAGTTCATGTCGGTGCGCTTTGGCAATGTGCTGGGCAGCTCCGGCAGCGTGGTGAAGATCTTCCAGGAGCAGATACTCTCGGGCGGGCCGGTTACGGTTACGGACCCCGAGGTGATACGCTACTTCATGACCACCGAGGAGGCCGTCTCCCTGGTGCTTAACGCGGCCGCCATGGGCGAGGGCGGGGAGATCTTTGTGCTCAACATGGGCGAGCCGGTGAAAATTGTGGACCTGGCGCGCAACATGATAGTGCTTAACGGCCTGGTGCCGGACAAGGACATAGAGATTAAATTTACCGGCCTCAAGCCCGGCGAGAAGATGTACGAGGAGCTGTTCCGCGCGGGCGACATACGCAAGGACACAGGCCACGCCGACATTTTTGCGGCCGTGCCCGCCGAGGCCGGCGCCGGCCTTACCGAGGAGCACCGCAACGAGCTGCAGCGCCTGGCCGCGCTGCCGGACCTGGTGCCTATGCTTGTGAAGATCAAAGAGTTCATCCCGGCCTATACGGGCTGGCCCCGCAAGAAGGCCCACGGCCACCACCACGAGCCCAAGGCGGACGCCAAGGAGTAGCGCTAGCGAGGCTTCGCCTCGATATGTAAGGCCCCTCATTCGAGGGGCCTTTTTCTTTGCCGCTCCCAGGCGACACGCCCTTGTCGGGATGGTGTGCTATGGTATAGGTGTGAGAGGAAATATGAATTCCAAGAAAATAGACGTTCAAGGCAAGGAGATATCGGTCGTTCTTCACCTGGGGGAGGACTATATCAGTCTTACGGATATGGTCGGAAAGGTAGAAGCCGGAACGGCAATAATGAACAACTGGCTCAGAAATAAGAATACGATAGAGTTTCTTGGCATCTGGGAGGAGATTAATAACCCGGGTTTTAATTCTATCGAATTCGAGAGAATTAAAAACCAGGCAGGGTTTAATCGTTTTGTGCTTTCAGTGAAGCAATGGATAGAAAAGACAGGCGCTAAAGGCTTGGTTGCGAAGGCCGGCCGGTACGGCGGTACGTACGCGCATAAGGATATTGCATTTGAGTTTGCCTCGTGGGTTTCGCCGCGCTTTAAACTGTATCTTATTAAGGAGTTCCAGCGGCTGAAGTCTGAAGAGGCAGAACGACTGAAGCAGGGATGGGATTTTCAGCGGGCGCTGACCAAAGTTAATTACAGCATTCATACGGAGGCGATAAAGTTCGCCTTGCTTCCCCCGCGGGTATCCGGAGCGCAGGCATGCGCCGTGTATGCCAGCGAAGCGGACTTGCTGAACGTAGCGCTCTTTGGTAAGACCGCGGCGCAATGGCGGGAAGCAAACGAAGGGTTGAAGGGGAATCTCCGGGATTATGCGAGCCTTGAACAATTGGTGGTGCTTTCAAACCTTGAGAGTATAAACTCGATGCTTATCAGACAGGGGATTCCGCAGGGAAAGCGTATCGTGCAGTTGAACGCTGTCGCGATATTCCAGATGCAGGCCCTGGGGAAAACCGGTAATGTTAAGCGGCTGGAATTAAAAGAGCCGGAGTTGGCTTACGTGCCATAATGGTCAGAGCGAATTAAGGTGACACACAAGGATGCACATGGAGCTTGACTGGGAATACGGCCGGGGTTCCCTACCAGGCTTTCATCGCGCACGTTTTGCATCATATAGCGCGGTGACTGTAACAAAGAGTATGTTTGTTTTTGGGGTGAAAGTTTGTATTATTTAGGTGTAGTTTTGCAGGGAAACTTTAGGAGAAATATGAAATATATACTAGCGTTCTGCATGATGGCTTTTGGCGCCCAGGGCTGGGCGGCCGACGCCGAACCCGTGGAAAATTTTACCGCCAAGCTGTTCACCGCCAAGGGTAGCGTGGAGTACCTCAAGAAGGACACCGCCGTGTGGGTGGCCGTCAAGGCGCCTTTCATGCTTGAGGTTGGCGACCAGGTTAAGACCGGCCCCAAGAGCAAGGCCGAGATTTACATAAAGTACGGCTCCAAGATACGCCTGGGCGAAGAGACCACCTTTGTAATAGGCGCCGTGGCGCCCGAGGGCAACGTTGTAGAAGTGGCCCGCGGCAAGATGCAGGCCTGGATACGCAAGTTCGTGGGGCGCGGCTTCACCGTGCGCACGCCCACCGCCGTCTGCGCCGTGCGCGGCACCGTGTTCGGCGTGGAAGTGAGCGAAGCCGGCCAGACCACCTGGGACCTGTTCAGCGGCTCCATACAGATAGCCGACAACCGCAACCGCGCCATTGACCTGCAGCCCAGCCAGCGCGTGCATGTTACGCAGGCCGAGGGCGCCGCCGAGCCGGTGGCCCTGCCCGCCGACGTGAAGGCCCCCAGCGAGCCCACCAGGATCAAGGAAGAGAAGGAAGAGATCAAGGCCGAAAAGCCGATAATGGACGCCGCAGCCAAGGCCGCTGCCGACGCCGCCGCTGCCGCCAAGGCCGAGGCTGATAAGGCCGCCGCCGAGAAGGCTGCCGCCGATGAAGCTGCCGCCGCTGCCGCGGCCCTTGTAGAGGAAGCCGCGCCGCCGGTGGAAGAGACTGTTGTGGCCGCCCCGGTAGTAGTGGAGCCGGTCACCAACGTTATCCCTACGCAGACCATAACCCAGGCCTGCGAGGTCAGCGCCTCGTCCCCGGACTGTCAGTAAACGTTAGCGTTTAAAGAAACAGGCCGCCCGCAAAGCGGCCTGTTTTTTTATATATTATTAAGCGCATGAAGTTCGAATTCAAAAAAACACGCATCCCCGGCCTGCTGGTTATTAAACCGGAGGCCCGGCCCGACGCGCGCGGGGCGGCGGCCGAGATCTACAAGGCCTCCGATTTCCGCAAGGCGGGCATACGCGAGACCTTTGTGCAGGAGAACCGCTCCGTGTCGCGGCGCGGCGTGCTGCGGGGGTTACATTACCAGCGGCCACCTGCGGCGCAGGCGCGCCTGGTGCGCTGCGGGCGCGGGCGCATTTACAATGTGGCGGTGGACCTGCGGCGCGGCTCGCGCACTTACGGGCGGGCCTTCGGACTTGAACTGTCGGACGCCAACTGGCTTACGCTTTACGCGCCGGCCGGCTTCGCCCACGGCTTCTGCGCCCTTACCGACGGAGCCGAGGCCGTTTACAAATGCTCTAAAGAGTTCTCGCCGGCGCATTACGCCGGCCTGCGCTGGAACGACCCGGCGCTGAAGATAAAATGGCCGGTGGCGCGGCCCAAGGTGTCCGCCAAGGACGCGGGGTTGCCGCTGCTGGCGGATTTGGGAAAACAGGAGAAACCATGAAAGGCATAATTTTGGCTGGCGGGGCCGGTACCCGCCTTTACCCCATAACCAGCGTGGCCTGCAAGCAATTGCTGCCGGTCTACGACAAGCCCATGATCTATTACCCGCTGTCGGCGCTGATGCTGGCGGGCATACGGGAGATACTGATAATCTCCACGCCCAAGGACCTGCCGCGCTTCCGCGAGATATTTGGCGACGGCTCGGCGTGGGGGCTGAAGCTGGCCTACAAGGAGCAGCCCAAGCCCGAAGGCCTGGCGCAGGCTTTCCTTCTTGGCGAGGAATTCCTGGCCGGCGACGAGGCCTGCCTTGTGCTGGGCGACAATATCTTCTACGGTCACGGCCTGCCCGAGGCGTTCCTCCGGGCGGTGAAGGCGGCAGAGAAAGGCCGTGCCACGGTGTTCGGCTATTATGTAAACGACCCCGAGCGCTACGGTGTGGTGGCGTTCAACAAGGCGGGCAAGGCCACCTCCATAGAGGAGAAACCGGCTGACCCCAAGAGCAACTACGCCGTGACCGGCCTTTATTTCTATCCCGCCGACGTGGTGAAGGTCGCCAAGGGCATAAAGCCCAGCGCGCGCGGCGAGCTGGAGATAACCGACGTGAACAAAGCCTACCTCAAGCGCTTCGACCTCAATGTGGAGTTGCTGGGCCGCGGCTACGCCTGGCTGGACACCGGCACCTTCGACAGTATGCTGGAGGCGGGGGAGTTCATAGCCACCGTAGAGAAGCGCCAGGGCTTGAAGATCGCCTGCATAGAGGAGATAGCCTATAGCATGGGCTGGATAAGCAAGGCCGCCCTGCTTAAGCTCGCCGCCGGGCTGGACAAGAACAGCTACGGCAAATACCTGCGCAAAGTGGCGGCGGGGGACTGATGCCTTTTGAGTTCGAAAGCTTAAAGCCGGAAGGTCTGGTGCTGGTGAAACTCCGCGTATTCCCCGACGAGCGGGGTTTCTTTATAGAGACCTACAAAAAGCGTGATTTCGCGGCGGCGGGGATACCGCTGGAGTTCGTGCAAGACAATCACTCCAAGTCCGCCCGCGGCGTGCTGCGGGGCCTGCATTACCAGCGCGGCGCGGCCGCGCAGGGCAAGCTGGTGCGCTGCACCGCCGGGGCCATCCTCGACGTAGGCGTGGACTTACGCAAAGGGTCGCCTACCTTCGGGCGTTGGGCTTCCGCCGAACTGACAGCGGAGAACGCGCATATGCTGTACGTGCCGCCGGGCTTCGCCCACGGCTTCCTGGTGCTCAGCGAGACCGCCGAGATAATTTATAAATGCACGGCCGAGTATTCTCCGCCCGACGAGGGCGGCATAGCCTGGAACGACCCGGACCTGGGCATAGAGTGGGGGATAAAAGAGCCTGTGCTTTCTGCCCGGGACCAGGCCCTGCCGCGCCTGAAGGCAGCGGTGCTTTAATGCGGGCGCTGATACTGGGTTCGAAGGGCCAGCTGGGCGGGGCCTTCGCCGACAGATTTAAAAAGAACGGCTGGGACTACGCCGCCGCCGACGTGGATGTGCTGGATATTTCCGACAGGGCGGCGGTGATGGCCGCGCTGATGAACTACAAGCCGGGCCTGGTGATAAACTGCGCCGCCTACAACCTGGTGGATAAGGCTGAGACGGAACAGGCGAAGGCCTACGCCGTTAACGCCGAGGGCCCGCGGCACCTGGCCTTCGCCTCGGAAAAACTGGAATTCAAGCTGGTGCACTTCGGCACGGATTATGTCTTTGACGGCGCCAAGGGCGCGCCCTATACCGAAGCGGACAGCCCCGCCCCGCTTAACGTCTACGGCGCCTCCAAACTGAAGGGGGAAGACTGCGCGCTTGCTGCGCCCGGAGGCCTGGTGCTGCGCCTGAGCTGGGTTTTTGGCCGCGGCAGCCAGAATTTTATACATAAACTGAGGGGCTGGGCGCAGAACCCGGGCCCGCTGAAGATCTCCTCCGACGAGGTTTCGGCGCCTACCGGCGTGGAGGACATAGTGGACGTTACGCTGTCCGCCCTCGGCCGCGGTTTGTTCGGGCACTGGCATTTAACCAATACCGGCGCCTGCTCGCGGCTGGACTGGGCCAAACTGATACTGAAAGAGAGCGGTGTGGCCAAGGAGCTGCTGCCTGCCAGCATGGCGGACTTCAACCTGCCGGCGCGGCGGCCCGGTTACTCCGCCATGGCCAACGCCGCCCTGTGCGGTGAGCTGGGGCTAAAGATACCGTCGTGGCAGGACGCCACGGCTAAATTCATCAAGGAAAATCCATGAAAACCATACTCGTTACCGGCGGCGCCGGATTTATTGGTTCCAACTTTATCCGCTACCTATTCGGGCCTGGCGGGTTCAAGGGGCGCGTGGTGAACCTGGACAAGCTGACCTACGCCGGCAACCTGGAGAATCTCCTGGACGTGGAACGCGCGCAGAAGGGCCGCTACGCTTTTGTTAAAGGCGACATCTGCGACTTCAAACTGCTGGCGAAACTATTCAAAAAATACAAGTTCGACGGCGTGGCGCATTTCGCGGCCGAGTCCCACGTGGACCGCTCTATCTTCGGCCCCAAGGATTTCATAGAGACCAATATCCACGGCACCTTCGCCCTGCTGGAGACGGCGCGGCAGGCCTGGGGCAACCGCAAAGACGTGCGCTTTCACCATATCTCCACCGACGAGGTTTACGGCTCTCTCGGGCGTACCGGCAAGTTCAAAGAGACCACGCCCTACGACCCGCGCAGCCCTTACTCGGCCTCCAAGGCGTCTTCCGACCATTTGGTAATGGCCTATCACCACACCTACGGCCTGCCGGTCACCATTTCCAACTGCTCCAATAATTACGGGCCTTATCACTTCCCAGAGAAGCTGATACCGCTGGTGATCCTGAACGCGCTGGCCGGCAAACCCCTGCCGGTTTACGGCGACGGCCTGCAGGTGCGCGACTGGCTTTACGTCGAGGACCATTGCGCGGCCATCTGGCGCGTGATGAAGCGGGGCCGCCCCGGCGAGACCTACAACGTGGGCGGCAGCTGCGAAATGGCTAATATAGACGTGGTGAAGGGCATCTGCTCCGCGCTGCAGGCTGACGCCCCGGCGGCGCGCAATCCCGCCTTGGCGGGCAAGCCTTACGCCGGGCTGATCACTTACGTAAAGGACCGCCCCGGCCACGACCGCCGCTACGCCATAGATTTCTCCAAGATAAAGCGCGAGCTTGGCTGGGCGCCGTCGGTGACTTTTAAAGAGGGCCTGCGGCGCACCGTGCGCTGGTACCTGGCCAACCCCGGCTGGGTGCTCAACGTGCAGAGTGGCGCCTACCGCAAATGGCTGCGGAAAAACTACACCAGATGAAAATAATCTTCCTGGGCACCAATGGCTGGTACGACACGGCGGAATCCAATACCGTGTGCGCGCTCATCAAGGCGCCGCGCTGGGACATAGTGCTGGACGCCGGCAACGGCATCAGCAAACTGCACCATTACACCGACGGCAAGAAGCCGGTGTTCGTGTTTCTGAGCCATTTCCATTTGGACCACATTGGCGGCCTGCACACGCTGGCCCGCATGCGCGGCCGCACCGGCCCGCTTACCCTCTGCGGGCAGCGCGGGGCGCGCAAGCTGCTCGGGCGCTTCATAAACAAGCCGTTCACGGTGCCGCTCAAAGACCTGCCCTTCCCCGTGAACATACTGGAACTGCCTTCGGAGGCGGGGAAACTGCCGTTCGGCGTTAAGACCCTGCCGCTGGTGCACGCGGACCCGGTGATAGGGCTGCGCCTGCAACTGGGCCGCAAGTCCGTGGCCTACATCACCGACACCGGCTATTGCCCCAACGCCCTGACCCTCGCGCGCGGGGCCGACCTGCTGCTGACGGAATGCGCCCACGCCCCCGGCGAGACCAACCCGCACTGGCCCCATTTTAACCCCGAGACCGCCGGCCGCCTGGCCGCGGAGGCGGGTGTCAGGAAGTACGTGATGACGCATTTCTCGGCCGACCGCTATCCCACGCGCGGCCTGCGCGCCCGGGCGCTCAAGATCGCCCGGGGCTTCTTCCCCGGCGCCCTAGCCGCCAAAGACGGGCTGGAAGTGGATTTTTAATATAATATCCTGCTCATGGCGAAATCCTCCATTTCCGTTATAGTGCCGGCCTATAACGAGGCCGGAAACCTGGAAGGCGCGGTGGCCTCGATCAAGGCCGCCGCGGAGGAATTCTTCTCCGACTACGAGATACTGGTCATAGACGACCACAGTTCCGACGGCACCGGCGCGCTGGCCGACCGCCTGGCCGCTGAGAACCCCCGCGTGAAGGTGACCCATAACGAGGTCAACAAGGGCTTCGGCTACAATTACAGGCTGGGCGCCCGCCTGGCGAAGATGGATTACGTCGGGCTGATCCCCGGAGACAACGAGATAGTTGAAGAGTCCGTGCGCGACATCTTCTCCAAGGTGGGGGAGGCGGACATGGTGCTGCCCTACCACACCAACTCCGAGGAGCGCTCCTGGCTGCGCCGCGGCCTCTCCGGCGGCTTCACCACCATAATGAATTTGCTGTTCTGGCGCTCGCTGCGCTACTACAACGGCCCGGTGGTGCACCGGCGCGACCTGCTGCAGCGCGTCAAGATGACGACGGACGGCTTTGCCTACCAGGCGGAGATCCTGGTGCGCCTGCTCAAGGAGGGCCGCACTTACCTGGAGACCGGCATGCGCATACGCAGCCGGCAGCACGGCCATTCAAGCGCGCTGCGCCCCAAGAACGTCTGGAGCGTGTTCAGCACGGTGGCCGCGCTGTTCCTGGACGTGGAATGCTGCTCCGAACAGCCCGGCGTGCCGCGGGCGGCCTGGTGGCTGCTGGGGCTGGCTTTCGCGCTGCGCGCCGTTTACGTGATCAACGTGGGTGTGCTGCCGTGGAGCGACATGGAGGTCTGGGACCAGGCGCGCCTGGCGCTGGCGGCGGGCCAGGCCTACCAGGCCCACTGGACGCCGCTGTTCCCTATCACGCTGGCCGCGGTCACCAGGATCTTCGGCGACAGCTACGTGCTGATGAACATGGTGAACGTAGTGCTGTCCACGGCCACCTGCCTGGTGATCTACCTGGGCGCGCGGGAGGCCTTCGGGCGCAAGGCGGGCTTCCTGGCGCTGCTGCTGGCGGCCACCTACGTGGATTTCATCTGGTACTGCAGCGTGATGCTGGCCGAGACGATGGGCCTGCTCTTCTTCACGCTGGCGGCTTACTTCGTGATACGCGGGCGCAGCGCGGCGCTGGCCGGCTTCATGCTGGGCCTGGCCTGCCTGACCAAGGCGCTGTTCATCATCGGCCTGCCGGCCTTTGTGTTCTGGTACTGGTTCAGGGGGAACGGCTGGCTGAAGCGCGCGCTATTGTTCTGCCTGCTGACCGCGCTGACCATAGCGCCCTGGAGCCTGCGCAACCGCTACGCCCAGGCCGCCCCGTCGGTGCTGGAGCCCACCTGGGCCGACACCATCTTTATAGGCCATAACCCCTACGCCGACGGCGGGCCCGACTTCGACGTGATGGACACCGAGTACGGCGCTTTTTACCGCGACCCCGCCCTAAAGCCCTCCGAGCGCAGCCGCATAGCCCTGGATAAGGCGCTGAAGTTCATCCGCGAGAACCCGCGCCGAGAGGCGGAGTTGTTCTTCCTGAAGCTTTCCAAACATCTGACCTTCGGCACCGCTTTCGGTTTCTACCTGCAGCCTTACCCGGCCCGCGTCCCGATGTTCGTGCTGGCGGTGTTTACCAACATGCTGGTGTTCCTGCTGGCCGCGCTGGGCGGGGCCTATGCCTGGAAAGACAGGAACGGGGCGGGCCTGCTGGCCATCATCGGGATCTTCGTGGGCGTTTTTGTAACGCTGTTCTGCGCCGAGGGGCGCAAGCGAATGCCGTTCCTGCCGATGGTGATCATGCTGGCCGGCCACGGGGCGGCCCTGCTGCCCGGAGTAATAGCGGACCTGAAGGCCCGCCGGGGCGCCGCGCTGCGCGGCCCGCTGCTGGCCGCCGTGATAACGGGCTCGCTGCTGGCGCTTAACTTCGCCTGGCAGACCGCCACCAGGATGGGGGACGTGGTCAAGCGGTTCTGCTGATCACATTCTATTTGGTTTTCCGGCCTGTGGCCGGCGCCCCTGGACCGGGGCGCCGGCCTTTTGCTTTTTGCTATAATATCTATATTATAAGCAGCTTTCCGGAGGGACTGTGAAAAAAGCTTTGATAACCGGCGTTACCGGGCAGGACGGGTCTTACCTGGCGGAATTCCTGCTGGGCAAGGGCTACGAAGTGCACGGCGTTCGCCGCCGCTCGGCCTCTTTCAATATGGCGCGCATAGCGCACCTGGCCAAGCATCCCCGCCTGAAGCTCCATTTCGGCGACCTGACCGACAGCACCAACCTGGCGCGCCTGATAGCGCAGATAAAGCCCGACGAGATCTACAACCTCGGCGCGCAGAGCCACGTGGCGGTGAGCTTCGACGAGCCGGAATACACGGCCGACTGCGACGGGCTGGGCACCATGCGCCTGCTGGAATGCGTGCGCCTGCTGGGCCTGGAGAAAAAAACCCGCGTTTACCAGGCCTCCACCTCCGAGCTCTACGGCAAGGTGCGCGAGATACCGCAGAGCGAGACCACGCCCTTCCACCCGCGCAGCCCCTACGGCGTGGCCAAGATGTACGGCTTCTGGATCACCGTGAACTACCGCGAATCCTACGGCATGTTCGCGGCCAACGGCATCCTCTTCAACCACGAGAGCCCCGTGCGCGGCGACGAGTTCGTGACGCGCAAGATTACCCGCGCCCTGGGGCGCATACTGCTGGGCGCGCAGGATTGTCTTTACATGGGCAACATGAACGCCCTGCGCGACTGGGGCCACGCCCGCGACTACGTGAAGGCGATGTGGCTGATGCTGCAGCAGGACAAGCCGGAGGATTTCGTGATAGCGACGGGCAAGCAGTACTCCGTGCGCAGGTTCATAGAGCTGGCTGCGGCCGAGGTGGGCATAACCGTGGGCTGGAAGGGCAAGGGCCCCGCCGAGACCGGCTACGTTAAAGCCGTGAACCCGCCCGACGGGCTGGAGACGCCGCTGAAGAAAGGCGACGTGATAGTGCGCGTGGACCCGAAGTTCTACCGCCCGGCCGAGGTAGAGACCCTGCTGGGCAACCCGGACAAGGCGCGGCGTGTGCTGGGCTGGAAGCCCGAGACTTCTTTCGCCGAGCTGGTGCGCGAGATGGCGGCCAGCGACCTGGCCCTCGCGCGCAGCGAGGCCGTGCTGGCGAAAGCCGGCCTGGGCGGGATAAAGAGCTGCTGATGAAAAAAGCTTTGATAACCGGTTACCGCGGGCAGGACGGCGCCTATCTGAGCCGCTTCCTGCTGGAGAAGGGCTACGAGGTCTACGGCGCCGACCGCGCCGGGGATTCCGGGCAGTGGCGCCTGAAAGAGCTGGGCATAGAGCGGCGGGTGAAAGAGATAGCCCTGGACCTGCTGGAGCCCACCAACATCACGGACGCGCTGGAGAAGGTACGCCCCGACGAGATCTACAACTTCGCGGCGCAGAGCTTCGTGCTGGTGTCGTTCGCGCAGCCGGTGCTGACGGCGGAGATAAACGCCGTGGGCGTGGCGCGCCTGCTGGAGGCCATGCGCAAGACCTGCCCCAAGGCCCGCTTCTTCCAGGCCTCCACGGCGGAGCTGTTCGGCAGCACGGGCAGCGCGCAGAAGAACGAGACCACCGATTTTCACCCGCGCAGCCCTTACGCGGTCTCCAAACTTTACGCCCATTGGCTGACGGTGAACTACCGCCAGGCCCAGGGGCTCTACGCCTGCAACGGCATCTTGTTCAACCACGAGAGTCCCCTGCGCGGCGAGGAATTCGTCACGCGCAAGATCGCGGCCGCGGCGGCCCGCATCAAGAAGGGGCTGCAGGAGACGGTGGCCGTGGGCAACCTGAACGCCCTGCGCGACTGGGGCTACGCCAAGGAATACGTGGAAGGCATGTGGCTGGCGCTGCAGCAGGCCGCGCCCGACGATTATATCCTCGCCACCGGCGAGACGCACTCGGTCAGGGAATGGATAGAAGCGGCCTTCGCCGCGGCGGACATAAAACTGGAGTGGAAGGGCAAAGGCCTGGGCGAGAAAGGCCTGGACGCCAGGACCGGCAAGGTGCGCGTGGAGATCTCCAAGGAATTCTACAGGCCCGCCGACGTGAAAGAGCTGGTGGGCGACGCCACCAAGGCGCGCCGGGTGCTGGGCTGGGCGCCGAAGACCAAGTTCAAAGACCTGCCCGCGCTGATGGTGCGCGCCGAGTTGAAGCGCCTGGAAGGCAAGAAGGTGACCCTATGAAAGCTATCATCCTCGCCGGCGGTTCGGGCACGCGGCTGTGGCCGCTGTCGCGCTACGGCATGCCCAAGCAGTTCATAAAGCTCAACGGCGGCAAATCGCTGCTGTGTCAGACGGTGGAACGCCTGGCGGCCGTGCTGCCGCTCAAGGACATCTTCGTCATAACCAACGAGGATTACCGCTTTCACGTGCAGGAGGACCTGAGGGCCGTGTCTCCGGAGCTGGAAGGCAACGTGATCCTGGAGCCGGTGGGGCGCAATACCGCGCCGGCCATAGCGCTGGTGATGCGCTACTGCCTGGAGAAGCTGCGCTGCCGCAAGGACGAGGTTATCTTCATCTGCCCGTCGGACCATATCATAGAGCCGGTTAGCAAGTTCGCCAAATACGCCAGGCAGGCCGAGGCGGCCGCGAAGGCCGGCAGCATAGTGACCTTCGGCGTGAAGCCCGACCGGCCCGAGACCGGCTACGGCTATATCAAGAGGGGCGGCAAGGCGCCGGGCAACGGCGGGGTGTGCCGCGTGGAGAAGTTCGCCGAGAAGCCCAACCTCAAGACCGCCGAGAAGTATGTGGCCGACGGGAGCTACTACTGGAACTCCGGCATGTTCGCCTTCACCATAGAGACCATGCTCTCCGAGTTCAAGGCCTACGCGCCCGAGATCAGCCGCAAGATGCCCGCGACGCTGGCCAAGATGACAGCCAATTTCAAGGACATGCCCAGCATTTCCATAGACTACGCCGTCATGGAGAAATCCAAAAAGGCGGCCGTGCTGCCCATAGACCTGCTCTGGTCCGACGTGGGGTCCTGGGATTCGCTGCCCGAGGTCATAAAGCCCGACGCCGACGGCAACGTCAAGGTGGGCGACGTGCTGGCCATAGACAGCAAGCGCACCATCATCATGGGCGACAGCCGCCTGATCTCCACGATAGGCCTGAAGGACCTGATAGTGGTGGACACGCCCGACGCGCTGCTGATAGCGCGCCGCGGCCAGGCCCAGCGCGTGAAGGAAGTTGTGGAGCAGCTCAAGGAGCGCCACCGCAAGGAAGTGAAGGAGCATATCACCACCTACCGCCCATGGGGCAGCTACACCGTGCTGGAAGAGTCCGCGCGCTACAAGATAAAGCGCATAGTGGTGAAGCCCAACCAGAAGCTGAGCCACCAGCTGCACTACCACCGCAGCGAGCACTGGATAATCGTTAAAGGCACCGCCAAGGTGACCATAGGCAAGACCACCAGCCTGGTGCACGAGAACGAGAGCACCTATGTCCCCAAGTCCATGGAGCACCGCCTGGAGAACCCGGGCAAGGTGCCGCTGGAGATGATAGAGGTGCAGAACGGCGAGTACGTGGGCGAGGATGACATAGTGCGCTACGACGATATTTACGGCAGGGGCAAGAAATGAAGAATAAAAAAGTGCTGGTCACCGGAGCCGACGGTTTTATAGGCAGCCACCTCGTAGAGGCGCTGCTGGAAGAGGGCTGCAGGGTTAAGGCCTTTGTCTGTTACAACTCTTTCAACTCCTGGGGCTGGCTGGATACTCTGTCTAAAAACAAGCTGAAGCGCCTTGAGGTCTTTGCTGGGGACGTGCGCGACCCCAACGGAGTGCGCACCGCCCTGAAGGGGCAGGACGCAGTGTTCCACCTGGCCGCGCTTATAGGGATACCGTTCTCTTACCACTCCCCGGATTCGTACATAGACACCAACGTGAAGGGCACGCTGAACGTGCTGCAGGCCGCGCGCGACCTGGGGACTTCCCGCGTGATCGTCACCTCCACCTCCGAAGTTTACGGCACCGCGCGCTACGCCCCCATAAACGAGGAGCATCCGCTGCAGGGGCAGTCGCCTTACTCGGCCAGCAAGATAGGCGCCGACAAGATCGCCGAGTCCTTCCACCTTTCGTTCAAGCTGCCCGTGGTTACGGCGCGGCCTTTTAACACCTATGGGCCGCGCCAGTCCGCGCGGGCCATAATCCCCACTATCATTACGCAGCTGCTGGCCGGGCAGAAAAAGATAAAACTGGGAGCGCTGCACCCGACGAGGGACCTTAACTACGTGACCGACACCTGCGCCGGCTTCATAGCGCTGGCCAAGTGCGACGCCGCCATAGGCAAGGCGGTCAATATAGGCTCCGGCCGCGAGATAACCATAGGGGATCTGGCGGGGCGTATCATAGCCGCGTCCGAAAAAAAAGCTTCTGTCGTTTTGGACGGGCAGCGCAAGCGCCCGGCGAAAAGCGAGGTGGAGCGGCTGCTGGCCGACAATACGCTGATCACTAAACTGACCGGCTGGGCGCCGAGAGTAAGCCTGGAAAAGGGCCTGCGCGAGACCATAGCCTGGTTCCGCGACGCCGAGAACCTGAAGCGCTATAAATGGGATATCTACAATGTCTAAAAAGGCCTTCATAGCCCTGTCCGAGCCGAACATAGGCGGCAACGCCTGGAAGTACGTTAAGGACTGCCTGGACACCGGCTGGGTCTCCAGCGCAGGCGCCTACGTGGAGACTTTCGAAAAGAAACTGGCGGGCTACACCGGCGCCGGTAACGCCGTGGCGGTGGTGAACGGCACCTCCGGCCTGCAGGTGGCCCTGCGCCTGTGCGGAGTCGGTCCCGGAGATGAAGTGGTAGTGCCTGCCCTTACCTTCATCGCCCCGGTAAACGCCGTGCGTTACCTGGGCGCCGAGCCGGTGTTCATGGACTGCGACGGCTTCATGAACCTCGACGCGGTCAAGCTTGGCGAATTCCTGGGCACGGCCTGCCGCCTCACGCCGAAGGGCTGCGTCAACCGGAAGACTGGCCGGCTGGTGAAGGCCGTGCTGCCGGTGCATATTTTCGGCAACCCCTGCGCCATGGAAGCCATAATGGCGCTGGCGCGCAAGTACCGGCTGAAGGTGGTGGAGGACGCCACCGAAAGCCTGGGTTCCCGCTATACGGCGGGGAAATACAAGGGCAGGCATACCGGCACCATAGGCGATCTCGGCGTATTCTCTTTTAACGGCAACAAGATCATGACCACCGGGGCCGGCGGCATGATAGTGACGGGGGACGCCAAACTGGCGGAGCGGGCCAAGTACCTGACCACGCAGGCCAAGGACGACGCCGTGCGCTACGTGCACCACGACATCGGCTACAATTTCAGGATGACCAACATCCAGGCGGCGCTGGGCGTGGCGCAGCTTGAGCAGTTGCCGGCTTTTCTTAAGACCAAGGCTGCGAACTACGGGGTTTATAAGAAAGCCCTCGCCGGCGTGCCCGGGCTGCAGTTGCTGGGCGTACCCGACGGGACCGCTCCTAATTACTGGTTTTACTCGCTTCTTATAGACAAGGCCGCCTACGGCCTGGACCGCGAGGGCCTGATGGCGGCGTTGGGGAAGGCCGGCATTCAGACCCGCCCGGTCTGGCACCTCAACCACCTGCAGCGGCCCTACGCCGGGAACCAGTCTTTCAAGGTCGGCCGCGCGCCCTGGTTCGTAGAGCGGGTCTTGAACCTGCCCTGCAGCTCGGGGCTGACGAAAGCCCAGGCGCTGCGCGTGGCCGGGGCCATAAAGGCCGCGGCCGGGAAATAAAATGAAAAAAATAGAGCAGATACTGGTAGGGCCGGAGATACTGGTGAAGCAGGCCCTGAAGAAAATGGACGAGGCCGCCGGGAAGATACTCTTCGTCGTCTCTCCGGACGGGGCGCTGCTGGGATCGGTTACCGACGGCGACGTGCGCCGCTGGATACTTAAGGATGGCCGGCTGAACGTGAAGATCTCGGCCGTGATGAACCACGCGCCGCATTCCCTGCCGGAGGGGTATTCCCAGGCCCAGGCGCGGGACCTGGTGGTGACTAAAAAATTGGAATGCGTGCCTGTCCTCGACGGCGACAGGCGCATCAAAGGCGCGGTCTGGTGGTTCGATTTCTTCAAGGACCAGGCTCACAAGGCCGGCAAGGTCAGTCTGCCGGTGGTGATCATGGCGGGCGGCAAAGGCGCGCGCCTGGCCCCCATAACCAATATCCTGCCCAAGCCGCTGATGCCTATAGGCGACAAGCCGATGGCGCAGCACATCATAGACCGCTTTGTCAGCGCCGGCTGCGGCCGGTTCTACATGTCCGTCAATTTCAAGGCCAAACTCATAAAGGCGTTCTTCAGCGACATCGAAGGGGATTATTCCCTGGATTTCGTGGAGGAGCCGAAGCCCCTGGGCACCGCGGGCAGCCTGTACCTGCTCAAGAAGAAGCTGAAAAAAACTTTTTTCATGACCAACTGCGACGTGATGATAGACGCGGACTACTCCGATATCGCGCGCTTTCACCGGGAGAGCGGCAACCGCATTACCATCGTGGGCTCGATGAAGCATTTTACGATCCCCTACGGGACCTGCGAGATCAAGAAAGGCGGCGGCCTCCTGGCGGTGCGGGAGAAGCCCGAGTATGATTTTCTGGTGAATACCGGCATGTACGTGATGGAGCCGGAAGCTCTGAAGCTTATCCCGGACCAGGCTTTTATGCACATGACGGAGCTGATAGCCAAATGCCTGAAGCGGGGTATTAAGGTGGGGGTCTACCCGATCTCGGAAAAGTCCTGGGTGGATACCGGCCAGTGGGAGCAGCTGCAGGAAACGCTGGAGCGGCTGGGCGTGAACAAATGAGGAAAGTTATACTGCTGGGCGGCGGCGGCCACGCCAAATGCGTGATCGACGCGATGCGGCTGCTGCGGGTTCTGACGCCGGCGGGCGTGCTGGACCTGGCCGAACGCAAAGGCGACACGGTGCTCGGCGTAAAAATAATCGGTTCCGACGCCGACCTGCCCGCGCTTTTTAAGCGCGGCCTGCGGCTGGCCTTCGTAGCGCTGGGCAGCACCGGCGACCCCGCGCGGCGCATAGCCCTGTGGGACTTGGCCGAAAGGGCGGGCTTTAAATTCCCCGCCGTCATACATCCCTCCGCGATCGTTTCCGACAACGCCCGCCTGGGGCAGGGGAGCTATGTCGGCCCGGGGGCCATAGTGAATGCCGGGGCGGCGGTGGGCGACGGCTGCATCATAAACTCGGGCGCGATAGTGGAGCACGACTGCAGGCTGGGGAATTTTGTGCACGTGGCGCCCGGCGCTGTGCTGAGCGCCGGCGTTACGGTCGGCGACAGAAGCCACCTGGGCACCGGCTGCTGCACGGCGCATTCCCTTACGATAGGCGAGGATACCATCGTAGGGGCCGGCAGCGTAGTGGTGAAGGACCTGCCGCCCCGCGCCGTCTGCGTCGGCAGCCCGGCGAAGAAGATCAAGGGCAGATGAAAAGGATTTACATCATAGCGGAGGCTGGCGTGAACCATAACGGCTCGCCGGCGCTGGCGTGCAGGCTGGCGCTGGCCGCTAAAAAGGCCGGCGCCGACGCTGTGAAGTTCCAGACCTTTAAGGCGGAGCTGCTGGCCGCCCCGGCGGCGCGCAAGGCCGGCTACCAGACGAGAGCGACAGGCGGGGGCGACTCCCAGCTGGCCATGCTCAAGAAACTGGAGCTCAGCCGGGCGGCTCATTTGTCCCTCAAGGCGCACTGCCGTGAACTGGGAATAGAATTCCTGTCCTCTCCCTTCGATCTTGAAAGCGCCGAGTTCCTGCTTTCCCTCGGACTGCGGACCATGAAGATCCCGTCGGGCGAGATCACCAATCTGCCGCTGCTGCGCCTGATCGGCCGCTCTGGCCGCAGGATAATCATTTCTACCGGCATGGCCACGCTGCCCGAGGTAGCGGCTGCGCTCAAAGCACTGTACGACGCCGGGGCCCGCAAGGGCGATATAACCCTGCTGCACTGCAATACGGAATATCCCACGCCGTTGCGGGACGTAAATTTAAAGGCCATGGCCGCCATGGGACGGCGGTTCGGCCTGCGCTACGGCTATTCTGACCACACCGCCGGCATTACCGTGCCCGTGGCCGCGGCCGCGCTGGGCGCGGAGGTTATAGAAAAGCACCTCACGCTTGATAAGAAACTTGAAGGCCCGGACCACAAGGCCAGCCTGGAGCCGGCCGAATTCAAGGCCATGGTAGACGCCGTGCGCGCCGTGGAGCTGGCGCTGGGCGACGAAAAAAAGCGGCCTTCCCCGTCGGAGCGTAAGAACGCGCCGGTGGCGCGCAAGAGCATAACCGCCGCGGCTGGCATCGCCAGGGGGGAAAGATTTACGGACAGGAATATAGCGGCGCTGCGGCCCGGCGGCGGCGTGTCCCCGATGCTCTGGGATAAAGTGCTGGGGAAAAAAGCCCGCCGGGATTTTAAACCCGGGGAGAAGATAGAACTGTGAAGAAGATCTGCGTCATAACCGGGGCGCGCTCCGAGTACGGGCTGCTGGCGCCGCTGATGCGCGAGCTGAAGGCCGCCCGCGGCGTAAAGCTGCAGGTAATGGCCACTGGCATGCACCTGGCGCCCAGGTTCGGCCTGACCTGGCGCGAAATAGCGGCCGACGGGTTTAATATCGACGCCAAGGTGAAATTCCCGCTGCCCGACGACTGCGGCACGCCGGCGGCCATAGGGAAGGCCCTGGGGGCCATAGCGCGGGCGCTGGGAAAACTCAAGCCCGACGCGGTGGTGCTGCTGGGCGACAGGTTTGAAACTTTCGCGGCGGCGGCGGCGGCTTACACGCTTAAGATCCCCATAGCCCACCTGCACGGCGGCGAGATAACCGCCGGAGTGTTCGACGAGGCCTTCAGGCATGCCGTCACCAAGATGAGCTCCCTGCATTTTACTTCTACCGCGGAATACCGCCGCCGCGTGATACAGCTGGGGGAGCACCCGGGCACCGTCTTCAACGTAGGAGCCATAGGCCTGGACAACGTCAGGCAAGTTAAAGTCATGGACCGCGCAGAACTGGGCGCCTCGTTGGGCGTTACGCTGGGCGAGAACCTGGCCTGCGTCACTTTTCACCCGGCGATGCTGGAGCAGGCCGGGCCGAAGGCGCAGCTGAAAGAGCTCTTCTCGGCGCTGGATCGTTTTCCGCGCCTGCAGCTGGTGTTCACGCTGCCTAACGCCGACAGGGGCGCAGACGAGATCATAAAGGCCGTCAGGGCGTACGTACGGACCAACAAGGCCAGGGCTTCGGCGTTTTCCTCACTGGGGGTCAGGCGGTACCTGTCGTTGCTGAAGTTCTCTAAGGTCGTTATCGGCAATTCCTCCAGCGGCATCATAGAGGCCCCGTCGATGAAAGTGCCGACGGTGAACATAGGCTCGCGCCAGGAAGGCCGCGCGCGCGGCGCGAGCGTCATAGATTGTCCCGCCCGGGCCGGGGCCATAGCGCTGGCTATAAAAAAGGCGCTCTCGCCCGCCTTTGCGCCTAACCTGCAGAAGCCGAACCCTTACGGCGCGGGCGGCACCGCTTCCCGCGTGGGGCGGATCCTCCTGGATCGGGCCGCCGCCGGGCTGACGGTGAAGAAAACTTTTTACGATGTGAGAAGCTAGGCCTATGTACAAGAACAGGACGATACTGGCGGTGATCCCGGCCCGCGGAGGCTCAAAGGGCCTGCCGCGCAAGAACGTGCTGAAGGCGGGGGGAAAGCCTCTTATCGCCTGGACCATAGAGGCGGCGCGCCGGGCTAAATACCTGGACCGCGTGATAGTTTCTTCAGAAGACCCGGAGATCCTGCGCGTTGCGGCCAGGTACGGCTGCGAAGCGCCCTTTGTAAGGCCGGCGGAACTGTCCCGGGACGATACGCCGGGGGTAGCGCCGGTCCTGCACGCGCTGCGCGCGCTGCCGGAAAAATACGACCTGGTAGTGCTGCTGCAGCCGACCTCGCCTCTGCGCGCCGCCGCGGACATAGACGCCTGTGTGGAGTTGTGCGTGAACGGCCGGTTCGAGTCCTGCGTTTCCGTGACGCAGCCTGATAAAAGCCCGTACTGGATGTTCCTTCGCAGAAGTAACGGGACCATCAAACCGCTGCTTGGCGGAAAGCGGTCCGCGGCCAGACGGCAGGACCTGCCCAAGGCCTACGCCTTGAACGGAGCCGTCTACGCGGCCACCGTCAAAAGCCTGCAGAGGGATCGGTCTTTCATAACCAGGCGCACTGCCGCCTGGGAAATGCCGGCGGAGCGGGCCCTGGATATCGACACCAGGGCTGACTTGCAGAAACTTCGCCTTCGGCTTCGCGGCGGCAGAAAAGCCTGATAAGTATTATTCAGCCCGGGACGAAAGGGTCATGACTACAAAAAAATCGGACATCGTTTTTATTTCTCCGTGTAACGAAAAGCTAGGCCATTTTCACAGTTTTGTGCCGCGCAGCATCCCGATAGGCGTGGCTCTTCTTTCCGGCTACCTGATGAAGCACGGCTTTACGGCGGAGGTCGTGGACGAGGAGATAGTGCGTATAGACCGGGAATTTATCGCGCGGAAGCTGGCCGTGATGTCGCACCCTAAAATATTCGGTCTTTCGGTCATGACCACCAACTCCGGCCGGGCCTACGAGATCGCGCGCCTGATAAAGAGCCTGGACAAGGACGCCGTGGTAGTAGCGGGCGGGATACACCCCACCGTAATGCCGGAAGAAGTGATGGCCGCCGGCTGCGTGGATTATGCCGTGCGGGGGGAGGGCGAGCGGCCCCTCCTGGAACTGGTAAAGCGCCTAAAGTCCGGCGGCGGGTCCTTCGGTGAGATCAAAAGCCTGATGTACCGGGGTCAGGACGGCAAGCCGGTCTTTAACCCCGCGGAAGACACCGCTTTCGACATTACCGAACTGCCGGCTTTTCCGTACGAGCTGTTCGACCCTAAGCATTACGACCTGGGGTTCATCCTTACTTCGCGGGGCTGCCCCTTCGACTGCATCTTCTGCAGCCAGCGCGCGATAACCAAACGGCGCTACCGGGCCTTAAAGAACGAGGTCGTGATAGCGGAGCTGGAGCGGCTGGTCAACGTGCTGGGGCAGAAAAACATCACGTTCTTCGACGATTTCTTCACCGGCGACAAGAAGCGGGTCTTCGAGTTGTGCGCGCTGATACGGGAGCGGGGTCTTCACCAGAAGTGTTCTTTCGGGGTGCAGACGCGCGGCGACAGCGTGGACAGGGAACTGCTGGAAGAAATGAAAAAGTCCGGTTTCGACAGTCTGATGTTCGGCTTCGAGACCTCCTCCAACCGGCTCATGGAGGTGATACAGAAGAGCGAAACGGTGGAGGATAACGTCAACGCCATAAAACTGGCCAGGGAGATAGGCTTTACGGTGGAGGCGACTTTTATTTTCGGCTTCCCCGAGGAGACCTACGCGGACCGGCTGGAGGCGCTGCTGATAGCCAAGTCCATTGTAAGCCGGGCCCGCTTCAACAACGCGACGCCGTACCCGGGCACGAAGCTTTACGAGATGGCGCTGAAGGACGGCCGGCTGAACCTGAAGGGAGGCTGGAGCAACTTCAGTTCCGCCGGGGCCGTCACTTCCGGGGTCTTTGACGGCTACGTGGTGCCTTACTCCCCTGAGGGGACCAAGCCGGCCGACCTGGCCGGGGAGGTCTTCTTCGCGAACCTGCTCTTTTACATAAACCTCTCGAACATGCGGAAACTTTTCAACGCGAAGAAATCCGGCAGCGGGAAGTGGTTCGAGGTGCCGGCGGACAAGCTGCTGGACTTCCGCGTCTGGACCAACCTGCTGGCCCTGGGGCTGAGCGTGCTGTTCAAATTCGCGTACGTTTTTACTTTTTCCGCCGAGAGCCGGAAATTCTTTATACAGGGATTTTTAAAGACCAAGGAGTACTGAGCCCGATGCAAGAACCAGTTAAAAGCGGCGCGGTGCCGGAGTCGGTCGAGAACCTGTTGATCTTCGTTCTCTATCTGGCGTCTTTCGGCCTGATACTCTTCAATGACGGCGTGTTCTGGGACAGCTGGGTGTTTTACAACCAGGAACCGGAGGCGCTCAAGACGCTTTTCTCTGAACTGGGATTCTTCCTGAAGTGGCCGGCCTATCTCCACAACGCCCTGCTCCCCGCCGCGTACGGCGTGACCGCGGAACGGTTTATTATCTTCGCCGCGTATCTGGGGGCCGCGTATTTCTTGAAGGGAGTGCTCAAGCAGGTTAAGGAAATGGACGCTTCCGGCAGGTTGTTCGTAACGCTTTTCTTCGCGCTTTTTCCAGTTAACTTCGGGCGCATCGCGCTGTGCAATCTGCATTACGCTATCTGCTACTTCTTCTTCTTCTTCGCTTTTTACCTGTTCTCCCTGTACCTCCGCTCGGGGAAAACTGCGCTCCGGATACTGGCGCTGCTTGCCTTCTTCTTTTCGTTTTCCACCAACGCGCTCTTGTCCTTCTACGCCGTGGTGCTGGCCTACGCCGCATACCAGGCCGGGGAGGGGGACGGCGCGGCTGCGGCTGTAAAGCGCGCGGCTTTCAGATACGCTGATTTCATCGCGGTCCCTTTGGTTTACTACGCCGCCAAAACCATATTTTTCAAACCCTACGGCCTCTACGCCGCGGTCTACCCGATATCGCTTAAGGCGATACTGCTGTCTCCATTGTCGTCCCTGACGGTGCTGAAGACTTCCTTTATCGTGCCTCTCGACCTGGCCTTAAAGCAGGTAGGAGCAGCACCGTTACTTGCGCTGCTGTCCGGACTGGCGCTGTTCTTCTTTTTCGACAGGTACCACCGCCCGGAGGAGAAACGCGGGCGGGACGCGGCTTTTTTCTTTGCCGGCGTGGCGGCTTTCTACCTGGCGGCCTTCTGCTACCTGGCCGTGGACTACCTGCCCGCCCTTAACGACTGGGAGAGCCGGCACCAGCTGCTGCTGCCGCTCGGTTCCGCGCTGATGCTTTGTTACGGAGTCAGGCTTGCGTTTGCCGCGCTGGGCTGGGGCCGCAAGACGGAGAGTTTCGCGCTGGCCGTGCTGCTGGGCCTCTTTGCACAACTGAATCACACTGCTTACCTGGACTACTTGCGGGACTGGTACAAGCAATATTCCGTCATGGAGAATATCCGGGAGATCCCCGAGGTCAGGAACAACACCGCTTTCCTGGTGGAGGACCGCGCCCGGGGCCTGGACGCGCGCGCGCGGATCTACAGGTTCTACGAATATACCGGCTGGCTCAAGCTGGTTTTCGGCGACGAGACGCGCCTGGCCGCGGACGCGGGCAACCCCGGGACACCGGCGGATTATTCCAGGATGGCGGCCTACCCGCAATACAATATGCGCGGTTATAAATTTCAGCCCTTCTCCCACCTGCTGGTACTGGAGCCGGGCAGCTATGATATCTCGGGGAACGGAGCCCTGCGGCTGCTCTACAACCGCTGCAATACCCCCAGGCGGTTCAAGGCCAAACTAAAGCGGGCGATAAAGGTTACCTGCTCCGCGCTGCCGCCCCCGGGGCGTTAGCCGGAGCGCGGCCCCGGCCGACGGACAAGGCGCGGGGCTAAATGTTATAATCATAAATATTAAGCGGGCCCGCGCCCGCAACCGTTTTATTTAGGGTGGAGGCTGAAATGGGAAACGCTCGCGGAGTTAAAGCGGTGATCAAGGCGGTGCTGCCGGGGCCGGTGCTGTCTTCGCTGCGCTATATGCAGTGGCTGACCAACGACCTGATAGCCGACGTGACCGGCAGCCGCGACCCGATGATCCCGCCCACGCGCCATATGTTCGACGGGACGCGCACGGTGGAGGCCTTCAAGGCGGACGGGGAAGAATTCGTCGGGTTCTATACGTCGCTGTGCGGCATTAAGCCCGACGCCAAAATACTCGACGTGGGGTCCGGCATAGGCCGCAACACGCTGCCCCTGCTGAAGTTTCTCGGCGACGAAGGCCGCTACGAGGGTTTTGACATCATAAAGCAGGGCGTTGACTGGTGCAACGACAAGATCGCCTCAAAGCGCCCCAATTTCCATTTCCAGCTGGCGGACGTCTACAACAAGCACTACAACCCGGGCGGGAAGTACAGGTCCTCCGAGTACCGCTTCCCCTACGAGGACAACACCTTCGACCTGGTGGCCCTGTCCTCCGTCTTCACGCACATGCTGCCGGCCGACGTGCAGAACTACCTTAAGGAGATCGCGCGCGTCACTAAGCCGGGCGGCAAGAGCCTTATCTCCTGGTTCGTGATGAACGAAGAATCTCTTAAGCTTGTCGCGGCCGGGGAGAGCACCCAGCAGTTCACCCACAAGGGCGACGGCTACATGACCGTGGACCCGGAGACCCCGGAGATAGCCACCGGCTTCGCCGAGGAGTACCTGCGCGGCATCTACGCCGGCTACGGCCTCAAGATACTTGAGCCCATACGGCCCGGCTCGTGGTGCGGCAGAAAAAATTTCCTCAGCTACCAGGACTTGATCGTCGCCCAGAAACAGTAGGCGGCACGGGCGCGGTCATAAATAATGAGCGAACCTACCGACAAGGAATATTGGGGGAAATTCTATTCAGGAACGAAGCTGAATTACCCCAACTCCCGGGTAGAGCTTCTGACCTCTATCCTCTGCACCGACATAGAGGAGGCTTTTCTCATCCCCGGGGGCAAGAAAAAAATTCTCGAAGTCGGCTGCGGCGGCGCCCTGTTCAGCGGACTCATGGCCGCGCGCGGCTACCAGGTGGCCTGCTGTGATTTCAGCCCGGAGGCGGTGGAGATCGCAAGGCAGAACCTCTCCGGCATAAAACCGCCGGTGGAAGTCTTTGTCGGGGACGTGCTGGATCTGCCTGTCGCTCCGGGCTCATTCGACCTGGTGTACTGCGGCGGCCTGCTGGATATTTTCGACGACCCGGCACCGGCCTTCCGCGGCATATGCAAAGTTCTGCGCCCTGGTGGCGTGCTGGTGGCAAGTCTCCCTTCCCGCAATTTTTCCATTCAGACGCTGGGCGATATTTTCAACGGGGCGGTACATGGCGTTAAGTCCGCTTTCGGCCGCCCTTCGGAGAACTGGCGCAGGTACCGGGAGAATATCTCGCACGCGCCGGCGAAGCCGCCCTCTTTCTACGCCGAAGCGGCGATAGCGGGGGGGCTCAGCGTTCTGACTGTGCAGAAAGGCTATCCGCTGCCGGAACTCTCATTGCCGGGGCTTCTGAAGCGCGCTTACGTGCGCGCCATCCGCGGCGCCGCCGGGCTTTTAAAAGGGAAGGTCTTCAGCAATAATCTTTTTTTCAGGCTATTCGGCATCTACTATTATCTGGCGGCCAGGAAGCCGGGGCTATGACCCCGGGCGCGCCCTTAACTAACGCCTACACAGCCTCAGCGCTGGAGATCAGGCGTATGGACGGCCTGAAGGCCGGGGGCCGGACTCTGGCCTCGTTCTCTGTTTCAGACGTTCCCTATCCGGAAGTGCTTAACCCTATCCTGGCATCTTATTACATGCCGTTGGCCCTGACCGGCTCGGCAATGTACCGGACGGCCTATTTTTCATTTCTGCGCCTGCGGATGGCCTGGCGGCGTTACTTTGCCGCCGGGGTGCCGCGGCCGGCGGCGGCGCGCGCCGCGCTGCGGCCAACGGGGGGGCGCCGCCGGGTTTTGTTCCTGAACTTCTGGGAGAACCATTACACCCAGCTTTTTTCCTCCTTAGAGACCCTGCCGGCTTACCGCGACGGTTTTTCGACCGTGCTGGCGGGGTTGCGGAGCCGGGAAGGCGACGTTCAGCAACTGGGCGTTTATGACTATTTCCCGGGCGAAGCCCCGGAGTATAAAACCGCGGCCGCCGAAGGGGCGCGGGCGCTAAGCGACTTTGAGCGGGCGGCGCTGGCGGAGCCAGGTCTGACCACGGAAGAGAAGCGCATCCGCGCCGCTTATTTCAAACTCCTGGCGCGGAGTATCTTTTACGAGTTCCCGGCCTTCTCCGATCTCTGGCGCTCGGCGGACGCCCTGCTGGCGGAGGTAAAACCTGCGCTGGTCTGCGCCGCCGACTTCTGCGACATCCGCTGCCGGGCTTTTTTCCTGCTCGCCCGCCGCAGGGGCATCCCTACGCTGGTGCTGCAGCAGGGGCTGGTGTCCGAGGCTCAGTCGGAGTTTTTCTTTCCCGTAACCGACCGCGTAGCGCTGTGGGATGATGATTCCCTGCGCCTGCTCGCCGGGATGGGGCTCTCCGGCAAGGATTTCCAGGTGACCGGCAATCCGGGGTACGACAAGTATTTCGCCACCGCCGCCGGGCCCGCCGGCCCCCGCAGGATGATCCTGTTCGTTTCCCAGCCGCACCACCGCCACGGACTGCCGAAGGCAAAGATGGACCGCATGAAAATAGCCGCGCTGGGCGCCCTCGCCTCGCTGAAGGGCTATGAAATAGTGATCAAGCCGCACCCCGACGAGCCGGCCGCCTTTTTTGAGAAACTCATCAGCGTGGAAGGGTGGAAAGAGTTCACGCTGCTTCAGCCCGGTGCGGACACCGGCGCCTATATCGCCCGGGCTTTTGCCCTGGTGGGCTTTTATTCTACGGCCCTGATAGAAGGGATCCTCTCCGGCAAGCCGGTGGCGGTCTTTGACGACGAGGGCGACTTTGACCGCTTCGCCTCCTACAGGAAGGACGGGGCCGCCTTCGGGGCCGCCTCGCCGCAAGAGCTGGCCGGGTTCTTCCGCGCTTACGACGAGGACCCGGCTTTGCGCGAGTCCCTTGCTAAAGGGCGGGCGGCCTTCATCGCCAGGCGGGTGGGGCGGTTCGACGGGAAAGCCGCGGAACGGTTCTTTGAGATCATGTCCGGACTTGCGGGGCCGCCGCCGGGGCGGCAAGGAGAGCAGCGCTCACTATGAGAATATTCGTGGATGGCACTTACCTGGATTCCAAACGCGGTACCGGCATGGCCAGGTACCTCAACAACCTGCTGAAAGGCTGGGCCGCGCTGCCCGACGATAATACCTATACTATCGTGACCCGGACCGCGGTGGACCACCCGCTTAAAGCCGACAAGCGCTTCGAATTCGTGCACCTGCCGCCGAAGCTGGCATTCAACGTCTTCGTCTGGCAGAACCTGGATATCCCGCTCTACCTGAAGCGGGAGAAGTTCGACGTGCTGTTCTTCCCGACGTACTTCGCCCCGTTCTGGGGCCTCAGCGCGCCGGTGGTGACGCTGATCTACGACGTCTACTACCTGGCGCACCCGGAGTGGGTGCCGTTCCTCAAGTACCGCATGCTCAAAGCCGGCACCGAGCGGGCCGGGCGGGTGTCGAAGAGCATTATCTGCGGCTCTATCTACGACAGGGACCAGATAGTCAAATACCTGGGCGTTCCGCCGGAAACGGTGCGGATAGTCTATGGCGCCCCCGCCGAGAAATTTAAAAAGACCGCCCCGTCCGCCGCGTTCCGTGAGAAATACCAGCTGGCCAGCAGGCGCGTAGTGAGCTGCGTCGGCATACTTTTCAACCGCAGGCACCAGGACACGGTGGTGCGCGCTTTCGACGAGGTGGCGGACAAACAGAAGGACCTGCAGCTGCTGCTGGTAGGCTACAACGCTACCCACCCGAACATAGATTACAAGGCGCTGATAGCGTCGTGCCGCAATAAGGACAGGATACTGCACATAGAGTATATGCCGGAGGAGGACATGCTGGATATGTACAATTCCTCCGACCTGCTGGTCTACCTGAGTTCCCACGAGGGAGAGAGCTATCCCATGCGGGAGGCGCTGGCCTGCGGCGTGCCCTGCCTGACCTCCCCGATGCTGCACGAGGTCAGCGGCAAAGCGGCTGTTTACGTGGAGGCCCCCGCCAGCGTTGCCGGAGTGGCGGCGGGCTTGACGGAGGCCGTAGCCGCACAGCCGGCGCTGGCGGCGCTGGCCGCGGCCATGCCGCGCCGTACCTGGGGCGACATCGCTTCTGAAACCCTGGCGTGCATACGGCAGGCCGCTGGGAATTAAGCACGAAATGGCCAGGCTAAAACCGTCGGTCGCGAAATTCGCCAGGGATTCAGTGATAATGTCCCTGGCCAACGCGGCCAGTTTCGCCGGTTCGCTGGTGCGCGGCTTCGTGGTGCCGGGGTTCATTTCGGTGGCGGCTTACGGCTCTTTTAATTTCCTCTGCTCGCTGGCGCCGCTTTTTATGCTGCTCGGCGGGAATTCGTCCGCCCCGATGCCGGTGCTCATCCCGAGGGAAACCGGTCCGGCCGCCACGAAAGACCTGGTCCGCAGAGGTTTGGGCGTGGTGCTCTTTTCTTACGGCGTCATGGCGCTCCTGGTGTCGGTGATCCTGCTCTTCGCGTTCAGCCTGATGCCCGACTGGCTGCGTTTCGGTCTGCCGGTCTTTCTGCTGATCTTCTTTTTTCAGGAAGTGGGCAACTATTTCCTCGGGATATTCCGGGCCCGCGAAAATTTCCAGGTGCTCTCCCTCGGCTCGCTGTATTTCAACGCCTCCTACCTGGCGCTGGCCGTCGGGCTGACGTACAAGTTCGGGCTGCCCGGGCTCGTAACGGCTTTTTTGATCTCTAACGTGCTGCTCGCCGCATTCTATTACTCCAGGGAACTTCCGGACAGGCCGGCCTTCCCGGTGTGGGCCAGGGTGAAGGCTATGGTCTCCCTTGGTTTCCACCAGAACCTGAGCACGGTGATCTCCGGCCTTATCGCCCAATCCGACCGCTACGTGCTGATGCTGGTCGGCGGGCCGGTGGCAGTGGGTTTCTATACCCTGGCGCTCCAGATAGGGCAGATGACCTCGGTAGCGCTTACCAGCGTGGTGCAGGTGCTTTCCGCGAAAATATACCTCGAGTGCGCGAAGCCCGAGGGCGAGCGCCGCCTTGAAAGCGTGTACCGGATGAGCCTCTTCGTCTATTCCGTGCTGTCCATCGCCGCGGCTTCGGTACTCTTCTTCGCCGCCGCCCCCGCGATAAACCTCCTGCTTCCTAAATACGCAGGCAGCATCCCCCTGGCGAAGATAATAGTCTGGCTGCCGGTTTTCCAGACCGTGACCAACGTTTCCGCCATGGTGGTTATAGGCACGGGGGGGATAGAGAAAATAAACCTGAGGGTGGGGGCGATAGGGCTGCTGTCGCTGGTCTCCCACTACGCGGCGTGGACTTTCTTTGGTTTGCAGGGGGTATGCGTTTCCACGCTTGCGGTGGGCCTGGCCACCTGCCTTGCGTATGTAAGCCTGGCCTCCAGGAATATTTCCGGCTCCCTGAAACCGCTTTCCGGCCTGCTCGCCCCGGCCGCGCTGCTGGCCTTCGCGGCGGCTACCTCCGTAGCTTTGGACAGATTCCTGCCAGGTCACGGGGGCGAGGAACTGCTGGCGCTCGCCTTTGTTAAAGTCTTCCTCGAACTGCTGCTGATAGCTGCCGCGACCTGGGCCGCCCTGTACGCCAACCGGCCTTTGCGAGACATGATCTCGCGGACGCTGCGGCACCAGGCCGATACTCCTGCGGAACTTTCCTGAAGCCGGCCGGGCGCGGGCAGTTCCCCGGGGCCTCCATAATTGTTAAAATATATTAATACGTTGGGGCGGCGGTTTTACCAGCCCGGACGTTCTTGATTTTCTAAGGAGAAACAGAATGTATACTTGTCGAACCTGCCATAGCGAGAATCTTTATAAATTCCTGGACCTGGGCTTTACCCCGCCCGCGGACCAGTTTCTCCGTAAAGACCAGATGAAGGGTCCCGAGACCCATTACCCGCTGGAAGTCTGCATGTGCGAGGACTGCGGCTTTGTCCAGCTTGACCATGTGGTTTCCCCGGAGGTTCTTTACCGGAACGATTACCCCTACGAGTCGTCCATAACCAAGACCGGCAAGGCCCACTGGGAGGCGTTCGCCAAGGACGTGGTGGGGCGGTTCAAACTGGGCAAGGAAGACCTGGTCGTGGACATAGGCAGCAACGTGGGCGTGTTGCTGGAGGCCTTCCGCAACAACGGCACGGCGGTGCAGGGCGTGGACCCGGCGGCGAACATAGTGCTGATAGCCCAGAAGCGCGGGATAGAGACCATCTGCGATTTCTTCAACTCCGAAACGGTGGACGAGATCCTGGCCAAGCGCGGCCACGCTTCCGTGATAACCGGTACCAACGTTTTTGCCCATATCGACGACCTCCACACCCTCCTGGCGGACGTCAAGCGCCTGCTTAACAAGAAGGGGGTCTTCATCTTCGAGGCGCCGTATTTTGTGAACCTCATCAAAAAGATAGAGTACGACACGATCTACCACGAGCACCTCTCGTACCTGTCGGTGAAGCCGCTGGTGCCCTTTTTTGCCCGCCACGGCATGGAGATCATAGACGTGCAGATGTCCGACATCCACGGCGGCTCTTTCCGCGTCTATATAGCCGAAATAGGCGCGCACCCGGTGAGCCCTTACGTGCAGCAGCTGATAGACGAAGAGAACCGGATGGGCCTTTATACCAGGCCCGTGCTGGATAAATTCGCGCAGGATGTGCGCAAGAACCGCGAGGAGCTTAACTGGCTGCTTCATTCCCTCAAGCGCGAGGGCAAGAAAATAGTGGGCGTCAGCGCCCCGGCCAAGGGCATGACGCTGCTGAATTACTGCCGCATCGGCAACGATATGCTCGACGCCGTCTCGGAGAAGTCCACGCTTAAGATCGGGCGCTACACGCCCGGAGTGCATATCCCCGTAGTCACGGACGAATACCTGCTGCAGCACCAGCCCGATTACGCGCTGCTGCTGGCGTGGAACTTCGCCGACGAGATAATAAAGAACCTGGACGCATACCGGAAAAAGGGCGGCAAGTTTATCGTCCCTATCCCGATGCCCAGGATCATAGAGTAGGAGGACCAAGAAATGAAAAAAATAAAGATTAAACCGGCCCATTCGGATCCCAGGGGAGAGATAACGGACCTTATAGAGCGAGAAAATATCAACGCGGTCACGCTGATCTCTTTCGCGAAGGGCGCGGTGCGCGCGAACCATTATCACAAGAAGACCTACCAGTGGAACTACGTCATCTCCGGGAAGATCCGCATCGCCGCGAAAAAGGGCAACGGACCGAAGAAGACAGCGGTAATGAACAAAGGCGACCTGACCGTGACTGTCCCCAACGAAAGCCACGCGCTCAAGGCGCTGACTCCGTCGGTGCTGATGGTCTTCACCAAAGGCCCCCGGGGCGGTAAAGAATATGAGACAGATACTTTCAGGCTCACCAAGCCGCTTTTAAAATAATGAAGAAAATACCGGTTTCACAGCCTTTCCTTTCCGACGCCGAAACGCAGAACGTCAGCGAGGCCATGCGCGCGGGAGAACTGTCCGGCCACTGCGGCAGGTTCCTGCCGGAGTTCGAGCGCTCCTTCGCGGACTATTGCGGTTCAAAGCACGGGATAACGGTCTCTAACGGCACGACGGCTATCCATCTGCCGCTGGCAGCCCTGGGTATCAAGCCCGGCGACGAGGTGCTGACCTCGACGCTCACCAATATGGCGACGTTCTTCGCGGTGCTCTACCAGGGCGCCCGCCCGGTGCCGGTGGATGTTGAGCCCGACACGCTGAATATGGACCCGGCGCTGCTGGAGGCACTGGTCACGCCGCGCACCAAGGCGATACTTGTGGTGCACCTCTTCGGGCACCCGGTGGACATGGACCCGGTGCTGGCCGTGGCTAAAAAACACAACCTGGCCGTGATAGAGGATTGTGCGGAGGCTCACGGCGCCCTCTACAAGGGGCGCAAGGTGGGCAGCATCGGGAACGCCGGCTGCTTCAGCTTTTACGCCAACAAGATAATCACCACCGGTGAGGGCGGCATGGTGACCGCGGACGACGACGCGCTGGCCGCCAGGATGCGCTACCTCAAGACCCTGGCCTTCGGCGACAAGCTGAAATTCATGCACAAGGACCTGGGGTACAATTACCGCCTTACGAACCTGCAGGCGGCGGTGGGCTGCGCCCAGCTTGGCAAGATCGACGAGATCATCGCCAACAAGCGCCGCATAGCCGCGTATTACGCCGGAAAACTGAAGGGGATCGGCGAGCTGCAACTCCCGGTAGAAAAACCTTACGCCCGCAGCGTCTTCTGGATGTACCATATCGTCCTGAAGAAAAAGACCCTGGAGCAGCGCACGCAGATCATAAAGTTCATGGCGGAGAAGGGCATAGAGGTCCGCGAGGGCTTTATCCCGTACAACATGCAGGAGGTCTTCCTTAAGCAGGGCCTGACGGAGAAGGACGCCTGCCCCGTGGCAAATTCCGTCGCCTATAACAGCTTCTACCTCCCGAGCGGGCCTGTCCTGCCGGAGGAGGATATGGATTACGTCGTTGACTGCCTTAAGTCGGCGCTCGCGCGGCATTGATAAGCGTATGGCTGTAACATGCGTCGCCGATAACTATGCCTGAGGCTGCCCAGTCCACACTCCCCCTGGTAAGCGTGGTGCTTCTCAGCTGGAACGGCGAGAAGCACATTCATAGGTGCCTTCAGCATGTGCTGGAGCAGAAATACACGGCTGTCGAGATCATCCTGGTGGACAACGCATCCACCGACGCGTCTATTGAGCGGATCCGCGCCGCTCACCCCGGTCTTCATTTAATACTAAACAAAGAGAACCGCGGTTTCGCCGCCGGCATGAACCAGGGGATAGAGGCCTCTAGGGGGGAATACGTAGTACTGCTCAACCAGGACGTCTGCCTGCACCCGGATTTTATTTCGGAGTGCGTAAGCAGGATCCGGACCGAAGAGGGCCTTGGCGCCATTGGCGGCCGGGTCTTCGCGTGGATAGGCGACGACCTGACCGGGGAGCTCAGGAGGGGTGAAGGGGAATTGACCTACCTGCGCAAACGCATCCAGGGTTTCTGCGGTATCCGGTCGGACAGCGAGGCCTACGTTTTTATGCCCACCGGCAGTTTCCCTTTTGTCAGCAGAAGGATGCTGGAGGACCTCAAGGAAGTATCTGGCTGCTATTACGACGAGGATTTCGGCACCGGCTGGGAGGATATAGATCTTTTTCTGCGCATGCAACTGCGCGCCTGGCGCTGCGTCTTTTTGCCGCAGGCCCGCGGCTGGCACGTCGGCTCCGGCTCTGTGGAGGGAAAGGATACTTTCCTGGCTAAAAAGAATGATTACCAGAAACGGATTATACGCAACCGTCATTCCGTGATAATCAAGGACCTGCCGTTTTGGACCATCGCACGGCTTTTCCCGTACCTGGTTTTCGCCGAACTGGCTATGCTGCCCTACCTGCTCCTGCTTTCCCCCAGGAGCGTTTCCGCCTGGGCTGCGGCGTGGGGGGAAACATTGGCCGGCTTTGGCGGATTACTGGAAAAGAGGCGGCGGATCCAGAGCAGCGCCAGGGTCGGGAACCGGGACCTTAAGACTTTATTCCGCGGCATTTGAAGGTTCGGGTGCCAGGCTTGGCGAAGCAGATGGAATTTATGAATTATAGTTTTCTCCGGGAGATGCGGCCCGTTCAGGTCATTAAGGCGCTCTTCTTCTGCGCGGTGCTGGCGCTGGCTGCCCTGGCCTGGAGGAAATACCCTGGTTCCGCGTACGCCTACCTTCTGTTCACTTTTTCCTTCAATACGCTCCTGCTCGCCGGCTTCATTGAAAAGCGGATATTTTTCGACACGTTCATCGGGCTTTTCCTTTGGCTGGGTTTCTGGTTCAAATTATCGGTCACCCTTGTCTTTTTTAACGGCAGCTTCGGGGAACCCGCGGGGATCTTTGATTTCACCGGCCCGGCTTACGATCGGGCTTTGCTAGTCTCTTCCCTGGCTGCGCTTGCTCTGCTTTGCTCCGGGTTGTTCCGCCGGATGTTCTTTTCGTACTCCCCGGTCAGGGCCTCCGCTCCTGTGCCCGCTGTCTGCGGGCTTTACTCCCGCTACAAGAAGCGATTCTGGTTCTTTTTCATGGCTGCCATAGTTGTAGTGGCCATTTCCAACGTCTGGCTGGGAATATACCAGAGGGGCCTTGTTCCCAGAACAGTTCTGCCTTTCGGTCTATCCGGGGTCTATCCCCTGCTCCTGCTTTTCGGGCTGGCTTCTTTTTCCGCCATTCTGCTCGACTGCGAGTTCCGGACCGGCTCGGCGCCTTACGCCGCAGCCCTGCTGGCCATAGCGGAAGGCTTTTTTTCCAATGTGTCGATGCTTAGCAGGGGCATGATACTCAATGGCGCCGCCCTTGCCATCGGCGCGGAGGAGAGCGTCCGGCGGCGCGGCAGGCAAATCCCGGTCCGCTTTACTTTTGCCGTACTCGCTGTCTTCTCCGTTCTGTTCGCGGGATCCGTCTATACGGCTAACCGTGTCAGAAGCTATGCGTTCGCCGACGGTTCTCCCGAACAGACCGCGGTTGTGGAAGCAGCCGCCCCGTCCCGGGCCAGGACGTTACGTTTTGCCGTGGACCGGTGGGTGGGGCTGGAGGGGGTTATGGCGGTTTCAAGTTATAGCGGCCTGGGCCGGAGTCTCTGGGAAAATGCCTGGCGTGAAAGGTTCAGCAGCACCGGAACAAGCCTATACGACAGCACGGTGTTGGCCGTAAATAATTCATATTCCGGGTCCGATATGACGCGGAAGCACTTTATCGTGCTGCCCGGTATCGTCGCCTTCTTCTTCTACCCGGGATCGTTCGCCTTCCTGTTCTTCGGTATGTTTATCGCGGGACTTCTGGGAGCGCTTCTCGAGATGCTGGTCTATAAACTTGCCGGGGGTAACCTTATTTTGTGCGCCCTCCTGGCTCAGGTGGCCGCCAGCCGCTTCGCGCACTTCGGCTATGTCCCCAGGCAAAGCTACCTTCTTGTTTTCGGCATATTCATTGCAGCGCTTGCCGCATATGCGGCGAACAAGGCGGGCGAAAGGTTCGGGGGTTGTGACGGCCGGGCATAATGATTAAAGTCCTGAAACCTTACCTTTTTCCGCTCTGCTTCGCGTTTAACAGCTTCTCCCTATCGTTTCTGCTGGTCGTGGCAGGGCTGGCGGGACAATCCGCACTTGCTGCCGACCTTTCGCTCTCTCAGGCTGCGATGCTTACGTTCTTTTTCAGTCTCTCCGGAAATGCGCGGAACCTGATACTTAAATCCAGGGACGAGGGGATAGATAGGTCCATAATGCAGATGCGGCTGCTGACTGCGCCCCTGCTGGCAGTGGCCGCCTTAGCTGTTTCCGTATACGTTTCCAAGGTCAGCATTGCTCTGTCCGCAGCTCTCGTCCTGCGGCAGCTTTCCGAGTGGTTCACGGAAACGGAGCTCTCACGCCGTGAAAGTAATTCCGAGCACGCGAAGGCAGAACTGTTTCTGGCTTCTCTGGCTTTGCCTCTCTTCGGCGCGGTGGCTTCACTTCTCTTTTTTAAACCGATCTTTTTGCCGATGCTTTATGTCTGGGCCGTGTTGCCGCTGCTCCTATGTGCGGGGGGACTAGTCAGGTATGCAGCGACGCTGTCGCGTATCTCTATCGAGTGGCGCAGAATTCTGCCTAACTGCGGCTCGACGTTTATCATCGGTATGGGGGTTTTCTTCTTCAGGCAGCTTATCACCGGTTTTTCAGGGAAAGAGGCTGCGGGGCAGCTGTTCACGGCTTTCGCGCTTGGCAGTATAGCCGGGTCGCTATATGACAGGACTATCGGCCCCAGTCTCAATATCTCGGGAGAGCTTGAGGGCGCGCGCCGCCTAATCTCCAGGGTTTCCTGGAGCCTGCCGTTGGTCGGGGCGGCGATAGTCCTGGCGGCATACTTCTTCGGCGATAGAGGCTATATCAGCAGGAATCTCTACCTGGTTCCCGCCGCCGGATTCTCGCTGGCCGGCGGCTTCGTGATGATAGGTGCCCAGGCGATAAAGATCAACCTGCTCCATTCCAAGACCAGGAACGACGTCTTCATGGCGGACCTGCTTTCTAATTTCTCCATATTGGTGTCGGTGCCGGTAACTTACCTGGTTTTCGGAGAGGCCGCCTTTTCCGCGCTGTATTTTACGAACGCCGTTCTGGTGTACCTGGCGTACTGGCTTATGCGCGGGGAATTCCTTGAAGCGAAAGTTCCTTCGTTCGAAAAATTGCTGCAGGGCGCCGCGGCCTTTGCCGTGTTGGCGCCTATCTTCCTGCAGCTCGGCGGCGGGATATACCGTGCACAGGCGGAGCTTTATGATTGGGGCGGCAAGCTGTCGATGATGCCGCTCCCGCTTTCTGCGTTCCTTATTTTCCCGCTGATACTGCTTCTGCACTCTTTCCGGGGAGTGAAGCGATTTGCTGTTTTTACTTTCGCCGTTTTCTCTATAATGATGTTCGGTACGGTCATCTCTTCTCCTCACGATCCCGAAGCGATCAAAGACAAACTGCTCCTCTCAATGCAGTATATCCTTCCTTTCTTCGGGTTGGTGCTGGCGGAACACGTCGGGCTTTCTAAAGAATTCGAGAGGCGGATGGCGCGGGTATTTTTATACCTATCGGCTGCGATCGTAGTTCTTCAGACGGGTATCGCTTTGCTCTCGGGGGGGCTGCGCCTTTCTCCTTATTTGTACGCTTTCAGCATTTACAATAATTCACAATACGCCGCCGTAATCTTCGTTTCTGCGTTCCTGGTCAGCTTGTTCTGGCTTTACGATACCGCCGGACGGAAGGAACGGAAACTGCTTCTGCTGATGTTCCCGCTGATGTGCCTTTATGCGGCCATGTCCTGGTCTATGTTGGCGATAGTGATGATCCTGACAGGGCTGTTGATATTTTGGATATCTTCGAGATTCGAACGCCGCATCGGGCTCTTCTTTATGGCGGGAGTAGCTGCGGTTTTTCTGCTGGGTGGGGTACTAAGGCATTACGGCGGTACTTTCTCCCTCATGAAGGAGGGGGCTTACCCCACTATCTCAGCTCTCAAGATCCGTCAGTGCGCCATGGCGGTGCCGAACGCGCCGCCGGCGACACCTGCGGGCAGGGCCGGAACTATTCCCCCAAATGTTTCGGAAAGGCTGGGAGTCTGGAGTTTTTATGCGGGGAGGGTCAGGGATGCGGACCTTAAGACCCTGTTATTCGGGCATTCCGTTGTGCTGCACAGGAAGCAGTACCCGAGCGCCCATAACTATTATCTCGACATCCTGTATAATTTCGGGTTGCTTACCCTTTTGCCGATAATTCTACTGGTGCTTTACACCGTAAAACTGGTCTGGGCGGCGCGAGGTAGCATAGCTGGAGACAGCAGCCTTCTTGGGGTGGTATTCGTGGTGCTGTTCCTGGTATTCCTGGAGAATTCTTTTAAGGTAGGTCTGCGCCAGCCTTATTCCGGGATATATTCGTTTTTTCTGTGGGGGCTGCTGGCTGTAAAGCTGAAGGCATTGTGCGGCGCATCGCCGGGCAAGCCGTCCTAGCCGCGGGATCCGGAGGTTCTGCCGAACAGGATGAGTTTCATAAGTGAGATGGCTTTTGCCATGTACAGTACGGCCGGCTTTCCGATGTAATACCTGCCCTCTTTTTCCACTACCTGCGAATTGTTGAGAAGCCGCGCGAAGCGCGCGCGCAGCATCGACTCTGCATTGTACCGGGCCAGGACTTCCTGCCTTGAAAGTCCCTCCGGGCCGGCTTCCGACATCTCCCGCACTATCCTGATGCGGCGGGCCGTTTCACCCAAGTTAATGAAATGGAAATAGCAGTAGCCGAGCGCGGCGTAGGTAGTGAGCGACGCAAGCAGGTCCGGGGAAAATCCGCAGGCCAGCGCGCAGGCTGCCGCACCGGCGGCGAAACCGCGGTAGACGGAACTCAGCAGGCGGCCGCTGCTGCGGCAGGCGATTATCTGGGTCGCGACGTTGAAGGCGAGCCCTATGACGGGGGAAAGAGCTTGTTGCAGTGTCATCCGCCGCCTTTGCCCAGCCCCAACAAGGCCCGGTAATTTGTGAAGATGGAGGCAAAGAGCCTGCCCTTCCCGGTGAGGCGGTATTTTCCCTCGGCCAGGACCGCCATGCGGTCGGTGATCAGGTCCCGCAACCTCGGATCCACGAGGACGGCATCGCTGAGCGTCGCAAAAAAGTCGTCCCTGGCTATGCCTTTGTCCCCTGCGGCGGCTATCGTTCTTATCATCAGCAGCGTGGGGCTATCCGCCTCAATGGCGGAGTAGGTGATCATGTAGGCCAGTGTAAAGGCTGTCACGAATAAGGCCACGGAGAGAAGTTCCGGTCCCTCGGGGGCGGTAACGCCTAAAAAACAAAAAAAGGGAAATACAACGAATCCGCATAGGGCCAAGGCCAGGCCCCCGAAGAGGATGAAAAGTATCGCCTTGGTCTGCCTATGGGGGAGTTTTATCTTCCAAACAGCGATGTGTAACAGGAAAAAAGAGAAGAAAACGAGGCTGCCCCAGAATAAGGTTTTCATGCGGGTTCCTGCTGTAGTGCCATGGTCATATTCTAATCATTAAAGCGCGCTTTATGCAAACCTCGGGTCCGGGTTGCGGGGCGGGCTCTATATTTTAGATAATATTATATATTGGGTAGGATGGAATGGCCTGCCAAACGGGGTTAATTATGTCAAAGATACGCAGCATCGTTACCGGCGGGGCCGGTTTTATAGGCAGCCACGTCACGGACAGGCTCTTGAAAGAAGGGCATTCCGTGACGGTGGTGGACAATTTCTCCACGGGACGCCCCGATAATTTAGAGCATCACAAGGGCAACCCGGACCTGCAGGTGGTGCAGCAGGACATCACCGACCTGGCCGCGCTGCGCCAGCTCTTCGCCGGGGCGGACCGGGTTTACCACCTGGCCGCGCTGGCCGATATAGTGCCGTCCATCGTGAACCCGGTGGAATATTACCGCTCCAACGTGAACGGCACCATGTGCGTGATGGAGGCCGCGCGGCTGTGCGGCGTTAAGAAGGTGGTCTACACGGCTTCCTCCTCGTGCTACGGCATCCCCGACGAATTCCCGACCAAGGAGACCGCGGAGATACGCCCGCAGTACCCCTACGCGCTGACCAAGTTCCTGGGCGAGCAGACCGCCCTGCACTGGGGCCAGGTGTACAAGATCCCCGTGACGGCGCTGCGCCTCTTCAACGTCTACGGCACGCGCTCGCGCACCTCGGGCACCTACGGGGCCGTGTTCGGCGTGTTCCTGGCGCAGAAGCTCAATAACAAGCCCTTCACCGTGGTGGGCGACGGCACGCAGACGCGCGACTTCACCTACGTCACCGACGTGGCTGACGCCTTCTACACCGCCTCCGAGTCGCCGGTGCACAACGAGATCTTCAACGTGGGCTCCGGCGGTACCTATAGCGTCAACAGTTTGGTCAAGCAGCTGGGCGGGGAGATAATCTACATCCCCAAGCGCCCAGGCGAGCCGGACTGTACCTTTGCCGACACCGCCAAGATAAAGAAGCACCTCAACTGGTCGCCCAAGGTCTCCTTCGAGGACGGCGTGAAAGAGATCCTGAAGAACATAGATTACTGGCGCAAGGCGCCGGTGTGGACCCCGGAGAACATTGCCGACGCGACCAAGGACTGGTTTAAGTACCTGGCGCCGAAAAACTAACGGAGAGACCATGCCACACAGCAACAAGATACTGCCCATACACGACCTGTCCGGGAAAGTGGAAGAGCTCAAGAAGAAGGGCAAGACCGTGGTGCTCTGCCACGGCGTCTTCGACCTGATGCACCCCGGCCATATCAAGCATCTCCAGGCCGCCAAGAAGGAGGGGGATTACCTGGTGGTCACCCTCACGCCGGACAAGTACGTCAACAAGGGGCCGGGCCGCCCGGTGTTCAACGAGGTACTGCGCGCCGAGACGCTGGCGTCGCTGACCGCGGTGGACTATGTCTCCGTCAATAAGTGGAAGACCGCCGTGGAGACCATCAGGACGGTGAAGCCCTCTATCTACGTGAAGGGCTCCGACTACGCCGCCCCGGAGAAGGACCTGACCGGCGGCATCTCGCACGAGAAAGACGCTATCGAGTCCGTGGGCGGGCGCCTGCACTTCACAGACGAGATCACCTTTAGCTCCACCGCGCTGCTCAATAAGTTCTTCTCCGTCTTCTCCGACGAGACCAAAGAGTTCCTGGCCGGTTTCAAGAAAAAGTACTCGGCCGAGGACGTGATAGGCCGCCTGAAGGCCCTTCGCGACCTGAAGGTGCTGGTCATCGGCGATACCATCATAGACGAATACCACTACTGCAGGGGGATGAACAAGCCGCCCAAGGATAACATCATCTCCACCAAGTTCGTCAGCGAGGAGCGCTTTGCCGGCGGTGTGCTGGCCTGCGCCAACCACCTGGCCGGCTTCTGCGCCAAGGTGGACCTGGTGACCTGCCTGGGGTCGGCGGACTCCAAGGAAGACTATATTCTGGAGCACCTCAAGCCAAACGTCCACCACAAGTTCTTCTACCGCAACGACGCCTGCACCGTGGTGAAGCGTCGCTTCGTGGACCCGGTCTTCCTGACCAAACTGTTCGAGGTGTCCTTCCTGGAAGACTACGTGCTGCCGGACAAGGAGACGCGCCAGATCGTCCGCTACCTCGAAGGCTGCGCGCACAAGTACGACCTGGTGCTGGTTACAGACTTCGGCCACGGCTTCATCAACCGCGAGATCATCAAGTCCCTCAAGCGCGCCAAATTCCTGGCCGTCAACGCCCAGTCCAACAGCGCGAACCTGGGCTACAACCTGATCACCAAGTACGACCGGATGGACTACCTCTGTATCGACGAGCCGGAAGTCCGCCTGGCCGCCCACAACAAGTACGGAGAGATCCAGGGCATCATCAAGAAGCTGGCCGGAGAACTCGAGAGCGGCCGCGCTTCCATAACGCGGGGGCACCAGGGGTCGGTGACCTTCGACAAGAAAAAGGGCTTCGCCTCCTGTCCCGTCTTCAGCGGCAAAGTAGTGGACCGCGTGGGTGCGGGCGACGCCTACCTGTCGCTGACCTCGCCTCTGGCCGCCACCGGCGCCGACATGGACCTGGTAGGGTTCGTCGGCAACGCCGTGGCCGCCATCAAGGTAGGCATAGTCTGCAACCGCTCGTCTATAGAGCCGGTGGAACTGTACAAATTCATCACTACGCTGCTGAAATAACCTATGGATAAATTCAGGATAGACAACCATAAACTGATCTACCACCCGGAGCGGGTGGCCGGCTGGCTGCAGCAAAAGAACATCTACCCCATCTACGCCGAGATGTCCCCGTCGGGTGCGTGCAACCACCGCTGCACCTACTGCGCGCTGGACTTCATGGAGTACAAGCCGCGCTTCCTCGATACCAAGGTCATGAAACTCCGCCTCAAGGAAATGGGGAAGCTGGGCCTCAAGAGCATCATGTGGGCCGGCGAGGGTGAACCGTTCCTGCACCCGGACATGGCGGAGATCTCCGTGTACGCGAACAAGTGCGGTATCGATACTTCCTACACCACCAACGCCGCGCTGATGAAACCGGCCATAACCGATAAGATCCTCAAAACCACCAGCTGGATCAAGGTCAGCATTAACGGCGGGACGCCCGGCACCTACGGGAATATCCACCGCTGCAACCCGGGGGATTTCTCCCGGGTGTTCGAGAACCTGGGCTACGCCGCGGAACTTAAAAAGAAGAAAGGCTATAAGTGCGCGCTCGGCATGCAGATGGTGCTGCTGCCCGAGAACGCTCACGAGGCCGCGGACCTGGCCCGCAAGGCGAGCGCCGCCGGCATGGATTACCTGGTGATAAAACCCTACTCGCAGCATCCCCAGAGCGTGACCGACAAGTACAAGAACATCCGCTACTCGGAGTTCGAGAAACTTTCCGGCGAACTTAAAAAGTTCAACCGCCCCGGCTTCTCTGTGATCTTCCGCCTCAACACCATGAAGAAATGGGATGAGGCGCGCCGCCCCTATACCCGCTGCCTGGCGCTGCCGTTCTGGACCTACATCGACGCCGGCGGCAATGTGTGGGGCTGCAGCATGTTCCTGCAGGACGACAAATTCCTCTACGGCAATATCAACGAAAAATCCTTCAAGGCCATCTGGGAGGGGGAGAAGCGCAGGAAATCCCTGAAATACGTCTGCGGCATGGACGCCACCAAGTGCCGCCTCAACTGCCGCATGGACGAGATCAACCGCTACCTCTGGGACCTTAAGAACCCCGTGGAGCACGCTAACTTTATATGACCCTGACCCCCGAGATAAAACTGGATCTGCTGCGCAAGATGCTGCGCGCGCGCCTCTTCGAGGAGAAGATAGTGGAAGTCTACGGCGAGCAGGAGATGAAGACGCCCGTGCACCTCTACATCGGCCAGGAGGCCGTGGCCGCCGGAGTCTCCCAGCACCTCCGGACCGAGGATTACGTCTTCAGCACCCACCGTAACCACGGGCACTACCTCTGCAAGGGTGCCGACATGAAACCAATTGTCGCCGAGCTCTATGGCCGCGCCACCGGCTGCGCCAAGGGCAAGGGCGGCTCGATGCACTTTGTGGATGTGTCGAAGAACTGTCCCGGCACCACCGCTATCGTTGGGGGCAGTATCCCGCTGGGGGCCGGCGCCGCGCTGGCCATAAAACTGAAGAAGGAGTCGGGCCGCATCTCCGTGGCCTACTTCGGCGACGGGGCCAGCGACGAGGGCGTGCTTCAGGAGACCATGAACTTCTCGGCCCTGCACAAGCTGCCGGTGCTGTTCGTCTGCGAGAATAATTTTTACGCCACCAATTCGCCGCAGAAGGCGCGCCACGCCGAGGGTGTGATCTCCAAGCGCGCTCCGGGGTTCGGCATACCGAGCGCCTTCACGGACGGCAACGACGTTGAGGCGGTCTATGCGGCCGCGGGCCTGGCCGTGGAGCACGTGCGCTCCGGCAAGGGGCCGTATTTCCTGGAATTTCCGACCTACCGCTGGAAGGGTCACGTGGGCCCCGACTGCGACTACGAGAAAGGCTGCCGCCCGAAGGAAGAGTTCCTGGAATGGCGCAAGCGCTGCCCCGTGGAGGGCTACATCGGTAAACTAGCGCTCCCGGAGGGGGAACTTTCCGCGATAAAGAGCGAACTGGCCGCCGAGATAGCGGCCGCCTGGGCCTACGCCAAGGCCTCGCCCTTCCCCGCTCCGGCGGACCTCTATACGGACGTGTACAACTGATATGCCCTGGACAAAAGTACTCATCGATAAACAGGATTTCGAGAACGCCGCGAAGGACGGGCTGCGCAGCCTCAGCTACCGCGACGCGCTGCGCGAGGCGCAGGCCCAGCTGCTGCGCGCCATGCCCGAGGTCTACCTGCTGGGCGAAGGCATAGACGACCCGGGCGGCGTATTCGGCTCCACCGTCGGGCTGGCTAAAGAGTTCGGCCCGGAGCGGGTGATGGATTCCCCGATAGCCGAGAACGGCCTGACCGGCATAGCGGCCGGCAGCGCCATGTGCGGCATGCGGCCCATCTTCATCCACATGCGCATGGACTTCCTGCCGATGTGCATGGACCAGATAGTGAACCACGCCGCCAAGTGGCGCTACATGACCGGCGGCCAGGTGACCTGCCCCCTGGTGATCCGCAGCATTATCGGGCGCGGCTGGGGCTCGGCGGCGCAGCACTCCCAGGCGCTGCACGGCCTGTTCACCCATTTTGCGGGGCTGCAGGTGGCGGTGCCGGCCTCGCCGTATGACGCCAAAGGCCTGCTGGTGGCCGCCGTAAAAAGCGGTAACCCGGTGCTTTTCTGCGAGCACCGCTGGCTTTACGATTTCAAGGGCTATGTGCCGGAAGAACTCTACGACGCGCCTTTCGGCAAGGCCGTGGTGCGCAAAGAGGGAAAAGACGTGACCGTGGTGGCCGTGTCTCTGATGGTTTATGAGGCGGTGAAGGCCGCGCGGGAACTGGAGGCGGAGGGGATCAGCGTGGAAGTTATAGACCCGCGCACCATAAAGCCTCTCGACATGGAGACCATCCTGGCCTCGGTAAAAAAGACCGGGCGGCTGGTAGTGGCCGATAACGCCAATGTCATGACCGGCATCTCGGCCGAGATCGCCGCCCAGGTCGCCGAGAAAGGCTTTGCCGATCTTAAGGCGCCGGTCCTGCGCGTGGGCCTTCCCGACGTGCCCACTCCGGCGGGCAGTGAACTGGAAAAGGCTTTCTACCCTGGCACCGCGGATATCAAGCTGGCGGTCAACCGGGTGCTGGGCAGAGGGAAAAGCAACCTATGAAAATATCAGTCCTGATGCCTGCGCTTAACGAGGCAAAGAACATAGAGGCCGCCATGGCCAACGCGCTGGGCGCCTTCGACAACATGGAGGAGGACGCCGAGCTCTTGGTGATAAACGACGGCAGCACCGACGCCACCGCGGAGCTGGTGCAAAAGACCGCCGCCGCCGATAAGCGGGTGGTCCTGATCAGCCACGCCTCCCCGCAGGGCATAGGCGCCTCTTTCTGGGACGGCGTGGATAAGGCCACGGGCGACATAGTGGTAATGCTCCCCGGCGACAACGAGAACGACCCCTGGGAGATCTTCCGCTATTCCAAACTGCTAGAGCACGTGGACGTGGTTATCCCGTTCCTCTACAACAAGGAAGTGCGCTCGCTGTTCCGCAACGCGCTCTCCTTCGCCTACCGGTTCATCATCAACACCTCCTTCCTGGTCTACTTTAACTATACCAACGGCACGGTCTTGTACCGCAAGTCCATTCTTAAGGGACTTCCTTACCGGAGCACCGGTTTTTTCTTCCAGACAGATATCCTGATACGCCTGGTCAAGGCCGGTTACCTTTTCGCCGAGGTGCCGTACCGCTTGGGCCTGCGCCGCACTGGCGTGTCCAAGGCCGTCAGCTTCCCGTCGCTGCTGCAGGTGATCAAGGGCTATATCCGGCTGGTCAAGGACCAGTATTTCAAGAGCAGCGCCGAGACGGTCTTTTCCGAGGACTCGCAGACGCTCAAGCGCCGCGACCGCAACATGGCGGACCTGATCCTGGACGGGCACAAGCTGTCCTCGCACCGCGGCCGGGTAGAGGCCTGGCTCCGGGGCGAACGCGTCGCGCCGATCACGATCGACTGTTCCCTTACGCGGGCCTGCAATTATAAATGCGTCTACTGTTACGGGCAGTTACAGACCAACGACGAGAAGCGCATGACCAAAGAGGTCATCTTCCGCTTCCTTGAGGACGCGGCCGAGATCGGAGTGAAGGGGATCAGTTTTGTCAGCGACGGGGAGTCGACCTGCTCGCCGCATCTCTACGACGCGATACTCCACGGCAAAAAGCTTGGGCTCGACATGGCGGTGGGCACCAACGGCTACCTGCTCAAAGACGAGCGCCTGGAGGAGATCCTGCCGGCGCTGACCTACCTGCGCTTCAATATCTCCGCAGGCGAGAAAGAACGCTATACCGAGATCATGGGCTGCCCGCCCAACGGCTTCGACAAGATCTGCGGCACTATCCGCAAATGCGTGGAGATCAAGCGGCGGCTGCAGCTGCCGGTCACCATCGGCATGCAGATGGTGCTGATGCCGGAATTCGCCGACCAGATCCTGCCGTTGTCGAAACTGGGCCGTGACCTTGGCGCGGACTACCTGGTGATCAAACATTGCAGCGACGACGAGGACGGCACCCTGAAGGTGGACTACGACAAGTACGCCCGCCTGGAAGGCCTGCTGAAGCAGGCCGAGGCCATGACCACGCCGGAGTACCGCGTGAAGGCCAAGTGGTCCAAGATCATGAGCGGCGGCAAGCGCTGCTACTCCAAGTGCTTTGGCCCTCCCTTTATCATCCAGCTGTCCGGGTCCGGCCTGGTGGCCCCGTGCGGCATGCTGTTCAACAGCAAATACGCCAAGTACCACATCGGCAATATAGCCGATACGCGGTTCAAGGACCTGTGGAAGAGCGAGCGTTACTGGGAGGTGATGAACCTCATCGCTTCCGACAAGTTCGACGCGCGCACGATGTGCGGCACGCTGTGCCTGCAGCACAAGGTCAACGAGTTCCTCTGGGCGCTGAAGGAAGAGAGCGAGCCCATACCGGAAGTGCCGGCAAAAGAGCCGCAGCACAAGAACTTTATCTGACGAGGTAAACATGAAGAACTTCGCCGAAGCTTTCTTTGACTCTATCTGGAAAGGCCTGAAGGAAACTCAGTGCGACTCCGGAGGTCGGCGCCTGCCTCTGGGCGAGGCCGTGGCGGCCTTCCACGATGAGGTGGCCCGCTGCGCCGCCGCGGGCGGCAAGATCTTCTACATCGGCAACGGCGGCAGCGCTTCGATAGCGGGGCACATGGCCGCCGATCTCTGGAAGAACGGGGGGGTAAAGACGCTGTGCTTCTCCGAGCCCTCCCTACTGACCTGCCTCTCCAACGACCTGGGCTACGAGAACGTCTTCTCTGCCCCGACGGAGTCTTACGCTGACAAGGGCGACGTCTATGTGGCCATCAGCAGTTCCGGCCAGTCCAAAAACATCCTGAAGGCGGCAGAAGCGGCGCTCAAGAAGGGCTGTGTGCTGGTGACGCTGTCGGGATTCAAGTCTGGTAATCCCCTGCGGAAACTGGGCGCGCTCAATTTCTACGTAGAGTCGGAGGTCTATGGAGTGGTGGAAACGGCCCACTCCGCTATCTGCCACGCCGTAGTGGACTGCGTGATCCGGGAAAGGTCCTCAAAAAAATAAGATGCCTCAAGAAGAACGCATTTTGATATTGGGCGGCGCAGGCACGCTGGGGCACAAGCTCTGGCAGGTGTTGCCTGAAACTTTCCCGGAGACTTTCGTTTCGATACGCAAGCCGGCGGCTTTTTACGCTAAAACCGGCCTCTTCGGAGGGAACAGGGTTCGCGACGGCCTGGACCTGCGGGATTTCGCGCGGCTTAACGCCGTCCTGGACGAGATAAAGCCCACGGTGATAGTGAACTGCGCAGGCGTTACGCTGCGCAGCAAGGAAGCGCAAGACAAGAATTCAGCCATCTCCATAAACGCGCTGCTGCCTCACCGGCTGGCCGAATGGTGCTCCCGCTCGGGCGCCAGGCTTATACATTTCAGCACGGTCTGCGTGTACGACGGCAAGAAGGGCGGCTATACCGAGGACGACCTCCCGGACGCCCGCGACCTGTACGGCATGACCAAGATCTTGGGCGATGTGAACGCGCCTTTCGCGCTGACGCTGCGCTCCTCGTTCATAGGCCGCGAGATCTTCGGCGGCGCCGAGCTGCTGGAGTGGTTCCTCGCGCAGGAGGGGAAGACAGTGAAGGGTTTCCGCAAGGCGCTGTTCACCGGCCTGACCACTAATAAGCTCGCCGAACTGGTGGGGGACCTGATAGGGAATCACCCCGGCCTGAACGGGCTTTACCATGTTTCCAGCGAGACGGTCTCCAAGTACGAATTGCTGCGGCTGATTAAGGACGCCTACGGCCTGGACGTGCGGATAGAGCCGGAAGAAGGCTTCGAGATGAAGCGGGACCTGGACGGCGGCAGGTTCGCGAAAGCCGCCGGCTTCGTCTGCCCGCCCTGGAGTCGGATGATGGCCGAGATGGCCGCCGACAAGACCCCGTACGCCGAATGGCGCTGACCTGAACGGAAAGGACCCTATATGCCCAAACTTAAAAACAAAACCATCCTGATAACCGGCGGCACCGGCTCCTTCGGCCACGAGCTGCTCAAGACCATAGTGGACAAGGATTTCAAGGAAGTGCGCATCTTCAGCCGCGACGAGCTGAAGCAGGAGCACATGCGCATACAGCTCAACAATCCACGCGTGAAGTTCTATATCGGCGACGTGCGCGACCGCGACAGCGTGGACGCCGCCATGAAGGGCGTGGACATGGTGTTCCACGCCGCGGCCCTGAAGCAGGTGCCGTCCTGCGAGTTCTTCCCGATGCAGGCCGTGATGACCAATATACTGGGCAGCCACAACGTGGTGGAGTCCGCCGTGCAGCACAACGTGGGCAGCGTGGTGTGCCTGGGCACCGACAAGGCCGTTTACCCCGTGAACGCCATGGGCATGACCAAGGCGCTGATGGAGAAAGTGGCGCAGGCCGCCTGCCGCGGGCTCAAGGAAACAGACACCCGCGTCTCTACGGTGCGCTACGGCAACGTGATGTGCTCGCGCGGGTCGGTGATACCGCTGTTCATCAAGCAGATCAAGGAAAACAAGCCGATAACCGTTACCGACCCCGGGATGACCCGCTTTCTCCTGCCGCTGCCCGACGCCATACAGCTGGTGCTGTTCGCCTTTAACCACGCCAAGCAGGGCAATATCTTCATCAAGAAGGCCCCGGCCTGCACCGTGGGCGACCTGGCGGCGGCGCTGAAGGAACTGTTCCAGTCCGCAGTGCCCGTGAAGACCATAGGCATACGCCACGGCGAGAAGATCTACGAGACGCTGGCCACCATGGAAGAGCTGCGCCGCGCCGAGGACATGGGCGACTACTTCCGCGTGCATATGGATGGCCGCGACCTGAACTACAACAAGTATTTCACCGAAGGCGACAAGAAGGAGGCCAAGGTGGCCGACTACACTTCGCACAATACCGAGCGCCTGAACGTTAAACAGGTGAAGCAAATGCTGCTGAAACTGCCGGAAGTGGCCTCGGAACTTAAATAGCAGCGACAGGAACGGAGAATCTATGCCTATAAAACTGATGACGATAGTGGGGACCAGGCCGGAGATCATAAAGCTCAGCCGTGTAATGCACGAGGCCGAGAAGCATTTGAAGCACGTTATCGTGCACACCGGCCAGAATTACGACTACGAGCTCAACGAAATCTTCTTCAAGGAACTCGGCATACGCAAGCCGGACTACTTCCTGAACTCCGTCGGCAAGACGCTGGCCGAGACCATAGGCAACATCATTGCCAAGGCCGACGAGGTGATGGAAAAAGAGAAGCCCGACGCCATACTGCTCTACGGCGACACCAACAGCTGCCTGTCGGTAATGCCGGCCAAGCGCCGCAAGATCCCCGTCTTCCACATGGAAGCCGGAAACCGCTCCTTCGACCAGCGCGTGCCCGAGGAACTCAACCGCAAAGTGGTCGATCACTTGAGCGACATCAACATGACACTCACCGAGCACGCCCGGCGCTACCTGATCTCCGAGGGGATCAGGCCCGAGACAGTGATAAAGACCGGCTCGCCCATGAAGGAAGTGCTGGCGTATTACATGCCCAAGATCCTCAAGTCCGACGTGCTCAAGCGCCTCAAGCTCAAGGACAACGCGTACTTCGTGGTGAGCACTCACCGCGAGGAGAACATAGACAGCCCGGAGAATTTCAGGAACCTGCTGGAGTCCCTCAACGCGCTGGCCAGGAAATACAGCATGCCGGTGATAGTCTCCACGCACCCGCGCACCCGCAAGAAGCTCGAAGAACTGGGCATGAAGGACCTCGACAAGCGCATCAGTTTCCTTAAGCCGCTGGGCTTCTACGATTATGTGAAGCTGCAGCTCAACGCTTTCTGCGTGGTGTCGGACAGCGGCACTATCACCGAAGAGTCCACCATACTCAATGTCCCTGCCGTGACCATACGCCAGGCGCACGAGCGCCCCGAGGGCATGGACGAGGGCACGCTGATCATGTGCGGCCTGAAGGCCGAGCGCGTGCTGGAGTCCGTGGCCGTGGTCACCTCGCAGCATTCCGCCTCAGAGCGGCAGTTCCGCATTGTAGGAGACTACGACACCGACAATGTCTCCAAGAAAGTGCTGCGCATAGTGCTCAGCTATACCGACTATATCAACCGCACCGTCTGGCGCAAGACCAACTGAGACCGCGATGCCGGAGAAACTCAAGGTCTTGATCGTAACCGAAAGGTTTTATCCGGAGGAGTTCATCGTCAACGACCTGGCGGCAGAGTGGGCCGGCGGTGGCATGGCGGTGGACGTGCTGACGCAGGCGCCCAGCTACCCGGCCGGGCGCATTTTTCCGGGTTATTTCAACTCGCTCTTCTCGTCGGAGAACTGGAAGGGGATCAACATCTTCCGGTTCTTCACCGTGACCGGCTACCGCGATTCACTGCCGCTGAAGCTCCTTAACTATTTCAGCTTCGCCATCGCCGGGACTTTCGCCGCGCTGGTGAAGGCGCGGGGTTATGACCGCATTTTCGTCTACCAGACCGGCCCGCTGACGCTGGCCATACCGGCGGTGATAGCGGGCAGGCTGTACGGCATACCGGTGACCATCTGGACGCAGGACATCTGGCCGGACATGGTGTATTCCTACGGTTTTAAAAAGACGCGCCCGCTGGACTGGCTGCTGGGGCTGATAATACGCTTCGTCTACGCCAATTGCGGCGAGATACTGGTCTCCTGCGAGGGTTTTGCGGCGCGCATAGAGGAATACGTGCCCGGCCGGCGCATAAAGCATTTCCCTAACTGGCCCACCGTGGTTCCCGACGGGGGGGCGGAAAGGGCTCCGCTGCCGGATGGCTTCAATTTTACCTTCGCGGGCAATGTGGGCAAACTGCAGAACCTGGAGAACGTACTTCGGGGCTTCGCCCTGGCGGTGAAAGAGCGGCCGGAATTACGGCTGAACATAGTGGGCGACGGCTCCCACCTGGAGATGCTCAAAGCCCTGGTTAAAGACGGGAGCATTCCCGGAGTCACTTTCTGGGGCCGACATGCGAGCCACCAGATGCCGGCCTTCTTCCGCGCCAGCGACGCTATGATAGTGTCGTTGAGCGATACGCCGGGGCTGAACCTGGTGGTGCCGGCCAAGTTCCAGGCCTACCTCGCTTTCCATAAGCCTGTGTTCGCCGTGATGAACGGCGAGGTGAAGCGCCTCGTGGAGAAACACGGCATCGGGGTATGCGCGGCCCCGGACAGCCCGCAGGCCATCCGCGACGGGCTGCTGGAGTTCTATTACAGGAAAAGCGGCGGGCTGGAGAGCTTTACTGCCAATGCCCGGCGGCTGCTGGAAACCGACTATGACCGCGGCCGGATAGTAGCCGGCATACGGGCCAGCGTGGCCGGCGCCGGGGTCAAATAGACTATAATTGATCTATGGCGGGTAAGAAATGCTGATATTCAGGTGGCGCCGGCTTTTCCTCTTTCTCGGGGATGTGGCCTTTTTTTATGCCGCGCTGTGGCTTGCGCTGACGGCGCGCCGCTTCACCATAGTTCCGCTGGATTTCTTTCTGCAGCACGTAAAGGTCTTCTCCGTCTTCCTGCCTATATGGACCGGTGTTTTTTACGTGATGGGTTTTTACGACCTTCGCCGTATAAACAAACTGGTCAACCTGATCAATACCAGCCTTATCTCTTTCGTAGTTAACCTGGCCGCCGCCAGCGCCCTTTTTTACGCCTTCTACCTGCAGTTAGGCCTTACGCCCAAGACGCATCTGCTGCTGACCGTTGTCTTCCTGCACCTGCTGGCCACGCTGTGGCGGCGGGTGTGGACGCGCGTGGTGCTTTCGAAACTGCTGGTGCAGCGTGTGGCTTTCCTGGGTACAAACCCGCTGATAGAAGAGATCAAGCGGGACCTGCCCGTTACTCCCCATTTGGGCTTTGCCGTGGTGCCTCTGCCGGAAATGAGCGGGGCTAATTCTACCGACGGCTATTGGCGGCCCAACGGGCGCTGCTGCGTGGACCTGGCCGGCAAGGTGGACGTACTGGTGGTGGACGCCGAGGAGGCGGAGAAGAACCCGGTGGTTGGGGGATTGCTGCTCTCGACGGCAGTGATGGAAGAGATACCTATAATCACGCACCTGGATTTTTACGAGGATCTCTTTGGCAAGATCCCGCCCGACTCCGCCGCCAAGCCCAGTTGGCTGCTGAGCAACGTGCTGCATAAGAGCAACCAGTTCTACGCCGTGTTCAAACGCGCGCTGGACCTGCTGGGGTCGGTCATAGGGCTGATACTTACCCTGCCGCTCACCCTGGCCGCCTATGCGGCGATAAAGATAGACGGCGGGTTCGGAACCCCGGTTTTCTTCGTCCAGAAACGGGTGGGGCACCTGGGCAGGCGCTTCATTATCTGGAAATTCCGCACCATGGTGGTAGGGGCCAGCAAAGCCGGCCCGCTGTATAAAGAGGAACGCGGGGACTCGCGCATAACCAAGCTGGGAAAGTTCTTGCGCGGTACGCGGCTCGACGAGATACCCCAGCTCTGGAACGTTTTAAAGGGCGACATGTCGCTGGTGGGACCGCGTCCGGAGTGGACGCGGGAGGTGCGCATACTGGAGCGCAGCGTGCCGCATTATCACCTGCGCCACCTTATAAAGCCCGGCGTTACCGGCTGGGCGCAGATAAATTACCATGCCACGTCGAGCAGGGAAGAGTCGGTGGAAAAACTCCATTACGACCTGTATTACGTGAAGAACATGTCGCTGGCCCTGGACCTGGGCATTATTTTAAGGACTTTCCGCAGAATATTCCAAAAAGATTCCGTGATGGCCGCCAAGACGGCCCTGCCTTCCTAAGCGTTCTCTTTTTCAGCCGCGGCCGCGAAAGCCAGCGCCAGGAAAATGGCGAAGGAAGTGTGCACGTGCTGGAAGGAAATTTCCGTCAGATTCATCACAAAGTAGGCTGGCAGAGCGCAAAGCGCCCAGAGCGTGTACGGCCCTGGCCCGGTTCTGTATCGCCGCAGGGCGAAAAGGAACAGCGCCGCGAAGAGCAAAAGCAGCGCGCCTAAGCCCAGCAGGCCGCGCTCCGCGGCCTGGTGGATGTAAATACTGTGCAGGCTGCCCCAGGTATCCAAGTACCCCACGGGCTCGGGATGAAAGCGCTTGAAAACTTTTTTCACGTTGTCAGGCCCTACTCCTACTAGCGGGTGGGCCTTAAGCATTTTAAAGCCTAATTCCCAGAGTTCAAGTCGAATATTTATCGCAGTGGAGGGAGAGTCGAACGAGCGGTCCTGCCGGTCCGTGCTTACAATTGCGAAAACCCGCTGCTTTACAGCGGGATTAATGGCGGTTGCGGCGGCACCCGCCCCAAACATCAAGAGCGCCAGGAGCAGTATGCGTTTTCGGGTTTGCCGCGCAAAAATAAAGCTCGACAGCAGGGCCGTGAAAACTCCAAGATAGGCTCCGCGCGTCTGGCTAAGTATCAGGGCGGTAAAAATGGCTGCTGAGGCCAGGGTGTATAGCGCTACGGCGTGCCGCGAGGCGCCTCGGGGCTGCGGGAGGAGAAGGCGGCTCAGTCCGAGCGTCAGTGCGATCGCCATTACTTCCCCGTAGCGGACTGCGTTCATGAAGGCATTAGCGCGTATCGTGGCCGGGGCTCCGGAAGCGATAGCGCTTGCTACCTCGAAAATACCGACCAGTGCGGCGATCGCGGCTGCCGCCGTATAAACGGCGGACAGGGCTGGCAGATGCGGCTTTCTGACGGCCAGCAGCAGCGCCGACAGGCAGACGTACTTGAGAAAATCGGAATTGAGCTGCCCGAAACCCTTGGCCGGGTAATAGGCCGTTAGCGAAGTAAGCAGGCAGACGCCGAGGTAGATCATCCACGGGACAAAGAACGGATGGCTCGCCAGCGAGGTGGGAATGTCCGAAAGCGTGTTCTCGCGGTGTTTCTTGACCAAGATGAGGATTATGGTCAGGAACAGTGTCGCCTGTACTGCGGTGACGGAAAAAACCACTGAAAAAGCGAAGAGCAAAAGGGCGGCAGAGATGAGATTGTCCGGCGAGCGCCAAACTGGGGACTGCGCTGTTGGGGTTGTCATGAGGTCATATTATACAAATAGTATGCCGCCCGTTGATTAGGCCCGGTTATACTGCTAAAATCTAGATTGATCTACCGCGACGAGGGGAAAAATGAACAGCCTTAAAATACTGGTCACCGGCGGAGCCGGCTTTATCGGGTCGCACCTGTGCCGGCGGCTGCTGGCCGACGGGCACGACGTGCTGTGCGCGGACAGCCTCTTCACGGGCACGAAGGACAATATCTCCGACCTGATGGGCAGCAAGAACTTCGAGTTCCTGCGCCACGACATCGTGACCCCGCTCTGCGTGGAAGTGGACCAGATCTACAACCTGGCCTGCCCGGCGTCCCCGATCCATTACCAGTTCAACCCGGTGCATACGACGAAGACCTCCGTTAACGGCACCATCAACATGCTGGGCCTCGCGCGCCGCACCAAGGCGCGCATCCTGCAGGCCAGCACCAGCGAGGTGTACGGCGACCCCGAGGTGCACCCGCAGCCCGAGGGCTACTGGGGCCGCGTGAACCCGGTAGGCCCGCGTGCCTGCTACGACGAGGGGAAGCGCTGCGCCGAGACGCTGTTCTTCGATTACCACCGCCAGCACAAACTGGATATTAAAGTGGTCCGCATCTTCAATACCTACGGGCCGAACATGCATCCTAACGACGGGCGGGTCGTATCTAACTTTATAGTGCAGGCCTTGAAAGGCGAGCCCATTACTATTTACGGTGATGGCAGCCAGACGCGCAGCTTTCAGTACGTGGACGACCTGATAGCGGGCCTGCTGGCCATGATGAACAGCCCCGCCGGGTTCACCGGGCCGGTAAATATCGGCAACCCGGACGAGTTCACGATGAAGCAGCTGGCGGAGAAGGTGCTGTCGCTGGTGCCGGAGAGCAAAAGCGAACTGGTCTACAAGCCGCTGCCGCAGGATGACCCGCGGCAGCGCCAGCCCGACATACGGCTGGCTAAGGAAAAGCTGGGCTGGGCGCCGAGGATAAAGCTCGACGAGGGACTGAAGAAGACCGTGGATTATTTCCGCCGTACGCTGAAATAGCCGCCGGGGTCATAAAAGAAAGGCCGCCTTCAGGGGCGGCCTTTTTCTTTGCGGCGGCGCTTGTTTACTTCGCCGTCTTCAGGAAGAACTCGTAGGTCCGCTCAAGCCCTTCGCGCAGGCCGGTCGCCGGTTTCCAGCCGAGGGCCGCGATCCTGGAGGAGTCCAGAAGTTTGCGGGGGGTGCCGTCCGGCTGGGACGCGTCGAATTCCAGCCGTCCCTTGTAGCCGGTCACGCGGCAGGTTTCTTCTGCCAGTTCGCGGATGGAGTGATCTGTCCCGCAGCCGACGTTGGTTATGTCCGTGTAGCCGTCCTTGCCCAGCAGGAACAGCACGGCCTGCGCCAGGTCGTCGATGTAGAGGAATTCGCGGCGCGGGTTGCCGCTGCCCCAGATCTTCAGGGCCGGCGCGCCGGAGAGCCTGGCCTCGTGCGCGCGGCGCAGCAGCGCGGGCAGCACGTGGGATTGGTCAGGGTTGAAGTTGTCGCCGGGGCCGTAGAGCGTGGCGGGGATGACGGGCAGGAACTGGGTGTCGTACTGGCGGTTATAGGCCTGGCACATCACCGTGCCGGCAAGTTTGGCCGTGCTGTAGGGGAGGCTGGTGGGTTCCATGACGCCCGTCATCAGCGCGTCCTCTTTCATGGGCTGGGGGCAGACCTTGGGGTACATGCAGGAACTGCCGAAGAAGACCAGGCGCTTTACGCCGTGCTTGCGGGCGCTCTCCAGGACGTTGGCGGTGATATAGAGGTTGGCGCGGATGAAATCGGCCGGATAGGCGCTGTTGTGCTTTATGCCGCCCACCTTCGCCGCGGCGAGGACTACGTGGTCGGGCTTTTCGGCGGAGAAGAAGCGGTCTACCGCGGCCTGGTCTTCGAGTTCCAGCCCGGAGCGGGGGCGCAGCAGCAGGTTATCGTAGCCGGCGGCCCTGAAGGCCTTTACCAGCGCCGTCCCGGCGAGGCCGCCGTGGCCCGCGATATAGATCTTGTCTTTCTGTTGCATATTTCCCCTGGAAAATTGAACGTTAGCCCGTCTAAATTATACAATTATTATATTATTCGGGGGATAGCGCCAGAACGAGGTGGCTTATATGGAAAAACGATACGGGAAGGGGAAAGTCTTTATCACGGGCGGGGCCGGCTATATCGGCTCCATCATGGCGCCGGAGCTGCTGCGCGCCGGCTACAAGGTGACGGTGCTGGACAATCTGATGTTCGGGCAGACCTCGCTGCTGGACTGCTGCCACGAGCCAGGCTTCGAGATGCTGCGCGGCGACGCGCGCGACGAGCGGCTGGTGAAAGAGGGCATGACCGGCGCGGACTATATCATACCGCTGGCCTGCCTGACCGGCGCCCCCCTGTGCGACAAGAACCCCGCCGAGGCCAGGGGCGTCATCATCGACGCGCTGGATACCATCCTGAAATTCCGTTCGAAAGAGCAGCGCCTGATGTACCCCACCACCAACAGCGGCTACGGCGTGGGCGAGGCGGGCAAGTTCTGCACCGAGGAGACCCCGCTGCGGCCGGTCTCGCTGTACGGCCGCCTGAAGAACGACGCCGAGGCCAAGATCCTGGGCGCCGGCAACTCGATGACCTTCCGCCTGGCCACCGCTTTCGGCGTGAGCCCGCGCATGCGCCTGGACCTGCTGGTCAACGACTTCACCTACCGCGCCGTGAACGACAGGTTCATAGTGCTGTTCGAGGCGCATTTCAAGCGCAACTTCATCCACGTGCGCGACGTGGCCAAGGCCTTCATGCACGGCATGGATAATTTCGAGAGCATGAAAGGCACCATGTACAACCTGGGCCTCAGCGACGCCAACCTGAGCAAGATGGAGCTGTGCCAGGCCATCCAGAAGCAGGTCAAGGGCTTCTACGTGACCGAGGCGACCATAGGCGAGGACCCGGACAAGCGCGACTACATAGTGAGCAACGAGAAGATAGAGAAGACGGGCTACAAGCCGGACGTCTCGCTGGACCTTGGCATTACCGAGCTGCTCAAGGCTTTCCGGATAATCAAGCGCAACCAGTATTCCAACGTCTGACGGGCGGAGGGGAAACCAGATGATCATCAGCAAGACTCCTTACAGGATCTCTTTTTTCGGCGGGGGCACGGACTACCCGTCCTGGTATAAAGAGAACAAGGGCCAGGTGCTCTCCACTTCGATAGACAAGTACTGCTACATCACCTGCCGCTGGCTGCCGCCCTTCCACAGCCACAAGTTCCGCATCGTCTATTCCAGGACGGAAGACGTGATGAAGGTCGCCGACATCCAGCACCCTTCGGTGCGGGCCTGCCTGCAGTTCATGAAGATAAAGGAAGGCGTGGAGATCCACCACGACGGCGACCTGCCGGCGCGCTCCGGCATCGGCTCCAGCTCGGCGTTCACGGTGGGCCTGCTCAAGGCCCTTTACGCCCTGAAGGGCCGCATGGTCTCCCCCGCGCAGCTGACCAACGACGCCATCCACGTGGAGCACAACATGCTCCGCGAGAACGTGGGGGCGCAGGACCAGGTGATAGCCGCGCACGGCGGCTGCAACGTTATCAGTTTCGGTTCCAAGACCCACCTCGATGTGCGCCCGCTGACAGTGTCCGACGAGCGCCTGGGGGAACTGCAGGACCGCCTCATGCTTTTCTACACGGGGATCGCGCGCACGGCCTCCGACATCGCCGGCGAGCAGATCCGGAAGACCCCGCTGCGCCAGCGCGAACTCAAGCAGATGTACGACCTGGTGGACCACGCGGTGGAGACGCTGAACTGCGGCGGGAACATGGACCGCTTCGGCCGCCTGCTGCACGAGAACTGGAAGATCAAGCGCTGCCTGACCGACAAGATCAGCACCGGCGTGATAGACGAGATCTACACCGCGGCCCCGAGGGCCGGCGCGCTGGGCGGCAAGGTGCTGGGAGCGGGCGGCGGGGGCTTCATGCTCTTTTACGCCGGGCCGAAAGCCCAGCCCAGGGTGCGCGCGGCGCTGAAGAAACTGCTGTATGTGCCGTTCAGGTTCGAATATTCGGGCAGCTCGATAATCTTTTACAAGTCATGACGCCGATGGACGCGGTCATCCTGTGCGGGGGGAAAGGGACGCGCCTGCAGAGCGTGGTCTCCGACCGCCCCAAGCCGATGGCGTCCGTCGCCGGTAAGCCGTTCCTCGAACTGCTGATGGACTACGTAGCTGGCTACGGCTTCGGCCGCTTCGTGCTGTGCGCGGGCCACATGGGCGGTATGATCCGGGACTATTTCGCCGCGCGCAAGCTGCCCTACGAGGTGCAGGTCGCCATTGAGGCCGAACCGCTGGATACCGCAGGTGCGGTTAAGAACGCCGAGCCCCTGATAAAGAGCGGGCGTTTCCTGGCCATGAACGGCGACTCGATAGTCCGCGCCGACCTGAAAGCTTTCGCGGAGTTCCACGAGGCCCGCAGGCCGCTGGCTTCGCTGGCGGCGGCGCGCAAGGCGGACGCGTCCGCGTTCGGCACGCTCTCGGTCGGGGCGGACGGAAAATTGCTGGCCTTCAGGGAAAAGGCCGCGGCCGCGTCGGGGCTGGTGAACGCCGGTATCTACATCTTCGAGCGGCAAGTCCTCGCGGAGATCCCGGCCGGGCGGCGCTATTCGCTGGAGCGGGACCTGTTCCCGGCGCTGGCGGCGAAAGGCGGCGTGAACGTTTTTGAAGTGCCGGGGGAACTGATAGACATAGGCACCCCGGAGAGCTACAGGGAAGCCGGAGATAAATTAAAATGAGAATACCGTTCGGCACTATCGCCGTCACCAAAGAATCGCGCAGACTGATCGACGAAGCCCTGGACAGCGTTCGGCTTTCCAGCGGCAGGCTGGTAAAAGAGTTCGAGACTAAATTCGCCGCCCTGACCGGCACCAAAGAGGCCGTGGCCGTGAGCACCGGGACCGACGCCGACATCCTGGCGCTGGCCGTGCTGCACGATTTCGGCGCCAGGCGCGGAGACGAGGTCATTATTCCTGCACTTTCGTTCGTGGCCACCGGCAACGCCGTCGTCCACGCCGGGTTCAAGCCGGTGTTCGTCGACATCGAGCGCCATACGCTCAACATCGACCCGAAGAAGATAGAGCGGGCCATCACCAAGAAGACCCGCGCCATCATGCCGGTGCACCTGATGGGCAAACCGGCCGAGATGGATACCATCAACAGGATAGCCAAGAAACATAACCTCTACGTCATCGAGGACGCGGCCGAAGCTCACGGCGCGGTGTACAAGGGCCGCAATATAGGCACGCTGGGCGACATGGCCGCCTACAGCACCTACATAGCCCACATCATTACCACCATTGAGGGCGGCATAGTTACCACCGACCGCGCGGATTTCGCCGAAGTGCTGCGCTCGCTGCGCAGCCATGGCCGCGCCTGCAAATGCAAGGTCTGCGTGATGAACTGCGGCGCCGCCAGCTACTGCGACAAGCGCTTCAAGTACGGCGAGGGCTCCGACATCCGCTTCGTGTTCGAGCGCATAGGCTATTCCGCCAAGATGAACGAGCTGGAGGCCGCCGTCGGCATCGGCAGCATGACCAATTACAAGAAGATCATAGCCAAGCGCCACGGCAACCTGATCTCGATGATAGAGAAGTTCCAGAAATTTGCGCCCTGGCTCTACACCATAAAAGAAGAGAAGCACGAGCAGATAGGGCCGCACGCCTTCGCTATCATCCGGGGGGAGAAAGCCCCGTTCAGCCGCAACGAGCTGGGCCTTTACCTTGAAAAAGCGGGCATCGACACGCGGCACCTGTTCTCGTCGATGCCGACGCAGTGCCCCGGCTTCGCCTACCTGGGCCACAAGCTGGGCGACTTCCCGAACGCCGAGTACATGGGCCTCAACGGCCTGCACATCGGCGTGCACCAGGACCTGGGGCCGGCGCATGTGAATTACTTCATAAAGACCATGGAGAGGTTCTTTGCCGAAAAGGGCATTAAGCTCCGCTAGGCCGGCTGGCTGGCTCCCGGAAGGGCCCGGTTCCGCAGGGGAGCCGGGCCCTTTCGTTTGAGGGCGGTCAAGGGCGGGGAAAATTCAAATTTGCTACAATTATATGCGGCCTTAATATAGATTTCGTTAATTATTCACGCGGTCATTCATTAAAGGAGATACAGACACATGGCTACTAAAATCGGCATTAACGGCTTCGGACGCATCGGCAGGCTGGTCGCCCGCGCAATACTGGCGCGCACCGACGGCCAGCTCGAGCTGGTCGCTATAAACGACCTGACCGACGCCAAGACCAACGCGCACCTTTTAAAGTACGACTCCGTGCACGGCCAGCTCTGCGGCGAAGTTAAGGCCATAGGCGAAGACCAGATCTCCGTCTGCGGCAAGAATATAAAGGTTTTCAAGGAAAAATCCCCGGCCGCCATTCCGTGGAAGAGCATGGGCGTCGACATCGTAGTCGAGTCCACCGGCCTGTTCACCATCAAGTCCGACGGCGTGAACAAGAAGGGCAAGACCGTGGAAGGCGCCGAGAACCACATCACCAAGGGCGGCGCGAAGAAAGTCATCATCTCGGCCCCGGCCCAGGGCGAGGACATCACCATAGTGATGGGCGTCAACGACGACAAGTACGACGCGAAGAACCACAACGTGGTCTCCAACGCTTCCTGCACGACGAACTGCCTGGCGCCTTTCTGCAAGGTGCTCCAGGACAACTGGGGCATTGAGAAAGGCCTGATGACCACCATCCACGCCTACACCAACGACCAGAAGATCCACGACATGGCCCACAGCGACCTGCGCCGCGCCCGCGCCGCCGCGCTCTCCATGATCCCGACCTCCACCGGCGCCGCCAAGGCGATAAGCCTGGTGATGCCCGAGCTGAAGGGCAAGATGGACGGCTTCGCCATCCGCGTGCCCACGCCGAACGTCTCCGTGGTGGACCTCACCGTGACGCTGGCCAAGCCCGCCACCGCCGAAGAGATCAACGCCGCCATCAAGAAGGCCGCCGACGGCCCGATGAAAGGCATCATGGATTACGTCGCCGAGCCCCTCGTGAGCGTGGACTTCAACCACTGCCCGGCCAGCTCCAGCGTGGACGCGCTGAGCACCAAGGTTATCGGCGGCAACATGGCCAAGGTGCTGGCCTGGTACGACAACGAGTGGGGTTATTCCAACCGCGTCGTCGACCTCGCCCTGCTGATGATCAAGAAGGGCCTGTAAGATTCGCCTGGGTGTCGGGTCGGCGCCCTGCGCCGACCCTAAGACGCCCGGCTTGCTAGTGCAGCGACAGGAGAGCAACAATGGCTAAGAAAAGAGTGCTGATCATGGGAGCCGCCGGCCGCGACTTCCATAACTTCAACGTTTATTACCGCGAGAACAAGGACGTGGAAGTGGTGGCCTTCACCGCTTACCAGATCCCCAACATCGCGGGCCGCAAGTATCCCAAGGAACTCGCCGGCAAGATGTACCCGAAGGGCATCCCGATCTTCGAGGAGAAGGAACTCCCCGAGCTGATCAAGAAGTTCAAGGTGGACGAAGTGGTGTTCTCCTACTCCGACGTGGCCTTCAACACCGTGATGGCCAAGGGCTCGCTCGTCCTGGCCTGCGGCGCCGACTTCAAGCTGCTCAGCGGCGAACACACCTACATAAAGTCCAGCAAGCCCGTGATAGCCGTCTGCGCCGTGCGCACCGGCTGCGGCAAGTCCCAGACCACCCGCGCCATAGCCTCCATGCTCAAGGACATGGGCAAGAAAGTCGTGGCCATACGCCACCCCATGCCCTACGGCGACCTGGTCAAGCAGACCTGGCAGCGCTACGAGACGCTGGAGGACCTGAAGAAGCACGAGTGCACCATCGAAGAGATGGAAGAGTACGAGCCGCACATCGCGGCCGGCCACATCATCTACTCCGGCGTGGACTACGGCGAGATCCTCAAGCGCGCCGAGAAGGAAGCGGACGTCATCCTGTGGGACGGCGGCAACAACGACATGTCCTTCTACAAACCGGACCTCCAGATCACCGTGACGGACCCGCTGCGCTCCGGCCACGAAGCCACCTTCTACCCCGGCGCCACCAACCTGCGGATGGCCGACGTGGTGGTCATCAATAAGGTGGACACCGCCACGGCCAAAGAGATCGCCGTCGTGCGGGAGAACATCAAGAAGATGAACCCGAAGGCCGTGATCATCGAGGCCGAGAGCCCCGTGACCGTGGACAACCCGACCGCCGTTAAGGGCAAGAAGGTGCTGGTCGTAGAAGACGGCCCCACCCTGACCCACGGCGACATGAGCTTCGGCGCCGGCCACGTGGCCGCCAAGAAGTACAAGGCCGCCAAGATCGTGGACCCGCGCCCGTACGCCATCGGCACCATCAAGAAGGTGTACGAGAACTTCAAGCAGATCACCGACATCCTGCCCGCCATGGGTTACGGCGACAAGCAGATGGCCGAGCTGAACAAGACCATCAACGCCGTCCCCTGCGACGTCGTGATAGTCGGCACGCCGATAGACCTGGCGCGCCACCTGAAGTTCAACAAGCCCTCCGTGCGCGTGACCTACGAGCTGAAAGAGCGCAAGGCCGGCGGCCTGAAGGCCGCCCTGAAGAAAGTAATATAAGCAAGCCCGCCCCGGGCCGGCACGCCGGCCCGGGAGCGGATAAAATTTACAGAGGTTAAAATGACCACGGAAAACAAGACGGTACTCAGGCTCGCCAAAGTTCAGGACTCCAAGCTCAAGGACAAGAACGTCCTGATGCGCGTTGATTACAACGTGCCGATCAAGGACGGCGTCATCAAGGACGACACCCGCATCCGCGAGACCCTGAAGACCCTGAAGCTGCTGCTCGAGGGCAACAACCGCGTGGTGCTGATGGCGCACATGGGCCGCCCGAAGGGCCAGCCCGTGGAGAAGTACAGCCTGAAGCCCGTGGCAGCGCGCCTGGAAGAGATAGCCGGCGCCAAAGTGCATTTCGCATCCGACTGTGTGGGGCCCGAGGCCGACAAGGTGGTGGCTGCCGCGAAGAAGGGGGAGATAGTCCTCCTCGAGAACCTCCGCTTTCACGCCGAGGAAGAGAAGAACGACGACGCCTTCGCCGCCAAGCTGGCCAAGCACGGCGAGTTCTTCGTCCAGGAGGCCTTCGGCGCCCTGCATCGCGCGCACGGCAGCACCTCCGCCATCTGCAAGCACTTGCCCGGGGCCGTCGGCTTCCTGGTGCAGAAGGAGCTGGAATACCTGGACAAGGCCATGGTGAGCCCCGTGCGGCCCTTCCTCGCCATCATCGGCGGGGCCAAGGTAGCCGACAAGCTGTCCGTGCTCTACAGCCTCATCGAGAAGGTGGACACCCTCATCATAGGCGGCGGCATGGCCTACACGTTCCTCGCCGCGCAGAACACCAATATCGGCAATTCGCTGCTGGAGGCCGACAAGGTGGAGGAAGCCAAGAACATCATTCTGAAGGCCCACCGCAACAACGTGGAACTGCTGCTGCCGGCCGACCACCGCATCGTCCAGGAAATAAAGCCCGACGCCAAGGTGGAAGTGACGCAGGCCATGGCGGTGCCGGACGGCTGGATAGGCGTGGACATCGGTCCCCGCACCGAGCTGCTGTTCGCCGACAAGATCAAGGCCTCTAAGACCATCTTCTGGAACGGCCCCGTGGGCATCTTCGAGACGCCCGCCTTCGCGAGCGGCAGCGTGACCGTGGCCAACGCGATGGCGCAGGCCACCCGCGCCGGCGCCACCACCATCCTCGGCGGCGGAGACACGCTCTCCGTGCTGAAGACGGCCAAGGTGAAGTCCGAGAACATTTCCCACTGCTCTACCGGCGGCGGCGCCAGCCTCGAGTTCGTGGAAGGAAAGCAGCTGCCCGGCTTAGTGGCGCTGTCGCAGAAATAAATTAGGAGAACAAAAACGATGTACACCCTTATAGTAACCCTGCACGTGATACTGGCGTTCGTCATCATCATCTCGATCCTGGTCTTCCAGACCAGCAAGGGCTCGGCGCTCTCGATGTTCGGCGGCGGCGGCGACGCGCTGTTCAACGCGGCCAGCGGCACTTCCTTCATAAAGAAGTTCACCGCGGTGGCCGCGGGCCTCTTCGCCCTGACCTCCATACTGCTGACCATCTTCGGGGCGAACAACCGCTTCCGCTCGGTGGTGATGGACCCCGGCAACCAGCTCCAGCAGCCCCCGGCGCAGCAGGCTGCCCCGGCCCAGCCCGGCGCGGCCACCCCGGCTCCGGCGGCTGCTCCCGCCCCGGCCGCTGCCCCCGCGAAGCCCGCTGAAGCCCCGGCCAAGAAGTAAGCTCAGGCCCCGCGCAAAAAGAAAAGCCCCGCTTCGGCGGGGCTTTTCTTTGGTGAGATACTGCCAGGGGACACAGCGCCCGGTTCTCCGGTGGAGAACCGGGCGCTATGTCCCCGGTTTATTTCATCACTTTGTTCTCGAAGGTGCGGACGATGTCGAGGAGGTTCTCGGGCGTCTTGGCGGAGAGCAGGCGCTTGCGCAGGGTGAGGTTGGAGATGAGGCCCGAGAGCTGGGACAGGATGTTCAGCTGCAGCAGCGGCTCGTTGAACGGCGTGAGGATGAGGAAGATGATCTTGACCGGCTGGCTGTCCGGCGAGGGGAAATAGATGCCTTCCCGGCTCTTGCCTATGGCCAGCAGGGGCTTGGACAGCGAGGCCAGGCGGGCGTGCGGAAAGGCCGTCTGGTGGCCGAGGGCCGTGGAGAAATTGGTCTCGCGCTTGATGATGGCCTTCAGCGCCTCGTCCTTGTCGAACGAGGGGGAGGCGACGTGCAGGGACTTGAGCACTTCCTCTATGGCTTCGAAGCGGCCTGCTTCCTTCAGGTCCAGCTGGCAGGCGTGCGCCTGCAGTATGCCGCTCAGGAGCAGCTTGGGCGGCTGCTCGAACTCGTCGCGGATCTCGCCGGTGAGCTCCTCGACGATGTCCTCCATGGTCAGCAGGCCCGTGGTCTCGCCCTTGGCGTTCTTGGCCAGGGCCAGCTGGATGCGCTTCTCCTGGAAGTCGCGCAGGGCGCGCTCCACGGAGATCTCCTCGGAGATGTCGCTGATAGGGCGCTTGATGGAGTCGAAATCCGGGGCCGCGCCGCCCGGGGTGAGCAGGCTGTTGTAGAGGTCCTTGAAATGGACGTAGCCTACGGTGTCGCCGCCCTTGGTGACCAGCGGGAACCGGGAGTAGCGCTTTTCTTTTATCAGCTTGAGCGTGGCCTCCGGCGGCGCGCCCAGGGTAATGAAGCTGATGGCGCCGCGGGGCGTCATGACTTCCTTCACCTTGGTCTTGCCGAAGTCGAAAAGGTGCTCGAACATCATGAGGCGGCCGAGGGAGATCTTGCCGTGCTCCTGGCTCTGGCCCAGGATCATGCGGAGTTCCTCGTCGGAGTGCAGGGCCTCGCTCTCGCCGGGCTTTATGTTGAACAGGCCCAGGAAGAAATTGGCGCTCTTGTTGATGGCGAGCATGGGCAGGTAGGTCAGCTTATAGAACAGCTCCAGCGGTATGGCGCAGACCAGGGTGATCTTTTCCGGCATCAGGATGGCCAAGTACTTGGGGGCCTGCTCGCCTATGACCACGTGGATGCCGGTGATGGCGGCGAAGGCGATGACGAAGGAGACGGTGTGCAGGGCGGCCGCGGAGATGGGGAGGTTGAGCCAGTGGAAGCCCGGCTGCAGCAGGGCGGCCAGGGCCGGTTCGCCCACCCAGCCGAGGCCGAGGCTGGCCATGGTGATGCCGAGCTGGATGGAGGAGAGGTAGGCGTCGATGTGCTGTACCTGTTTCTTGGCCAGTTTGGCGCTCGCGACGCCCTTGGCGGCCAGCTCCTCCAGGCGGGTGAAGCGCACCTTCACCAGCGCGAATTCGGAGAGGACGAAGGCGGCGTTGAGGATGATGAGGATGGCGGCGATGATGAGTTCTACGAGGTATATCACGCCTATATTTTACAATTTAGACCGGCAATTTGGTAAAATATAGAAAGTTCTTTAATAGTCTTACGATTTTCGCGCGGGTGGTGGAACTGGTAGACACGCACGTTTGAGGGGCGTGTGCCTAACGGCTTGCGGGTTCGATTCCCGCCCCGCGCATACTTTAAAGTAATACCGCGAAAGGCGGGGGGAATATATCCCCCGCCTTTTTGCTTCTACGGCCTAGCGGGGCAGACGGAACGCAAAACCGTGGTCTCGCACACCGTGCTCGCCACTGCCCGTCTCGGCCCTCGCGCTTATGCAAGCTCGGGCCTCCGACATGCTTTTGCTAACCCGTCTGCCCCGCTAGTCCTTGCGTAGCGAAACGTTGCCGCACTTTTTTATATCATACCCATATGCTTTCTAAATACTTTAAGCCTGCGCTCCTGAAACAGATAGCGGAGAAAATAGGGACACCGACCTATGTTTACTCACAGGCTGTGTTCCTGAAGCAGGTGCGGGCTTACAAGAAGGCCTTCGCCGGGCTGGACCCGCTGTTCTGCTACGCCATGAAGGCCAACTCCAGCGGCGCGCTGTGCGCGCTGGCGGCGGCCGAAGGCTGGGGCGCCGACGTGGTGAGCGGCGGCGAGCTCTACCGCGCGCTGCGCGCCGGCTTCGAGCCCGGCAAGATCATCTTTTCCGGCGTCGGCAAAACCCCCGAGGAGCTGGCTGTCGCGCTGAAGGCCGGCATCCTGTTCATAAACGCTGAGTCCTTCGAGGAAGTGCTGGAGCTGGAGCGCGTGGCCGCTAAGCTGAAGCTGCGGGCCCCGGTCTCGCTGCGCATCAATCCCGACGTGGACCCCCATACCCATAAGTATATTTCCACCGGCCTGCTGGGCAGCAAATTCGGCGTGTCCTTCGACGAGGCGCTGAAGATCTACATCTACGCGGCCGAGTCGAAGCATCTGAAGCCGGTGGGGGCGCAGTTCCATATCGGCTCGCAGGTGCATTCCGCCGCGCCTTACGCGCTGGCGGCCGGGCGGCTGGCGGCCTTCATGGTGAAGCTGGCCTCGCGCGGCGTGAACCTTAAATACGCCGACGTGGGCGGCGGCTGGGGCGTAAAGGAAGGCGGCGAGATGGCCGACCCCGCGGCGCTGGCCAAAGCCGTGGGCGGGGTCTTCGGCGGCACAGGGCTGAAGCTTTTGTTGGAACCGGGGCGCTCGGTGGCGGCTCCCTGCGGGCTGCTGCTCTCGCGCGTCATCTACCGCAAGACAGGCGGCAAAAAGAATTTCATCATAGCCGACGCGGCCATGAACGACCTGGTGAGGCCCGCGCTCTATGGCGCCAAACACCCCGCCGCCCTGATAGGCCGCGGCGCGGGCCCCGCGAAGCTCTGGGACATAGTGGGCCCGGTCTGCGAGAGCGGCGACTTCCTGGCCGAGGGCGTGACGCTGCCGGAGCCGGCCCCGGGCCAGCTGCTCGCGATCTATTCCGCTGGCGCCTACGGCTTCTCGATGAGCTCGCAGTACAATTCCAGGCCGCGCGCCGCCGAGGCGCTGATCACCGGCCCGTCGTCGTGGAAGCTGATACGCCGCCGCGAGACCTACGCCGACCTGGTGGCCGCCGAAGCCAAACCCCGCTAGCGAGGCTTCGCCTCGATAGACAGAAAATGCCCCTGGAAAGGGGCGTTTTGCTTTGCGGGAGGATCAAAGTCTATCGAGGCGAAGCCTCGATAGGGTCAGCGGGCGTTGAGGCGGTCGTAAAGGGCGCGCACGGCTTCGGCCTGGGCGGGGGTGAGCTCGCCGTCGGCAGGGGGGACCGTTACGGCCTGCGGCCCGGTGAAAACCAGGTCGCGCAGGAGGTTCTTCTTCGCGTAGAGGTTGTCGCCGGGGCAGTCGGTCTTGCCGATGTCGCGGTGGGCGTAGAAGCTGCTGATATTCACGGAATAGGTGTCCTTCACGTAGCGGGCCACGGTTACGAAGGATTCCTGGGTGACGGGGGAGAAAACGTCCTTGGAGGGCGGGTGGTAGTTGCCCAGGATGGAAATGCCGACGTTGCCCGAGTTGCGGTTTAGTACGTGCGCGCCGATAACGCCTACGGGGCGGCCTTCGAAGATATTGCCCTGCGGGTCGATCAGGAAATGGTAGCCGATGTCGTTCCAGCCTTTGGCGTTCTGGTGATAGTCCTGGATAAAGCGCACCTCGGCGAGCGAAGCGTCGAAGGTTTTTGGGTAATGGCCTTGCGTATGGTGCAGGGTGAAATAGTAGGGCGAGTGGCGGGAAAAGGGCTCTTTGGGAGGCTTCGCCTGCCATTCGGCGCGGCGCACCAGCGTGAAGGGGGCGGCCAGCGGCACGGAGAGTTCAGGTTCGGGTACATAGGCGGCCGTGGAGACGGCGGGCTCGCCCTCGCGCAGGTCGGCGCGCAGCAGCAGCTCGGTGGAGTAGATGGTAAGTTCGGACCCCGATTTGTCCAGGCCCAGGTCCACCACGCTCAGGCGGACGGGCTGGCGGTTGGGGGCGGGGGCCTTGTAGCGGGCCCAGAAGCGGCCGTTGGAATGGCGGCTGAAGCCGTCGAGCTCGTAGGGGGAAGCGGCCTGGAAGAAAGACTTGCCTTTGGCCAGCACTTCCAGTCGCAGTTTCGGGTCCGGCATCAGGCCCTGCAGCAGGACGGTGTCGTAGTCCTTCTCCATCTCCTCGCTGTAGCGGGTTTCGTAGGCGACGGCGCCGGTTTTGGGCGCGGCGTTGACCGTGAAGGTGATGGGGTAGGGCAGATTAGGGAAGGCGAGGTCTTTCTCGTCTCCGGCGGCGAAAACGGCCAGCGGGGTGAGCAGCAGGGCGGTAAGCAGTTTTAGCATAGCTTTATTAATTATAGCCGAAACCGGGGCGCGGGCGGCAGGGCCCAAAGGCCCAGGCCGGTTTAGGCCTCGGGCGGGGTGCGCAGGTAGAGCAGCGCGGAGGCCAGTACGGTGCGGAAATCCATCAGCGCGGTCTTAAGGCCCTCGGCCCCGTCCAGGAAGCCTAGCTTGAAAATGTAAGACGACAGGAAGCGGGTAAAGGGACGGAAAATAATGAGGGCGCGGCTGCGGCCCTTGAGCGCGTAGGAGCGGGTGAGGATCTCGCAGTAGAAGGCGCGCTTCTTCTCCATGTCGGCGGGGGTGGCGTAGGGGTAATGGAGCAGCGGCTCTTTGAGGCGGGCCACCGGGCCGTCCACCTGCAGCCGCTCGTGCACGGGCAGCGGCAGGAATTTGGCGCGGCCGCGGGCGAACAGGCGCAGCTGCGTGTCCGGGTACTTGCCGCCGTGCCTGAGCCAGCGTCCGAAATAGAAGTTCTTGCGCGGCATCTCGGCCGCCGCGGCGCCGCCGGGCGCGGCCACGAAGCGCTTGATCTCGGCGCGAAGGGCGGGGGTGAGCTCCTCGTCGGCGTCGAGGATGAAGATCCAGTCGGACGAGCACTGGTCTACGGAGAACTGCTTGTTGACGTAGACGGCCCGGCTGTTGGGGCGGGCGAAATACTTCACTTTGAAATCGCGGGCGGCCAGGGCGGTGCCGTCGGTGGAGGCGCAATCCACGAATATCACCTCGTCGGCCCAGGCGGCGCTGGAGAGCGCGCGCGCGAGGTTGCGCTCCTCGTTGTGGGCTATCATGGCTATGGAGACGGTGGGCATCAGGCCGCGGCCTCCTCGAAAGTCTTTACCGTGGCGGCCGCGAAGGCCGCGGGCGAGAAGTCGCCGGCTGCACGGGCGCGGTTCTCTGCCCCCAGCCTTGCCAGCAGGGCCGGGTCCGACAGCAGGGGGGCCAGGGCGGCGGCCAGGGCGGCGGGATCGCCGGGGGGGACGAGGCGTTCCGCGGGCGCGTATTCGGGCAGGCTACCCACGGCGGAGGCCACCAGCGGGCGGCCGGCGGCCAGCCATTCCAGCGCTGCGCGCGAGACGGCTTCGCTGCCCAGCGACGGAATGACTCCGATATCGCAGGCGGCCATGAAGGCGAAGGGGCCCTCGGTGCGGCCGTGGAAAAAAACTTTCTCCGCTATGCCGAGGTCGGCTGCGGTCCGGCGTAGGTCGGCGTACTTGAGATTGGCCTCGTAGCCGGCGATATGGAACTCGGCCCGGGCGCCGCTGCTCAGCAGCTCCGCGGCAGCGCGCAGGAAACAGTCGTGGCCTTTCACCAGGTCCAGGCGGCCCAGCAGGCCGACGCGGTAAGGCGGCGCGGCGCGCAGCTCCGCCGGGGGCGGCAGGTCGACGCCCTGGCGGATGACGGCGATCTTCGCCCGGTCCAGGCCCGAGGCGAGGTACAGGCCCTCTATATAGGAGGAAGCGGCTATGACTTTTTTGACGGAGCCGAAGGTGAACCCGGCGGAGGGGCGCTTGGCGTCCGCCTTGACGCGCACGAGGGGCAGGCCGAGCAGGAAGGCCAGCGTCTGGGCGCGGCCGGTATGCGCGGCGGCCAGGTCTATGGCTTCGTCCCGGGCGATGGCGCGCAGGCGCAGCAGGGCGAGCGGGAGTTTGTGATGCTGCTTGCGGCCGGGGATCTCGTAGGACTTGAACCCGTTGGCGGCCGCGAATTCCTGCGCGGCGCTGCCGGCGGGGCAGGCGAAAACCACGCCGTGCCCGGCGTCCCGGAGGGCGCCGGCCTGGGCGAAAGCGTAGGCTGCGAGCCCGCTATTCCAGGGGATGTCGATGACGCTTAAAATTTTCAATTGCCGTTTCATAACATTTGAGGGTCAGGGCCGCCATGCGCGGGGAGGAAAAGTCCTCGCGGCGGCGGTGGGCCTCGGCGGCGAGGCGGGCGCGCAGGGCGGGATCTCCGATCAGGCGCAGCTGGGCCGCGCCGAGCGCCTCCGGGTCGCGCGGGGGCACGGTGAGGCCGTTGGCGCCGTCTTCTACCACGTCGGTGATGCCGCCGGCCGTGGTTGCCACGATGGGCAGCGCCGCGTTCATGGCTTCCACCAGCACGCTGCCCATGCCCTCCTCGCAGGAAGCCAGTACGAACAGGTCCAGCGCGGCCAGCACTTTGTACGGGTCCTGGCGCTGGCCCAGCAGGAGGAAGCGGTCCTGGATCTTGAGCATGCGGGCCAGGTGCTCGGCCTTGCCGCGCAGCGGGCCGTCGCCGGCGAGCAGGAAATAGGTCTGCGGGGCGGTTTTCAGCACCACCGCGGCGGAGCGCACCAGGTTTTCCGGGTCCTTGTGCGGGACCAGGGCCACCAGCGAGCCGGCCCAGAAAGCGTCTTTGGGAATGGACAGCTCGGCCGCGAGCCCGGCGCGGGCCGCCTCGCGGTAGGCCTCCAGCTCGCCGGGCCGCCAGGGCGTGTCGTCGAGGTCTATGGTGCTGTTCACTACGGCGATCTTCTCTTCCGGCACGCCGGCCTTGAGCAGGATGTCCCTGACCGCCTCGGAGATGGCGATGACGGAATGGGCCTTGGAATATTTATAGCGCGCCGTGAAAGAGCCGGGGACGAAGTCCACGCGGCGGTGCGCGACGCGCACGCAGTCGAGCCCGGCGGAGGCCAGCCAGGACACGCCGGCGGTATGGCCGGTGTGGGAGTGCAGGATGGGCGGGGAGCCGGCGGGCGGTAGGGCCTTCAGCGCGCGGCGCAGCAGCAGGGCGCTGACGGGGTCCCACTCGAAATAATAGGGCAGCGTAAAAGTCTTGAAATTCTTGCGTGCGGCGGCGGCGTGCAGCGGCGAGCCGTGGCGGCAGACGACGGTGTTGTCGTGGCCTAGGGCCTGCAGCTCCTTCACGAGGTACAGCAGCTGGCGCTGGCCGCCGCGCAGCTCCTTGCCGTCGTCGAGGTGGTACACGGTGAGGCGGTTGTCCATAAGGATATTCTAACAATTACCGGGGCAGTTTTTTGGCGAGAGCCTGGCGGTAGACCGCGGCCAGGGCGGCGGCGGCGGCGTCCCAGGTGACCGGGAGGGCGCACAGCCGGGCGGCCGCGCCCAGGGCGGAGCGGCGGGCGGGGGACAGGGCGAGGGCGGACATTTTCGCGGCCAGCTCTTCGTCCGAAGAGAAGTTGAGCTCGTCGCGCAATACGGGGGAAAGCACTTCGGCCGCGCCTACGCGGGGGGCGCGCAGCAGCACCGGCAGGCCGCAGGCGCAGGCCTCGAGCACGGTGATGCCGAATTCTTCGTAGAGGGCCGGGTAGGCCATGAAATCTATGGTGGAGTAGAGGCGCTCCACGTCGGGGCGGGGCGGGGTGAAGACCAGGGCGGAAGTGAGGCCCAGCGCAGCCGCGGCCGGGCGCAGCTCCGCGGCCTGGGCCGCGCCCGCCACTATCAGGCCCTTGAGCTCCGGCGCCTGCGCGCGGGCTTTCGCGAGGGCTTTAAGGAAGGCGCCAGCCCCGCGCTTGGCCAGGTCGCCAGAGGTGACGAGGCCTGCTATCACGTCGGAGGGGAAAAAGCCGAGCTCGGCCCTCAGGCCCGGGGCTTTGGCCGTGAAGCGGGCGGGGTTCATGCCGGGGTGGATCACGCGGATAAGTTCCGGCGGGACGCCGAAGCGGCGCGAGACCTCTTCTTTCATCAGGGCGGAGTTTGCGACCAGGAGGCTGAAGCGGCGCTGCCGGAGCTGGCGCTCGTGCAGGAGCCCTACGCCGTTGTCCGGCGGCAGCGGGGCGCCGTAGACGGCCTCGTGGGCGGCGTGCACGCAGTTGTGCAGGCTGAGCACGTCCTGGCGTAGGGTGTCGCCCTGGCCGTGGACCAGGTCCAGGCCGCGGCTGCGCCAGCCGGCGGCGGCCGAGAAGAGGGCGCGGCTGCCGGCCCAGCCGAAAGGCAGGGAGGGGACTTTGCGCAGCTCCGCGCCGCAGTTCGCGGCCAGGGCCGCGTCGGCGCGCTGGGCCAGCACGGCCATGTCGAAGCCGTGGGCCGGCAGGCGGCGGGCGAGCTCGGCGGCGTAGTTGACCGCGCCGCTGAGCCCCTTGAACTTCCTTATGATGATGGCGGCCTTGAGCCGTTCGCTTTTCATACAATAAAAAAAGCCCCTTTGCAGGGGCTTTTTAAATCTGGTGGACGTGACAGGGATCGAACCTGCGACCTCCTCCATGCCATGGAGGCGCTCTCCCAGCTGAGCTACACGCCCAAAAACCTTTTACTGACGGTATACCTGTAAAGAACTGAATATAGTTTATAAAAAAAACCGCCCGTGTTCAAGCATAAAATTTTCCTGCCGCGCCATATTGCCGCGGTTGACGGAGGTCTTTTGAGGCGGTGGCGGCAAGTTTTGTAAGATTATCCTATCTTTGCGGCACGGAGTATAAAGCAATGAAGATCAAATCGTTCAACGTAATCCCTAACCTCCCGGAAAACCTGAAGGCCCTGGACGAACTGTCCACCAACATGTGGTTCACCTGGAACTGGGACGCGATAATGATGTTCGTGGGGATCGACGAGGACCTGTGGCACCGCTCCCACCGCAACCCGAAGTGGATCCTGGGCACGCTGGCCCCGGAGCGCCTGGACGCGCTGAGCAAGGACAATAATTTCCTGGGCCGCCTGGGTGAGATAAAGCAGAAATTCGAATCCTACATGGCCACCAAGGAGACCTGGTTCGCCAAGAACGCCGACGCCCAGGATAAGGACATGCAGGTGGCCTACTTCTCCATGGAGTACGGCATCGGCGAGGGCCTGCCGATCTATTCCGGCGGCCTCGGCATGCTCTCCGGCGACCATTTGAAATCTTCTTCCGACCTCGGCATCCCGCTGGTCGGCGTGGGTCTCCTTTATAAGAAGGGCTACGTGCAGCAGGTCTTGAACCGCGACAACTGGCAGGTGGAGCGCTACCCCGAGAACGACTGGTACAACATGCCCGTGGAGATAGTGAAGGACGGCTCCGGCAAGCCGCTGCGCGTCGAGGTTAACCTGGCGGGCGAGCGGGTGCTGGTGGGCGTCTGGAAGGTGCCGGTGGGCCGCTGCTCGCTGTTCCTGCTGGACACCAACCTGCCCGAGAACTCCCCGTCGGCGCGGGTGATCACCGAGCAGCTTTACGGCGGCGACCGCGAGAACCGCATCCGCCAGGAGATAGTGCTGGGCATCGGCGGCGCGCGGGCGCTGGAGGCCATGGGCCTCAAGCCCACCGTGTTCCACGTCAACGAGGGGCACAGCGCGTTCCTGCTGTTCGAGCGCGTCCGGCAGCTGATGCGCAACCGCGGCCTGTCCTACGCGGAGGCGCGCGAGATAGTGTGGGCCTCGTCCGCGTTCACCACTCACACCCCGGTGATGGCCGGCAACGAGTATTTCGACTTCGACCTGGTGCGCAAGTACCTGGAGTCCTACTCCAAGGAGCTCGGGCTGAGCTTCCCGGAGTTCCTGGAGATCGGCAAGGAGGAGCACACCTCGATGGGCTTCTGCATGACCGTCGTGGCCATGCGCCTCTGCGCCTTCCTCAACGGGGTGAGCCTGCTGCACCGCGACGTGTCGCGCGACATGTGGCACAAGCTGTGGCCCCAGCTGCCGCGCTACGAGATCCCGATAGAGGGCATCACCAACGGCGTGCACACCTGCTCCTGGATCAGCCACGAGCATCACCAGCTCTACAGCAAGTCGCTGTCCGGCGGGCACAACGGCATCCCGGACTCCTGCGACTGGCCCAAGATCACCGATATCGACGATAAGGAATTCTGGGATACGCACATGGCCCGCAAGGTCAAGCTGGTGAAGCTGGTGCGCGACCGCCTGAAGCGCCAGCACATGCGCCTGGGCGCGGACCGCACCATCCTCTCCGAGATCGAGACCGTGCTCAACCCGGAGTACCTGACGATCGGCTTCGCCCGGCGCTTCGCCACCTACAAGCGCGCGACGCTCTTCATGCGGGACCTGGAGCGGCTGCTGCAGCTGGTGACCGACGAGAAGATGCCGGTGCAGTTCGTGTTCGCCGGGAAGGCGCATCAGGCCGACGTGCACGGCAAGGAATTCATCAAGCAGGTGGCGCGGCTGTCGCTGGATAAGCGCTTCAAGAACCGCATCATCTTCGTGGAAGACTACAACATGAACGTCGCCCGCTACATGGTGCAGGGCGTGGACGTGTGGATGAACAACCCGATACGGCCCCTCGAGGCCTCGGGCACCAGCGGCATGAAGGCCGTCATCAACGGCGTGATGAACCTCTCTGTGCTGGACGGCTGGTGGCCCGAGGGCTACTCGCCCGACGTGGGCTGGGCCATAGGCGGCACCGAGGCCTACAACAGCGAGGAGGAGCGCGACTACGTGGAGGCCGAGTCCATCTACAACAACATCAAGAAGATGGTGGCCCCGCTCTATTACGACCGCGACGCCTCGGGCCTGCCGCGCGGCTGGATAAAGATGATGAAGACCTGCGTGCAGAAGCTGGTGCCGCACTTCAACACCAACCGCATGCTGCGCGAGTACCACGAGAAGTTCTACTCCCACGCGCACCGCTCGTCCAAGAAGTTCCTGGAGAACTCCCGCGTGGCGGAGATCGCCCGCTGGCGCCGCAAACTCGACGAGAACTGGCCGCGCGTGAAGGTAGTGACCGACCAGTTCAAGCCGGAGATGGAAGTGCGGGCCGGGGCCAAGCTGCCGGTCAGCGCCGTTGTCTGGCTGGGCGACCTGAAGCCGGAGGACGTGGACGTGCAGCTGCACATCGGCACGGCCGGCGGCGAGGGGCTCTTCAAGGACGGCAAGTCCGTCTCGATGGCGCAGGACGCGCGCATGGGCGACGCCTACGTGTACAAGGGCGAGGTGCCCTGCTACAAGAGCGGCCGGCACGACTTCGCTGTGCGCGTGGTCGGGCGGCACCCGGACGCGGTCAACGCGCTGATGCCGTTGTACCTCAAGTGGGGAGAGGAATAGATTCCGCTTGCTTTTTTAAGCGCGAATTTATATATAATAGATTAACGGCCGGAAACGGCCCGGTAGTATGCGGTAAATAAATAGAGAGGTAAATAAGCAAATGGCAAAAGGTAAAGTAAAGTGGTTCAACGACAAGAAAGGGTTCGGCTTCATCATCCCGGAGGACGGTTCCAAGGACCTTTTCGTACATCACTCTTCGATCCAAGGCGAAGGCTTCAAGACCCTGGCTGAAAACCAGGAAGTCGAGTTCGACACCGAGAACACCGACAAGGGCCCCAAGGCCGTCAATGTCAGGAAGTCCGCTCCCGCCAAATAAGCCATAGCTTATCTGGACCACAGACCGGCCCCGTTCGCGGGGCCGGTTTTTTTGTATATCGGTGTATGTTTTGGGCGGCCTACCGCAGGGGCAGGACCGCAAAACGCGTTCGCGCACACCGTGCGCTCACTCGACACTCGGCCTCGGCGCTACGCAAGCCTCGGCCTCGCGACGGTTTTGCTTGTCCTACCCCTGCGGTCTCCGCAGCTTCTTACAGTTACAGCATAATGCCAGACAAACGGAGGGGACGGCCGGGGAGGGGTTCCGTGCGACTTTGGGGAAGGGGGCCCCGCCCATAATTTCCCCAGGGCGGGGGGAACCGCGCAACGGTTCCCTGCAGTCCAGGAGCACGGGGCCCCTCCCCGGCTGGCCCCGACTGGGCATCTCGCGGGTACTTCTCTTTGTGAAGGCGGGGTCAGTAGTAGATGAACTCGCGCTTGGTTATTTCGGGGGGGGTCTGGGAGTCTTTCATGCGGTTGCCGTTGAAGACTATGACGCGCGTGCGGCGCTCTTCGGTCCAGTTGCCCTTGGGGTCGTACTGGTAGGCGTAGGTGTATTCGTACTTGGGCTCGGCCGCGTCGGCGTCGTAGACCAGCTCCTTCTCGGGGCGGCCCTTGGCGTCGCAGTAGACCTCGCTGCGCGAGACCGGCTGCTCGCCCGAGTCGTAGGCCGAGCGCACCTCGCGCCGCAGCGCCCCGTCCTCGCGCTGCTCGTAGACCGTCTTCTTGCGCAGCTCGTTGGTCTCGCCGAAGACCGAATGCGTGCGCGCCGCCGCGGCCTTGTTCCAGGCCCAGGTCTCGCGGCGCAGCTGCCGGCCGTCGAAATCGTTCACCGTCATCTCGGAGAGGTTGTTGGCCTTGTCGTAGGCGTAGACCGTCACGCTCTCGAGGTTGAGCAGCGGGTCGAAGGCGTGCTCCTCGGCGGTGAAGCCGGCCTTGGTGTAGAGGCGCATGACCAGGCGGACCGGCTTGCGGGAGCTCTCCCTGGCCTGCGAGGGGGACGCGTCGAAGACCTGCACCAGGCCGAAGTCCTTCTTCTTGTACTTGCGGCAGAAATCGTCCACCGACGACTGCGCCTCGTCGCTGAAAGTGGTGGTCAGCTTCTCCGCCGACTTGCGCTTCTCGCAGAAGGCCCGCGCCTCGTCCTTCTCGGCGTAGACGTAGGCGTGCTTGAGCACCAGGTTCTTGCCGTCGTATTCGGCCTCCTCGGTCTTCATGCCGTAGAGGTCGCAGGAGACCGAGTTTGTGTTCTTGGGCTGGCCCTCCAGCCACTCCTTGCCCCGGCGCAGCGGCTGCATGCGCAGCACCTTCAACTGGCGCGTCTTGGGCTTGAGCTCGGGGCACTTGAGGTCCGCCTGGGCCGAGACCGGCAGTGAGAAGGCGAAGGCGGACAGGAAAAAAGCGTAAAAAACTGGTTTCATTTTCTCTCCCTTGCGACTGGCAAATATATTATACTTTTACTGACGCCCGGTGGAACGGGCCCATTTTCAAGGAGGACCAATGTCCGACAACAAGGAAGCGGCCAAGCCGATGCAGCTCGAAGTGCAGATGGACGAGGCCACCGCGCAGGGGACCTACGCCAACCTCGCCGGCGTCACGCACAGCGAGACCGAGTTCATTTTCGATTTCCTTTTCCTGCAGCCCAACCAGCCCAAGGCCAAGCTGCGCTCCCGCATTATCTCCAGCCCCGTGCACACCAAGCGCTTCCTGCAGGCCCTGCAGGAGAACATCAAGCGCTATGAGGAGCGCTTCGGCGTGATCCCCGAGCGCCCGGTGACGCTGACGCAGGGCCACAGCTGACGCGCGGCCGGCGATAAAAAAGCCCGGGAGGTCCCGGGCTTTTTTTTGTCTGGGGGAGTTTACTTGTTGCCCTGCAGCAGGAAGCTCTGTTTTTCCACGGGCAGGTGGCAGGTCAGCTGGTAGCCTTTCTGCTGTATGTGCGCCCGGGCCGCGGCCTGCATCTGGTCCAGCTGCTCGTCGGTGTAGTCGGGATGCGCGTGCCAGAGGACCAGGTCGCGGGCCTGCGCCTTCTCCACGGCGAAGTCCACCACGATGGACAGGCCGGAGTGGCCCTGGTGCTTGGCGGTCTCGTAGTCTTTGTCGTTGTAGACGGCGTCATGCACGAAGATGTCGGAGCCCTTCACGAAGCCGCCCAGCTTCTCGTCGTAGTCCTGGAAGGCGGTGGCGTCTCCCCAGATCTCGCTGTCCGGGCAGTAGGAGATGCGGCGGCCGTGGATGTCGAAGACGTAGACCAGCGTGCTGGTGGGGTGGTTGGCGTACATGGCCGACAGCTTCACGCCGGGGAACAGCTCGTAATTGTCCTCGAGGATCTCGTAGATGTCGATCTTGGCCTTGGGGGCCTGCTTGGTGAGGGAGAAAGAGCTGTAGAAGGTGGCCTGCGCCACTTCCTTGAGGGTCTTCTCGGGGTCGTTGGACCCGATCAGGTGGATATTAAAATGGGGGTCGTGGATGGGCGCGAAGCGGCCCAGGCCGAGGATGTGGTCCAGGTGGAAATGGGTCAGGCAGACCCAGATGTCCTTATAGTAGCGCTTCTTCTCGGCGATCTCCTTGCCCAGGGCGACGATGCCGGTGCCGGCGTCGAAGATGAAGAGGTGCTCCCGGGTCTCGACGGACAGGCACGAGGTCTGGTGGCCGTAGCGCGAAACCGTGTTGGGCAGTTCCATCGGCAGGCCGCGGGCGCCCCAGGAGGTGACGCGGATCTGGCCCGCGTCCAGGTCGCTGGCCTGGGCGTGCTCTTCCTCTCTTATAATGGCGGGGGCGTCGGCGGGGGCGGCGGAGGGCTCCCGTTGCGGCGCAGCGCCGTCGAGGATGCTCTTGACCGTGTTGGAAAAGGTCTCCACGTTGTACGGCTTCTGGAGGAAGAAGTCCGCGCCCAGCTGGAACGCGCGCTGCTTCTCTACCTCGTAGGATTTGCCGGAGACGACGATGATCTTCATGTGCCGCAGCGACGGATCGGACTTGATGGCCTTGCAGATGTCCATGCCGGTGATGCCGGGCATCATGATGTCGGTGACTATCAGGCGCGGCATCTGGGCCTTGATGGTGGGGATGGCCTCGAGGGAGTCCTGCACCAGGCCTACGGTGTAGCCGGCGTCGGTGAGCAGGTCGCGGGACAGCTCGCCCACCATGGGGTCGTCGTCTACTATGATTATGTCGGGGTTAGCCATTGTGTTCTCCGCTTGCCGGCTCTATTTACTATAATAGTATATAAGCCAGCCGTTAAGGAAATGTTACAGCCCCATTAATTTATGATGCGTATTATAGCCGGCACGCACCGCGGCCGGAAGATCTTCTCGGTGCCAAAAGATAAATTCGTCAAGCCGATCTCGGCCCGGATCCGCCAGTCTTTATTCGATATCGTGCGCCCCTACGTCACCGGCGCCGTGATGCTGGATCTCTACGCGGGCGTGGGTACCGTCGGGCTCGAGGCCCTGTCCCGCGGCGCGTCCAAAGTGGTCTTCGTCGAGAAAGAAGGCATCTGCGTCAGGACCATCGAGAAGAACATCGAGTCCCTGGGCTTCGCCGAGAAGGCGAAGGTGCTCAAGGCCGACGTGCTCAGCGGCCTGAAGTGGCTGGAACATTTCGCCGACTACAAGGGCTACGACCTGATCTTCATGGGCCCGCCGTACCGCACCTCCGAGAACCTGCCGCTCTTCTACAGCATGGAAACATTGACCCTCGTGGCGGAGGGGGGCATCCTGACGCCGACCGGGATGGTAGTGGTGCAGCACCACAAGAAAGAGCTGCTCACCGAAGTGCCGGGCCTGGACCACGTCCGCCACGAGAGATACGGCGATACCGACGTCGACTTCTACCGCCTTAAGAAATGATCTTCGACCCGCTTGAGCTGAATTACAGCAAGATCCGGGCCTACCTGGATTGTCCCTTCCTTTACCGCTTCATCTATGTCGAGCGCAAGTTCGCGCCGCAGACGCCCTACTCTTCGCTGGGGCTCTCCGTGCACAAGGCGCTCGGTGCCTTTCACGCCCGGCCCGGAGACCTGGGCGACCTGCTGCAGTATTACGAGGACAACTGGCTGCACCAGGGCTACGCCACGCCGCAGGCGAGCATGGAGTTTTATAACCGCGGGGCCAAGGTGCTGGAGGACTGGTGGCTGCACTGGCAGCAGCACACGGCGCAGGTGATCTACTCCGAGAAGCACTTCCAGTTCCCTTTCGAAAAATGGCTGGTGAAGGGCACGATAGACCGGGTGGACCGCCTCCCGGGGGGCCTCGTCGAGCTGCTGGACTACAAGATGGGCTTCGAGGACCGCAACGAGTGGGACGTGGCCGGCAGCCTGCAGCTCTCCATCTACGCGCTGGGCCTGTCCCGCGCGCTGAAGCAGAAGGTGGGCTCCGTAGGTTACTTCATCCTCACCTCGCTGCAGAAAGTGACGGCCCCTTACGACCCGGCTTCCGAAGAGAAAACGCTGACCTTGATCCGCGGGACCGCGGAGAAGATGCTGGCGCAGGACATGTCCCGCAAGGGCGCCTGCGCGCGCTGCGCCGTGCGCAACCTCTGCCCGGAGTCGGAAGCCAAGGGCACCTGAAGAATTAGAAAAGAAAAAAAGCCCGGGACCGCCCGGGCTTTTTTGTTTTGCGGCCGCGGCCTTACTGCGTGGGCGGGGGGAGGTGCGGCAGGTTCTTGGCTTCGCTGTAGATCTGCAGGAAAACTATCACGCAGGAGATCAGCAGCGGCCCGAGGAACAGCCCCAGCGGGCCGTAGACTTTCATGCCGCCGATGATGCCGAGGAACAGCAGGAAGATGGGGAGCTTGGCGCCTTTGCCGATGAGGATGGGGCGCAGGAAATTGTCGGTCAGCCCCACCACCAGGCCGCCCCACAGGGCCACGAACAGGCCGATCTTGGCGCCGGAGAGGAAATACATGGCTACGGACAGCGGGATCCAGACCAGGCTGGTGCCGACGAAGGGGACCAGGGCGGCGAAAGAGGTGAGCAGGCCGAACAGCGCCGGGGCCTTTACGCCGGCCAGCCAGTAGCCGAAGGCGCCGATGAAGCCCTGGATGATGGCCGTCAGCAGCAGGCCGCGCACCACGGCCATGGTGGTGATGTAGAGCTGGTTGGCCACGCGGCGCTTGTGCTCGGCGTCCATCGGGATGAGGTCTATGAGCCAGTGCAGGAAGCGCTCGCCGTCGCGGAACAGCGCGAACATGGAAAAGACCATCACGCCGAAGTTGATCAGGAAGAAAAAGATGTTCCTGATGAGGCCGGCGCCGGACTTCGTGATCTTCTCCTGGATGCCCTTGAGGCTGTTGGTCAGGATCTCGTTGGGGTCGATGGTTATGTAGGCCTTGAACTTCTCCGGGATGGTGATGTCCAGGTCCTTCTGGGAGACGGCGTTGAGCCACTGGTTGGTCTTGGGGTAGAGCTCGCGCGATTCGCTGAGCAGCAGTCCGCCGAAGACCAGCAGCGGCAGGGCCAGCGTCAGCACGGCCAGCAGGGTGGAGATGGCGGCGGAGGCCGAGCGGTTGGCGACCACTTTCTTCCGGATCCACTGGTGCACGGGGAAGAAGATGAGGGCGAAGGCGGCCGCCACCACCAGCGCGCCGATGAAGGGCGAGAGGATGTGCAGCAGCTGATAGAGCAGGAACAGCAGGATGCCGAAGAAAAAGAAGCTGAAGAGCTGGGCCTTGTCGAACTTCAGCAGTTTCGGGGGCGGCGGGGTTCCGTTCATAGGTCCATTATACAATTACGCGTTATTTGAAATAAAAGAATATGGCCGCGCCGAGGGCTACGCGGTAGGCGAGGAACGGCGCCAGCGTGCGCCGCTTCATCCACGCCATCAGCAGCCAGATGAAGGCGAGGCCGGCCAGGAAGGAGGCGGCCAGGCCCCAGGCGAAGGCCGCGTTGAGCTGGTCGGGAGTTATCTTGCGGGCCTCCAGCAGGCCGGCGCCCAGGATGACCGGCGTGGAGAGCAGGAAGGAAAGGCGCGCGGAGGCGGAGCGCGTGTAGCCGAGGAACAGCGCGGCCATGATGGTCATGCCCGAGCGCGAGGCGCCCGGCATGAGGGCGACGCACTGCGCGAGGCCTATCAGCAGCGCGTGGCGCGGGGAGAAGGCGGATTCGTCCAGCGCCTGCGCCGGCTTGCGGTCCGCCGCGTAGATGACGAAGGAAAAGAATACCAGGTTGAAGGCTATCCAGAGCGGGTCGCGGAAGACCGTCTCGGCGTAGTCGTTGAGCAGCAGGCCAGCCGCCCCGGCCGGCACCGAGGCCAGCGCCAGCAGCCAGAGCATGCGCCCTTCGGGCGAGCGCGGCGCGGTGATGGCGTCGCGGAAGATCTTGAGCCAGTCCCTGGCGAAGTAGATGAGCACGGCGAGCAGCGTGCCCAGGTGCAGCATCACGTCGTAGGCGAGCCCCTGGTATTCCCAGCCGAAGAGCCTGGGCGCGATGGCCAGGTGGGCCGAGCTGGAGATCGGAAGGAATTCTCCGGCGCCCTGCAGGACGCCAAGCACGATGGCCTGGAAGTTAGTCATGGTTTATCTCCGTGCCGGGATAATAGTGCTTCAGGATCTCCCGGTATTTAAAACCCCTGCGCGCCATGCCTTCGGCGCCCCACTGGCAGAGCCCGACGCCGTGGCCGCTGCCCACGCCGTCGAGAAAAACGTAGTCGCGGCCGTTGAGGATGCGGAACCAGGAACTCCTGATGGCGTTCCAGCCGGCCCGGCGGCCTATGCCGTGGTAGAACTCGGTGGCCGGCACGGCCACCTTGCGGCGCTGCGTGGTTATCTCCAGCTCCGCGGCCCGGCCCGACGTGCCCCAGGCCGTTATCTTCAGGCCCCTGGCCTCCTCGTCCGACACCAGCCAGCCCGCCTGGCGGGCAAGGCGCGTGAGGCCGGTGTAATAGATCTTGGTCTTCCATCTGAAACCCGGGGCGATGGAGCAGTAGGGGCGGCCCGTGGGGCCGTCCTTCACCGAAACCAGGTAGGGCTTGGCCTCGTAGGGCCAGACGTAGGTCATGTCCTCCGTGCGCCCGCCGCAGGCTGAGTGATAATAGGTTTCGGCCGGGGCGCCCCTATAGAGCAGGATCTCGCCGGCGGTGGCCTCCGCGGCCGCCCGGGCCTTGGCCCTGATATTGTCCGCGCCGGTGTAGAGCTGGCAGTGCGTGGAGTCGCAGAGGTTGAAGCCCTCGCCCGAGTGGGCCCGGTAATGCTTCAGCGCGTAGGTGCGCGCGGCCACGGCCTGCGCCTTGTAGGCCTCGGCGTGGGAGAAGTCGGCGGCTTCGCCGCTGACCACCCCGGCGATGTAGGGCTCCAGGCTCAGCAGGTTGGCGATCCTGAGACGGCCTTTTTGCGCCGTGAAGACCAGCTCGCCGTGGTAGAGACGCCGCGGCAGGCCCTTGCCCGAGAGCCAGATGCCGCCCGAGGCGCGCAGGGTTTTGGCCGGGCCGGCCTTGTGGCGCCCGTCGAAGCTGACCGAGGAGCCCTTGGCGGAGAACCGGCCCGCCCCGGCAAGCGCGTGGCCGGCGGCAGCGGAACCGCCGCCCGCGGGCTCGACGGTAATGGCCGAGAACTTGTGGAGGGAATAGACGTTGACGGAAACGTCCCGGTCCGCGGCGCGGGCCTGGACGGGCAGGAGGAGCAGCAGGAGCAGGAGTTTCAACGGCCGTCCTTGGGGGGCGGGGGGGCGTAGAATTCCAGCAGCGTGGCCGCGCCGGGGGCGCCGTCGCATTTCAGGCGCACGAAGCCCGCGGGGGAAAGGTCGAAGGGGTCGTCGCCGAGGAGATAGGCCGCAACAGCGCCGATAAGGGGCTGGTGCCCGACGATGAGCACGCGCTCGCTGCCGGAGTAGAAACCCTGCGCCAGGTCCAGCAGGGCCTGGGCGGGCCCGTCCGAGATGGCCCGGGCGGTTTCGCGCGCGGCCGGGGGGAACACCCCGGCGGCGATCTCGGCGGTGCGGCAGGCGCGCAGGTAAGGGCTGGAGATTATGCGGTCCGGAGCGAAGCCGGCGGCAAGGAGGAGCTTGGCCGACTCGAAGGCCTCGCGCTCGCCGCGGGGCGAGAGGGGGCGTTCCTGGTCGGAAGGAACTCCGGCCTCCTGCCGGGAGAGGGCGTGGCCATGCCGCATGAAGACCAGTTCAGTCATGCTTATATTTTACAAATTTGAGAGGGGGATTCGCCGGACCGGGGCCGCCGGAGCCCGTTATTTTATAACGATTCCCCGGCGTTATTAATTCTTCTAATCCCCTCCGGCCGGAGGCTTTTCCACGCCTTGGTGGCCCGGCACCCTTTCAACGGGGGGTGAGGCGGGCCGGGCGCGTATAAGCGCCGCTAATACCGCCCCCGCGCGCCGCTCCCGGGCCGCCGCGGCGGGTTTTTTTAGATGAGGAAATTTACATATAATATAAAGGCGGTATTCGTTAATCTGTCAACGGAGGTCACCAGAGTGAATTACCACATACTGATGAAGGGCGAGCTCGACATGTTCGTGAAAAAGCTCTCCAAAAAAATGAAAGTCTACGCCCCTGTCGCCAAAGGGTTCAGTAACTTCGCTTTCGAGGAAGTCTCCTCGGCCGGGGAGATCGCGATGGAGTACATCCCGACGATCCTCCCGCCCAAGAAATATTTCATGCCGCCGCGCGAGAAGATGCTGGACTTCGACCTTACCGAGGGCAAGCCGAAGGACACGGCCAACCTCGACGCGGAGAAGCTGGCGGTGTTCGCGGTGCATACCTGCGACCTGGCCGGCATCCAGTGCCTGAACATGGTGTTCTCCGAGCGCCCCCGGGACTACAACTACCTGCTGCGCAAGGAGAATATCTTCATCATCGGCCTCGAGTGCCTGAAATACTGCGACGGCAACGCCAGCTGCGCGCTGGTGGGCAACCACTACCCTAACGGCGGCTACGACCTGTTCTTCACGGATATAGGCGACAAGTACGTGATCCACGTGAACACCCAGAAGGGCGAGGAGCTGGTGGAAGGCATGGGCCTGGCCAAGGCCTCCTCGGCCGACATGGCCGCGCTGGACCGCGCCCGCGAGGCCAAGAAGCACACCTTCCAGAACGAGATCGGCGTGGACCCCAAGAAGCTCCCCGAGATCTTCGCCAAGGGCGTAGAGAGCCCGGTGTGGAAGAGCGTGGGCGACCGCTGCATCTCCTGCGGCAACTGCACCAACGTCTGCCCCACCTGCTACTGCTTCGACATGGCCGACACGGTGAACCTGGACATGAAGACCGGTTTCCGCACGCGGACCTGGGACTCCTGCCAGGTAGAGCCGTTCGCCACCGTGGCCGGCGGCGAGAACTTCCGCGAAGAGCGCTCGGCGCGCCAGCGCCACCGCTACTTCCGCAAGTTCAAGTACTCCGTGGACAAGTTCTACCGCTCCTTCTGCACCGGCTGCGGCCGCTGCACGCGCACCTGTATGGCCAAGATCAACCTCAAGGAAACCCTTACGTCCCTGGCCGCCGAGAGCAAATAAAGGACAACTATGACCGAGATACACAATTCCAACTGGAAACTCCGCAAAGGGCAGATCATAGCCGCCAAGCAGATGACGGCCACCGAAAAGTGGTTCGACATAAAGCTCGACGACGGCGACCTGGACCACGAGCCCGGGCAGTTCGTGCAGGTGGAGCTCTACGGCGTGGGCGAAGCGCCCATCTCCGTATGCTCCTCCCCGACGAAGCGCGGCTCTTTCGAGCTGACCGTGCGCTCCGCCGGCCGCCTGACCAAGCACATGCACGGCATGGGCAAGGGCGACTGGCTGGGCATCCGCGGGCCGTTCGGCAAGCCGTTCCCGGTGAAGCTGATGACCGGCAACGACCTGCTGTTCGTGGCCGGCGGCCTGGGCATAGCGCCGCTGCGCTCGCTCATCAATTACGTGATGGACAACCGCCGCGAGTTCGGCAAAGTAGACATCCTGCTCGGCTGCAAGACCCCGACCGACATGCTCTTCGGCGACGAGATCAAGGACTGGCAGAAGCGCCTGGACGTCAACTTCTCCTGCACGGTGGACCGCACGGCCCCCGACTGGAAAGGCAACGTCGGCCTGATCACGAGCCTCATCCCCGGCGTGACCATCAACCCGGAGAAGACCTTCGGCGTGGTGGTCGGTCCCCCGATCATGTACAAGTTCGTCATCGCCGAACTGCTCAAGAAGAACCTGCCGGAGCGCCAGATAATACTGTCCCTCGAGCGGCACATGAAATGCGGCATGGGGAAATGCGGCCACTGCCAGATAGACCACCCCAAGAACTACTACTGCTGCAAGGACGGCCCCACCTTCACCTACGAAGAGGTGAAGGAATCGAAGAAACTTTAACACGGAGAACAAACGATGAAAACCGCTAAAAACGATACAAAAGCTCCGGCGAAGGCCCCCAAGGCCGCCGCCAAGCCCAAGGTGGCCTTCTTCGACTTCGCCTGCTGCGAAGGCTGCCAGCTGCAGATCACCAACTTCGGCGAGCTGCTGCTCGACGTGCTGGGCGCCGTGGACGTAGTGGAGTTCCGCGAGGCCATCAGCGAGAAATGGGACGGCGACTACGACGTGGTCTTTATAGAGGGCTCGATAGCCGACCACCACGCCGAGGAACGCCTCAAGAAGATCCGCGCGCGCGCCAAGGTGCTCATCGCCTACGGCTCCTGCGCCACCATCGGCGGCGTGAACGGCATGAAGAACTCCTTCGAACTCGACGAGATCCGCCAAAGCGTCTACGGCAAGGACTATAAGCTGTTCGACAGCACCGCGACCAAGGCCGTGCACCAGGTGGTCAAGGTGGACTACTTCATCCACGGCTGCCCGGTGTACATCCCCGAGATCGTGGAAGTGCTCAAGCACGCGCTGCGGGGCCTGCCCTACAACGTGCCGGACAACCCGGTGTGCGTCGAGTGCAAGCTTAACGAGAACGTCTGCATGTACGAGCGCGGCATCGCCTGCCTGGGTCCCTGGACCAAGGCCGGCTGCAACAGCTGGTGCACCAGCAACGGCAATATCTGCTACGGCTGCCGCGGCGAGGTGACCAATCCCGCCAAGAACGCCGCCAACGACGTGATATCGAAATACAACCTGAAGCCCGAACTGATCAAGAACAAGTTCGACATGTACAACAAGTGCAAGGAGAATGACGCCAATGGCAAACACTAAAGATCTCGACATTAAAGTGGAGTACGTGACCCGCGTCGAGGGCCACGGCAACATCGTCGCCAACGTGAAGAACGGCAAGATAGAGAAGTGCGAGTTCCACGTGGTAGAGACGCCCCGCCTGTTCGAGGGCATGCTGCGCGGCCGCAGCATCTTCGAGGCGCAGCACATCACCAGCCGCATCTGCGGCATCTGCTCCTGCGGCCACTCGCTCGCCAGCGTTAAAGCCGCCGAGGACGCGCTGGGCGTGACGCCGACCGAGCAGACCGTGAAGCTCCGGAAGCTCCTGCTCGACTACGAGTTCCTCGACAGCCACATCCTTCACGTGTACCTGCTGGCCGCCCCCGACGTGCTGGGCGTGCCCTCCTTCATCCCGCTCATCGCCTCGCACAACAAGACCGTGCGCCAGGTGCTGCGCCTGAAGAAGGCCGTCAACGACTGCTGCGACATCCTGGTGGGGCGCCACATCCACCCGATCACCATGATCGCCGGCGGCTGGACCAAGCTGCCCTCCAAGGCGCAGATAGACGCCCAGATAAAGCTGCTCGAGGGCATGGCCGAGGACCTGGGCGAAGTGCTCAAGCTCGCCGCGACCCTGAAGTTCCCGGACTTCCACCGCAAGACCGAGTACGTGGCGCTGGTCTCCGACGATGGCGAGTACCCGCTCCTCAACGGCGACATCGGCTCCACCGAAGGCAAGCGCGTGAGCTACAAGGACTACAAGAAGTCCACCAACGAGTATATCGATCCGCGCTCGTCGGCCAAGTGGACCAAGTGGAGCGGCGAGAGCGTCTTCGTGGGCGCGCTGGCCCGCTTCAACCTCAACGCGCACAAGCTGCACCCCAAGGCCAAGGCCCTCGCCAAGGATCTGGGCTTCAAGCCGGTCTGCGACAACCCGTTCCTGAACACGGTGGCGCAGGTGGTGGAGATAGTGCACTGCTATCACCACGCCCTCGACATCCTCAAGGACCTTAAGAAGACCGGCCTGGACTATTCCCAGCAGCTCACCGTGGGCGTCAACGAGAAGGGCGCCGTGCCCGTGCGCGCCGGCGACGGCGTGGGCTCGGTGGAGGTGCCGCGCGGCATCCTGCACCACAACTACGTGACGGACAAGGCCGGCATGATCAAGACCGCCAACTGCATCATCCCGACCAACCAGAACGTCTGCAATATCGAGCACGACTTCGCGAAGTTCCTGCCCGAGATCCTCGGCGAGGGGAAGGATAAGATCCGCCTCAAGCTCGAGATGCTCGTGCGGGCCTACGACCCGTGCATCTCCTGCTCCGCGCACTTCCTCGATGTCACCTTCGTGGAATAAGGAAGTAGCCGCAGCGCTCGCCCCCAAGGGCCGGACGCTGGTGATAACGCTGGGCAGTACGTTAAGGGCCGACGATGGCGTCGGCCCTTACGTTTGCTCCCATGTTAAATTCAGCGGCCCGGACCTGCGCCTGCTGGACGCGGGCACTACGCCTGAGAATATCGCCCAGACCGCCATAAACTGGAAGCCCGACAAGGTCATCCTGGTGGACGCGGCCCATTTTCAGGGGCGGGCGGGGGAAGTCCGCGTGATCCCCCTAGAGGCCATCAACCAGGCCATGCCCATCTCCACGCACAGTTTCCCGCTGTCGGTCACTTTCTCCATAATCAAGGAGGACACCGGCTGCGAGCTGGCCGTGATCGGCGTGCAGGCCAAGTCGCTGGATTACAGCGAAGGGCTGTCGCCGGAAGCGGAGCAGACCGCGGCGGAGCTGGCCGCTTATTTCAATTCGCTGGAGGGGACGGCCCGGAAATAGGGCCGGTAACCATGACGCAGCTCCGCGCCGCAGCCGCGGCTCTTTTCGCGCTCGCCGCCTGGGGCTTCCACCGCCTGGGCCCGGTGCACGCTCCCGCGCCGCCCCCCGGGCAGGGGCGCATTATGGACGGCTTCGCGGCCGGCCTCAATTACCCGTGGATAAATTACGGCTGGGACTTCGGCGCGGCGCCGTGGGGCCACCGCGGCGTGTCCACGCCGGAAGGACGGGCCGCGGCACAGCGGGACCTCGCCGCGATGCGCACGGCCGGCGCCCGGGTGGCGCGCTGGTTCGTGATGTGCGACGGCCGGGCCGCGCCCGAGTTCGACGCGCGCGGCCGGGTCACCGGCTTCGACGGGTATTTTTACCGGGACCTGGACGCGGCGCTGGAGATAGCCGGGCGCAGCGGAGTCCGGCTGGTGCTGGTGCTGTTCGATTTTCATCTGCTAGACGAGGCCCGGCTGGTCAACGGCGCGCAGCTGGGCGGGCGCGCGGCGCTGCTGACCGACCCGGCGGCCTCCAGGTCCCTTTTCGACAACGCGCTGAGGCCGCTGCTGCGCCGCTACGGCGCGCGCCCCGAGATCCTGGCCTGGGAGATCATGAACGAGCCGGAATGGCGCATGGACCGCGCGGGCCTGCCGGGCGACAAGGTGCGCGATTTCGTGCGGCGGGCCGCGGAGCTCGCCCACGAGCACGCGCGCCAGCCGGTGACGGTGGGCAGCGCCAGCGCGGCCGACCTGCGGCGCTGGCGGGGCCTGGGCCTGGATTTCTACCAGTACCATTATTACGAGCACATGAACGGGGACCCCGGGCCTGGCAGCGCGCGCCTGGACCGGCCCTGCGTGCTGGGCGAGTTCGGCACGGCCGGGCGCCGCCCGGCGGAATTCTACCTGGACGCCGCGCTGCGCGGCGGGCTGGCCGGCGCCTGGGCCTGGAGCTACCGCGCCGGCGACGGGCAGTCGGCCTTCCCGGCCGCCTCGGCCGGTTTCACCGCCTGGACGCAAGCGCAGGAAGAGCGCGAGCAGGCCGCCGCGACCCGCTAGACCCTTCAAACGCGGCGGGGATATTTAATAAGATAGCCCTATGTCTTTATTCCAGATCAAATCGGTGGACAGTATCGTGGCCGAGTCGGAGTGCGCCGGCCAGAAGCTTTCGCGCGTGCTGGGCTCCTTCGACGTGACGATGATCGGCATAGGCGCCATCATAGGCGCCGGCATCTTCGCCATGGTGGGGGCGGCGGCCGTGAAAGGCAGCGCCGGGCCCTCGCTGATAATCTCCCTCATCATAACGGCCATCGCCTGCGGTTTCTGCGCGCTCTGCTACGCCGAACTCGCCGCCATGGTCCCCATAGCGGGCTCCGCCTACACTTACGCCTACGCCACCATGGGCGAGATCGTGGCCTGGATCATAGGCTGGGACCTTATCCTGGAATACGCCATAGGCAACGTGGCCGTGGCCATCAGCTGGTCCGGCTATTTCAACGACCTTCTTAAAAGTATCACTGGCCTTAATATCCCCGTCTGGCTGCGGCTGGATTACCACACCTTCCTCCTGAGCCTCAAAGACCTGCCCGCCGGGGAGGCCGCCGCCTCGCTGGCCGCCGTGCCGCACCTTTTCGGCATCCCGATAGTGGTGAACCTTCTGGCCGTGTCGGTGACGGCGCTGATCACCTGGGTGCTGGTGATGGGGATCAAGGAGAGCACGCGCTTCAACTCGCTGATGGTGGGCATCAAGCTGGCCGTGCTGGCCATCTTTATCGTCGCGGGCTTCGTCTATTTCAATCCGGACAACTGGACGCCCTTCGCCCCCGGCGGCTGGACCGGGATACAGGCCGGTGCGGCGTACATCTTCTTCGCCTATATCGGCTTTGACGCGGTCTCTACCGTGGCCGAGGAGACCAAGAACCCGGCGCGGGACATGCCGATAGGCATCATCGGCTCGCTGATCATCTGCACCATAGTCTATATCCTGGTGGCGGTGGTGCTGACGGGCATGATGCCCTTCGGCGAGCTAAAGCTCAAAATCGCCGAGCCGCTGGTAGCCGGGCTGGAATACAACCACGCGAGCCGCTGGCTGATAGGCCTGGTGTCCTTCGGGGCGGTGGTGGCCACCACGGCGGTGCTGCTGGTGTTCCAGATGGGCCAGCCGCGCATCTTCTTCTCCATGAGCCGCGACGGGCTGCTGCCAAAGTATTTCGCCCGCGTGCACCCGGTGCACAGGACCCCGCACGTGACCACCATCTGGACGGGCATCTTCGTGGGCGTGTTCTCGGCTTTCTTCAGCCTTGACGCCATGGCCGAGCTGTGCAATATCGGCACCCTGTTCGCCTTCGTGCTGGTCTGCATAGGCGTCATGATACTGCGCCACAAGGAACCGAACAGGCCGCGGCCTTTCCGGGCGCCCGGGGGCGTGTTCACCCCGCTCTTGGGCATAGGCTTCTGTCTCTACCTGATGCTCGGCCTGGGCTTCAACACCTGGGTGCGCTTCTTCGGCTGGCTGGCCATAGGCCTGGTGATCTATTTCGCGTACGGCTATCGGAATTCTCGCCTGCGCAACAACGCCGCGGCGTGCAGCTGAATAAGGGAGAAATAATGATCGACAAAATGAAGCAGCTTTGGGAAATGAAGAAGAAGATGGACGACCTGAAGAAAGAGCTCGACGGCCTGGAGCTCGCCAGCGAGGATAAGCTGGTGAAGGTCACCATCACCGGCTCCCAGGAAATCAAGCGCGTGGAGATCAAGACCGAGCTGGCCGGCGCCGACAAGGCCAAGCTGGAGGCCTCGCTGACCGACACGGTGAACCGCGCCGTGCGCGAGAGCCAGAAGGCCGCGGCCCAGAAGATGGGCGCGATGGGCGGACTACCCGGCCTGGGCATGTAGGCCACTGCGGCGCAAATAAAAAACCCGGCCGAGCGGCCGGGTTTTTTATTTGGCTTAGAATGTTATTTCAGCTGGTAGGAGGTCAGTTTCAGAGTTTCCTGCCGCTCCTCGGAGATGATCTGCTCGTAGACCAGGCCCACGCCGGGGGCGTAGTAGCGCTCGGCCGAGCCGGCGTCGCCACCGCTGAGGCGGGTGGTGATCTTGAGGCAGCCGTTATAGGTGCCGGCGGGCACGGCTATCTTGGCGTTGAGCGCGGCTACGCGGCTGCGGTCCGGGCCCTCGTTCCACACCGCGTTGTAGACGAGCGGGAGGGGGAACTCCAGGCGGGGGCCGTAGAGCGGGGAATCGGAGGAGCGCAGGCCGTCCGCGCCGGCTACCGTCACGAAGTTGGTGACGCGCGGCTTGGTCTTGTTGAAGATGATCATGTTGACGGCGGCGGTGGCGTCCTTTTCGGAATAGGTCAGGTATTCGACGCGGATGACCTTGGGGGCCACGAACTCGCTGGAGGTGTATTCGTATTCCAGCACGGCGCGCTTGGCCAGCGGCAGGTATTCGGCGGCGGGGGTGTCGCTGTAGCGCTCGTCCGCGCTTATGCTGACCGGCGGGGGCACGGTGAAGACCGGCATGCCCTGCTGGGCGGCCTGGAAGGCGGCTGCGAGCGCCGGGTCGGTGGCGTTCACGACATTATTAAGGGCGTTCTGCTGTGCCGCGGCGAAAGCCGGGATCAACAGTAAGGATATATATATAACCGATGTAACGAACTTTTTCATAGCAATAAGCCTCCGAAATATAATTTTTGTTATATTTCCGATACTTTGTGCTAAGTTCCTGAGGTGGGTGGAAGCTTAACGCGTCTTCCGGATACTAACTGGGAAGAACATCATCGCGCGGGTAGTCTTTGGACTTTTAGGGATACCTTCGCGACTTGTAAGGTACGGAACCAACTAGGGATAGTATAGCAAAAATGGGGCGCCAGGGCAAGGAAAGGGCTCAGGCGGGCTCTCCGGCCTCCGCGGCCGACTGGCCGGCCAGATAGCCCGTGGAAAAAGCTTCCTGCAGGTTGTAGCCGCCTGTCACGCCGTCCAGGTCCAGGACTTCGCCGCAGAAATACAGTCCCGGCACCAGGCGCGATTCCATGGTCTGCGGGTTCACCTCGGCCAGGGCCACGCCGCCGCGCGTGACGGTGGCCTCCCGCAGGGGGCGGGGCCGGGAGAGCTTTATCCTGAAATCGCCCAGCAGCTCCGCGGCCTGCCTGCGCTCGGCGCCGGTAATGGAGGCGCATTGGCGCTCACGGTCTATGCCGCAGCGCCGCTCGAACACGGGGGCGAGCGAAGCCGGCAGGATGGCTTTGATATAGCTGGCGAACTGACGCGCGCCGTTGGCGGCGAAATAGGCCTGCATTTCAGCGGCCAGGGCCTCGCGGTTGAGCGCCGGCTTGAGATTTACCGAGAATTCCGCAGTGCCGCCAGGCTCGGACAGCGCGTCGGAGGCCGGGCCGCTCATTACGAGGACCAGCGGGCCCGAGACCCCGAAATGGGTGAACAGCAGGTCGCCCGCCTGCGATTTGCCGCGCTTGCCATTGATAATAAGGGTAAGGGTGATGTCCCGCAGAGTCAGGCCCTGCAGGTCCTTGATGAATGGCTCGGCCGATTCCAGGGCGGTGAGCCCGGGGCGCAGGGGGGTGATGGTGTGGCCGCACTGCCGGGCCAGGGCGTAGCCGTCGCCGGTGCAGCCGGTAGCCGGGTAGGACAGGCCGCCCGTGGCTATTATCACCTTGCTGCCGCGCACCACGCGCCCGTCCGCCGTCTTTACGCCCGCCACGGCAGAGCCGGCGCCCAGCACCAGGGCGGAAGCCTGCGCGCCGAAGAGGGTGGTGACCTTGCCGCGGCTGAGATAGCAGTGCAGCGCGTCCAGTACGCTCTGGGCCTTGTCGTCGGCGGGAAAGACCTTGCCGTCGGGGTCGGTGCGCACCGGCACGCCGAAAGACCTGAGGAAGCCCGTCAGGCCGGAGTTGGAGAAGACGGTCAGCGCGCGGTAGAGGAATTTGCCGTTGGGGCCGAAAGCCGCGATAAAGCCTTTCAGGGCGGCGCTGTTGGTCACGTTGCACCTGCCGCCGCCGGTGACAAGGAGCTTGAGCCCGAGGCGCTGGTTCTTCTCAAGCACGGTGGCGCGCGCCCCCAGTTCTGCCGCGCGGCCGGCGGCCATCAGGCCGGCGGGTCCGCCGCCTATCACGATCACCGAAGCTCCCTGCGCTTTGTCCGTCATTTGAGCTCCGGACCCTTCCTGCGGAACTTCTTTTCGAAAGGGGTGGCCGCTTCGACGCGCGACACCGTGGCCGTGTCGCCGGAGACGGAGAAATGCACTTCGCGGTCGCACAGGAAGAATTCCAGCTCCGCGCCCTCTTTCATCTGCGTGGCGTCGCGCCGGTTGCGGGGGTCGTGCCTGAGGGTGTCCGCTATCAGCCCGCGCAGGCCGGGGGCGGCGCCTGCCAGGTCCAGCTCGGCGCGGGGCGAGAAGGCCACTGTCAGCTCGGGGAAGGCGTGGTCCGGCACCCAGCCGGAAAGCGGCGCCTGCGCGGCGTCACTGAAGGGCAGGTACGGCTTGATGTCGAGGATAGGGGTGCCGTTTATCAGGTCAATGCCCGACAGGTAAAGCGTGTCGCCCTGCACATGCTCCAGCTTGGCCAGAGACAGGCCCAGCGGGTTGGGGCGGTGCGGCGAGCGTGAGGCGAACACGCCTATCTTGCCGCCTTTCATGCGCGGGGGGTGGATCTTGGGATGGAAGGTCTTGTTGGTGTTGAGGTGGAACCAGGAGAGCAGCCAGACATGGCTGAACTGCTCCAGGCCGGCCAGCGAGTGCGCCGGGCTGTAGCTCGCGTGTATGCGCAGCCTGGCTGTGGAGCCCGGCACCAAATGCGGCTGGCGGGGCGTGCCGAACTTCTCCCTGAAGCAGGATTCCAGCACGCCTATTGCCCGCAGTTCGGGGAAGGCGGCCGCGCTGTTTTCGTCTTGTGTGGTCATCGCCGTAGGGATATTGTAGGAAACATGGGAGCGCGGGGTGTAATACTTTTTCAGTTCCGCCGTATTTACTAGTATAGAGGGAACGGATATGGATTTTGCCTCACTTTACGACCGGTGGTTCACACGCATATACAACTATGTGCGCTGCCACGTCTGGCCGGCGGCGGAGGCGGACGATGTGACGGGGCGGGTCTTTGAAGCGGCGCTGCGCGGGGCGGGCACCTACGACGCGGCGAAAGGTCCGGAACAGGCCTGGCTGTTCGGCATAGCGCGCAACGCGGTGATAGACTGGGCCAGGGCCCGCGGCCGCAGGGCGGAAGTCTCCCTGGACGACGCGCCGGAGCCGGCGGCCGGGGACCCCAGGCTGGAGGCGGCCCTGGAGCGCAAAGAGGAGAAAGCGCAGCTGCTGGCGGCCATAGCGGGCCTGGACGAGAGGGCGAGGGACATAATAGCCCTTAAATTCAATTCGGGGATGAACAACAGGGAGATAGCGGCCATGACCGGCCTGGGCGAGAGCAACGTGGGGATAATAATCTACAGGGCGGTCAAGAAAATGCAGAAGGACATAGAAGGCATAAGAAAGTTATGAACGAGACGGAAGCGGCAAAACTATTCAACGAGGAACTGGACGCCCTGCTGCGCGACGGCCGGGCCCCCGTTGCCGGCAGCGACCCCGGCGCGCTGGCCCTTGCCGGGGAGCTGGCCCGCGCCGATTTCAGCGGCGAGTCGAGTATCCGCGAGAGCCTGCGCGAGCGCCTGACAGGCGCCCCGGTTTCCCTGGCCGGCTATCTCCGCGCCATGTTCGCCAATAATTACGCCCGCGCCGCTTTCGCCGCCGCCGCGCTGTTCGTGGCGCTGTTGCCGCTGGCCCGCCGCCAGCCCGGGAGCGTTCCCGAGGTGTCGCTGCCGCGGGTCACGCCGGAGTCGGTGGCCGCGCTGCCGCCACTGCCTCGGGCCAGGGTCTCCGGCGGCGCGCCAGCCGCCGGCGCCGGGCTGTTCGCCTCGCTGCCGATGGGCAGGCTGGAGGCGCAGCCGCTGAAAGAATTCCCGATAGCCCCGGCCGGCGCGGGCCTGCCCATGGTGCTGGCCGAAGGCCGCCCGATACCTCAGGCCGGCGCGGGGGGCATAGTGCTTCAGACCGAGAGCGCGCCGTTCCCGATAGAGCGCCGGCCCGTTTCGCCCGACGACATTTTTGAACGCAGGACACTTTAAAAAGGAAAAGGAGGAGTTATGAAAATGCTCAGACTAGCGGTGGTGTGCGCGGCCGCCCTGGCCGTTAACGGCGCGGCGAACGCGGCGGAACTGGACGCCCCGGGCAAGCCGACGGCGGCAGCCAGTGAGGCGCCGGCGGAGGCCAAGGCCGTGACACCGGTTAGGGCGGAGAAGCTGCCCGTCGGGCTGGTGAAGGGCTACCGGGGCACTTCGCTGACCGTCTCCGGCTCGCAGCTCCTGTTCCTTAAAAAGGGCGACAGGGTGGACGTGCTGGTGACCTTCGACGCGAAGATGGAAGAGGACGGCAAAGAGCGCAAGGAAAAGATCACCGCCACCATCCTGCAGAACGTCATAGTGATAAACCTCGACAAGCCCGCGAAGGCGGAGGACCCCGGCGCGGTGGAGCTGCTGCTCAACCCCGTGGAGGCCCAGTACGCGGCGCTCGCCGTGGCGCAGGGCAATATCACGGTGTCGGTGCGCGCGCCCGGCGATACGGAACTGCACCCCATGGAAATGGCCAGCTTCCGCAAGCTGATAAAGTAAGGAGGACCTATGAAACGCCTCATAACTCTGCTGATGGCCGCGGCCGCCCTGGCGGCCCGCCCCGCGCAGGCGGCCGCGCCGGAACAGGCCTGCGCCGCTCAGGAAATGCAGCTCTTCTATTACTACCTGTCTCCGACGGTGGAGGCCAATGTGAAAGAGCGCCTCACGGCCTGCCATCCCGGCAAGACCGTGCTTAAGATGCCCGACTGGCTGCAGAAGGACGCGCCCGCGATGGCGGAGCGCAAGGTCTGGAAGGACCCGGAGGAAGGGGAACTGAGCGAGGCCGCCCTGTGGCAGACGCCGGTCTCCATTCTCTACGAGTTCCTTTCCACCGCGCAGAAGGGCGGGGACCTGCAGGCGGGCCTGGCCGGCTATGATGATATGCGCCTGCGCTTCATGATGAGCGTGGACCGCGTTTACAGGGCGGGGCTGGAGTCCTCCTTCGCCGGGCGCGGCGGCCCGATGCTGGCCGTCTTTAACGGCCTCATGCGCGACTTCGACGAGGCGACCGAGGCGGCTTCCGACGCGAGCCGGGTTAAGTTCGACCGTAAGACCGCCGACATCTCGCGCCGCAGCCGGGACCTGTTCGCGCAGCTCTTCGAGGCGCCCCGCCAGGGAGCCGGCAAGAAGCCGGCGGAGAAATACTCTCCCGAGGCCCGCGTGCTGCCCGGCTACCGCGGCGTCAGCCTGGGCCTGTCCGGCGCGCAGGCGAAGTTCCTGGAGAAGGGCGACCGCGTGGACATGCTGGTCACGTTCGAGGCCATCATGAACGGCGACATCAAGGAAAAAGTCACCGCCACGATCCTGCAGAACGTGATGGTGACCGGCGTGAAGAAGCCAGCCGCCGCCGGGGAGTCCGGGGTGGTGCAGCTGCTGTGCAACCCCAACGAGGCGCAGTACGCGGCCCTCAGCCTGGCCCAGGGCAGCGGCATCCACCTGGTGCGCCGCGCGCCCGGCGACCTGGAGATGCGCCCCATGGAGATAGCCAGCTTCCGCAAGCTGATCAAGTGACGATGGCTCACAGGAGGACTTATGCACCCCGCCCTGAAGACCCTGGTCTTGCTCGCCGCGCTCAGCGCGGCGGGGGCGGGGCGCGCCTCCGCCGAGCAGTACCTGCCTGACTTCAACCTTAATTCTAAACGCGTTTCCCACGTCTATAAATTCAACGAGGACCGGGTGCCCGCCGTGCCGGCGCCTACGGATACCGGCTACTACGCGCGCTACGGCGTGGGCGCCGCGCGCATGGAAAGCTCCGTGACCGTGCTTGTGCGCGACGGGTCGGGGCGGGCGGACATCGTCTTCCCCAAGGCCGCCGCGCCGGAACGGGCGGCCGGTTACAGGGCGGCGCTGTTCATCAAGCTGGATGGGGAAAAGACGCCGGCGCTCTCCTGGGCCACGGTGTTCTGTTCCGGCGGGCGCTACCTGGGGTACAAGGGGGCCAGCATGGAGCTGCCGCGCGGGCCCGGAGCCGACTTCACAATAAAGGACGAGACCCTGGCCCTCGGGCCGCTCAAGGTGCGCCTGCTGCGCACGCACCCGTGGATGGCCGACGCGGCCTCGCTAGACGGCCTCTGCGCCGCGGACCTGCCCGGCAAACTCAAGGGCTACACCGTGAAAGCCCTGCCCGCCGAGGCCGCCGGCCTGGCCTTCAGATACGACAGGGCAAAGAATTCCCTGTCGGTGACCTGGAAATCGGAATAAAGCCTTACCCTGTTCGTGGTATTAAGCCCTCCGGGTTAACTGGTATAATTATGGAATTATGCATGAATGGGCTTTAGCTGAATCCGTGATCAAGGCCGCGGTGGAACACTCCGCCGCGGAGAAACTCAAGAAACTTAAAGAGGCCGGCGTCGTCTTCGGCGAGCTGCAGGCCATAGACGGGGAGATCTTCAAGTTCGCCCTGGAAGAGCTGCGCGCGCAGTTCCCGGTAGCGAAGCTCTGCAAGTTCAAGATCATAAAGCAGCCGGCGGTCTTCCGCTGCAAGGCCTGCGCGCACGAATTCCCGCTCAAGGGCCTGAAAAAGACCAAGGACGAGGCCGAGTTCATCCACTTCGTGCCGGAGATGGCGCACACCTTCCTGAAATGCCCGAAATGCAAGAGTCCCGACTTCGAGATCGCCAAGGGGCGGGGCGTCTCCATCAGCTATATCAAAGGGGAAAAATGACGGACATCGACCCGCGCCCGACGGTGATCGCCGAGCGCCTTAAACACGTCAAGCGGATCATAGCCGTGACCGGCTGGAAGGGCGGCATTGGCAAGAGCGTCACCGCCTCGACGCTGGCGCTGCTGCTGGCGAAACGCGGTTTCAAGACCGGCCTGTTCGACCTGGATTTCGCCGGGGCCTCGGACCACCTGGTACTGGGCGCCAAAGGCCTGTTCCCGAAGGAAGAGAAAGGCCTGGAACCGCCGGTCTGCCAGGGCGTGAAATTCATGTCCGTGGTCTTCTTTTCGGAGAACAAGGCCGTGCCGCTGCGCGGCGCCAATGTCTCCGACGCCATCATAGAGCTGCTCGCCATCACGCAGTGGGGGGAACTGGATTTCCTGGTGCTGGACATGCCGCCCGGCATCAACGACGCGGCGCTGGACGTGATGCGCTTCGCCCGCGGGGCCGAAGTGCTGGCGGTCACGGCGCCCTCGCTGCTGGCGCACGACGTGCTGGCCCGCTCCCTGAAACTTTATAAAAAACTGAAGGTGCCGGTGCTGGGCGTGGTGGAGAACATGTCCGCCGGGAGCCGGGCCAAAGGCGCCGACGCCGTCATACGCCGCGACCCGGGGCTGGAGAGGGCGCTGGGCCGCCCCGCCGCCCTGCTGAAGACCGCCTTCGCCCGGGACCTGGCCCGCGCGGCCGCAAAATTAGGGCTCCTTAAATGAAGCCCGCCGAGGGACAGGACGAGGGCACGCGCAGGGCCCTGCGCCTGAACGCGCTGCTGGCCGGTTCTCTCGGCTTGATCGCTACCATGTTGCTCTTTTGGGGCAAGTTGCCGTTTCCCAGGACCGTAGCCTGGTTCAGCCTCATTTCCTGCTTCTGCTATTTCTTTTACGCCCTGGTTTTCGACAGGGTCTGCAAGAATTGCTACCGCGGGGCGAGCATCGCGCTCAGCCAGATAGGCTCGGCGGTCATCAGCGTCTCCATTTATTATACCGGCGGCGTAGTGTCCCCGCTACCGTTCCTGTACCTGGCCATGCTGGTTTCCGAGGCTATCTACGGCTTGGAAAATAATTTTACGGTGCCGGTCAGCGCCATGGGTTACCTGATAGCGGTATGGGGTATTTACTTCGGTTTTCTGCCCGACCCGACGCCATGGGCGGCCCCCGCCTATAACAGCCCGGTTTTCCTCGGTATCGTTTCTTCCTTGATAGTGGCCTACCTGTTCATGACCAAAAACCTCAGCGGCCTTGTCATACACCACCTTCGTTCCAAGATCGAATCCGAGGAGTCGCAGAAAGACGCGCTATTGAGCAAATTCTCGGAGCTCAATTCTACCTCGCAGCTGGGCGTGCTGGCGCACCGCATCGCGCACGACCTGCGCGGCCCTATAGCGTCCGTCTCGGGCTACCTGGAGCTGGCGGCCCTGAAGCAGCGCACGCCGGAGGAGCGCGATGAACTGCGCTCGGTCAGCGAGACCGTGGACAACATGGTGCAGACCCTGCACGGCATCACCCGCTTCGGCAAGCCGGGCGGGCCCGAAGAGGAAAAGATACACCTGCCGGATTTCATGCGCGACATAGTGGCCATAGCCGCCTTCGCGCCTCGCGCCAAGGGCGTGCGGTTGGAGATAGTGGAGCCCGGTGACGACGGTCTGACCGTCTCCGCCGCCAGGGCCGACCTGCAACAGGCGTTTTTCAACGTGATCAAGAACGCGGTGGAAGCCGTCAGCGACAACCCGGACGGCAAGCGCGTGCGCATAGCGATAGCGCGCGCCGGCAGGGACGCCCGGGTGACAGTTTCCGACAACGGGCCCGGTATCGCCGAGGAGACGCTCAACACCATTTTCAGAAAGCCGGTCACCACCAAACCGGACGGGACCGGCGTCGGCTTGCTGATAACGAGGGACCTGCTGGTGCGCAACCGGGGGGAGATCCGCCTGCGCAACGGCCGCGACGGCGGGCTGACCGTGGAAGCTTCGCTGCCGCTGGCCTGACAGCTGGAACCATGACCGAACACGAAACGTCTAAACACTCGGGGATGATACGCACCCAGGTCATGCTGGCGTCGGGTGTTTCCCTCGCGGCGGCCGTAGTGGTCTTCCTGCTGGGAGGTCCGTTGCCTAAGGCCCTGGGCTACCTGGCCTTGATCAGCGCGGCCGCTTTTGCCTGCTATTACCTGGTCCTGCGCTTCCGCCCCCCGAAGGACATGCGCTGGTCCAACTCCATGATGGGGCTGCTGGCCGCGGCGATCATGGCCCCGGCGGTGCATCTGACCGGCGGCATAGCTTCTCCCTTCGTCTTCATGTATTTCAGCATACTGGTTTCGGAAGCGCTCTACGGCATGGATGAAACCTGGACGCTGCAGGCCATTCTGGCCGGCTATTTGCTGGTAGTCGCCGGCGAATACGCCGGGGTGCTGGCCTGTTCCAACCCGTGGGCGCGTGAGATATACGCCAGCCTGCCGGTAACCGCGCTGATAGCCGGCATAACGGCCTCCTATTTAGTCCTTACTCGGCTGACTTCCCGGCTTATTTTGGCCAATTTGCGCCAGAAGGCAGCCCAGGAAACCGCCGACAAAGACGCCCTGCTGCGTAAATTCTCCGAACTCAACGCCACTGCGCAGATAGGCGTGCTGGCCCACCGTATAGCCCACGACCTGCGCGGCCCCATCGCCTCGGTTTCAGGCTACCTGGAAATGGCGGCTCTAAAGAAGGTATCGCCCGAGGAACTGGCCGACCTCAAGTCGGTCGGCGAGACCGTAGACGCCATGGTGGAGTCCCTGCACGGCATCACCCGCTTCGGCAAGCCCGGCGGCCCCAGCGCGGAAAGGATAGTGCTGGCTGAATTCCTGCGCGACCTGATGGCCATAATCTCGTTCTCGCCGCAGGCGCGCTGGGTAAAGTTCACGCACGCCTATCAGGCAGGAGATCCCGCCGCCACGGTGGCCTCCAGGGCGGACCTGCAGCAGGCTTTTTTCAATATCGTCAAGAACGCGGTAGAAGCCGTCAGCGACAATCCCGACGCTAAAATGGTGGAGGTCGGCGTCGAGCTGAAGGATAAAGTGGTCCTGGTCACCGTCTCCGACAACGGCCCCGGCGTGCCGGAGGAAATACTGCAGGCCGCCTTCCGCAAATCGGTCACTACAAAGAAGGGCGGGACCGGGGTGGGCCTTATCATTGCCCGCGACCTGCTGGTACGCAACGGCGGGGATATAAAACTGCGCAACCGCGAGGGCGGCGGCCTTACCGTGAGCGTTTCTCTGCACGCCGCCTGAGCGGCAATTGTTTTTTTTGCGTTCTTTTATTCAGCCAGGGGGTACAAGTGGCAACTTACACGCACCGCAACCGCGCAGCCGCAGCTTTTCTGCTTTTTTTTGTTTTTGCGCCAGGGTTCCTGGCAGCTTCCGGCTACGAGTTCGACGGCATCGGCGCGCGCTCCATGGCGCGCGGCGGCGCCGTGATAGCGGACGCCGCGGACTGGAGCGCCATTTACTGGAACCCCGCCAACCTGGCCGACGTGAAGGCCCGAGAGGCGGGCCTGGAACTTAAGAAGGGGCGCAGCCATTCTTATGACGGGAACTCTTTCAGTCTGAAAGACCCCAATTTCCCCACCGACGCTTTCGCCAAGAAACACGTGGAATCCACTTTCTTTTTCGGCTCCCTGGGCGCGGCGGTGCCGCTGGGGGATAATTCCGCCTTCGGGGCGGGCTTCTATACGCCGCTCCTGCAGGGTTCCGATTTTAAGGATGCCGGCCTGCCATCCAACACGCAGTACAACAGCATAGACTACGAGGGCTTCGCCTCCATCATGGTGGCCAACTTCTCCTACGCACGCAAGGTATCTGAAAAGCTTTCGCTGGCTCTCGGAGTGAACGCGATAAGGGGTAGCCTTTCTAGCGACGCCAAGATAGGGGTCAACCTGCTTGCTCCCGGAACACTGCATAAAGAACTGGATGGAACTGGCTTCGGCACGGAGGGGATAATCGGAGCTAAATACCGCCTCAGCGACGCTTTCTCAGCGGGCGCAGTGTTCAGGACCGGGGCTAACGTGAAGATAGAAGGCGAAGCCGAAGCCTCCCTGCTCGGCACTGTGGAGAAGTCCGATTTTAAGTTCACCCTGATGCAGCCTGCCACCTCGGGCCTGGGCGCGGCGTGGAGATACCGCCGTAATCTAACCTTCACTTGCGACCTTACCCAAACCTGGTGGAAGGGCTTTTCCAACGCGATGACCTATCAGACGCCCGGGGCGATGCTGGCAGACCAGGCCAAGACCTATGACTGGAAGAACTCTTATAAGTTCCGCGCCGGCGCGCTGTGGGCGTACAACGAGCATACCGACTTCATGGCCGGCTACGCCTACGACACACCAGCTATCGACGCTGGTTCCCTGGATCACGCCTCGGCCATCGACGTGCACATGCACCGCTTCTCAGCGGCGGCCAGCCGCCGCTGGGGAGGGCTGGAAGCCACCCTGGGCATGCTCGCCGGCGATTTTACCACGCGCAAGGCCGGCGGCGTGAAGTACGGCCTCGGCGGCGGCTACGTGATGGGGGAAGTAAAGTACAAATTTTAGTATCATAATAGCGTAGCGCAGAAGGAACCCGGTGCGATCCCGGGGCTGCCCCGCAACGGTAATGCCGCAAGGCTAGCCCGGTCTACTGCGAACCCCCGCGTGTGCGGGGGCTTCCGAGGGGAGAACAGGGCCTTTTCTCACCGGAGAAAAGGCTTTTTTTATGAGAAATATCTTTCTGGCTGCGGCGTTTCTCCTGCTTGCGGGGCAGGCACAGGCGCGCCGCGTGGTCTCGCTGATGCCGTCCTATACCGAGATCATCTTCGAACTCGGCGCCGGCGCCGACCTGGTTGGGGTGTCCAATTTCTGCAACTGGCCGCCAGCGGCGCTGAAAGTGGAGAAAACCGGCGATTACCTGCGCCCGAACGTGGAGAAAGTCTATTCCCTGAAGCCTGACGTGGTCTTTACCGGCGCCTGGGCCGGCCCGTCTACGGTGCGTCAGCTGGCCTCGCTCGGCCTCAAAGTGGTTTCCCTGCCGGAGGAGAAGAGCGCCGCGGACATCCTGAACACCGTGCGGCTGATAGCCGCGGAACTGGGCCTTAAGAAGGAAGGCGAGCGGTTGGCTAAGCGCCTGGGGGCGCAGGCCCCGCGCAAGGCGCCGGAGAAGCCGCTGAAGGTCTATATCGAGGCCGACGCCGGCGGCTGGACCACCGGCGGACTGTCCTTCATTTCGGACGCGGTGCGACTGGCCGGCGGCCGCAATATTTTCGGCGGGGAGAAGCGCGGCTATTTCCAGGCCTCCTGGGAGGAGACGCTGCTGCTGGACCCCGAGGCCGTGATCCTGCTCGCGGGCACGGCGGAGGAGTTCGCGGCGCGGCCGATGGCTAAAGACCTGGCCGCGGTCAAGGCCGGCCGCGTCATCACTACGCTCGACCGTGACGCCTTCTCGCGCCCGGGGCCGCGGCTGTTCTCCGAGATAGAGCGGCTCAGGAAAATACTGGATGAGAAAAAATAGGCTGCCGCTGCTGCTCGCCGCGCTGGCCGCGGCCTGCCTGTTCTCGCTGGCCGCCGGGCCGGCGGGGCTGGCGCCGGACATAGTCTGGCACCTGCGCCTGCCGCGCACGCTGGCGGCGCTCGCCGTGGGGGCCGGGCTGGGCCTGGCGGGCGCGCTCTTCCAGGGCGCGCTGAAGAACCCGCTGAGCGATCCATACATTTTAGGCACCTCCTCCGGGGCTACGGCGGCGGCCGTGCTGTGCTTCATGGCCGGTATCGAGCGCACCTCGCCTTTGTTCTTCGCCGCGGTTTTCGCCGGCGCCTTCGGGGCCACCTTCCTCTCCTATTGGCTGGCGCGGCTGGCCGGCCGCCTGTCCGACGCGGCGCTGGTGCTGGCCGGCGTGGCCGTGAGCGCTTTCCTGTCCGCGCTGGTGATGCTGGTTCTTTCCGCCGGACGAGAGCGCTCCTTCTCGCTTTTTTATTTCGTGCTGGGCGGGCTCTACCCGTCGGAGCCCGGCGTGCTGGCGGCCTCGGCCGGCATCATAGCCGTGTGCGCGGCGCTGGCCATGCTGCGCTGGCGGGCGCTGGACGCGATGGCGCTGGGCGAGGACAGCGCCTACCACCTGGGGGTGGACCCGGCGCGCGAAAGGGTGCTGTTCTTCTCCCTGGCCTGCGCCGCCACGTCGGCGGCGGTGGCGCTTGGGGGGACCATAGGTTTTGTGGGTCTGATGACGCCGCATATCGTGCGGCTGCTGACGGGGCCGTCCGCGCGGGCGCTGCTGCCGGCGGCCGCCGTAGGCGGGGCTGCGCTGCTGGCCGCGGCCGACGCGGCCGGGCGCACGTTGTTCTCGCCAGCGGAGATACCGGCGGGCGTGGTGATGGCGCTGGCGGGGGCGCCTTTCTTCATGTGGCTGCTCTGGCGCGGCGCGCGGGGGAGGGCCTGATGCCGGCGCTGCGGGTGTCGGGGCTGACTTTCTCCTACAACGGCGGGCCGCTGCTGCAGGACCTGTCTTTCGAGCTGCACCCCGGCGATTTCATGTGCGTGCTGGGACCCAACGGCTCGGGCAAGTCTACGCTGCTGCGGCTGCTGACCGGCTATATCAAGCCGGCGGCCGGATCGGTGCGTCTGGCCGGCGAAGAGGTCTCGGCGCTTAAGCCGGGGCGCCTGGCGCGCCTGGCTGCCTATGTGGCCAGCGAGACGGCCACGCCCTACGATTTTTCGGTGCGCGAGATGGTGCTGCTCGGACGCACGGCCCGCGCGGGCTTCTGGCGCGGCTATTCGGCTGCCGACGGCGCCGCGGCCGACCTGGCGCTGCAGGAGACCGGTATCGTCCGGCTGGCCGGGCGCTCGGTGAACACGCTGTCCACCGGCGAGCGGCAGCTGGCCTTTATCGCGCAGGCTCTGGCGCAGGAAGCCAAGGTGCTGCTGCTCGACGAGCCGACGTCGCACCTGGACCTGAAGTATAAGTCCGACGTGATGGGCCTGCTGCGCAGCCTGGCCGGCAAGGGCCTGGCCGTGGCGGCGGTGCTGCACGAGCCGGCCCTGGCGGCCCTCGGCTGCAACAAGGCCCTGGTGCTCGGCGCCGGCCGGTACGCTTTCGGCCCCGCCTCCGCCATGCTCTCTCCGGCAAACCTCGCCGCCGCCTACGGCCTCCCTCCCGACTCGCCCCTGCTGCCTAAACAATAAATACTCGGCGGCCTACCGTGGGGACGGGCCCGTCAAAACCGCTGTCTCGCACACAGTGCTCGCCGCTGCCCGCCTCAGCCCTCGCGCTACGCAAGCTCGGGCTTCCGGCATGCTTTTGCCGGACCCATCCCCACGGTCTCCGCCAGGTTTTAATCTGTAACAGCCTCGTCGCTAACAGATGGAGGGGAGACCGCAGGGGTAGGACAAGCAAAACCGTCGCGAGGCCGAGGCTTGCGTAGCGCCGAGGCCGAGTGCCGAGTGAGCGCACGGTGTGCGCGAACGCGTTTTGCGGTCCTGCCCCTGCGGTAGGCCCCGACTTCGCATCTCGCGGTATCTTCTAAGATGAAAAACAAAAACGCGCCCGGGTGGGGCGCGTTTTTATTTGTTCAGGTGTTGCTTATTCGGGGGTGGCTTCGTTCATCAGCTGGCGCATGGCGGCGGAGTCGGCCGGGTCGCGCAGGTGGTTGGTCATCACGAACTTGGGGGCGGGTGTCAGGGAGACAGGCATGTCTATCTGGCCGTTGACCATCAGCTCCACGCCAGTCCTGGTGGCGGGGATGACCAGCGACTGGTCGCTGTCGAGGGTGGTGAAGATCTGCGCGCCGGCGCCCATGAGGCGGTCCAGGATCTCCTTGTGCGGGTGGCCGTAATGGTTGTCGCGGCCCACCGAGACGATGGCTACGCGCGGCTGCACCCGCTCCAGGAACTTAGGGGCGGAGGAGGTGTTGGAGCCGTGGTGGGAGACCTTCAGGTAGGTGGACTGCAGGCCGGATTTGAAAAGCTTCGTCATCGCGTTCTCTACGGGCGACTCGATGTCGCCGGTCATCAGCAGGCCGTGCCCGTTGTAGAAGAAGCGCAGCGCTATGGAGCAGTTGTTGAGCTCCGCGCTGTCCTTGGTCTTGATGGAATCGGTGCAGGTGTTGAGCACCTTGACCGTGACGCGGCTGTCCCAGTTCAGGGTAGAGCCGACCTCGGGATAGTGGACCTTGCAGCCCGGCATCGAGGCCGCCTGGGCGCGGACGTCGTCGTCCATGATGGCGTCGGTGTTGTCGGCGCGCGTGTCGTAGAAGTTCTTGACCTGGAAGTTGCGGAAGACGGCTTTCAGGCCCATGAAATGGTCGCCGTGGGGATGGGTAAGCACTACGTGGTCTATGGTGGTCACGCCTTTGGCTTTCAGGAAATTAAGCACGGGCTGCCCGGAGGGGCCGCCGTCTATCAGTACGTTGTGGCCGTTGGGCAGCACGATATACGTGGAGTCGCCCTGGCCGACGTTTATGAAATAGGCGCTGAGCTGGGCCCTCGCGGACGAGGCGGTCAGGATGAGTAGTGCGAAGCAGGCGAGTAGTTTCTTCATCTGTTCTCCGGGTGCGCTTAACATTGCTGCCTGGTATATTGTAACGCGCGCGACCAGAGTTGACCAGCGTCAAATGGTACCTATGCTCTGGGTCTTTCGGCCCTATATTTTTCGGGACCATTAGGCCTTCACGCTGACGCGGTCAAACGGCTACAATTACCCTGATGCTGAAACGGCTCTATAAGCCGGCGGCGCTCTTTTGCGCCGCCTTCCTCTTTGCCCAGGGCAAGGCCGCCGCCGGGGCTTATGAAGCTTTGGCGGACTTCAGCGCCCCCGAGATAAAGGTTCCGCTGGCCCCTCCGCCGGCTCCGGCCTTCAGCCGTGGCGATTTCAGCGGCTTTCCGGCCTATTCCTTCGCCTACCTCAACGACCTCAACACCAAGCTGATAGACGCCTCTGTGAGCTCGGTGGACGCGGTGCTGTTCAGCATCACGCTGCGCGATAATCCCGACGCGCTGATCCGCGCCCGTAACAGGGGCGCGCGCGTGCGGCTGATCGTGGACGAGCAGCACGTCTACCCCCGGGCCGACGCCCAGATCCTGCGCCTGCTGGCCGAGCCCGGTCTGGAGGTGCGCACCCTGCGCGGTACCCGCGCCTACGGGGTGAACCATAACAAGATCCTGCTCTGCGACGGCGCTGCCGCCGCGGTCGGCTCCTATAACTGGACTTTCGGCGCCACCTTCTCCAACCTTGAGAATACCCTGGTGGCGCGGGAGCCCGTTTACACCGAGGGCTACGCCCGCTACTTCGAGTGGATGTGGGCCAAGGCCCGCACCGCTGACCAAGGCCCGTCCCCCGAGCTGCCCGAGGGCTTTTACGGCGCCCCGCCGCAGGACCAGGGGCCGCTGTATTCTTTCAACGGCACGCCGGTGCCGGCTTACCTTTTTTCTCCAGGCTCCCGCAGCGAGGAACGCCTGGCGGCTATCCTGGACGCCGCCGCCTCCAGCGCGGACATCGTCACGTTCACGTTCTCTTCCAGGGTGCTGGCCGAGGCGGTGGCGCGGGCACAGGCGAGGGGGGTGCGGGTGCGCTTCCTGATAGACCAGAACATGGGCAAGACCTCGCCGCTGGCCAAATACGTTTTCGACAGCGGGGCGCAGTTTCGCTGGCGGCTGGGCCGCACCGACAAGGGCGCCCTGCACAACAAGTTCGCCATCCTCGACGGCCGGCTGCTGGAGACCGGCTCTTTCAACTGGACCTCCAACGCCAGCAAGAACTCTTTCGAGAACATCATATTCGTGACCGAGCCGGCCGTGGTGCAAGGCTACCAGGAGACCTTCGACCGCCTTTTTGCCGCCGCGTCGGAACCCGCCCCTGGCGACTTTCCGGACGTTCCGGAGGAATAACTTTCAGGCGCGTCCAAAAGCCCGGGAAACCGGGCTTTTTCATTTGGGAGGGGGGGCTTTTATTTGCTACAATAGTTGCCAGTAGGGTAGGGGGATTTGGCATCCGTTATATTTTCACGTAACCGGCCGTTCCCTGGTTGCACATTCCATATCCGCAAGGAGAACGAGATGACTTCGTCTGGGCAGATAAATAACAAGAATACCACGCCTGAGGCAGAACACAAGGCGCTTCCGGAGGGCTACGGCACCACGGAAGCGGCACTGCTGCCGCGCGATCCCAACTGGATGTTCATCTACTGGGAAGTGACCGAGAATTCCAAGAAGAACCTCCGCAGCGCGCACGGCGACGACCTCTTTCAGAAAGGCCGCCAGGTGATCCGCGTCTACGACATGACCGGCGTCACCGACGGCGTGCCCCCATCCAGGTACTTCGACATCGCGGTAATGCTGGAGGCCAAGAGCTGGTACGTTAACGTGCAGGAAGCCGGCCGCGCCTACTGCTGCGAGGTCGGCCTGGTCATGCCCGACGGCGCCTTCGTAGGCATAGTGAAGACCAACACGGTCAGCCTGCCCGGCGGGCGCGTCTCGGAAGTGACCGACGAAAAGTGGATGGCCGTTACGGCGGATTTTGACAAGCTGCTGCAGCTCTCCGGCGTGGAATATATCGGCAAGGGCTCGGGCGAGGTCGCCAAGTCCCTCGCCCAGCGCTGGGAGATGCTGCGGGCCGTGTTCAGCCGCGCCTCCTCGTGGGGCGTATCCTCCATGAGCTCGCAGAACCTGCCAAAGCAGCCCGAGCAGCAGAAAAATTTCTGGCTGGTCGCCGATTGCGAACTGATCCTTTACGGGGCCACCGAGCCCGACGCCTTCGTGACCGTCTCCGGCCGCAAGGTGAACCTGAACCCGGACGGCACTTTCTCCATGCGCTTCGCGCTGCCCGACGGGCTGGTGGACCTGCCCGTGAAGGCCATGTCCAAGGACGAGACCGATTCCCGGGAGATAGACATAAAGGTCACCAGGACCACGACCACCGATGGCAAATAAAGAAAAGGGCTACCTCGCTTTAGTTCTTCACGCGCATCTGCCGTTCATACGCCACCCGGAGTACGAGGACTTCCTCGAAGAGGACTGGTTCTTCGAGGCGATGTGCGAGACCTACCTGCCGCTGCTCGATATCTACGAGAAGCTGACGGCCGAAGGCACGGATTTCCGCGTGACCATGTCCATCACGCCGCCCCTGTGCAACATGATGGCCGACGACCTCCTGCGCGAGCGCTTCCGCCGCTACTATAACCTGCGCCTGGAGCTCGCAGAGAAGGAAGTGGTGCGCACCCGCAACACGGGCTTCTACGAAGTGGCCAAGATGTACGAGACCAAGTTCCGCCGCATCCGGGAGCTGTACGAGGACTATTACCACGGCCGCATCCTCGACGGGTTCAAGAAGTTCCAGGACATGGGGAAGCTTGAGATCATCACCTGCGGCGCCACCCACGGCTTCCTGCCGCTGGAGCTGCGCAAAGAGGCCGTGCACGCCCAGATCAAGCTGGCCGCCGACAATTACCGCAAGCATTTCGGCCGCGGGCCCCGCGGCATCTGGCTGGCCGAGTGCGCCTATAACCCGGGCGACGACGTGTTCCTGCGGGCGCAGGGCATACGCTATTTCTTCCTCGAGACCCACGGCATCATCTACGGCAGCCCGCGCCCGCGCTACGGCGTGTACGCGCCGGTGTACTGCCCCTCCGGCGTGGCCGCCTTCGGCCGCGACATGGAGAGCGCCCAGCAGGTGTGGAGCGC